>QFCE01002336.1_pt1 | contig 468168 bp, 429 predicted proteins | sample 5346091 | NCBI WGS metagenome assembly QFCE01 (sample SAMN09062252, study PRJNA434731) | Human gut metagenome, whole genome shotgun sequencing project. | isolation source: stool timepoint A chromium assembly | host: Homo sapiens | collected 2015 | reverse complement strand
CAGACTGGGTGAGAACAATGTCAATCCCAAAGTTATGCAGTATGTGATGGGGTGCTGGATGTCCAGTGGACATCCGTTTAGCACCGACCGTAGCGGAGCGAAGAACATTCAGATGCACAGATCACAATGAATGTCTATAATCATATTGCAGAGAAGTCTCACGTGGAGAATGAGATGTCTAAAATGAACCTGCCAGAAACCGTACCTGCTGTGGTATAAACCATAAGTCGTTGTCGTAAAATGTGGTAAGAAAATCAGACGAATATATTTTTCCAAGAATTTGTCGTAAAAATGTGGTCAAATCAAGAAAATCGAGTGCGAAAGCAAGTGAAAAATCCCTGTGAAGCTGTGAGATACGCCATGCACAGCTCGGGAAAGAATTCCCTCGCTGTCGGGCTGTCGCCCTATACATTTCCATGAAAAAGCCCTCTTTATCAAGCAAGCTTGAACGAGGGATTTTCACGTAAATGTGCATGGCTCGTAGTGTTCACAAAATCTTCACAAAAAAATTAGCACTCACCTATTGACAGTGCTAATAATGCGTGATATAGTACAGATAGAACAAAGGAAGGGGTACAAAAAGAAACACCAGTATCCCGGAATCCGTTCCAGAAAATAACATTTGCCGGTGATCAGAAAGCTGGCAGGTGCGGACAATAAACAAGCATATGTATTTGAGAGGAGAAATGACTTATGATGATGCCCAGTATTTTTGGAGAAAATTTATTTGACAGCTTTTTTGATGATTCGTTCCCGTTTTTCTACAATGACAGAGATCTGAAGAAAGCGGAGAAGAAGCTTTATGGCCGCAAGGGTGACCGGATGATGAAGACCGATATCCGTGAGAAAGCAGATGGCTATGAACTGCTGGTCGATCTTCCGGGATTTAAGAAGGAAGAGATCCAGGCGGTTCTGGATAACGGTTATCTGACCATCAGCGCCAGCAAGGGACTGGATCAGGAGGATGAGGCGAAGGAGAGCCGCTACATCAGACGGGAGCGTTACGCCGGTGCCTGCAGCAGAAGCTTCTACGTGGGAGCCAATGTGGAGCAGGAGGATATCAGGGCAGAGTTCCATCACGGTGTGCTGAAGCTGTTTGTTCCGAAGAAGGAAGCAAAGGCAGTGGAACAGAAGAGCACCATTGCCATTGAAGGCTGATTTTCCCAGGGGAGCCGGCAGAAGTTACCGGCTCCTCCGGTTTTTTAACAGATATTTTACACAGATGTGAAACAAAGGAGTGACAGTTATGGTAAAGAAGCTGATCCTGGTAACTTCCCCGCCGGCATGCGGAAAGACATTTATTTCAAAAGCGCTGGCAGAACGTCTGCAGCACGTGGTGTATCTGGACAAGGATACGCTGATTGCTCTTTCTAGGCAGATTTTTAAAGTGGCAGGACAGCCTTACGACCGCAGTAGCCAGTTCTTTGAAGAAAACATCAGAGATTATGAGTACGAATGTGTGGTTGACCTTGCACTGGAAGCATTGAATTATGATGATATCGTGCTGATCAACGCACCGTTTACAAGAGAGATCCGGGATATGGATTATATCAACCGGCTGAAAGCAAAGCTGGCTGAGAAGAACGCCACCCTGGTGGTGGTATGGGTGGAGACATCCCCGGAGGTTGTCCACCAGCGGATGATCGCAAGGAATTCCGACCGGGATACGTGGAAACTGGCGCACTGGGATGAGTATATTGCCGGGTGCAATTTTTCCGTTCCCGAGAATCTGGATGATCCGGCCGTGAAGGATGATCTGATCACTTTTCAGAATAATAATGATGAGGAATTTGAGGCTTCCATGAAAAAATGCCTTGCCATTTTGGAAGAAACCATGGAAGAATAAAATAAATATAAAATTAGCACTCAATACTTGACAGTGCTAACAATATGCGTTATAGTGCGAATAGAACAAGAAAACAGATATCATGAAAATGATTGTGCAATAGAAGACTCAGGGAGGAGATTTTATGAACATCAGTAAATTTACGCAGAAATCGCTTCAGGCAGTCAATGAATGTGAGAAAATCGCTTATGAATATGGCAATCAGGAAATCGAGCAGGAGCACCTGCTGTACAGTCTGCTGACCCAGGAGGACAGCCTGATCTGGAAACTGATTGAGAAAATGGAGATTAACCAGCAGCATTTCAAAGGGCGTGTGGAGAATGCGCTGAGCAGACGGCCCAAGGTGTCCGGCGGCCAGGCGTATATCGGCCAGTACCTGAACAAGACATTGCTGGGGGCTGAGGATGAGGCCAAGCAGATGGGAGACGAGTATGTTTCCGTGGAGCATCTGTTCCTGGCACTGTTGAAGGAGCCCAGTCCGGCCATGAAGGACATTTTCCGGGAATATGGCATCACGAGAGAGCGTTTCCTGCAGGCCCTGTCCACAGTGAGAGGCAACCAGCGGGTGACCAGTGACAATCCGGAAGCAACCTATGATACACTGAACAAATACGGCTACGACCTGGTGGAGCGGGCCAGGGACCAGAAGCTGGATCCGGTGATCGGCCGTGACAGCGAGATCCGTAACGTGGTGCGGATCCTGTCCCGTAAGACAAAGAATAACCCGGTGCTCATCGGTGAGCCTGGTGTTGGTAAGACGGCCGTTGTAGAAGGGCTGGCACAGCGTATTGTGCGTGGAGATGTGCCGGAGGGATTGAAGAATAAAAAATTATTTGCACTGGATATGGGGGCTCTGGTGGCAGGTGCCAAATACCGGGGTGAATTTGAGGAACGTCTGAAAGCGGTGCTGGAGGAAGTGAAAAACAGCGATGGGCAGATCATTCTGTTTATTGATGAGCTTCACACCATTGTGGGCGCAGGTAAGACGGATGGTGCCATGGATGCGGGCAATATGTTAAAGCCCATGCTGGCAAGAGGCGAGCTGCACTGTATCGGTGCTACGACGCTGAATGAGTATCGGCAGTATATTGAAAAGGATGCGGCTCTGGAACGTCGTTTCCAGCCGGTGATGGTGGATGAGCCCACGGTGGAGGATACCATTTCCATCCTTCGTGGCCTGAAAGAGCGCTATGAGGTGTTCCATGGAGTAAAAATCACCGATTCTGCCCTGGTGGCAGCGGCAACCCTTTCTCACCGGTATATTTCTGACCGGTTCCTGCCGGATAAGGCCATTGACCTGGTGGATGAGGCGTGCGCCCTGATCAAGACAGAACTGGATTCCATGCCGGCAGAGCTGGACGAGATGCGCAGAAAAATCATGCAGCTGGAGATCGAAGAGGCTGCACTGAAGAAAGAAACAGATAAGTTAAGCCAGGAGCGTCTGGCAGACCTGCAGAAAGAACTGGCAGAGCTTCGTGATACGTTCAATGCCAGAAAGGCAAGCTGGGACAACGAGAAACACTCTGTGGAGAAGCTGCAGAAGATCCGTGAGGAGATTGACAGCCTGAATAAGCAGATCCAGACTGCTCAGCAGAATTATGATCTGGAGAAGGCGGCAGAGCTGCAGTATGGCCGTCTGCCGCAGCTGAAGAAACAGCTGGAGCAGGAGGAAGAAGCGGTGAAAAACCGGGATCTTTCTCTGGTTCATGAAGCGGTAACCGACGAGGAAATCGCAAGAATCATTTCCCGTTGGACCGGTATTCCGGTGGCAAAGCTGACGGAGAGTGAAAGAAATAAGACACTGCACCTGGATGAGGAACTGCATAAACGGGTCATCGGCCAGGATGAGGGCGTGCAGAAGGTAACGGATGCCATCATCCGCTCCAAAGCAGGCATCAAGGATCCGTCCAAGCCCATTGGTTCGTTCCTGTTCCTGGGACCTACCGGTGTCGGCAAAACAGAGCTTGCCAAGGCGCTGGCAGCCTGCCTGTTCGACGATGAACAGAATATGGTGCGTATCGATATGAGTGAGTACATGGAGAAATACTCCGTGTCCAGACTGATCGGAGCGCCTCCGGGATATGTGGGATACGAGGAAGGCGGCCAGCTGACAGAGGCTGTCAGGAGAAAACCTTACTCCGTTGTCCTCTTTGATGAGATCGAGAAAGCGCACCCTGACGTGTTCAACGTGCTGCTGCAGGTGCTGGATGATGGCCGGATCACGGATTCCCAGGGCAGAACGGTGGACTTCAAGAATACCATTCTGATCATGACGTCCAACATCGGTTCCTCCTATCTGCTGGAGGGCATCGACGAGAACGGCAACATCCGGGAAGAAAGTAAGGATATGGTCATGAACGACCTGCGTGCCCACTTCCGTCCGGAGTTCCTGAACCGTCTGGATGAGACGATCATGTTCAAGCCGCTGACCAGAGACAACATCAGCTCTATTGTACGGCTGATGATGGAAGATCTGAACAAACGGCTGGAAGACCGGCAGATCCGCGTGGAGCTCACCGACGAGGCCATGAAAGCCGTCATCGACGGCGGTTACGATCCGGTATACGGCGCCCGTCCGCTGAAACGGTATTTGCAGAAATATGTGGAGACCTTGTCCGCAAGACTGATTCTTTCCGGCAGTGTGGGCGAGGGCGATACCATCGAGATTTATGTAGATGGCGCAGGCCAGCTCAAAGCACAGGTAAGGAAATAATAGAAAAATAAGAGAATCCCCGACATGGCGGCTGGAATCATCAGAAAATACTGGTGGTTCCAAACCGCTGTGCCGGGGATTTTTTGTTGACAGCCAAGATAACATGAGTCAGAAGGGCAACAGCCCGGATGACGAATGCTGTCAGCAGCTGTGGGAGTGCCATTGGGCACGGAGCGGCTGGCTTTTTGTCAATATAACATATATGCATGAACAGTTGAGCGTATTGTACATGTGACTGGCCAGACATTTGACAATCAAGGCAGTGTCAGTCAAAAATGTGATTGTGCAGACGATGAATTATACGAATTGATTCGTGCCCTCGTCGTAAGTATAATCGATCTTCGCCAGCGTTTCCTCCACTGCCTGGCGGTCAGCACCCAGACTTTTGCACAGATCTTCCAACGATGTGTAATGATCTCGCAGCTGGGTATTGATATAACTCAAAAGAATGACCGGATCCTGTGGCAGCATGAAAAAGTCTCCTTTCATCAGACTTCCGCTTCTTCGTACAGCGGTTGGATTTTCTTTCTGTAAATCCGCAGGAACAGCACCACGCTGAGAACGATGGATGCCAGCTCTGATGCGGGGAATGCCCACCAGACAAAGTGGACGCCCATGGTCACGGCCAGCAGATAGGCGACGGGCAGCAATACAACAAGCTGACGGCAGGCAGAAACGATCAGACTGTACATGCCGTTTCCCATGGCCTGGAAGACGGAACCAAAGCTGATGCCAAGACCTGCGAACAGGAAGTTGATGCTGATGATCCGAAGGGCAGGGATACCCAGCGCCAGCATGTCGTCTGAGGCATCAAAGAGTGCCAGAAGAAATGCCGGGCACGTCTGGAAAATGACTGTGCCGATGAACATAATGATCTCAGCAAGCAGGGCCCCGAACCGGACGGTCTGCAAAATGCGGGAAGGTCTTCGGGCGCCATAGTTGTAGGCAATAATGGGTACCATGCCGTTGTTCAGGCCGAACACCGGCATGAAGATAAAGCTCTGCAGCTTAAAATAAATGCCGAACACCGACACTGCGGTGGCGGAGAACATGAGCATGATCTTGTTGATGCCATAGGTCATGACGGAGCCGATGGACATCATGATGATAGATGGCAGGCCGACCCGGTAAATGTTGGTAATGGTCTCGCCGTGCGGGCGGAAGCCGCGGAGCCGGATATGGATGTCCTTGTTTTTGGTAAAGTTGAAAAACAGGGAAAGCAGCATGCCGATGATCTGCCCAGCGACCGTGGCTACAGCGGCACCGGCTACCTCCATCCGGGGAAATCCGAACAGGCCGAAGATCAGGATCGGATCCATAATGATGTTGATGATGGCTCCCAGTCCCTGGGTGATCATGTTGTAAATCGTGCGGCCGGTGGACTGCAGCAGACGCTCGCTTGTGATTGAGAAAAACAGGCCGACGGAAAAGGTACAGCAGACGAACAGATAGTCTCTGCCATACTGGATGATCTGCGGATCGGCGATCTGCGCGGAAAAATAAAATTCAGAGAAAAAGATACCGAAAACAGCAAAGGCAAGACTGCTCAGCAGTGCCAGAAACAGGCCATTGACGGCAGCCTTGTCCGCATTGTCAAAATTCTTCTCCCCCAGGCTGCGGGACAGCAGGGCGTTGATACCCACGCCGGTGCCGGAGGCCACGGCAATCATCAGGTTCTGCACCGGAAACGCCAGAGAAACGGCAGCCAGGGCATTTTCTCCCAGGCGGGATACAAAGATACTGTCCACCACGTTGTACATGGCCTGGACGAGCATCGAAATAATCATAGGCAGGGACATGGTGATCAGCAATTTTCTGATCGGCATGGTTCCCATCTTGTTTTCCTGTTCAGCAGGCATATAAAAATCCTCCCATCAATAAAATGAAAAATAGACGTTAGTCTTTTTATTATAGTGAGAAGGAAAATAATTGTCAATCATCAGGATATAGTTCCTGCAAAATCAGGCTTTGGCAGACGCGAAAAGTACGCCGTGCAGATATGGCGGACAGGAAAGAGGCGGATATGCGAATGACGCGTATACGGGACGGTCAGGCGAGGGAGGAATGTGGAACGGACATGGAAGAAAAAGTGAAAATGAGGAAAAAGAAATGGGCCGTAGTGCTCCTTGCGGCAGCAGCAGCTCTGCTTTTGCGGGTGGGCAGCCAGGAGGAGCAGGAAGTAGTGGTAGCATGTGTCACAGGTGTTGCAGAAAACGAAGTATCTGATCCGGCCAGCGAGCAGGAACAGGACATACGCCAGGACGACACAGATAATAGGATGGATCATGAAGAACAGATGCGCGTTGCCCTGACCTTTGACGACGGCCCGCATCCGGTATATACGCCCAGGCTCCTGGACGGTCTGAAAGCGCGGGGCGTCCACGCCAGTTTTTTCATGGTGGGGGAAAACGCGGCGGCCAATCCGGAGCTGGTGGAGCGGATTTATGAGGAAGGACATCTCATCGGCAATCACACCTATTCCCATCAGCAGCTGACCACCCTTTCGGAGGAAGCGGCCACGCAGGAGCTGACGAAAACCCAGGAGGTGCTGGAACAGATCACCGGGGAGTGGCCCCTTTACGTCCGTCCGCCCTTTGGCAGCTGGAACAGGGAGCTGGAAGGGGAGGTATCCATGCTGCCGGTGCTCTGGTCGGTGGATTCCCTGGACTGGACGACCACAAATACGGCGGAAATTGTCCGAAGGGTAGTGACGCAGGTGAAAGAAGATGATATTATTTTAATGCACGATTATTACGCTTCCAGCGTGGAAGCGGCGCTGCAGGTGGTGGATCAGCTGCAGACAGCAGGGTTCACCTTTGTGACGGCGGATGAGCTCATCGTGGAGTGAAGGTGATCGTGTGAAAGGAAGAGAATGTCATGGATTTATTTGATTATATGCGGGAAAATACGATGAAAAAGGAGAGCCCGCTGGCGTCCCGGCTGCGCCCCCGGACGTTGGACGAGGTGGTGGGCCAGCAGCACATCATTGGAAAAGACCGGCTGCTGTACCGGGCCATCAAGGCGGACAAGATCAGCTCCGTGATTTTTTACGGCCCGCCGGGCACCGGCAAAACCACGCTGGCCAAGGTCATCGCCAACACCACCAGTGCGGATTTCCGGCAGATCAACGCCACGGTAGCCGGGAAAAAGGACATGGAAGCGGTGGTGGAGCAGGCCAAGGAGAACCGGGGGATGTACGGGAAAAAGACGATCCTGTTCATCGACGAGATCCACCGGTTCAACAAGGGACAGCAGGACTATCTGCTGCCTTTTGTGGAGGATGGGACGATCATCCTCATCGGCGCCACCACGGAAAATCCCTATTTTGAGGTAAACGGGGCACTGTTATCCCGATCGGCCATTTTTGAGCTGCGGCCCCTTTCTATAGAAGATATGCGCACCATCATCCATCGGGCGGTGTACGACACCGAGCGGGGCATGGGGGCTTATCATGCAGAAATCGATGAGGATGCCCTGGATTTCCTGGCGGATCTGGCGGGCGGGGATGCCCGTACCGCGCTGAATGCGGTGGAACTGGGTGTGCTGACCACCGACCCGGCGGCGGACGGCAAGATCCATCTGACGCTGGATGTGGTGTCCGAATGCATCCAGAAGCGCACCGTGGGCTATGACAAAAAAGGGGACAACCATTACGACACGATTTCGGCATTTATCAAAAGCATGCGGGGGTCTGATCCCGATGCGGCTGTTTTTTATCTGGCGAAAATGCTTTATGCCGGGGAAGATGTGAAATTCATTGCGCGAAGGATCATGATCTGTGCCTCCGAGGATGTGGGAAATGCAGACCCCATGGCGCTGACCGTGGCGGTGTCGGCGGCCCAGGCGGTGGAGCGTATCGGCATGCCGGAGAGCCAGATCATCCTGGCTCAGGCGGTGGCCTATGTGGCAACGGCGCCCAAGAGCAACGCGGCGGTGAACGCCATTTTCGAAGCCACGGATGCGGTGAAGCATACCCGGACAACGGTGCCATCTCACTTGCAGGATGCCCATTATCCGGGCTCGGCAAACCTGGGCCGGGGCACCGGCTATAAGTATGCCCACGACTATCCCAACCATTATGTGAAGCAGCAGTATATGCCGTCGGAGCTGGAAGGGCGGGTATTCTACCGGCCTTCAGATAACGGCTACGAGAAAACCATTGCGGCCCATATGAAAAAATTAAAAGAAGAGGCGGAATAACCTGCGCTACAGAATGTCTGATGGAATAAGTAAAGTAAATGGATGAAAAGTGCAGAAAAAGAGGAGAAGATGGGTATGGAGACGATCAGAATTCATGAGGTGAAACAACCGGACAGAGCACCGCGTCTGCCTGCTCTTTTGCAGGCCTGGGAGGCTTCCGTCCGGGCCACCCATCATTTCCTTTCGGATGCAGAGGTAAAACAGATCAGGAAATATGTGCCCCAGGCGCTGACGGATGTGACGCACCTGTTTGTGAAAGCAAGACCGGCGTGCCGGTGGCCTTCATGGGAACCGAAAATGGCCGCCTGGAAATGCTGTTCCTCTCCCCGGATGAACGGGGGAAAGGGCTTGGCAGGCAGCTGCTGGAATACGGCATCCGGGAGCAGGGCGTCCGGGAAGTGACCGTCAACGAACAGAATCCCCAGGCAGTGGGCTTTTACGAACATATGGGTTTTGAAACGTATCAGAGAACCGATCACGATGAAGAGGGAAATCCCTATCCGCTGCTGTACATGAAGTTAAAATAAGGTTATAAGAGCTCCTCCATGAGATATCCATACAGGGCGGAGCTTTTTTTATGCCAGTTGTTGCAGATGGCAGCAGCGGTCTGCTCGTCCGGCACGGTGAGCGTCAGGTCGATGAGGTTCACTTCGCCTTCTTTTACCTGACAGCGCACGGCAAAATCCTGGGAGGTGGCCCGGTAGTAATCGGCCAGAATGGACACCTCGTTTTTCAGGGTGTAGCGGTTCTGATCCAGATAGCTCATGATGTCGTCCACGATGGCCTGGGGGATCCGGTCGCCAAAATAGGTGACGGTATTTTTGCCCTCATCGGTGTTCTGATAGTAGGTGGTGCCGCGCATGGTATCGGCGCGGACCAGATGGCTGTCGGTCAGCTCATTGAGCGCCTGCTGGATCGTAAAATAATTCGTATATTCTTTCTCCAGGATGAATTCGGAAATCTGGCTGGTGGTCAGCGGAAAATCCACCTTGTCCAGCATGAAAAGAATGATCAGTTTATAGAGGGTCAGAGAATCACTCACGATGTCACACTCCTTACTTTCAGAATTTTTTGTATGCCGCAGGGCGAAGCCGTTATCCGGGGAAAAACTGTTTCCCCTGCCAGGAATCCCGGACTTTCATTTCGTGATGGATGGTGTTCAGTACCTTTCGCTTGTCGGCACTCCACAGCGGTGCCACCAGAAGGTCTTTGGGGCCGTCGCCGGTGATCCGGTGGATGACGATGGTGGGATCCAGATGCTCGATGCAGCGGATGAGGATGTCCACGTATTCTTCCATGGAAAACAGCGGGAAGGATAATTGTTCCAGATCTGTGCCCCGCAGCACATGCATGAGCTGCAGCTTGATGCCGTCAATGCCGGCGTGGGCCAGATAATCTGCGGTGGCCAGCATATCATCGGCGGTTTCCCCGGGCAGGCCCAGAATGACATGGACGATGACGGTGAGACCGGCTGCTTTCAGCCGGGCCAGGGCGTCCTCAAACACGGACAGCGGATAGCCCCGGCGGATGAGGCTGGCGGTGCGGCCATGGATGGTCTGCAGGCCCAACTCCACCCAGACGGGCTTGCGTTCGTTCAGCTCTGCCAGCAGGTCGATCACATCCGGCGGCAGACAGTCCGGACGGGTGCCGATGGACAGGGCTGCAATGTCCGGATGGTCAATGGCCTCTGTGAAAAGCTGTCGCAGGCGAGCTGTGGGCGCATAGGTATTCGTAAACGACTGAAAATAGGCGATAAACTGCTGCTCACGGGTGTCGGCATCTGCCGCATCCTTCAGGTTCTTCTCGCAGAACACCTGCTTACCGGCCTCGATCTGTTCCGTGACGGAAAGCCCCGGCGCCGGAGCAAATTCCCCGGAGCCTCCGGCGCTGCAGAAAATACAGCCGCCGGTGCCCAGGGTGCCGTCCCGGTTGGGGCAGGTCATGCCGCCGTCCAGAGAAATCTTGTAAAGCTTCTGTCCGAACTGCTGCTTTAAGGCAAAATCCAGCGAGTGGTAGCGCTTTTGACCGAAATCCGGGCGGACAGTGGACGTTTGCTGCTGGTGAGCCTGCGGATGTTCTTCGCAACTGGACTGGCAAGTTTGCCTTGGCTGCCCACAGGTCCCCGAAGCTGGCAGTGTGCCCGTCTGCGTTTGATGGTTCACGTGTGGCTTTATTGGGTGTATCATGTCTGTATTCATGCAGGAATATGATCTTTCACGGCCTGGCTGACGGCTTCAGCCACGGCAGGATTAAACGCTTCCGGCATGATGTTGTCTTCGTTCAGCTCTTCCTCGGGAACCAGTCCGGCGATGGCCAGCGCTGCGGCCAGCTTCATTTCCTCGGTGATCTGGCGGGCACGGCCTTCCAGCGCCCCTTTAAAAATGCCGGGGAAAGCCACCACGTTGTTGATCTGGTTCGGGAAGTCCGAACGGCCGGTTCCCACCACCCGGGCACCGGCTGCCTTGGCCAGATCCGGCATGATTTCAGGTTCGGGGTTGGCCATGGCAAAAATGATGGCATCCCTGTTCATGGAAGCAACCATTTCCGGGGTAACAATGTGAGGCGCAGAGACGCCCACAAAAATATCCGCACCTTTCAGGGCATCCGCCAGGGTGCCGGTGCGGCCCTCCGGGTTGGTGGTCTCCATCATCCGCTGCTGCATCCAGTTCAGGTTTTCGGAACCCTTGTGCAGGATGCCGGATTTATCACACATGATCACGTAGGGGAAACCGTAGGACAGCAGAAGTTTGGTGATGGCAATGCCTGCGCTTCCGGCACCGTTGACCACGATCTTGCAGTCCTCTTTCTTCCGGCCGGTGACTTTCAGGGCGTTGATGGCAGCGGCCAGCACCACGATGGCGGTGCCGTGCTGGTCATCGTGGAACACCGGGATGTCCAGCTCTGCTTTCAGCCGTTCTTCGATCTCAAAACAGCGGGGCGCGGAGATATCCTCCAGATTGATGCCGCCAAAGCCCGGGGCAATGGCTTTCACCACGCGGATGATCTCCTCGGTGTCCTGGGTGTCCAGACAGATCGGCACGGAATTCACGCCGCCGAACTCCTTGAACAGGCAGGACTTTCCTTCCATGACAGGCATGGCCGCATAGGGGCCGATATTGCCCAGCCCCAGAACGGCGCTGCCGTCCGAGATAACGGCAACGGTGTTGCCCTTCATCGTATATTTATACACAGCTTCGGGATGCTGGGCGATGACCCGGCAGGGCTCCGCAACACCGGGGGTGTAGGCCATGGCCAGATCCTCCCGGTTTTTTAAAGGGGAAGCGGAGACGGTCTCCACCTTGCCCTGCCATTGTTCGTGCAGCATCAGTGCTTTCTCGTTCAGCGTCATTACGATTCCTCCAGCAAAATAATTAATCGAGTATGATACCTGTGAATTGTTCCGTGCTGTGCACTCTCACAATTCAACCGCTATTCGCATATCGTGGGATTTACATCCCACTTTTATGCTCATTTTATTACAGTTCACACGCGCCATTCGCAAAATCACGCTGACGCGCTCTCCGCTGCTTCGCAGCTCATTTTTGCTCATATCCAGGCGCTCCCTTCGTAGATTCATGCAGACAGCTTTTTATGCAAGCATGAAATCTGTCCGCATGAATCTACAAGTGAACTGTAACGATACTATTATAAAAGGATATTTCCCGGATTACAACAGAGATTTTTAAAGAGCGATTTTACAAAAGAAATTTCTTGCATTTTGGAAAATGGCATGCTACAATATATAAGCTATTGAGTATATGTGGCTCAGTGGGGAACTGCAGGGACTTGCAGGGATCGCCCGGGATATCTTACTGTGGCAAGATCAGAGCAGTATTGGCCGGGAACCAGGCCGCCGGATGCCGAAGATGCATGCGGGGTGAAGTTCACATAAAATATTTTATATGAGGTGAAAATCATGAGAGAAGGAATCCATCCGGAGTACTACCAGGCAACTGTTACTTGCAACTGCGGCAACACATTCGTTACAGGCTCTACAAAGAAGGACATCCACGTAGAAATCTGTTCCAAGTGCCATTCATTCTACACCGGTCAGCAGAAGGCTGCTGCTGCACGCGGACGTATCGATAAGTTCAATAAGAAGTATGGCATGAACGCGAAATAAGATAGCTGTAATAAACGATAAGGTTGAGGTTGCATAATCTCGACCTTATTTCTTATAAACAGTTCAATTATGCTTTCGGCGTGCTGCTGCCATGCTTGCATGGAAAGCAGTGCACCGAAAAGCATAAGTTGAGCGCCGGATGATGAGCAAAAATAGCCTGCGGTCGCAGGCGGAGAGCGCGTCAGCGCGATTTTGCGAATGGCGCGGTGAACTGTTTAGCAAAGAGCTGGGAGTGGACAGCGCTCTGAACCGTTTGAAAAGGGCAGAGTGTGAAGAGCACTTCATTTATAATGTTTTTTGACAATGGAGAATAATAAATGAGAAATTCCGGTATTGGCGGGCAGGCTGTGATCGAAGGCATCATGATGCGCAACCAGGACAGGTATTCCATCGGCGTGCGCAAGCCCGACAAGAGCATCGAGGTGAAGGTGGAGGATTACAGAAGCTTCATCCCGTGCAAGACATTGACGAAGATCCCCTTTGTGCGGGGCGTATTTAATTTTATAGATTCCATGGTCATCGGCATGAAGACGCTGACTTATTCGGCCAGCTTTTACGAGGACGAAGAAGACGCGGGCAAGCCGAAGGACGAGAAGTCTGAGGCGCTGATGATGGGTGGCACGGTGGCACTTTCCATTGTACTTGCCATCGGCATTTTCATGCTGCTGCCTTATTTTGCGGCGAGCCTGTTCCGGCGGCTGACGGATTCCGCGCTGGTGATCTCGGTGCTGGAGGGTGTGCTGCGGCTGGTGATCTTCTTAGGCTATATCGCGCTGATCTCCCGGATGGAGGATATCCAGCGGGTATTCCAGTACCACGGCGCGGAACACAAATGCATCAACTGCATCGAACACGGCATGGAGCTGAACGTGGAAAATGTACAGAAGAGTTCCCGGCTGCACCGCCGGTGCGGGACGAGCTTCCTGCTCATCGTCATGGTGGTGAGCATCATTTTCTTTCTGTTTATCCGGGTAAATTCCCCGCTGCTGCGGGTGGTGGTGCGGATCTTGCTGGTGCCGGTGATCGCTGGGGTATCCTATGAGTTCATCCGGCTGGCGGGCAAAAGCGAGAATCCGGTGGTGCTGACTTTGAGCAAGCCGGGCCTGTGGCTGCAGAAGCTGACCACGAGAGAGCCAGAGGATGACATGGTGGAGGTGGCCATCGCTGCCGTGGAGGCCGTATTTGACTGGCGAAAGTTTCTGGCCGGTGCGGATGGCGCAGACTGTAAGGTGGCAGGAACGCCTGCTGCGGAGAACGCATATGAATGATGGTAACACATTTTCCTACGGGAAACTGGTGGAGGAAGGACAGCGGCGGCTTGCGGCTGCCGGGGTGGAAGAAGCCGCAGTGGATGCGTGGCTTCTTTTTTCCTATGATAAAAAGGTGGATCGCACCTGGTATCTTCTGAACCGGACGAAGGCTGCTTCCGGGGAGGAACAGGAGGCGTATCTGAAACTCATTGCCAGACGGTGTGAACGTGTGCCATTGCAGCATATCACCGGGGAGCAGGAATTCATGAGACTGCCTTTCCGGGTGACGCCGGATGTGCTCATCCCTAGGCAGGACACAGAGGTGCTGGTGGAGGAATGCCTCAGACACCTGGCACCGGGAAATGTTTTTCTGGATCTGTGTACCGGATCCGGCTGCATTCTGGTGAGCCTTCTGCATTATGCGAAGGGCACTGCCGGAACGGGCGCCGACCTTTCCGGGAAGGCCCTTTCGGTGGCGAAGGGCAATGTGGAGGCGAACGGTGTGGAAGCCCGGCTGGTGCAGGGCGATCTGTTTGAACCGGTGACCGGCACCTTTGATCTCATCGTATCCAATCCGCCTTATATTGCATCGGCGGAGATTGAGACACTGACCCCGGAGGTGCGGGAGCATGAGCCCCGGATGGCGCTGGACGGCACCGCGGACGGATTGTTTTTTTACAAGAGAATCGTACAGGAAAGCCCTTCGTATCTGAAAGAGGGCGGCTGGCTGTGCATGGAGATCGGCTACGATCAGGGTGCGGCGGTGCAGCAGCTCATGGAAGCGCGGGGATTTGTAACTGTTTCAGTGATAAAGGATCTGGCAGGCCTTGACCGGGTCGTGTCGGGATGTTACAGGAGGAATAGAAATGTTTGATAAACTGGAGGATCTGCTGATCCGTTTTGAAGAAATTATGAGTGAGCTCAATGAGCCCAATGTGACCGACGATCAGAACCGTTTCCGCAAGCTCATGAAGGAGCAGAGCGATCTGCAGCCGCTGGTGGATGCTTACAAGGAATACAAGGAGTGCAAGCAGACCGAGGCGGACAGCCTGGAAATGCTGGAGGCAGAGTCCGATGAGGAAATGCGGGAGCTGTTAAAGGAAGAGCTCTCCGATGCCAAGAAGCGGATCGAGGAGCTGGAGGCAAAGCTGAAGATCCTGCTGCTGCCCAAGGACCCCAACGATGACAAGAACGTTATCGTGGAGATCCGTGCGGGTGCAGGCGGAGACGAGGCTGCCCTGTTTGCGGCAGAGCTTTACCGGATGTATGTGCACTATGCGGAAAGCCGCCGCTGGAAGGTGGAAACCATGGAAGTGGATGAGACCGGCATTGGCGGCATGAAGTCTGTGAACTTCATGGTCAACGGCCAGGGCGCGTACTCTGTGCTGAAATATGAGAGCGGCGTGCACCGGGTACAGCGTGTGCCGGAAACCGAGTCCGGCGGCCGGATCCATACGTCCACCGCTTCTGTGGCAGTGATGCCGGAGGCAGAGGAAGTGGATGTACAGATCGATGAGAAGGATATCCGTATCGACGTCATGCGTGCGTCCGGCAACGGCGGCCAGTGTGTCAACACCACAGACTCTGCGGTACGTCTGACCCATTACCCCAGCGGTATCGTGGTATACAGCCAGACCGAGAAATCCCAGCTGCAGAACAAGGCCAAGGCTTTCGCCCTGCTGCGTGCCAAATTGTACGATATTGAGTGCCAGAAAGCCCACGATGCGGAGGCAGAGGCACGCCGGAGCCAGATCGGTACCGGTGATCGTTCCGAGAAGATCCGGACGTACAACTTTCCCCAGGGCCGTGTGACCGATCACCGGATCAACCTGACGCTGTACAAGCTGGACAAAATCATGGACGGCGATATCCAGGAGATCATTGACGCCTGCATCGCCGCCGACCAGGCAGCCAAGCTGGCAAAGATGAACGAGGAATAAAATGATTCGTGTATTTTTAAGATCCATGCTCAAGCCCCTGTCCTTTGTGCCGGCGCTTTGCATGATGGTAATGATATACAGCTTCTCGGCAGAGGACGGGAAGACGTCGGCGGCTTTTACGTATAAAGTCAGTGTAAAAGTCGTGGAAACGGTGGATCAGGTGGCCAATCTCGACCTGTCCCAGACGGAGATCGAGAATTACGCCAACCATTTTCACCATCTCATCCGCAAATGCGGCCATGTGACGGAATATTTTCTGCTGGCGGTGTCTCTGGCACTGCCGCTGTATGTGTACGGCCTGCGGGGCATCTGGCTGACGCTGGTGGCCGGGGCCATCTGCGTGGGCTTTGCGGCCCTGGACGAATATCATCAGCTGTTCGTATCCGGCCGGGGCGCCAGCAAGCGGGATGTGGCCATCGACAGCATCGGCATCTTTGCCGGGATCATCGTCACCCGGATCATTGGCTGGATGGGAAGGAAGACCATCTTCCGGCCGCTGTGCACGAAGAAAAAGCGGCGGCGCAGAACGGTATAAGTGCCATCAACAGTCATGTGTGGTACTGATTTGGACACAAAGCGTGAGATGTGAATCTATCAAGATTGTTGTCAGCGATCAGAGAGAAACGGAATATGATCAGCGAAAATGTGTCTGTTGGAATGATGGCATGAAATTGTTTATAGGAAGAAAATAAAAAATGAGGGTCAGACTGCCGACAGGCGGGCACTGGCCTTTCTGAGATTTTAAAGGCAGGTATTGTATGGAACTGGAATGGAAAAAGATAGACGTACAGGATCGGGCGCTGTTTCTGCCTTACCTGTACAGCCTTGCCTCCCGCAGCGCGGAGACCACATTTGCCAATCTGTATCTGTGGTCGAGGCAGTATCCCACAGGATATGCAGTGGTGGGGGATTTTCTTGTGATGAAAAGTCTGGAGGAGGAAGTGTTTGCTTTCCCGGCAGGTACCGGCGATCTGCGGAAAATCGTGGAGGAGCTGGATGCTTATCAGCGGGAGCGCGGGCAGGCGCTGGCCTTCCAGTGTGTGACGAGAGAGCAGTTTGCACAGCTGGAAGCGCTGTTTCCCGGCAGATTTCAGATAGAATATGACAGAGATTATGCAGACTATGTTTATGACGCAGAGAAACTTGCAAATCTTTCCGGCAAGAAGTATCATGGGAAGAAAAATCATGTGAACAAGTTTCAGAAGCAGTATCCGGACTGGAGCTATGAACCCATGACGGCGGACAATCTGGAGGACTGTTTCCAGATGGCGCTGATCTGGCGGCGGGAAAACGGCTGCGAGGAGGACGTGGAGAAAAACGCGGAGATGTGCGTGGCGCTCAATGCCCTACGGCTGTTTACGGAGCTTTCCATGGAGGGCGGCGTGCTGCGGGTGGGCGGTGAAGTGGTGGCTTTCACTCTGGGCGAGCAGGGCTGCGAGGATACGTTCGTGGTGCACATCGAGAAAGCCCGGGCGGACATTGATGGTGCCTACACCATGATCAACCAGCAGTTTGTGCAGCATGCGCTGCTGGGAAAATATAAATATGTGAACCGGGAGGATGATGTGGGCGCGGAAGGGCTGCGCAAGGCAAAGCTGTCCTATCATCCGGCGTTCATGGTGGATAAAGGATATGTGACGGAAAAATAAATTTTAAGGTGCAGGGAATGTCACACTGTGCTATGATAAAGAACAGAAGAGCGTTCTTTCTATATAGAAGAAAGCAGGTGTGTGTGAATCCTGCTGCTGTAAAGGACAGCGGATGATCTGACACACGTAAGATAAGGAGGAGTATGCGATGATTTCTGAGAAAATGAAGGGCTATGTGGCAAACAGCTCCGTGATCCGGGCCATGTTTGAGGAAGGCAAGAAGATGGCGGCCATTTACGGCGCCGATCATGTATATGATTTCAGTCTGGGCAATCCCAATGTAGCAGCGCCGGACTGCGTAAAAGAGGCCATCAAGGATCTGGCGGATCATGAGGATCCGGTGGTGCTCCACGGCTATATGAGCAATTCTGGCTACGAGGACGTGCGGGAGACCATTGCCCAGTCCCTGAACCGGCGGTTTGGCACGAAGTTTGGCCAGCGCAACATTCTCATGACCGTGGGTGCGGCCGGCGGCCTGAACGTGATCTTCAAGACGCTGCTGAACCCGGGCGACGAGGTCATCACCTTTGCCCCTTTCTTTGGAGAATACAGAAGCTATGTGGGCAACTATGACGGCGTGCTGGTGGTGGTATCCCCGGATACCGAGACCTTCCAGCCGAACCTGGAGGAGTTTGCCCGGAAAATCACGGCGAAAACGAAGGCAGTCATCGTCAACAACCCCAACAATCCCACCGGTGTGGTTTATACGGAGGAGACGATCCAGAAGCTGGCACAGATCTTAAAGGAAAAGCAGAAGGCATTCGGCACGGACATTTATCTGATCTCCGATGAGCCTTACCGGGAGCTGGCCTATGACGGCGTGGAAGTGCCTTACCTGACAAAATATTATGACAACACCATTGTGGGCTATTCCTACAGCAAATCCCTGTCCCTGCCCGGCGAGCGGATCGGCTATCTGGTCATGCCAGACGAGCTGAGCGATGCGGACGATGTGATCGCTGCCGCTTCTGTGGCAAACCGGATCCTGGGCTTTGTCAACGCACCGTCCCTCATGCAGAGGGTGGTGGCCCGCTGTGTGGATGCGAAAACAGATGTTGCCTTTTACAACCGGAACCGGGAAGCGCTGTACGGCGGTCTGAAGGCGCTGGGCTATTCCTGCATCAAGCCGGAGGGCGCGTTTTACCTGTTTGTGAAGACACCCACTGCCGATGAGAACGAATTCTGTGCGGCGGCCAAGAAGCACAACATTCTGGTGGTGCCCGGCAGTACCTTTGCCTGCCCGGGCTTTGTGCGGATCGCTTATTGTGTGAGCTACGAGACGATCCAGAACGCCATGCCGGGATTTGCGGCGCTGGCAGAAGAGTTCGGACTGAAAGGATGAGAAACAGATGAGAGCATTTGAGGAAAATATACGGAAAGTCGTGCCCTATGTGCCGGGCGAGCAGCCCAAGCGTGCCCGGATGATCAAGCTGAACACCAATGAAAATCCTTACCCCCCGGCTCCCGGCGTGGAGGCTGCCCTGCGGGGGCTTCCGGCAGACAGCCTGCGCCGTTACCCTGACCCGGCCTGCAACGTGCTGACAGAGGCCATTGCGGATGTGTATGGGGTGAAAAAGGAGCAGGTGTTCGTGGGCGTTGGCTCTGACGATGTGCTGGCCATGGCATTTATGACCTTTTTCAATTCGAAGAAACCCATCCTGTTCCCGGATGTGACCTACTCCTTTTATCCAGTTTGGGCCGATCTTCTGGGCATTCCCTATGAGCGCCCGGCGCTGGATGAGAATTTCAGGCTTCGCAAGGAAGACTATTACCGGGAAAATGGCGGCATTGTTTTTCCTAATCCAAATGCGCCCACGGCCATTGCGGAACCCCTTTCCTTTATTGAGGATATCCTGTCCCACAATCGGGACGTGATCGTCATCGTGGACGAGGCGTACATTGATTTCGGCGGGGCATCGGCACTGCCGCTGCTGGAGAAATACGACAATCTTCTGGTGGTGCAGACCTTTTCCAAGTCCCGCTCCATGGCGGGCATGCGCATCGGCTATGCCTTCGGCAGTCCGCTGCTCATCAAATACATGAACGATGTAAAATATTCCTACAATTCCTACACGTTGAACGCGGCGGCTCTGGCCTGCGGCGCGGCTTCCGTGCGTGATACAGAATATTTTGCCGAAACCACAGCGAAAATCGTGGCAACGAGGGAGCGGGCGGCAGAGGAACTGGTAAGCTTAGGATTTTCCATGACGCCGTCCAAAGCAAACTTCCTGTTCGTCACCCATGCGCGGATCCCGGCAAAAGAGCTGTTTGAGGCATTAAAGCAGCAGGATATCTTTGTCCGGTATTTTGCATCGCCCCGGATCGACAATTATCTGCGGATCACCGTGGGCACCGATGCAGAGATGGACGAGCTGCTGGCATTTTTGAAGAAATACGTGGAGACGCACTGATGGATGCTTATACGAGTTTTGCCCGGGTGTACGACGCGTTCATGGATAATATTCCGTATGAAGAATGGGGACGCTATATCCGATCCCTGCTGGAGGAATATGGTGTCCGGGAAAGGCTGGTGCTGGATCTGGGCTGCGGCACCGGCAGCATGACCGAGGTGCTGGCCGGGTACGGCTATGACATGATCGGCGTGGATCTGTCGGCGGATATGCTGGAGATCGCCATGGAGAAGCGGCAGCAGTCTGGTCACGATATTTTGTACCTGCAGCAGGATATGCGGAGCTTTGAGCTGTACGGCACGGTGGCTGCGGTGGTGTGCGTGTGCGATTCCATGAACTATATATTGGAAGAGGAAGATCTGACGGAGGTGTTCCGGCTGGTGAACAACTATCTGGATCCCGGCGGCATTTTCGTGTTTGACCTGAATACCGTTTATAAATATGAAGAGCTCCTGGGGGATGCCACCATTGCGGAGGACCGGGAGGATAAAAGCTTTATCTGGGATAATTTTTATGATCCGGAGGAACAGATCAACGAATACGACCTGTCCATTTTTATCCGGGAGGAAGAAAACCTGTACCGGAAATTTACGGAGACCCATTATCAGCGGGCCTACACGCTGGCACAGGTGAAAGCCTGCCTGGAGGCGGGCGGCATGGAATTTGTCACCACCTATGACGCATTCACGAAGGATGCGCCCCGGCCGGACAGCGACCGGATCTATGTGATCGCCAGAGAGAAAGGAAAACAACATGTCTGATTATATCATTAGAGCCACAGCGGCGGACAGCCAGATCCGCGCGTTTGCGGCAACCACGCGGGAGATCGCGGAGACGGCCAGAAAGGCCCACAATACCAGCCCGGTGGTGACAGCTGCCCTGGGACGGCTGCTGACGGCGGGCGCCATGATGGGCGTGATGCAAAAAGGGGACGACGATATGCTGACGCTGCAGATCCGCTGCGAGGGCCCCATCGGCGGCCTGACGGTGACGGCGGATGCCAGAGGAAACGTCAAGGGCTATGCCAACCAGCCGGATGTGATGCTGCCGCCTAATGCCAAAGGAAAGCTGGATGTGGGCGGCGCTCTGGGCAACGGCCTGCTGAGCGTCATCCGGGATATGGGCCTGAAAGAGCCCTATGTGGGGCAGACGGCCCTGCAGACCGGAGAGATCGCCGAGGATCTGACCTACTATTTTGCAACGTCTGAGCAGGTGCCTTCATCCGTGGGACTGGGCGTGCTCATGAATAAGGATAACACAGTAAAATGCGCCGGCGGCTTTATCATTCAGCTCATGCCTTTTACGCCGGATGACATCATTGACAAACTGGAGCAGAAACTGTCCACGGTCACTTCTGTGACGGCCCTGCTGGATGCGGGAAAAACGCCGGAGGAAATCCTGGAGGAGCTGCTGGGGGACTTCGGCCTGGAGATCACAGAAAAGCTGCCCACCCAGTTTGCCTGCAACTGCTCCAAGGAGCGGGTGGAAAAGGTGATCTGCAGCATTGGCCGCAAGGATCTGGAAGAAATGATCGCTGATAACAAGGATATCGAGGTCAACTGTCATTTCTGCAACACCAATTATACGTTTACGGTAGACGAGCTGAAAGCGATTTTGAAGAGAAAATAGGAGGACACCAATGAGACATGGATTCGTAAGGGCTGCTGCGGTGACCCCGGCCATTCGGGTGGGGGACGTGGCATACAATGCAGACCAGATCCGAAAGGGAATGGAAGAGGCAGAACGTGCCGGAGCATCCATCGTGGTGTTCCCGGAGCTTTGCCTCACCGGCTATACGTGCAGCGACCTGTTTTTGCAGGAGGTGCTGCTGCGCCGGGCAAAGGAAGAACTGCTGGCGCTGGCAGAGGAGACAAAGGGAAAAGAACTGCTGGTGTTCGTGGGACTGCCGCTGGGGGTGGACGGGCGGCTGTATAACGTGGCTGCCGTGCTTGATCAGGGAGAGGTGAAGGCCTTCATTCCCAAGACGTTCATTCCCAACTATTCGGAATTCTACGAGGTGCGGCATTTTACAAAAGGCCCGGCTGCGCCCCGGAAGATCACCTGGATGCCGGGACAGACATGCTGGTTTGGCACTGACGTTCTGCTGGCCTGTCAGGAACTGCCGGATCTGGTGCTGGCAGCGGAAATCTGTGAGGATGTGTGGGCACCCAATCCGCCCAGCGTCCGCCATGCCCTGTCCGGGGCCACGGTGCTGGTGAACCTGTCTGCTAGTGATGAGACCACAGGCAAGGATGAGTACCGCCGGATGCTGATCAAAAGCCAGTCAGCAAGACTGCTGGCGGGCTATATCTACTGCAGCGCCGGGGAGGGAGAGTCCTCCACCGATCTGGTATTTTCCGGCCATAATCTCATCGCGGAAAACGGCAGCATTTTGAAAGAATCCGCCCGGTTCGGCCATGGCATGATCTGTGCCGATCTGGATGTGAGCCGCCTGAAAGCGGAGCGGCGGCGGATGACCACCTTTGAGATGGAGGATGGCGCAGACTACGTGCGGATTCCTTTTTCCCTGCCTCTGCGGGATCTGGAGCTGGAGCGGTTCATCGATCCGGCACCCTTCGTGCCGTCCCGGCAGGAGGACCGGCGGAAACGCTGCGAGGAGATTTTCACCATCCAGGCCATGGGCCTGAAAAAGCGGCTGGAGCATACCGGCTGCAAGAGCGCGGTCATCGGTATTTCTGGCGGCCTGGATTCCACGCTGGCGCTGCTTGTCACCTCCCGCGCCTTTTCCCTGCTGGGCCTGTCCCCGTCGCTGATCACAGCAGTGACCATGCCCTGCTTCGGCACCACCGACCGGACGTACACCAACGCCTGCACGCTGACGAAAAAGCTGGGCGCTTCCTTAAAAGAGGTGGATATCAAAGAGGCAGTGACGCTGCATTTTCGGGATATCGAGCAGGATCCGGCCTGCCATGATGTGACCTACGAAAACGGTCAGGCCAGAGAGCGTACCCAGGTGCTCATGGACATTGCCAACAAGAGCGGCGGCATGGTCATCGGCACCGGCGACATGTCCGAACTGGCTCTGGGCTGGGCCACCTATAACGGCGATCACATGTCCATGTACGGCGTCAACGCCTCCGTGCCCAAGACTCTTGTCCGTCATCTGGTGCACTATTATGCGGACACCTGCGGTGACGAGGAGCTGAAAGCGGTGCTCTACGACATTCTGGATACCCCGGTGAGCCCGGAGCTGCTGCCGCCGGAGGACGGCAAGATCGCCCAAAAGACCGAGGATATCGTGGGCCCTTACGAGCTTCATGACTTTTATCTTTATTATATTCTGCGGCTCGGATTCGAACCGGCCAAGATCTACCGGCTGGCCAGGAAAGCCTTCGCAGGCCAGTATACGGAGGAGACGATCCTGAAATGGCTGAAGGTATTTTACAGAAGGTTCTTCTCCCAGCAGTTCAAGCGCTCCTGCCTGCCGGATGGCCCCAAGGTGGGAACCGTGGCAGTCTCCCCCCGGGGAGACCTGCGGATGCCCAGCGATGCCAGCGCAAGGCTGTGGCTGGATGAGCTGGAAAAACTGTAGGAGAATGCTGTTGGCTGCATGAAATGATTGGCTGCTAGGGAGCCTGTATGGTTGCCTTATTCAGCGCACTCCTGATCGCCTCCAGCAGCACCATGGACGTGTACTGCCGGTCCTGGCTGTAGCTGATGTCATCCAGCGACTGCTTTTTCACGATCTGTTCCCCCAGATCGCTTAAGGCAGGCTGCATGAGCGGGTACATGGCAGAGACGGTTTCGTTTAAGTTGGTAAATCGGATGGCATTGATGTGGTCGGCGTCCACGGACACCTCCACGTCAAGGATCTGATCCCCCAACTGGACAGAAGAGGAGTAGACCCCGGCGGTGTACGTGCCGGGCTGCTGCTCTTCTTTCTTTTGGCCGGAGGAAAACATCAGAAACAGAAGACACAGCAGTGCAACGCCGAAAACGGCAAAAATAACCGTATAGATGACTTCTTTTTTATGTAACACAATGATTCTTGTTCTGGAACTCATAGACCCCTCCGCGATTCTTTTTCTACATCCTATGTGCTTAGTGAGAAAGATATGTCTGGACAAAGAAACAGATCATTGTTATACTGAAACAGAATTGCAGGTGATGGATATGACGGAGAAAATCAGCATTCTGGGCGTGGAACTGAAGGATTATTCCATGGAGGATGCGGCCCGTGTGATAGAAGAATATCTGAACAATGACGTTCTCAATACGATGTGCCTTGTGACGAAGGAGATGCTTGTGTATGCAGGCGAGAATCCGGAGTACCGGGAGTGTCTGGAAGCCATGGACATTCATGTGGTGGTGGACAGCGACATTTTCTCTGCGGCAGGCATCACCGGAGAAGAGCGGTTGAAGAAGGCGGATGACAGGCAGCTGTGGAAGCTGTTCATCGATACGGTGGTGAAGGAGCACAAGAGCTGTTTCCTTCTGGCACAGACAGCAGACGATCTGGAGAAGTTCCGGGAGACGCTGCAGGAGAAGTTCCCGGATCTGGTAATCGCCGGGGCTTACGCGGCGGAGGATGCCGGGGACGAACCGGAGGTTATTGTCAACGAGATCAACGGCATTTTGCCGGATGTGATATTTTCCACGCTGGATCAGCCCTTCCAGGAGCTGTTCCTCCATGAGCAGCGGGCGAAGATGGGTGCCCGGGTGTGGTTTGGTTTTGGCCCCATGGGCAGTGACGGACGGTTCGGCGAGGAAAACTGGCTGGCAAGGCTCATCGGCAAGACGGTATTTCACCGGAAGGTACAGCAGTACAATCATATGGTGAAAGACGAAGAGGAATACGAGGAGGCGCTGGCGGAAGAAGCGGCAGAAGAGCTGCCTGCAAAAGAAGACGGAGAGGCAGGCGCTGAGAAATAAAGCACTTACCGTTCACACGCGCCATTCGCAAAATATAAAAAATATGTGAAAGATATGAGGAAATGCATAAAAATAGTTGCATTTCCTCTTGATTTTTATGTATAATTGCATTAACTTGAATAGGGAGTATTCGTTTTGCTTAAAAAAGAGTCACAGAAATTGTGAATGTTGTATAGAACGGAAAAGGAGAGGCGAGGAATATGATATCGAATCAGATACTGCAGACGACCATCGATGGCCTGAAAAATATTGCAAGAATTGATCTCAGCATCCTGGATACAGAGGGTAAGGTGCTGGCAACGACGGTGCCGGGCGCGGAGAATTATGAGAGTACGGTACTGGCATTTGTGGAGTCACCGGCGGACAGCCAGGTGATCCAGGGCCACCTGTTTTTCAAGGTGTATGATGAGCAGCAGCTGGAATATGTGCTGCTGGCCAACGGGGACAATGACGATGTCTACATGGTAGGCAAGATCGCCGCTTTCCAGATCCAGAATCTGCTGGTGGCCTACAAGGAGCGGTTCGATAAGGACAACTTCATCAAGAACCTGCTGCTGGACAACCTGCTGCTGGTGGATATTTACAACCGGGCAAAGAAGCTGCATATCGAGACCGATGTCCGTCGTGTGGTCTATATCATCGAGATCAACCGGGAGAAGGACAACACCGTGCTGGAGAGCGTGCGCGGCCTGTTCGGCGGCAAGTCCAAGGACTTTATCACCGCTGTGGATGAGAAGAACCTCATCGTGGTGAAGGAGATCGCACCGGGTGAGGGCTATCCGGAGATCAACAAGACCGCACGGATGATGCTGAACCTGCTGAAAGGCGAGACCGGCGAGGAGATCCATATCGCTTATGGCACCATCGTGCCGGAGCTGAAAGAGGTTTCCCGGTCTTATAAGGAAGCAAAGATGGCGCTGGATGTGGGCAAGATCTTCTTCGAGGAGCGGGATATCATCGCATACAGCTCTCTGGGCATTGGCCGTCTCATTTACCAGCTGCCCATCCCGCTGTGCAAGATGTTCATCCGCGAGATCTTTGACGGCAAGTCCCCGGACGAGTTCGACGAGGAGACGCTGACGACTATCAACAAGTTTTTCGAGAACAGCCTGAACGTATCCGAGACATCGAGACAGCTGTATATCCACCGGAATACGCTGGTTTACCGTCTGGACAAGCTGCAGAAGAGCACCGGACTGGATCTGCGGGTATTCGAGGATGCCATCACGTTCAAGATCGCGCTGATGGTCGTAAAATATATGAAATACATGGAAACACTGGATTATTAGAAAAAACCATGATATAACTAAATAAGTAACGCCGGGGTCCGGTCTGTTCCCCGGCGTATTGCTGTTATATTTTATGTTTAGGAGGCTTAAGCTAAATGATCACAATGGAAAATGTGAGCAAAGCGTACGTGGAGGGCATACCGGCCATCAAGAATATCAGCTTGCATATTGATCGAGGGGAATTTGTATTTATTGTAGGAGATAGCGGGTCTGGTAAATCTACACTTATCAAGCTTCTTTTGAAAGAACTGGAGCCCACCAGCGGCAAGATTACGGTGAACGGCCAGAATCTGGGGCGTCTGAAGCGCAAGCAGATTCCCCGTTACCGCAGGAAGATCGGCGTGGTGTTCCAGGATTTCCGTCTGTTAAAGGACCGGAATGTGTATGAGAATATTGCTTTCGCCCAGCGTGTCATCATGACGCCGACGCGAAAGATCCGAAGAGAGGTGCCCAAGATGCTCTCTCTGATCGGACTGGCAGAGAAATATAAGTCTTTCCCGAAGCAGCTCTCCGGCGGAGAGCAGCAGAGAGTTGCCCTGGCCCGGGCGCTGGTGAACCATCCCGACCTTCTGCTGGCCGATGAGCCCACCGGTAACCTGGATCCGAAGAATTCTTGGGAGATCATGAAGCTTCTGGAATCCATCAATGAGAAGGGCACCACCGTACTGGTCGTTACCCACAACCGGGAGATCGTGGATGAGATGAAGAAGCGTGTTATCACCATGAACCGCGGTGTCATCATCAGCGACGAGAAAGAGGGAGGCTATATCTATGAGGGCTAGTACGATTGTATACACGCTGAAACAGGGTCTGAAAAATATTTACCGCAACAAGATGTTTTCACTGGCCTCCATGGCAACGATGGCTGCCTGCATTTTCATGTTCAGTCTGTTTTTTGCCATCGTGTCCAACCTGGACAACATGGTGCGTGAGGCAGAATCCGGTGTGGGCGTCACCGTGTTTTTCAACAGCGATATGACGACAGAGCAGATCCAGGCGCTGGGCGCACAGATCAGTGAGCGGCCCGAGGTGGATCATCTGGTGTATGTATCCGCAGAGGAAGCCTGGGAGCAGTATAAGAAAGAATATTTAAAGGGCGCAGAGGAGCTGGCAGAGGGCTTCGAGCAGGACAACCCGCTGGCAAACTCTTCCCATTATGAGATTTACCTGAAAAGCGTAGAGGATCAGCAGTCGCTGGTGGACTATCTGAATACGCTGATGGCTCAGGGAGTGCGACAGATCAACCAGTCGGAGGCGGTGGCCAATACGCTGGGCGGATTTAACAGCCTGCTGTATTATGTATCCGTGGCGATCATTGGCGTTCTGCTGCTGGTATCCATCTTCCTCATCAACAACACCGTTACCATCGGTATTGCGGTGCGTAAGGAAGAAATCGCCATCATGAAGCTTATCGGCGCCACCGACTTTTTCGTTCGGGCACCGTTTATCGTGGAAGGACTGATCATCGGTCTCATCGGTGCAGCCATCCCGCTGTTTGTCTTCTACTTCCTGTACAAGCAGACTATCCTTGTGGTGGAAGAGAAGTTCGGCATTTTAAGCAGCCTGCTGCAGTTCCTTCCGGTGAAAGAGCTTTACCATACGCTGCTGCCGGTGGCACTGCTGCTCGGTATCGGCATCGGATTTATCGGAAGCTTTATTACGATCAGAAAGCACTTGAAAGTGTAATCACAGTACCGCAGATGCAGGCGCGCCATTTACGGAACAACCGTTTGGTCGTGCCATTCGCAGCGCAGCACATCCTTACGCGTGGACAGATTTTTATGCAGGCAGGATGGAACAGCTGTTGGAGGATCTATCTATGTATAGAAAAAAACAAAAGTTGTCGGCGGCCCTGGCCGCGGCGCTGTGTCTTTCCCTCGCTGTGCCGGGAGGCAGCGCACAGGCGAAAAGCCTGGAACAGCAGAGACAGAATGCACAGCAGCAGATCAAGGACATCAAGGCAGATATCAATTCTGTGAAAAATAAGCTGACGGAGCTGAAAAATTCCAAGAGCAATCTCCAGAGCTACATCAGCAGTCTGGATGCCCAGTCCAGCCAGCTGGATGCCCAGCTAAAGGAGCTGGATGCGTCTATCGAGGAGAAGAACGCCGAGATCGACCAGACCCAACAGGAGCTGGAGGAGGCACAAGACACGGTCGATACCCAGTATGAAGCCATGAAGAAGCGCATACAGTATATGTATGAGAATGGTGATTACTCTTATGTGACCATGCTTTTGGAGGCGTCCAGCATGACGGAGCTTCTGAACCGGGCGGAGTTTGCCACGCAGATGGTGGACTATGACCGGAAGATGCTGATCAGCTTTCAGGAGGCCAGACAGAAGGTAGAGGATACCAAGGCACAGTTGGAAGAGGAAGAGAAGGAACTGGAAGACATGCAGAATGAAGTGAATGAACAGAAGGACGCTCTGGATCTTCTCATCGACGCCAAAACCAGTGAGATCTCCCAGTACCAGCAGAAGATCGCCAATGCGGAGGCAGAGGCGGATGACTATGCGGATCAGCTTGCCGAGCAGGAAGCGCTTCTGGAGAAGATCGAGAACCAGATCGCAGCGGAAGCGGCGAAGAAGGCAGCGGAGCTGGAAAAAGCAGGAACGGTCGTTTCTTCATCGGGATTTATCTGGCCTTGCCCGTCCAGCCATCGGATCACCAGTACCTTTGGCCCCAGATCCCAGCCCACGGCAGGGGCATCTACATACCATAAGGGCATTGATATCGGGGCATCTTCGGGAAGTGCCATCGTGGCGGCGGCTGACGGTGTGGTGACGACGGCAACCTACAGTTCGTCTGCGGGCAATTATGTGGTAATCTCCCACGGAAACGGACTTTCCACCGTATATATGCACTGCTCCAGCCTGAGCGTATCGGCGGGACAGAAGGTGTCTCAGGGACAGACGATCGCGGCTGTGGGCTCCACCGGGTATTCCACCGGACCGCATCTGCATTTTGGTGTGATCAGCAATGGCAGCTATGTAAATCCTTCGGGATATGTAAACTAGAATAAAAGAGAAGGGGGCTGTTGCAGACAGGAAATCTGTGGCAGCCCTGTTTGGTATGACAGGATAGGAAGCAGAAATGCAGAGGAGGAATGATATGCAGGATTATAACCGGGATGAATATTCCATGGATGATGCGTATGAGGAGAAAAGACACTGGAGAAGAGGATTTTTCAGCGGGATCCTGACGGTGGCTTTTATTGCGGCAGCCGGTCTTCTGGTGTACACGGTGCTCAATCTGGGCAGCGCAGGGTTTCGTACAGCGGAAAACAGCGGCAGTGCTTCGGTGGGCAGCAGCCAGGTGGAGCAGAAAACCGAACGGCTGAAAGCACTCATCGACCAGTATTATCTGGACGATGTGGATGAGAGTGCCATGGTGGAGGGCATGTATGCAGGCATGCTAAACGGTCTGGGTGATCCTTACACCGTCTACTATACAGAAGAGGAGTTCAACGCCCTGATGGAATCCACGTCAGGGGAATATAAGGGCATCGGCGCACTCATGTCCCAGAATATCGAGACAGGGATCATTACGATCACCCGCCCCTTTGAGGGCTGTCCGGCCCAGCAGGCGGGCATCATCGCCGGAGATATTATCACAAAGGTCAATGGCCAGGACGTGGGAAGCATGGAGCTGTCCGAGGTGGTGGCCATGATCAAGGGCGAAGCCGGGACAACGGTGGACATCACCGTATACCGTGACCGGGAGGAGCTGGATTTCACCGTGGAGCGGGCGGATATCCAGGTGCCTACCGTGAACAGCAAAATGCTGGATGACAAGATCGGCTATATCTATGTGATGGAATTCGACGAGGTGACGGCAGATCAGTTCCACGATGCGCTGGAGGATCTGAAGAGCCAGGGCATGGAACAGCTGGTCATCGACCTGCGGGATAATCCGGGCGGCAGCCTGGACACGGTGATCCAGATGCTGGATGAGATCCTGCCGGAGGGACTGCTGGTATACACGGAGGATAAATACGGCAACCGGGAAGAAGCAACCTCCGATGCGGAAAACTATCTTTCCCTGCCCATGACCGTGCTGGTCAACGGCAACAGTGCCAGCGCTTCGGAAATCTTTGCCGGTGCGGTGAAGGATTATCACTGGGCAACGCTGGTGGGCACCACCACCTACGGCAAGGGTATCGTGCAGCGGATCTTTGATCTGGGCGATGGTACCGCGGCAAAGATCACCATTTCCAAGTATTACACCCCTGCGGGCAACAATATCCACGGCATCGGCATTGAGCCGGATGTGGAGGTGGAGATCCCGACGGAGGCATATGACGACGGTGTAGTCACCGAGGACGAGGATGCCCAGCTGCAGAAAGCGCTGGAGCTTTTAAGGAGCGGCCAGGTGACGGCGGGTGAAGTACAGCAGTAAGTAAGAAAAGTTACATGGGGAGACGAGAAAATGAAAGTTGCAGTATACAGTTATCGGGCTTTTGACGAGGGCCTGTATTTTGAAAAAATTGCAAAGGAGCTGGGGATGGAGCTGGTGCTCTGCCCCGATGCGCCGGACATGGAAAATGCGGCGCTGGCGGAAGGGTGCGACTACTTAAGCGTCATCACAACGAAGATCGACGCAGCCCTGGTGGAGCGGTTTCATGATCTGGGCGTGAAAATGATCTCTACCCGGACCATCGGCTATGATCACATTGATCTGAAAAAAGCAAAGGAGCTGGGCGTAAAGATCAGCAATGCCACCTATTCTCCCAACAGTGTGGCGGACTATGCATTGATGCTCATGCTCATGACCACCCGCCGGATGAAGATGATCATGAACAAGGCGGCGATCCAGGATTTCTCCCTGCCGGGCAACATCGGCAAGGAGCTGCCGGACATGACCGTGGGTATCGTGGGCACCGGCCGGATCGGGGAAACGCTCATCCGCCATCTGTCCGGGTTTGGATGTAAGATTCTGGCCTACGATCTGTATGAGAAGGACTCTGTCAAGCAGTATGCATCCTACGTGCCTCTGGACACTCTGTACCGGGAGAGCGATATCATTTCCCTGCACATCCCGGCCAGTGAGAAGGATTACCACATGATCTCGGGGGAGGTCATGGACACCATGAAGGACGGCGTCATCCTCATCAACACGGCCCGGGGCTCCCTCATCGACAGCCGGGCGCTCATCGATCACATCGAAAGTGGAAAAATCGGCGCCGCGGGACTGGATGTTGTGGAAAACGAGTTCGGCATGTATTATTATGATAAGAAAACCGATGTGATGGACAACCGGGAGCTGGCCATTCTGAAAAGCTTCCACAACGTGGTGGTAACGCCTCACATGGCGTTCTACACCAACGAGGCCATCCGGGATATGGTATATTCTTCGCTGAAAAGCTGCCGCCTGGAGGCAGACGGGGAGAAGAATCCCTGGCTGATCCAGTAAGCGGTGCAGGAAAAAAGACAAAAACTTTTGAGGGGAAGTTTTGTTAAAGAGAGGTTGGATGCAGATGAAAAAGAGAATTTTCTTTGTGTTTAATATGCATGCGGGAAAAGCCCGTATCAAGACAAAGCTTTCAGATATTCTGAATATCTTTACGGAAAAAGGATATGAGGTGACGGCTTACCCGACCCAGTACGCCGGGGAGGCGGTGCTGCGGATCGAAGCGCTGGAGGACGGCTATGAGCTGGTGGTGTGCAGCGGCGGTGACGGTACCCTGGACGAGGTGGTGACCGGCATGATGCGCCGCCCGGAGGAAAAACGGATCCCCATCGGTTATATCCCGGCGGGCTCCACCAACGATTTTGCCAGAAGCCTGGGACTTCCCCAGAAGATGGAGGATGCGGCCGCACGGATCATGGAAGGAAAACGGTTCCCCTGTGACATCGGTGCTTTCAACGGGGATTATTTTGTATACATTGCAGCCTTTGGTATTTTTACCGATGTGTCCTACCAGACCGACCAGCAGATGAAAAACGTGCTGGGACATATGGCCTACATCCTGGAGGGGATGAAGCGGCTCACCAACATCGTTTCCTACAAAATGAAGCTTCGCTGGGAAGACCGGGAGGTGGAGGATGATTTCCTCTTCGGCATGGTCACCAACTCCCGCTCCGTGGGCGGCTTCAAGTCCATCATCGGCACCGAGGTGGTGCTGGATGACGGTGTATTCGAGGTGACATTTATCAAACGTCCCAAAAATCTTCTGGAGCTTAACGAGACGCTGACAGCGCTTGTGCTGGCGGAGATCGACGAGCGGTACATGTATTCCTTCCGTACCAGCCGGCTGACGGTGGAGGCTGAGGCCGAGGTGCCCTGGACACTGGACGGCGAGTATGGCGGCGACCACAGGGCAGCGGTCATCGAAAACCGGAAGCAGGCGCTGGAATTCATCGTATAGCTCCCAAGGTCATAAGCTACAGACCACGATACGCTGGCGTATCTGTGGGCGGATAGCTTCATGACCTGCCCCACTATGAGCATAAAAGAGAAGCGTTAGCTTCGCGATATGCGAATGGGGGGAGAAGCGTGGGAGTGCACAGCACGGAGCGCTTCGTTGGGAGCGTTAAATTAAATATGTATATAGGAATATGTCTGGAAAGAATCGATCTGTAACATGCGGAGCGATTCTTTTTTTGTGCAACATACACAAAAAATCCGGTCGTTTTTTGGCTCTGTAAAAAAGAGTGAAGATTTTCAAAGACTTTGAGAAGAATTTTGTATGTATTTTCACAAAACCCGTTGTTATAATCAGATCATGAAGTGCGAAAGTGCTTCAAGAGAAAAAAGGAGGAATAGGAATATGAAAAAGAAACTGTTAAGCGTATTACTGTGCGCAACAATGGTATCCGGCCTTCTGGCAGGCTGCGGAAGCAAGCAGGAAGAGACTGCTGCACCGGCTGCTGAAGAGGAGACCACAGAAGAAGAGACAACTGACGCAGCTGAGGAGACCACAGAGGCTGCTGATACTGCAGATGCATCCACAGAGGCTTGCCCGGGTGTTGATGGATTAAACATCGGTATCTGCATTTACAAATTCGATGATAACTTTATGACCCTTTACAGAACCGAGCTTCAGAAATATCTGGAAGCAGGCGGCGCTACTGTAACTGTTATGGACGGAAAGAACGACCAGGCAGAGCAGACCAACCAGATCCAGAACTTCATCACACAGGGTGTTGACGTCCTGATCATCAACCTGGTACAGTCTTCTGCAGCTGAGCAGGTAACTGACCAGTGTGCAGCAGCAAACATCCCGGTAGTATTCATCAACCGTGAGCCTGATGCAACAGAGGAAGACAGATGGGCAGCTGACGGTATCGCAGCTACATACGTAGGCGCAGATGCTAGACAGTCCGGTAAATACCAGGGCGAGATCGTTCTGGCTACAGACAACAAGGGTGACTTCAACGGCGACGGCAAGGTTAGCTACGTTATGGTAATGGGCGATCCTGAGAATGTTGACGCAAAATACAGAACACAGTACTCCATCGAAGCTCTGACAGAGGGCGGTATGGAAGTTGAGAAGCTTGACGAGCAGCGTGGTGACTGGGATCAGGCAAAAGGCCAGGAGATCGTTGCTAACGCTCTGACCGCTCACGGCGATGCAGTAGAGGTTGTATTCTGCAACAACGATGCAATGGCTCTTGGTGCTCTTCAGGCAATCGAGACCGCCGGCAGAAAAGTTGGCGAAGATATCCTCTTACTCGGTGTTGACGCTCTGACAGAGGCTCTGCAGAACGTACAGGACGGCAAGATGACCGGTACTGTATTCAATGACCACATCGGCCAGTCTCATGCAGCAGCTGAGATCGCTGGTAAGATGGCAGCAGGCGAGTCCGTTGAGACTGTAAACATGGTTGACTACATCAAGGTTACCAAGGACAACGCAGCTGATATCTTGGCTCTTCTCCAGTAATCATTACCGGAAAGGCCCGTCCTTCGGGACACAAATAAGCAAGCTTACCGGGTGTGCAGTGCGCACACCCGGTTTTGATGAGAGAGAATAAGGGAGGTTACAGGGATGGCACAAGAGTACATGTTGGAACTGCGCGGGATATGTAAAAGCTTCCCGGGCGTAAAAGCACTGGACAATGTTTCTCTGAAAGTAAGACCAGGCACCGTTCATGCACTCATGGGAGAAAATGGTGCGGGAAAATCCACACTGATGAAGTGCCTGTTTGGTATTTACAAGATGGATGCGGGCGAGGTCATTTATCAGGGTGAGAAAGTGAACATCATCAATGCGGATGATGCGCTGCACAAGGGAATCGCCATGGTGCATCAGGAGCTTCAGCCGATTCCGGAGAGAAGTATCGCGGAGAATATTTTCTGCGGCCGGTATCCGATGAAGAAGGTCGGACCTGTGAAGGTCATCGATCACAAGAAAATGTATGAGGAAGCGGATCGTCTTCTGAAGGAAGTCAAGATGCCTTATGATCCCAAGGCGAAGCTGGGAACCCTTTCTATTTCCCAGATGCAGTCGGTAGAGATCGCCAAGGCAGTTTCCATGAATGCGAAGGTCGTGATCATGGATGAGCCCACATCCTCACTGACGGATAATGAAGTAGAGGCATTATTCCGGATTATCAATGATTTAAGAGATAAGGGAGTATCCATCATTTATATTTCCCATAAGATGGATGAGATTTTAAGAATTTCCGACGAGGTAACGATCATGCGTGACGGACAGTACGTCGGAACATGGGAATCCAAAGACCTGACTACGGACATGATCATCGCCAAGATGGTAGGACGGGAACTGACGAACGTATATCCGCCGAAGGATAATGTACCGGGAGACGTGATCCTGGAAGTCAAAGGACTGACCAGCATTCTGCCGAAATCCTTCAAGGACGTCAACTTGACGCTGCGAAAGGGAGAAATCCTCGGACTGGGCGGTCTGGTAGGCGCACAGCGTACCGAGCTGATGGAAGCAATCTTCGGTATCCGTCATGTTGCCAGCGGCGAGATAATATATAAAGGAAAACCGCTGAAAATCAAGAGACCCCAGGATGCGATCCGCAACGGCATCGGCCTCATCACAGAGGACCGCCGCGGCACCGGTATTTTCGGCGTGCTGTCCATCGCGGACAACGTATCCATCGCATCTCTGGACAAATACGTGGAGTACGGCGTAAAGCTGAATCTGAAAAAGATCGAAAATCTGGTACAGGAGAACGTGGCAAAGCTGAGCATCAAGACACCCAGCTCCAAGACGCTGATCCAGTCTTTATCCGGTGGTAACCAGCAGAAGGTTATCATTTCCAGATGGCTGGCCAACGATCCGGATATCCTGATCATGGATGAGCCTACCCGTGGTATCGACGTAGGGGCGAAATATGAGATTTACCAGATTATGATTGAGCTGGCAAAGCAGGGCAAGGCAATCGTTATGATTTCCTCCGAGATGGCCGAGCTGATCGGAATGTCTGACCGGATCGTCGTCATGTGCGACGGCCGTGTGACCGGCGAAGTATCCGGCGAAGAAGCCACGCAGGAAAATATCATGCATTACGCTACACAGTTTAATTAAGGAGGAAATCATCATGAATAAGACCAAAAATTTTGATCTCAAGAAATTTTTGTTAGACAATGCCATCATCGTTATTCTTCTTCTGATGGCATTATATGTGGGAATCACGAAAGATAATTTCTTTACATGGAACAACTTTTCCAACGTTTCCATCAACACCGCCCTTCGTTTCATCATCGCCCTGGGCGTATCCGGCTGTCTGATCACCAAAGGTACCGACCTGTCCGCAGGACGTATCGTAGGACTGGGCGCTTGTATTTCCGGAACCCTGCTGCAGAAGGCAGACTATTCCGATAAGTTTTTCCCGAACCTGGGCAATGTGCCGGTAGTGGCAGCCCTGCTCATCGCTGTTGTGATCTGTGCCATCTTCGGATGCCTGAACGGCCTGGTAATCTCTTATTTCCAGGTACCTCCGTTCATCACCACCCTGGGTATGCAGACTATCGTATATGGTATCTGCCTGGTGTACACCGGTGCATCCCCGCTGGGCGGCTTCAAGAAGAGCTTCACCAACGTAGCCAGCGGTAAGCTTCTGGGCATTCCGTACTTCTTCGTCATCGCATTTGTCATCGGCCTTGGCATGTGGTTCCTGTACAACTACACAAGACACGGCAAATACATGTATGCCATCGGCGGCAACGAGAATGCAGCTGAGGTATCCGGTGTCAACGTAAAGAAAGCAAAGATCATCATCTACACACTGGCAGCAGCACTGTACGCACTGGGCGGCTTCATGTACGCAGCAAAGGCCGGCGGCGCAACCGTAAACGCAGGACAGGGCTACGAGCTGGAGGCAATCGCAGCTTGTACCATCGGCGGCGTATCCACCAACGGTGGTGTTGGTAAGATCTCCGGTATTCTGGTCGGCGTGCTGGTGTTCGAGCTGCTGAAAGTATCCATGCAGTTCCTCAGTATCAATACTTCCTTCCAGTACATCGTACAGGGTCTTGTCATCATCGTGGCAGTAGCACTTGACCTTCGGAAATACCTGGCTAAGAAATAAGATTTGCTTCATACGAAATTCCATCATAGAAATAAAACAGTCCGGACATGCAGAAATTGTATGTCTGGGCTGTTTTTTTTGCAATGATCAGAGGAATCATGGTATACTATGATGAGAGCAAAAGAAAAGGAAGCGACGCCGAAGGCGGCATTTACTTTTCTTGCTCCATCATCGAACGAACAGCCTGCGATAGCAGGCAGTAGAGCACGACAGTGCGGGTTCGTGAGATTGAAAAGCAGCAAACGAACAAATTAATTTTTCATATAACGGGGTACACAATGGAAAAAGAACAGGAAGAGATGACACAGAAACAGGATGCGGCAGCACCGAACGACAGGGCCGAGGCGCTGGCAGATCAGGAGATGGAAGCACCCACAGATCCAAAGGAAGAGATGGAAAGCGGCGACGATGCGGCTGACACAGAGGACATCGACGACCGCGACCCGATCACGGTGGCGAAGGAGAATTTCTACGACCGGCTGCCTTTCACATACCGGCAGGTGGATATTTTCTGCAAGGTACTGATCGGCGTGCTGATCGCTATTTTTGTCTATTACGCAGTGTTGAAATAACAGGAGAGAAGAGAGAATGGGCTTATACAGGGTAATGCTGGTGGACGACGAGGAAGACGTGCGCCAGGCGATCGCACGTAAGATCAACTGGGAGGAGATCGGCTTTCAGGTGGTGGCTTCTGCGGAGAACGGGCAGGAGGCGCTGGAGCTGGCGGAGCGTCTGCACCCGGATGTGGTCATGACAGACATCAAGATGCCGTTTATGGACGGGCTGACGCTGGGCCGTGCACTGAAAAAAAGGCTGAAAAACATTAAAGTCATCATTTTCTCCGGTTTCGATGAATTTGAGTACGCAAAAGAGGCCATCAAGCTGGAGGCGGAGGAATATCTCTTAAAACCGCTGAATGCGGAGGAGCTGGAAGCGGTATTCAAACGGATCCGGGAAAATCTGGACCGGGAGATCGATCAGAAGCGCAACGAAAGCCGCCTCAACGCCTATTATCAGGAGAGTCTGCCTATCATGCGAGAGCAGTTTCTCATCGGTTTGCTGGAGGGCCGGATCCCGGATGAGGAGATCGACAAGACAATGGCCTCCTACGAGATGGAATTCAAGGCGGGCCATTATGCGGTAGCTGTGGGAACGGTGGAGCGCACGGAGGATGCCGCAGGAAGGACGGGAGAGAGTGCCGGAGCGGGCGCAGAAGAGGCCGGGAAGAAGTCTCCGGGGCCGGTATCGGATGCGCGGCTTCTGAACATTTCACTGAAACAGATCCTGGACGAGAACATGGCAGGCTCCATCGGTCACCGTACCTTCATTTATCTGGATCGGGTGGTGACCATCGCCCTGTTTGATGATGAGGAAAAGTTTCCTTATTTTGTTTACCTGATGGATCAGGTGTGCAAGATCGCCAGACGGGTGCTGGATGCCAACACGTCCATCGGCATCGGCAGTCCCTGCGACAAGCGCTCCAAGCTGGGTATTTCCTACCGGGAGGCCAAAGGTGCGCTGGATTACCGGGTGTTGGTGGATGCCAATCAGGCCATTTATATCAAGGATGTGGAACCAAAGGCGGAGGCGATGCCGGATATCGAGCAGACGAGCGTGCAGGATATTTTGCGGGAAATGAAGCTGGGCACCCGGGAAGACCTGGAGGGCGTCATCCATGTGTTTGTAAAAAATCTGAAAAACTCCAAGATGGCCCTGTCCCAGTACCAGATTTTCCTCATGGAGCTGGTGGCGGAGATCTACAAGCTGGGGCGCAATTACGAGATCGACATGGGACAGATTTTTCCGCCGAAGACGAATCTGTACGAGAACCTGTATCAGCTGGATTCCCCGGAGGCGGTGGGCGGCTGGATGCTGGACATCTGCATGAAGGTGCGCCATGCCATCCGCCGGGAGCGGGCAGATTCCACCAAGGCCATCATGGAACGGGCCATCCAGTACGTGCAGGACAACTATCAGGAAAGCGACCTGTCGGTGGAGGGTATCTGCTCGGCGCTGAATGTCAGCCCGACTTATTTTTCCACCCTGTTTAAAAAAGAACTGGGAACCACTTTCGTGGCCTATGTGACCAATGTGCGGATGGAGCGGGCGATGGAGCTTCTGAAGACTACGGAGGACAAGACCTATGTCATTGCGGCCAAAGTGGGGTATACAGAACCCAATTATTTCAGTTATGTGTTCAAGAAACAATATGGCATTTCTCCTTCCAGATACCGGATGGGAAAAACAAAAGAAGAAAAATAGACAGGACGGGTAATGAGAGAACGATACCGGAAATTTTATGACAGAATAATCAGCATATACCAAGAGCGGAGCATTCAGCTGCTGCTGACCATTTCTTTTTCTGTGGTCACGATCCTGGGCATGGCGCTGCTGGGCGGAAGCCTGTATGCCCGGTTCGCGGCCAACACAAGAGAACTGGCCACTGAGGACAACAAGAAGCTGATGGATCAGGTTTGCCTGAGTGCGGAGACCTATATCCGAAATATGATGCGGGTGTCGGACACGATGTATTATGCGGGCATTAAGAAAACTGACCTGAAGGAAAATACCCTGGATGCCCAGATGAGTTTTTTGTATGAGGCCAACAAGGACAGCCTCATCAGCATCGCCTGCTTTACGGCGGATGGCGAACTCATCAGCGCTTCCCCGGTGTCCAACCTGAAACGGCAGGTGGATGTGACGTCCCAGGACTGGTTCCGTGCGGCGGATGCCAAGATTGAGAACCTGCATTTTTCCATTCCTCATGTGCAGAATCTGTTTGAGGAAAACAGCTACCGCTATTACTGGGTCATTTCCCTGAGCCGGGTGGTAGAGCTGAACACCGGTGGCCGCACCAGCCGGGGCATTTTGCTGGTAGATATGAATTTCAGCGGTATTGAGCAGCTGTTTGCCAAGGTGAATACCAGCGCCAACCGGGGCTACGTGTATCTGGTGGACAGTGACGGTGAGATCATTTATCATCCCAGGCAGAACCTGCTGAACACGAATATGCTGGAGGAGAGCAACCAGGTGGCTGCTTCCCATCAGGATGGAAGCTATACGGAGAAATATGACGGCGAGGAGCGGGTGATCATTGTGAAGACTGTGGGTTACACGGGATGGAAGGTGGTCAGTGTAACGCCTGTGAGTGAATACACCAGCAGTACCATACAGGTACGTTTTTTCGCGGTGATGCTCATCGTCTTTTTTATGCTGGTGCTGCTCATGGTCAACAGCATCGTATCCTCCAAGATCGCCACTCCGATCCAGCGCCTGGAACAGTCGGTAAAGCAGCTGGAGGAGCAGGGGGATCTGACCCGCGCTATTTACGTGGGTGGTTCTTATGAGATCGAGAGCCTGGGTCACAGCATCCAGTCCATGGTCAACCAGATGCGCAAGCTGATGGACGACATCGTGGTGGAACAGGAAGCCAAGCGGCGCAGCGAGATGGATGCGCTGCAGTCCCAGATCAACCCCCATTTCCTGTACAATACCCTGGATTCCATCGTGTGGATGGTGGAGTGTGAGCGGTATGAGGAAGCGATCAAAATGGTGACCTCTCTGGCCAGCCTGTTCCGCATCAGCCTGAGCAAGGGCAGAAATATCATTCCCATCCGCAGTGAACTGGAGCATGCCCAGAATTATCTGCGTATTCAGAAGCTTCGGTACAAGAACCGGTTTGAAGTGCGCATGGATGTAGATGAGAGCATTCTGGACTGCTGTACCGTGAAACTGGTGGTACAGCCTCTGCTGGAAAATTCGATATATTACGGTATGGAATCCATGGATGACGACGGCGAGATCCTCATCCGCGGCTACCGAAAAGACGGGGATATTTATCTGGAAGTGACGGACAACGGCCTGGGCATGCCGGAGGAGACGGTGCGCCAGCTGCTCACCGAGGGCAGCCGGGTGCGCAAACGCGGCTCCGGCATCGGCCTGATGAACGTGCACCAGCGCATCCGCCTGCATTTCGGGGAGGCGTACGGGCTGGAGATCGAGAGCGAGCCGGACGAGGGCACCACGGTACGGATCCATCTGCCGGACATTCCCTATACGGATGAGATCGGAAGGGAGGGACTGGGATGAGCAGACGGACAAGAATTCTCATGGCGGCGCTGGCGCTGTTTGTATTTCTCGGCGCAGTCATGTCCGGGTATCTGAACAGCGATGCCACACCCAGGCAGAAATATCAGATTTCCGTCATCGTCTACGGCAACAACCGGGACCGGTGGGCTTTTCTGCGGGAGGGCTTAAACCAGGGCGCTTCGGAGCTGCCGGTGGAATTAAGCTTCTCGGCCATGGCCCAGGAGGCAGATCCCCAGGAGCAGATCCGGGTGGTCAATCAGGAGGTCCGCAACGGCGCCGACGGCATTTTGCTGGCGGCCTGTGACAGCACGGCGTTGAACCAGACGGTGGCGGAGGCGGCAGGGCAGGTGCCGGTGCTCATGCTGGAAACGGACGTGGAGGACAATGCCAAAACGCTGGGCTGTCTGGCAGCGGACGATTACGAGATGGGAAAAGCACTGGGAGAATTTGTGAAAGAAACCTATCCCGGCAGGACGGTCAGCCTCATCGATGAGTTTACGGAACGCTCCAGTGTCAGCCGGCGGCAGGATGGATTTCTGGATGCCATAGGAGACAGTGCCGATGTTAGACGCTGGCAGCGGGGCGAGGGAGACTATGGCCTGTCCCTGTACATTGCCAAAATGTACCGCCAGGAGGGCCGTGGAACGGTGGTGACCGCCCTGGATGCCACTTCTCTGGAAGCGGTGCTGGATGCCTTTGAAAAACTGGAGGCGGAGGGCGGAACGAACATGGCAGGGCATGAGACCTTTGGCTCCTGGCAGCCCCTGTACGGCATCGGCGCCACGGACAAGATCGTGTATTATCTGGATCAGGGCTGGATCAGCGGCATCGTTTTTCCCAACGAATTCCGCATCGGCTATGCGGGGCTGAACCGAATGGTGGATACGCTGGAACGCCAGCCCGAAGCAGGCACAGACGCGGATCCGGCCATGACGACAGAATTTTACAGAGCGGACAGGAAAACCATGTACGAGCCGGATTTACAGCGGCTGTTGTTCCCGATCGTGCAGTAAGGAGGATGCGATGAGAAAACAGAGAAGACAGATGGCAGGGGCGGCAGCGGCACTGCTGGCAGCAGGACTGCTCACCGGGTGCGGCGGCAGCCAGAATGCGGACACGGTCACTTCCCTGAAAATCGGAGTGAGTGTGTATGACCAGTACGACACCTTCCTTGCGGAAATGATGACGGATATGGCGGCGGAGCTGAAAAATCTGGAGCAGGAGACCAACATCCAGATCACGATGGAGGTGGTCAACGCCGGTCACAGCCAGCTTACCCAGAACGACCAGGTGCAGGATTTCCTCGACAGCGATTACGATATCCTCTGTGTCAACCTGGTGGACCGGACAGATGCTTCCACTATCATTGACAAGGCGAAAAATGCCGACACGCCGGTGATCTTCTTCAACCGGGAGCTGGTGGGAGAGGATCTGCAGCGCTGGGACAAGCTTTATTACGTGGGGGCAGATGCCCTGGAATCCGGTCTTATGGAAGGACAGCTGGTGGCGGACGCCTGCGCGGAGGACATGGAAGCGGTGGATCGGAACGGCGACGGGAAGCTGCAGTATGTGATCCTGGAGGGCGAGGCCGGGCACCAGGATGCGCTGGTGCGGACAGAGTATGCCCTGAAGGCCGTGACGGAAAGCGGTATTGCGGTGGACCGGCTGGCGGATGAGATCGCCAACTGGAACCGGGGCCAGGCGCAGACGAAGATGTCCCAGTGGCTGGAGAGCTACAGGGACGAGATAGAAGTGGTATTTGCCAACAACGACGATATGGCGCTGGGGGCCATTGATGCCCTGAAGGAGAGCGACGTGGAGCACTGGCCGCTGGTGGTGGGCATCGACGGCACCGATGTGGCACTGGATGCGGTGGACAGGCACGAGCTCTACGGCACCGTTTTAAACGATGCGAAGGGACAGGCGCGGGCCATGCTGGCGCTGGCCTTTTCCATCGGCACGGACACGCCGCTTTCCGATGAATTTACGCTGCAGGACGGCAAATACATCCGCCTGCCCTACGAACCGGTCACCTATGCAAATCTGGAAGAAATCCGTCTGAAAAAGGAATGAAAACACAGTAAAAACAAGTATCTTTTTTCCTCGAAATGGGTTATAATGACGTTTGTAACAAGCAATACTTATAGCAGGAAAAAAACTTCATGGAGGTATCATATGTTAGTATCAGCAAAAGACATGCTTCAGAAAGCAAAAGCCGGCAAGTATGCGGTAGGACAGTTTAACATCAACAATCTGGAGTGGACAAAGGCTGTGCTCCAGGCAGCACAGGAATGCAATTCCCCGGTCATCCTCGGTGTTTCTGAGGGCGCGGGAAAATATATGACAGGATTCAAGACAGTGGCAGCCATGGTAGAGGCTATGGTGGACGAGATGGGCATCACCGTTCCGGTAGCGCTGCATCTGGATCACGGCACATACGAAGGATGCTACAAGTGCATCGAGGCAGGTTTCTCCTCCATCATGTTCGACGGCTCTCATTATCCCATCGAGGAGAACATTGAGAAGACCAAGGAACTGGTGAAGATCTGCAACGAGAAGGGCATGTCCCTGGAGGCAGAGGTTGGCTCCATCGGCGGCGAGGAAGACGGCGTCATCGGTATGGGCGAGGTAGCTGATCCCAACGAGTGCAAGGCTATCGCAGATCTGGGCGTAACCATGCTGGCAGCAGGCATCGGCAACATCCACGGTGTATACCCAGCCAACTGGAAGGGCTTAAGCTTCGAGACACTGGATCAGATCCAACAGAAGACCGGCGATATGCCGCTGGTACTGCACGGCGGTACCGGTATCCCGGATGACATGATCAAAAAGGCCATCTCTCTGGGCGTTGCCAAGATCAACGTAAACACCGAGTGCCAGCTTGTATTCGCAGAGGCTACCAGAAAGTACATCGAGGCAGGCAAGGATCAGCAGGGTAAGGGCTTCGACCCGAGAAAGCTTCTGGCTCCCGGTACTGTAGCCATCGTGGACAAGGTAAAAGAGAAGATCGAGCTGTTCGGCTCCGCCAACAAAGCGTGAACCGAAGGATAAACGGATAACGAATAAAGAGAAAGACAGACGTATCGTCAGGGTGCGCCTGTCTTTTTGGTTGCTATTAAAAAAATAGGATTCTATTTTCTCGTTTTCCAGATGTCGCGGCCATTTTGAAACAGATCCAGAAGTTCCAGGGTATCTGGATTTCGCATGATCCCGTTTGCAACTTCAGCTTCCTCAGGCATGGGCCAGAGCGGTACACTGCTGGCAGAGTTGGCAGGAACCGGCGACTGGCAGGAAGGAAAGAGATTTTCTTCTAATGCATCAGAAGAAGAGGTTCAGGACTGGGTAAAAAGCTTGAATCTGAACTAAATATAAAGAATGCTATGAGCAGCAGGAACAACGATTAAAAGTCAAGTTTCTGCTGCTTTTCTAATATTTGGAAACAGTAATCAGGTTGCACAGTATCTGTCCGGTCATTTCAGTAGATCTGCTGAATGGCTTTCTCCCGGAAGTGTGGTATAGTGTTGATTATCTGCATCTGAGAAAATGATTGAAAAGCGGGCGGCTATTTTTTTTGATTGCTAAAGACCGAAAAATATGACATATTAAAAGAAAAACGTCTGGGGGAAAACGTTATGGCAAAATATATCGGATATGTAGTCTCCATGTGCCTGATCAGTCTTCTTCTCGAATACTTGAATAGGCGCAAGCATATAAATAGCAATCTCATCGGCAATGGTAACTATTATATTTTAAAAATTCCATCAGCCTTAAAATATGTATATCTTACCATGTTTGGACTTGGAATATTTTTATTTTGCGTATTTTTATTCTTTTATCGGACCGGAAATCCAACCGTTACCATTGGTCATCTTAACTTTTCAATCATTTTTGCAACTATCGGGTTGGCAATAGCAATATGGGCTGAGAGATGGAGGATAGTCGTAGACGGAAAGCAGATGGAAATACACCGGCTGTTTCATCGGCCAAAAAAGATTATGATTCCTGAAATTGGAAAGGTTATGATTGGGAAGAAGCAACAGCTGACCTTGTATCATAAAAATGGAAAGAAATTGATAACAGTGGATGCCCTTTCCGATAATTATGACAAACTGCTGCAAACATTAAAAAGCAACAATGTTCAAATAAAAAACAATGATTGAGACAAGATGTATCCTGGCTGGATGATGAATAAGGATGTTCCTGATAAATTGGCAGAAGAGAAACTGCAAAAATTAAAATCCTCAATATTTTAATATCCCTGTCATAAAAATGGATAACGGTCAGGTGATTTTGGATTTACCCTTATGGGGCTTATTTTTCTTTGTATAGGAATTGGACTATATTTTGCCAACAAAAGAAAATACTTTGTCTGCACACAGGCAGTTATCGCAACCATTATTGATATACAAAAAGAAACCATCAATAATTCCAGTTCTACCGAATATGAGGCGAAAATTGCATCATGGTTTCCTATTTACGGATATGTCATTAACGGCATAACAATCAGAAAAAAAGCCTTTGTTGGAACTGCAAAGCCGGAAGTAACAGTGGGAGAGAAGGTATCCATTTTTATTAATCCAAATAACCCAGAAGAGTTTTATTGTCCCAGTGAAAAATGAATACTTCTGCAGAAAATCTTTATGGAAGTTGGGATTGGACTTATAGTCCTGGCTCTGATTCTTGGAAGCATTGCTTTTTATGTCATAAGATAAGCATATTTCTGTTCGAAATTCTCCATTTTTCCGGATTGCCACTCCATTCGTAAAAAAGCAGTAAAGAAGGATGTTGCAGCGAAAGATCTGGCAGAAACCATTGAAATTTATTAGGTTCTGCTGAATACAAGATTGATCTGAAATCCCTGTAATTGAGATTATGAAAACGGGAGATATTGCTTATCTGGTGGAATAAAACCGTTCTGTGCGGACAGTAAAAATGATTACTTGATTTTTGCATATATGGAGTGTATTCTTATATCAGGTTATAAAAAACACGGAAAAGAAGTAAAAAGATACCATAGGAGAGGAATACAGGCATGCAGAGTAGTATTACGGAAATTTTCGGGGAAAATGTGTTTGACGATGCGGTGATGCAGGAGCGGCTGCCCAAGAAGGTGTATGCGCAGTTAAAGCAGATCATCAGAGAGGGCGGTGAGCTGGATGCGGCCATGGCGGATGTGATCGCCCATGAGATGAAGGAATGGGCCATCGAGAAGGGGGCGACCCACTATTCTCACTGGTTCCAGCCGCTGACCGGGGCGACGGCAGAGAAGCATGACGCCTTTCTGTCTGCACCCAAGGAGAACGGCAAGGTGCTCATGGAGTTTTCCGGCAAGGAGCTGATCAAGGGCGAGCCGGATGCCTCCTCCTTCCCGTCCGGCGGCCTTCGTGCCACCTTCGAGGCCAGAGGCTATACGGCATGGGACTGTACCTCTCCGGCGTTTGTGAAAACAGATGAGAAGGGCGGCACCCTGTACATTCCCACGGCGTTCTGCTCTTATAAGGGCGAGGCGCTGGATCAGAAGACGCCGCTTTTACGTTCCATGGAAGCCATCAACAAACAGTCCCTGCGGCTGATCCGTCTGTTTGGCAACACCACCTCCCGGCGGGTAACACCGTCTGTGGGCGCAGAGCAGGAGTATTTCATCATCGACCGGGAGAAATACCTGAAGAGAAAAGACCTGGTATTTGCGGGCCGGACGCTGTTTGGCGCCATGCCGCCGAAAGGCCAGGAGCTGGATGACCACTATTTCGGCGTTATCCGGGACCGGATCATGGATTTCATGCGGGATGTGAACGAGGAGCTGTGGAAGCTGGGGGTATCGGCCAAGACCCAGCACAACGAGGTGGCGCCGGGACAGCATGAGCTGGCGCCCATTTATGCCCAGTGCAACGTGGCCGTTGACCACAATCAGCTGGTGATGGAAACGCTGAAAAATGTGGCCTACCGGCACGGTCTGCACTGCCTGCTCCATGAGAAACCCTTTGCCGGGGTCAACGGTTCCGGCAAGCATAACAACTGGTCACTGACCACGGATGACGGCATCAACCTGCTGGAGCCGGGCAAGACGCCCCATGAGAACATCCAGTTCCTGCTGGTGCTGACCTGTATCCTGAAAGCGGTGGATGAGTATGCAGCCCTGCTGCGGGAGTCCGCAGCGGATGTGGGCAACGATCACCGTCTGGGTGCCAACGAGGCACCCCCGGCCATCATTTCCGTTTATCTGGGCGAGCAGCTGGAGGATGTGCTCTGCCAGCTCATGAGCACCGGTGAGGCGACTCACAGCATGCACGGCGAGAAGCTGCGCACCGGCGTCAAGACGCTGCCGGGCTTTACGAAGGATGCCACTGACCGGAACCGGACGTCACCCTTTGCCTTTACCGGCAATAAATTCGAATTCCGTATGGTGGGCTCCCGGGATTCCATCGCTTCCCCCAACGTGGTGCTAAACACCATCGTGGCAGGCGCGTTCTGTGATGCCTGCGATGTGATTGAGGCTGCCGGGGAGGAGAATTTCCACGAGGCTGTCCATGATCTCATCAAAAAATATGCATCCGAGCACTATCGGATCGTATTCAACGGCAACGGTTACTCCGACGAGTGGGTGGAAGAGGCTGCCCGCAGAGGCCTGCCCAATATCACCTGCATGGTGGATGCGATTCCCTACCTGACCGAGCAGAAGACCATTGACCTGTTCGAGAAGTTCCACGTGCTCACCGAGGCTGAGCTGTATTCCCGCCAGGAGATCAAATACGAGGCTTACGCCAAGGCGCTGAACATCGAAGCCAGAGCCATGATCGACATTGCCAGCAAGCAGATCCTGCCGGTGGCTGTCCAGTATGCGGCCAACCTGGCACATTCCGTCAACGAGGTGCGTTCCGCCTGCGCGGCAGCAGACACCAGTGTGCAGGAGGAGATGCTCTGTGCGGTATCTGACCTGCTCCGGGAGACAAGGGATGCGCTGAAAAAGCTCACCCAGGTGACAGAGGAAGCCTCCGGCATCGCCGAGGGCAAGGATCGGGCGCTCTATTTCCGCAAGGAGGTCAACCCTGCCATGGAGGCGCTGCGAAGCCCTGTGGACAAGCTGGAAATGATCGTGGACAAGGCACTGTGGCCCATGCCGTCCTACGGAGATATGCTGTTTGAAGTATAAAATCGGCAATTTTACTTATATGAGAGTATCCAGATGCGCATTTTATAACAGAATTGCATAAAAAATACGAAAATCCTAATTTTTGCTTGCAATTTCTGAAAAATGAGAGTATGTTTAGAAGCAAGTTAATACATGACTGAACGAGGACGTTCCATTTCGAAGAGATGGAGCGTCCTTTTCTGATTCATAGGAAAAGAATAAGGTCAGAGAAAGGATGGAAGCATATGAGTGAAGTTTTGAACGTAGAAGAGATCTTTGGAGAACAGGTCTTTACCCTGGGCAAGATGAAGGAGCGTCTGCCGAAGAAAGTATTCCAGGAAGTAAAACAGATCATGGACTGCGGCGGAGAGATGTCTCTGGCAACCGCAGACGTGGTGGCAAAGGCAATGAAGGACTGGGCAGTGGAGAACGGAGCAACCCATTACACCCACTGGTTCCAGCCGCTGACCGGCATCACCGCAGAAAAGCATGACGCATTTATCACAAACCCGGATGCCATGGGCAAGATGCTCATGGAGTTCTCCGGCAAAGAGCTGATCAAGGGCGAGCCGGATGCTTCCTCCTTCCCCTCCGGCGGTTTACGTGCCACCTTCGAGGCAAGAGGCTATACAGCCTGGGACTGCACTTCCCCGGCATTCCTGAAAAAAGATGCGGCAGGCGTGATCCTGTGCATTCCCACTGCATTCTGTTCCTACAAGGGAGAAGCGCTGGATAAGAAAACCCCGCTGCTTCGTTCCATGGAGGCACTGAGCGAGCAGGCACTGCGTATCGTCCGCCTGTTTGGCAACACAGAGGCAACCAAGGTCACCGCTTCCGTCGGACCGGAGCAGGAGTACTTCCTGGTTGACCGTGAGAAATATTTAAAGAGAAAAGACCTGGTATACACCGGTCGCACCCTGTTCGGCGCGCCGGCAGCCAAGGGCCAGGAGATGGAAGACCATTACTTTGGTACCATCAAAGAGCGTGTGGGCGCTTACATGAAAGACCTGAACATTGAGCTGTGGAAGCTGGGCATCTCTGCCAAGACCCAGCACAATGAGGTGGCACCGGCACAGCATGAGCTGGCGCCGATCTACAACGATGCGAACATCGCCGTTGACCACAACCAGCTGGTCATGGAGACCATGAAAAAGGTGGCAACCCGCCACGGCCTGACCTGCCTGTTGCATGAGAAGCCCTTCGCAGGTGTGAACGGTTCTGGTAAGCACAACAACTGGTCCATCGGCACCGACAACGGTGTAAACCTGCTGGATCCGGGTGATACCCCCAATGCAAACATCCAGTTCCTGCTTGTTCTGGCTTGCATCATCAAGGCTGTTGACATTCACGCAGACCTGCTGCGTCAGTCGGCTTCCGACGTAGGAAACGATCACAGACTGGGCGCCAACGAGGCACCGCCGGCCATCATTTCCATTTTCCTGGGCGAGCAGCTGGAGGATGTGGTAAAACAGCTGGTAGAGACAGGCGAAGCAAAGAACTGCCTGGAGGGCGGCAAGCTGCAGACCGGTGTCAGAACTCTGCCGGATCTGAACAAGGACGCTACCGACCGTAACCGGACATCGCCGTTTGCATTCACTGGCAACAAGTTTGAGTTCCGTATGGTTGGCTCCGCAGATTCCATCGCAAGCCCCAACACCACACTGAACGCCATCGTTGCAGAAGCCTTCTGCGAGGCTGCAGATGAGCTGGAAAAGGCAGAGGACTTCGATGTGGCTGTCCATGATCTGATCAAGAAATACCTGACAGAGCATCAGCGGATCATCTTCAACGGCAACGGTTACTCCGATGAGTGGGTGGCAGAGGCAGAGCGCCGCGGCCTGCCCAACATCAAGTCCATGGTGGAAGCAACCGAGACACTGACCACCGACAAGGCTGTGAAACTGTTTGAGAAATTTGGCATCTTCACAAGAGCTGAGCTGGAATCCAGAGAGGAAGTGCTGTACGAGACCTACTCCAAGTCCATCAACATCGAGGCACTGTCCATGATCAACATTTCCGGCAAACAGCTGATCCCGGCTGTGGCAGGATACACAGGTACTCTGGCAGACGCTGTGGTAGCGTGCAAGAACGCCGGTGTGGAGGCAACTGCCCAGAAAGAGCTGCTCTCTGAGATCTCCGGCCTGTTGGCAGAGATGAAGACAGCAAGAGAGAAACTGATGGAGCTGGATGAGAAAGCAGTTGCCATCGCAGATCCGAAGGAACAGGCATTCTTCTACAAGGATGAGGTGAAAGCCGGCATGGAAGCCTTAAGAGCACCTGCCGATAAGCTGGAAACCATCGTAGACAAGAAGGTATGGCCGCTTCCGTCCTACGGCGATCTGATTTTCGAAGTATAATTTTTGCAAACCCTCCGAAAGAAAAAGTATAGAAAAGTGAGAAACAGCAGTGCAGTTCCGACACAGATCGGGGTTGCACTGCTGTTTTGCTATTCTTAATGCTGATGATACCCGTCCAGGAATTCTCCCAGTTTCTGCATGGAGCGTTCCAGCACGGACACCTCCGGCAGATACACGATCCGGAAATGATCGGGGTTGGGCCAGTGGAAGCCGCCGCCGTGGACGAGAAGCACATGTTTTTCCCGGAGAAAATCCAGCACAAACTGCTCATCGTCGGTGATGCCGAACCGTTTCACGTCCAGCTTCGGGAACACGTAAAAAGCTGCATCCGGGTGCGTAACGCTGACACCGGGGATATCGTTTAACATGGAGGTGATGACTTTTCGCTGCTCGTAAATGCGGCCGCCGGGCAGTAGTACCGGGTCTTCCTCGGGCCAGGATTCCAGCGCCGGGGCAACGATCTGCTGGGCAGGTACGTTGGAACAGAGCCGCATGGAGGACAGCAGGTTCAGGCCTTCGATGTAGTCTTTCACATGGTCTTTCGGGCCGCTTAAGCACATCCAGCCGATACGGAAACCGGCTACCCGGTGGGATTTGGACAGACCGTTCATGGTGATGGTGAACACATCCGGTGCCAGGGAAGCGATGGACGTGTGCTTTTTGCCGTCCATCACCAGCCGGTCGTAAATCTCATCGGAAAACAGGATCAGGCCGTGCTCTCTTGCCAGCTGGGCAATCTTTTCCAGCACCTCCGGCGGATACATGGCGCCGGTGGGATTGTTCGGGTTGATGATGACGATGGCCTTGGTGTTTGGCGTGATCTTCCGGCGCATATCCTCGATGTCCGGGTACCAGTTGGAGGATTCATCGCAGATATAATGGACAGCTGTGCCGCCAGCCAGTACCACGGAAGCTGTCCACAGCGGGTAATCCGGGGCGGGCAGCAGCACCTCGTCGCCGCTGTCCAGGAGCCCCTGCATCACCATGGTGATCAGCTCGCTGACGCCGTTGCCGGTATACACGTCGTCCGGGGTAACGCCTGTAATGCCCTTCTTGGCACAGTAAGCGGCAATGGCCTCTCTGGCGGGCAGGATGCCCTTGGAATCTGAGTAGCCCTCTGAAGCATACAGAGAGGATGTCATTTGTTCAGAAATAAATTCCGGCGCCATCAGGGAAAAGGGTGCCGGGTTGCCGATATTCAGCTTCAGAATTTCGCAGCCCTGAGCGATGAGACGGTTTGCCTCGTCCATCACAGGCCCGCGGATATCATAACAAACATGATCGAGTTTTGAGGATTTTTTAAAATTTTTCATAATAAAGAACTCCTTTACTTTTTAGAATACCTGCGAAAATGGCGTGTAAAAAAGAAAACCCTGAGCAATCCGAAGACTGCTCAGGGCGAATATTGATCCGTGTTACCACCTGAATTCAGAGAAAAATCTCTGCGCTTAGCCGGTACGTCCATGGTGCACACATGGGTGATACCGTTTCCTGATAACGGAGGAATACCCGTTGAAGTCTACCCGGATCGGCTGCCTGCAAATGTAAGGCGGCAAGCGCGTTCCGCTCGGTCCAAAGCTCCAAGACTGCTTCCCCATATGTTTTGCAAAGGCTCGCAGCGTCCGCCTTCTCTCTGAAGCGTCTGCATATGGGTACTTCTTCTCTTCACTGCCTTTTTCGTTTGCCTTATATTAGCACAGGAGAAAAAGAAAATCAACAGGAAAAACTTTGCTTCCATATATGAAAAAGAAAAAATCATGAAATTCACATGCGACGACAGAAAAAAATAAAGAGTATTTCGGAAGATGCGAAACAAAGAACGGAAGTTTTGACAGAAAAACGCGGGTATGCTATTCTAGGATATGAGAGGGGGTAAACGGAATGTTTACGAAAGAAGATCTGCAGGAATTTCTGGAAAATCTGCTGGGCATGATCCGATGGCTCATCGTGGCCGGGATCACCGGTGTGCTGGTAGGACTGGTGGGCGTCCTGTTCGGCAAGGGCATGACCTTTGTCAATGGCTGCCGGGCGGCACACCCATGGATCATCTGGCTGCTGCCGGTGGGCGGCGTGGCCATCATTGGATTGTACCACCTGTTTCATGTATATAATCCCCGGGGAACGAACCTGGTGCTGGAAGCCATCCATGCCAAGGAAGAGGTACCCCTCTATATGGCGCCGCTGATCATCGTGTCCACACTCATCACCCATCTGGTGGGCGGTTCTGCCGGCCGGGAAGGGGCGGCACTGCAGCTGGGCGGCAGTATCGGCGAGCAGCTGGGCCGTTGGTTCCGGTTTGATGATAAAGACCGGGGTCTCATGGTCATGTGCGGTATGAGTGCCGCTTTCTCTGCGCTGTTTGGCACGCCGCTGGCGGCAGCTGTTTTCCCCATGGAGGTGGCCAGCGTGGGTATCATGCACTATGCAGCGCTGGTGCCCTGTGTTTGCGCATCCATCGTGGCATCCCGTCTGGCACTGTATTTTGGTATGCAGCCGGAGGCTTTTCCGGTGCTGGAGGTTCCGGAATTTACCGGAACAACGGCAGGGGCAGCCGTACTGCTGGGCATCCTTTGTGCCATCATCAGCATTGTATTTTGTGTCATGCTCCATCAGGTAGGCGCACAGTTTAAGAAATTTTCCAATCCGTACGTGAAAGCGGCGGTGGGCGGCGCACTGATTCTGGCCATCACCCTGCTTCTTGGCACCCAGGATTACTCCAGTGCAGGCATTCCGCTGATCGAGCGGGCGCTGGAGGGAGAAGTGCGGCCGGAGGCCTTTCTTTTGAAAATGATCCTGACCGCCATTACGCTGGGCTGCGGTTTCAAAGGTGGAGAGATCGTGCCGTCCTTCTGCGTGGGCGCCACCTTCGGTGCCCTGTTCGGACAGATGCTGGGGCTGTCTCCGGCGCTGTACGGTGCGGCAGGCATGGCGGCGGTGTTCTGCGGCGTCACCAACTGCCCGATCTCCACGCTGCTTATCAGCTTTGAAATGTTTGGCTTCGAGGGTATGCTCTATTACGCCATCGCCGTGTCCATCAGCTATATGCTGTCCGGCTATTACAGCCTGTATCACGATCAGAAGATCATGTATTCTAAGGTGAAAACGGAGTTTATCAATCGGAAGAGTAAATAGAAAATATCCCGAGAAAGGGAGGATGCCAGGTAAGCTGCTTACCTGGCATTTATTATGAAAAAGTTTATTTAAAAAGTATTACTTGAAGAGGTCTTTCTTTGTTTCTATGCTATTATTATATGGGAGAGAAATGAAGAAATCGTGTTGCGTTCATGAATGTTTTTTGAAATAAAAATGAATAAATTGTGAACATCAAGGGCTTTATTGACAGAGAAAACAATATATGATATAGTACATATAGAACAAAAACGGCGAAGGAGGTAGTTTTTTATGTTAGTGCCGAGCAAAACATATGGATTAGGATTATTTGATGACTTTTTTGATACACCATTTTCAGGGAGAAGAGATTTCAGCAACACGCTGATGAAGACTGATGTGCAGGAGAAGGATGGCAATTACATCCTGGACATGGATCTGCCGGGATTTGCCAAGGAGGATATCAAGGCCGAGCTGGCGGACGGTTATCTGACCATCCGGGCGGAGAAGAAGAGCCAGGAGAACAGAGGCGAGGGCAGCAACTATATTTTCCAGGAGCGCTATCACGGAACGTGTCAGAGAAGCTTCTATGTGGGAGAAGGGGTAGAGCAGGAAGATATCCATGCCGCTTACCAGGATGGCATTCTGCGGCTGGTATTCCCGAAGCTGCCGTCCAAGAAGATTGAGGAGAAGAAGAAATACATCGCCATTGAGTAAGACAGTCGATTACCGCAAATGATAAAAGACATGGTGAGTACCTGAAAAGAAATACAGCAAAGAGCATTGGAAGGAGATTCCGGTGCTCTTTTTTTGTAATAGAAAATTACATCCTACGGTGAGATAAAAATGTGAGATAATTGCATAAAAATATGCAAAATAAAACAACAAAACGACAAAGAAATGATTTTGTTTACAACGACTGATATAGTAAAAACAGAGATGAAAGAAAATAAAAAGAGAGATAGAGATATAAAAATATTTCTTTATATGTAATTACGTTTATTTACTGAAATGCAGGAAAAAGTCAGAAAAAGGGATCTGATTCCGATATGGATCAGATCCCTTTGGTACGCCTTATCAGCTGCATGATATCTTGAAGCAGTTGCATAGAGCGTTGCGATATGCTCTTTTATCTGTTAGGTTTGCTCTTTATTTATAGTTCCGTCTGCGGATTCTGTAAGCCACCATACCGGTAAGCACTGCGGCTGCCAGCAGGAGCAGTGTCAGCAGAAGAACAGGGCTTTCGTCACCGGTCTTGACTGCTGTGCTGCTGGTGGTTGTCGTCTGTTCCGCAGCAGTGTTGTCAGAGCTGCCGGAGTGGTGATGTCCGCCGTTATCCGTTGTCTCGGAAGGCGTTGTCGGATTGGACGGATTACTCGGATTGCTCGGGTTGCTGGGATTGCTCGGGTTGCTGGGATTGGACGGGTTACTCGGGTTCGTCGGATTGCTTGGGTTCGCCGGATTGCTCGGGTTTGACGGGTTGCTCGGATTTTCAGGATTGGTGTTTTTCTCCCACTGTGCGGTGTAAGTAGCATTTGCGGATACCGTAGCGGCTACCTGCGGATCCCAGCCCTTGAAGGTGTAGCCTTCCCGTGCGGGGGTTCCGTTATAAGCAGGGGTATCTGCACCGGTCACCAGATCGCTGTATACCTGATCAGCGAAGATTTCCTCGCCATCTACGCCGTCCGTGTAAGTAACCGTGAAGGTCGGCACAGGGCTGGTGGTGTATTTTGCCAGCGGCGGAAGGGGACTACTGCCTGTTTTCCAGTACAGATCTGCGAGGGGATCATTACTGCCAAGTTCCTTCTGCTGGCCGTTTTCCACGGATTGATTCGGGCTGAGGATCTTTACATTGCTGTCAGCAGCTTTTCCCGGGTTGCTGTTGCCGGAAGCTGTTGCACCCCGCAGAAAGATTTCTTTGGTGGAAATCGTACCGTTGCCGGTGATCGCTGTGCCGCCGTTTCCGAAGAGCACGCTGCCGCCGATGCCGACCAGTTTGCCTTTGCCTGTAATCGTAGCGTTATCTAAGTCAAGGGCAGTTCCACCGTCATTGTTGTTGATGTTTCCTTCGCCGCCAATCGCAACCAGCGTAGCGCCCTCTTCTAAAGTGAGGGTTCCGTCCTTTATACGGAGACCCATCTGACCAATGCCGGGACCGTCATCTTCGCCCTTGATAGCAACGATGCCTTTTACTGCAATATTTCCTGTAGCAGAGACAACAGGATCAGAAATATTTCGATCTACCAGGTCTCCGTTTGCCAGGTAATTGCTGTGGGAATAGATTGCAGCATTTTCCAGAGTCGCGCCATCTTCCAGACGAAGCTGTCCGCAGATAGAAGCGCCTGTTACGAAGTCCTTATTAAAGGAATCGTAGTTCATAGAGAACGTGCCGCCATTTTTTACTTCGATGATACCTTGTACAGTAGAATCCATTAAATTCAGTTTTCCACCGTTTTCCACGACGATCTTCACACTGCTGAGGATTTCCATATTGACGAAGGTCAGATCACAGCCTGCGGGAATGTATAACGTCTGGGGAATGTTGCCTTTCTGGACATCTGCCCAGGGGATGTCATAACCAAGGAATCCATAAGTACCGCTGGTATTGGAGCCGTACCATGCTTTCACTTCAGCTGGTACGCGAACGCTTTCGTCTTCGCCGGCTACATTGCTGCCAAAAGCGCTGATGGACCAGGGCTCCATGATATTCCACATATATTTGCCGTCCTGGGTCTGGGTGAGATTTTCCAGTACGAGACGGTCTGCCAGCTTCTCATCTCCGGCATAAATACGGAACGGAAGTGCGTTACTGGTAGTAGTACGGCCCTGGTCGTCGGTAATATCAATGGAAATCAGATAAGTACCGGGATCTTTTGGCGTTCCGTCTAAGGTTAAAGCGCTGCTGATTGCAGGCATGAAAACACCAGCCATACCACTGCTGCTTTCTGCGGAAGTTCCATTTTCCGTATCAGGGACAATATTTACTTTGCATTTGCTTCCGTTAATATTGAGCGTATGGCCGGAGGAGGAAGCGTCAAGTTCTTCCCAGTCATCGTCAGTGGGTTCCACATCCTTTTCTGTCAGTGCGCCAAAGACGGTAACATTGCTGTTTTTGCTTGCATTGACAGACTGAGATGCGCCGCTGATGCCATCGTAATTTTTCTGTCCGACGAAAGCGGATTCAAAGTTGCCTACGATTTTTACATGGAGCTGGTAAGGATCACCCTGTCCGTCATCTTCTACAAGGGATACTTTGCCGTTGGTATCGATGACCATTTTAAAGGTCAGCTGCTTGTACCCGTCGGCTGTAATGGTAATCACATCGCCGCTCTTTAACACGCCGATCACCGGGCTGGGAGAAAAATCCTTTACGGAAAACTCCAGACGGTTTTCGGAAGTGTTGGCGCGGTAAGCGCCGCCGCTGGAAACGCTGTAGTCTTTCTTTTCCCAGGATGTTCCGTTGACGGATACATCTGTGATCTTGGAAACGTAATCATCAGCGTTTGCGAAAGTGAAATACCAGTCATTGCCGAAGAAGTCCTGAGAAACGGATACCTGGGCAAGGGTGATTTCTTTGTCTTCAGAAGGCTCGGTAGGAGTAGAAGGATCTGTTGATCCAGCCTCGGAAACGGTAAGCTTTCCATTGTCATCAATGGATATTTTGAAAGTCAGTGTCTGATAACCGTCAGCTGTGATGGTAAGCACATCGCCATCTTTTATCGCAGGGATGGTTCCGTAGCTGTCTACGCAAAATATCAGCTGCTGGTCATTGGTATTGGGATAATAAGCACCGCCGGAGGAAGGCTTGTATGTCTGTGCTTTCCAGGCTGTGCCGTTCACGGAAACGCCGGTGATCTTGGAAACGTAATCCGCTGCATCTCCGAATGCGAAAAGCCAGTTGTAGCCGCCCCAATCGGAGGTGACGGAAATCTGATCAATCGAAATCTTCGCATCCTCAGAAGGGGTTACCGGAGTAGTACTTTTGAACGCTGCACTTACCGTAACATTGGATGCCGGCATGGTGAATGTATTTTCACTTACGGCAATCGCTGTGCCTGCGCTGTCTGCGACACTGATGGCATCCAGTGTATAATTCTCAGCGGGTTCTGCTGTTACGGTGACGGTCTCTCCCTCTTTTGCGGATGTTTTATCCACAGATACCGTTCCGTTTTCAGCAGCAGCGACGGTCACAGTGTAAGACGGCTTTTCGTCTGGCTCTGTGGGTGTTTCTCCGCCTACAATAGAAGCTGTGTAAACGTAAGGATATACAGATGCATTTTTGGTGACATTAACGGTCAGATTCTCGTAATTGTCTGCGGAGATTACGATGGTTGCCGGATAAGAAATGTTGTTGTTTACAATTTTTAAGGCGTGATAGTTTTCACTGCCGTATGTGGTTCCGGTTTCCCAGAGGTTTTCACTGCTTCCGAAAGAAGGCGATCCTTTGGAAAAGGAAGTTCCGTTTACTGTGACGGAAGTAATTGCACTTGTCCAGGTTGTATCATCAAACCCTAGATTCAGAATTTCAGGAAAATAGCCGGTAACTTCACAGTTGGTGATCATTGTAGGCGGAGCATCTGCCGCCAAAACGGTGCTTGCTGAGCCAAATGCCGTGGACAGTATCATTACTGCCGAAAGCAGAAACGCAGCAAAGCGGTGGTAGTGTTTTCTCATAATGGTCCTCTCCTTTGTTATTTTGTCTTGGGAAAGCAGTCCTGAACATGGCTGGTTTTGCAGACGGAAACACAGAAATGTTAGGCTGTGCTAACCTTAACTGGGAGATTTTACCATTGTGATATTTTTGTGTCAATGTGGGAAAGTGTGACATTTTCTCAATAAGAAGATACTGAGAAAAGTTCTCATTTTAAAATGCCATACCGATCAGAGCCATGCTTGCAGCCTGTAGAAAGTAAATAGGATCTGTGCAGGTTATTCCATACGAAAACGGAGAGGGGGCATGCCTCCTCTCCTTGCATAAAATGATATCAATGTGTGATAAAAATCAACGAATCTTTTTAGTCTTCATCCGCAGAATGGTCTTCTATGTCTTCCAGTTTTTGTAATCTGGTTTTATACAGTTTGGAAGTAATGGTCAGTGCCAGGAAACATAAAACTTCTATACATAAGAACATAATGATTCCGGTGGCAATGGCCCCGATGAGCTTGTGGTAATTTTTATAAGAAATAAGGAACCAGATCACACCGGTAATAACCGCGGCAATGGTGCTGGCGATGAGGTTCGTCTGGAACGTGGGCCGCAGCTTTCTGTCCCAGATGCCATTTTTGATACAGGCGATGGTGAGATACAGGGCGAGACACATAAAGACAGCCCATTCGCCCACGAGATTTCGGGCACCGTCATTTCCTGTGAGCAGCTGGATCAGCATGACGATCAGCAATCCCAAGAAAGCGAGCCAGCAGCCGTTATGTTCGATCCGAAGCAGTTCTAACTTCTGCCGTTCATCCAGATTATTCTTCATTTTCTTCATCTTCATCATTCTCCCAAAATAAATCATCCAGGCGCTTATCCAATATGCGGCAGATCTTGCGGCATAACCGGATCGTTGGATTATATTCTCCTTTTTCAATGGCGTTCATGGTCTGCCGTGAAACGCCGACAGCTTCGGCCAGTGCCTTCTGCGTCATATCCTTTTCGGCCCGCGCCACTTTGATCGCAATATTCTTTGCCAATCGCCGTCCACCTCCTCTGTGTTTATAAAGTAACATTTACCGAACTAAAAGTCAAGTATATTTTACTTTTAATCTATTATATATGAATTAATTTTGCTGATGCACCATTTCCTCCTTCCCGTATATCATATAGTATTCGGAAATAAGGAGGAGCTTTTTATGAAAAAGAGATATGTGTCGTATCTGGCAGCTGCGCTGGCCGGGGTGCTTGCGGTTGGCTGTCTTGCGGGCTGCGGGAAAAAGGATACTGCCGGGAAAGGGGATCTGACGACGGTAACGCTCAACGAGGTGGCCCATTCGATTTTTTATGCGCCCCAGTATGTGGCCATCGAAAAAGGCTATTTCAAAGAGGAGGGCATTGCGCTGGAGCTGGTGACGGGATTCGGTGCGGATAAGACGATGACGGCGGTGCTGTCCGGGGAGGCGGATATCGGATTTATGGGCTCGGAGGCGTCCATCTATGTGTACAGTCAGAACCCGGACGATTATATTGTGAACTTTGCGCAGCTGACCCAACGGGCTGGAAATTTCCTGGTGGCGCGGGAACCGGCGGATGATTTTCAGTGGGCGGATTTGAAGGGAAAAAATGTGCTGGGCGGACGGAAGGGCGGCATGCCGCAGATGGTCTTTGAGTATATCCTGAAGAAAAATGGCATTGACCCGGCCCGTGACCTGACCATCGACCAGAGCATTGATTTTGGCAGCACGGCAGCGGCTTTTTCCGGAGGCCAGGGCGACTACACGGTGGAGTTTGAACCGGCGGCCACCAGCCTGGAGCAGGAGAAGGCCGGTTATGTGGTGGCTTCTCTGGGGGAGGCGTCCGGCTATGTGCCTTATACGGCTTACAGTGCCAAGCAGAGTTATATGGAAAAACATCCGGAGCTGATCCAGGCGTTCACCAATGCGCTACAGAAGGGCATGGATTTTGTAAACAGCCATACGCCGGAGGAGATCGCCAAGGTGATCGCCCCGCAGTTTGCGGAGACGGATCTGGATACGCTGACGACCATTGTGAAGCGGTACTATGATCAGAAAACCTGGAAAGAAGATCTGATTTTTGAGGAGGATAGCTTCTTATTATTAGAGGATATTCTGGATGAGGCCGGGGAGCTGGCGCAGTGGGTGCCTTACGAGCAGCTGGTGACGACAGAATACGCAGAGAAGACAGTTAAGTAAAAAGAACGCAAAAGAAGTAAAGAGAAAATGGGGATGCCTGCTAAAAAATGCCGATGCTGAACGAAAATGAAATATGTCAGCCTTTGTTTATGCAGGCGGCGAGGCAAACGAAGCGTAGAAGTCGCAGACGAAATTGCAGTGAAAAATCCCGCGTGTACGGCTGGGGACATGCGGGATTCCCTATGTTTTACGATATTTGCCCGGGCAGTATTCCCGGGGTGCAATGCTGCAGGTTCACGATGGAAACCGGCTTGCGGTTCCGATATGCCTACTGTGCTTGGTATTTATACTTGCCGCCATCCAGCAGGATCTGTCCGAAGCTCTCGGTCACTTCTCCATTTTCATTCAGATAGCTGTAAGTGGCAATGGTGGTCGTGCCGTCCGCATTGCTCTGCGGGGAGGACAGGAAGACGATGCCGGTGCCGTCGTCACAGGCGATGGTGAACAGGGCGTATTCGCTGCCGGATACAGTCTTTTCGTAGAAGGAGGCGAACTGCTTCTCAGTGACTTTCGTCAGTGCATTCTTGTTGACGCTGATGTAGGCCCGCTGTCCAGTGTTGCCGGAGGCATCGATATAGTCTGCCGTGGCCACCTTTGCATGATTCAACGGGTTTCCTGTGTTGCCCCGGATGAGAACGACGACGATGGCGATCAGAAGAACGACAATCAGCACCGCCATCGTCAGGATGGCAATGGCATAACCCTTTCCGTTGTTTCTTCTTCTTCGTCTTGACACAGAAAACCACCTCTTACTTTTCGTCTTTCCCATCAGATGCTCCAAATTGTTCCGTGCTGTGCACGCTCCAAATCCGGTTTCCATTCCGCTTCGGTTAGTGCTAAACATGTACCACAGGCACATAGCTCCCCTATTCGCATATCGTGAAGGATTTTCTTCACTTTTATGCTCATCTGGGGCGTGGCTCAAGATCCGCAGCCTACTTTTATGCAAGCGTAACTGGGCTTTCTCCTCTCAACACCAGCATCCGATATTTAATTCTTATTATAATGGAGAACCGCACAATATTCAACAATATACTTGCGCATTTGAAAAAAATACTATATAACTAATACAGTTCACACAGAATCATCAAAATTACGGTTTTGCGAGTGATGCATGTGAACGGTAATGAATGACAGAACGATATACTATTTATAAGGAAAGAAGAGATGAGATGGAGCACAGCATGACTGAGGGCAATGTGACAAGCCAGCTGTTCCGTTTTTCGGTTCCCATCGTGCTGGGAAATATATTCCAGCAGCTGTACAACACGGCGGATGCGATGATCGTCGGCAAGATGATCGGAAACAACGCGTTTGCGGCGGTCAGTGTTGCCAACCCGATCATGTCGGTGGTTTTGTTTTTCCTGGTGGGCCTGTCCATGGGCGTAGGCATTTTGCTGGCGCAGTGGTACGGGGCGCAGGATATAAAGATGTTCAAGGTGCAGTATTCCACAGCGCTTATTGCAGGCTGTGTGTTTACGGTGGCAGCGTCCCTGCTCTGTATTGTCTGCTCCCGGTGGATGCTGCTGGCAGCCAACACACCGGCGGAGATCATGGAGGACACCAACTGGTATCTGCGGATCATTTTTGCAGGACTGTTTTTCTCCTTCCTGTACAATTATCTGGCGGCGGCGCTTCGCGCCATCGGGGATTCCCGCAGTGCCTTTTTGTTTCTGGTCATTTCATCGGTGACCAATGTGATCCTGGATATCGTGTTTATCCGGTATACGCCTCTGGGAGTAGCCGGGGCGGCGGTGGCGACAGTCATTTCCCAGGCGTTATCTTCCATATTATGTGTGATTTATATTTATAAGAAAATACCGATCCTGGCGCTGGCACGCAGCGAGTTTGTGTATGAAAAAAGCGTCATGAAAAATACGCTGCTGTTCAGCTGGACATCGGCGCTGCAGCAGACGTTCCTGTATTTTGGCCGCCTGCTCGTGCAGGGCACCATCAATGCCCAGGGCACGGATATGATCACCGGTTATAATGCGGCGATCCGTCTGGAGGCGTTTATGATGGCGTTCATCGACGGTACCCAGAGTGCCATGTCTACCTTTGGCGGACAGAATGTGGGCGCCCACCATCCGGAGCGGCTGAAAAAAGGATTGCTCCGCACCCTGCAGATGGATCTTGCGTATATTGTGCTGTTCAGTGCGCTGATGCTGAGCATGCCCAGAACGCTGGTGGGGCTGTATGTGGATCTGGACAACGCGGCGGCGGTGGAGATCGGTGTGACCTACATCACCGTGATGCCACTGTTTTATCTGTGCTGCGGTGTGGTATCGGCGCTGCAGGGCTTTTTCCGGGGCATCGGCAAGATCCGGATCGCCATGACGGCCACGTTTTCCCAGATTGCCATGCGCTGTATCCTTTCGGTGATCCTGGTGCCGCGGTACGGTATTTACGGTGTCTGCGCGTCGGTGGGAACCGGCTGGGTGCTGATGGTAGTGTACAGCAGCTATAACTGTATCCATTATTTTCGAAAAAAACAGTTGACAATCGAAGAACAATCATAGAGAATGAAAAAATCAACGAGGAGGATAATCTGATGAAGAAAGTACCTTTTGTGACAAAGGAGCAGGTCGAAGAGATGGCAAAGACCTGGCCGACCCCTTTTTATGTATATGATGAGAAGGGCATTTTGGAAAATGTGCGGAAATTAAAGCAGGCATTTTCTTGGAATAAAGGATATAGAGAGTATTTTGCAGTAAAGGCAACGCCCAACCCGTATATCATGGAGCTTCTGAAAAAAGAGGGCGTGGGCGCGGACTGCTCTTCTTACACAGAGCTTCTCATGTCTGAGGCAGTGGGCCTGTCCGGACATGATATCATGTTTTCATCCAATGTGACCCCGGCACAGGACTTCAAGAAAGCTGCAGAGCTGGGGGCCATCATCAACTTTGATGATCTGACCCACATTGATTTCTTTGCAGGCATTGCCAAATTCCCGGAGACCATGTGCTGCAGATACAATCCGGGCGGCGATTTCGCCATCCACAACCAGATCATGGACAGCCCGGAGGATGCCAAGTACGGCATGACCAGAGAGCAGCTGACAGAGGCGTTTCTGAAGCTGAAAGCCAAGGGTGTGAAGCATTTTGGTATCCATGCATTCCTGGCCAGCAACACCGTGACCAATGCCTACTATCCGAAGCTGGCAAGAATCCTGTTTGAGACGGCGGTAGAGCTGCAGCAGGAGACCGGCGTGCATATCGCATTCATCAACCTTTCCGGCGGCGTGGGCATCCCGTACACACCGGACAAGGAGCCCAATGACATCCTGGCCATCGGCGAGGGTGTGCACAAGGCATACGATGACATTCTGGGGAAAGCAGGCATGGATGACGTGGCCATCTTCACCGAGCTGGGCCGTTTTGTCCTTGGACCTTATGGCTGCTTGGTGACCAAAGCCATCCATGAGAAACACATTTACAAGGAGTACATCGGCTGTGATGCCTGCGCGGCAAACCTGATGCGTCCGGCCATCTACGGCGCTTACCATCACATCACCGTGCTGGGCAAGGAGAACGAGCCCTGCGATCACATGTACGATGTGACCGGCGGCCTGTGTGAGAACAATGACAAGTTTGCCATTGACCGGATGCTGCCCAAGATCGACATGGGCGATTACCTGGTGATCCACGATGCCGGCGCTCACGGATTTTCCATGGGCTACAACTACAACGGCAAGCTCCGTTCCGCAGAGCTGCTGCTGCATGAGGATGGCAGCGTGCAGATGATCCGCCGGGCAGAGACGCCGAAGGATTACTTTGCAACCTTTGATTTTTCCGGACTGTTTGACGCACCGGAATATGAAAAATAAACGAATATGATGCCGGGGTTAAATGGTCTAAGTCCACATGAGCTTGCTCATAAGTGGGTGAAAGACCTTGGAACCCGTTCATGATATGAGCATAAAAGTCAAGAAAATGGCGAAGGGGCCGTACCGTTTGGTGCGGCTCCTTTTGTATAACAGGAGGTGCAGCGATGAAAGTAAGAGTATATGGAGCAAAGGAAGAAGAGATCGCTTACAGCGAGTCTCTGCGGCCCGGCTATCCGCTGGAGCTGGCTTACGCGAAAGAGGTGCTGGGGCCGGATACGGTGGATCTGACCAGGGGGTACGATGCGGTGTGGATCGTGACGGCCTGTAAAATTACGGAGGCGGTGGCTAGACGCTTACAGGAAAACGGCGTGAAATATGTGGTGACCCGTTCTGCCGGGTACGATCATATGGATCTGGCGGCCATGAAGCAGTACAGTCTGCGTGGAGCCAACGTGCCCTTTTATTCCCCATGGGCCATTTCCGAACATGCGATTCTCACAGCTCTTTCCCTTCTGCGGCTGGCAAAGAAGCAGCAGAAGAAGATCGCAGCCGGGGACTATACGCTGGCAGGAGTACAGGGAAAGGAACTGCACACCATGACTGCCGGGGTGGTGGGTACCGGGCGCATCGGCTACGAGACGATTTCCTATCTGAAAGGTTTTCACTGTCAGGTGCTGGCCAGCGATCCCTATGAAAACGAGCGGACGGCCCGGATCGCGCAGTATGTGCCGCTGGAGGAGCTGCTGGCACAGGCGGACATCGTGTTCCTCCACTGTCCCATGACGGCGGACAACTATCACCTGCTGAACGCGGACACCATCGGAAAAATGAAGGACGGTGTGTACGTGGTGAACAACGCCAGAGGCGGACTCATCGACCATGCCGCCATGCTGGAGGCATTGAAAAGTGGCAAGGTGGCAGGCTTTGGCTTTGATGTGTATGAAAACGAAACCGCATTTCTGCGGAAAAAGGATGTGAAACCAGAGCAGCTGGATCCGGTGTTTGCCGAGCTGCTTTCCATGGACAATGTGATCTACACGGCGCACACCGGTTTTTACACGGACAAAGCCATCGAAAGCATGATCCAGGTGACCATGGACAATCTGGGGCAGTACGCCAAGGACGGCTGCTGCAAAAATGAGCTGGTAAAATAAAGCGGCACACAAGAACAGGAGGCGGACATTATGGAAAAAACATACGATATCACACAGGGCTCCAAGGGCATTCAGCGGGTACAGGCATCCCCCATCCGGGCCATTCTGGACCGGGCGGCCGTGCTTCGAAGTGAGGGCAACAAGGTCATTCCCTTAAGCGCCGGGGAGCCGAACTTTAACACCCCGGCCCCCATCAAGGAGGCGGTAAAAAAAGCCATCGATGAGAACTACAGCCATTACGGCTCCAACCGGGGGCTTGCAAAGCTGCGGCAGATCCTGTCAGAGCAGAATGCCCGGGAGACCGGCGTCACCTACGATCCGGAGACGGAGGTATTCATCACTTCCAGCGGCGCCGAGGCCATCAACAACGCCATTCTGGCCTTTGTGGACGAGGGAGACGAGGTCATTATCTTCACCCCGGCCTTTGTCAGCTACAAGAATCTGGTAAAATTCTGTGGCGGCGTGTTTGTGGATCTGCCCCTGAAAAAAGAGGACGGCTTCCAGATCGATCCGGCGGCGTTGGAGGCAGCGGTGACGGAAAAAACGAAAATGATCATTTTGAATAACCCCAACAACCCCACCGGCGCGGTGTATACCAGGGAAAGTCTGGCGGCGGTGGCGAAGATCGCCGTGGAGCACAACCTGCTGGTGGTGTCCGACGAGATGTACAGCAAGCTCACCTACGAGGATGCCCGGTTCACGTCCATCTGTGAACTCCCGGGGATGAAGGAGCGCAGCCTGATCATCAGCGGATTTTCCAAGACATACGCCATGACCGGCTGGCGGCTGGGCTGGATCCTCACCGACAAAAAGCTGGGTGTGTCGCTGCTGCGGATGCACCAGTATTCCACCACCTGTTCCCCCACCTTTATCCAGAAGGGGCTGGCGGACGCCATGCTGCTGCCTGAGACCCAGGCGGAGGTGACGGCCATGGTGGATGCCTTTGCCAGAAGAAGACAGCTGATCCTGTCTGGGCTGGACGCGATCCCGCAGCTTTCTTACGTGAAGCCCTACGGCGCTTTCTATGTGATGGTGGACGTGTCGAAGACCGGGCTTACCGGACAGGAATTTGCCTTGCGTCTTTTGGAGGAGCAGTTTGTGGCAACGGTACCGGCCATCGGTCTGGGAGATACCTGCGGGGATTTCATCCGGATTTCCTATGCGGCATCGGAAGAGGATATCGCGGAAGGGCTGCGGCGCATCCGCACACTGATCGAAAAACTTGGCGTATAAAGAACGAAGGAGAGGGGAGGCGGTGCTGTGTTTCATTTACAGCTGACGCTATTTTTGCTGCTGGTATTCGGCTATGTCTGTGCCAAGGCGGGCATCATCACAAAGGAAGGGCGGAAGGTACTGACGGCGCTGGTCATTGACCTGTTTTTGCCCTGCTCCATTATCCGGTCGTTTTGCGTGACCTTTGATGAGAGTATTTTACAGAAAATGGGCCTGATCCTGTTTATCGGGTTTGCCTATCAGTTTGCATCCCTGTTTCTTTCCCGGTTTTTGTTTCCTGGGGCGGAAAAGGGGCAGCAGGTGTGCATGAAATACGGCATCATCTGTTCCAATGCGGGCTTCATGGGACAGCCCATGGCAGAGGGCGTGCTGGGTAGCGAGGGGCTTCTGTACGCTTCGGTGGCCCTCATTCCCATCCGGCTGTTCATGTGGTCGGCGGGGCTGGCGCTGTTTACCGCCACCGACCGGAAATCGGTGGTGAAGAAGCTGCTGACACACCCGTGCATGGTGGCTGTTTACATTGGCCTGGTGCCCATGATTTCCGGCCTTCGTTTTCCCACGTTTCTGGATGATGCCCTGCGCTACACGGGCAGCTGCACCACAGCGGTGTCCATGATGGTCATCGGTGCGATCCTGGCGGAGACGGATATCCGTAAAATTGCCGGAAAGGGATGGATCCTTTATTATTCCCTGCTGCGGCTCATCGTCATTCCGCTGGTGGTGTACGGCATTCTGGAAGCCTGCGGGGTGGATGCCATGCTCATCGACGTCAGCGTGCTCATGGCGGCCATGCCTGCGGGAAGCACCACGGCCATGCTGGCAGCCTCCTATGACGGGGATGCGCCCTTTGCTTCGGGCATGATTTTCATGTCCACACTGCTGTCCATGGTGACACTGCCGCTGATCGGCCTGCTGTTCGGCGGCTGACAAAGACTGTCAACATTTTACTTGCACAAACCGAAAAAATAAGCTATAACTATTGCTAAATAAAAAATCCCATACAGAAAGTTGATTTCAAAGAGGAGATACGTTCAGGAAAACCTGCGATCTCCTCTTTTTTATTTGATCTGTGCTTTACGGACAAGGAGGAGTAGATATGGAGAAAAAAAGAGTGCTGGTGAGCGGCCAGACGTATGCGAAGGATAATCGGAAATATGTGGACGCCATCGCGGAAAAATACCAGACGGAAATTATCTATAACCCCAATCCCGGGGCCATGAAGGAGGAGCAGCTCATTGCGGCCATCAATGAAAACCAGGCCAAGGGGCTGCTGGTGTATTCCAGCTCTGATGAAGTGACTGAGAAGGTGCTGACGTCCTGTCCCACGCTGAAAGTCATTTCCAGACACGGAGTGGGTTTGGAGAACATCGATCAGGAGGCGGCGGCCAGATGCGGCATCGCCATTTATAATACAAAGAATTCCCACGATTATGAGGCCGTGGCCGACTGGGTGTTCGCAGCCATGTTTGACCTGTCCCGGAACCTGCGGTTTTACGATCAGGAGTTAAAAGAGGGACGCTGGACGAGATGCCAGAGCACGAACCTGTGGGGCAAGACACTGGGCATCACCGGCTATGGCCGGATTGGCAAGACAGTGGCACGCCGGGCGGCAGCCTTCCACATGCGGGTCATGGTGCTGCATCCCCATTCCGGCAACGAGGCGGGAGCGCCGGACTACATCGAGTTCGCCAGCCTGGATGAAATTTTGCGGGAGGCAGATTTCCTTTCCCTGCACAGCATTGTCACCAGCTCCACCAGGGGAATGATCGGGAAAAAACAGCTGGATGCCATGAAGCCCACCGCCTTTCTCATCAACAGCGGCCGGGCGGCGCTGGTGGACCAGGAGGCGCTGGTGGAGGCGCTGAAAAACCACACCATCGGCGGCGCGGCGGTGGATGTGTTCACCAATGAGCCTGCCACCGGGGATCCGCTCATGGATCCGGCCCTCACCAACGTGCTGGTGACGCCTCATGTGGGGATCTATACAGAGGAGACGCTGCGGGAGATCGATATCCTGGCCATGGAAAATCTGGTGAGTCATCTTTAATAGAGGAATTTCCGTTCACGAGCGCCATTCGCAAAACCGCATCTGCGATGCAACTCATTTTTGCTTATGTGTCAATAATTTACTATGCCATCGTGAAAATCTGTGATATAAGAAAATATTGTTGACAGTAACCTGACGATAAGGAGGAGACAAATATGCGTGTAATAGAACATCCGATTCTGGGTGATCTGGAAGATAAGAAGAAAGTAACGCTGTATTACAACGGCGAACCCATCGAGGCGCTGGAGGGCGAGCCCATCGCATCTGCGCTGATGAATGCGGGCATCCGGGTATTCCGGACGACAGCTAAGCGGCATGAGCCCAGAGGTATTTTCTGTGCTATCGGCAGATGTACCGACTGCATGATGATCGTGGACGGCATTCCCAACACAAGAACGTGTGTGACTGCGGTTCATGACGGCATGCATGTGGAGAAGCAGGAAGGCCTGGCGCCGATCAAGCCCCAGGAATAAGCACAACAGGAGGAGTTCAATATGAAAGAAATCGTAACGGATGTTGCCATTGTCGGCGCAGGAAGTGCCGGACTTTCCGCAGCATATCAGGCAGCCTGTGCGGGGGCGGATGTACTGGTCATCGACGAGAATTCCAGGCCCGGCGGACAGCTGTTTAAACAGATACATAAATTTTTCGGCTCCAAGGAGCATCAGGCAGGAACGAGAGGCTTCGTCATCGGCCAGCAGTTGCTGGAAAAGGTGGAAAAAAGCGGCGCCAAGGTCATGCTGGACAGCCTGGTATACGGCCTTCTGCCGGATAAGAGCATGGGCGTCATCAGCAACGGCGTCAACTATTCAGTAAAAGCCAAAAAGATCATCATTGCCAGCGGCGCCAAGGAAAATTACATGGCATTCCCGGGCAGTACCCTGCCGGGCGTGATGGGTGCAGGCGCAGCCCAGACGATGATCAATGTCAACCGTGTGCTGCCGGGAGAGCGGATTCTCATGGTGGGCAGCGGAAACGTGGGACTGATCGTTTCCTATCAGCTCATGCAGGCCGGCGCCGAGGTGGTCGGCATTGTGGAGGGTGCACCGAAGATCGGCGGATACGGCGTTCACGCAGGCAAGATCAGAAGAGCGGGCGTGCCGATCTATGTGGGCCACACCATCAAACAGGTATATGGAAAAGAAGAGGTCGAGGGCGTGGAGATCGCAGCCGTGGATGAGAAATGGAACATGATTCCGGGCAGCGAGAAGCGGTTCGACGTGGATACCGTCTGTCTGGCAGTGGGCTTAAATCCCATGACCGAGCTGGTATGGATGGTGGGATGCAAATTTGATTTTATCCCGTCCTTCGGCGGACATGTGCCGCTGCACGATGAAAACATGGAGACAACCGTTCCCGGCGTGTATGTGGCCGGAGACGTGACCGGCGTAGAGGAGGCTTCTTCCGCCATGGAGGAAGGCAACATGGCCGGTGTGGCTGCCGCAGAGGCGCTGGGCTACTTAAGCCATGAAGAGGCTGCCCAGAAAAAGGCAGAGATCATTGGACGGCTGAACACCCTGCGTTCCGGTTTCTTCGGCGCAGGAAGAAGAAGTTCCAAGGAAAAACAGCTTGCAGATATGCAGGCGTACAAAGATGCTTGTAAGAAGGGAGCTGTTTGTGAATGAATAAAGGTGTAATGTATACAGGAATTCCCTCCCCGGAGGAGCTGGCGGCATGTCCCGGCGTGCCTTCCGAAGAGCGGATGGCAAAAGGAAGAGTGGCTGTGATCGAGTGTGTACAGGAAATTCCCTGCAACCCGTGTGAGAACGCCTGCCGTCTCGGTGCCATCACCATCGGCGAGCAGATCACGAACCTGCCCACTCTGCATGAGGAAAAATGTACCGGCTGCGGCATGTGCGTGGCCAACTGTCCGGGTCTTGCCATCACCATCATTGATAAGACCTACAGCGATACAGAGGCAGTCATCGAGTTCCCCTTTGAGTATCTTCCCCTGCCGGAGGTGGGCGATACGGTACAGGCAGTCAGCCGTGCCGGTGAGGTGGTGTGCGATGCCACCGTTACTTCCGTGCGGAAGATCAAGGCATACGCTGGAACAGCAGTGGTGGGCATTGCGGTTCCGAAACAGTTTGCGGACGAGGTTCGCAGCATGAAGCGTCTGAAGAGAGCATAAGCGGGAGGAAAATAACATGGAAGATAAAGACATTATCATATGCAGATGCCAGGAAGTGTCCAGACAGGAAATCCTGGATGCCATTGCAGACGGCGCATTGACCGTGGACGGTGTCAAGCGCAGAACCCGCGCAGGCATGGGCCTCTGTCAGGGAAAAACCTGTGAGCGTCTGGTGGCAAGAATCATTGCGGAGCAGACAGGACGGCCCATGGCGGAGATCCTGCCGCCCAAGAGCAGAATCCCGGTACGCCCGGTAAAAATCGGTATCATAGGAGGGCAGGAAGATGAGTAAAGATGCAGACGTAATCGTAATCGGCGGTGGAATCATCGGCTGTTCCGTGACCTACTATCTGAGCAAGATGGGCAAAAAGGTACTCCTTCTGGAGCGGGAGGATCTGACCCGCGGTTCCGCAGGCGCCACCGACGGTGTGGTAGGCTACCATACGAAAAAACCCGGCAAACAGATGGATCTGGCCGTGCAGAGCATTGCCATGTTCGAACATCTGGGCGAGGAGCTTGGCATGGATGTGGAATATGAGCTGAAAAGCGGCGGTATGCAGCCGGTAGAAGATAAGATGCAGTGGGATATCCTGTCCGGCATCGTGGAAGAGCAGAAGAAGAGCGGCGTGGACATCGAGATGATTTCCGCAGAAGAGGCGAGAAAAATCACCCCCCAGCTGTCCAAGGATATTTACGGAGCCCTATATTCTCCCACCGGCGGCAAGGTCAACCCCATCAAGCTGACGCTGGGCTTTGCCAGAGCAGCCAAGAAGCTGGGCGCTACCATCCAGATCGAGACAGAAGTCACCGGCATTATCATGGAAGGCAATGCGGTTAAAGGCGTACATACGACGAAAGGCGACTATTTCGCAGACACCATCGTCAATGCCTGCGGTTCTTGGGCAGCCTTCACAGCAAAAATGGTGGGCCTGGATATGCCCATCAAGCCGAGAAAGGGACAGCTCATCGTCACCGAGCCCATTGGCCACTTCATGGACGGCACGCTGCAGTGTGCCCGGTATAACGTGATCAAGTTCCGCCCGGAGACCATCAAGGACGAGAACATCCTGCGGATGGGTGCCTCTTTGAGCATTGAGCAGACCGAGAGCGGCGGCCTCATCATCGGCGGCACGAGAGAACTGGTGGGATATGACAGAGAGAACTCCCTGGAAGCCATCGAAGCCATTTTAAAGAGAGCGGTACGGTTTTTCCCGGCGCTGAAAGACGTATGCATCATCCGTGCCTTCGCGGGTCTTCGTCCGTATACCCCGGATGGCCTGCCCATCATCGGCAGAGTGGATGGCCTGGAAGGCTTCTACATGGCAGCGGGCCATGAGGGAGACGGCATCGCACTGGCACCCATCACCGGAAAACTGCTGGCGGAGCAGATCGTCAACGGCAAGGAGTCCTATTCCCTTGATCCGTTCAGCCCCAACCGTTTTCTGGAGGCGCACAATTAAATATTAAAAGCATACAAGGCGGCATGCATTCTGAAAAGAATGGATGCCGTTTTTCTGCAAAATACGGGGAGAAAGGGTTGAACTAAACGGAAAACTGTGTTTTAATGATATATTATGAGAGTGTCTATGCACCGAAAGAATAAGGATTCTGCCCTGTCTGGCGGTTTCTTTGAGAGGAGCGTCCCGTGTCTATGGAAGTTGGCCATCAGGATGAGTTTATACCGATCCAGCGATGTTATCCGGATGAATATGAGGAATATCAGGTATCCGGCCATTACTGGAACGACGGATTTCTTCCTGTACAGATGTTCCGGATCCGTTTCCGGAAGCGGACGGGAATGGTGTTGTATCCACATGCCTGCACACTGCTCTATTTCGAACTGCGTACAGACGGTGCAGTGCGGATTCGGCTGGTGGGCCGGGTGACGGAGACGATGTGTACCAGGCAGGAGCCGGGAACAACGTATCTGATGCTGCGGTTTCCGCCCCAGTACACCTTTGAAGCTTTTAAAGGGCAGACCAATACGGAACACTATCTGGAGCCATCTGTGTTCGGGGATCTGGCACTGATCAGGCAGGCTATGGATACGAAGGATGCAGATGAGGCCTTTGCCCTGCTCATGCAGGCGGTGCTGGACAGCAGCCTGGATTTCCGGGAGAATAAGCTGGTGGATGAATTCGTGTTTGGCAGTCTTTATAATGAAGATAACCTGTCCATTGAGGAGATCATCGGCAATATGTCTTATTCGCCGCGGTACATCCGCAGTGTGATCAAGGCGCAGACCGGTATCAATGCCAAGCGCCTGTATGACATCCTGCGTCTGCAGAATATTATGGAATCTCAGATCTTTGAGGATGAGGACTCTCTCAACTGTGTATATGATTTCGGCTTTTATGATCAGGCGCACCTGAATAAGAACATCCGGAAGCTGACAGGCCTGAGCTACACTTCCTTCAAGGAGATTCTGAAAGAGAAGAATCAGGTGGAAGAAAGACAGGAAGCAAAGACATCGATCCGGAGTGATCCGGCATGAACAATATACATATGAAAAAGATGATAACGGGGGAAAGTTTATGATCACAGTTCTGATACCGGTCGGCGTGATGCTGGCTGTCATTTTGTGCAAGAAGATACCGAAGATCGGAGGAAACGTGCAGGTGGCGCTTGTACTGGCGGGCATCCTTTCTCTGGTCCTGGGCGGTGTTTATCAGCCAACGGCCTGGTGCGGTGCGCTGATCGATGGCATGGATCGGCTGGCCTGGGTCATCTGTCTGTCTGTCTTTGGCAGTATTTATGCGGAGACACAGGTACGGCTCGGTACGATGGAAACCGTTATGGGGGCATTGAAAGCCAAGTTCGGTAAGTCACCGCGGGCGCTGGTGATCTGCGTCATTCTGGCGCTGGTCATTGCAGGTTCCCTGCTGGGAGATGCTATCGCAGCTTCCACCGTTATTGGGGTACTGACTGTTGGAACGCTGGCTGCAATGGGTCTGTCCCCGGAGCACATTTGCTGCATCATTGTTATGGGTGCATCCATGGGTTCTATTATGCCTCCCATCACCCAGGCGCTGGCATTGTCTTCCACACTGGTCAACACTGATTCTGAGCCGGTTGTCCAGATCGGCTATGTCACTGCACTGCTCGTCATTGTCATCGTATGTCTGTATGTGGTGACCTTCTTCGTGAAAAAGGGCATGAAGATCGTGGAGTTTGATGAAAATGGAGAGGAGATCACAGACGAGCGTAAAGCCGGGCAGATTCTGAGGGAAAACTGGCATTCTCTCATTCCATTGGGGGTACTGATCCTGATCGTACTGTTCCGTACCATCAATGTGGAAGGGCTGAAGTTTGACCTGGTACCGGAGCTTCTCGGCAAGATCCAGGTGCTGAAGATCGGAGAGGAATCCCTTTCCCTTTACAGCTGGCTTTCCCAGGTGACGATCTTAAAGGGACTTTCCAACGGCATCGTGTTATCGCTGATTTTTGTCACCATCGTTTCCTTCTTCTTTAAGAAAGTCCGGGAGGACGTGAAAGGCACACTGATCAGTGGCCTGAAAAAGGTAAAAGTAACAGCCGGCCTGCAGATGTGTGCAGCGTTTATGCTCGGTTGCTTTTACGCAGGCGGACAGATCACGGCTGTTATGGAATTTGCCCAGGGTCTGAATGTCAATGTACTGAAATTCGGCGGTGCGGCAGCGATGATGCTCATCGGTATGCTCACCGGTTCCCAATCCACCGCCCAGAATGTGGTATTCTCGTTCTTTGGCCCGGCATTGGTGACCATCGGTCTGAATCCGACCTACGTGGCAGTGGCAGGCGCTAACTTGGCAGCCGCAGGACAGGGACTGCCTCCGGCAGATCTGACCACCTTCGTTGTGGCTGGTATCGTAGGCGGTATGCTGGGTAAGAAGGTAGATCCGGTAAAATCCATGCTCCTCATGGTGCCGATGTGCTTTTTGTTCGCAGCCATTGGGATGGTATTTTTGTACTTGTAAGTATAATGCGCGAAGAGAAAAATAAGCGGCTGCGTCAGCAGACATTTGTTTTTCACGAGCCATTAACGAAGGTTCCGCCTGCGATAGCAGGCAATAGAGCGTGGTAGCGCGGGAACCTGAGTTTAAAAGATCATTGTAAATGAAATGATAATATTTTGAGACAAAGGGGGACTGCATATGCGCGGCCTCCCTTTTCTTTATAGCAGGAAATGAAGGAAACTCTTAGAGAGGGATATGTTTCCTGTGTGAGACATCGGTAGAATTGATTTGATAACTTGTGATTTGGGAGGAATGAAAATGAAAGCAGCAGTGATGATCAGTGACGGAAGAATGCAGGTAATTGCAGCAAGACTGGAAGAACTGGGAATGGACGTGATGCGGGCCAAAGATACCGCATCCATGCAGGCGGTGGAGGAAGCGGCGCCGACGCTGGATTTCCTTCTTCTGCCCATCCGGGGCGTGGATGCGGCGGGCATGGTGCATATCCCCGGCGTGGATTATCCGGCAGGCACCATGCTGGAGCGGTTAAAGCCGGAGGCAGTCCTGCTCACCGGTCTGCACACGGAGTATCTGCATGCGCTGGATCGGCCGGTATTCTGCTATTATGACGACGCCCAGGTGCGGGAGGAGAACACGGCGCTGACGGCGGAGGGTCTTCTCTATTATTTCATGCAGGTGACGCCGAAGAGCATTTATGAGTATACGGTGGACATCATCGGCTACGGCCATGTGGGCAGAAAAACGGCGGAGCTGTTTGAACGGATCGGCATTGCCGTGCGGGTGGTGACGGACGAGATGCCGGAGGAGGGCGGCATTCCCATGATCGCCTACGACCACTGGAAAAACGGAAAGTCCTGCAGCGTCATCATCAACACAGCGCCCAGCACGGTCATCACCAAAACCATGGCGGAGCATTTTCAGCCGGGCACCATCATCATCGACATTGCCAGCAACCAGGTGGGGGTGGAGCCTGCGGTATACGAAATGCCGCATATTTGTGTGAAAGCAGCGCCGGGACTGCCGGGGCTGGTGGCAGAGCAGTCTGCAGGAGAGATCCTGGCGGATTATATTGAAAGGAATTTTCTCAAAAAGACTGGTTTTTAAAACTTTACTGTGGTAAAATGGAGATAGTGTACAGGAGGGAAGAGCATGAATAAAAAGTTAAGAACCGAAGCCGTGGACTTTCTGTTCGATGCGGTGCTCAGTCTGAAAGACAGAGAAGAGTGTTATACCTTTTTTGAAGATGTATGCACGATCAATGAGATCTTATCACTGTCCCAGCGGTTTGAGGTGGCTAAGATGCTCCGGGAACAGAAGACCTATCTGGAAATTGCAGAGAAGACTGGTGCTTCCACCGCGACCATCAGTCGGGTGAACCGGTCATTGAACTATGGCAATGATGGCTACGATATGGTATTTCAGAGGCTGGAGGCTGAGAAGGGCCAGGAGTAGGTGTCGAATACTGAAAGCATGCAGCAGGCGGTCATCTGTCGGGCAATGAAAATTCGTTTATCAGCGAAAATGCGTTGCAGATCAGGATGTCTGTGCAGTCAACAGTATGGAACAGAACAAGGAAAATACGGAAGAAATAAAGAAGAACCCTGCATCAGCCTGGCATGCACAGCCAGACAATGATGGGGTTCTTTTTTATATGATAGGAAAGACTGAAGTGGAACGTAGACGCGCTCGGCGCCATGATGTGCGTACTTTGCCGTGCGAAAAAACAGAGAATGCCGGTTGTGTTGCTGATGCTTACTTGGTAAGAACGGTATCAATCAGTTTTTCAATGAGCTGTTTTTTCATATATACGTCAAAACTCATGAGGCAGATGAAGGAAAACAGCTGCAGCAGATCCTGATCTTCTCCTTCCACGTCCTGAAACGTCTTTTCGGCGCAGGAAAGCTTCGCCAGCAGATCCTCCTGCAGCAGGTCGATCTGCTCCTTCTCTAGGCTGAACACTTCCTCGTAAACGTCTTCCAGTTTCATGGGACCGCCCTCCGGGAAAAAACGGGAGGAGATGGGCTCCAGCACCTTCTGGATATCACCGATGGACAGAATATTTTTAAAATAATAAATAAAAATCAGAAGGAGCATATGCTCTTTGGAATACTTCTTCTTCACCGGCGGCGGAAGCAGGTCATTCTTCGCATAGTTGTTGATCATTGTCTTGGTAAGAATCTTATCATTATCGTAGCGGCGACTCTTGGCCAGACGCTTGTCCATGAAAGTCGTTACCTGATCCATATATAAATCAATGTTCGGAATCTCCGAGGGCCGGATATAATCCAGAGTGGAAAAATTGTCCCGGATGGCCGCAAGGAGCTCTTCTTTGTTCATTGCCATAATTTTTCACCTCACATACACATTATATAGTAATGAAAACCAGATGACAAGCTTTTTGTTGCAGTTCGTCGGTGGAATCCTTACGGTTTTCTTAAATGTAATCAGGACAAGGAAATTGTGCGCAGATGCAGGGAAATTGTAACCAGGTGGGGATGAACAGTGATGCTAACTTGGGGGTGACAGAATTTTGCAGATATATTATAATGATAGACATGGTTCCGGGGAAGGAACCGGACAGGCGGTGTAATATGAGTATTTACGACAGTTTAAATAAAGAACAGAAGGAAGCGGTGCTCTGCACGGAGGGGCCGCTTCTGATTTTGGCGGGAGCCGGATCAGGCAAGACCCGGGTGCTGACCCACCGGACGGCATATCTGATCGAGGAGTGCGGGGTGAATCCGTGGAACATTCTGGCCATTACCTTTACCAACAAGGCGGCGGGAGAGATGCGGGAGAGGATAGACAAGATCGTGGAATTCGGTTCCTCTGCCGTTTGGGTGAGTACTTTCCATTCGGCCTGCGTGCGTATCCTGCGAAGATACATTGACCGGATCGGCTACGGGACGAACTTTACCATTTATGATGCGGAAGATCAGAAAACTGTCATGCGAGACGTGTGTAAGAGGCTGAACATCGATACAAAGCTCATGAAGGAGAAAATGATCCTGGGACAGATTTCTTCGGCAAAAGATGAGCTTATCGACCCGGACGAGATGGAGCTGCGGGCGGAAGGGGATTTTAATCGAAAAAAAATCGCGCTGGCGTACCGGGAATACCAGAATCAGTTAAAACGGAGCAATGCGCTGGATTTTGACGATCTCATCATGAAAACGGTGGAACTGTTCTGGCGGGCACCGGATGTGCTGGAATCGTACCAGGAGCGTTTTCGCTATATCATGGTGGATGAGTATCAGGATACCAACACGGCACAGTTCAAGCTGGTAAGCCTTCTGGCGGGCAAATACCGGAATCTGTGCGTGGTGGGTGACGATGACCAGTCCATTTATAAATTCCGGGGCGCCAACATCGGCAATATCCTGAATTTCGAGCAGATTTTCCCGGATGCTACCGTCATCAAGCTGGAACAGAATTACCGTTCCACCCAGAACATCCTGGATGCGGCCAACGATGTGATCCACAACAACAAAGGGCGGAAAGACAAGCGGCTCTGGACGGAAAATCCGGCAGGGGACAAAATTGCCCTGCGCAATTTCGACAATGCGTACGAAGAGGCGGATTACATATGCGGCGACATCCGCAGCCGGGTGCGGGACGGGGAATATACCTACCATGACTGCGCGATCCTTTACCGCACCAATGCCCAGTCCCGTCTGTTTGAGGAACGATTTGTGAACATGAACGTGCCTTATAAAATCGTCGGCGGTGTGAACTTCTATTCCCGGAAAGAGATCAAGGACGTTCTGGCTTATCTGAAAACCATCGACAACGGTAAGGACGATCTGGCGGTGCGCCGGATCATCAACGTGCCCAAGCGGGGCATCGGTGCCACGACCCTGAACCGGGTGGCAGATTTTGCCGAGGGGAACGGCATGAGCTTTTATGAAGCGCTGGAAATTGCCGAGGAGATTCCTACCCTTGGAAAAAGCGGTGTGAAGATCCGGCCCTTTACCGATATGATCCACACCTTCCGGGTACGCAAGGGTTCCCTGACCCTGCGGGAGCTGGTGGATGAAGTGTTGGAAAACACCGGCTATGTGAAAGAACTGGAAGCTGAGGGTACCGACGAGGCTCAGGCCCGGATCGAAAACATCGACGAGCTGCTTTCCAAGGTGACAGCATATCAGGAGCAGCACCAGACGGCGGAAGATCCGGCCACCCTAAGCGGTTTCCTGGAGGAAGTGGCACTGGTGGCGGATGTGGATTCCCTGGATCCGGACAGCGACTATGTGGTGCTCATGACGCTGCACAGCGCCAAGGGACTGGAATTCCCCAATGTTTACATGGCGGGCATGGAGGATGGCCTTTTCCCAAGCTATATGACCATCACATCCGATGATCCGTCGGAGCTGGAAGAAGAGCGGCGGCTCTGCTACGTGGGCATCACCCGGGCCATGCGGCATCTGACCTTAAGCTACGCCCGGATGCGGATGATCCGCGGAGAAAACCGGTTCAGCAAGATTTCCCGTTTTGTCAAGGAAATCCCTACAGAACTGGTGGAGATGGGCGGTATCCCCATACCCAAGGAAAAAGAAATCCCGCGGCAGAACGTTTACCAGCAGGCCAAAAGCGCTTTTCATATGAAAGCTTTCGAGACAAAGCAGTTCACTGTGACAAAGGCGGCTGCGCTGGACTATGAGGTGGGGGACACCGTAAAGCATATCAAATTTGGCACCGGCATCGTGGAAGCCATCACCGAGGGCGGCCGGGACTACGAGGTAACGGTCAATTTTGAAAAATTCGGGACAAAGAAAATGTTTGCCTCCTTTGCCAAGCTGAAAAAAATATAAAAATATAAATATACGTGAGCCGTTCACAATATGTGCAGTTCATTTTTGCTCATGAGAAGGCGCTCCCTTCCCATAGGAATATTTGCGTGAACTGGAAAATAAAAATTCTGTTAATAATGAAAATTCTTTTAGGAAAATATAGTAAAATACAGGGCGAAGTGATATAATACACTCATAAAAAGCGAGGCATTCTTGGCAGGAAAGGACGTAGATATCAATGAATAAAGACAAGTTAGAAGAATTATTGAATATGACCAAGCTGGCAGAATTGGTAAACACGAAGCAGAAGGACGATGAGAAGAAGTGCAATACGGTACTTTGGGTTCTGGCGATTGTGGGTGCTGTGGCAGCCGTTGCCGGAATTGCTTATGCCGTATATCGTTTCCTGACACCGGATTATCTGGAAGACTTCGACGACGATTTTGACGAGGATTTCGATGACGATTTCTTCGAGGACGAAGAGGAAGAGACACCGGAGAAGAAAGAAGAGGAAGACACCGAAGAGTAAACGATTGTTGACATTTTGCGGAAGTGATCAGAATAGAGATTCGCAGCGGAGGCCCTGCAGGCAGATGATGTTTGCAGGGCTTTATCATTGTATGATAGGAAATACAAAAATATGGAAAAGGAGCAGCCCGGCAGGGCTTTGAAAAGATGAAAAAAGGACAGATTGCAGAAGGAATTGTGGAAAAAGTAATATTTCCCAACAAGGGAATCGTGGCGGCAGAGGGCGAAAAGGTAGTTGTGAAAAACAGCGTGCCCGGGCAGAAGGTGCGTTTCTCTGTCAATAAGATCAAACACGGAAAAGCAGAAGGCCGTCTTCTGGAGGTGGTGGAGCCATCACCGCTGGAGGTGCCGTCGCCCTGTCCGCATTTTGGCGTCTGTGGCGGCTGTACCTACCAGACCCTGCCCTATGAAGAGCAGTTAAAGCTGAAAGCCGCCCAGGTAAAAGCACTGCTGGACGACGTGATTTCTGATTACACCTTTGAAGGAATCAAGGCAAGCCCCCAGCAGGAAGCTTACAGAAATAAGATGGAATTCTCCTTTGGAGATGAATACAAGGACGGCCCGCTGGCGCTGGGTATGCACAAACGCGGCAGCTTTTACGATATCGTCACCGTAGACGGCTGCTGCATCGTGGACGAGGATTACCGTAAAATCCTGCGCTGCGTCCGGGATTATTTCAGCGAAAATGCCGTGCCCTTTTATCATAAGCAGATCCATCAGGGTTATCTGCGGCACCTGCTCGTGCGAAAAGGCGTCAAAACCGGCGACATCCTTATCGACCTGGTAACGACAAGTCAGTTGGATCTCTCTGACGTGGACTGGGTATCCCGGGTGCTGGCACTGGAACTGTCCGGCACAGTTGTGGGAATCCTTCACACCTACAACGACAGCGTGGCTGATGCGGTCAAAGATGAAGGAACCAAGGTTGTCTATGGCAGTGACCATTTTTACGAGGAGCTGTTGGGCCTGAAATTCAAAATTTCTCCCTTCTCCTTTTTCCAGACTAACTCCCGGGGCGCGGAAGTTCTCTACGAGACTGCCCGTTCCTACGTGGGAGAAACCAAAGACAAGATCATTTACGATCTGTACAGCGGCACCGGCACCATCGCCCAGATGCTGGCGCCTGTGGCAAAACATGTCATCGGCGTGGAAATCATCGAGGAAGCCGTGGAAGTTGCCCGGGAAAACGCGGCCAGAAACGACCTTTCCAACTGTGAATTCCTGGCGGGCGACGTCCTCAAGGTGCTGGACACTATAGAAGAAAAGCCGGATCTCATTGTCCTTGACCCGCCCCGCGACGGTATTCATCCCAAAGCGCTGGGCAAGATCATCGACTACGGTGTAGACCGGTTGGTATACATCAGCTGCAAACCCACCAGCCTGGCCCGGGATCTGGAAGTGCTGACCGCAATGGGCTATCGGGTGGAGAAGGTTTGCTGTGTGGACATGTTCCCGGCAACGGTGCACGTGGAGACGGTTGTCTTGCTTTCCAAGGGTGAGGTCGACTCGAAAAAGATTCGGGTTGAGTTCTCTTTGGAAGATATGGATATGTCCGAATTTCAGGATGGGGCAACCTATCCGCAGATCAAGGAGTATGTGTTGGAGCATACCGGGTTAAAGGTGTCCAACCTCTATATCTCACAGATTAAACGAAAATGTGGGATTGGGGTTGGTAAGAACTATAATCTGCCGAAGTCCGAGGATTCCAGACAGCCCCAGTGTCCGCAGGAAAAAGAGAAAGCAATCCGAGAAGCATTCAAATATTTTGGGATGATCTAACATCCCGCAAAATGGAGGTTTCTTATGGATAGATTGATTTCTTGTGAGTTTAACATGGATACCGCTTGTGTGGAACTGAAATTTTTAGATGGCAGCATGATTGCCATTGATACCATCGCCGTGGAGAATGAGGTTGCTGACAATATGTATCAACGGTCAGAACTGGATTATCTAATCTACAATGATCCGGTTGGATATGCAGACTTGATCTTGAACGGTGATCCCGAAATTTATCTAAAAACTGTAACTGAATGTAAACCCTTAGATTAAAACTCAGCCCTCTGCCTTTTCCTTGGCAGAGGGCCGTTTTTTGCTTAACAGTTATTGAGCATCCCTTAATTGCTCTACAACGCTGCATTTCGCTGCGTTGTCATACATCATGCAAGGAATCAGCCACCCCAGCAGAAGAAATACCGGAATTGTCAGCAGGACAGGCAGAATGGTGAATCGATACTCAAAGAACCAGAACATACTGCCCAGCATTTTTCCTGCAAGAGGTCCCACCGCCAGCGACAGAATAAAGGCCGCCGATACGGAGGACATTGCGTAAAACAATCCCTCGTAGATCAGCATGGTTTTGAGCTGCCGGTTCGTCATTCCTACAGCCTGAAGCACAGCAAATTCACGGCGGCGGGAAAGAATACTGGTCATCATGGCGTTGAAGAAATTTAAGAGTCCCACCAGCCCGATGATAGCACAGAGGATACCACCTACCAGAAGGAACATCTGCCGGAACTGAGCAAACTCAGAGCGAGCCGTGGCCTTGCTTTCATACATCAAGGGTGAAAACTCACCGGCAGTGAGCTTCGATAGATATTGCTCTGCTTCGGCCTCGTCTGCGTCGTCTGCTGTGTCGAACAGGTAGAGCATCGGAATGGCCGCACCGCCGCTGTCCCTCTGTGCGGTATCCACAGACAAAACTGTCTCATATCCAATACCACCATAACGATAACTCATGGAATACGGAAGCTCTACCAAGGCGCAGACCGTGTACTCTACATCTCTAGCTCCATACAGTTTTTCCTGAAAGTACTCCTCCGGTGTATCTTCGGTGCGGAGTTCCCCGGTGCGGCTGTCGATATATTTCACATCGTCCGCATAGGTGGCGGTGATCGTGTCTCCCACCTTGGGGTAGTATTCAGGATTGGGCAGATTACCGTAGTCATCTAAGGAAACCGCAATGGCAATAGCGTTATTGTTTGGCTCCAGCATAGGAGAAATATCTCCGTCGAACACTTGCAGCTTGTCAAACAGGCTGTTATCCAGAGCCTCGATTCTGGTATCTCCCATCACCATATCGCCCCGGTGCTCCATGCGGCTCATATGGCTGTCCAACTGCTCAGCACTTTCGTACCTTGCATAGTCCTGCCGCAGAGCATCCTCCGTCATCCAAAGATATACGGGTTTTCGCACAGCATATCCCGTGCCGGAAAGACTGGACTTTGTGTTTGCTGCGATCTCTTCGATCTGTTCCGGCGTGATGAATTCATCCGCCGGGTTGTAACGGAAATAGTCGGGCGTGCTGACGATAAAATCGGCGCAGGTCATGAAGGATACATACTTCTCCATGCTGAAGCCGCCCACAAAGGCACACAGTGCATTGAACAGCGTCACCGACAGTGCCAGAGACACCACCACCAGCACCGTCTTTTTTTTGTTTCGTCCCAGATTGGCAAAGGCCATCTGATGGAGCTTCGCTCCCCGGGTGCTGCGCTGTTTTTTCTTGGTCTGCATCGCATCTGTATATTTGGTAGCCTCCACCGGAGAAACCCTGGCTGCCATTTTCCCGGGCTTGGAGCAGGACAAAAGCACCGTCAGCAGGGCAAACAGCACGGAGCCAACAAAGATCACAGGCGAAGTGCTGATGGTGGTGATGCCCGCATCCAACTGGGTGGAGCGCAAGACAACAGGCACCAGAACAGCGCCAATGCCATAGCCCAACAGCAGCCCCGCCGGAATGCCAATCAGACAAAGCAGAAGTGCCTGCTGGCGAATGATGCGTTTGAGCTGCCGGGGCGTTGTGCCAATGGTTTTCAGAAGCCCGTAAAACCGGATATCCCCCGCAACAGAGATCTGGAAAATGTTATAGATGATAAGATACCCGGTGAAAATCACCAGCAGCAAAAAAGCTGCTATGGCGATCACAAGTTCCGGATCGAGATGCGACTCCAGCTGGGATGAGGTATATCCCCAGTTGACGCCGATCCGGACGCTGTTGGGATCGGTATAGCTGTCCCATGTGTAGCCGAGATCGGTATCCACCTGCTCCATCTGCCCTTGAATGTTTGTACTGGAAGCCATCATGACATTCAGGTCAGTGCGGAAGGGCTGTAAACCTGTTTTCACTGCCTGCGCTTCGATATCATCTGCGTAATCACGGCTGATGTTGATGTAATGAACAGGCATTAGTTCATCATAGTCCCAATAGCCCACCAGCGTAAAGGTATCTGTTACAGTAAAGGCGGTTTGATCCTTGTCCGTGATGGAATAGGAAACCGTGACCTCTGCGCCCAGTTCCGGCGTCACGCCAAGCAGCTGCAACGCTGCCGTATCCATGGTCACCTCTTTGCCGCTTTCGGGCATCCGTCCGGTAGTAGGGGTGGCATAGCTCCATTTGGTGCAGTTGGCATCCATGTAGCTGATCTCTGCCGGCGTTTTGGAAAAGACACCATCCGCAGTGATGCCGATCACCTTCCGTGCCCCCGCAGACTTTACCTTCGGGTGGGCGGCGATACGTTCCGCCTGCTCGGGGGAAACATCCTTAAAGGTGCCGTGTGCATAGCCGCCTACCTGCCGAAACTGGTAGGTTTCATAGCTGGCGTTCAACGACAAGACAATGGTGAACATGGACGTAAATAGCAGCGTTGTCAGCGCAATGGCAAAAATGGCGATCAGATTGCGGCGACGGTTCGCATAAAGAGATTTTAAGCTGAGCTTTCGAATACATTTTCTGTTTTTGACATTCATCGTAGCCACCTCCCGTTAGTTCTGGGAGACGATCCGACCATCTTCGATACGGATAATGCGGTCTGCCATCTGCGCAATTTCTTCGTTGTGAGTGATCATTACGATTGTCTGGGCGAACTTTTGACTGGTGACTTTCAAAAGGCTCAATACATCCTGGCTGGTTTTGGAATCCAGATTGCCGGTGGGTTCATCTGCCAGAATGATAGCGGGTGCTGCCGCCAGCGCACGGGCAATGGCTACTCGCTGCTGTTGACCGCCTGAGAGCTGATTGGGCAGCGCATCCAGACGGTCATCTAGCCCAAGGGTCTGTACAATCTGCTGTACGAAATCCTTATTGACCTTGCCACCGTCCAGCTCAATGGGTAGAACAATATTTTCATACACATTCAGCACCGGAACAAGATTATATGCTTGGAACACAAAGCCGATTTTCCTGCGGCGGAAGATGGTCAGCGCTTCCTCCTTCAGGGAGAAAATATCCTGTCCGTCCACCATGACCGTGCCGCTTGTAGGGCGATCCAGCCCGCCCAGCATGTGCAGCAGCGTGGATTTGCCGGAGCCGGATGTGCCGACAATTGCAACAAATTCGCCCTTCTTTACACTTAAATCAACTCCATCCAACGCATGAACTGCGTTATTGCCGGAGCCATAAATCTTTTTCAGGTTTTTTGCCTGTAAAACTTCCATAAATGAGTACCTCCATGAAAAAATCTGTATGTATGAAAGGAAATGATCCTTTGATACATACAGATTATCGCATAGGAATCTTTCCACATTCTTTCCGGCGGAAAATGAAATCTAACAGTTTTGATAGAATTGTTGTTATTTCGGCAGAAATATGGAAAACGTACTTCCTTTTCCCGGAACGGAAGCAACCTTGATATAACCGCCCTCGCCGGATATGATCTGTCGGGCAAGGTATAAGCCGATGCCGACCCCTTCTTGTTTCTGCACACTATTTGAGCGGTAAAAGCGAGCAAATATCTTCGCTTGCTCACTTTCCGGGATGCCTGAACCGGTATCCGATATATCGATCCTTGCAAACATTTCGTAACTTACGGCAGAAATCCTGATTGTGCCATGCTCTGTATATTTGATGGCGTTGTCTACGATATTAGCCAGCGCTTCCGCTGTCCATTTGAAGTCGAATACAGCAAAAGCATCGGTATCTTGCAGTTGCAAAGACAATCCTTTTTCAGAAGCCTTGGCAGTATATTGTTCTACCACACTTTCAAGCAGCGGCTGCAGCGCTGCTTGCTGAGGGGAGAGTGAAATGATCCCGTTTTCCAGTCTGGAAAGCTTTACGAGAGAATCGATCAGAAATCGCAGCTTTTCCGCTTGCTTGTACAGCGCCTCCACATTTGCCTTCGCCGATGCAGGCAGAGTTTCCTCCATCAAAAGCTCGCTGTATAACAGCAGATTTGCAATCGGCGTTTTTGTCTGGTGGGAGATGTCCGCAATCAAGGTTTTGATTTTGTCTTTTTCCTGCGCTATGTTTTGAGAAGATGCTTCTGCGGCGGAAAGATAGTGCGCAAACTTCGTTTCCAATGCAGACAGTTGGCTTTCATCAAAATTGGTTTCAGAAAAGGAGCCGGTCATGGCAGCGTCCAGCATTCTTTCGATTTCTTCCATCGTTTTTCTGGCCTTTCTCCGCTCCCATAACACAACAGCTGCCGCCGCCAGAAAACACAGCAGTATGATCACAATGCCGGTTTTATTCATCTTTTGTCACCCAGCTATAACCGATTCCGTAGATGGTTTTAATGTATTTCTGTGCACCAAGCTTATCCCTCAGACGCTTGATCGTAACAGACAAAGCATTTTCATCCACATATTCTGCGCCATCTGTCCAGATCCGGTCGACAAGGTCTCCACGGGTCATGGTTCGACCACGATTTTCAACAAGCAGACGCAGTAATTTTTGTTCTGTTTTACTCAATTCCACTTTTGAATCTCCCACATAAAAGGTCATCGCCTCAAAGTCAAAGTGAAATAGATCCATATGGAACGGCGCATTTTTATGGCTTGACGCTTGCTTTCGCAGTTGGGTATTCACCCTTGCCCGCAAAACCGAAAGAGAAAAGGGCTTGGTAATATAATCATCAGCGCCCCTCTCCAGTCCGTCTACGATGTCCAGATCGGTGTCATTGGCAGTCAGCAGAATAACAGGAATCCCAGGTGTGTTTTCCTTGATCTCCCGGAGCAGCTCAAGCCCACTGCCATCCGGCAGATTGATATCCAGCAGGATCAGGGACACACCGCCGCAAAGCAGCTGCTCCTTCGCCGTTTTTAGGTCTTGGCAGGAAATGATCTGCCGAGCATCTGCTTTCAGCGCTTTGCATAAGCCTTGATTCAAGCCGATATCATCTTCAACAATCAGTAATTGCTCCATGTATCTCACTCCCTCGTTATTCAAAGGCCACCATTATTTCCTTGGGCAATTTTTCGCTCTCACAGTTCAGAAGATAGGCGATTGCTCTGCTTGCAAATTTGTTTGTTTTCACTGTATCCCAATCGGCAAGCAAAATGACCTCTGCCTTGCCGTTCTCAAAATCTAATGATATTTCGCCCCATTCGCCGTCGCAGTCTGCCTGATATTCGTAGATTGCGGCGGCGATTTTCTTTTTTCGCTTGATCTTGGATTTCTGTTTTAGCCGGACTGCATGGATTGCGCCCTCGGCAACCAACAATTCCGTCAACTTGTCCACTGCTTTTCGGTAGGCTCGTTCTGCACCGCTGGCTGTACTGCCCTCAAACATAACCGCCAGTTCTTCAAAGGTGGGGCGGTCTTTCCATGAGCTGACACGCCCACAGGTCATGCAAATTGCTAACCGTTTTTCAAGCAAGGTCTGTTCCCGGTAATTCAGTTTCTCAAATGCCCGCTGCACCTTTTCTGCCTGTATGCCGTTCCAGAGGATATCGGTATAGTTCCAGCTATCGTCAAGGGCTACATCCTCGCCTGTTTCCTCGCCGTTCTCGTCTGTCACATAGAATGGCTGCTGATTGCGGATTCCACGGACAACTTTCAGATATTCTTCCGCAAGGGCAAGATCGCAGTTGTATTTCTTGGAAAATTCGTTGACCGCATCCTTGGTATTGTGGTACAGCCAAGCCATTGACCGCACCATTTTGTAATTGGTCAGAGAGGACACCGACCATTTTTCTTCGCCCATGCGAAAACGGAGCATAGCATCCCGGATGAACGGGAAAATGTATGTAGCATACTCTGCACCCTTGGCAAGGTCATAGTCCATCAGCTTTTGGAGCATTTGCTCCCGGCAGGAGAGCTTTATATCTATAAATCGGTCTGTGTCATACAGATCGCCGCCATCCACACCGAGAAAGTCTTTGATGCGCTTGTTAAGCTGCGGCTCGTAGTGGTGTAGGAAGAATGAGAAATATATCAAATTCTTTTCCTGCAAGGCAGACAGGATATATTCGTTCAGATTGCCCACCGCTGGAGGCTCCGGTTCCAGTTGGAAGATGCGCTCTGCCGCATAAGGAATGATGCCGTCACCGTGCGGATTGACAGCGTGTTTTGGTATGTATCCGGTCATGTCCCATGAAAAATCACTCAACATAGCGCACCTCCTTTCGGTTCTTTCTCTATCAATATCGACAGTAATTATGCATCGAACTTTTTGTTAGTAGTATTATTTTCGTCGTCCATCATATCACTTAGCACGGCAAAAGCTTGGCTCAGCGGCACAGCCTTAGAAGTCCAGTTTTTCAAACTAAACAAGTTGGAAGATTCATCAAACACATCAAATTCGTCTGTCCCATCAGTGATTTTCTTCAAGTACAACATTTCTATCAAATACAAAGCTCCCAAGATATTTAGTACATTCTCCTGCTTTGCTTGCTTCAACTGCTCATAGCGGTTGTGCTTGACATCTGTAAATGCTCCCCACCATTGCAACGACTGTGCGGGCTGGGTAATATCCCAATTCATAAACGGTTGTATTTCGATATCGTATTCCTGTACACTGATTTTTTGATTTTTTATATCCGGTGTGTTGGTCAAAATATACTGTGCATAGTCTGCAACCGTTTTTCGATCCGTTGTATTGAAACCGCAAAACTCTTTGAATACAGTATCCAACTCTGCCCCTATGGCTTGAATTAAGAGGGCATATCCGTTAGAAAATGCATCAAAATTGTCCTCATGTAGTTCTACAAACTCTATTGATTCAACAAAACGCTTTTCGAGCATTAAGTAGTATTTCCAATGATTCTGACTAAGTTCTTTTCTATTCATGTTTGTCCCTTTCTTTGTATATTTTTGCACTTGCTTCCTTTTTCAAAGCCGCCTGGTCCATTTCTTTTTCATAAGCTCCCTTGGCATAGGCTACATTGCTCAATGCACGGAGCATCTTATCTTTTGCCAGCTTTTTCATAACCTCTGCAAGATCAGCGTCCAGAGTACCACGCTTCACATAGCGGTTTATGGTGTTCAGTCGTTTCTCATAAATCTGTTTCACCGGATGATCGTCCGCAAGCTCCCGTTGTTCTCTGCCTTTCAGGTTGCCGATCTGCCGACAGGTGCGGTGCAGCTTGTCCCCCGGTGCATAGCCGCCACAGTATTTGGTGTGCCGTGCGTTGGTGGTCAGAAACCACTTGCCGCAGATTTTGCATTTCTTTGGTGCATGACCAACACACAGGCCCTCAAAGAGATCAGACCGGAACATCCCTACAAAGGATACATAGTGCATCCGCTTGACCAGCTTCGCAACTTTTTCGCCGGGACGGATGACGGATACATACTGAACGGAATTGTTCAGGGTAGACATCCAGGTATTGCCTTCCGTGATGGAAAACTCCGGCGGGAAATAGCTGCCGAACATTTTTGCAAAACCCTCTGCGGTGCGGTCTGCTTCGTTGCCGTCTGTTTTTTCTGCAAAATCAAGCATGGCCGTTTGGTATTCCCCAAGGGAGTATGCCAGATGCCCGAAAACTGCGGTATAGCGTTGGAGCATCATCGCATCGGTAAAGTTCTGGATTTCTTCAAATTGCAAAGAATTGGTTGCGGCTTTTATGGCAAACTCCACATATTTCAGCGCATTGTCCACAGTAAAGACTTTTTCAATCCATTCTCTGTGCTTTGAGATATTCATATAGGAGAACGGCGGTGTTTGACTGAGAATATCGAGCATCGTCAGAGCAGCTTCCTTTGCAATAGGACAGAGTGCAGAAGCATCCTGTCCGGCATTTAATATTCCAAGCAGCAGATTGATTTTCTCGCATTGCTCGTTTATTTTTGCAATGGTATTCACAGGAACATTCAGTGCATCACAGGCAAGCGTACCGACAGGAAATGTTTTGCTCTCATATATGACCGTATCCTGCCAGAAATCCAATGTCATCAATTCTTGATTCATGCTTGCCCTCCTGTCCTGTTTTTTCATTTTTCTAATTATATCATGTAAATGTGAAGAAATCTACGTCCTCAGATAAGTTGTCCTGTTTTTTGAAACAGGATTGTCCTGTCATTAGCCTGTTTTTTGAAAAATCCGTCATAACCATAATAGAAGGAGCGAAGCACCTGCCAATCACGGCGGGTGCTTCGTGCTTTCCAGAATATTATGAACGGAGGGTTTTCTATGACAATCTATGAAACCATCAAGGCGGCAATCAGCGTCAAGCAAGCCGCCGAACACTACGGGCTGAAAGTGAGCCACAACGGCATGGCTTGCTGCCCGTTCCACAACGACAGGCATCCGAGCTTGAAGCTGAATGAGGACTATTTTTTCTGCTTCGGCTGCGGAGCCAAAGGGGATGTGATCGACCTTGTGGCAAGGCTGTTCAATCTGAGCAGTTATGAAGCAGCGCAAAAGCTGGCTTTGGACTTCGGGCTTGACCCGAAACCGCCCACTGCCGCAGCTATGGTCAAGCCGAAGCGTCCCTATATCCGTCAGTTCCGGGAGGATGAAATGCTGTGCTTCCGGGTGCTGACGGATTATTTGCATCTGTTGGAAGATTGGAAAGTGCGCTATGCTCCCAAGACACCGGAAGATGCTCTGGATGACCGTTTTGTGGAAGCCTGCCAGATGCACTGCCATATCGAATATATGGCAGATGTGCTGACGGTGGGTGATCTGGAAGAACGGGTGGCATTGGTGGACAAGCTGATGCAGGACGGCAAAATTGCTTTTCTGCAAGAGTATACCGCACAAAAGAAAAAGAAGGTGGCGCACCATGGCGAAGAACCGGAAAACGCCTGATATGAACTTGCCCATGTGGTTTGACGGGCAGAACATCAACGAAGCTCTGTTTTGTGAAGAATTTCTGCAAGAGCGCAGGATCATCTTCGCAAACGGAGCTTTTTTCACGCCCGATGGTCGAGTGACGGACGATCTTCCTCTGCGTGGGGAGATTTACGACAAGCTGAAATTCTGTGCCGTAAACAATATCCCCCGGAAGATCACCAACATTCTGGAAGTGCTGAAACTGGAAGCGCAAGTGCCGGACTTTCCACCGGAGCAGGATCGGATTCATTTGTCCAACGGTACGCTGCTATTGAACGGCACATTTACCGAGGGCAGACCGGCTATCGTGCGGAGCCGTTTGCCGGTTGCTTACAATCCCGATGCTACTGCGCCGGTGATCTGGCTGAACTTTCTGGATGGGTTGCTTTACGCCGAGGACATTCCAACTTTGCAGGAGTTTATCGGCTATTGCCTGATTCCCTCCAACAAGGGGCAGCGCATGATGGTGATTAAAGGCAACGGCGGCGAGGGTAAATCTCAAATCGGTGCGGTACTGTCTACCATCTTCGGCACGAATATGAAAGACGGCAGCATCGGCAAGATTTCTGAAAACCGCTTCGCCCGTGCCGATTTGGAACACATTCTCCTGTGCGTGGATGATGATATGCGGATGGAAGCTCTGCGCCAGACCAACTATGTAAAATCCATCGTGACAGCACAAGGCAAGATGGATTTGGAACGTAAAGGCAAGCAGAGTTATCAGGGCTGGATGTTCGCCCGATTGCTGGCATTCAGCAACGGTGATCTGCAAGCCTTGTATGACCGCAGCGACGGATTTTATCGCAGACAGCTTGTGCTGACCACCAAGGAAAAGCAGGTGGACAGAGCTGACGATCCTGATCTTGCAGAGAAGATGAAAGCTGAAGCCGAGGGTATCTTCCTGTGGGCATTTGAAGGCTTGCAGCGGCTTGTTGCCAACAACTTTAAGTTTACGGAGAGTGACCGCATCCGTGAAAATCGGGAAGCGGTCAAGCGTGACAACAACAATATCTTTGATTTCATGGAATCAGAGGGATATATCCGGCGCAAAGCGGATGCGTCCATCAGCTCCAAGGATTTCTATGAAATCTACCGGATGTGGTGCGAGGAAAACTCCCTTGCACCGCTGAAAGCCCGCAGCTTCAGCGACGCCATGATTGCCAATGCCAGAAAATTCAATCTGGAGCATTGCAACAACATCACCAACTCTGCTGGACGGCGGGTTTGGGGATTCATGGGAGTGGAAGCCATTGCACGACCTCATATAAATGGGTTTTACGGAGATTCGCCGTGTACGTACGTACCGGAGGACATTCCGGAGGAATGGCGGCAGGTCGAGTAAATCCCATTGCTGGTACGTATGTACGCAGCAAAAGAGCGTGAAACGCTTGTTATAGAAACAGCACACATCCTCTCGTTCGGGCTGTTTCTATGTCCACAGGCTTTTGAAAAAGTGTCTGTGGACACCGGCTGCAAGAGGAAGTTGACACAGAACAGCTTCATGCAGACGGGCTGACCATGGGAAAAGGCGCAGACATTTTCGCCTTGGTCAGCAGAGGTCACCGCAGTGACCGCATTCCCCCTCGGGAGAGCCCTCGGAGAGCCCACGGCACTTTGCAGCCAGTATGGATGAAAGTGTCATAGTGGGTTATTACACTTTGAAAAAGTGCCGTTCTCCAGCCTTCCGCTGTTGCAAATCTCAAAGAAAGGAAAAATCCAATGGCAAGAAATGATGGAATAGACCGTACCGTAGCCAGAAATCAGGACTTGGAAACACCGGCTGATGTGGCGAAGGTACAGGAACACAATGAGCGTGAAAAGGACAGCTACAGCAATCAGGACATCGTGCCGGAACGCACTTCTCTGAACGTCCATTTCAAAGCACCCACGGACGATTATGTAAAAATGTTTGAGCAGATGGAACAAGACGGCGTGATCTCCACCAGAGGTCTGAAACCGGATGCCGTCAAATACGGTGAGTTGGTATTTGATGTGAATTCCGCTTATTTCTACAATCATGGCGGCTATGAATTTGCGAAACAGTTTTATGCCGATGCCTACAAAGCTGCTGCGGAGATCGTAGGTGGTGAGCAGTATATCCTCTCCGCTGTGATGCACGCCGATGAGCGCAACCGAGCAATGTCCGAAGCTTTGGGCGAAGATGTGTACCACTACCACCTTCATGTGGTTTATATCCCGGTGGTGGAAAAGCAGATCCTTTGGTCGAAGCGATGCAAGGATGAAGCCCTCCGGGGAACCGTTAAGGAGGTCATCACACAGGTCAGCCGCAGTAAGAAATGGGAGTCCAAGCCGGTGCTTGGCGAGGACGGAAATCCCATGCTCAACGCAAAAGGGAAAAAGATTTTGAAGTCATCCTACAGTGTGTTGCAGGATGACTTTTTCAATTTCATGCGAAACGCCGGTTATACCGATGTGGAGCGTGGAGAACGTGGAAGCACCGAGGAACATCTGACTGTGACCCAGTTCAAGGTGCAGGCAGAACAGCAGCGGCTGGAAGCTGTGACCGGGCAGGTGGCACAGGCAGAACAGAATTTGGAGGATGCCAAAGCTGCCACAGCAAAACAGAAAAAGAAACTGGAATCTTTGCAAAAGGAAACCAAGGCGGCAAAGACCATTGCGCTGACAGTGCAGGACATTGAAGTAATGGGCAAAAAAGCCACATTCGGAAACAATATCACGCTGACACCGGATGAATGCGACACACTCAAACGCTATGCGGTCAATGGCATTATCGCCAATGCTGACAACAAGCGTCTGAAAGAAAAACTGGCTTCCGCAGAAAAGACGGTTTCCATCTGGAAGCAGCGGTATGAAGCGGTAAACGAAAAATATATGGAACTCAAACAGAAAGCCCAACCCTTTCTGGATGCACTGGAAATCGCATCCGAAAAGGTTCGGGCTTTTATCAATTCTATCCTCATCAGAGGAAAGCAAACACAGGAACACGAACACCCTGCCCGGAAGCGTGGACAGGATATGGAACTTTGATGGAGGAATCGCCTATTGAAGAAATATTATGAGGAAGCGAAATATAATGCGGCATTTGACCGCTGTGTGGATGTTATGAGCCAGATGCTCCAGAAATATGGACATCAGGTTTTGGATAAATTGGAACAGGACGCACCGCAGGGAGTGGAGCATTCCGAGGAAAGTAATCAAGCGCAGCTTCTGACGGATAAGGCTGCATAAAATTTGCAATTTACACGTTGCGTATTCGCTATGGCTATGCTATAATGATTACGCAACGTGTATTTTTTTGCTTTTGTGGAGAAAAGACGGATGGGTTGTAAAAACAGAATTATAAAGTTGCGTGAAAGCACAGGACTGAATCGGAAAGATTTTTGCAAGCTCGTCCATATTCCTTACCGGACTATGACTGAATGGGAATTGGACAACCGCCATGCACCGGATTATGTGCTGTGGCTTTTGGAGTATTATATCCGCAACGAGGGACTTATGGTAAAAGGAAGGAATGAGGGAGGTGGAGATTCTGAAAAAGAAACAACTTAAATGCTATCTTTATACAAGAGTGTCCACCTCGATGCAGGTTGACGGATACAGCTTGGATGCCCAGCGTGACAAGCTGCGGAAGTATGCGGCATACGAGGATATGATCGTTGCCGGGGAGTATTCTGACGAGGGCTTTTCCGGAAAGAACATTCAAGGGCGGCAGGAGTTTCAACGGATGCTGAATGACATCCAGGACGGCAAAGATGATGTTTCTTATGTGTTGGTCTTTAAGCTGTCCCGATTTGGCAGAAATGCAGCGGACGTTCTGAATTCTTTGCAACTCATGCAGGATTTCGGTGTCAATCTGATCTGCGTGGAGGATGGCATTGACAGCTCCAAGGATGCAGGAAAGCTGATGATCTCTGTGCTGTCTGCGGTGGCAGAGATTGAGCGAGAAAATATCCGCACACAGACAATGGCAGGACGTGAGCAAAAGGCTCGTGAGGGCAAATGGAACGGCGGTTTCGCTCCATATGGATACAAACTGGAAAATGGAAACCTTGTCATTGCAGAGGATGAAGTGGAAGTAATTCGTGTCATTTATGACCGCTACATTCACACTAATGAGGGTGTTGCAGGAGTTGCAAAATATCTGAACCGCAATGGTTATACTAAGAAACTAAGACAGAATAATACCATTCCGGGATTTTCAAGAGATTTTGTGAAAAATGTATTGTACAATCCTGTTTATATGGGAAAGATTGCTTACGGCAGACGAAGAACAGAAAAGAAACAGGGTACAAGAAACGAGATGCACGTGGTTGAGCAGTCGGAGTTCCCGGTTTATGAAGGACAACACGAAGCTATCATTTCCGAAGAGGATTGGTATCTGGCACAGGAAAAGCGCAAGATCAATTCTTTTAAGCGGGAAAAGGTTAACAATCCAGACCACGCACACATCCTGTCCGGTATCTTGAAATGCCCATGCTGCGGAAAGAGTATGTACGGCAATATCGCCAAGGCGCACAGCAAGGACAAGAAAACACGGTATTATTACTACTGCAAAAATACGGTAACACCTACCGGGCATGAGTGCAGTTTCCGTCTGAATATCGAGCAGACGGAAATCAACAAATTTGTGGCGAAGGTTATCTCCGCTATGGTCAACAATCCACGGTTTGTAGAAGCGATTCAGGCGAAAATCGGAACAGCAGTTGATACAGAAGATATGGAACGGCAGATTGCTGTCCTACAAGGGCGGCTAAAGCAAGCCTTTGGAACGAAAAGCCGCTTGGAGCGTCAGATGGATACCTTGGACATCAATGATGCCCACTATGACAGAAAGATTTTGGACTTGCAGCGCCGCTATGATGAGCAGTATGACACCATAGAGGAAATCGAAGTTCAGATTGGCGAATTGCAAAGTCAGATCCGCAGCATCCAGCAGGAGAAGATTTCCGGAGACAATATCTATCGCTTGTTGCTGGCATTTGATGAAGTCTACCATTCCGCAACGGAAGCGGAGCAGAAGGAGTTTATGAAGGCCTTTATCGAGCGAATTGAGATGTTCCCGGAGAAAAGGAAAGACGGAAGCTGGATAAAGAAGATCGTATTCAATTTTCCTGTGCCTGTTGATGGTGAGGAAGTGAAAGAACTTCCCTTGGAAACTGAAACAACTGTCGAGACGGTCTGCCTGCTGTCAAAGAAACCTTGAGTTTACGCGGGTTAACGGGCTTTTTTAGAGAATATATACCTGTGTTCTGACAGGAAAAATGCATATAAAATAAAGAAAGTTTTGATATCAATATATTCTGTAAGATTTCTAAGAAACGTCAGGATTTCGCGCAAGCGCCTTGGTAGCGTACCGGAATATCGTTTTGCCCTGTTCGTTAAGCTCGCTCGTCTGGCGCTGCCGGTATTGCGGACACATGATTTGTCCTGTTTTCCGATGGCGGCGTTATGTTCCTTGTAATTCTCAATGTCATCCGTGCGCTGCGCGTGCACAATCGGCAGGATTGCTGTATAATAAGCATTGACAACTCCCGCTCATAGGAGAATAATAGTACACGAGTATAGAGCAAAACTGTCTACGGCATGAAGCCGCGAGGAGATATAGATATGACATTGGATAAACTGAAACCGCATGAAAGTGCGAAGATCACCGCGGTAGGCGGAAGCGGAGCCTTACGCCATCACCTGCTCGATATGGGACTGACGCCGCAGACCGAGGTTACGCTGCAGAAGGTCGCTCCGATGGGTGATCCGGTGCAGTTTGAGCTGCGCGGCTATGAATTGACCCTGCGCCTGGATGAAGCGCGGAAGATCGAAGTCGGCACGCCGTATCAGCGAGCAAAAAAGCCTGCCGCCGGACAGGTACGCCACCGTCCTGCGGCGCACCCCGGCATGGGCGAGCTCAGAAAATCCAAGGACTACCACATTTATGAGCACGCCAAAGCCGCGGCTGCCGATAAAAAACTGACCTTTGCGCTTGCCGGCAATCAGAACTGCGGCAAAACGACGCTGTTCAATCAGCTGACCGGTGCCAACCAGCATGTCGGAAATTTTCCCGGTGTTACGGTGGACCGCAAGGACGGCACGATCCGCAGCCATCCGGAGGCAACCGTTACCGACCTGCCCGGCATCTATTCGCTGTCGCCGTATTCCAGCGAGGAGATCGTAACCCGCAGCTTTCTGCTGGACAACAAGCCGGACGGCATCATCAATATTGTAGACGCGACCAACATTGAGCGAAACCTCTACCTGACCATGCAGATGATGGAGCTGGGCATTCCGATGGTGCTGGCGCTGAATATGATGGACGAGGTCCGTGCAAACGGCGGCACCGTCCATGTAAATGAGCTTGAGCAGGCGCTCGGCATTCCGGTAGTGCCGATCTCAGCCGCAAAGAACGAAGGCATTGATGAGCTGATCGACCACGCGATCCACATCGCCCGCTATCAGGAAACACCCGGAGGCATCGACTTCTGTCAGGACAGCAGTGATAAGAACGATCCGGTAGCCGCTGTTCACCGGTGCATCCATGCAACCGCTCTAATGATCGAGCCGAATGCCAAACGAGCTGGTCTGCCGGTGCGATTTGCCGCCACCAAGCTGATCGAAAAGGACCCGCTCATTGAAAAGGCGCTCGCGCTGTCCGATGACAATCGCTCCGCTTTTGACCAGATCGTATCCGTCATGGAGAAGGATTCCGGTCTGGACCGCGAAGCGGCGCTGGCAAACATGCGGTTCAGCTTTCTGGAAAACCTGTGCAGCACAACAGTCGTCCGCCCGCACGAGAGCAAAGAGCATAAACGCAGTATGGCGATCGACCGCTTTTTGACCGGCAAATACACCGCTATCCCTTGCTTTGCCGGTATCATGGGTTTGATCTTCATCATGACCTTCAGCTGGATCGGCGCATGGCTGTCCGACGGCATGACCGTTCTGGTCGATGCCTGCATTTCGTGGCTGGATGCCGGGTTATCCGCCCTGCAGATCAACCCCGTTGTTCACTCGCTCGTTGTAGACGGTATCGCAAACGGCGTTGGCAGCGTACTCAGCTTCCTGCCGACCATTGTAACGCTGTTCTTCTTCCTCTCGATTCTGGAGGACACCGGCTATATGGCGCGTGTGGCCTTTATCATGGACCGGCCGCTCCGCAAGCTGGGACTGTCCGGCCGCAGCTTCGTGCCGATGCTGGTCGGCTTCGGCTGCTCGGTTCCGGCCATCATGGCTACCCGCACACTGTCCAGTGAGCGTGACCGCCGCATGACGATTTTACTTACCCCGTTTATGAGCTGCTCGGCCAAACTGCCCATCTACACCATGATGATCAGCGCCTTTTTCCCCAGGCGGTATCGTGCGCTTGTCATGATTGGCCTGTATCTGTTCGGCATTCTCTGCGGCATCCTGTATGCGGTCATTTTGAAGGTCTCCCGCTTCAAGGGCGAACCGGTTCCGTTCGTTATGGAGCTGCCGAATTACCGTCTGCCCAGTGCCAAAAGTGTTGTGCATCTTATCTGGGAAAAGGCAAAGGGCTTTATCCAGAAGGCATTTACCATCATCTTTGCTGCTTCTATCGTAATCTGGTTCCTGCAGACCTTCGATGCACGCTTTAATGTGGTGTCTATGCCGGAAAGCAGCCTGCTGGCTGCGCTGGGCAGCATTTTTGCACCGCTGTTCGCACCGCTCGGCTTTGCGGACTGGCGTGTGTCCACCGCCCTGATTACCGGCTTTACCGCAAAGGAAAGCGTTGTATCCACGCTGACCCTGCTGCTCGGCGGTGAGGTATCCAACATCGGCACTCTGTTTACGCCGTTTACCGCGGTCGTATTTTTGGTATTCGTGCTGCTCTACACCCCCTGTGTTGCGGCAATTGCCACTGTAAAGCGCGAGATGGGCAGCACGCGGGCTGCCATCACGACTGCGCTGACCCAATGCGTGATCGCATGGCTCATTGCCTTTGCCGTCCGCTGTGTCGGTCTGGCATTTGGTCTGGCATAAGGAGGCACAGTATATGAATCTTCCCACCATTTTGATTCTGGCATTGATCGGCATCGCGCTGTTTGCCGCGTTCCGTTCGATGAAAAAGCATCCGTCCGGCTGTTCCGGACACTGCTCCGGCTGTCCCGTGCAGTGCAAAAGTGAAAAACACCGATAAAACAGCAGCCTGTCCGCTCTTGGAGCGGACAGGCTGCTGTTTTATCGGTTTCTAAAAAAAGAGGGCAGGCATTCTGCCCACCCTCTAAATGGTCTCAATTACTTGTTGAAGTAGCGCTTCAGCAGGCCCTCGAAAGCCTTGCCGTGACGAGCCTCGTCGCGTGCCATCTCATGTACGGTGTCGTGGATAGCATCGAGGTTGAGAGCCTTAGCGCGCTTTGCCAGATCAAACTTGCCAGCGGTTGCGCCGTTCTCAGCGTCTACACGCATCTGCAGGTTCTTCTCGGTGGAGTCGGTTACAACCTCGCCGAGCAGCTCTGCGAACTTAGCAGCGTGCTCTGCTTCCTCGAATGCAGCCTTCTCCCAGTACAGGCCGATTTCCGGATAGCCCTCGCGGTGTGCAACGCGAGCCATTGCCAGATACATACCAACCTCGGAGCACTCGCCCTCAAAGTTAGCACGCAGGTCAGCCATGATGTCCTCCGGAGCGCCCTGTGCAACGCCTACAACGTGCTCAGCAGCCCAGGTCTTTTCGCCAGCCTGCTCCTTGAACTTCTCAGCCGGTGCGTGGCAGATCGGGCACTCTGCCGGAGCTGCTTCGCCTTCATATACATAACCACATACGGAACAAACAAACTTTTTCATGATTTTTTCCTCCTGTATCGTTGAACAAATTTATTTTTGAGGGGGCAGGAAACGATCCATTGTTATCGAACAAAGCTGATCGCGCAGAGACCGGTTGATCTCCGAGAACACGCGATGAAAATCACATTCCTTCTGGGTGCCCATGTGTGTGCACTGGAACTCATTTGCAAGGCAGTGATTGATAGCGATCGGACCATCAATACATTCGATGATCGCGCCGAGACTAATCTCCGATGGGGAGTGGTTCAGCTCATAGCCGCCGGCAACACCCTTGTAGGATTTTGTAATACCGGACTGCGTCAGCTTGCGGAGAATTTTAAGTGCAAACCGGAGTGTTACGCCGGTTACCTCGGAAATATCCTTCGCGCACTGCTTTTCGCCTGCAAGTGCCAGACAATAGGTCACACGAATTGCATAATCCGCTTCATGTGTGATTCTCAAATCGTTCCTTCCTTTCTCTCCTTGGAACAACTTTAGTATAACCGTGTTGTGCCAAAATGTCAATAGGTTTTTATAAAAATAAATAATATTTTTTATTTGATAATAGTTATCAATAAGCAACTCGATCTTCGATTCGAATTAAGGCAATACCGCCGCGGCAGCGCGACCGGAGCCTGCGCAAGGAGCCGCAGCTTTAATTGTGTGGTGTTGCCTTAACTATACCAGATAAGGACAGTATACCATGGCGGGAGACTTTTGTCTATCGGTTCAGGAATGGAGAGTTGAGGATGGAAAATGAACGTGGAGATTCAGCATGCGTCATTTATTCATTTGTATTGTGCGATGCGGTGGGGAAATGTGTTTGGAATCTCTGTACCGATTTCGTTTTGTGCGCTTGTACTGTATAATAGGTAATGCAAAATGCAAGTACGAAAAATTTTCCTTTCACAAAACCATTTGCCGCACCAAACCGTCTAATAGATGAAAGCAGCAGACGGGAAGCGCTTTTCGCGAAACCTGTCTGCGCTGTCCGGACGCTTTCGGAAAGGAGAACCCGCTTATGATGGATAGAGAGCAATTTACCTCCGCGGTGCTGGCAGCCGAGCCTACGCTGTACCGGGTCGCGAAAACCATGCTCCGCAGTGAGCATGACTGTGCAGACGCGGCGCAGCAGGCAATCCTGCGGGCCTGGGAGCAGCTGGATTCGCTGCGCAGCACGCGGTATTTCAAAACGTGGCTGGTCCGCATACTCATCAACGAGTGCAGCACGATATTGCGCCGTCAGCAGCGGCTTGCGCCGTATGACGCGGCTGCTGCAGAGGCGATACCGGCGCCTGCGGCTGATGATCACAGCGACCTGTATGCCGCCATCACCGCACTGGAGGAAAAGCTGCGCCTGCCGGTGGAGCTGTACTACTTAGAGGGCTTTAAGACCCGTGAGATTGCCGGAATGCTCGGCATACCGGAAAACACGGTCAAGACCCGTCTTCGAGCGGCAAGAGAGCATTTGCGCAAGGACTTGAAAGGAGCGTGCTTCGCATGATGAACCATAATGATTTCCCGAAAATGACCGAAGAATTTGACCGCAGTGTCCGCAGAGCACTGGACAGCCTGCCCGAGCGAGAAAGCAAGCCGGTACGCCGTTTCTCAGCAAAGAAAATCGTCTGTGCCGGATTGGCTGCCGCGCTGTGCATCGGCGGAACCGCATTTGCTGCGAATGCACAGAGCTGGTTTCCGCTGCTGTTTCCGAATGGCGGAGACGCGAATCTCGAAGGGTATGTACAGACGGCGGACAACGCCAAGTTGACCGACGAGAACGAGCATTACCGTCTGTCGGTGGAGTCCGTGCTGTTTGACGAGAGTGCGGGTACGGGTGTGATCAGTCTGCACCTTGCAAACAAAAAGCAGGACGGCGTAAAGCCGTTCACGCTGGCGCACCTGATCGTCAGCTATCGGAACAAGCCCGACATCACATGGTCCACGCTGTCCTCGTGCTATGCCGAGGAGGGACAGCTTGATTTCGAGGTCATGTACGGCGACAGCGGCTTCTGCGGCAGTGAATTTTATCTCGATACCGCACGTTCGACCGACAACGACTACTATTTTGAGGGCGCATTTGCGATTTCGAGCGATTACAGGCAGGGAGAGCCGCTCCGTCTGGAGGCGCTCGAGCCGGGTAAAACGACCGTGCGTGCGGACGGAGCGGGTACCGCAAAGACGGTTCTGGCGGTCGATCTGCCGGAATTTCAGCAGATGCCGTACCTGACGAGCGAAAACGGCGATGTAACGCTGTCGCAGATCGGCATCCGCATCCGCAATGCGGATATGCACTGCACGGTGGACGAGGTCGATAAGCTGAGCGTGCAGCTGAGGGACGGCTCGGAGTACGTCATTCTGGACGAAAATGCGGATATTGACCGTACTCTGTATACCTACGGCTTCAATTCCACCGAGGATATCGACCGTATCGACACCGAGATTGCCGTGCTCGCGCGTGCGTTTGATCTGGATAATGTGCAGTCCGTTACCATCAACGGCGAGGTGTATCCGCTCTCGTGATAAACGGCAGGATAGAGCAAAACAGACCGCAAATGCGGTCTGTTTTTGCGTTTATGCAGTGAAAAGCTGCGCCCAGTATGCGGTTCCGTTCACAACGGTACAGCCGATGCCGATGGTGGTGAAGCTGCTGCTGAGAATGTTCGCGCGGTGGCCGGACGAGCTCATCCACGACTGGACAACAGCCTCCGGTGTGCTCTGACCATAGGCGATGTTTTCACCGGCACGCGCGTAGGAAACGCCGGCCTCGGTCAGCGCGGTAAAGCAGGATGCGCCGCTCGGACGTGTGTGCGAAAAGCTGGTTTGCAGTTCTCCGGCACGGGTCTGTGCCGCCTGCTGCACCGTGGTGCTGACGATCAGCGCGGGCAGTCCCTGCTTGGCACGCTCGGCGTTCACGAGTGAAACCACCTGCGCGGCGTAGCTGCTGTTCGCGGTGGTGCTCTGTAAGGGCTTGCTCACAGAAGGACGGCTGACCGTCTGCGTGTAATTCGGACGCACGGCGAACGAAAAGCGGTTCTGCGGCAGACGTGCGGCTTCTGCAGCGGCAGTGGATGCGATGGCAAGCGCGAGTGCCAGCGGCACGAGTCTCTTGGACTTCATAGGTAGGTACCTCCTTGGATTTTGCGGGAAATTCCCATGCACCGTATGATAGCGGTTTTTGTAACCGTTTTGCAATGGAAATCCAAGGAGAAACTGCCGGAATACGGAAAAAACCGACCGAAACAGGGAAAACTCGGCCGGTTTGGTGAATTTTATCCCAGCTTTTCGATGTCGTACAGGCTGTTCAGCACAAGCCACAGCTGCGGAAAATACCGCATAATATTCCAGATGCTGACGCCTGCCAGCTGATATTCTCCGGCAAGCGCCAGCTTGGCGCGGACAGAACGCGCGTCCTCAAACCAGACCTCGTGCTCGGCACGGTCGCGCCAGTAGTTGTAGTGCGGAGACTGCGCCGTGGCATCATAGCGAATCGGCGCACCGACCTGAATCGCCTGCTCGACGGCCTGCACGCTGCCCAGACTGCGGGCGTGCGACTGTCCCTGCACATAGGGCAGCGTCCAGTCGTAGCCGTAGTTCGGGATGCCCATGAACAGCTTATCCGGCGGCACCTGCGACACGGCAAACCGCACGACCTGCTCTACCTTGTTAATCGGCGCGACCGCCATCGGGGCGGACAACGCGTAACCCCATTCATAGGTCATCAGCAGGGCACGGTCCGCCGCAGAGCCGAGCGCGGCATAGTCGTGCGCCTCATACAGAAGACCTTGCTGCGCGGCGGAGGTTTTAGGTGCGAGTGCCGCGAAGACCGTGTATCCGGCAGGCGAGAGCCGCTCGCGGACCGAGCGGACAAACGCGGCATACGCGTCCGCGTCCTCCGGCGGCACATACTCGAAATCAATGTCCACACCGGCGAAGCCCTGCATGGCAAGCACCTGTGCCAGATTTTCGATCAGCGCCGCGCGAGCCGTCGGGGTGTTCAGCAGCCGGTGGGCGCGTTCGCCAGAGAACTGCCCGTCCTCGCCAAGTGTTGTCAGCACGAGCAAAGGCTTCACCTGATACTGCCGCGCCATGCGCACGAGCAGCTCGGCAGAGAACGGTAAAATGCGTCCTGTGTTGTCAAAACCGACGGAAAATACGGATAAGTACGTCAGATAGGGCAGTGTGCGGCGCAGAACGCGCAGGTCGATGCTCGGATAGGCGTAGCCGTTCACCGCAAAGCGTCCCAGCTTGTTTCCATAGCTGAGTACAAGCATCTGCCCCGGCTGAATGCGGTCGGTGCCGCCAAGCTGCGGATTGTTCTGCCACAGCTGCATCACGGTTGTGCCGTTCTGCGCGGCAATGCTGCCGAGCGTGTCGCCGCGGCGGACAATGTACGTCTTTTCCGGCTGCGGAACAACGATGGTCTGCCCGGGCGTAAGCCGGTACGGCTCGCGCAGCTCGTTCTGCTGGATGAGGAACGGCAGGGGAACACTGTGCAGCTGTGCAATGCGGTACAGCGAATCGCCCGGCTGAACAACATGGATCACCATAGAAAAACCACCTTTCTTCCTGCATTTTATGCAGGGGAAAGGTGGTTTTGTGAATTGAGAATGGATAATTGAAAATGGAGAATGAATGTTGCGGCGCGTAGCGCCGTTATTTAATCATCGCGCAATGCGCGATACCACAATTCTCCATCCTCCATTCTCAATTTTCGATTATAACAGAATAGCCGAGCCAATCGACACGATAAGTGCCGTCAGCAGACCGGCAACGCCGATCGCCAGACCGGAAATCGCGCCTTCGGTCTCACCCAGCTCAATGGCACGCGAGGTACCGACCGCATGGGAGGCCGTGCCGATGGACAGGCCCATCTGCACCGGATTGCGCACGCCGATGCACTTGAGGAAGGTCGGCAGGATGATCGCGCCGATGATGCCGGTGATGACAACCGCAATCGCGGTGATGGAGGTTACGCCGCCGAGCATTTCGGCTACCGCGACCGCAATCGGAGTTGTTACCGATTTCGGCACGAGAGAAAGCGTCGTGCTTTCGCTCAGACCGAACAGATGGCTGAAGAGCAGCACGCTGCCGATGGATACCATCGAGCCGACGAACGCGCCGAGCAGGATGGGCAGCAGGTTTTTCAGCAGTACATCCAGCTTGCGGTAAATCGGGATCGCAAGCGCTACCGTTGCCGGCGTCAGGAAGAACGAGATCAGCTTGCCGGATTCCTCATAGGTCTGGTAGGGGGTGCCGGTTGCGATCAGCAGAGCACCGACCAGAATCGAGGCAATCAGCAGCGGATTGCAGACCGCAGAACCGGTTTTCTTTTGAATCTCTACGCCGAGCGCATAAAAACCGATGGAAACCAGCAGCCAGAACTGCGAGGAGGAGAGAAGATCAGTCATGGTCGAACGCCTCCTCGGTTTCACGGTGCTGCAGACGGAACACGATATGTACGGTCAGCGCGGTAGCAGCAGCAGTACACAGCGTGGTCAGCAGGCAGACGGCAAGGATGGCAAGTGCTTCGCTTTTGATGTCGTTCCAGATTTCCAGCACGCCCAGCATGGCGGGCAGAAAGAAAAATGCCATGTTCTGCAGCAGAAAATCCGCTACGCTCTCTACATGGTGCAGACGGACCGCACCGAAGATGAGCAGGGCGAGCAGCAGGGTCAGACCGAGCACGTTGCCGGGCAGCAGACCGCGGAGTAAAAGGGAGAGCAGTGAGCCGCCGACACAGCAGGCAAGCAGCACACCGAGTTGCTTCATGTGTTTCAAGGTTTTTGCGCTTCTTTCTCGTTTGCGTAGTTTTTGGTCATTGCGGTGAGCAATGTTTGGTAGACGGCCTCGGCGTTTTCCTTAAAGGTACGCTCGAGCATGGCAGCCTGTCCGTGACTGACGACGTTCATTTCCACCGCGAACACCTGCTCCATTTCCATGCGGACGGTCAGGTCGTTCGGACCGTGCTCGGTGACGGCGGTGTGGATGCCGGCGTCGCGCCGGATCTGGCGGACGACACGCAGCGCAGAGCGCTGTGCGGCTTCGCGGACCGGATAGGGAAGCTGCTTCTCGAAAATGCGGGTAGCCTCGCGTCCCTTTTCGGTGATGGCGTACAGGGTTTCTCCTTCGTCGGGTATCTCCTCGATGTGCCCGGTCGGGACCATCTCATAGAAAGCCTCGCTCAGCTCGAAGTAGCCAAAGCCTTCGTCACACCAGGTCGTTAAGTCCACAATGGTGCTGAAGCTGACCGGAAATGGCAGCAGATCCATGGCGAACAGGACCAGAAACTTGATATCCTCTTTGGTATGGATAAAACCGTAGCGAACCATATGCGCGATGCCTCCTTCTCTTCCACGGCAGAGCGAAACGCCGTTTTCGTCAGTGCTTTTCATAGTATACTACTCGGCAAGGCAAAATGCAATCGGCTGAAATGACAAAGAATATTATATAGAACGGCAAGAATTATACTGTAAAAAAATCAGCAGATACAAGGCGAACAAATGTGCGGTTTTTTGATAATCTCCTATTGAACATAAAAAATGAATGCGGTATACTTATATCGAGATTATGTCGAAACGAGGAAAAAATCATGCCGGAAGTTGTTCTGCGTCCTGCAGAGGAAGAAGATATTGCCGAGATGCTTGCGCTGTATGCGCCGTATGTTGTTCAAACCACTGTATCGAGCGAGTACGATGCTCCTTCAATGGAGGAGTTTACCCGCCGGTGGCGCACCTATACCCAAAAGCTGCCGTGGCTGGTCTGCCGTATTGACGGCGAGGTCGTCGGCTATGGCTATGCTGCGCCGCACCGTACCCGCGCCGCCTATCAGTGGTCGGTCGAAACATCTATCTACGTTGCACAGGAGCAGCACCGCCACGGTATCGCCGGTGCGATTTACGCCGCGCTGTTTGAACTGCTGGCGATGCAGGGATACTATAATATCTACGTCGGCATCACTTCACCGAATGAGCGGTCGATGAAGTTCCATAAAGCCATGGGCTTTATCATCTCGGGCGCATATCAGGAGAGCATGTATAAATTCGGTCAGTGGCGCGATGTCCTCTGGATGGGCAAGAGCCTGCGTCCGCATGACGGCGCACCGCAGCCGACCGTTCCGTTCCCGGAGATTAAGGACAGTCCACTGGTAACCAGAGCGCTCAATCAGGCGGTGGAGAAGATTCATTTTTAATGGAGAATTGAGAATGGATAATGGAGAATTAAGGAAACGCCGCGAAGCGGCGTATTAACAATCGCGCAGAGCGCGATACTGCTTTCAATCTTCAATTTTCAATTCTCCATTCTCAATTTTGTACAGGGGGAGGGAATACAGATGCCAGACAACCCGCACATGGGTCATCGACAGCGCATGCTGGACAAATTCCGCCGGTTCGGACTGGAGATCTTCAGCGACCACGAGGTGTTGGAGATGCTGCTGTATTTTGCGGTGCGGCAGGGCGACACCAACCCGACAGCACACCGGCTGATGCAGCGGTTTGGTTCACTGCATGCGGTGCTCGAGGCAACCGAGGACGAGCTGCAGACGGTCGAAGGCGTCGGTCCGCGCTCGGCGGAGCTGCTGCACCTGTGCTTTGCCCTGTTTCACCGTTATCAGGCGGATGTGGCGAAAATGGAGCAGTTTACCGACAAACTGAACACCTATGACCGCATCGGCGCGTATTTCGTGCCGCAGCTGTGCGCCGAGCGGGAGGAAGTGCTGCTGGCCGCCTATGTGGATGGCGCGGGACGTGTGCTCAAGTGCGAGGAGATCGCACGCGGCGGACATGCGCGGGTGCAGGTGGACAGCTACAAGATTGCCCGCGGTGCCTTGATGGCCGGTGCGGCAGGCGTTGCGCTGGCGCATAATCATCCGAACGGCACGCCGACACCCTCACAGGAGGATTTTGATATGACTGACCGTCTGCAGCGCACGCTCTCCGAACTGGGGGTGGAGCTGGTCGATCACTGCGTTGTGGCACGCAGCAATTTCACATCTATCGGCAGACTGAGAAGCGGAAGCCTAAGAAAACGGTACTGATTTGTAAACGGTCGAAGTAATGGAAAATTGAGAATTAAGGAACCGTGCATAGCACGGAATTTGATACGCCGCTGTGCGGCGCACATTCATTCTCCATTTTCCATTCTCCATTCTCAATTACTGCACACGCTAAGAGCAAAGAGGGAGGTCTATTTCCTTGCCTGATTTCAAGATACACAGCCCCTACCAAATGGCAGGCGATCAGCCGGAGGCGGTAGCCAAACTAGTGGAGGGCATCAACAATGGTCTGACCGAGCAGACGCTGATGGGCGTTACCGGCTCGGGCAAGACGTTCACCATGGCGAACATCATCGAGCAGACCCAGCGCCCGACGCTGGTGCTCGCGCACAATAAAACGCTGGCCGCACAGCTCTGCACCGAGCTGCGCGAATTTTTTCCAGAGAATGCGGTAGAATATTTCGTATCCTACTACGATTACTATCAGCCGGAGGCGTATATCGCCTCGACCGACACCTATATTGAGAAGGATTCCGCCATCAATGATGAAATCGACCGCCTGCGCCACTCTGCGACCTCGGCGCTGAGCGAGAGACGCGATGTGATCATTGTGTCGTCGGTTTCGTGCATTTACTCGCTCGGCGACCCGATCGACTACAAGAGCATGGTGATTTCCATCCGTCCGGGCATGGAGATGAGCCGCGAGGAGCTCATCCGCCGACTGATAGACATTCAGTATGAGCGCAACGACATTGCGTTCGAGCGCAACCGCTTCCGCGTGCGCGGTGACACGGTGGAAATCTGGCCGGTATACTCGGATGAGGATGTTGTCCGTATCGAGTTTTTCGGTGATGAGGTGGACCGCATCAGCCGTATTAACCCGCTGACCGGCGTTTCTCTCGGTGAACTGGGGCATATCGCTGTTTTTCCGGCGAGCCACTACGTTACACCCAAGGAAAAGCTGGAGGAAGCCATCAAGGACCTCGAAGAAGAACTGGAACAGCGCGTAAAATACTTCGAGGAAAACGGCAAGCTGATCGAGGCACAGCGCATCGCGCAGCGCACCCGCTACGACATTGAAATGCTGCAGGAGATCGGTTTCTGCTCGGGCGTCGAGAACTATTCGCGCGTGCTGTCGCGGCGTGAGCCGGGAAGTGCGCCGTACACGCTCATCGACTACTTTCCCAAGGATTTTCTGCTCATCGTGGACGAGAGCCACGTCACGCTCCCACAGGTGCGCGCCATGTACCACGGCGACCGCGCCCGCAAGGAAAGTCTGGTCGAAAACGGCTTCCGCCTGCCGAGCGCGTATGACAACCGCCCGCTCAATTTTGACGAGTTCAACGACCGTCTGAACCAGATTGTGTATGTTTCCGCAACACCTGCCGAGTATGAGCTGTCGCGCTCGGGTCAGGTGGTCGAGCAGGTCATCCGCCCAACCGGTCTGCTCGATCCGGAGGTCGTTGTCCGTCCGGTTGATGGCCAGATCGACGATCTCATCGGTGAGATAAATGCCCGCACGGCGAAGGGCGAACGTGTGCTCGTTACCACGCTCACCAAGAAAATGGCCGAGGATTTGACCGATTACCTTGAAACCGCAGGCATCAAGGTGCGCTATATGCATCACGATGTTAAGACCATCGAGCGGCAGGAGCTGGTGCGCGATCTGCGTCTCGGCGTGTACGATGTGCTTGTCGGCATCAACCTGCTGCGTGAGGGTCTCGACATTCCCGAGGTGTCGCTCGTCGCTATTCTCGATGCGGACAAGGAGGGCTTTCTCCGGTCGGAGACCTCGCTCATCCAGACCATCGGCCGCGCCGCACGAAACGAGCACGGCATGGTCGTGCTGTATGCAGACAGCATCACGCCCTCGATGAAGCGCGCGATGGACGAGACCGAGCGCCGCCGTGCGCTGCAGGATGCGTTTAATAAGGCACACGGAATTATCCCCAGGTCTGTGCATAAAAAGGTGCAGGATGTTATTGAGATCACCTCGAATGTGCCCTCGAGCAGCAAGAAAAAGCTGCGCAGCAAGGGCGAAAAACAGCAGGAGATCGCCCGCCTGACCCGCCAGATGAAGGAGGCCGCGAAGATGCTCGAGTTTGAAATCGCAGCACAGCTCCGTGATCAGATCAAGGCGCTTGAAAATGGATAATGGAGAATTGAAAATGGAAAATGTCGCTATTCTTGCGCGAGTTCCGTCCGCGCTGCGACGAGGTGCGCCGTTTTGCGGCGATAATTCTCAATTCTCCATTCTCAATTTTCAATTACTCAACCCGTTATGCGTAACAATAAAGGAAAATAAAAATGCAGGAATACATTCACGTTAAAGGTGCGCGAGAGCACAACCTGAAAAACATCGACATCAAGATTCCGCGCGACAAGCTGGTGGTGCTCACCGGCCTGTCCGGCTCGGGCAAATCGTCCCTGGCGTTTGACACGATCTACGCCGAGGGCCAGCGCCGCTACGTTGAATCGCTGTCCAGCTACGCGCGGCAGTTCCTCGGCCAGATGGACAAGCCGGATGTGGACTACATCGACGGTCTGTCGCCCGCCATCTCCATCGACCAGAAGACCACCTCACAGAACCCGCGTTCAACAGTCGGCACGGTCACCGAGATCTACGACTATATGCGCCTGCTGTGGGCGCGCATCGGTACGCCGCACTGCCCGAAATGCGGCAAGGAGATCCACCAGCAGACCATCGACCAGATCATTGACCGGCTGATGGCGCTTGAGGAAAAAACGCGCGTGCAGCTGCTCGCGCCGGTCATCCGCGGCAAAAAGGGCGAACACGTTAAGGTGTTCGAGAACGCCCGTAAGCAGGGCTATGTCCGCGTGCGCGTGGACGGCGAGATTCACGACCTGTCCGAAGAATTCAAGCTGGCGAAAACCAAGAAGCACAACATAGAGATCGTTGTTGACCGTGTTGTCATCCGTCCGGACGCCCGCGGACGCATTACGGATTCGGTGGAAACCGCCTCGGCGCTGTCCGGCGGTCTTGTCATCGCGGATGTTATCGGCGGTGAACCGCTCACGTTCTCGCAGAACTATGCCTGCGACGACTGCGGCATTTCCATCGAGGAGCTCACGCCGCGGATGTTCTCGTTCAACAATCCGTATGGCGCGTGTCCGGTGTGCACCGGTCTGGGCATCCAGAAGCGCGTTGACCCGGACCGCGTCATTCCGAACCGCCATCTTTCCATCAAGCAGGGCGCTATCCGCGCCTCCGGCTGGGGGAACGCCGACACGGGCAGCATCGCGGCGATGTACTACAACGCACTCGGCAAAAAGCACGGCTTTACGCTGGAAACGCCCATCGAGGAGTTCTCCGAGCAGGCGCTCGATGAGCTGCTGTACGGCACGGGCGACGAGTCGCTCGAGCTGTCGGTCAGCCGCATTTCGGGCGGCGTGATGCGCCAGCCGTTTGAGGGCATCATCCCGAACCTTGAACGCCGCTACCGCGAGACCAACAGCGAGTGGTCGCGCGGCGAGATTGAAGAGGTGATGAGCGAAAGTCCGTGTCCGGCGTGTCACGGCCGCCGTCTGCGCCCGGAGGTGCTGGCGGTCACGCTCGGCGGACTGAATATCGCGGAGTTTGCGGAAAAGTCGGTCGTCAAGGCGATGGAGTTCCTCCACACGCTCAAGCTGACCGAAATGCAGCACAAAATCGGTGACAGAGTAATCAAGGAGATCATGGACCGTCTCGGCTTTTTGCAGTCGGTCGGACTGGAATATCTGACGCTTTCGCGCTCGTCCGGCACACTGTCCGGCGGCGAGAGCCAGCGCATCCGGCTGGCAACGCAGATTGGCTCATCGCTGATGGGCGTGCTGTATATCCTCGACGAGCCGTCCATCGGTCTGCACCAGCGCGACAACGACAAGCTGCTTGCGACCCTGGGGCGGCTGCGTGACCTCGGCAACACGCTCATCGTGGTCGAGCACGACGAGGACACCATGTTTGCAGCTGACCACATTGTGGATATCGGTCCGGGCGCGGGCCGCAACGGCGGCGAGGTCGTGTTCGAGGGCACGATAGACGAGCTGCTCAAAAGCGACAAATCCATCACCGGACAGTACCTTTCGGGCAAAAAATTCATTCCGGTGCCCGAAATCCGGCGCAAAGGCAACGGCAAGAGTATCACGGTCAAGGGCTGTGCGGTGAACAACCTCAAGCACACGGATTTCACGATTCCGCTCGGCACGCTGACCTGTGTGACCGGTGTTTCGGGTTCGGGCAAGTCCTCGTTCGTCAACGAAATCCTGTACAAAAAGCTGGCAGCGGAGCTGAACGGCGCGAAGACCCGTGCCGGCGCGCACGACGAATTCATCGGCATCGAGAATCTGGATAAGGTCATCGACATTGACCAGTCGCCCATCGGGCGCACGCCGCGCTCCAATCCGGCGACCTATACGGGTGTGTTCAACGACATCCGCGATCTGTTCGCCAAGACGGCGGATGCCAAGGCGCGCGGCTATGGCCCGAGCCGTTTCTCGTTCAATGTCAAGGGCGGCCGCTGCGAGGCGTGTGCGGGTGACGGCCTGCTCAAAATCGAGATGCACTTTCTGCCGGATGTGTACGTTCCCTGTGACGTGTGCAAGGGCCGCCGCTACAACAAGGAAACGCTCGAGGTGCGCTACAAGGGCAAGAACATCTATGAAGTGCTGGATATGACGGTGGATGAAGCATGTGAGTTCTTCGCCAACGTGCCCAAGATCGCACGCCGATTGGAGACTATGCGCGAGGTCGGTCTCGGATATGTTAAGCTGGGTCAGTCCTCCACGACGCTGTCCGGCGGTGAGGCGCAGCGCGCCAAGCTGGCTACCGAGCTGTCCAAACGCTCGACCGGCAAGACCATCTATATTCTCGATGAGCCGACCACCGGTCTGCATGTCGCAGATGTCCACAGGCTTGTGGATGTTCTGCAGAAGCTGGTGGACGCAGGCAACACGGTCGTTGTCATCGAGCATAATCTGGACGTTATCAAAACGGCGGACTATATCCTCGACCTCGGTCCCGAGGGCGGCGATGGCGGCGGCCGACTGGTCGTCTGCGGCACGCCGGAGGAGGTTGCACAGTGCAAGGGTTCGTATACCGGACAGTATCTCGGACCGATCCTCGCACGCAAAAACGGCGGAAAACGGGATAAATAAAGTCGAAATGTGTAATAAAACAGGTGTTTCTTAGCGAGACACCTGTTTTTTCTGTATTCGATAAAAATGTTGTGATTTTGGGCGTGTTTTGGTATAATAGTGATAATATAAAATCGGAGTTACCATACGCAGGCGCCGGAAGGCGTGCTGCTGCCGTGACTCAGGAAGGGATCGTTCAATATGAGAGCAAAGCGATGGGTGATCGCCTCGCCGGACACCGAGCGGGTGCGGGTGCTGTCGCGGGAGACCGGCTATACACCGCTGACGGCGGCGGTGCTGTCGGCGCGCGGCATAGACACACCGCAGGCTGCGGCGGATTACCTGAGCTGCGATGTGCGCGGACTGCATGATCCGTTCGGTCTGACCGATATGGATAAGGCAGTCGAGGTCGTCCGCGAGGTAATAGATCGCGGAGAGAAAATGGTGGTCTACGGTGATTACGACGTGGACGGCATCACGGCAACGTGCACACTGGTGGATTATCTGCGCAGCAAGGGCGCAAAATGTGAATATTACATTCCCAACCGTCTGACGGACGGCTACGGTCTGACCCGTCCGGCGATGGAGCAGCTGTATGAGCAGGGCACGCGCCTGCTCATCACAGTGGACTCGGGCATTACAGCCAACGAGGAGATTGCCGTCGCACGCGAGCTCGGCATGCAGGTCGTCATTACCGACCACCACGAGTGCCACGAAAACCTGCCGGACGCGCAGGCGGTCGTGGACTGCAAGCGGACGGACGATACCTATCCGTTTTCCAGCCTGGCGGGTGTCGGTGTGGCATTCAAGCTGATCTGCGCGCTCGAGGGCGACACGCTTTCCATGCTCGACCGGTACGCCGACCTTGTAGCGCTCGGCACGGTGGCCGATGTCATGCCGATTGTCGGTGAAAACCGCATTATTGTGGCGGAAGGGCTGAAAAAGCTGTCCGTGACGGCGAATATCGGTCTGGAGATGCTGCTGCGCGAGGCGGGGATGAAGAACAGGCGGCTGACCTCCTCGACCATCAGCTATGTGCTTGCGCCGCGCATCAACGCGGCGGGCCGCATGGGCAAGGCCGAGCTGGCAGCAGAGCTGTTCCTGACGAAGGATCCGGTACGGGCACAGGCTCTTGCCGCTGAGCTTTGTGAGCAAAACAAGCTGCGCCAGAACGAGGAGAACAAGATACTCGAGCAGACGCTCACGCGTTTGCGCCGGGAATACAACCCGCTTGAGGATAAGATCATCGTGCTGGCCGGAGAGGGCTGGCATCAGGGCGTTATCGGCATCGTGTGCTCGCGGCTGTGCGACCGCTACGGCTGTCCGGTCGTGCTCATCTCGGTGGACGAGGACGGCGTAGGCAAGGGCTCCGGCCGCTCGATCGGCAGCTTCAATCTGTTTGAGGCACTCACTTCGTGCGAGGATTTGTTCGAGCGCTACGGCGGTCATGCGCTTGCCGCAGGACTGACTGTGCAGGCGGACAGGATCGAAGAACTCCGCACGCGCCTGCGCAAGTACGCAGAAACGCATGTCACCATGGCGGAGCTCGTTCCGCAGCTGCACATTGACTGCATGGTGCAGTCGGAGTGGCTGACGCAGGAGAACATCGAATCCCTGAGCGTACTCGAGCCGTACGGCATGAAAAATGCGGAGCCTGTGTTCTGCATGAAGAACATGACCGTTGAGGAGATTACGCCGCTGTCCAGCGACCGGCATGTTCGTCTGTCGCTCATCAAGGACGGCAAGCGGTTTTCCGCGATCTGGTTCGGCATCGGTGCGGGCGGTCTCGGCTTTGTCGAGGGCAACACCGTGGATGCCGCCTTTCATCTGGAAATCAACGAATTTCGAGGCCGCCGCTCGGTGCAGCTGACCATCTGCGATGTGCAGCTGAGTGACTGTGAGCATCTGGCGGATCAGAAAATTCTCAATCTGTATAATACACTCATGCAGGACGGCCCGCTCACCGCAAGGGAAGCGCGTCTGCTCCTGCCCGACCGTAAGGATCTGGTCGCTGTCTGGCGGCATGTGACCTGCCGCGCGGAGGACGGACGGCTTTCCGTACCGGACGGGGCGCTTTCCCGCCGGGTAGCGTGGGAAAGCCGACGCGACATTAACATCGGTAAGCTGTTTGTCTGTCTGGACGTTTTTCAGGAGTCCGGACTCATCAGCTATCATTTCAAGGAAGGCATGCTCAACATTTTGCTCAAACCCTACGAGGGCAAGGCCGATATTTCCGGATCGGTTGTCCTTGCCACATTGCAAAGCATGGCGGGGTGACACGAATGGGGGAAGGATCTATGCAAACGAAACTGGATTTTTTGATCGAACGCGTACAAAAACAAAACCCGCAGGCGAATATCAAGAAGATTCGCGCGGCATACGAATGTGCGGCCAAGGCACATGAGGGACAGAAGCGCCGCAACGGTGAGCCGTATATCATTCATCCGGTCGCTGTCGCCGAGATCGTTGTGGAGATGGGACTGGATACGGATTCCATCTGTGCAGCGCTGCTGCATGACTGCATTGAGGACACCGAGTTCGGCTACAAGGAGATCGAAAACAAATTCGGCACGCCGGTCGCGGAGCTGGTGGACGGCGTAACCCGACTGGGCATGCTGCGCTACTCCAAGGAGCAGGAGCAGTTCGAGGACCTGCGCAAGATGTTCCTCGCCATGGCGAAGGATATCCGCGTTATCCTCATCAAGCTGGCCGACCGACTGCACAATGCCCGCACCTTCCAGTTCCTGCCTGAGCGCAAGCAGCGCGACAAGGCACTGGAAACCATGGAGATTTACGCGCCGATCGCGCACCGCCTCGGCATGAGCCGCATCAAGTGGGAGCTTGAGGATCTGTCGCTGAAGGTTCTCGACCCCATCGGCTACAACGAGATTGTGGAAGGCTTAAAGGCCCAGAGTGAGCAGCACGAGGAATTCCTGCAGGGCATTCAGGACCGCATCAGCACCAAGCTGAAGGAAGCGAACATCCACAACACGATTTCGGCGCGCGTCAAGCACATTTACTCCATCTACCGCAAGATGTACGCCCAGCACAAGACCATCAACGAGATCTACGACATCTGCGCCGTGCGCGTCATTGTCGATACCGTGGCGGACTGCTACAACGTGCTCGGCTACGTCCACGACCTGTACAAGCCGATTCCGGGCCGCTTCAAGGACTATATCTCCACACCGAAGCCGAACGGCTATCAGTCACTGCATACGACGGTCATCGGCCGAGCGGGCATCCCGTTTGAGGTGCAGATTCGTACCGTAGAGATGCATAAAATGGCGGAATACGGTGTTGCGGCGCACTGGAAGTACAAGCAAGGTCTGGACAAGAAGGGCAACGAGGAAGCGTTCGCGTGGATTCGCCAGCTGCTTGAAGCCCAGCAGGACACCGAGGCCGAGGACTTTATCAAAAACATCAAGGTTGACCTGTTCGCGGACGAGGTATTCGTCTTTACGCCCAAGGGCGATGTGGTCAATATGCCGGCAGGCGCAACGCCGATCGACCTTGCGTATGCGATTCACTCTGCAGTCGGCAACCGCATGACCGGCTGCAAGCTGAACGGCCGTATCGCACCGATCGACAGTCAGCTGAAAAACGGCGATATCGTTGAGATCCTGACCTCCAAGGAGGCACACGGTCCGAGCCGTGACTGGGTGAAGATTGTCAAGACCACCGAGGCGCGCAACAAGATCAAGCAGTGGTTCAAGAAGGAATGCCGCGAGGAAAATATCGTCAACGGCAAGGAGGATCTCGACCGCGAGCTGCGTGCCAACCTGCTGTATAACGGCTTCTATGAGAACGAAGAGGTGCAGAAGAACACGCTCAACAAGTTCTCGTTCAACACGGTCGATGAGCTGTACGCGGCCATCGGCTACGGCGGCATTATGCTGACCAAGGTCATCAATAAGGTTAAGGACGATGTCGGCAAGCTGCGCCGCCAGCGCGAGCAGGCCGAGCGTGCCGCACATCCGCAGAATGAGCAGCAGCAGCGCCGCCAGAATAAATCCAGCGACGGCGTTGTTGTCGAAGGCATTGATAACTGTTTGGTCAAGTTTGCCCGCTGCTGTACGCCGATTCCGGGCGATGAGATCGTCGGCTTTGTCACCCGCGGCTATGGTGTTTCCATCCATCGCCGCGACTGCGTGAATGTCCATATCGAGGAAGAACCCGACCGTTGGGTCCGTGCCTGGTGGGATGAGGATATGGCGGCCAATGCCGGTCATGTCAATAAGTTCTCCACCGGTCTGCAGATTTCCACGCGCAACCGTATCGGCGTGCTGAGCGATGTAACGCTGGCGTTTGCGTCCAGTAAAATTAATGTGCACGAGATTTCCGCACGCGACCTCAACGACGGCTACGGCGTTATCAACGCCATGGTTGACGTCACGAGCGTCCATCAGCTGGATAATATGATCAGCCGCCTGCGTTCCATCAAGGGCGTTGTCGATGTGACCAGAACGGTCGATACTAACTGAAAATAGGCAGGAGTTAGGAGTGAGAAGGTAGGAGTTACCCGACAGGTAAAATTCGCAGGTGCCGTCCATAATAATGCGCAAACGAGTTGCGCGACACGGGTATCCCCCAGGGGACCTTCTCTTGCCCTTCGGGCAATTCACCTTGTGTCGCACTCTGCGTAGACTAACTGACCTGTGTAGCAGTCCGCTATCTGTGAACTGCGAACAGGCGGAGAAAGACACGCTGCGGTAACCCGACTGCCGTTCCCCTTTTCGGAGCGGTCGCCGCTCTCCGATTTCCACCAGACTAAGAAATAAAGGAAACTGGAGTCCCAAGAGGATAGAAACCTTGGTGTCTATCCTTTTGGACCTCCCAGCCAAAGGTTGGCTCCCATTCTAACATCTTTGGCAAACGATATAAATTATAACGAAATGAGGAAATAACTATGCGGGCGCTGGTACAGCGAGTCTCCCACGCGTCGGTGACGATCGACGGCAGGATTCACGGACAGATCGGACAGGGCTTCCTTGTCCTGCTCGGCATCACAGACGGTGATACCGTGGACGATGCGGTTTATCTGGCCGATAAAACGGTTAAAATGCGTGTATTCACGGACGAAAACGACAAAATGAACCGCTCGCTCGCGGATGTCGGCGGCGGCTTGCTCATCGTGTCGCAGTTCACGCTCTACGGTGACTGCCGCAAGGGCAACCGCCCGAGTTTCACGAACGCTGCCCGTCCGGAAACCGCCATCCCGCTGTATGAAGCATTCATCGCGCGCTGCCGCGAGAGCGGCCTGCCGGTCGAGACCGGCGAGTTCGGCGCGGATATGAAGGTCGATCTATTGAATGACGGCCCGGTAACGCTGTGGATGGACACTAAGGATATGCGGCATTGACAAGATAAACCTGTTCTGTAGGGCGGGGCACTCCAGAGTGGCTTCTCTTGCCTATCGGCAATTCACCTTCTGCCCTCACCCTGCGAAATAAAACAATTTACACTGACTTACCACGGCGGGCTGAGGGCAGCCCGCCCTACGAAGAAGGCTTAAATGCCGAAGAAAGGGTATAACTGATGAAGTTAATGCAACTCTGTGTGGGCATGGTCCGCACGAATTGTTATATTGTATATGACGAAGCAACCCGCGAAGCCGCGGTGATCGATCCGGGCGACAATGCCAAATCGATTTTGCACGCGGTAAACGAGGAACAGCTGAATGTCAGGTATGTGCTGCTGACGCACGCGCATTTTGACCACATTTTGGCGGCGCACGAGGTGCTCGAAGCCACCGGCGCGCAGTATGTTGTGCCGGAGAAGGACACCTGGCTGCTGAGCCGCGACAACATGGGTCAGTTCCGTGGACTGGCACGCAATTATGTGCAGGATACGCCGGATATTCTGGCGAACGAGGGCACCGAGGTGACGTTCGGCGGCATGACGGCAACCTATATGGCAACGCCCGGTCACACGCCCGGCTCGTCCGTCATCAGGATCGGTGACTGCCTGTTCACCGGCGATACGCTGTTCCGTCACGAGTGCGGTCGCTGCGACCTTGAGGGCGGCGATTTCTCTGCCATGCTGCGCTCTTTGAAGCGTCTGCATGACCTTGACGGCGATTACAAGGTATTCCCCGGTCACGAGGGCATTTCTACGCTGAACGAGGAACGCGCATACAATCCATATATGCTGCAGGCGATGGGAAAATGATCTATACACTGGAAAATCACGAACTGAAACACGCGGTAGAGGAAATGCTGTTCCATTTGCTGCCGACTGAAACGCTGAGCAGGGCGGACACCGCCGAGCAGATCATCGAGCCGTACTGCCGCAGCATTTTGACCGAGGAGAACGGCGAAGCCGCCGCGCGTGCGATCGTCTGCATGGACGGCGCAGTGCATGAGGCGGAAAAGCGCGCGTCCGTTACCGGACTGGCAACGCTGGACTACAAGCGCACCATCACCGAACTGGTGAAAACGACTGTGTACGACGCGGTCGTGCCGTTTCTGCCGCAGGCTCCGGTCTGGGGCAGCCTGACCGGCGTGCGTCCGGCCAAGCTGGCGCGCGGCATGATCGAGCGCGGCATGACGCGCGGCGAGGCGGCGGTCGAGCTGCGCGAGCACTTTCACGTTTCGCCCGAGCGCACGGCGCTGACCATCCGCGCGGCCGCAACCGCGATGGAGATGGACAAGACCATCGGGGAGAACGATATTTCGCTGTACGTCGGTATTCCGTTCTGCCCGTCGCGGTGCTATTACTGCTCGTTCGTATCGGCAACCACGGCGCAGTCCGGTAAACTCATCGAGCCGTATCTGGACACGCTTTGCCGCGAGATCGAGGAGACAGCCGCGCTTGTCCGCGCAGCGGGCAAGCAGGTGCAGAGCGTCTACATCGGCGGCGGCACACCGACCACGCTGGACGAACATCAGCTGGCACGGCTGCTGTCGGCGCTCGAAAATCACTTTGATTTTTCACATTTGCGCGAATATACTGTAGAAGCGGGCCGTCCGGATACCATCACACCGGAAAAGCTGTGCGTGCTCAAAAGCGCGGGCGTTGGCCGCGTGAGCATCAACCCGCAGAGCATGAATGACGCCGTTCTGGCCGCAATCGGCAGAAAACACGGCTCGGCAGACGTGCTCCGCGCGTTTGACGAGGCGCGGCAGGCGGGCTTTGACGAGATCAACATGGACCTCATTGCGGGTCTGACCGGAGACACTGCCGAGACTTTTGCACAGACTGTGGATACTTTGCTGAATCTTTCACCGGAGAATATCACGGTGCACACGCTCGCCATCAAGCGCGGCGCGGATCTGACCGATAAGGCGGCTGCCGCCGCACAGCGCGAGACGGTTTCTCAAATGCTGGATGGAGCATCGCACGCGCTGCAGAACGCAGGCTACGGTCCGTACTACCTCTATCGGCAGAAATTTATGGCAGGCGGCTTTGAGAACGTCGGCTGGTGCAAACCGGGCACCGAATGCTTCTATAACGTGAGCATGATGGAGGAGTTGCAGACCATTCTGTCGCTCGGTGCGGGCGGTGTTTCCAAGCGCGTCGTGCGCGAGACTGGCTGGATCGAGCGCGCGAACAATCCGAAATATCCGCTTGAGTACATTCAGGCGGCGGACAGACTGGCCAACGGCAAGAAAAAGCTGCTGTTCCCCAAGAAATGATCAGGATAGGGAAATGAGTGAGTAATTCCGTAAGAAGGGACTGGCTATGGCAGAATACACACTGAAATACATCAATCACCGTGCCGAATGCGACGCGGAAGCCTTTGTGAACGACTGCGAGGAGCATTATCATCGTCAGCTGCATCTGGTGGCTGACCAGATCGCTGCGAACTGCAAGCGCAAGCCGGTCGTGCTGCTCAACGGTCCGTCCTCATCGGGCAAGACTACCACGAACGACCGTCTGGGCCGCATTCTCGAGCTGGCGGGCATTCACACGCACATGATTTCGATGGACGATTATTACCGTACCTCGGGCACCTATGACATCCCGTTCGACGAGGAAAACGGCGTCAATGACCTCGAAAGCCCGGAGTGCATGGATCTTGATCTGCTGCGCGACCACCTGACCCGTCTTGTGGCGGGCGAGGAGATCATGGTGCCGCGCTTTGATTTTGAAACACGCACCTCGCATCGCAACGAGCGTGCGGTGCAGCTGCACAAGGATGAGATTGTGATGATCGAGGGCATTCACGCGTTTAATCCGGTCATCATGGGCGATCTGGAGAAGCATGCGACAAGCGTCTATCTTTCGGTAGCGAGCGTGCTGCTGACCGACCATAACATCCGCGTTGAGCCACACATGCTGCGTTTCCTGCGCCGCGCCATGCGCGACAGCCTGTTCCGCAGCTCGCCGGTGGAGCACACTTTAAAGCAGTGGAACTCGGTGCGGAGAGGCGAGAGACTGTATATTTCGCCGTACCGCGGGCAGGCTGACCTTACGGTGGACACCTATCTGCCGTACGAGACCAACATCCTCATGCAGTACCTGAGCGAAAAGCTGCAGGGCGAGGAGAAAATGCTCGAGCAGGCTGACCTTGCACCGCTCAGCGCGATTTTGAATAAGGTTTCGCCGATCGACTACAAGCCGTATATGCCGGAAGATTCGGTTCTGCATGAGTTTATCGGCTGAAAAATGTCCGGATTCTTGCTTTTTGGCAGGGTATGAAGTATAATGGCAATACCACATAATTGAAACTGCGGCGTTTTGCGGAAATTTTCCCGCAAATCGCCCTTGTTCCATTACGCAATATTACCATGAGACCGGAAACGGAGACATTCCGTCGGAAGGAGCGACAAGCTATGGATATGAAAATGCAGGCTTTTCTGGATAAGGTAAAGGACATGGCGGATAAAACCGGCAAGGTCTCCCGTCATGCGGCAGGCGTAGCCGGCAAAAAGGCGAACGACCTTGCACTGGCGACCCGCATCAACCTGCAGATTTTCGATCTGAACATCGAGTGCGAAGCACTGTACAAGGAAATCGGCAAGCTGGTGTACGATCTGCACCGCGGCGCAGAGGTCACCAACGAGGAAATGGACGAAAAGATGGCGCAGGTCGATGCCAAGCAGGAAAAGCTGGCTGCGCTGCGCGACAAGCTGGCGGAAATGCGCTCGGTAACGGCGTGCCCGCACTGCGGCAAACCGTGCGGCAAGGATGACGCATACTGCTCGTCCTGCGGCGCAGAGCTGTAACATAATACGGTTTGATGCATCATATTGTAATATCGGGCAAGGGCAGCTATGCCCATTCTGATCAAAGGAAGGGGCGTACAGCGTTTGCAGCGTAAAAAACAGAATTTCATTCAAGGTGCGTTCATTTTGATGCTGGCCAGTCTGCTTGTCAAGGTGATTGGCGCATTCTTCCAGATACCGCTGCTCAACATGATCGGCGGCAAGGATTCGCCGGCGTTCGGCATGTTCAGCGCGGCGTACCGCGTGTACACGGCGATGCTGATGATCTCGACCGTCGGTGTTCCGGCGGCGCTGGCGAAAATGGTCGCGGAGGCCACAGCACGCGGCAGAGAGCATGAGGTGCGGCGCACCGTCCGTGTGGCGGGAAGCATTTTCATTCCGCTCGGTGCGGTCTGCTCGGTCGTGCTGTTCCTCGGCGCGGGCACGTTTGCATCCTGGATCAAGAGCGCGGATTCCCGGCTGGCGGTTATGGCCATCGCACCGAGCGTGCTGATGGTTGCTGTTCTGGCGGTGTTCCGCGGTTACTATCAGGGACGCTCGAACATGGTGCCGACGGCGGTTTCGCAGGTGATCGAGTCACTCGGCAAGCTGTTTATCGGTCTTGGACTGGCGTATTATGCGGTTCAGCATAACTTTTCCGATCAGGCAGTCGCGGCAATGACCGTCCTCGGCGTTACCATCGGCGAGGTGGCTGCCGCTGTTTACATGCTCATTCAGGGAGCGATCACGCATCGCAGCAGCTCGGCAGTGCACGCGCTGGACGACAGCGTGCGTCCGGCGGGTCAGCTGGCGAAAACGCTGCTCAGTCTGTCCATTCCGATCACGATCAGCTCAGCGGTTATGAGTCTGACCGACCTGATCGACGTGGCGCTGATCTCCACGCGTCTGCAAAGTCCGGCGGTCGGCATGACGGCAAGAGAGGCAATGTCCACCTATGGCATTTACACCGGTCAGGCCATCAACTTCTTCAACCTGCCGCAGACGCTCATCACCGCACTGGCGGTCAGCGTGCTGCCGACCATCGCAAGCGCATGCGCGGCGGGCAACCATGCCAAGGTCTCTAAAACACTGGGTACCACGCTGCGCATGACGGTTATCATCACCCTGCCGGCTGGCGCGGGCTTCATCATGCTCGCCGGACCGATTCTGCGCATGCTGTACTCGCAGGGAACAGAGCTTGGCGGTGTACTGATGGGTCTGCTCGGATTTGCCGTACCGGCGGCGGCACTTGTGGCTGTCACCAACTCGACGCTGCAGGCGTTCGGCCGCATTGACCTGCCGCTTGTCTCGATGTTTGCAGGCGCGGTTGTCAAAATGCTCGGCGACTATTTTCTCATCGGCAATCCGGCGCTGAATATCATGGGTGCGCCCATCAGTACAGCGCTCTGCTACTGGCTGATCGCGGTCATCAACCTGTTCCACACCAGGCGTCTGACGGGTTCGCTGCCGCCGATCGGAAAAACGGTTTGCCGTCCGCTGGCGGCCACCATCGGCATGAGTGCGGCGATTTTCATTGTGCAGCGCGTGCTGAACGGTGCGTTGAGCGCAGCTCCCGGCACCATGCCTGACAAGCTGATCACGCTCGCGTGCATCGGTGTGGCGGTTGCCGCGTATGCCGTTCTGCTGCTCGCGCTCGGTGCAGTCGAGCGGGATGATGTTCTGCTGCTGCCCAAGGGCGAGAAAATCGCAGATATTTTACATCTAAAGTAATCAGGAAGTGCAAAAATGGTTGATTTTGAAATAAAGGATTGTTACAAGTTCGAGGATCTGCTCCGCATTATGGAAATCCTGCGCGCGCCGGACGGCTGCATGTGGGACCGTGAGCAGGATCATCATTCTATCCGCCGTAACTTCATCGAGGAGACCTACGAGGTCTGCGAAGCCATCGACGACGAGGACACCGAGCATATGAAGGAAGAGCTTGGCGATGTTCTGCTGCAGGTGGTATTCCACACCCAGATGGAGAAGGAAAAGGGCACATTCGACATCGACGATGTGGCGGACGGCATCTGCAAAAAGCTGATCTTCCGTCACCCGCATATCTTCGGCAATGTCGAGGTCGCCTCGTCCGAGGAGGTCCTCAGGAACTGGGATGACCTCAAGCGCAAGGAGAAGCATCAGGAGACCGATACGCAGGCGCTCGAAAGCGTAGCAAAGAGCCTGCCGAGTCTGATCCGTGCAGAAAAGCTGCAGAAGAAGGCGGCAAAGGTCGGCTTTGACTGGGATAACGTGAAGGATGCACTTGACAAGGTGCAGGAGGAGCTTGACGAGGTCCGTCGTGCCATCGACGGTGACGGCGATCCGGAGGAGGAGATTGGTGACCTGCTGTTCGCGTCCGTCAACGTGGCGCGTCACCTGAAGATCGACCCGGAGGCTGCCGCCGAAAAGACCTGCAACAAGTTTGTCAGCCGCTTTGCGGAGATGGAGCGTCAGGCGACTGCCGCAGGCAAAAAGCTGGCTGACCTGTCCCTTTCCGAGCTGGATGCACTGTGGGACAGCGCAAAGCACGAGGAACACGCATAAGGAGCAAAACCATGAAGAAAAGCGAACTGGTGACGCTGGTTGCAGAAAAGACCGGCTTTTCCAAGAAGGACACCGAAAAGACGATCGACACCGTGTTTACCGCCATTGCGGATATCATGGCGGCCGGTGACAGGCTGCAGATCAGCGGCTTCGGTACGTTTGAGACCAAGGAGCGCGCAGCACGCACGGGACACAATCCGCGTACCGGTGAGGAGATCAATATTGCAGCGGCCACTATGCCGGTGTTCAAGCCGGGCAAAGTTTTGAAGGATAAGGTAGACGGAAACAAGTGAGATTAGACAAGTATTTGAAGGTATCCCGCCTGATCAAGCGCCGCACGGTGGCGAATGATGCATGCGATGCAGCGCGCATCACGGTCAACGGCAAGCCGGCCAAGGCTTCGTATCAGGTGAAGATCGGCGATGTGATCGAGATCGCATTCGGTCAGCGCACGATGAAGGTGGAAGTGCTGAATATCGCGGAGCATACGCTCAAGGCAGATGCGTCCGCGCTGTATAAGGAACTGTAAACCGAACATAACGTATCCCGCTCTCGCATATATTGCAGAGTGGGATACTTTTTTGCAGTCAGGAGGGGAGTTATATGGCGCAGGAGGAACGAAGCCGTGAAATGCCGCACAGTGTCATTCTGGAGGGGAGAGAGAAGCTGACCATTTCCGGTGTGACCGATGTGCACAGCTTTGATGAGGAACAGGTGCTGCTCGAAACCGTGCGCGGCATGCTGGTCGTGCGCGGTCAGGGACTGCATGTAGAGCGGCTGCAGCTCGAGGCCGGAGAGCTGATCATTCAGGGGGAGATCGGTCTGCTCGAGTATGACGACAGCGTGCAGCCGCGCGACAGCCTGTTCCGGCGGATATTCGGCGGGTGAGCGGCCATGCCGGTGTTTACGAACAGCCAGCAGGTCACGCTCGTGCTGCAAAGCCTGCTGCTCGGTGTCGGGATCGGGGCGGTGTATGACATGCTGCGGGCACTGCGTCTGCATTTCCGGTGCGGATGGGCAGGGGCGGCGCTGTTCGATACGATGTTCTGGGCGATCGTGCTGGCGGCCTTATTCGAGTTCGGGCTGATCGCGGCCGCCGGTCAGCCGCGCGGCTTTGTACTCTTAACGGCGGCAGGCGGCATGGGATTGTACTTTGCGGCGCTGAGCGAAACCGTGCTGGAAGTGCTTATGAGGCTCCTGCAGGTGCTTGCAAAGCTGAGACGCGCCGTATACGGCCTGCGGATGCACTGTCAAACGGTGGTAAAACAGCGGTGCAGTCCGGTAAAAATTCGGTTTTTGACGAAAAAATTTGAAAAAGACTCTTTTCTTTTTCGCAAAAAAGGTATAAAATAAAACCTGTATCAGTCTGACGCGCAAGCAAACGATATGAGGTGAGCAGATGACAAGGCGCACGCGGATGATCCTTATCAGGGCAGCGGTAGTGGTGTTTCTGCTTTACGCGGTCGTCAATGTGGTAAACCTGCGCACGCAGATCAAGAGCAAGCGGGATGAACTCGCGTCTCTGACCCTGCGGGTGGAGGAATATCAGAAGGCGAACGAGACGCTCCGGCAGGAAATGCAAAGCGGCATTTCCGAGGAGGATATCGGAGAGATGGCGCGGACAGAACTGGGCTATGCGGAACCGGGCGAACGTATTTTTGTAGATACGTCCAGCCGGTAAAAGGGAAATAATAACGGAGGCAAAACAGCTTATATGGATTTGGCAGTGGGAGCAATCGTAGAGGGCAAGGTAACCGGAATCACCAAGTTTGGTGCATTTGTTGCGCTGCCCGAAGGCAAGTCGGGTATGGTGCACATTTCGGAGGTCGCTTCGACTTTTGTAAACGACATCAAGGATTTCCTGCAGGAGGGCCAGCAGGTCAAGGTAAAGATCATCAATATTGATCAGGCAGGCCGTATCAATCTTTCGATCAAAAAGGCGCAGCCGCAGGAGCCGCGTCAGCCGAGACAGGAGCGCCGTGAGGGCGGCTTTGCGCCGCGTCAGCCGCGTTTCCAGCGTTCGTCCGCACCGCGCGGACGTGTGCAGCAGGCACCGAAGGACCCGTCCACGATGAGCTTTGAGGATAAGCTGAAGGCGTTTATGTCGGACAGCGAAAGCCGTCAGGCCGATGTGCGCCACGCAACCGATCGCAAGAACGGTTCGCGCCGCCGCAGATAAAGAAGAAAACCGAGGGAAACCTCGGTTTTGCTTTTATATGCCGGTGCACGAAGCGTCGGCAGGGCTTTTCGGCACCGGCTGACCGGGGTACACGAACTGCGTTAGCGTGTTCGCCCTGACGGGGCGGCTCCTTCTCTGCACCGACCCAGCGGGGTGCGCGAACTGCCGCAGGCGTGTTCGCCCTTTCCGGGCGGGAAGTTTTTCGCTGAACCTCAGCGGGGGATTCGCCGTCTGCGGACGGCGGGAGCGTCGCGGCGCCCGCCGCGGGGGCGACGCCGTACCCACGGCGGTGGGCAAAAAGGAAGGACAACCTGCGGTTTTCCTTCCTCTTTAAACTCCTACCTTTCCCGTGGATAGTCTGGCGCAGATTGCCGATATGTGACCGCTGCGAAATAGGGGAACGGCAGTCGGGTTACTGCAGCGTGACTTTCTCCGCCTTTTCGCAGTTCACAGACAGCGTACTGCTACACAGGTGGGTTCATCTAAGCAGGCGCGACATAACAGTGTCGCGCAACTCTTTAACGCGTTATACCGCATGGCACCTGCGAATTAGGCGTTTGGTACAATTTATCTTCGTAGGTGCTATCTATCATAACGCGCTTACGATTTGCGCGGCACTGCTATCCCCCAGGGGACCCTCTCTTGCCCTACGGGCAATTCACCTTGTGCCGCGCTCTGCGCAGAGTAAACCGTATGTGTAGCAGAACGGTATCTGGCACTGCGAATATGTCGGGATAGGGGAGCACACTGTGCTCCCCTACGGTAGAAAAACTCCTCTGCCGTTCCCCTTTTCGCAGCGGTCACATGTCGGTAATCTGCGTCAGACCCTCCAAGGGAAAGGGGTGATTCACAAGAGGGTGGAAACCGCAGGTGTCTACCCTCTTGTGCGCCCGCGCGGCGTCAGCGCAAATCCCCCGCCGCGGGGCGCGGCACGTTCCCGCCGCCGTAGGCGGCGCACTCCAGCTGAGGTTCAGCGAAAAACCCACCGTCCGTTAGGGGCGAACCGCATGCGCGGTTCGTATGCACCAGACAATCGGTGCAGGAAAAGGTGCTGCCCGGACAGGGCGTATTGCTGCGCAACTCGTGTGCCCAGCATACTTTGTGCTGGAAAAGAAGCGCAACTCCTGCTTTTGCGCAAAAAAAGCGCGCTCTTCCTTGCGAAAGAGCGCCAAAAGTAGGATTGTGGGGATAAAGATATGAACGGTGCATGGCGGCTTTCCCAACCGCCATGATAAATATACCATAAATTACCATATATGTCAATAGCTTTTTTGAAAGAGGTTCTGAATGAATCAAGCACTGATCAAAAATGTAAACATTTGGACAATGAACGAGGAGGATACCCGCTTTTACGGCTGGGTGCTGCTCGAAAACGGCAGAATTGCCTCGATGGGCGAGAGCGAAACGCCGGACTGCGAAAGCGTCATTGACGGCGAGGGCGGCGTGCTGACACCCGGCCTGATCGACATTCACTCGCACATCGGTCTGTACGAGGACGGTCTCGGCTTTGAGGGCGCGGACGGCAACGAGGACACCGATCCGGCGACGCCGCACCTGCGTGCACTGGACGGCGTCAACCCGTTCGACCGCAGCTTCCGCGAGGCACTTGAGGCCGGTGTGACGGCTGCCGCAGTCAGCCCGGGCAGCGCAAACCCCATCGGCGGACAGATTGCGCTGCTCAAGACGGCAGGCCGCCGTGTGGACGATATGATTCTCAAGGCGCCGCTGGCGATCAAGTTCGCGCTGGGCGAGAACCCGAAGTCTGTCTACCACGACAAGGATGAAACGCCCGTCACGCGCATGGCAACCGCAGGCATCATCCGCGAGGAGCTGTACAAGGCGAAGGAGTATTTCTTGCGCAAGGCGCGCGCGGAGGACGATCCGGAGCAGGACGAGCCGGATTTCGACATCAAGATGGAAGCGCTGCAGCCGCTTCTCTGGGGCAAGGCCGAGGCACATTTTCACGCGCACCGTGCGGACGATATTTTTACCGCACTGCGCATTGCGAAGGAGTTCGGTCTGCGGGCGGTTATCATTCACGGCACGGAGGCACACCTTGTAGCCGACCTGCTGGCCGAGGAGCACGTTCCGGTGGTCAGCGGCCCGTACATGACCGACCGTTCCAAGCCGGAGATCCGCAACCTGTCGGATGCTGCGCCCGGACTGCTGTGCAAGGCCGGAATCGAAACCGCCATTACGGTCGATCACCCGGAAATTCCGCTGCGGCTGCTGCCGATGGCGCTTATGCTGGCGGTGCGTGCGGGTATGGATAAAACGGATGCGCTGCGCGCGGTCACATCGGTACCCGCGAAAATTGCGGGCATGCAGGACAGAATCGGCAGCCTGAAAACCGGTTTGGATGCAGACTGTGTGCTGTGGAGCGGCGATCCGCTGGATATTGCAACCCAGGTGCAGGCTGTTTTTGTAAATGGCACACCGGAATATAGGAGGACAAAATGAGGACGATTGAGGTTTCGGAAGTAACCAAGCTGGTGCGTCAGCTGTGCATTGACGCCAACTACTATCTGCCCGCAGATCTGCGGCAGGCGTTCGTGGATGGTCAGAACGCGGAGGAGTCTCCGCTCGGCAAGACCATTTTCGGTGAAATGATCGCCAACTGCGACCTTGCACGCGAGAACAACGTACCGGTCTGCCAGGATACGGGCATGGCGATCGTGTTCGCGGAGATCGGTCAGGACGTGCATCTGACCGGCGGCTCGTTCGAGGATGCCGTAACGGAGGGCGTGCGCCGCGGCTACATCGACGGCTATCTGCGCCTGTCGGTGGTTGGCGACCCGCTGCGCCGCGAAAACACCAACGACAACACGCCGTGTATCCTGTACACCTCGGTCGTTCCGGGTGACAAGGTGAAGATCACGGTTGCCCCCAAGGGCTTCGGCTCGGAGAATATGACCCAGATGAAGATGTTCACGCCTGCCGCTACCAAGGCGCAGATCGTGGATTTTATCGCGGATGCGTGCATTCATGCGGGTTCCAACCCGTGTCCGCCGATCGTTATCGGCGTCGGTCTGGGCGGCACGAGCGATAAGGCGGCATATCTCGCCAAGCGTGCGCTGCTGCGTCCGGTCGATCAGCACAACGCCGATCCGCTGTACGCCGAGATGGAGCAGCAGATTCTCGATAAGGTCAACGCATCCGGTGTCGGCCCGCAGGGACTCGGCGGTACGGTTACCGCTCTTGCGTGCGCGATTGAGCCGTTTGGCACGCATATCGCCGGTCTGCCGTGCGTGGTTAATATTTCCTGCCACGTTACCCGTCACGCAGAGGGCGAGCTGTAAGCAACCTTGACAAGAAATTGTAAAACCTCTTGGGAAATATGCTGAACAAATTGTGAACTTCTGAAAAATTGTTGGACAAGTTGCATAGGTTGTGCTATACTGAAGATAGCAAAAACCCAATACCGTTTCCGCCACACCACGGCGGCCGCGGATAAAGCCATCAAAGGCGGTTTACGCCTGTTAGGAGATGATTTTATGAAGTTCACTATCGTCGAAAGAAAAATCAAGATCGAGGACGAGCTGCGTCAGTACGCACTGCGTAAGGTAGAGAAGCTGGATCGCTACTTCCAGCAGGATTCGGATACCACGATTACATTCAGTGAGCTGCGCGGCAAGCAGACGGTCGAGATCACGGTGCGTCAGGTTGGTCTGGTTGTCCGCGCCGAGGAAACGACGACTGATATGTATGCTTCCGTAGACGGTGCCATCAGCAGTATCGAGCGCCAGATCCGCAAGCATAAGACCCGTCTGGAGAAGCGCCTGCGTGAGGGTGCATTCGACAAGATGGCAGAGCAGAAGGCCGCACTGACCGAGGAGGATTTCGATGTAGTACGCCGCAAGCGCTTCGACGTAAAGCCGATGAGCGTGGACGAGGCTATCCTGCAGATGAACCTGCTTGACCACCAGTTCTACTTCTTCCGCAACGCCGACAACGACAATATCCACGCCGTTGTTTACAAGCGTGCGGCAGGCGGTTACGGTCTGATCGAGGGCGAGGAGTAAAATCCGCGTCAAACAGTAAAAAGTTGCATTACATAGGGACCGGCGGCGTTCTGCCGCCGGTTCTTTTCGGTTAAAAGGGGAAAACGAATGAATTTATGTGATATTGAGACAATCCGAGCGGTTCTGGGCCGTCACGGATTCCATTTTTCCAAATCGCTCGGACAGAACTTTCTGACGGACGAAAGCGTGCCGCGCCGCATTGCGGAGATGAGCGGCGCGGCCGAGTGCGGCAACGCGATTGAGGTCGGCCCGGGCATGGGCTGCCTGTCGGCGGAGCTGTGCCGGCGCGCGGATAAGGTCGTAGCGGTCGAGCTGGACCGTGCGCTCATGCCGGTTCTGGCAGAGACACTTGCGGATTACGATAACTTCGAGGTCGTGCACGGCGATGTGCTCGAAACCGACCTTGCCGCGCTCTGCAAGGAGAAATTCGGTGACGGAAAGGCGATCGCGTGCGCCAATCTGCCGTATTACATCACCACACCGGCGATTACGGTGCTGCTCGAGAGCGGCGCGTTCGAGCAGGTGACGGTCATGGTGCAGAAGGAGGTCGCGCAGCGCATCTGTGCAGAGCCGGGCACGGCGGCGTACTCGGCGTTCTCGATTTATGTGCAGTACCACGCCAAGGCGGAAATTTTGTTTGATGTTCCGGCGGACTGCTTTGTGCCCAGACCCAAGGTGGATTCGGCGGTGCTCAAGCTCGTGCCGCTCGACAAGCCGGCGGTTGAGACCAAGGACGAAAAGCTGTTCTTTTCCCTTGTGCGTGCAGCCTTCAATATGCGTAGAAAGACGCTCGTGAACGCGCTCGGTCCGGTGCTCGGCTCGTCGATGAGCAAGGAGGAGATCACCGCACTCGTAGAAGCAGCCGGTCTGGATGCCCGCATTCGCGGTGAGCGGCTGAGCCTTGCAGAGTATGCGAAACTGGCAGATCTCGCGGCGGAAAAGCTCAGTAATTGAGAATTGAAAATGGAGAATTGAGAATTAGAGTGAAGAGTGGAGCGTTGAGAGTGAAGAACTTGTAAGATAAAGTGTGTTTGCAAAGAAATATTCGCAGGTGCCATGCACAACAACGTGCAAACGAATTGCGCGACACGGGTATGTCGCGCCTGCATAGATGAACCCACATGTGTAGCAGTACGCTGTCTGTGAACTGCGAATAGGCAGAGAAAGATATGCCATAGTAACTCGACTGCCGTTCTTCTTTTCGGAGCGGTCACCGGTCTCTGGTCTGCGCCAGACGAACAAATAAAGGGAAACGGGAGTTAAGAGGGTAGAAACCGTAGGTGTCTACCCTCTTGCCCCCGTCGCGGATGCGGCGAACCTCTCCGCCAAAGGTTGGCGCCCATTCCCGCTGCTTTAGCAAGCAGATAAATCAAAACTACCCCCATCCTGTGGACAAAAGAAAAAGCCTGCACACGCAGGCTTTTTCTCATACCACAATGGCTCTCGGCGGCACCGGCGAGGAAAACACGATCTGTGTTTCGGTCTTGCCGAATTTTTGCAGACGTCCGATAAAGCCGTCCAGCTCCTGCGTCGAGGCGAACGACACCTTGATCAGCATGGAGTAGTTGCCGGTCACGCAGTTGCACTCGAGCACATTCGAGCACGCAGCAATGAACGGATAAAATTCCTCTTTCTGGGTGGGCTGCATATCCAGATGAATGTACGCGAGAATGTGATGGCCAAGCTGCAGCGGGTCCAGATCGAGCGTATACGCACGAATAACACCCTGTTTTTCCAGCCGCTCAATACGCGCGGAAACCGCAGGGGAGGAAAGGCGAACCTCACCTGCAAGGGCCTTGATGGGGGTGCGGGCATTCTTCTGCAGCAGCCGCAAGAGCTTCAGATCAATTTCGTCCATGGGGCAAATAGCCCTCCTTATCCTAAAAATAAAAACAGGAGTCCGACCCGCCTTCGCGGGACGAACTCCTTTGTTCACTGTTTATTATAAAGCACGACCGGGTTGTTGTCAAATAAAATAAGGCTTCGAACAAAAGTTTTTATACATCCGAGTCGGTGATGACCTTGAATTCCATCCAGTCCGGCGTTGCGGAAATGTAAATGGTATCCTCGTCAATGAACACAAAATCCCGGTTATCGCTGAAATTGGACTGGTTGTTTTCGGTCGGAACATCGTTTCGGTTTGCCGTTTTCGAGGTGATCGAACCGTCAGGCGTTCCGCAGAACGGCTCGGAAGGCAGGTTTCCGGTCTCCTGATACAGCTTGCCATCCACCATGACCATCCGCGGTACGGTGGCATCCTGCTCGAACACGATCCACTGGTTATCAATCAGCACCTCGATATGGTCGTCTATGCGCTGATAGCCGTAGCCTGTGCCGAAGTTGGACTGGCCGTTCTCGGTGGGCGCGTCTGTGCCGTTCACCGTCTGCGAGGTGATCTCGCCGTCCATGTTGCCGCAGCGGCCATCGACCGTGCTGACCTCACCGGTAGACTGATACAGCGTGTTATCCACCATCACCATCATGGGTGCATCTGCGACCGGTTTCTGCTCGGTGGTATCCGGCAGGGCAGCTGCGTCATCCGTGCTCTGGCTGCCGATTTCGGCTTCCGTGGTTTTCGGCTCGGCATTGCCGCAGCCGGTCAGCAGCAGCGCCAGAAGTGCAAGAAGCATTGCTAAAGTACGTTTTGTCATAAAAAAACACCGCCTTTCGTAACTCTGATAGTATAGACGAAAGACGGCGTAAAAAGTTCCGTATAAAATTATTTTTTCTTTTTCGGTTTTGCCCAGCCGGTTTTTTTACCCTGATTCGGCTTGCCCTGTGCCGGACGTGAAGCCGGTCGTTTGCCGTTCGGTGCACTGTGCTTGCCGTTATTAGGCGCAGAATGACGGCGGTCGTTATTCTGCTGTCTGCCGCCGTTGGACACGCCGTGGCGGCTGACGCTGTGCTGCTTGCTGCCCGGCATACGCTGGTCGCTGCCTCTGCCCGGACGAATGAGACATTCCTTGCCAAAGCCGATGAGATCCTCGCGGTGCGCCTTTTTGAGCGCAGCAATGACGATCGGGCGTTTGTCCGGTCGGCGCCACTGCAGCAGCGCACGCTGCATCGCCTTGTCCTCGGGCGTTTTCGCCACAAAGACCGGCTTCATGGTGCGCGGATCAATCTCGGTGTAGTACATCGCGGTGGACAGCGTACCCGGCGTGGGATAAAAATCCTGCACCTGCTCGGGCATGTAGCCGACGCGGTTGAGGTACTGCGCGAGCATGATGGCGTCATCAAGCGTTGCACCCGGATGCGAGCTCATCAGATAGGGCACAAGATACTGCTTGCGGCCCAGCTTTTCGTTGATGCGGGCATACCGCTCGCGGAACTGCTCGTACACCTTGAAGGACGGCTTGCCCATGTAGTACAGGGCGTTGTCGCTCATGTGCTCCGGCGCGACCTTCAGCTGACCGGAGATGTGGTGCTCGACCAGTTCGCGGAAGAACGCATCGTTCTTCTCGGCCATCATGTAGTCGTAGCGCAGACCGGAGCGGACGAACACCTTCTTGACACCCTCGATGTGGCGCAGCTCACGCAGCAGCTCAAGGTAGTCGGTGTGGTCTGCTTCGATGTTCTGACAGGTGGTGGGGAACAGGCAGCGCTTGTCCTTGCAGCAGCCGTATTTCTCCTGCTTTTTGCAGGCCGGAAAGCGGAAATTCGCGGTCGGGCCGCCGACATCGTGGATGTAGCCTTTGAAGCCGGGCATTTGGGTGATCTTTTTTGCTTCCTCGATCACGCTCTCGTGGCTGCGTACCTGAATGTAGCGTCCCTGATGGAACGCGAGCGCGCAGAAGTTGCACGCGCCGAAGCAGCCGCGGTTGTGGATGATGGAGAACTGCACCTCCTGAATGGCAGGTACGCCGCCGAGCGCTTCGTAGGACGGATGATAAGTTCGCATATACGGCAGCGCATAAACGTGGTCCATCTCTTCGGTGGTCAGCGGCTTCGCGGGCGGGTTCTGCACGAGGATGCGTTTGCCGTGCCGCTGGAGGATGGCCTTGCCGCGCACCGCATCCTGTTCGTCGTACTGGATTTTGACCGAACGGGCGTAGTCCGGCTTGCTGGCGCAGACATCCTCGTACGAGGGACATTCGACCGCATCATACTCCAGATCGTCCGTATCATGCACCATATAGGCCGTGCCGCGGACTCCCTTGCACGCGTCTGCGCCCTTTTTGCCGTGCTTGAGGTTGTTTGCCAGCTCAACGACCGAGTGCTCGCTCATGCCGAACATCACGCCGTCCGCGCCGGTGGATTCCAGAATGGACGGCATAACACGGTCAGCCCAGTAATCGTAGTGCGCAAATCGGCGCAGACTGGCTTCGATGCCGCCGAGATATACCGGTGTATCCGGAAACGCGCGGCGCGCCAGCATGGAATAAACGGTGACGGCACGATCCGGGCGCTTGCCGCCCACACCGCCGGGCGTGTAGGCATCGTCCGAGCGGCGCTTTTTCGCGGAGGTGTAGTGCGCGACCATCGAGTCGATGTTGCCGCCGTTGATGAGCACCGCATAGCGCGGACGGCCCATTTCGAGAAAGTCGTGCTCATCGCGGAAATCCGGCTGGCTGAGGATAGCGACCTTGTAGCCTGCATCCTCCAGCACGCGTGAAATGATCGCCGTGCCGAACGACGGATGATCGACGTACGCATCGCCGGTGACGATGAGAAAATCGCAGTAATACCATCCGCGATCGGCCATATCTTGTTTGGAAATAGGAAGAAAACCGTTCATATATACCTCTTTGGCTTTACAAGGTGAAAATTATAGGTTACAATAAAAATACGGGTAATCCGGCAAAAGATGTTGAAGACGGTTGACCATACTCCCTGAAGGGAGGTGGTATTATGGATCAGATTTGGCAGATCATTATGTTACTTATTCTGCTTGAGTTTGTCAAAACCATAAAAAAATAACCGTCCTCGGCCAAGGTAACGGTTATTTTTCCAAAGAATAATCTTACTTCAGGTCAACCGTCTTCTGCCGGATTGCCCTTTTCTATCTATAAGTATAGCAAATCTGCGGTAAAAGTCAAGCTGCAGAGCACGGAAATGTTTTGCAAAATAAAAAAATAACCGCCCTCGCCAAAGGTAACGGTTATTTTTTCGCAAATAAGGTATACGGTTATTCTGCAAAAACTCAGTTATCCAGATAGAACTGAACCAGCTCCTGCATGAGTTCGTCGCGGTCGATCTTGCAGATCAGGCTGCGGGCATTGTTGTGGTTGGTTATGTAAGTCGGGTCCTCAGAGAGAAGATAGCCGACGATCTGGTTGATCGGGTTGTAGCCTTTCTCCTTGAGCGCATCATACACAGTGGTAAGCGTGCGCTTCATCTCCTTGTTGGACTCGTCTACCAGACTGAATTTTCTCGTTCCGTCAAGCATATTTGGTTCTCCTTTCCGATCCTACCTGTCGGTGTTTATCGTTACTTACAGCATAATACAAAAAGCAGAAAAAGTAAAGCCTTATCCGCGCAAAACTCGCATGAAAACTTTTTCCGCCTGTGGCATACACTGTATGGTGAGGGAAAAGGAGACGGTGTTTTACGAGCTGTAATTTTCCAGCAGCCGTGCCAGCTCCTCTGCGTTATCGAGCGTAATGCCGTCCGCAAGTGCCTGCTGCTCGGCGGATGGCAGCGTGCGTGTGTCGATGCCTGTGCGCAGGACCGAGCCGTCGCTCTGCCGGATGACAAGCCGGTCATTTTCGCTCTGCACCGTGTAGCTAATTGCTGCGCTCGCCGGAACGGCAGGCGCGGACAGCAGCGCGCGTCCGGCGAGCACCAGACTGATCATTGCCGCAAGACACGCCAGCGCGGCAAGCAGCGTGCGCCGCCACGCCTGCTGCATGGCAAGCAGATAAAAACCCTGCATCATAGTCAAAACTCCTTCACTCAGTGGGACTTGCTTTGAGTATTCCCACAAAAATACGGTCTATTCTAAAAGCAGTGTAAAAAATGTTTGGAATTTGCAAAGTCCTGTGGTATAATGCTATCAGAGTGCCTATTACATCGGCAGTAAGCTGCCGGAAGAAAATCGGCACAGGCAGCTATTGTACAATTCATTTAGCCTTATAAGACGGTAATACCGATGAATTTTACGGTATTGCCAACAATACACGGTGCTTCAAAAAAACAAGACCGTGTGCGGGAACAAATAGGACGTGTTCCGCGTCTTACCCGACAGGACCCTGCGGTGCATATCGTGGGGCAAGGAGGAAAACAAATTGGCAACTGGCAATCAAAAAGGAACGGGGATCGGACATCTGCTCTCCCGCATACTGATTACACTGGTATTGATCGGCGTGCTGTGCGGCTGTTTCTGCGGCATTGCGTTTGCGATGTATGTGCACATCTATATCAATCCGTCCGCGCAGGAAACTGCGGTGGAGATCAGCAAGGGACTGGGTCTGAATCTGAATTCATTCATCTATGCTAAGGAATCGGATTCCGATGAATACACGCTGTACGAAACCATCAAGGGCAAGGAAAACCGTGAATGGGTGGACAGCGACAAGATTCCGGATACCCTCAAGAACGCAGTCGTTGCAATCGAGGACGAGCGCTTTTACAAGCACCACGGTGTAGACTGGGTGCGTACGATCGGTGCGGTCAAGGGCTGGCTGCTCGGCGGCACGCAGTACGGCGGATCTACGATAACGCAGCAGCTGATCAAAAACATCACGGCTGACAACGATTACTCGGTAAAGCGCAAGGTAAACGAGATTTTCCGCGCGTTTGCACTCGAAAAAGAGATTGACGACAAGGACCGTATTCTGGTCATGTACCTGAACACGATCTATCTGGGCTACAACAGCTACGGCGTGCAGACTGCGGCGATGCAGTACTTTGACAAGGATGTATCGCAGCTGGATCTGGCAGAATCCGCCGTGCTGGCAGGTCTCACCAACAACCCGTCGATTTACGACGTTTATAACCATCCCGAAAAGGTAAAGGAGCGTCAGGAGACCATCCTTGCACAGATGCTCGATCAGAAGATGATCTCGCAGGAGGAGTACGAGGCTGCCGTAGCAGAGGAGCTTAACTACCGCCCCTACGAGGAGTATCAGCAGGAGATCAAGTCCACCTACAGCTACTTCACCGATGAAGTCATCAAGGACGTGATCAACGACCTGATGACCGAAAAGGGATATTCCCGTCTGGTTGCGGAGAACATGGTTTACTCCGGCGGTCTGAACATCTATGCGACCATCGACACCAAGGTGCAGAATGCACTCGATGAGGTCTGGGCTAACGCAGATAATTTCCCGAACACCGAAAAGTACGGCGAAATTCCGCAGAGCGCCATGGTCATCACGGACAAGCAGGGCGATATCGTTGGTATTGCCGGCGGTCGCGGTGAAAAGACCAGCAGCCGCGGCTTCTCTTACGCGTCTGACGCACGCCGTCAGCCGGGTTCCTCGATCAAGCCGCTGGCGACCTATGGTCCTGCGATGGATGCCGGTATTGCTACGCCGGACACCACGGTTTACGACCGTGCGCTCATACAGGATGAGGAAGGCAATCCGTGGCCGATGAACGACGGCAAATATCCGACCGGCCGTGCAATGACGGTCAAGGAAGGTATGACGCGTTCGCTCAATACCATTTCGGCACAGCTGCTCAAACAGCTGACTCCGCAGAAGTCCTACGAATTCATGACGCAGCAGCTTGGCTTTAAGCTGGTAGACAGCCGCACCAATGAGGACGGTACCGTGCAGTCGGATATCGACCTTGCACCGCTGGCGCTCGGCGCACTGACGGACGGCGTTACCGTTCGTGAGATGGCGGGCGGTTTCTCGACCTTCATCAATGACGGTGTTTACGGCGGTACCCGCACCTACACCAAGGTGACGGACAGCGAAGGCAACACCATAATGGAGAATACCCCTAACACGGATAAGGGCTTTACCAATGTCCGCACGGATTATTATATGCTCGATTGTCTGCAGAACGTTACCGCACACGGTACCGCCTACGGCATTCAGCTTGACGGTGTAGAAACCGGCGGCAAGACCGGTACCACCACCTCCAATACCGATATCTGGTTCTGCGGCATCACGCCGAAGTATTCCGGTGCGGTATGGGTAGGCTACGAGCATAACTACCGTCTGGATGGTCTGTACGGCCGCAATGCGGCGGAAATCTGGCTGGCCGTTATGCAGAAGGTGCATGCGGGTGATTCCGGTCTGGTATTCGATTCGCATCCGCAGGATTTCGAGGAAGTTACCTACTGCATGGATACCGGTCTGCTGGCATCCGGTGCGTGCCGCGCTGCGGGACGTGCTGCAACCGGCCGATTCTGGAAGGACAAGGTTCCGACCGAGACCTGCAGTCATCAGAATATCGAAAACAAGTATGATTTCGAGAGCATGGGCGTAGATAATTATTACTACGACGATGAAGAAGATGACAGCGATTCGGACAGCAGCTCTTCTGATACCGACACCGGCAATGAGGATTCCGGTGACGGCGGATCGTATGACAGCGGCGACAGCGGCGATTCCGGTGACGACAGTGGAGACGGCGGTGACAGCGGCGACGATTCGGGCGACAGCGGCGATTCCGGTGGCGACAGCGGAGACAGCGGCGACAGCTCGGAGGATCCGGAAGCATAAAGCCGAATTGTTCGGCACAAACTGAAAACTGAAAATCGTTCAGCGCCGCACAAGGCCGCACAAGTCGGGGCGTTAGCGGTGCCTTGAACCCGCAATCCGCTTCAGCGGGGACTATGCGGGTAACAAGGAGCACACATGCGGCGAGGCAGCCACTCACAGGGCGATGAGGAACCGGTACTGCGCAACGGAGGACTGTGAACCATGTCAGGCGGGGAACCGAGCAGCATTAAGCAGAAACCATCGTGTGCCGCAGATCTGCCGATTCTGAGCCCGAAATGCGGAAAGGCAGCCGGGTGTGTGTATTCGAATTACCTGTGTGCGGTCTTGTGGGGCGCTGAACGAAAGACCTTATAGGGGACTTCAAAAGTCCCCTATATACAAAATACGGTTCCGGAGAAACCGTATTTTGATACCCGAACGACGCCGCCCAAGGCGGCTGGGTCGGGGTAACAAATCACCCGGCAAAGCTGGGCGATTTGTTGCATCGCAGAGCGATGCGGATTGAATGCCGCGTCGCAGACGCGGACTGCTGCGGCAGGGCCAAAGGCTTGGTTTTCCATTCGGAAAACCTGCCTTGCAGTCAACCGCTGCATGCAGCGGTTGGTTGATTTAATGCGCGAACTTTGTTCGCGGAAGACGCTTTGAGGCGGGCTTACGCCCGCCTCTTTATTTTATTGAGGGGAGGATTTTCGTTTGTATCAGGCTTTATACCGCAAATGGCGGCCGCAGACGTTTGCGGATGTGATCGGGCAGCAGCATATTACGGACACGCTGCGCGCGCAGCTGCAGTCCGGACGTTTGAGCCATGCATATTTGTTTACAGGCACGCGCGGCACCGGCAAGACCACCTGTGCGAAGATCCTCGCGCGCGCAGTCAACTGCGAACATCCGGTGAACGGCGATCCGTGCAACGAGTGTGCGGCGTGCCGCGGCATTCTGGACGGCTCGGTGCTGGACGTGACCGAGATTGACGCGGCGTCCAACAACGGTGTGGATAACATCCGCGACCTGCGCGATGAGACGCGCTACACGCCTGCACAGGTCCGCAAGCGCGTGTTCATCATCGACGAGGTACACATGCTGTCCATCGGTGCGTTCAATGCGCTGCTCAAAACACTCGAGGAGCCGCCGGAGCACGTTCTGTTCATCCTCGCTACCACCGAGCTGCACAAGGTACCTGCGACCATTCTGTCGCGCTGTCAGCGGTTTGATTTCCGCCGCATCGGCGCGGAGGACATTTCCCGCCGGCTGCTGGATGTTGCGGCAGGTGAGGGCATTGCGCTGACTGAAGGTGCGGCACGCCTGATCGCCCGGCTGGCGGACGGCGCCATGCGAGACGCGCTTTCCATGCTCGATCGTGCGGCGGCAGCCGGTGCGGTGGACGAGAAAACGGTCACGGCGGCGCTCGGCGTTATGGGTCAGGACGATGGCATTCGCCTGGCCGAGCACCTGAAAACCGGTGATCTGGCGGCGGCAGTCGGCCTGCTGGACGAATATTACAATGCGGGCCGTGATCTGGCGTCCGTGTATGATCAGATGCTCGGCCTGATCCGCGATGCACTGCTGGTCAAGACCAGCAAGACCGACGTTTCCGCGCTTATTTCTCCGGCGTACAGCGTAAAGACGCTGCAGGCGCTGTGTGACGGTCTGGCGTCGTCCACGCTCATCGCGTGGAGCCGCATTATCAGCGATTCGCTCGACCATATGCGCACGGCGGCCAATCGCCGCGTGGAGGCGGAGCTGTGCGCGGTGCGGCTGTGCAGTCTGGGGGCTGACAATTACGACACGCTCGGCGGGCGTGTAGAAGCGCTCGAGGAAAAGCTGAAGAACGGCATTCCGGTGCAGATGGTGCCCGCAGCAGCCGCGCAGCAGGTAGGCGATGTGCCGCCTCCGCCGAGTGACGATGATGCACCACCGCTTCCGGGCGACGAGGATGCGCCTGACTGGGCGCGAGAGGAAGACGGGACCGCAGACACGCCTAAGCAGGAAGTGACGCTGTGGAGCCAGTGGCAGCCGCTGCTCGAAGCGCTGACCGGCAAGATCAACATCGGCGCACACACCAATATTAAGCTGAGCGCGAAAGGCATGCTCGAGGACAACGCGCTCGTCATTCTCTGCGAGGATAAAATGACGGCCATTCTCGCGGCAAAGGAGCCGACCATTTCGGTCATCCGGGAGCAGGCGGCCAAGCTGAACGGTGCACCCATCAAGGTCAAGGTGCGCGAAGCGGGCGAGGAGCTTGTTGTGAAAAAAAATATCGCAGTCGATGAACTGATCGACCGCGCTAAATCAATGGATATTCAAGTGAAACAGCTTTAAGGAGGACATTTATTATGGCAAAGGGTAAGGGTTTCGGCGGATTCGGCGGCGGCATGAACATGCAGGCGATGATGAAGCAGGCACAGAAGATGCAGGAGAGCATGCTCAAGGCGCAGGAGGAGATCGCGCAGATGGAATCCACCGGCACGGCAGGCGGCGGCATGGTTACCGCGACTGTAACCGGCACTTCCACGCTCAAGAGCATTGCAATCAAGCCGGACGTTGTTGATCCGGACGACATCGACATGCTGCAGGATCTGGTCGTTGCAGCGGTCAATGAGGCACTCAAGGCGGCTTCCGATAAGTCGCAGAGCCAGATGTCCGCGATTACGGGCGGCATCGGCGGCGGTCTGGGCGGTCTGCTGTAATGGAGCTTTTTGCACCGCCGGTCGAACGGCTGATCGAGGAGTTTGCAAAGCTCCCGGGCATCGGCCAGAAGACCGCACAGCGGCTGGCGTTTCATGTGCTCGACCTGCCGAAAGAGGACGCCGAGCGGTTTGCGGATGCCATCCGTGAAGCAAAAGCCAAGACGTTCACCTGCAGGCGCTGTCAGAATCTGACGGACAGCGAGATCTGTCCGATCTGTTCGGACAAGACGCGCAACCAGAAGGTGATCTGCGTGGTGGCAGAGCCGCGCGACGTAATTGCGTTCGAGCGCACGAAGGAGTATAAGGGTCTGTATCATGTGCTGCACGGCACGCTGTCTCCGATGGGACACGTCGGACCGGACGACATCCGTATCCGCGAGCTGGTCAAGCGCGTGGCGGAGGAGGAGACCGAGGAGGTTATCCTCGCCACCAATCCGGACACCGAGGGCGAAGCCACGGCGATGTACATTTCGCGGCTGCTGCAGCCGTTCGGCATCAAGATTACGCGGCTGGCGTATGGTATTCCAGTTGGCGGGCATCTGGAGTTTGTTGATGAGGTGACGCTGACCCGTGCACTGGAGGGGCGAAAGGAGCTGTAATAGCTCCTTTGCATCCTTGTAAGGTTTGCGTTTGACGGAAATTGGTGCCGCAGTATGCGGCGGTTCTTGCCTACGCGGCAGGCGCACAAGAGGGTAGACACCAAGGTTTCCACCCTCTGATTTTCACCCCTTTTCCATTAGAGGGCACGGCGGCAATGAGAGAACTGAGACTATAAGGGAACGGCAGAGGATCTTTTCTACCGTAGGGGCGCACAGTGTGCGCCCATGTCTCTGCCTGTACGCAGTGCCAGATACCTTGCTGCTACACAGGACAGAAAGTCAACGCAGAGGACGGCACAAGGTGAATTGCCCAAAGGGCAAGAGAGGGTCCTCTGGAGGATGGCAGTGCCGCCCAATGATTTGGTTGGTTGCTGTGCTCGGCACCGTTGTTTATGACAAGATTGTACTTGTTAGCGTATAGGCGTGCCCGGTGACAGCGTACCGCTTCGCGGATCGAGTGCACCGGATAGATGGTGCTGAATAGAATTTACAACGTAAACTCTCATTTTACCTTTAAAAAAGGCAAAAAAACAGGAACAGCCGAACTTTCGTCCAGCTGCTCCCGCAATAAAAGGTAGGATAGAGAGTAGAAAGCAAGAACATGTGGGGGGATCTTACGCTTTCCACGTCATTTATAATACTGGTGAATTGTGAACATTCTGTGTACATTCTACAACAATATTAGATTTTTGATAGATCGGGAGGAAAAAGTCTGTGGCAGACCTGAAAAAAGAAATTGAAAATCGGCGCACATTTGCAATCATTTCGCACCCTGACGCCGGTAAAACCACCATTACGGAGAAGTTTTTGCTCTACGGCGGAGCCATTCAGGAGGCCGGCATGGTCAAGGGCAAGAAAAACAGCCGTCATGCGGTTTCCGACTGGATGGAGATCGAGAAGCAGCGCGGTATTTCGGTAACGTCCTCGGTGCTGCAGTTCCGCTATGAGGGCAAGTGCATCAATATTCTGGATACCCCGGGCCATCAGGACTTCTCGGAGGACACCTACCGCACGCTGATGGCAGCTGACTCGGCGGTGATGGTCATTGATGCCTCCAAGGGCGTCGAGGCACAGACCCGCAAGCTGTTTAAGGTTTGTGCGATGCGCGGCGTGCCCATCTTCACCTTTATCAACAAGATGGACCGTGAGGCACGCGACCCGTACGAGTTGCTCGAGGACATCGAGAACGAGCTGGGTATCGGCACCTATGCGGTAAACTGGCCGATCGGCTCGGGCAAGCGCTTCAAGGGCGTGTACGACCGCATGGACGATGAGGTTATCGCGTTTGAGGGCGCGGATTTCCGCCACGAGGTCAAGGCGCAGCGCCTGTCGATCGACGATCCGATCCTCGAGGGCCTGCTGCCCGAGGATCAGTACCAGACGCTGATCGACGATGTGGAGCTGCTCTCCGGTGCAGGCGATGAGTTCGATCTCAAGGCAGTGCACGAGGGCAGGCTGTCGCCGGTATTTTTCGGTTCCGCGCTGACTAACTTCGGTGTTGAGCCGTTCTTGAAGAAGTTCCTGCAGATGACGCCGCCGCCGACCGCGCGTACCGCTGACATCGGCGTGATCGATCCGTTCGATCCGCATTTCTCCGCGTTTGTATTCAAGATTCAGGCGAACATGAACAAGGCGCACCGCGACCGTGTTGCGTTCATGCGTATTTGCTCCGGCAAGTTTGAGCGCGGTCAGGACGTGCTGCACGTTCAGTCCGGCAAGAAGATGGTGCTTGCCGCACCGCAGCAGCTGATGGCACAGGACCGCTCCATTGTCGATGAAGCGTATGCGGGCGATATTATCGGTATTTTCGATCCGGGCGTGTTCTCCATCGGTGATACCGTGTGCGATCCCAAGCATAAGTGCGTGTTCTCCGGCATCCCGACGTTCGCACCCGAGCTGTTCGCCGTTGTCCGCCAGAAGGACACGCTCAAGCGCAAGCAGTTCGTCAAGGGCGTCGAGCAGATCGCACAGGAGGGCGCTATCCAGATCTTCCGCGAGCCGAATGCCGGTATGGAATCGGTTATCGTCGGCGTTGTCGGCGTGCTGCAGTTTGAGGTGCTCGAGTACCGTTTGAAGAACGAGTATAACGTTGAGATCATCCGCGAAAACCTGCCGTATGAGCACGTTCGCTGGGTTGAGAATGACGAGGAGGACTTCGACATTAAGAAGCTCCAGCTCACGAGCGATACCAAGATCGTCGAGGATCTCAAGGGCAATAGCCTGCTGCTGTTCACCTCGCCGTGGAATATCACCTACGCAACCGACCATAACGAGAACTTGCGTCTGGCAGACTTTTCCGAAAACGCATAAGCTAAAAGACCGCCTTACGGCGGTCTTTTTTGATGGTGTGCGATAAGGTGCCCGGGAGGGATGGACTCGGCGCACCGAATGAAACGATTGGTACATATTATCCCGTAGGGGAGCACAGTGTGCTCCCACACAATGTAAAATGGAACGTGTTCTGGGCGAACAATGTTCGCCCCTACGGCTGTATATCTGCAAATGGTCTGCAACGGTGCGCCGAGTCGGCGCACCCTACGGTTAAGCTATATCGTATGGTTTGATACAGAGAACAAAATATAACCTGCACGTTAATTTTCAATTCTCAATTCTGCACAGGCAAACAAAAAAGACCCGGAAAATCCGGGTCTTTTGATTGCACTTAAAAGTGGATTAGCATACGCCCTGAGCCAGCATAGCGTCAGCGATCTTCTCGAAGCCGCCGATGTTAGCGCCCATAACAAGGTTGTCCTTGTGGCCGTACTTCTCAGCTGCAGTGATGCAGGTGTGGAAGATGTTAACCATGATGTCGTGCAGACGCTGGTCAACTTCCTCGAAGGTCCAGCTCAGACGCAGGGAGTTCTGGCTCATTTCCAGACCGGAGGTAGCTACGCCGCCTGCGTTAGCAGCCTTTGCCGGGCCGAAGAATACGCCGGCTGCCTGGAATGCTGCAACAGCCTCCGGGGTGGACGGCATGTTAGCGCCCTCAGCTACGAACTTGCAGCCGTTGGCGATCAGAGCCTTGGCGTTCTCCTCGTTCAGCTCGTTCTGGGTTGCGCACGGCAGAGCGATGTCGCACTTTACGCCCCACGGACGCTGACCCTCGGTGTAGGTGCTGCCTGCAACGCGCTCAGCATACTCCTTGATGCGGCCGCGCTTAACTTCCTTGATGTCCTTAACAACATCCAGATTGATGCCGTTCGGATCGTAGATGAAGCCGTTGGAGTCGGACATGGTAACAACCTTAGCGCCCAGCTGGGTAGCCTTCTGGCAAGCGTAGATTGCAACGTTGCCGGAACCGGAGATTGCAACAGTCTTGCCCTCAAACGAAGTGCCCTTGTATGCGAGCATTTCCTTCGTGTAGTAGCACAGACCGTAGCCGGTAGCCTCGGTACGAGCCAGAGAACCGCCGTAGGACAGGCCCTTGCCGGTCAGAACGCCGGTGTACTCGTTGCGCAGACGCTTGTACTGACCGAACAAAAAGCCGATCTCACGGCCGCCAACACCGATATCGCCGGCCGGTACGTCGGTGAACTGACCGATGTGCTTGCACAGCTCGGTCATGAAGGACTGGCAGAAACGCATGATTTCAGCATCGGACTTGCCCTTCGGGTCGAAGTCGGAGCCGCCCTTGCCGCCGCCCATCGGCAGAGTGGTCAGGCTGTTCTTGAAGCACTGCTCAAAGCCGAGGAACTTGATAACGGATGCGTTAACAGAGGGGTGCAGACGCAGACCGCCCTTGTAGGGGCCGATTGCGGAGTTGAACTGTACGCGGAAGCCGCGGTTAACCTGAACCTTGCCCTGATCGTCAACCCACGGTACACGGAACATGAACATGCGCTCCGGCTCTACGATGCGCTCCATGATGCCGTTCTTCTCGAGCTCCGGACGAGCTTCAACAACCGGCTGAAGGCTCTCAAGAACCTCGTAAACTGCCTGCTGGAACTCCGGCTCATTCGGGTTGCGCTTCTGTACGGTTTCGTACACGCCCTGCAGATAAGAATTGGTAAGTGCCATTTTTATTGTCCTCCTTACATTCTATACCACTCGCTTAACTTTCGTAAGTAATCCGAGTGGAATGCTTTTATATTTGGTGACGGTTCTATTATATAGCAATTTTTTTGCATATGCAATACTTTAGCACGATAAAATTATACAGTTTTTTAGGCCGAAAAACCTATGGATATTGGCAATCTGACTTGATATAATAAAGCCAGTACCGCATAATTAAAGCGGCGGTGCTTTGCGGAAATTTACTTTCCTGACTTCGGTGTGTTTTCTTGCAATACGAAAGTATTGCTGCAAAACCATGCCTCGTCAAAAAAATTTACTCGCAAATCACTCTTGTTTAATTATGTGGTATTGACTGGTAAAAGAAAGGTGAATTAGCTATGGCAAACAGCTTTGAGCGAATATATGCAGTGGTGAAGAAAATTCCGCGCGGAACGGTGGCCAGCTACGGGCAGGTCGCGCTGCTCGCGGGCAATCCGAGATGGGCGCGCGTCGTCGGCTACGCACTGCATGCCAATCCCGATCCGGAGGGGATTCCGTGCTACCGCGTGGTAACGAAAGACGGACGAACGTCACCGGCGTTTGCGTTCGGCGGCGCGGATATCCAGCGCGCACTGCTCGAAGCGGACGGCATCGAGTTCACCGAGGACGGCCGCGTGGATATGGCGAAATACGGCTGGACAGGATTAGGGTAACACCGCACAATTAAACTGCGGCGCTTTACGGAAATTTTGTGCTCTGACGTCGTTGTGCTTTCACGGTAATACACAAAGTATTACCGCAAAATCACGCCTAGTCAGACCGCAAAATTTACTCGTAAATCGCTCTTGTTCAATTATGTGGTATTACCCTGACTTGACAAATCCGGTCGTGCGGTGCTATGCTTGCGCCAAAGGAGTGACACGCATGATCGACATCGAAAAGCTGACCGCGCTCGCCATCGCGTATGACGCAGGCGACGCAAAACGGATTCAGCACTTTATAAAGGTATACGCATACAGCCGCCTGCTCGGGCGCAGGGAAGGTCTGGAGGAGCAGAAGCAGAATGTACTCGAAGCTGCAGCCGTCCTGCACGATATCGGCATCCACGAAGCCGAACGGAAGCACGGCTCGAGCGGCGGACACTGGCAGGAGATGGAAGGTCCGGCGGTCGCGGCTCCCATGCTGCAGCAGTGCGGCGCAGATGAGCGGGAGAGCGAGCGCGTGCAGTGGCTCATCGCGCATCACCATACCTATACCGCCGGAGAGGAAAAAGATTTCCGTATTCTGCTTGAAGCGGATTTCCTTGTCAACGCCTACGAGGACGGTATGACGGCAGAGCAGTGTAAAACCGCAAAAGACCGCGTGTTCCGAACCGAAACCGGCAAGCAGTATCTTGAAGAAATGTTTCTCAAACCGGCATATCAGGCGAAATAATGGAAAATTGAAAATGGAGACACCCACCGCAGTGGGCGTCCAGCGAGCAACCGCCCATAGGGCGGCTTTTAGCGAGTCGGAATGGAGAATGAACCCCGAGGTAGGGCATTCTCCATTTTTTCATTTTTATTGAGTGCCAGCCGGATAGCACGGTGCGCCGAGGTCGGCGCACCCTACGGTAAACATTCATTATCAAATTAAACTCGCAGGTGCCGTCTGTAGCCACCAGACCAACGAATTGCGCGACACAGGTATCCCCCAGGGGACCCTCTCTTGCCCTTTGGGCAATTCACCTTGTGTCGCGCCTGCGGAGAGCAGGCCGCATGTGTAGCAGTACGTTATCTGTGAACTGCGAATATGTCGAGAAATGGGCGCACACTGTGCGCCCCTACGGCAGAGTAATCCGACTGCCGTTCTCATATTTTTCGAAGCGGTCGCCGGTCTCTGGTATGCGTCAGGTTAAGAAACAAAAGGAAGTGGGAGTTAAGAGGGTAGAAACCATTGGTGTCTACCCTCTTGCCCTCGCCGTGGGTACGGCGCGCCCGCCGGGCAGGCAAGTTCCGTTCGCTTTGCAAGCGACCACTCCCCGAAATGTGAACATTTCGTGAAACCCGTTGACATTGCCGAGTGACGGTGTATAATATGTTAGCAAGCTAACAGTAAGGAGGCTAACAATGAATTGCTGTGACCATAATGAATGCTGCGGTCACTCGAACGACCGCATCGGTGCAGAAATCGGCATGCTGCATAATCTGCTTCGGCGGCAGATGGCGTGTATGACCGAAAAGACTGCGAATGCAGCAAATGTGACCGGCATGCAGGCGATGATCGTCCATCACCTGATCATACACGAAAAGCAGGGCGATATATTCCAGAAGGATCTGGAAAACGCGTTCCAGATGCGCCGCTCGACCGCGACCGGCATTCTCCAGCTGATGGAGCAGCACGGCATTATCCGCCGTGAGCCGGTGGAGCATGACGGCCGCCTGAAACGTCTGGTGCTGACCGAGCAGGCGCGTGCAATGGATGAATACATTACTGAGCGCATGCAGCAAATGGAACAGCTTCTGCGGCAGGGCATCACCGAGGATGAGCTGAAGGGCTGGTTTGCGGTCTGTGAAAAAATCCGCTCCAATCTGGAGCAGTACCAATGCAATATGTGCAGGGAGGGACAGAAATAATGATAAAACGACTGCTGAAAAGTGTGCGTGAGTTCAAAAAGGACGCACTGCTCACGCCGTTTTTCGTTGTGCTCGAGGTCGTGATGGAGGTCATCATTCCGCTGATTATGGCGCTGCTGATCGACAAGGGCATTGACGGGCAGGATATGGCCGCCATTTGGAAATACGGCATCATCCTTGTGCTGTGCGCCATGCTCGCGCTGGTGTTCGGCGCGGCGGCCGGCACCTTTGCGGCGAGAGCCTCAACCGGCTTTGCCCGCAATCTGCGTCACGATATGTACTACAATGTGCAGAATTTCTCGTTTTCCAACATTGATAAGTTCTCCACCGGTTCGATCGTCACCCGTCTGACCACCGATGTTACCAACGTACAGAACGCCTTTCAGATGTGCACGCGCATCGCGGTGCGCTGCCCGGTCATGCTGGTCTTTGCGCTGTTCATGGCGATGAGGATCAACAGCAGGATGGCGCTCGTATTCCTCGCGGTGCTGCCGATTCTGGCAATCGGCATGGGCATCCTGATGAAGGTTGTCGGTCCGGTCTTTGAGCGCGCATTCAAGATCTACGACCGCATGAACACGGTCGTACAGGAAAATGTGCGCGGCATCCGCGTTGTCAAGACCTATGTGCGTGAGGACCACGAGACTGAAAAGTTCGAGGGCGTTTCCGGCATGCTGTACCGCACGTTCTCCAAGGCGCAGAAGACCATGGCAGGCGTTATGCCGCTGATGCAGTTCTGCATGTACGCGTGCATGCTGCTCATTTCGTGGTTCGGCGCGCGTCTGATCGTCGGCGGCTCGATGACCACCGGCGAGCTGACCAGCATGTTCTCCTACGCGATGCAGATCCTGATGAGCCTGATGATGGTAGCGATGGTTTTCGTTATGATCACCATGGCCAAGGCGAGCGCAGAGCGTGTTGCCGAAATCCTCGATGAGCAGCCCGACCTGCACAATCCCGCAAACCCGATTCACGAGGTCAAGGACGGCGCGATCGAGTTCGATGACGTTTCCTTCAGCTACAAGGGCGATGAGCGCAAGCTGGCGCTCAAAAACGTCAACCTGCATATCAAGGCCGGTCAGACCGTCGGCATTCTCGGCGGCACCGGTTCCGCGAAGTCTACGCTCGTGCAGCTGATTCCGCGCCTGTACGATACCACGCACGGCACGGTCAAGGTCGGCGGCGTGGATGTCCGCGATTACGATATCGAGGCGCTGCGCGATCAGGTTGCCATGGTGCTCCAGAAGAACGTGCTGTTCTCCGGCACGATCAAGGAAAACCTTCGCTGGGGTGACGAAAACGCCTCGGACGAGGAGCTCGAGCGCGTATGCCGTCTGGCACAGGCGGATGAATTCATCCAGCAGATGCCGGATAAGTACGACACCCACATTGAGCAGGGCGGCTCGAATGTTTCCGGCGGTCAGAAGCAGCGCCTGTGCATTGCGCGTGCGCTGCTGAAAAAGCCGAAGATCCTCATTCTTGATGACTCGACCAGTGCGGTAGATACCAAGACGGATGCGCTCATCCGCAAGGCATTCGCGGAGGAAATCCCGGACACGACCAAGATTATCATTGCACAGCGTGTTTCCTCTGTGCAGGATGCGGATCAGATCGTCATTCTCGACGGCGGCACCGTGCAGGCTGTCGGCACGCACGATGAGCTGCTCGCCGCCAACACGATCTATCAGGAAATCTACAACCAGCAGAACAGAAAGGGCGGTGAGGAATAATGGCAAGACCTCAGATGCGCGGACCCGGCGGCCGCAGAGGCATGATGGGCGGCAAGCGCAGCAAAAATCCGAAAAAGACGCTCGGACGTCTTATGAAATATATTCAGAAGGGCTACGGCGTACAGTTTGTGGTCGTACTGATCTGCATTCTGCTGTCAGCTGTGGCAAACGTGGCAGGCTCCATGTTCCTCAAAAGCCTGATCGACGACTATATTTCTCCGCTGCTGCTGCAGGCATCTCCGGTGTTTACCGGTCTGCTGCATGCACTGATGAGCATGGCGGTGATCTATCTCATCGGCATTGCGACTACGTTCATCTACAACTGGCTGATGGTCAGCATTTCACAGGGCGTGCTCAAAAAAGTGCGTGACGAGATGTTCGCGCACATGCAGAAGCTGTCGATTCGCTACTTCGATACGCATACCCATGGCGATCTGATGAGCCATTTCACCAACGATACCGATACGCTGCAGCAGATGCTCAGCCAGTCCGTGCCGCAGATGTTTTCCTCGGCGATGACCATTATCTCGGTGTTCATCGGCATGCTGGTGACGAATGTATGGCTGACGCTGTTCGTACTGCTCGGCGTGTGCGTCATGCTCAAGGTGGTAAAGAAGCTGGGCGGTCAGTCCGCAAAATACTTCCTCGCGCAGCAGAAGTCGCTCGGCAGGGTCAACGGCTACATTGAGGAAATGATCAACGGTCAGAAGGTCATCAAGGTGTTCTGCCACGAGGAAAAGTGCAAGGAGCAGTTCGATGCGCTCAACAATGAGCTGCGCGAGAATGCTGCGAGTGCGAATACCTTCGCAAACATCCTCATGCCGATTATGATGAACATCGGCAACCTGCTGTACGTTCTGGTGGCGGTTGTCGGCGGTGCGCTGGCGCTGTCCGGCGTGGTCGGAAACAGCATCACCATCGGCGTTATTGCGTCCTTCCTGCAGCTGACTAAGTCGTTCACCCAGCCGGTAACGCAGATTTCGCAGCAGTTCAACTCCATCGTTATGGCGCTTGCCGGTGCCGAGCGTATCTTTGAGCTGATGGACGAGGAGCCTGAGGTAGACAACGGCTACGTTACTCTCGTTAACGCCAAGTACGACAAGAACGGCGAACTCGTTGAAACCCCGGAAAAGACCAACACCTGGGCGTGGAAGCACCCGCACGAGGACGGCACCACCACCTACACGCAGGTCCGCGGCGATGTCCGCTTCTTCGATGTGGATTTCGGTTATAACCCGGATAAGATCGTTCTGCACGACATCACGCTGTACGCCGAGCCCGGTCAGAAGGTCGCGTTCGTCGGTGCAACCGGCGCGGGCAAAACGACCATCACCAACCTGATCAACCGTTTCTACGACCTCGCGGACGGCAAGATCCGCTACGACGGCATCAATATCAATAAGATCAAAAAAGCCGATCTTCGCCGCTCGCTCGGCATCGTTTTGCAGGATACCAACCTGTTTACCGGCACCATCCGCGATAATATCCGCTACGGTCGTCTGGATGCGACCGACGAGGAAGTCGTGGCTGCGGCGCAGCTTGCCAATGCGGACGACTTCATCCGCCGACTGCCGGACGGCTACGATACCGTCATCGACGGTGACGGCGGCAGTCTGTCGCAGGGTCAGTGCCAGCTGCTTTCCATCGCGCGTGCGGCGGTTGCCGATCCGCCGGTTATGATCCTTGATGAGGCGACCAGCTCGATTGATACCCGCACGGAGTCCATCGTGCAGGCCGGCATGGACGGCCTCATGTACGGACGTACGGTGTTCGTTATCGCGCACCGCCTGTCCACGATTCAAAACGCAGACGTTATTATGGTGCTGCAGCTCGGTCATATCATCGAGCGCGGCAACCATGAACAGCTGATCGCGGAACACGGCAAATATTATCAGCTCTATACCGGAGCGTTTGAGCTGGAGTAAGATAAAAGAACCCGAAACGAGAGTTTCGGGTTCTTTTTGTGTGCAGTAGAGTGAAGAGTGGAGAGTTGAGAGTGAAGAGCATATGCAAGGTAGGAGGTAGGAGTGAGGAGGTAGGAGTTTGGTAATGATTTAGCGTTGTGTGGGCGGCCAATGGCCGCCCCTACGATTAAATGTGTGCAAATCGTTTGCTACGGTGCGCCGAGGTCGTCGCACCCTACGGTAAAGTTGGTTGATAGTCGTCGCACCCTACGGTAAAGTTGGTTGATAAATGAAATTCGGAGGAACTGTCTATAATAACGCGTAAAAGAGTTGCGCGGCACGGTCATCCTCCAGAGGACCCTCTCTTGCCCTTTGGGCAATTCACCTTGTGCCGCGCCTGCGTAGAGCAGCCGATATGTGTAGCAGTAAATTATCCGACACTGCGGATAGGTTAAGACATGGGCGCACACTGTGCGCCCCTACGGAAGAAAAAATCCTCTGCCGTTCTCCTTTTTCGCAGCGGTCGCCGGTCTCCGATTTGCGCCGAGTTATGCCAAGGTGGAAACGGGAGTCCCAAGAGGGTAGTACTCATTTAATCCGCGCACGGCGCGGGAACAAGGTTTAGTGGCCTACGGGCAAACCTTGGTGTCTATCCTTTTGGACCACGCGCTGACGGCAGCGCACATTCTCGAGCTTTATAAGCGCCGCTGTCTATCCTTTTGGTTTGCTGGCGAAACTGCCACTTTTACGCGCTCGAAAGTTGGAATATGCGCTTAACTTTTTTTAAAACGCAATTCCCGCTGTTATTTCCCGCCAAGCGGCACGTCTGCATTGGGATATACTGGGAAAACAGCAAGGGAGGCGTAACGAAATGGATAAACAAAGGGCAAGACGGTCCGCGTCGATACCGGTGCGGATCGGGCATGCAGCAGCATGGGCTGCCGGATTATGGAAACAGGAGCATTTGCGGACGCTCATCACAGGCGCACAGCGATTCGTGCTGTGTGCGGTGCTGGCACAGGGAACCATCCTTGGCGGATACATGCCGTTCGGACTGGCGATGACGGCGGCCTTGATGGCTCGAGGAGCGGGTCTGTCCGCGCTCGGCGGTCTGGTGTGCGGCGTCATGCTGCGCGGTGACGGATTCCACGGCGGCATTTACGCCGCGGCAGCGCTGCTGGTGCTGTGCGTGATGAGCGTGTGCGCCGGTTTGCGCGTGATGTCCGAGCGGTGGTTTGCGCCCAGTGTGGCAACGTTTGCAAGCGCGGCGTGTACATTCGTGTTTCTGCCGCTCGGCGCAGAGCTGACCGCACCGGCGGTGCTGACATTCCTGCTCGTGCAGGGCATCACGTTTGGCGTGTGCTGGATGTACGGCGCGGCCTTTGCACCGCCGCGCGACGAAAACGACTGGCGCAGACCGGTAACGCTTTTGGTGCTGACCGCAACCGTGCTTTTATCGCTTTCGGGTATCAATCTGTTCGGCGTGTTCGCTCCCGCGAGAGCGGGCGCGCTGCTGCTCGTGCTGGCGGCGGCGTATCTCGGCGGACCGGCGGCGGGCGCGGCAGCCGGTGTCGCGTTCGGCGCGGCAATGGATCTCAACATCGGCTACGGAGCCTTGTTCACCTGCTGCTATGGCCTGTGTGCGCTCGTTGCCGGACTGTTTCATGACAGCGGCCGCGGCTGGTTTTCGGTCTGTGCGCTCGGCGGCGGACTGTGCGCGGCTATGCTCGGCGTGGAGCATCCACTGTTCATTCCGCTGATCGCAGAGCTGTTCTGCGCGGTCCTCATGTTCGCGGCGCTGCCGCCCTTCGTGTGGGAGGCCATCCGGCGCAGCCTGCTGCCGGATACCCTGATGGGCGAAGCCGCCAGTCAGCGTGTGCGCAGACTCGCGGGCACCTGTGCGACCGAGGCGGCGCAGGCGTTCTACGAGCTGTACCTTGCTATGCTGCATGGCGTCAGCGAGGTCAAAGCCGCCGGAGACCGGAATATTCGGGCGGTATTCGACTACGCGAGCGATCATGTCTGCAAAAACTGCATGCTGTGTACGCAGTGCTGGCAGCGGGACTATGTGAGCACGCTGGCGGCGCTCAATGATGTGACCCAGCCGATGCTGCAGCGCGGGCGAGCGGAAATGAGCGATTTTCCCTATCATTTTGCAGCACGGTGTGCGCGTCTGCCCGAGCTGATGCGTGCCATCAACAGTGCGCTGTTTGCGCTGCGCGAGCGCGAAAGCCTTCGGCGGCAGCAGGAGGAAAACCAGAGCCTGCTTGCCAGGCAATACGCAGGCATTACGGATATTCTTCGGCAGCTTGGCGCGGAGGTCACGCAGGATGAAACGGCGCAGCCGCTGATGGAACGGCAGGTGCGCCGGTATGCGGCAGCGTTCGGATGGATCGACCGCGTGTGCGCGGTGCGGGATTCGCAGGGCAGGCTGACCGTTGAACTGTACGGCGAGGGCATCGATGACATCATGAAGCAGGGGGACGGCTTTTCGGCCGGTCTGTCGGCACTGCTGGGCGTGACGCTGACCGCACCGGAGAAGAAAAAGGGCAGTCAGGGCATCCATGTTGAGATGCACGAGCGGGCGCCGTACCGTGCGGTGGTCGGCATTGGCCGTCAGCAGAAGGAGGGCGCGTCGGTCTCGGGCGACAACGCGTGCTACTTTCTCACCGACACCGGAACGGCGTGCCTGCTCCTGTCGGACGGCATGGGCTCGGGTGCCGCCGCGTCGCGGGACAGCCGCATGCTCATTACCTCGCTCGAGCGGTTCCTGCGTGCAGGCATTTCGGTCGGAGACGCGCTGCACGCGGTCTCTCCGGCGCTGCGCCTGCGGTCAGACGGCATGCGCTTCACCACACTGGACGCATTCACGCTCGACCTGTTCAGCGGACGCGCGGAAAACCTCAAGTGCGGCGCCGCACCGACCTACATGCGGCTGAACGGCCGGTGGACCATTCTGCCGGGCACGGCGCTGCCTATCGGTCTGGCGGAGGAGGACGAACTTGGCGATGCCGTGCCGCTGCAGATGAACGACGGCGATATCGTGGTTCTGCTTTCGGACGGCGTGACCGACGGCACGGACGATAAATGGGTGCGGCAGCTGCTCATCGCGCATGCAGGCGACAGCCCGAAGGAGATCGCGGCACAGCTTGTGAACGAGGCGAAAGGCCGCGGACACGATGACGATAGGACCGTAATGGTCATGAAAATTGAAAAGCTGGAATGAGACTGGTATAAAATCACGAAAGAGGGGAATGATGGAACAAAGGGAAAAGGAGGAATCTATATGGTACGAGGTGTCAGCCGCCGCGTCATTGTCGTCAAGCCGGAGCAGCCGGCGCTGTTCGAGCAGGCCATTTTCCTTGTGCGGGACTACAATGCGCCGCGCGGCGACATGGTGCGGGAGGCCTGCCGCATCGCAAACAGCTATCTGCCGCGCAGACGGCGGTCGAGAAGAAAGGCGGACGGTCTTTCTCTGCTTGCCGGATTTTGGGCTGGCGCACTGCTCATCGGCACCATTTGGGCGCTGACGGCGCTCGTTTTGTAAACAGATTATAAAATAAGAGGCCGTTCCCTTGTACCCTTCGGTTTTGGTTGGTATACTATAGTACACAGACGAAAATTTCGGTTTTCGCTTACTATAGATCAAACGGAGGCGGCTAATATGACGGCCGAAACCTTTTTTCAACTGTTCAACCAGTACGGACTGATCCTGGTCTGTGCCGTGGTTTTCTGCGAATATATGAACCTGCCCGGATTTCCAGCAGGCGTTATCATGCCGTGCGTCGGTGTGCTGATTGCCCGGAGCGAGCTGTCGCTGCCGCTGACGGTTTTTCTGAGCGTGGTCGCCGGTGTGCTCGGCAGTCTGGTCATCTACGCCGTGTGCTACTGGGGCGGCGAACCGGTGATGGAGAAGCTGTTCGGCAGGAGCAAGAAATTCAAGTCTCTCGTGCGTAAATGCCATGAATTTATCGACGCACAGCATGGGCGCGGACTGGCGATCATCCGCGTGATCCCGTGTATCCGCACCATTGTTTCCATCCCGGCCGGACTGCTCCGGATGCCGGTCAAGTGGTTCGTCGGCTGGTCTGCGGCAGGCATTGCCGTGTGGAATACCGCACTGATCTCGTTCGGGTATTTCTTCAGCGAGAAGATTCTCAGCATGGTAATGTAACCAAATATATCGACAGGGTAAATCCTCGGATTTGCCCTGCTTTTGCGTTTTTCGGTCGAAAAATGGGTGCATCCATTCTGTAAGTTGCATTTGCAGTCGCGTTATGGTAAAATATACACCGTTATTATAATATGTATAAGACGGAGGAACGATATGCAGATCGGCAACGTAACAATCAACGGAAAACTGGCGCTTGCACCGATGGCAGGCGTGACCGATCTTGCATTCCGCCATATCTGCCGGGAGCACGGCGCGGCGCTGACCGTGACCGAAATGGTCTCCGCAAAGGCGCTGTGCTATAAGGATAAGAAAACGCCGCGTCTGCTTGAGCTGGGGGCGGACGAGCATCCGGTGGCTGCCCAGATTTTCGGGCACGAGCCGGACACGATGGCCGAAGGCGCGAAACTGGCGCTGGAGAAATCCGGCTGTGATATCATCGACATCAACATGGGCTGTCCGGCGCCGAAGATCGTGAACAACGGTGACGGCTCCGCGCTGATGAAGGACCCGGAGCTTGCGTCCAAGGTGATTGCAGCGGTCGTAAACGCGGTCGATGTGCCGGTAACGGTCAAGTTTCGCAAAGGCTGGGATGAAAAAAGCGTCAACTGCGTGGAATTTGCAAAAATGGCTGAGCAGTCCGGCGCGGCAGCGATTACGCTGCACGGACGCACGCGCTCGCAGCAGTACAGCGGCACCGCCGACTGGGATGCGATTCGTGAAGTCAAGCAGGCGGTTTGCATTCCGGTGTTCGCCAACGGAGATGTGGCCGAACCCGAGGACGCGGTCCGCATTCTCGCGCACACCGGCGCGGACGGCGTGATGATCGGGCGAGGTTCGCTCGGTGATCCGTGGCTGTTCGAGCGGGCAAATGCACTGCTCGAGACCGGCATCTGTCCGGCACTGCCGCCGTTCGCGGAGCGCATTGATACGGCTGTGCGGCAGATCGAGCTTGCCGCCGAGCAGAAGGGCGAGCATATCGCCATGCTCGAGGCACGCCGACACGTTAACTGCTATCTCAAGCGGGAAAGCGGTGTCAAGACGTTCAAGAACCGCATTTGCGCACTCACCAAGCTGAGTGACCTGTATGAAATCGCAGACGAACTGAAAGCCTTCGTTTCGGCGAAGGAGAACATATAATAAATAAGGTAAGAGAAAGAGAGGGGAGACGCAATGGACGACAAGCATATTGTGGCGCAGGCGCGGCGCGGCGAGCTTTCCGCCTTTGAGGAGCTGGTAACGCGCTACGAAAAGCGCGTGTATGCGATCGCGCTGCGCTCGTCCGGCTCGCCGGAGGATGCCGCAGATATCACGCAGGAGGTTTTCCTTCGGGCATGGCGCTCGATGAAGGACTTCCGCGGGGACAACGGCTTTGCGACCTGGCTGTTCCGCATCACGATGAACCAGTGCGTCGATTACGCGCGGCATAAGCAGAGTCAGCCGCCGACACAGCCGCTCGTGCAGGGCGAGGATGACGAGGAACGCGAACTGCCGCTTCCGGATACGGCTCCATCTCCCGAGGAGCACCTGGAGAACAGCGAGCTGGGACGCGAGCTTGCCGCCGCGCTCGATGAGGTGAGCGACGAGCACCGCAGAATCGTCCTGCTGCGGGACGTTTCCGGCATGAGCTACACCGAGATCGCTGAGATACTCGAGGTCAGCGAAGGTACGGTAAAGTCGCGGCTGTCACGCGCACGCATTGCTTTACGCAAAATTTTACTCAAACGAGGGAACCTTTTTCATTTGCCTTCGTCTAAAGATATGGAAGGAGGCGAGGAGCATGAATGAGGAGGAATATTTTGAACAGCTTTGCTCGAACAGTGTGGACGGAACCCTGACCGATTCCGAAAAGCAAAAGCTGGAGGAGCATCTGGCAGAGTGCCCATCGTGCGCCGCGCTGAAAGAGGATCTGGAGCAGATGCACAGTATGCTGGCGGTGGACGAAACCGAGCCGCCGGCCGGACTGCATGACAGCATTATGGAACGTCTGCGGCAGGAGGAAACCGTTCGGGTGGTCGCGCCGCAAAAGCCGATGCGCCGTCTGCCGGTGTTTACGATGGTAGCCGCTGCGGCGGTTGTCGTGCTGGTCGTGCTCGGCGGCGGACTGATGCCCGCGTTCAGTACGGTGGGCAGCGGCAGCACGGCGGCAGCGGATTCCGTTTCGGCGGACGCAGGAGACGGCACGGCGGACGGCGGTATGCAGGATGAGATCGAGCAGTCCGTGCGGGAGAACGCCGATGCATCGAGCGGCGGAGCATCGAATTCGAGCGCGCAGCAGAGCGGTACGGCTTCGCAGAGCACGAACGGCAGCGCATACAGCGGACAGAATGACACCGGCGAGGACTCTGCGGCGAATGCGCAGAGCGATGCGGGCGTTGATGCCGAGCAGTATGCAGACAACGATCAGTCGATTGCAGCGCCTGAGCCGATTATTGAGAAGTCGGTACAGGTGCAGACCGGTCCGGTGCTCGCGCTCCCGCAAAGCCTGCACGGCACACACACCGCGTATTGCTATGTGGCCATCGGCGGCAGCAGCCTGCCGGATATTGATGGTGAGCTGCTCGCGCAGGAGAACGGCGTTTCGTGGTTCCGGCTGGACAACAGTATGGAAACGCTCGAAAAGACTCTGCAGATAGTAGAACGGGCGGGCTGCACGGTAACTGCCTATGATAAGGTCGATCTGACGATCGACAGCCATGCAGATTCGTGGATCTTAGCGGTTGTTACCGGTTGAGATTGGGCAAAACAGACCTGAAACGAGGGTTTTTGGGTCTGTTTTTGTGCATAACGCGAAAAATTCCGATTTCAACAAAAAATCGCTGAAAATTTTGTGCAAACACTTGACTTTTCTCCGAAAGTATTGTAATATGTATAAGAACTTGCGAGAGCAAGTAAAACGCGATGATACCGGAGATTGCTGCTATGAGCAGGTAACTTCGGTGGAGTAGGTCCGACAATCGGGCGGTTGAGATAACTGCTATCAGCTGAATTCAGATATTCAGCAAAAACGCAATGTTCATGCGTAAATTCGGGACTCGCGGCGCGTGCGCCGTCAAGCCGATGGTTTGAACCACTTACGTTTCTTATCGTGACCGGATTGTTGCGCTGCGGAGTCAGTGCGCCCGGTTATTTTCATGCCCGTTGCGTGATACGCACGGCGGAGTTGCAGTTTCTCTCCGTAGCGAGTCAAAACATTATTTAATGTATGGCACACATACGAGGAGGAAATTCCACAATGGCAAACGCACAGAAGATTCGCATTCGCCTGAAGGCGTATGATCACGAGCTGATCGACCAGTCCGCAGAGAAGATCATCGAGACCGCTAAGCGCAACGGCGCTAAGGTTTCCGGCCCGATCCCGCTGCCGACCGAGAAGCAGATCGTTACCATCCTGCGTGCTGTTCACAAGTACAAGGATTCTCGTGAGCAGTTCGAGCGCCGCACCCACAAGCGCCTGATCGACATCATCAACCCGAATCAGGCTACCATCGAGGCTCTGACCACTCTCGACCTGCCGGCTGGCGTCGAGTTCGAGGTTAAGCTCTAATTTAAGTCAACAAGCTGACCGGATTAACCCACCGGCGGTTTGAAGCCCTGCCGCGACACGCGCGGCGAGGTCATGTTGGCGGTCAAATGCCGTCAACCAATAACCTTTAAGGAGGAAAAACAAATGCTGAACAAAGCAATCATCGGCAAGAAGGTCGGTATGACCCAGATCTTCAATGCTGACGGCAAGGTTATCCCCTGCACCGTAATCGAAGCAGGTCCTTGCGTTGTAACTCAGCTCAAGACCGAAGAGAAGGACGGCTACAATGCTGTACAGTTCGGTTTTGAGGATGTTAAGGAAGCTCGCCTGAACAAGCCCCAGAAGGGTCACCTGAAGAAGGCTGGCGACTCCCTGAAGAAGTACCTGAAGGAGTTCCGTTTTGAGGACTGCACTCCGTTCCAGCTCGGCGATGTTGTTAAGGCTGACATGTTCGTTACCGGCGATTATGTTGACGTTACCGGCACTTCCAAGGGCAAGGGCTACGCTGGCGTAATCAAGCGCTTCAACGCATCCCGCCTGAAGGAAACCCACGGTACCGGCCCTGTACACCGCCATGCGGGTTCTATGGGCGCTTGCTCTGATCCGTCCAAGATCATGAAGGGCAAGATGATGCCGGGTCACATGGGCGCTGAGCAGGTTACTGTTCAGAACCTGGACGTTGTAAAGGTTGACGCTGAGCTTAACCTGATCGCCGTTTGCGGCGCAGTTCCGGGCCCGAAGGGCGGCATCGTAGTGCTGAAGAACACCGTTAAGAACAACAAGGTTGCCAAGGGCGAGGCTGGCATCAGCAAGAACCCGCAGAAGGCTTCCGCAAGAAAGTAAGGGAAGGAGGAGCAAATCATGCCTACAGTAGCAGTTTTTGATATGACCGGTAAGAAGACCGGCGAGATGGAGCTGAACGCGGCTGTTTTCGGTATCGAGCCGAACATGACCGTTGTACACGCTGCAGTAAAGAATTATCTGGCTAACCAGCGTCAGGGCACTCAGTCCACGCTGACCCGCGCCGAGGTTCGTGGCGGCGGCATCAAGCCGTGGCGTCAGAAGGGCACCGGCCGTGCTCGTCAGGGTTCTATCCGCTCTCCGCAGTGGACCCATGGTGGTATTGCCCTCGGCCCGAAGCCCCGTTCCTACAACTACAGCCTGACCAAGAAGACCAAGCGTCTGGCTATGCTGTCCGCTCTGTCTGCAAAGGCAGCAGCAGGCGAGATCATCGTAATCGATGGTCTGGATATGGGCGAGATCAAGACCAAGTCCTTCGTTGGTTTCCTGAACGCAGTTGAGGCAACCGGCAAGAGCCTGGTAGTTACTCCGGAAGTTCGCACCAACGTAGTTAAGTCTGCGGCAAACATCCCGGGCGTACGCACCACGATCGCGTCTACCCTCAATGTATACGACATCCTCAATGCTGACAAGTTCATCATCGACAAGGCAGCAGTTGAGAAGCTGCAGGAGGTATACGCATAATGAAGTACGCATACGACATTATCAAGAAGCCGATCATCACCGAGCGTTCCATGATGGGCGCACAGGACAACAAGTACACCTTCGAAGTAGCGATCGACGCCGGCAAGGTAGAGATCAAGAAGGCTGTAGAGGAGATCTTCGGCGTTAAGGTTGCCAAGGTTAACACCATCAAGCTGCCGGGCAAGTGGAAGCGCATGGGCGTTCACGTTGGCAAGCGTTCCGACATCAAGAAGGCAGTAGTTACTCTGACTGCCGATTCTAAGAAGATCGAGATCTTCGAGAACATGATGTAAATATTCTAAGGGGGAATCCTTCCCCCTTAGATACCGAAAAAGTTCCCTTCGGAAACTTTTTCGGATAACCCCCTCTCGAATGAATACATTCGAGAACGCGCCTCTAAGGCGCGGGCAGTGGTGTAAAAGTACGGCGCAGCCGCACTTTTACGAACACCCCTGCGGGGTGATAGAAGCTCGATTGAAACTGTAGTTTCAATCGAAAAAGCCGCAAGGCTTTTTGTATGGGGAAGCCACCCCGATAATAACGTATCAAGGAGTTGAAATTCCAAATGGCTATCAAGACTTTCAACCCGACGACGCCCTCGCGCAGAAATATGACTGTGCTTTCCTACAAGGGTCTGTCTAAGGTGAAGCCCGAGAAGAGCCTTCTCGAAAAGGTCAAGAAGACCGCTGGCCGCAACAGCTACGGCCGCATCACCGTTCGCCACATCGGCGGCGGCAACAAGAAGAAGTACCGTATCATTGACTTCAAGCGTCAGAAGCTCGACGTTTACGCCGAGGTTAAGACCCTGGAGTATGATCCGAACCGTTCCGCTAACATCGCTCTCGTTCAGTACGAGGACGGCGAGAAGGCATATATCCTCGCTCCCGAGGGCCTGAAGATCGGCGACAAGGTCGTTTCTTCCAAGGATGCCGACATCAAGCCCGGCAACTGCCTGCCGGTTGAGAACATTCCGGTTGGTACCATGATCCACAACATCGAGCTGTACCCGGGCAAGGGCGCACAGCTGGTTCGTTCCGCAGGCGTCGGCGCTCAGCTGATGGCTAAGGAAGGCGGCAAGGCAATGGTTCGTCTGCCCTCCGGTGAGCTGCGTTACGTCCGTCTGGACTGCAAGGCTACCATCGGCGTTGTTGGTAACTCTGATCATTCTAACGTACAGCTGGGTAAGGCTGGCCGTACCCGTCATCTGGGTATCCGCCCGACCGTTCGTGGTTCTGTAATGAACCCGTGTGATCACCCGCACGGCGGCGGCGAAGGCAAGAGCCCAATCGGTCGTCCGTCTCCGGTTACCCCGTGGGGCAAGCCGGCTATGGGTTACAAGACCCGCAAGAAGAACCACCGCACCGACAAGCAGATCGCTCGTCGTCGCAACGGCAAGTAAGAAAGGAGTTATCTTAATATGGGCAGAAGTGTTAAGAAAGGCCCTTTTGTGGCTCCTGAGCTTATCAAAAGAGTCGTTGAAATGAACGAAAAGGGCGAGAAGAAGGTCCTCAAGACCTGGTCCCGCGCTTCCACGATCTTCCCTGAGTTCGTCGGTCATACTATCGCAGTACACGACGGCCGCAAGCACGTTCCGGTATACGTTACCGAGGACATGGTTGGTCACAAGCTGGGCGAGTTTGCTCCCACCCGTACCTACAAGGGTCACGCGGGCAGCAAGACCTCCAATAACGGTAAGTAAGGAGGAGTTAAAGTAACATGGAAGCAAGAGCTATTGTACGCAACGTACGCATGACCCCGCGAAAGATCAAGCTGATCTGCGATCTGATCCGCGGCAAGGATGCGGGCGAAGCTATGGCCATCATCATGAATACCCCCAAGGCAGCATGCGAGCCGATGGAGAAGCTCCTCAAGAGCGCAGTTGCCAATGCCGAGAACAATCACGGCATGAACACCGACAAGCTTTACGTTAAGGAAGTTCACGTCGGTCCCGGTCCGATCATGAAGCGCGTTATGCCGCGTGCACAGGGCCGTGCATTCAGAATCCTCAAGAGAACCTCGCACGTAACGCTGGTTCTTGGCGAGAAAGAATAAGGGAGGGTAATCAATGGGCCAGAAAGTAAATCCGAACGGTCTCCGTGTCGGCGTTATCAAGAATTGGGATTCCCGTTGGTTCGCTAAGGACAATGTGTTCGGCGACCTCCTCGTGGAAGACTACAAGATCCGTAAGGATCTGAAGAAGCGTCTGTACGACGCAGGCGTTCCGGCGATCGAGATCGAGCGCAAGAACGACGAAATCAAGATCATGATCCAGTGCGCACGTCCCGGCATGGTTGTCGGCCGCGGCGGCGAGGACATCAAGAAGCTCGAAGAAGAGCTGACCAAGAAGTACGGCAAGAAGGTTCGCTGCTCCATCATCGAGATCAAGAACCCGGACACCAACGCTACCCTGGTTGCTGAGAACATTGCAGCTCAGCTCGAGAAGCGCATCGGTTTCCGCCGTGCAATGAAGCAGTCCATGGGCCGTGCAATGCGCATGGGCGCCAAGGGCATCAAGGTTTCCTGCGGCGGCCGTCTGGGCGGCGCGGAAATCGCACGCACCGAGCATTACCACGAGGGCACCATTCCGCTGCAGACCCTGCGTGCGGACATCGACTATGGTTTTGCTGAAGCTGCGACCACCTACGGCCGCATCGGTGTTAAGGTATGGATCTACAAGGGTGAGGTTCTCCACGGCGGTCCGCGTCTGGGTCGCTCCATTGAAGCTCCGAAGCCGGCATTCGAGCGCCGCGATCGTCGCGGTGACCGTCGCGGCCGTCGTGACTTCAACCGTGGCGAGCGTCGTGCTCCCCGTCAGGAAGGAGGCAACCGTTAATGCTGCTCCCTAAGAGAGTTAAGTATCGTCGCGTTCATCGCGGCCGTATGACCGGCAAGGCTACCCGCGGTAACTTCGTATCGAACGGTGAGTTCGGTATCCAGGCTACCGAGCCGTGCTGGATTACCTCGAATCAGATCGAGGCAGCCCGTATCGCTATGACCCGTTACACCAAGCGTGGCGGTCAGGTATGGATCAAGATTTTCCCCGACAAGCCGGTTACCAAGCATCCGGCTGGTGCTCGAATGGGTTCCGGTAAGGGCGCACCCGAGTACTGGGTTGCAGTAGTTAAGCCGGGCCGTGTACTGTTTGAGATCGCAGGCGTTTCCGAGGAAGTTGCTCGTGAGGCACTGCGTCTGGCAAGCCACAAGCTGCCCTGCAAGACCAAGTTCGTTGCCCGTGAGAAGAATGGCGGTGAAGCATGATGAAGGCATCTGAGATCAGAGAACTGACGGCTGAGGAGCTGTCTGCAAAGCTCGGTGAGCTGAAGAAGGACCTCTTCAACCTCCGTCTGCAGCTCGCTACCAATCAGCTCGACAACACCAACAAGATCAATGAAGTCAAGCACGACATTGCTCGTATCAATACCGTTATCCGCGAGAAGCAGATCGCGGAGAAGGCATAAGGGAGGGAAACGAATATTATGAGCGAAAGAGCATTACGCAAAACGCGAGTAGGCAAGGTCGTTTCCGATAAGATGGATAAGACCATTGTCGTAGCAATTGAGGATCGTGTAGCACATCCTCTGTACAAGAAGGTTATTCCGCACACCTATAAGCTGAAGGCACACGACGAGAACAACGAGTGTGGCATCGGTGATAAGGTTAAGGTGATGGAGACCCGTCCGCTGTCTAAGGACAAGCGTTGGCGCCTGGTCGAGATCATCGAGAAGGCAAAGTAAGGAGGAGAGCACATGGTTCAGCAGGAAAGCTTTCTGCGTGCAGCTGACAACAGCGGCGCAAAGGAACTGAAGGTAATCCGTGTTCTCGGCGGCTCCGCACGCAAGTACGGCAACATCGGTGACGTAGTTGTTTGCTCGGTGCGCAAGTGCACCCCGGGCGGCGGCGTAAAGAAGGGCGATGTCGTTAAGGCAGTTATCGTCCGCACCGTTAAGGGCCTGCGCCGCGCTGACGGCAGCTATATCCGCTTTGACGAGAACGCTGGCGTTATCATTCGTGATGACAAAAACCCCCGCGGCACCCGTATCTTTGGGCCTGTCGCTCGTGAGCTGCGTGACAAGGATTACATGAAGATCCTGTCGCTTGCTCCGGAAGTACTGTAAGGAGGTCGCCAACAAATGAACAATTTGCACGTTAAGACGGGCGACACCGCAGTCGTTCTTTCCGGCAAGGAAAAGGGCAAGCGCGGCAAGATCCTGTCCGTAAACCCGAAGAAGGGTATGGTAGTAATCGAAGGTGTGAACATGATCAAGTGCCACACCAAGCCCCGCCGTCAGGGTGAAACCGGCGGCATCATCGAGCGCGAGGGTGCGCTGCGTGCCTGCAAGGTAATGCGCGTATGCCCGAAGTGCGACAAGCCGACTCGTGTAGCGCACAAGTTCACCGAGAACGGCACTAAGCTGACGGTGTGCAAGCACTGCGGCGAAACGCTTTAAGAAGAGGAGGTTGCAATAAATGGTTCCGAATATGAAAGCAAAGTATACTGCGGAAGTTGCGCCTGCTCTGATGAAGAAGTTTCAGTACGAGAGCGCAATGCAGATTCCGAAGCTCGACAAGATCGTAATCAACGTCGGCTGCGGTAAGGAAGCAAACGGTAACTCCAAGGTTATCGAGGCTATTGTCCGTGATATCACCCTGATCTCCGGCCAGAAGCCGATCATCACCCACGCTAAGAAGTCCATCGCAAACTTCAAGCTGCGTGACGGCATGCCGGTAGGCGTTAAGGTAACCCTGCGCCGTGACCGCATGTGGGAGTTCCTGGATCGTCTGTTCAACGTAGCTCTGCCGCGTGTACGCGACTTCCGCGGCATCAACGGCAACGCATTTGACGGCCGTGGCAACTACGCTCTGGGTCTGAGCGAGCAGCTGATCTTCCCGGAAATTTCCTATGATCAGATCGACAAGATCCGCGGCATGAACATCGTTATCTGCACCACTGCAAATACCGATGAAGAAGCAAAGGAGCTGCTTACTCTGATGGGCGCTCCGTTTGAGAAGTAAGGAGGAGAAGTTAAATGGCTAAGAAGTCGATGGTTCTCAAGCAGCAGGCTAAGCCGAAGTTCTCCAGCCGAGCTTACAACCGCTGCAAGATCTGCGGCCGTCCGCACGCTTACCTGCGTGATTTCGGTATCTGCCGTATCTGCTTCCGCGAGCTGGCTTACAAGGGCCAGATCCCGGGTGTCCGCAAGGCATCCTGGTAAGGAAGAGCGATTTCAAAAAGGAACCCGTAAGGGTTCCTTTTTTTATGTCTTCAGGCAGAAAGTAAGCGGTGCACACGAGTTGCGTAGCAATACGTTGTTGCTGGGCGGCGTTTACACGCTATCAATGATGTTTAAGAATTGAATTGTGGTGAATATCTAACATGTAGGGCGGGGTGACCTCACTCCGCCGTTTTTTAACGGTTTGCTGTCATTTACATACGGCGGGATGAGGTCATCCCGCCCTACAATATAACATGTTAAATTATTTTGTGTGTGAAACAAATTTGTGATATAATTCGATAGCTATGGACGGCACCTGCGGGTTATATTTGATGTAAGGCTTTACCGTAGGATGCGCCGACTCGGCGCACCGCTTGTAAACCATCTGCATATCGCTTAATCAGAGCGGACACACTGGTCCGCCCCTACGGTGAATTTTTGATGCGATTGATTTGGAAATCCGTTGTTTTCTGATGCAAAAATTCATATATTTTAGGTAAATTTCGCGTTTTCCTCTTGCATTTTCCCGCAAAATGTGTTTTAATTATTCTGTTATAAATATTTCAATGCGATGAGCAGGAAAAGTAACGCTGTGTTCCTCTTTCTCAGAGAGAACGGTCCCATGGCTGCAAGCCGTTTATCGAGGTATGGCGCGAAGTTCCCCTGTGAGCACCGGTGCTGAATAGATGCAGTAGGCGCCGGCGAAGTAACGCTCCGTTACCGGCGTTCAATGAGTGCCCGATTTTTTCGGGAATCAGGGTGGTACCACGGAAGTTTTACGCCTTTCGTCCCTATTTTACGGGGACGGAAGGCGTTTTTTATTACCACTGTAATGGATGATACCCGTAGGGCGCGACGACTCGGCGCGCCGCATCGAACGGCAGCTGATGATTTCAGACGGCGTGCCGAGGTCGTCACGCCCTACGAACTATCCGCCCTCACTCTATCACAAAATCACATTCCAAAGGAGAATTGGTATGAAAGAAAAGCTGCAAGGCATTTTGCAGACCGCGAAGGAGCAGCTCGCTGCCGCGAAGGATTCGCGCGCGCTGGACGAGGCCCGCGTTAAGTTCCTCGGCAAAAAGGGTGAGCTGACCGCGCTGCTCAAGGGCATGAAGGACGTTGCCGCAGAGGAGCGTCCGGTTGTTGGTCAGCTGATCAACGACGTTCGTGCGGAGATCGAAACCATCATTGACAAGCAGAAGAAGCTGATCGAGCAGGCTGCGCTCGAGAAGAAGCTGGAGGCAGAGACCATCGACGTTACCCTGCCGGGTGAGGACGTTGTCATCGGCAAGAAGCATCCGCTGAACATCGTGCTCGACGAGTTTAAGGAGATTTTCCTCGGTATGGGCTTCTCGATCGCTGAGGGTCCGGAGGTTGAGCTGGATCACTACAACTTTGAGGCGCTGAACATTCCGAAGGACCATCCGGCACGCGACACGCAGGATACCTTCTATATTTCGGATAATGTTGTGCTCCGCACGCAGACCTCTCCGATGCAGGTCCGCACGATGGAAAAGCGCAAGCCGCCGATCCGCATTATCGCGCCGGGCCGTGTTTACCGTTCGGACGCCGTTGACGCAACCCACTCTCCGCTGTTCCATCAGATCGAGGGTCTGGTTGTCGATAAGGGCATCCGCATGAGCGACCTGAAGGGCATTCTCGAGCTGTTCGCAAAGAAGCTGTACGGCGAGGACACGGTTGTTCGTTTCCGTCCGCATCACTTCCCGTTCACCGAGCCGTCTGCGGAGATGGATATCCAGTGCTACCGCTGCCACGGTGAAGGCTGCCCGCTCTGCAAGGGCGAGGGCTGGATCGAGATCCTCGGCTGCGGCATGGTTCACCCCAAGGTGCTTGAGATGAGCGGCATCGACCCGAATGAATACTCCGGCTACGCCTTCGGCATCGGTCTGGAGCGTATGGTTATGGGCCGCTTCAAGATCGACGATATCCGTCTGTTCTATGAGAACGACGTTCGATTCCTGCACCAGTTCTAAACCTGCACCCGTAGGGCGGGATGACCCCATCCCGCCGCACTCTCCCGCATGTTACAAGCGATACGTATTATCGTAGGGCGCGACGACCCCGGCGCGCCGCTCGTAAGTATATGCAGGCGGCAAATACGGCGCGCCGAGTCGTCGCGCCCTACGGACAACAATAACACCAAAAGGAGTGTTCCTATCAATGAAACTGCCATTATCCTGGCTTTCGGATTATACCGATATGAACGGCATCACCCCGAAGGAGTATGATGCCAAGCTGACTATGTCCGGCTCCAAGGTCGAGGAGGTTTACTACCTCGGCGCGGAGATCGACAACGTTGTGACCGGCAAGATCCTCGAGGTTGTCGATCACCCGGATTCCGACCATCTGAAGATCTGCCAGCTCGATGTCGGCAAGGAGGAGCCGGTGCAGATCGTCACCGGCGCACCCAATGTAACGCCTGCGTCCGTTGGCGAGATCTGCCCGGTCTGCCTGCACAAGTCCACCCTGCCGGGCGGCGTGAAGATCACCAAGGGCAAGCTGCGCGGCGTGCCGTCCAACGGCATGATGTGCTCGTTCCAGGAGCTGGGTCTGTCCCACGGCTGCGTACCGTATGCGTGCGAGAACGGCATCCTGTTCCTGCCGGCCGGCACCCCGGTTGGCGAGGATATCAAGAAGGTACTCGGTCTGGACGACTGGGTTTCCGATTTTGAGATTACGTCCAACCGCCCGGACTGCCTGAGCGTGATCGGCCTTGCGCGTGAGACCGCAGCAACCTTCGACCGTCCGTTCAGCGTCAAGACCCCGGAGGTCAAGGGCGTGGGCGACGACATCAACAAGTATATGTCGGTTGAGGTCAAGGATACTGACCTGTGCCCGCGCTACACCGCCCGCATTGTCAAGAATATCAAGATCGAGCCGTCTCCGGCGTGGATGCGCGAGCGTCTGCACGCCTGCGGCGTTCGTCCGATCAACAACATCGTTGATATCACCAACTATGTTATGCTCGAGTACGGCCAGCCGATGCATGCGTTCGACTACAAGTGCCTGTCCGATGGCCGCATTGTTGTCCGCCGTGCCCGCAACGGCGAGTCCATCCAGACTCTGGACGGCGTGGATCACGACCTGAGCGACAAGATGCTCGCCATCTGCGACAACGACAAGCCGGTTGCTGTTGCAGGCGTTATGGGCGGCGCAAACTCCGAGATTATGGACGACACCAAGACCGTCGTTTTCGAGTCTGCAAACTTCCACGGCGCTACCGTTCGTATCACCGCAAAGGCACTCGGCATGCGTACCGAGGCCTCCGGCCGCTTTGAGAAGGGCCTTGATCCGCGTATGACCCTCGATGCGGTCAACCGTGCGTGCGAGCTGGTGGAGCAGCTGGGCGCAGGTGAGGTCATCGACGGCATTATCGACGTTGACAACTCCGACCCGAACCACAAGCGTCTGCCGTTCGAGCCGGACAAGATGAACGCACTGCTCGGTCTGGAGCTGTCCGCTGAGGAGCAGGTAAAGCTGCTCGAGAAGCTGGACTTCAAGATCGAGAACAATGAGGTCGTTGTGCCGTTCTTCCGCACCGATATCAACCGCATGTGCGACGTGGCTGAGGAGGTTGCCCGCATGTACGGCTACGACAAGATCCCGACCACGCTGTACGCAGGCGAGATGGTACAGGGTGAGTTCACGCCGTCTCAGCAGGCGGAGCGCGCTGCCGCTCTAGTTTGCCGCGAGGCAGGCTTTGACGAGTCCATGAGCCACTCGTTCATCTCCCCGAAGTTCTACGACATGATCGGCTGGGACGAGAACGACCCGCGCCGTATCTCTACCACCATCCTCAACCCGCTTGGTGAGGATTTCAGCGTGATGCGCACCACCGTGCTGCCGTCCATGCTGGATAATCTGGCGCACAACCACGCACACCGCAACCCGACCGCTTCGCTGTACGAGCTGGGCACCATCTACACCCCGACCGTCAAGGACGGCAAGGCTGACCCGGACGTTCTGCCGCACGAGGAGAAGATCCTGACCCTCGGCAGTTACGGCCGCCTGTCGTTCTTCCAGTTCAAGGGCGCGATCGAAGCGCTGCTGCGTGAGCTGAACATCAAGGGCGCATCCTTCGCTCCCGAGAAGGCCAACCCGTCCTATCACCCGGGCCGCTGCGCCAAGGTGCTGATCGACGGCAAGGAGATCGGCGTATTCGGCACCATTCATCCGACCGTTGCCGCACGCTACGGTCTGTCCGGCGAGGTACTCGCTGCCGAGCTGCAGATGGACGCACTTCTGGCTGCCATCGATTCGGAGAAGCTCTATCATCCGCTGCCCAAGTTCCCGGCATCCACCCGCGATATCGCGGTTCTGGTTGACGATGCCGTTCCGGCAGCCTCCATGCAGGCCACTGTTGAGAAGGCAGCAGGCAAGCTGCTCGAGTCGGTCAAGCTGTTCGACGTTTACAAGGGCAAGGGCATCCCGGAGGGCAAGAAGTCCGTGGCTTATTCGCTGTCCCTGCGCGCACCCGACCGTACCCTCACCGACGAGGAGTGCGACAAGGCAATGCGTGCCGCGATTTCGGCACTTGAGACCGAGTTCGGCGCGCAGCTGCGCGGCTAAGTTCCCCCAAAAGTACAAAAAAGAGCAGATGCTTGGCATCTGCTCTTTTTATATTTATAGGAATGTCGAAAGAAAATCAGACATATCGGTGATTTCGTTACCGTCCTCATCATAATAGGTGCTTTCCGTATCCCACAAAATGATTTTGCTGCCCTTGGGCGGAGTAGCGGCCGGTGCGGTATCTGTCGGAGACGCGGTAAGTGTGCTTCTGCGCACCAGCTTGCTCTTGTTTTTGACCTGTTCGGTGCGCGTAAAGCTGAGACTGCGCAGCTTGCCGGAGAATTCAATTGTCGTAATAGACTGCGTATACCAGTTGGTATAGCTGCTCGATGTAGAACCGGAGATCGAACCGTTCGACGTATCCAGCGTATACTTTATTGTGCTGGTTGAAGTATCAGGATCGCTGCCGAGCATATCCTGCAGATCAATATTGGCGGTATGACGCGAACCGCTGCGCGTGAACAGACTGTCGCCTGCAAGTGCTTCCCAGTTGCGGCATTCCTCGTAGGCATCGGCAAAGAGTTTAGACCATTCGTACCCATAGGTGTTTTTTTCGCTGTTGATGACGATGGATTCACCGACTGTATTCACCTTGCCCTGTGCCAGTTCGGACCAGCGTTCGACAAAATCGGTTGCGCCGAATACGGTGTCCATCGTTGCAACATTGACCCATGCACCGTTTTTCATGGCGGTGCGTTCTTCAGGACGGTCCTTTTCCGTGCCGCGGTACATCTCCGACAGGGCAGGACTGCGCATGTAAAAGCAGCCGGCACCGGAGTCACTGCCGCACAAATCAACTTGCAGATTTTTGAGCGTGCTCTTGTCAGAACTGCGCAGTGTGCGGAAGATGGACCACTCAAACGAATCATCCGTAACAAAGGGGATAGAGGAATAATTCGGATAATATTCACTGGGAAGATCGCTCAAATCAGCGGATAGATGGACTTCTGCGGCATTTTCATCGGTCAGTGCGTTGATTTTTGCACTTGCGCGATAGGACTTGTCTCCTGCGATGGAATCATACAGAGTGTAGTCAGTCGAAACATTGATGGTGCTGCTCAGTGCCTTTGCATTCTGACCGTAGGACGGCTGTGCTTTGAGCCACTGGTTGAGCACAGTAAAGTGACTGTCAATGTCTGCAATCAGTGCATCGCGGTCATACAAAACAGCGGTCTGCACACTGTTCTCCCACTGCACGGTAAGGCCGAAGCCTTCCGCGAAAAAACGTACCGGAACATAAGTGCGGCCCCTCTTCTTGTACGGTGCGGAATCAACAGCGGTGGTCTTGATAACCTTGCCGGTGCTGTCATCGGTTATGGTTAGCTGGTTGCCGCCGAGCGAGAAAGCAAGCGTCTGTCCGTTTTTCTTAGCGGTGATTGCGCCTGCGTTGTAGTCTACCTCAGCGCCGAGCGCCTCGGCAATCGCGCGGAAGGGAACCATGGTACGGTTGTTGGCCTTCTCAGGCTGGGCGTCCGGGAATTTGACGGCTTGACCGTTCAGCTGCACCGCAAGCTGCTCGGACCGGTAATCGGCGGTCTGTATCATTTCTCTTGCGGCCTGACGACAGTAGTCGTCCATATCTTTCCACTGGCCGTAGTCGATATAGCGGTACAGCGTGTCCATATCTTCCAGACCGAAATAGGAAAATCCGAGCGATGGATCGGCGTGCAGCTGCTGTACATACCGGCGGAACATATCGCTGGCAGTATCGTAATCAAAATGAACGAAATTGCCGAGATAGCTGCGGGTAAAATCCTCCGCACTGTCGTACCCGAACTGCTTGTACATCGGCGGTGTGGTGTCCAGCGCGAGTGCACTCGGCGCAGAGCCTGCCAGCAGCAGTGCCGCCAGTGCCGCAGAGGCAAATCGTTTCATCTTTTTCATGTCGTAACCCCCTCATGTTGGTGTTACTACCATTGTACAGGAAATCGGTAGGGGTTGTCTACCTGTAACCTGACGCAAATTGGCAGAGAAAAATCGGCATATTGCCCATGCAGCCGCATAGGGTAGAGCAAGGGAGGGCACTGCTATGTTTATCACGATCACACGCACGGGTCTGCGCCGAATCGGTGTGGGACTTAGCGTTTTTGCGGTTTTGACCGCGGTTTTCATCCTGTTTCCGCGCGAAAATGCTGAGCCGACAGCCGCCGAACAGGCGGTTCCCGCGTCTGTCAGCGACTGGGGATTGTCGTTCCAAACCGAGGGTCAGCCGCCGGTCGGCAATGTCTCCGCCGAGGAACTGCGGCAGTACAACGCGTTTTACGTCGGTGACACGAGCCGAAAGACCATCTACCTGACGTTTGACGCGGGCTACGAGAACGGCTGCACGCCTGCTATTCTGGATGCGCTCAAAAAGCATGACGCGCCTGCCTGCTTTTTCGTGGTGGGCAACTTTATTGATACCGCACCGGAACTCGTAAAGCGCATGGCAGCGGAGGGGCATATCGTGGGCAACCATACGCTGCACCATCCGGATATGTCCGGCATTGCGGATAAGAGCGCGTTTGCGGCGGAACTGAACGGTCTCGAGGAGAAATACACCGCGCTGACCGGTCAGCCGATGCAGAAATTTTATCGTCCGCCGCAGGGCAAGTTCAGCGAGGAGAATCTCCGGCAGGCGCAGGAGCTGGGGTATACCACGGTTTTCTGGTCGCTCGCGTATGTGGACTGGTATACGGATAACCAGCCGACAGATGAACAGGCATTCTCCAAGCTGCTGCCGAGGATTCATAACGGAGCCATCGTGCTGCTGCATTCCACCAGTGAGACCAATGCGAGGATTCTCGATGAGCTGCTGACGAAGTGGGAGGAGGCAGGATATACGTTTGGTGCTCTGACGGAGCTGGCGCAGTAATTGAAAATGGAGAATGGAAGATGGAGAATGAATGTGTCCGCGCACAGCGCGACAATTAAAATACGGCGCTCCGCGCCGTTCCTTAATTTTCAATTTTCCATTCTCAATTCTCCATTGCAAATAAAAAGACCTCTCCAAGTAAGGAGAGGTCTTTTTATTTGCATTTACGGCATCATCACGCGGCCTTCAAACTCGGCGCGGCGCTTGATGTCCTTCATGACGGTATCGAACTGGTTGAGATCGAGCGACTGTGCACCGTCGCAGAGGGCGTGTGCGGGATCGTTATGCGCCTCGATGATCAGGCCGTCAGCACCGGCAGCGATGGCTGCGCGGGACAGCGGCTGCACCATATCACGGCGGCCTGCTGCGTGGGACGGGTCGATGATGATCGGCAGGTGGCTGAACATCTTAACCAGCGGAACAGCGGAGATATCCAGATTATTGCGGATCAGCTTCTCAAAGGTACGGATGCCGCGCTCGCACAGGATAACATTGGTATTGCCGCCTGCGAAAATGTACTCGGCAGCCATGAGGAACTCCTCCATGGTGGCGGACAGACCGCGCTTGAGGAGGATCGGCTTTTTCGAGCGGCCCAGCTCCTTGAGCAGCATGAAGTTCTGCATGTTGCGGGCGCCAAGCTGGATGATATCTACATCTGCGAACAGGTCGAGATGCTTTTCGCTCATGATCTCGGTGACGATCGGCAGACCGGTCTGACGCTTTGCCTCGAGCAGCAGCTTGAGACCCTCGGCCTCCAGACCCTGGAACGAGTACGGGGAGGTACGCGGCTTGAATGCACCGCCGCGCAGGAAGGAGGCGCCGGCAGCCTTAACGCGCTCGGCACACTCGACGATCTGCGCCTCGTTCTCAACCGAGCACGGACCTGCCATAACATTGAAGTAGCCGGCGCCGATCTTGCGGCCCGCAACCTCGATGATCGTGTCCTCGGGGTGGAATTTGCGGTTGACGGCCTTGAACGGCTCGGTCACGCGCTGTACACGCTCGACCACGTCATACGCCATAATGTCCCCTTCATCGAGCCGGGTCGTGTCGCCCATCAGGCCGAGGATAAGTGTATCCGCACCCTGGGAATAGTTGATCCGCAGCCCCATATCCGTGAAATGCTGCATCAGTTTGTCGACATGTTCCTTGTCGCTGTTTCGTTTGAGTACAACGATCATTTCAGTTCACTCCTTCACAATGTGATAAATTTTAAGTAGGATTTACGGTACGCTTAAATTTTTTTCAGTTTTTTTACAGCGTACGATTTGAAGTATACCATATCAGAGGGCAAAAAGAAAGAGCGATTTACGACAAATCGCCCTTTGATTTTCCACGGTTTTTGCACATGGTTGCATGCTGCTAACCGGATGCTTATGATGTTTTTGCCGCTTCGTCGGCCTTCAGCTCCTTGTATTTTGCGGTTACCGCGCTGCAGAACTCGTCCCAGCGGCCGCTGTTGATGAGGGTGGACGGACAGATTTTGCCCGAAAAGTCCTGATGCTTTTTCAGTGCCTTGGACGGGTTCAGGTCGTACTCGATCAGCAGCCGCGCACACAGCTTTTCGGTGTTGATGAGCGTCTGTTCGTAGTTGCCGTCCGAGTTGACGCACATTTCAATGCCGATGCCGTTCATGTTGCCGCCGTTCTTCTCCATGCCGTCGCCTGCGTGATAGGCAGTCTCATCATCCGGCAGATGGTGGTAGATCTCGTGATCGTCCACCGTGTAGTGCCACGAAACAATGCCCTCCTCGGCGTTGGCGTTCTGGTGGATGAACGAGTTGTGCGCGGCCGCATTTGCGCCGGTGCCGGTGTTGTCGGTCTCGTGGATGACGAGATACCGGATCTCGCGCTTCTGTCCCGGACGGGCGCGTGTGCCCTCGGGGAGAAAGTCGGTCATCACCGGGATATCCTCAATGTAGGTCAGACCGGCGTCGGTCTGCGGCTCGCGGAACACGATCTTCTGTGTCAGCATGCCTGCCGCAAACGACACGATCATCAGTCCGACTGTCAGCATCAGGCTGACCCGAAGTCCCTTGCTTTTCTTTTTGCGTGCCATGATTCACCTTGTCTTTTCAGAATTACATCGTCTTGCTTTTTCCATTGTACTACGTTTTACGCGATTTTTCAAAACAAAGACTGTAAACTTTCTATGTACAAGGGCAACATCATACAATCAGGACTGTGGCGCTATCAGTGCATAAAATTTGCTCGTAAATCGCGCTTGTCTAATTATATGATGCTGCCCGGGAAAATTTCGGCACAACATCTGTAAAATCCGCAATAAAATCTTGCATTTGTATCCATGCTCGGGTATAATAAAAGTTACTCGGAGAGGCGAAGCCTTTCAGCAGAATTTCTTTGACCGCCCGGTTTCTGCGCGAAAACGGTGCCAAGGCCATACGGACAGCCGGGTCAAATGCCGAAACTGGCAACTTTGTTGCCTTATTGAATTTTATAAGTTGGCTGACTAAAAGCCGTGTGCCGCGGGCGCATCACACTTGTGAAACGATCAATAAGAGTACAAAGGCAACACCGTACAATTAGGACTGCGGCGCTTTGCGGAAATTTTGCACCCTGATTTCGTTGTGATTTTTTGCAATACAGCAAGTATTGCCGCAAAACCACGCCTTATCAGAGCACAAAATTTACTCGCAAATCGCTCTTGCTTCATTATGCGGTATTGCCTAAAAGTAACGATTCTTGCTATATAGACTCTTTCCTCTTCCATAAAACCTACGGAATGTGCAGAAGCATCTGCAAAAAGAGAACGATCATCCTCAAGTGAAAGCGTACCGTGTGTACCCCTTTCGCCTGGGGATTTTTTGGTATTGTGAGGATATGAAATGCAGAACAAGCTCAAACTTTACGGGTTCAACAACCTGACCAAGGCGCTGTCCTTCAACATTTATGATGTCTGCTATGCAAAGACCGAGCGCGAACAGCGTGACTACATCAAATATATCGACCAGCAGTACAACTCCGAACGACTGACCGGCATTCTCGAGCGGGTAACCGAGATGATCGGTGCGCATGTGCTGCACATTTCCAAGCAGGATTACGACCCGCAGGGCGCCTCGGTAACCTTTCTCATCGCGGAGGAGCACATGAAGCCGGCCCTTGAGCCGGATACCATCGTTGCACACCTCGATAAGAGCCACGTTACCGTGCATACCTACCCGGAGTATCATCCGGATACCTGCCTTGCCACCTTCCGCGTGGATATTGACGTTGCCACCTGCGGTGAGATCACGCCGCTGTCTACGCTCGATTACCTCATCGGCTCGTTCGATTCGGATATCATCACCATGGACTACCGCGTGCGCGGCTTTACCCGCGATATCGAGGGCAAAAAGCTGTTCATGGATCACCATATGACATCCATTCAGGACTTTATCGACCCGAAAACGCTCGAGCGGTACGACGCATACGACATTAACGTGTACCAGTCCAATCTGTTTCACACCCGTATGCTGCTCAAGGAGATCGATCTGCAGAACTACCTGTTCAACACCGACATCTATGAGCTGCCGCCCAAGACCAGACTCAAGATTCACTCCGACCTCAGACGAGAGATGATTGAGATTTTCTCGGGCAAGAACATCTACTGATTTCGATTGAAAATACATTTTCAATCGAGAAAGACAAACCGAACGATGTTCGGATTTGTCTCACAATAAAATTTGCGCGTCGCTTCGCGCGAAAGCGCAGCATATCATTCTCTGCCGAAAGAAGGCATTTTTATGGATCAATCCCGTGCGCCAATCATGGAGGCGCTCGAAAACTTCAAAGACATGCGCATTGTGCCGTTCGATGTACCCGGCCACAAGCGCGGACGCGGCTCGCCGGAGCTGACGAAATTCCTCGGTCAGCAGTGCATGACGGTGGACGTCAACTCGATGAAGCCGCTCGACAATCTGTGCCACCCGACCAGCGTTATCCGCGAGGCCGAGGAGCTGGCGGCAGATGCATTCGGTGCGGCGCACGCCTTCCTGATGGTGGGCGGCACGACGAGCAGCGTACAGGCGATGATTCTCTCCGTGGTCAAACGCGGCGACGAGATCATTCTGCCGCGCAATGTACACCGCAGCGTCATCAACGCGCTCGTGCTGACCGGTGCGATTCCGGTTTATGTCAACCCGCAGATGAACGACCGGCTGGGCATTTCGCTCGGCATGTCGGTCGCGGACGTGAAGGCCGCTATTGAGAAGCACCCGTCCGCAAAGGCGGTGCTCGTCAACAACCCGACCTACTACGGCATCTGCTCGAACATTCGGGAAATCGTAAGGCTCGCGCACGCGGCAGGCATGAAGGTGCTGGCCGATGAGGCACACGGCACGCATTTCTACTTCGGTGAAAATATGCCGGTCTCCGCGATGGCGGCAGGCGCGGATTTAGCATCCGTTTCCATGCACAAGTCGGGCGGTTCGCTCACGCAGTCCAGCTTTCTGCTGTGCGGCCCGTCGATGAACGCGGAGCACGTTCGCCAGATCATCAACCTGACGCAGACGACTTCGGGTTCGTACCTGCTGATGGTCAGCCTGGATATTTCGCGCAAGAACCTTGCACTGAACGGCAAGGAGATTTTCCGAAAAGTCGTTGACCTGACGACCTACGCCCGCGAGGAGATCAACGCCCTCGGTGACTACTACGCCTACGGCAGCGAGCTGATCAACGGCGACACGGTATACGACTTCGACACGACCAAGCTGGCGGTAAACACGCTGGATGTTGGTCTGGCGGGCATCGAGGTGTACGACATTCTGCGCGACTTTTATGATATTCAGACCGAGTTCGGCGATCTCGGCAATCTGCTCGCCTATGTTTCGGTGGGCGACCGTGAGCGCGACCTCGAACGTCTGGTAGCCGCTCTCGCGGACATTCGCCGCCGCTACAAGCGCGACAAGGCGACGCTCATGCGGCAGGAGTACATCTCGCCGCAGGTGGTCGCCGGCCCGCAGGAGGCGTTCTACGCGGACAAGAAGGCCATGCCGCTCGAGGAGTCGGTCGGACGCATCTGCGCGGAGTTTGTCATGTGCTATCCGCCCGGCATCCCGATCCTCGCGCCCGGTGAGCGTATCACCCGCGATATTCTTGATTATATTCGCTACGCCAAGGAAAAGAACTGCATGCTGCTCGGCACCGAGGACCCCGAGGTGAACAACCTGCAGGTCATCCGCGGCGTTGTCAGCCCGGAATAAAAGGAGCGTTTCACTCATGCAACTTACCTTTACTGAAATGCATACGCCGACGGTTGGGCTGCAGATACAGGTAGACCGTCAGCTTTACACCGAACAGAGCGATTTTCAGCGCATCGACGTGTTTGAATGCGAGGAGTTCGGTCGGTTTCTCACGCTTGACGGCTACATGATGCTGACCGAGCGGGACGAGTTCATCTATCATGAAATGATGGTGCATGTGCCGCTGGCCGTGCTCGGCGAGAAGATCAAAAAGGTGCTTGTCATCGGCGGCGGTGACGGCGGCTGCGTCCGCGAGCTGTGCCGCTATCAGCACATCGAGCATATCGACCTTGTGGAGATCGACGAGCGCGTTGTCGCGGTCTGCAAGGAGTACCTGCCCGGTGTGGCATGTTCGCTCGACGACCCGCGCGTGCACATTCTCTATCAGGACGGCCTGAAGTATATCCGCCGCGTGGAGGGCGAGTACGACCTTATCATCATCGACTCGACCGACCCGTTCGGCCCGGGCGAGGGCCTGTTTACGATGGAGTTTTACGGCAACTGCTACAAGGCACTCAAGGAGCACGGCGTGCTCGTCAACCAGCACGAAAGCCCGTTCTACAAGGGCGATGCGCTGGCGTGCCAGAGAGCGCACCGCAATATCGTGCACTCGTTTGAGCTGAGCCGTCTGTTTCAGGCACATATCCCGACCTACCCGTCCGGACACTGGCTGTTCGGCTTTTCGTCGCGCGGCGTGCATCCGGTGCGCGACCTGAATCCGGACTGGTGGAACAGTCTGGGACTGGAAACCAGATACTACAATACCAATCTGCATAAGGGCGCGTTCTATCTGCCGAATTATGTGCAGAAGTTGCTGGAAAAGGTGGAAGAATAACGTAATCGTTAGAAAATCACTATGGGTTTGATTGGGTGTTCGCTTGGCAGGCGGGTTCGCCCCTTCCGGGCGGCAGCCTTTTTCTCTGCACCGGCTGAGCGGGGCGCGCGAACTGCGTGAGCGTGTTCGCCCCTAACGGGCGGGGAGGTTTTCGCTGAACCTCAGCGGGGAGTGCGCTGACGCCGCGCGGGCGCACAAGAGGGTAGACACCTACGGTTTCCACCCTCTTGTGAATTACCCCTTTCCCTTGGAGGGTCTGGCGCAGATTGCCGACATGTGACCGCTGCGAAATGGGGGAACGGCAGAGGATTTTTTCTTCCGTGTCTTTCTCAACCTGTTCGCAGTGTCAGATACATTACTGCTACACAGGTCGGCTACTTCCAGCAGGCGCAACATACCCGTGTTGCGCAATTCGTTAGTCCGGAGGTTACGGACAGCACCTACGAATCTATCTATTTAGTAGCATTTATCCTCGCAGACCCTGTCCATCATAACGCGCTAAAGAATCGCGCGGCACTGCTATGCCGCGCCCTGCGTTGATTAACCCGCATGTGTAGCAGTACGCTGTCTGTGGACTGCGAATATTTTGCGAAAATCACGCAAGAGTAACCCGACTGCCGTTCCCCTTTTCCTGCTTACGCAGTCTACCGTCTGCACCCAAGCTATCCCAACAAGGGAAACGGGTGTTCAAAGAGGGTAGAAACCGTAGGTGTCTACCCTTTTTGCCCCCGCCGCGGGTGCGGCGCAGTTCCGTTCGCTTCTCAAGCGGCAGTTTAACAAATAAAGACCATTCAATAAATCTAAATTATATATACAGTTAAAAATGAGGAGGAATTAACAATGGGAAGAGCATTGATCATCGGCTGCGGCGGTGTAGCCGGCGTAGTTATCCACAAGTGCTGCCAGAACAGCGACGTTTTTGAGGAGATTATGATCGCATCCCGCACCAAGAGCAAGTGCGATGCCATCAAGGAGAAGCTGGACGGTACGACCGCAACCAAGATCCGTACCGCCAAGGTGGATGCGGACAACGTGGACGAGCTGTGCGCGCTCATCGACGAGTACAAGCCGGACATCGTGATGAACATTGCGCTGCCGTATCAGGACCTGACCATCATGGATGCGTGCCTCAAGTGCGGCGTAAACTACATGGATACTGCCAACTACGAGCCGGAGGACACCGACGATCCGGAGTGGCGCGCCATTTACGAGAAGCGCTGCAAGGACGAGGGCTTTACCGCGTACTTCGACTACTCCTGGCAGTGGGCATACAAGAAAAAGTTTGAGGACGCCGGTCTGACCGCTCTGCTCGGCTCCGGCTTTGACCCGGGCGTAACGCAGGCGTACTGCGCTTACGCACAGAAGCACCTGTTCGATGAAATCGACACCATCGACATCCTGGACTGCAACGGCGGCGACCACGGCTATCCGTTTGCGACCAACTTCAACCCGGAGATCAATCTGCGTGAGGTATCCGCGCCCGGCTCGTACTGGGAGAACGGTCACTGGGTTGAAATTCCGGCGATGAGCATCAAGCGCGAGTACGACTTCGATCAGGTCGGCCACAAGGACATGTACCTGCTCCACCACGAGGAGATCGAGTCCCTGGCGAAGAATATTCCGGGCGTGCAGCGCATCCGCTTCTTCATGACCTTCGGTCAGTCCTATCTGACCCATATGAACTGTCTGGAGAACGTCGGCATGCTGTCTACCACCCCGATCGAGTTTGAGGGCCACCAGATCGTGCCGATCCAGTTCCTCAAGGCGCTGCTGCCCGATCCGGCAACGCTCGGTCCGCGCACCAAGGGCAAGACCAACATCGGCTGCATCTTCACCGGCAAGAAGGACGGCAAGGAAAAGACCGCCTATATCTACAACGTCTGCGACCACGAGGAGTGCTACCGCGAGGTCGGCTCGCAGGCCATCAGCTACACCACCGGCGTTCCGGCGATGATCGGCGCGGCGATGCTGCTGACCGGCAAGTGGAACAAGCCCGGCGTATACACGGTCGAGGAGTTTGATCCCGATCCGTACATGGAGGCACTGAACAAGTGGGGTCTGCCGTGGCAGATTAACGACAAGCCGGTGCTGGTGGACTGATATGAAATTTACTGAGCTTCCTACGCCCTGCTACCTGCTCGATGAAAACCGTCTGGTGCAGAATCTGGCCGTCCTGCGGGACGTTGCCAGACGCACCGGTGCGAAGATCCTGCTGGCGCAGAAGGCGTTCTCGATGTTTTCCGTGTACCCGCTGATTCGGGAGTATCTGGCGGGCACAACGGCCTCCGGTCTGTACGAGGCACGGCTCGGTCATGAGGAATTCGGCGGCGAGACCCATGTCTACGCGCCGGCCTACGCGGAGGGCGAGTTCCGCGAGATTCTGGAGTACGCCGACCACATTGTGTTCAACTCATTCACGCAGTGGAAGGCCTACGGCAGCCTTGCCCGCGCGGCAGGGAAGAGCTGCGGCCTGCGGCTCAATCCGGAGTGCTCCACGCAGCCGAGCGACCACGCGATGTATGACCCGTGCGGTCCGGATTCGCGCCTCGGCATTACGATAGAGAATTTCCAGCCGGAGCTGCTCGACGGCATTGAGGGCTTCCACTTCCACACGCTCTGCGAGCAGAATTCGGACGATCTGGTGCGGACTGTCGCTGCATTTGAGCAGAATTTCGGCCAGTATATGGACGGCCTGAAATGGATCAACCTCGGCGGCGGCCACCACATCACCCGTGCGGATTATGATGTGGAAACGCTGGTGCACTGCATTGATTATCTGCAGAAAAAATACAAGGTGCAGGTTTATCTGGAGCCGGGCGAGGCCGTTGTGCTGAATGCAGGCTATCTGGTCTCCACCGTGCTCGAGGTGATGCACAACCATAAGGACATTGCGATCCTGGATACCTCGGCGGCGTGCCACATGCCGGACGTGCTCGAGGTGCCGTACCGTCCGCCGGTGTACCGCGGCGGCGAGCCGGGCAAAAAGGCGTTCACCTATCTGCTGACCGGCCGCTCCTGCCTCGCAGGCGATGTCATCGGCGAGTATTCGTTCGATGTGGCGCTCGGCGCCGGTGAGCAGGTCGTGTTCGAGGACATGGCGCTCTACACCATGGTCAAGACCAATACGTTTAACGGTATGCCGCTGCCGCTGATCGCCATCCGGCGTGCCGACGGCACGGATGAGGTTGTGCGTATGTTTGGGTATGAGGAGTTTAAGCGGAGACTTTCCTGATGGAGACGAGGAGATCGGCTCGGCTGCCAAAGTATGATTACGGAAAGCAAGGCGTCTATTTTGTGACGCTCTGCACCTATCAACGGCAATGCACGCTGTCAACCGTAGGGCGCGACGACCTCGGCGCGCCGTCCCTGCGGTTATCGGTCATCGGTAAAATTGTTGAACATTATATCCGAACGATTCCTGGGGCATATCCATATGTGTCGATTGATTCCTATGTTATCATGCCAAACCATGTTCATATGTTGATTTCGGTTTTGCGTGATGATGGCGCGCCGAGGTCGTCGCGCCCTACGGAATTGGTGCCACGCATAATTGCGGCATTGAAACGGTTTTCCAATCAGGATGCCGGACGCAATTTGTGGCAGCGGTCGTTTTACGACCATATTATTCGGGATGATACGGATTACGCCGTGAAATACAATTATATTTTGGATAATCCACGCAGATGGGCAGAGGACGAATATTATTCCAAGCGGTAAGACAGAGATTGGGTAGTTTACCATCGGCACAAACCCTGCCGTAGGGGCGAACAGTGTTCGCCCAAGGACCGTAAAGTGCGGTATAACGTAGTAGCGCATACCGATTGGCAAATACGTCATATCCCTTGACAAACCCGGATTTAACAGCTATAATATTAAAGTTAATACACAAATGCCATGAAGAAGAGGAGTATTTTTCCTTTGCGCGTTTAGAGAGGGTGCGGTCGGTGCAAGCACCTCGGCGGGGAAGAAGAAGGTCGCTTTGGAGCAGAACAGCCGAATTTTCGTTAAGCTGTTCCGTCTAACCCGCGTTACGGGGCAACGAGTGCGCGTCTTTACGCGAATTCAGGTGGTACCACGGAGCATACTTCGTCCTGTTGTCAGGATGAGTATGCTCTTTTTTGTTTGCACAGAAGTATTCCGCATTTATATCATAAATCAAATTGAAGGAGATAGATCAATGAGCGAACTGCCTAAGACCTACGACCCGAAATCGGTCGAGGACAAGCTGTACAAGTTCTGGGTCGATTCCGGCTTCTTCCACGCCGAGGTCAATCCGGACAAGAAACCGTACACCATCGTTATTCCGCCTCCGAATGTTACCGGCCAGCTGCACATGGGCCACGCATTCGACGAGACCCTGCAGGACATCCTCATCCGCACTAAGCGCATGCAGGGCTACGAGGCGCTGTGGATGCCGGGCACCGATCACGCCGGTATTGCAACCCAGATCAAGGTAGAGGAGAACCTCCGCAAGGAGGAGGGCCTGACCCGTTACGACCTTGGCCGTGAGGAATTCCTGAAGCGCGTATGGGCGTGGAAGGACAAGTTCGGCAACCGCATCATCAGCCAGCTCAAGAAGCTCGGCACCTCCTGCGACTGGGACCGCGAACGCTTCACCATGGACGAGGGCTGCTCCAAGGCTGTCCGCGAGGTTTTTGTAAACCTGTACAACAAGGGCCTGATCTACAAGGGCCACCGCATCATCAACTGGTGCCCGCACTGCGCGACCGCGCTGTCCGACGCTGAGGTTGAGTACGAAACCCAGCCGGGCAAGCTGTGGCACATCCGCTATCCGCTCGCAGACGGCTCGGGCGATCTGGTCGTTGCGACCACCCGTCCGGAGACCTTCATGGGCGATACCGGCGTTGCCGTCAACCCGAACGACGAGCGCTACAAGCACCTGATCGGCAAGACCTGCATCCTCCCGATCATGAACCGCGAGATCCCGATCTTCGGTGACGAGTACGTTGACATGGAGTTCGGCACCGGCTGCGTCAAGGTTACGCCGTGCCACGACCCGAACGACTTCGAGATGGGTCAGCGCCACAACCTCGAGCAGATCCTCGTGTTCAACGAGGACGCGACCGTCAACGCAAACGGCGGCAAGTACGAGGGTATGGACCGCTACGAGTGCCGCAAGGCGGTTGTAAAGGACCTCGAGGAGGGCGGCTGGCTGGTCAAGATCGAGGACCACGAGCACAATGTCGGCACCTGCTACCGCTGCGGTACGACCGTTGAGCCGATGACCTCGGCGCAGTGGTTCGTCAAGATGGCGCCGCTCGCCAAGCCCGCTATGGACGTTGTAAACGAGGGCAAGACCAAGTTCGTGCCCGACCGCTTCTCCAAGACCTACCTGCGCTGGATGGAAAACGTACACGACTGGTGTATCTCCCGTCAGCTGTGGTGGGGTCACCGCATTCCGGCGTTCTACTGCGACGACTGCGGTGAGATGACCGTTTCCAAGACCGATGTATGCACCTGCCCGAAGTGCGGCAGCAAGAACATCCGTCAGGAAGAGGACGTTCTCGATACCTGGTTCTCCTCTGCGCTGTGGCCGTTCTCCACGCTCGGCTGGCCGGACAAGACCAAGGAGCTCGACTATTTCTACCCGACCTCTACCCTCGTTACCGGCTATGATATTATCTTCTTCTGGGTTGCCCGCATGATTTTCTCCGGCGTGGAGCACATGGGCGAAACCCCGTTCAAGACGGTTTATATCCACGGTCTGGTGCGCGACGCGCAGGGCCGCAAGATGTCCAAGTCGCTCGGCAACGGCATCGACCCGCTCGAGGTCATCGACCAGTACGGCGCGGACGCGCTGCGCTTTACCCTCGCAACCGGCAACAGCCCCGGAAACGATATGCGTTTCTCGGACGAGCGCGTACAGGCGTCCCGCAACTTCTGCAACAAGATCTGGAACGCATCCCGCTTTATCCAGATGAACCTGACCATCGACAAGGACAAGGCAGTTGAGCTGCCGCGCGACCTTGCCATCGAGGACAAGTGGATTATCAGCAAGTTCAACACGCTGGTAGCCGACGTTACCCGCAACATCGACCAGTACGAGCTGGGTCTGGCAGCTGCCAAGCTGAACGACTTCATCTGGGAGAACTTCTGCGACTGGTATATCGAAATTGCAAAGACCCGTCTGCAGACCGGCGACGAGAACGTACAGAAGGTTCTGTGCTATGTGCTGAGCGGCGCAATGCAGCTGCTGCACCCGTTCATGCCGTTCATCACCGAGACCATCTGGCAGGCGCTGCCGCATGAGGGTCCGTCCGTTATGGTATCCGCATGGCCGGAGTACAAGGACGAGCTGCACTTTGCCGCTGAGGAGGCACAGATGGAGAGTCTGATGGACGCTGTCCGCGCCATCCGCAACCGCCGTGCCGAGATGAACGTACCGCCCTCCAAGAAGGCCAAGGTGCTCATCCTGACCGAGAAGAAGGACACCTTCTCCGCAGGCGCAGGCTTCTTCCCGAAGCTGGCATACGCTTCCGAGATCGAGCTCATCGACGCCGTTCCGGCGGACGCTGCCAAGATGGCATCCGTAGTCACCGGCGACGCACAGATTTATATGCCGATGGGCGACCTCATCGACTTCGAGGCCGAGCGGGCCCGTCTCGGCAAGGAAAAGAGCAAGGTCGAGGCGGATATCGACTTTGTTATGAAGAAGCTGAACAACCCGAAGTTTGTCGATAAGGCACCCGAGAAGGTTGTTGCAGCCGAGCGCGAAAAGGCCGAAAAGCTGCGCGAGCACCTCGCAAAGCTGGAAGAGTCGATTGCAGCGCTGAATTAAACATAAGGCAACACCGCACAATTAAAGCGGCGGCTCCTTGCGCAGACTCCGGTCGCGCTGCCGCGGTGCTTTGCGGAAATTTTGTGTCCTGACTTTGTTGCAGTTTCACGGTAATACATCAAGTATTACCGCAAAACTGTGCCTCGTCAGTACGCAAAATTTACTCGCAAATCACTCTTGTTCAATTATGCGGTATTGCCTTAAAAAGAGTGGAGTTTCTCCACTCTTTTTTCTTAACATTTTTCCCGAAAATACTTGACTGTAAACCCACTTTATCCCTTATAATGTAATCAATAGAAGGGAAGGTGATCGTATGAACATAGCGGAAGCAGAGCGCAGGACGGGCTTATCCCGGGCGAACATCCGGTTTTACGAAAAGGAGGGGCTGCTCACGCCGACACGCGGCGCGAACGGCTACCGCGATTACACCGAGGACAATGTACAGACACTGCGGAAGATCATGCTGCTGCGGCGGCTGCGCCTGAGCGTGCCCGACATCCGCGCCATCGAGAGCGGCGAGAAAACGCTGCCCGAGGCGGCGGCAGGCCAGCTCGACGTATTGCAGGGGGACATCCGCGAGAGCGAACAGGCGTATGCGATGTGCCGCGCCATCTGCGAGGACAGAGCGGAGTGGAACGGGCTGGATGTAGACCGGTATCAGTCCATCGTGCTGCCCGCAGACGACCCGCGCGAGAAAGACCGCATCCCGCCGACCGGCTGTCCGTGGCGGCGCTACCTTGCCCGCAATGTGGATGCCGGACTGTATGGGCTGCTGTGGTCGATGCTGTCGCAGTGGGTGTTCCGCATCAATCCGGAGAATTTTATCCAGGTTATGTCGAATCTGGCGTGGATGCTCGCGTGCGGGTATGTCGGCTGGCTGCTGACGTTCGTGTTCGAGCCGGTGCTGCTGCATTACTGGGGCACAACGCCCGGCAAGTGGATCTTCGGGCTGTCCGTCCGCGATGAGGACGGAGAAAAGCTGTCCATCCGCACCGCATATGCCCGTTTGTGGGGCGTGTTCGGCTACGGCAACTGCTATGCGCTGCCGTTCTTCGACTTGTACTACAATTACAAGTGTTACCGCGCGTGCAAAGAAGAGGAGCTGCCGTGGGATTTGGAGAACGGATGCAGCATCATCGTCCGCGAGCGGGAGGTGCGCTGGTATCGCGTGGCGCTGTACCTGCTGGTGATCGCGCTGCGAGCAGCCGCAGGTTACGGCATTGACCTGTACGCCAAGCTGCCGCCCAATCGCGGCGAGCTGACTCTTGCGGAGTATGTGGAGAACTGCAACGACTGCCTGAAATATAATCAGGGCTTGGCGCCGTATGTCCGGCCGGACGGCAGCTGGAATAGCGACGTGGGAATGGGCGGCAGGTATTTCTTCTCGCTGGGCGATTCTGTATCCGATGTGACGGTCGAAACCGATGCGGACGGCTATGTGCAGTCTGTGACGGTGGTTTCGGATTCGCAGAACGGCTCGTGCGGCTATCAGGAGCGCATGACGGTGTATTACGCCTTTGCGGCCGCGTATGCCAAATGGAGCTGGCTGTATGCCGACCACATGAGGGATGACATCATTGACGACGGCTGGGATTACGATGCACCGGATACGAAAAACGTCAAGGAGGCGCATCTCGACGGACTGGATTTCCGGTACGAATATGAATACAGCAATACAGATACCGTAAACGTGTATCTCAATCAGCCGATGCCGTATCATTCGGTGCTGACGATTGAGAAAGAGTGAATGAGTTATCGTAGGGCGGGGTGAGGGTGCCCCGCCCTGCGGACATTTATCAATTAAATCCGTGGAATCGAATATTACACAGGAGGTAAGCCGCCACGGGCGCAGCGCGACCGGAGCCTGCGCAAGGATAGCGCCATTCTCCATTCTCAATTTTCAATTTTCCATTACTCCTGCCTCCTGACTTCTGCCTTTACAAAAGGCTTTCTTATTTGCCCAAAGTGTGCTATACTAATCTCACAAAAACATATAGATAGAGGAATAGCCAATGAAAGGAATCATTCTTGCCGCCGGTAAGGGCTCGCGCCTGTACCCGATGACACGTCCGGTATGCAAACCGCTGCTGCCGGTATACGACAAACCGATGATCTACTATCCGCTGGCTGCGCTCCTGCAGGCCGGTATCCGCGATATTCTCATCATCATCCCGCCCGGAGAGGAAGGCCCGTTCTACCGTCTGCTCGGTTCCGGCGGCCGCTTCGGCGTCAACATCACCTACGAGGTGCAGGAGGTTGCACGCGGCATCGCGGACGCGCTGCTCATCGGCTCCCAGTTCATCGGGGATGACTCGGTTTGCCTTGTTCTGGGCGATAATATCTTCTATTCCCCCAATTTCCAGGACTGTCTGGACCGTGCTGTGCAGCAGAAATCCGGCGCCTGCGTGTTCGGCTACTATGTCGATGACCCGCGTGCGTTCGGCGTTGTGGAGTTTGATGATCAGGGCCGTGCTATTTCCATCGAGGAGAAGCCGCGCTATCCGAAGTCTAACTATATCATTCCGGGTCTGTATTTCTACGATAACTCGGTTATGGAGATTGCCCGCGGGCTCAAGCCCTCGGCAAGAGGCGAGCTGGAGATTACGGATGTCAATATCGAGTACATGAAACGCGGTCAGCTGCACGTTGAAAAGCTCGACCGGGATTTCGTCTGGCTGGATGCCGGTACCGCCGACAACCTGCTCGAATCCGCACAGGTTGTCCGCCGCGTACAGGATGAGACCGGCCGCTACATTGCATGTCCGGAGGAGATTGCGTACGCGCGCGGCTATATCAGCCGTCAGACGCTGCTCCGTCATGCGGAAGAGCTGAATAAGACCTTGTATGGCCGTTATCTGGAATGTCTCTAAAGGAGAATCGCAAATGCCTGTTTATACCGAAACCAAAACCTACCACACCAAGGCCCACATGGGCATGATCGACGTTACCGACGACTTCCGCGCAGCGGTGCAGAACGCCTGCCGCAAGACCGGCATGCAGTCCGGCACGATCACCGGCTTTACCACCGGCGGTGTTGCCGGCCTGACCACGCTTGAGTTTGAGCCGGGTATGGTCTACCATGACCTCAAGGCGGCGATGGACGTCTTTTCGCCCTACCGCGATGAGCAGGGAAACGTCATTTACTATCACCACCATGACACATGGCACGATGATAACGGCTCGTCGCATATCAAGGCGGCGCTGCTCAGCCCGTTTATCGTTATCCCGTTCGTGAATGGCGAGATCACCATCGGCCCGTGGCAGAATCTGACCCTTGTGGAGTGCGATACCCGCAACCGCGTGCGGGATATTGTCTTTCAGGTGATGGGAGAATAATACAAATTGAGAATGGAAAGTGGAGAATGGGAAATGCGTTCCGTTCTCCATTTTTTTGTGCGAAAAAATAAAAAAACGCCTGTAAAGGCGGTTGATTGACAAATTTCTGCAGGATATGCTTATACTATAAGCGGATTCTGTATAAAAGCACGATGACCGCTCGGAGTAGGGCCCGAACGGTCATCTTAGTTTAACTATGATACGGAAAGGTCTGATTGCTTAGCAACATTCCTTGGGTATATTATACCCGCAGAACCTCGGTCTTGTCAAGCGACAGGGCCGGGGTTTTGTTGCGTCACGGCTCTCAAACGCTCTGCGCAGTCAGAAAGATTAGCGTCCGCTAACTAAATAACTTTTCTTTTTTCTATAAATGTGGTATAATATAAGCGTTCGAAAAATTTGAGTACGGTTCGGGAATCCCTGTGCCGTGCATAGAAATGGAGCGACAAAGCATGACTAAAATTGATATTATTTCCGGTTTTCTGGGTGCCGGCAAGACGACCCTCATCAAGCGTCTGCTGGCCGATGCGCTCAAGGGTGAGCAGGTTGTTCTGATCGAGAACGAGTTCGGTGAGATCGGCATTGACGGCGGCTTTCTCAAGGATGCCGGCATTGTTGTAAACGAGATGAACGCAGGCTGCATCTGCTGCTCGCTGGTTGGCGACTTCGGCAAGGCGCTGCACGATGTTGTGGACCAGTACCATCCGGACCGCATCCTGATTGAGCCGTCCGGCGTCGGCAAGCTGTCGGATGTTATCGCTGCGGTACAGAACGCGCACCTCGAGGTTCAGCTGAATAGCTTTGTAACCGTTGTTGACGCGCTCAAGGCCAAGATGTACCTCAAGAACTTCGGTGAGTTTTTCGAGAATCAGGTGGCGCATGCCGGTGCCATCCTGCTGTCCCGCACGGCTGAGTGCCCGGAGAAGCGCCTCGACGAGACCGTTGCCATGCTGCGCGGCCTGAATGAGCACGCCCGCATCGTCACCACCCCGTGGAAGGACCTGACCGGCGAGCAGCTGCTCTCCACCATGGAAGGCAGCCGCGACCTCGTTGCGGAGGTTCTCGAGGAGATCGCGCACGAGCCGCACCACGAGCATCATCATCACCACCATGACCACGAGCATGATGAGCACGAACATGAGCACGAGCATGAGGAGCACGAGCATCATCACGAGCACGATGAGCACTGCACCTGCGGCTGCCACGATCACGATCATGACCACGAGCATGAGCATCACCACGATCATGACCACGAGCACCATCATCACGACCACGACGGTCACTGCTGCTGCAGTCACGACCACGATCACGATGCTGATGAGGTATTCACCTCCTGGGGTAAGGAAACGACTCACAAGTACACCGAGGCAGAGCTTAACGCGGCTCTTACCGCGCTCGGCGATGTTACGCTCGGCACCGTACTGCGTGCAAAGGGCATCGTTCCGTGTGCAGACGGCGGCGAGTGGCTGCACTTTGACTACGTTCCGGGCGCACCCGAAATCCGCCGCGGCGCTGCCGATTACACCGGCCGTCTGTGCGTCATCGGCTCCGAGCTGGATGAGGAGCGCATCGCTGCTCTGTTCGGCGTAAACGAAAAGTGAGGTAACCAGATTATGGCTAACGAACCCATTCCGGTATACGTCTTTACCGGCTTTCTGGAGAGCGGCAAGACCAAGTTCATTCAGGACATTCTCGCGGACCCGAACTTTACCGAGAACGAGCGCACGGTGCTGCTGCTGTGCGAAGAAGGCATCGAGGAATACGACGAGAAGTGGCTGCTGCACTACGGCACCGCGCTTGTGCCGATCGAGTCCGAGGACCGTCTGACGCCGAATATCCTCAAGCGCGTGGAGCAGAAATACCAGCCGGACCGCATTCTTGTTGAGTACAACGGCATGTGGAAGCTGGAAAAGCTGATGCAGGCATTTCCTGCCCGCTGGGAGCTGTACCAGATCGTCACCACGGTCGATGCGACCACGTTTGAGCTGTATTCCAACAACATCGGCCCGATGATGTTCGAGCATATCACCACTGCGGATCTGGTTGTGTTCAACCGCTGCACGGATGAGCTGAAGGACATGTTGTACAAGAAGAACATCAAGGCGATGAATCCGCGTGCGGCAATCTATCTGGATGACGTGAACGGCAATTCCGAGGACTACGCCCGCAATATGCCGCTGCCGTTTGACGTGGATGCGGATATCATCGACATCCAGCCGGAGGACTACGGTCTCTGGTACATCGACGCCACCGGCGACCCGATGAAGTATGACGGCAAGACCGTCCGCTTTCTTGCCCAGGCCTACGTCGGCAAGGATGTGCCCGCCGGCAGCTTTGTGCCCGGTCGCTTCGGCATGGTCTGCTGCGCGGATGACGTCACCTTCCTCGGCTTCCTCTGCCGCTATCCCGACCGCGATCAGCTGCATAACCGCGACTGGGTCAAGGTAACGGCGTCTATCACCGTCGAGGAGCTGCCGCAGTACCGCGGTCCCGGTCCGGTGCTGCATGCCATCACGGTAGAACCCGCCGAAAAGGCGAAGGAAGATATCGTTTACTTTAACTGAATCTTCTCCATGCAAAATAAAAAGAGACGAGCCTGCCTGGCTCGTCTCTTTTCTGTATAAAAGCGCACTGACCGCTCGATTAGGCCCGAACGGTCAGTGACTTAGTTCACTAATCAGTTGTAGGGTCTGACTGCCTGAACAGCATCCCTTGGGGATAGTATACCCGAGCAATCCCGGTTTTGTCAAGTGCGGCAAAGCCGGGGTTTTGCTTTGCATTCAGCGATTACTGCCTGCTGATTGCTGATTCCGGATTAGAAAAGTGTGTCCCCCGTCACAAAGCAGTGACGGGGGACAGAGACAAAAGGGGGGATACAGACGATTCATAAACTCCATGAACGTCTTTTGAAAGACCGGTGACGGCTTGAGGGATTAGCCGATGCCACCGTACATAACGCCGAGGATCAGTGCAAGAACTGCACAGATAACGTATACCCACTTGCCGAGCGGGAAGAACCAGCTGCCGATCGGCTTCTTAGCGCCTTCGTTAACAGCAGCAAGTGCCTTTTCCTTGCCGAGTACCCAGAAGAACATAACGCCGGCCAGAGCAGCGCCGAGCGGGCAGATGTAAATGGAAACAACGTCCATCCACTGAGAGGTCCACGGCTGGATTGCGATGGAAACGACCAGACCGATCACACCGATGGTGCCAACGGCTGCTGCACGCTTGAACTTGAACTGCTCCTGCAGGAAGGCGATCGGTGCCTCGTACAGGTTTACGATGGAGGATACGCCTGCGAACAGTACGCAGATGTAGAAGATCGCGCCGATGATACGGCCGGCAGGCATTGCGTTGAATACGTTTACGAGGTAAACGAACATCAGGCCGGGGCCGCCCTTTACGTCGTTGATGCCTTCGCCCAGAACAACTGCCATTGCCGGAATGATAACGACTGCTGCCAGCAGAGCTGCGATGGTATCAAATACTGCAACGTTGCGTGCGGAGGACGGGATATCCTCGCTCTTGGACAGATAGGAACCGTAGATTACAGAACCGTTGCCTGCAACGGACAGGGAGAAGAACGCCTGACCGAATGCAAATACCCACAGGTCGGGCTTAGCCAGACCAGCCGGATTCAGGGTCAGAATGTACTTATAGCCTGCGGATGCGCCGGGCAGAGTGCCGATGTAGATTGCCAGTACGAGGAACAGACCGAACAGAACCGGCATCATGACCTTGTTTGCCTTCTCAATGCCGCCTGCAACGCCCATTACCATGATGGCAAGGGAAACTACCAGTGCAACGATCTGCCATACGCCGTTGCCGATGCCGAAGAAGCCGGCCGACGCCATTGCCTTGAGGGCTTCGGGAAGGGTCTCAGCCTCCGGTGCGGTCATGCCGAACGTGCCGCCGATAGCGCCCATATCCGTGCCGAGGCTGAACAGGCTGCCGGAGAGGGACATGAAGGTGTACTTGAAGATCCAGCCGAGAACGACCGTGTAGCCGATTGCCAGCATCAATGCACCGATGATCGGGATTGCACCGATCGCCTTACCGGATTTCTCGCTGCCGGTGCGCTCCTTGGTACACATGCCGAACGCACCAACCGGACCTGCAGCTGCACGGCGGCCGAGAGCGAACTCCTCAATAACGCCGGTACTGCCGATCAAAATTACAAAGATGAAATAGGGAAGCAGGAAGGTCATGCCGCCGTACTTCTGCACCATGATCGGGAAACGCCAGATGTTGCCCATACCAACCGCAGAACCGATACATGCCAGAATGAATCCCCACTTACTCTGGAAACCATCTCTCTGTTCTAAGTTTTTAGGCTCTTTACTCATTATCTTACACCCCTTTAATGTGTAAATGGATAGAAAAAGGGCGTTCTCTTTGCCGCAGAAAATGTTTAGTTTTCTGGGAAAAAGAACGCCTTTGTTCTTTGCTTTCCTGTGCACTTTCCACGCGACACAGGTTACGCCCTGATTATAAAGTTATAAAAAGGTCAGGAGAAATTCCTGTTATGCAATGCCGCAGCGCTTTTGCTGCAGCATTGGCGGGAATACCGCACAATTTATACAATTATGCGGTATCGCCTTTGACGAAAGGATGGAACAGGGGATTATTTCTCTTCGTTCGGGTACGGCTCCAGGAATGCGTGGAAGTGACGCATCGGCAGATTGTGACCCCAAACAATACGCATGTTCGGAATGTTCTCACGATCCTCGTACAGAGCCTTAACAGCTGCGATTACATAGTCCAGATGCTCCTTGGTCAGACGGCTGCGGTCGATTGCGAAGCGAACTACGTTACATACTTCAGCCTGCTGCTCCGGGGTCTTCAGGTCATACTCCATGGAGTAGTCGCCCAGCTCGGATACACGGATGCCGTAGCGGCGGATCAGCTCAAGGCTGAAGCCCTCACCAGCGAAGGTGTCATGGCCGCGCTTGCCGTCGAAGAACTCATCCATGTTGATGTATACAGCGTGGCCGCCTGCCGGCAGTACAACGCCCTTAACGCCAGCGTCGTAGAAGCCTTCTGCCAGGTAGTTACACTGAGCAACACGCTCGTTCATGTAGTTAAAGTCGCAGGACTCGTACAGGCCAACTGCCAGAGCCATGATGTCACGGCCGGACATGCCGCCGTAGGAATCGTTGCCGTAGCAGGAGATCTGCTTAACCTTCAGCAGAACGCCAACGTCGGTCTTAACGGTGCCGTCTTCGTTGAAGTCGGAGAAGTTCTTCCAGAACAGGCCCTTATCGCGGAATGCCAGCATGCCGCCCATGTTAGCGTGGCCGTCCTTCTTAGCGGACATGGTGAATGCATCGCAGTAAGAGAACATCTCGGTAGCGATCTCAGCGATGGACTTGTCAGCGTAGCCTTCCTCATTCATCTTGATGAAGTAAGCGTTCTCAGCCCAGCGAGCGGTATCGAATACCAGCGGGATGTTGTACTTATGCGCAACGCGGTTGATTTCCTTCAGGTTGCCCATGGAAACGGCCTGGCCGCAAACCGGGTTGTTGGTGATGCAGGTGAAGATCAGCGGAACGTTCTCCGGACCTACGCTCTGAATCAGCTGCTCCAGCTTCTCGATATCCATGTTGCCCTTGAACGGGTTCTTCTCGTAACGGCCGCCTTCCGGTACTTCCCACAGCAGGGTCTTGTTGTACAGGTTACGCGGAATGGAACCCATCTGCTTGATGTTGCCTTCGGTGGTGTCGAAGTGACCATTCGACGGAATGGTGAACTTCTTGCCCGGGTGACGCTTAGCAAGGATGTTGCGAACGATTTCCATCAGAACGGACTCAGCTGCACGGCCCTGCTGGATGATAAATGCGTTCGGGCGCTCCATCTGAGCTGCGCCGCCATTGAACAGGCCGCCTTCGTACTCGCACAGATAAACTTCGTCCATCATCTTCTCAACGTCGCGGCAATCGGTGCGAACGAGGTCGATGATCTTCTTCCAGTTCTTCTCGCCGCCGCGCTCGAAGATGTCGCGGAAGGTGTCGAGCAGAACGTAATAACCGGTGTTGCGGCCGTAAGCCTCGTCGCCGAGGAACAGGCTTGCCCACTGATGATTGGTCATTGCAGTGGTACCGGAGTCGGACAGCATATCAACGGTCAGCATGCCGGACGGGAATGCGAACTCGTTGTAATGAGTAGCCTGAAGAGCGCGCTCACGCTGCTCAACGGTTACTTCCGGAAGATCACGGACTGCGTAAGTAAAATGATGGGGTGCGGGTACGTTCAGCGGATACTGCTTGCTCATAATAAATTACCTCCAGTTGTGTGTTTTGGAGGTACCCCGGTTGTCAAAGCCGGTTTTCCGGTTCCGGCTTTGCTTAGCGGACAGCACCTTTCTTTTTTTGCTGTTTTCTTTTCTTTTTGGTTTGCCTTACGGCAGGAGAGCGGTTACCTCAATCTCGACGAGAGCGTCCTTGGGAAGTCTTGCAACCTCCACAGCGGAGCGTGCCGGGTAGCTGCCTTCACCGAAGAAGGTGGCGTAAACCTCGTTCATCGCGCCGAAATTGTTCATGTCGCTCAGGAAGACGGTAGTCTTGATCACCTGATCCATACCGGTTCCTGCCTCAGCAAGGATTGCCTTTACATTGGTGAGCGACTGTTTGGTCTGTGCTGCGATCCCTTCCGGAAAAGCACCGGTTGTGGGATCGATCGGAAGCTGACCCGAAGTAAATACGATACCGTTTGCTGCAATTGCCTGTGCATACGGGCCGATGGCTGCGGGTGCGTGTTCCGAACAGATAACCTTTTTCATTTCCTGCTCAGCCTCCTTTCGTCCTTTCGTGATATAAATTTATCACTTTTAAAATTCTTTGTCAAGATGTATTTGTGCAATTTGGATGAATGAATAAAAAAATCTCGCGTATTTATCAATATTATCAACAACTATTGTGAAAAATGATAATTTTGAACAGACTTTTTGTACAAAAATACTGCGTAAAATATTTACTTTTTTCACCTCGCACTTAGAAAAGTTTATTATTTTACAGAACATGGTAATTAAAGTGCGAATTTTAAAAAATTTTTGTTATCCTACTAAAACAATGCGATGAAGAATTCATGAAGAATCGCAGGGAGAGCGGTACTGCCGCGGAAAATGATAAAAATTCCGACACCGGAAAACTGGGGCAGGGAAAAGACATCCCGCGTTTGCACTTCAAATAAAAGCCTGCGTATGCTATAATAAATTGGATTACATTTCACAGGGAGGTGCACCGCATGCCGGACGAAAAACTCACCGCCTACCGCGGCGGCAAGGCGCTTCGCCGCGGCTGGACAACTGGCTCGTGCGCGGCGGCGGCCTCGCAGGCGGCGGCTGTGCTGCTGCTGACCGGAATCGCGCCGCCGGAGATTCACCTGCACACGCCGGGCGGCATCACCTTCTGCCTGCCGGTCGAGGACGCGCATATGAGCGGAAACGCGGCTGTCTGCACCGTCCGCAAGGACGCGGGCGACGATCCGGACATTACAAACGGGGTCCGCATCACGGCTTCCGTGCGCCGAATCGAAAAGGGCGTTACCATAGAGGGCGGCGCCGGCGTCGGACGAATTACCCGCCCGGGACTGGCGATGCCGGTCGGAGAAGCGGCGATCAATCCCGGACCGCGGCAGCAGATCGCGGACGCAGTGCACCGTGCTGCACAGCAGAACGGATACAACGGCGGCTTTTCCGTTACCATTTCGGTGAAGGACGGCGAGGCGCTTGCCGCCCAGACCTACAACGGGCACCTCGGCATCGTCGGCGGCATCTCTATCCTCGGCACGAGCGGCATTGTCGAGCCGATGAGCGAAAAGGCGCTCGTGGACACCATCCGATTGGAACTGGACAGCCTGTACGCGCAGGGACAGCGCATCGCATTTCTGTGCCCGGGCAACTACGGCGCGGATTTCGCGCGGGACACGCTCGGCCTTGACCTCGAACGCGCAGTCAAGTGCTCCAACTTCATCGGTGAGGCGTTCGACCATGCGGCGTACCGCGGCTATCCCGAGATTCTGCTGGTCGGGCACGCGGGCAAGCTGGTGAAGATGGCCGCAGGCGTGATGAACACGCATTCGTCGGTCGCAGACGCACGGCAGGAGATTTTCACCGCGCATGCGGCACTGTGCGGCGCACCGCGCGAAACACTCGAAGGACTGATGGCTGCCATCTCGGTGGACGCATGCGTGGAGCTGCTGGACGAAGTGAATCTGCGTCAGCCCGTCCTGTCGCGCATTGGCCGGGAGATGGAAACCCGCATCGCCCTGCGCATGAAGGGGCAGGCGCGCGTGGAATTCATCATGTTTACCGGAAAATACGGCGTGCTGGCCGAGTCAGCGGGCGCGCGCACACTCTGTGAGAGGTTGAAACTGCAATGAAGGGTATTTTATATGGAGTCGGCGTCGGTCCGGGCGATCCGGAGCTGCTGACCGCCAAGGCGATCCGGCTGCTGCGCGAGTGCGATGCGGTCGCCGCACCGAAGTCCGCCGACGGCAGACAGACCGCACTGGATATTGCTTCGCCGTATATCGGGCAGGACAAGACAATCCTGCTGTTCGATATGCCGATGACGCACGACAGGCAGGCGCGAAATGCCAGCCACGACGCGGCGGCAGACGCGCTCTGTGCACTGCTCGACGAGGGCAAGACCGTGGTGTTTCTCACGCTCGGTGACCCGACGTTATATTCCACATACTGGTATGTACACAAGCGTGTTGCCGCCCGCGGCTATGCAGCCGAGCTGGTGCCCGGCGTGCCGTCCTTCTGTGCCGCGGCTGCCGCCATGGGCCGCGCCCTGTGCGAGGACGGCGAAATGCTGCACATCATCCCGGCCACGCACGGCAGGGCGGAGGAAGGACTTGCGCTCTCCGGCAGCAAGGTGCTGATGAAGACCGGAAAGAGTGTATTGGAGGTCCGCGAACTGCTCCGGCAGCGCGGCGAACTCGGCAGCGCGGCACTGATCGAGCGGGTCGGTATGGACGGTCAGCGGCTGATCGAAAATTTAGATGAGCTGGAACAGCCGAGCGGCTATTTCTCTATTATATTGGTAAAGGAGCAAAGCGAATGATCTACTTTGTGGGTGCAGGCTCAGGGGCGCCCGACCTGATCACGGTACGCGGCGCACGTCTGCTGAGCGAGGCAGATGTGATCGTTTACGCCGGTTCGCTGGTCAATCCGGCGCTTTTGGACTATAAAAAGGACGGATGCGAGGTGTACAACAGCGCGAAGATGACGCTCGAGGAGGTCATCGCCGTGATGGCGCCTGCCGCGAAAGCGGGCAAAACGGTCGTGCGTCTGCACACCGGCGACCCGTGCGTGTACGGTGCGCATAGAGAGCAGATGGACGAGCTGGACAGGCTCGGTCTGGCGTATGAGGTCTGCCCGGGCGTTTCCTCGTTCTGCGGCGCGGCAGCGGCACTCAAAGCCGAGTACACACTGCCGAACGTGAGCCAGTCGGTCATCCTGACGCGCATGGAGGGCCGCACGCCCGTGCCCGAAAAGGAGCAGATCGAGTCGTTCGCGGCACACGGAGCCACCATGGTCATCTTCCTGTCGGCGGGTCAGCTCGAGCGACTGTCCGAGCGGCTGATCGCGGGCGGCTACGCGCCGGATACGCCTGCGGCCATCGTGTACAAGGCCACCTGGCCGGACGAAAAGGTCGTGCGGACAACGGTCGCAGACCTCGCCGAAGCCGGTGCGCGAGAGGGCATTACCAAGACCGCGCTCATCACGGTGGGCGGGTTCCTCGGCACCGAGTACGAGCGCTCCAGGCTGTACGACCCGACCTTTACGACCGAATTTCGTGAGGCAAGCCGATGAAGCACGCAAAATTTGTATCCTTTACCCTGTGCGGCGCACAGACTGTGCAAAAGGCGGTAAAACTCCTGCCGGATTTCCGGTGTGAGCGGTACGCGCGGACGGTGGATGCGTCGCTCTCGGGCACGAGCCTTAAGCGCTTTGCGCAGCAGGCGATGGTCGATTGCGACCTGATCGTGTTCGTGGGCGCGACCGGGATCGCGGTACGCGCAGCGGCGCCGTATTTGATGGGAAAAGCCTATGATCCGGCGGTAATCGTCATTGACGAGCAGGGAAAGTTCGTGATTCCGCTCCTGTCCGGACATCTGGGCGGCGCCAACGAGATTGCAAAAACACTTGCGGAAGGTCTGCAGGCTGTGCCGGTGCTCACCACCGCGACCGACGGTCGGCAGGTGTTCGCCGTGGACACCTGGGCAAAAGCACACAGCTGTGAAGTCCTGGAGCCGCACTATATTAAATATGTATCCGGTGCGCTGCTCAGAGGGGAAACCGTGGGCGTTCGTTCGGATTTTCCGATAGACGGGCTGCTGCCCGCCCGTATTGACCTCAAAAAAGACGCGGAAAGCGGGTTTACGATTGGATTTCGCACAGACGCACAGCCGTTTGCACATACGCTGCATCTCGTGCCGCGGATTGCACATCTCGGCATTGGCTGCCGCAAGGGCACGAGCGCGGATGCCATCGAGCAGACAGTTCAGGCGGCGCTTGCCTCGGCAAAACTGCCTTGGCAGGCGATCTGCGGCGCGGCGAGCATTGATATCAAGCAGAATGAGCCGGGTTTACTGCTGTTTTGCGAAAAACACAGACTGCCGTTCCGTACCTTTACGGCCGAGCAGCTGCAGGACGCACAAGGCGAATTCAGCCGGTCGGCGTTCGTGCAGCAGACCGTCGGCGTAGATAATGTGTGCGAACGCGCGGCTGTGTGCGCAGCACAGAACGGCACACTTATCTTGCATAAATTCGCGCAGAACGGCGTGACGGCGGCCATCGCCGTGCCGGACTGGCGCGTGACGTTTGAAGAACGGGAGGGCGAAGCATGAAGCTGTATTGCATCGGCATCGGGCCAGGCGGCGAGGAGCAGATGACGCTGCGCGCAGTGCGTGCTCTGGAAAAATGTGACTGCGTGGCAGGCTACGGCCTGTACCTTGATTTGATCGAGAACCTCATTTCGGGCAAGGAGCGCATCGAATCCGGCATGACACGCGAGGTTTTGCGCTGCAAAGCGGCGGTTGAGGCGGCAAAACAGGGCAAAACGGTCGCTGTTGTGTCCTCGGGAGATGCGGGTGTGTACGGCATGGCGAGCCTGCTGCTCGAGCTTTGCGAGCACGAGCCGAACCTCGAGGTCGAGGTTATTCCGGGCATCACGGCGGCCTGCTCGGGCGGCGCCGTGCTCGGCTCGCCGCTGACATGCGACTTTGCGTGCATCAGCCTGTCCGACCTGCTCACGCCGTGGGAAAAGATCGAGCAGCGTCTGCGCGGCGCAGCGGCTGGCGATTTCTGCATCGTGCTGTACAATCCGTCGAGCAAAAAGCGCACCGACCATCTGCGCCGAGCCTGCGATATTCTGCTGGAGATCGTACCGCCGGAAACCGTCTGCGGTCTGGTGCGCAGCATTGGCAGAGAAGGCGAAAACTGCACGCTTACAACGCTCGGTGAGCTGCGTGATACACAGGTCGATATGCTGACCACTGTGTTTGTCGGCAACAGCCGCACGCGCGTGATGGACGGCCGCATGGTCACGCCGAGGGGGTATCGCGGCGTATGAAGCTGATGATTTTCTCCGGTACGACAGAAGGACATGATTTGTGCCGGTTTTTGTCGAAAAATAACGTGCAGGCAGAGGTTTTTGTTGCAACAGAGTATGGCGCAGCGGTGATGGAGCCGATGGCTGGAATCACGGTTCACGAGGGCCGTTTGGATGAGCAGGAGATGGAAAAGCGATTGACCTCGGACACGCTGCTCATCGACGCAACGCATCCGTACGCGGCAGCTGTGACCGACAATTTGCGGGTGGCCTGTGCGAAATCGGGCGCACGCTACGAGCGGCTGCTGCGGCCTGTCCTGCCTTATCAGAACTGCGAAATCGTGCTGGACACAGCCGCTGCAGTTGACTGGCTGAACGCGCATCCGGGCAAGGTTTTGCTCACCACAGGCAGTAAAGAACTGGAAGTATACACGGCGGTGCAGGATTTCCAAACGCGCCTGTTCCCGCGCGTGCTGCCGACCGCGTCGGTTCTTGAAAAGTGCGCCGCACTCGGCTTCCCAGGCGCGCACATCATCGCCATGCAGGGCCCGTTTTCGCAGGCGATGAACGCGGCGCTGCTGCGTGAGACCGGCGCAAAAATCCTCGTGACCAAGGACACCGGCGTGTCCGGCGGCTTTGCGGAGAAGGTCGCGGCAGCCGAGGAGGTCGGCGCAAAGGTACTGGTCATTGCGCGTCCGCGTATGGAAAACGGCAAAAATCAGGCGGAAATGCAGGCATTTCTCGCGGATTTGCTCGGCTTACAGCCGGAAAAAGTGCAGCGCATATTCACCATCATCGGGGCGGGCATGGGCACTGCGGACACGCTGACCGGCGAAGCGGTTCGCGCGTTGGAAACGGCGGAGGCGGTGTTCGCGACAAAACGGCTGGCGGCACTGTCGCCCAAGGCGGAGGTCTGCGCGTTCTCCGAGCTGGCTGAGCGGGCAATACAGTGCACAGAAAAGCACATATCTCTGCTGGTTTCCGGCGATGTGGGATTCTTCAGCGCGGCCGGAAAGCTGCGCGAGCGGCTCCTGCCGTACGGCGGGGTAACACTCGTGCCGGGATTGTCAAGCATGCAGTATATGTGCGCGAAATGCGGTATTTCCTACGAAAATCTGTGTTTTAAGAGTCTGCACGGTCGCACAGGAAATATTCTCGGTGCCGTAAGTTACCATGCGGCAACATTTGCGCTGACCGGCGGCGAGAACAACGCGCAGGCGATTTGCAGCAGCCTTATGGACGCGGGATTGGGCGCGCTGCCCGTTCATCTCGGGGAAAATCTCGGTGCGGAAAATGAGCGGATTGTGCACGGCACAGCCGCAGAGATCGCGCAGCTTTCGTGCCCGGATTTAGCGGTTCTGCTGATCGAAAACCCGCGTGCGGCGAACAAAAACGAACCGATTCGAGATGAAATGCTCACGCGCGGAAAGGTGCCGATGACCAAGGAAGAGGTTCGGTGGGTGTCGGTGAACCGCCTGACTGTCCGACCGACCGACACGGTCTGGGACGTGGGTGCGGGCACCGGCGCGGTCACGCTCGAGCTGGCGCGCAAGGCCAGCGACGGCACGGTTTACGCCGTCGAGCGAAAGCCGGAAGCGGTCGCGCTCTTGCACGAAAACCGCATAAAACTCGGCGGATACAATGTGAAAATCATTGAAGGATCTGCGCCGGAGGCACTGGAGAACCTTCCGGCACCGGACTGCGTGTTCGTTGGCGGGAGCGGCGGCAGAATGCGGGAGATTCTGGCACTTGCCAGGGAGAAAAATCCGGAAGTCCGCGTGGTCGTGAACGCGATTGCGCTCGAGACCCTGTTTGCGGCGCAGACGGCCTTGAAAGAATTGGGGTTTTCTGACATCGAGGTCACACAGCTGGCAGCCACGCGCGGCAAGCCGGTCGGCGCGTACACCATGCTGACTGCGAACAATCCGGTGTTTATTCTGTCCGGGAGGGCCGCAAATGACACAAAATAATGCACCAAGACTGCTGCTTGCGGGCACCGGCAGCGGCTGCGGCAAGACGACGGTCACGACCGCGATTCTGCGGGCACTGCAGCGCCGCGGCGTAAAACTCAACGCGTTCAAGTGCGGTCCGGACTACATCGACCCGATGTTCCACACGGCGGTTTTGGGCGTTCCGAGCCGCAATTTAGACCTGTTTTTCGAGGACGAGGCCGGTATTCGCAGTCAGCTTGCGCGGCATATCCAGCCGGACGGTCTCGGCGTGATCGAGGGCGTCATGGGCTTTTACGACGGCGTTTCCGGTACGACGGATACGGCTTCGGCGGCGCATCTGGCCCGCGCAACCGGCACGCCTGCGGTGTTGATCGTGCGGCCTAAGGGGCAGTCGCTGTCGCTTGCGGCACAGATTCACGGGTTCCGCACATTTGCGGAAAATACGCTCGCAGGAGTGATTTTAAACGGCGTTTCGGCGGGAATGTACTCGTTTTACAAACAAATTGCAGAGAAAGCGGGGCTGCCTGTGCTCGGCTTTTTGTCGCCGGTTCCGGAGGCCGAAATACCTGATCGCCACCTTGGTCTGGTGACGGCGGACGAGCTGTCCGACCTGCGTGAGAAAATTGATCGGCTCGCGGATGCGGCAGAGGAAGGCATTGACCTCCACGCATTGTGTGCATTAGCACAGACGGCGAAACCGCTGACCGATACGCACATGCCGCTCGCTCGTGCGACCGATTTTCCGGTGCGGGTCGCGGTAGCGAAGGACCGCGCATTCTGCTTCTATTACGAGGATAACTTCGATGTGCTGCGTGAACTCGGGGCAGAGCTTGTGCCGTTTTCGCCGCTCACAGACGAGCGGCTGCCGGAGCATATCGACGGTCTGTACCTTGGCGGCGGCTATCCGGAATTGTATGAAAAACAGCTTTCAGAGAATGAAATTATGCGAGATTCTATCAAAACAGCGATTCTAAGCGGTTTGCCGACAGTTGCAGAATGCGGCGGATTTCTTTATCTGCTGCAGTCGCTCGACGGCGCGGCAATGGCAGGCGTGCTGCCGACTTCGGCGCACATGACGCACAGGCTGCAGCCGTTCGGCTATGTCACGCTCACGGCAAACAGTGATAACCTGCTGTGCGAAGCCGGTGGACAATTTCCTGTGCACGAGTTCCATTATGCACAGGCTGTGGATAATGGCACAGATTTTCGTGCGGTCAAGCCAAACGGGCGCGCGTGGGACTGCGGCTTTGCGTCGGACACGCTCTATGCAGGATTTCCGCATTTGTATTTCCGTGCGAAAACTGAAATTGCAGCGAATTTTGTCCGAAAATGCGCGGAAAGGAGCGGAAAATGACACTTGAACAGACTATTTCTGCCATCCGGCCGCTGGATGAGAAAAGCATGACGGCGGCGCGAAACCGTTTTGCAAATATTGCCATGCCGCTCGGTGGACTGGGTCTTCTGCAGGATGCGATTGTGCAGCTTGCGGGTATTCTCGGTCAGCCGGTGCCGGATATTTCCAGACGCGCGGCGGTTGTTTTCTGCGCGGACAACGGCGTGGTCGCCGAGGGCGTGACGCAGTGCGGGCAGGAGGTGACAGCCACGGTCGCGGAAAATATGGGCCGCGGCGAGTCCACCGTTTGTCTGATGGCAAAACAGCTCGGAATGGACGTATTTCCGGTCGATATTGGTGTTGCGCAGCCGATAAAGAGCGAAAAAGTGCTGCAATTTGCCGTTCGGCGCGGAACTGCAAACTTTGCGCATGAGCCTGCCATGACGCGGAAAGAGGCGCTCGAAGCGGTCGAAATCGGCATTAAAATGGCGGAAATGTGTGCCGAAAAGGGATATTCGCTGCTCATTGGCGGCGAAATGGGAATCGGCAACACGACTACGAGCGCGGCAGTCACGGCGGCGCTCACCGACGCGGCGGCTGCGGCGGTCACAGGACGCGGAGCGGGTCTGTCAACGGCCGGGCTGGAGCGAAAAATCGCAGTGATCGAGGCGGCGCTGGCGCTTCACAAACCCGACTCGAATGACTCGATCGACGTGCTGCACAAGGTCGGCGGTTTGGACATCGCGGGTCTGTGCGGTCTGTATTTGGGTGCGGCGGCGCAGCGCATTCCGGTCGTGCTGGACGGCGTGATTTCGTGTGCGGCGGCGCTTCTCGCGGTGCGATTGTGTCCGCAGTCTGTGCATTTTATGGTCGCAGCGCACAGATCGGACGAACCGGCGAGCGTTTTGCTGCTCGATGCACTCGGCAAGCGGCCGTTCCTGACGGCGGGCATGCATCTCGGGGAGGGGACAGGCGCAGCGGCAGGCGTGGCACTTTTGGATCTGGCACTGGCGCCATATCGGGAAATGGTGAGCTTCGCGGACATTGGAATAGAGGCATATCAGCCGCAAAAGTAGTTGTTTGTCTGACGGATAGCACAAATTTTTATGTAAATATTGTGTGTAACGCCGATAAATGCGATCTGCCCGCATTCTTTACAGGAATACTGCGTGCAGCAAAAAGCACCGAGCGTTAACTCGGTGCTTACGGTTCAAATTCTTAGCATTTCAGCGCTTCATCTGCGATATTTGCGGTGATTTTGTTGTAGAACTCCTGCTTTTGCGCATCGTTTTCAAACGCTGAGAACGGCACGATGACCGCGGAGAATTCATCAACAAAAATATAATAATGCTTGTCATCGGTTGCGGTGCGCTGAACGGCCGAATACTGGTAAACGGTATCTTCGTTCTCGCCGGACAGCTCGAATTCGCTTTCACGCAGCGTGAGCGTTTTCGGTCCGCAAAGCTGTTTGTTCTTTGCGTTTCTGAGAATTTTCTCGATATTTTTGATCATTTTATGACGCATATAGCGCGGTGTGCCCCAGAAGCAGATGGCAGCGAGCGCAACGTAAACCGCGATGGAAACCGGCGTGAGCGTATGCAGCCAGTACATGAGCGCACTGCCGCCGAGAATGACAATAGCCGCGGTGGCGATTCTCATGGTGCGAATGCTGCGTTGAACAATCGCATTATTGTTGTAATAATTCAAATTAAAATCAATGAAATCCTGTTTGGTGATATCGTAATGCAGCTCCATTTTTCCTTACCTCAACTTACTCGGATAAAGTTATTGTATCGAAAATCAGAGCGGATTGCAAGTCTAATTCAGAAAGGGGAGCGAAAATGCTGATTTTAGTGACCGGCGGAGCGGCTTCGGGCAAGTCGGAGCACGCGGAACGGCTGTTGTGTGAAAAAGCACAGAGTCGATTATATCTGGCGACCATGCAGCCGTTCGGCAAGTCCGCAGAGGCGCGGATCGCGCGGCATCGGGCGCTTCGTGCGGGAAAGGGGTTCGCTACGGTAGAGAGAACACTTGATTTAGCGAATCTCAGGCTCTCTCGGCAATACGACGGAATTTTGCTCGAGGATTTGGGCAATCTGCTGGCAAACGAGCTGTTTGCGCCGGAAGGCGCAGGCGCAGGATCGGCGTTCGACAGCATTGTTGCAGGCGTGGATAATCTGCAAAAATACTGTGAAACGCTGGTTATTGTTTCCAACGAAATCTTTGCGGACGGCGTGCCGTACCCGCCGGAGACCATGCAGTATATCCGGATTTTAGGAGAACTGCACCAGAAATTAACTGGGAAAGCAGACGCGGTATATGAATCGGTGTGCGGGATTTTACTGTCGGTAAAGGAGGGAAAACAGCCGTGAAAAGTGTGATCAGCGGACTTTTTGTCGCGTTTTCAATGTACTCTGCGATACCTGTTCCGCAGGTGAACTGGGAAAAACAGACCATGCAGTGGGCACTTGGCTTCCTGCCGCTCATCGGTGTGCTGATCGGTGCGATAGAGTGGTTCTGGTTCGCATTTTGCATGCATTTCGGCGCAGCAGGCGTGTTTTACGCTGTGATCGCAGCGCTGATTCCTCTGGCGGTGTCCGGCGGCATTCATCTGGACGGCCTGTGCGACACCTGCGACGCGCTGTGCTCGTTCGGTGACCGGGAAAAGCGGCTGAACATTCTCAAGGACCCGCACGTTGGCGCGTTTGGGCCGCTCTGGCTGATGGCATTCCTACTGGCCGAGGTTGGCTGTTTTGCCCAGATTTACGACCGGCCTGTGCTTCTTCCGCTGGCATGCACAGGATTTGCTTTTGCACGGACAATGGGCGGGCACAAGGTGGTTGCGTCACCGTGCGCGAAAGACAGCGGACTTGCACATATCTTTGCGGAAAACAGCGATAAACGCGCGGTATCGCGCATGTTAGTTGCTGAATTTGTTCTGTTTGCGGTGCTTCTCGGATTGTGGATATATCGCGTGCCGCACGCGCTTGCTGCGGCGAAAGTGCTCGTTATCGTGCTCGTTGTGTGGTATGCTGTGCATGAGCACATAAGCCGCCGTGTGTTCGGCGGTGTCACCGGAGACCTGGCGGGATTCTGCATCTCGCTGTCGGAACTGATCACGCTTGCGGCAGCAGCGATTGGAGGGCTGATTTTATGACTGTGCTCATCATTGGCGGCGCATATCAGGGGAAACGGAAAGTTGCCGAAAACCTGTATGCAGACCTGCCGAGAATTGAAAATCTGCACGAAATCGTGCGAAAAATGCTGAAGGAAGACAAAGACCCGCTGTCACTCGCAGATACGCTGTGCGGACATGTTATCACCTGCGATGAGATCGGCTGCGGCATCGTTCCCATCGACCGTGCGGACGAAAACTGGCGTGAAACGGTTGGTCGTCTGTGCTGTGCTTTAGCACAGAAAGCAGATGCAGTCGTGCGCGTGATCGCAGGCGTGCCGCAATTCATCAAAGGAGAAAAACCATGACGATAACCCTTGCCGTGCTGCTCGGCTTCGCGCTCGACTGGCTGCTCGGAGACCCGAAAAAATTGCCGCATCCGGTATGTGCGGTGGGAAAACTCATCTCAGGAACCGAAAAAGTTCTGCGACGCATCTTTCCCGCAACGCCTGCGTCACTGACATTCGCTGGAATTGTACTCTGGCTCATCACCTGCGGCGTGAGCTTTGCCGTGCCGTTTTTCCTTTTGCGCTGGCTGTATCGTATGAACTTCTGGCTCGGTTTTGCCGCCGAAACGCTGCTCTGCTGGATGATTTTCGCACGAAAAAGCCTTGCGGACGCCGGTTATCATGTCTACGGCGCGGTCAAGCAGTCGCTCGAGGAGGGCCGCAAGGCCATCGCGTGGTACGTCGGCCGCGACACCGCAGAGCTGTCCGAGGAGGGCGTTATCAAGGCCGCTGTCGAGACCGTGGCTGAAAACCTGACGGACGGTGTGGTCTCGCCGCTCGTGTTCATGCTCATCGGCGGAGCGCCGCTCGGCATGCTGTACAAGGCGGTCAACACGCTGGATTCCATGGTCGGCTATCATAACGATAAATACGAGTATTTCGGCAAGTTTTCGGCAAAAATGGACGATTTTTTCAACTTTATCCCTGCCAGACTGTCCGCACTGTGTATGATCGCCGGTGCCGGCATGCTGCACCTCGATAACCGAAACGCGCTGCGGATTTACCGTCGTGACCGCAGCAAACACAAGAGTCCGAACGCCGGTCAGACCGAGTCTGTGTGCGCGGGCGCGCTGCACATCCAGCTCGGCGGCGATGCCAGCTACTTCGGCAAAATCGTTAAAAAGGCCGCCTTCGGTGATCCGATGCGCCGTGTAGACCGCACGGATATTCTCGCAGCGGTCGATCTGATGACGGCGGCAAGCGTGCTTGCGCTGGTGCTGTGCTGTGTAATCCGCCTGATCGTAAAAAGTTAGGATGCTATGCGGGAGAGAAAACTCGCATTTGAAAGGATGAAAAAATGCTTAATTATGTCCACGGCGGCGACATCCAAACCTACATCGACCGCCACGGCTTCGCGCCGCTCGACCTGTCCGCGAACATCAATCCGTTCGGCATACCGGACGCGGTACGCGCGGCCATGCACAGGGCTGTGGATAACTGCACGCAGTATCCCGACCCGTTTTGCCGCGCCGCGCGGCAGGCCATCGGTGCGAGAGAAGGCGTCAATCCGGATTTTCTGTACTGCGGCAACGGTGCGGCGGATGTGCTCGACCGTCTTGCGGCGGTGCTGAAACCGCGCAAGGTGCTGCTCACCGCACCGACCTTTGCGGAGTACGAGCGCACGCTCTCAGGTGCGGAGATTCGGGTGCATAATCTGCGGGAAACGGACGGTTTTGCGCTCACAGAGCGCATTTTGGACGAGATTTCACCGGATTTGGATGCGGTTTATCTCTGCAACCCGAACAATCCGACCGGGCGAACCGCCCAACCGGAACTTCTGCGGGAAATCGTCCGAAAATGCACAGAAAACGGCGTAAAACTGGTCGTGGATGAGTGCTTCAACGACTTCCTGACAGATGCAGAGCGGCACACACGGAAAGACCTGCTGGAATCCAATCCCGGTCTAATTATCCTGCGCGCGTACACGAAAATGTACGCCGTACCCGGTGTGCGCTTCGGCTGGTGCATGACGGCGGATGCGGCGCTGATTGAGAAATTATACCATGCCGGACAGCCGTGGAACGTGTCGGTCATCGCACAGGCGTGCGCCGCCGCGGCAGCAAACGAGCCGGACTGGGCCGCCGAGACCGCCAAACGCATTGCCGAGGAACGCAGGTTCCTATCCGACGGACTTGCAGCCTGCGGACTGACCGTCTTTCCGGGCGAGGCCAACTTCCTGCTGTTCTGTTCAAACGATACCGGACTGCACGAGAAACTCGCGGAGCACGGCATAATGATACGAAACTGCGATAATTATCGCGGACTTTCGGCAGGATACTATCGCGTTGCCGTAAAAACGAGAGAAGCAAGCAAGTGCTTGCTAAACGCAATCAAATTGATAATTGAAAATGGATAATGGATAATGGAGAATGAAGGTACGCGCTTTGCGCGGATTTGACAGCGCCGCGGGCGCAAGGGCAGTGACATTTTCATTATGCGGGAGGTTTGCAAATGGCAAAAATTATCATGATACAGGGCACCTGTTCAAACGCCGGCAAAAGCCTGCTTTGCGCGGCCCTGTGCCGGATTTTCCGGCAGGACGGCTACCGCGTTGCGCCGTTCAAGTCACAGAACATGGCGCTCAACTCGTTCATCACGGCGGACGGCAGGGAGATGGGCCGCGCACAGGTCGTGCAGGCCGAGGCGGCGGGCATCGCGCCCGATGTGCGCATGAACCCGATCTTGCTCAAGCCGACAAGCGACGTTGGCTCGCAGGTGATCATCATGGGCGAGGCGCAGGGAAACCGCACCGCGCGGGAGTATTGGGGCCGCAAAAAGGCGCTTTTGCCCATTATCAAGGACGCATTTGACAGCCTTGCCGCCGAGAACGACATTATCGTGATCGAGGGTGCAGGCAGTCCGGCGGAGATCAATCTCAAGCAGGATGATATTGTAAATATGGGTCTGGCGAAGCTGGTGGATGCACCCGTTTTGCTGGTCGGCGACATCGACCGCGGCGGCGTGTTCGCGTCGCTGTACGGCACGGTCAAGCTGCTCGAGGAGGACGAGCAGGCGCGGATTCGCGGTCTCATCATCAACAAATTCCGCGGTGACGTGGAGATTCTGCGGCCGGGTCTGACGCAGCTTGAGGATTTGACCGGCAAGCCGGTCATCGGCGTGGTGCCGTACGACCATTTTGACATCGACGATGAGGACAGCCTGTCCGAGCGTCTGGACACAAAGGCTGCTCCCGCACTGGTAAACATTGCGGTTGTAAAGCTGCCGCGACTGTCCAATTTCACCGATTTTTCCGCACTTTCGCGCGTATCCGGCGTGAGTGTCGCGTACGCGGACAAACCGGCGCAGCTTGCCGGAGCCGACCTGATTATCCTGCCGGGCACCAAGTCCACGCTGGCAGACCTGCGGTGGCTGCGCGAGAGCGGCATGGAGGCGCAGATTCTCAAGGCGCACGCGGCAGGCACGCCGGTTTTCGGCATCTGCGGCGGCTATCAGATGATGGGACGCACGGTCTCCGATCCGGACAATACGGAGGGCGGCGGCAGTCTGCGCGGCATGAGTCTGCTGCCGATCGACACGGTGTTCCGCCCGAGCAAGACCACGACGCAGACGCGCGGCGCGCTGCTAGAGATTGACGGCGTGCTGTCCGATTTGAGCGGTCTGGCGGTCGAGGGCTATGAGATTCACATGGGCGAAACCGTGCGCGATGCGAGTGCAAAGCCGCTCGTTCGATTGCTTCGCAGGGAAGGCGAAATCGAGGACGGCTGTCAGACGGAAAACGCCTTCGGCACTTATCTGCACGGCGTGTTCGATGCGCCGGAGGCGGCGCTGCGGACGGCGCAGGCACTGGCGAAAAAGAAGGGCGTGACGCTGACCGGTGAAGCGCTCGATACGCACGCCTACAAGGAACAGCAGTACGACAAACTGGCGGATTCGGTGCGAAAATCGCTCGATATGGAGTGGATTTACCGCATAATGGAGGGAAAAGCATGACAGGACTCATTCACCTGTACTGCGGCGATGGCAAGGGCAAAACCACGGCGGCGGTCGGACTGACCGTGCGCTGCGCGGGCCGCGGAAACAAGGTCGTGTTCGCGCAGTTTCTCAAGGATGGAACTTCGGGCGAGTGCCGCGTGCTGGCGAAATTGCCCGACGTGACCGTTATGGCAGCCAATCCGGTCGGCAAGTTCTCGTTCCGCATGACGGATGCGGAGAAGCGGGAGACAGCGGACGCGCTCACCCGCACCTTCGATGCGGCAACCGGCTTTGCCGTGCGGGAGCACGCGCGGCTGCTCGTGCTGGATGAGGTCTGCGCGGCAATCTCGTGCGGCTTTCTGGATGAGAAAACGGTCATAAAATTCCTTGAGACCAAGCCGGAAACGCTCGAGGTCGTACTGACCGGACGGGGTCCGTCCGAAGCGCTGCAGGCACACGCGGACTACATTACAGAAATGAAAATGCAGCGGCACCCGTTTGAGAAGGGCATCGCTGCGCGGGAGGGAATCGAATTTTGAACGGATACATGAAGCCGCAGGACATTGAAAAGCGGTCGTTTGAAATCATCACCGCCGAGCTGGGTGAGCGCACGTTTCCGGCGGGCATCGCCGAGGTGGTCAAGCGCGTCATTCACACCACGGCGGATTTTGACTACGCGGACAGCCTCGCGTTTTCGCCGGATGTGATCGAAAAGGCAAAAGCCGCGCTTGCGGCAGGGGCAACGGTGGTTACCGATACCAATATGGCGCTCTCCGGGGTGAGCAAGGCGACGCTGGCAAAGCTCGGCGGAAAGGCGGTCTGCCTGATGGCGGATGAGCAGGTGGCAAGCGAGGCCAAGGCGCGCGGTGTCACGCGGGCAGTCGTTTCGATGGAGCACGCCGCCAAATTTGAAGGCCCGCTCATCTTCGCCATCGGCAATGCGCCGACCGCGCTCATCCGTCTGCATGAGTTGATTGAGGAAGGCATTGTCGCGCCTGCGCTCGTCATCGGTGTGCCGGTCGGATTTGTCAACGTGGTTGAGGCGAAGGAGCTGTTCATCGGCGGGGACACGCCGTATATCATCGCGCGAGGCCGCAAGGGCGGCTCGAATGTAGCCGCGTCCATTGTCAATGCGCTGCTCTATCAGATGGTACATCGAGAAGGCTTTTAATTGCTGTCGCCAAACCACGGTTTGGCCGACAAGAGGAACGGACCGTAGGCCGTTCCAAAGTCGTCCGAAAGTTCCCATACGGAAACTTTCTCCCTCTTAGGGTATAAAAACCGGCGCTATCCTTGCGCGGCTTCTCGGCCGCGCTGCGCAGATACATGCTCCCGGTTTTTATGAATCGCGTTGCGATTCTATTAAATGCGCGCTATCGCGCGATATGCTGAAAATTTTAGCAGATATACTGTTCGGAAGAATAAAAAAGAGAGAGTTTCAAACGAAACTCTCTCTTTTTGCTACGACCAAAGACCTTTTTCCCTGCAGTCGGCAATGTATGCGTCGATATTGTCCGCTGTGATGACCTCGGAACCAGAGTCGATCACCGATTCGACGGATTTGCCCTCGAGTGCGTCCAAAGCGGCCTCGACAGCTTTGTAGCCCATTTCATAGCCTTGCTGGGCAATATCGACAGTCAGCTCGCCGCGGTCGAGCGCTTCCACCGCAGCCTGATTGCCGTCAAAGCCGCAGATAACGGTTTTTTGATAGGCGGCGCTGTTGTTATCCCAGATGCACTTGATGGCTGCAAGCGCCATATCATCGCTGGTAACGAGCAGCGCGTCCACACCCTGCGGATACTTCTGCATGACAGCCTCCATCGCGGCTGCCGCACGGTCGGGCTGCGCGTCGCAGTACTGCACCTCGAGCACAGTGCCGCCCGCCTGCTCCACGGCGCTGCGGTAGCCGCGCAGACGGGCTTCGTGCGTCTCGTCGCCCTGTGCGCCGGTCAGGATGACAGCCTGCGGCTTGTCCGCGCCGTTCGACTTTGCCTTCTTCATAGCAGCTAAGCCGCCGGATTTGGCTGCCGCCTCGTTGCCGGTACCGACAAAGGACAGTTTTTTGTCCGAGGTGAAATCCGTATCCAGTGCGATGATCGGCTTGTCTGTATTTTCGGCGGCCGCCGACAACTGCCCGGACTGCATGGGCGAAATGACAACTGCGTCTACGCTGTCATCGTCAAGCGCGGACCGGAACAGATCCAGCTGTTCCGCGCTGTAGTCCGTCGAGGACGGAAACTGAATGTCAATCGTTACATTCGGGTGCTCGCTGGCGCAGGCTTCCGCGCCAGCCATGACGTTCTGAAAATGCTCGCCCGCGTGCTTGATGATCACCGCTATATGATGGGTATCGCCGGTGCCGGTCAGGCTGCAGGCGCTCAGTCCTGCCGTGCAGGCAAGGCATGCCAGTGCTGCCGCAATCATTCTCCTGTTCATGGTGTGTCTCCTCGTTCTCTTTTCTGTCGGGAGCTGCTTATGCTCTTCTCTTGATAATATTTTAACATATTTTCCACAGAGAGACAAATAGAAAAGGCATGACTGCAAATCATGCCTTTTTCCGTAACTTTTATCAGGTTATTTGCTCAGACGCTGCTCCATATAATTGTGCGCGTTCAGCTCAAGAGTATCATTGAGCGGTACGAGCGGCTCGGTCTTGCCGTAGCGGCGGTCGAGCGCGGTCTGCAGGATGAAGTCGCACAGCACGGGATTCTTCGGCAGCAGCGAGCCGTGCGAGTAGGTGGCGAACACGTTGTTGTAGCGTGCGCCCTCGGTCTGGTCCTCGCCGTTGTTGCCGTAGCCCTTTATCATCATGCCGAGCGGCGCGACATCCTCACCGAGATAGGTTTTGCCCGAGTGATTCTCAAAGCCGACCACGATGGAGCCGCTGCTCTCGGGCGTTGTGCGGTACATGTAGTTGCCGATCATGCGCTCTTTCGCGCCGATGGTGTGCACGTTGATCGCACCGATGAAGTCGAGCTGCACGCCGTCCCACGTTTTGTAATACTGGCCGAGCATCTGGTAGCCGCCGCAGATGGCGAGAAACACCTTCTCCTCCTCAACAGCGGTGCAGATGTCCTTGCCCTTGCCGGAGGCGAGGTCGCGCAGCAGCACCTCCTGCTCAAAGTCCTGTCCGCCGCCGATGAAGAAAATGTCGTACTTGTCCACATCGAGCGGCTGACCGATCGAGCACTCGTCCACATTGACGCTGATGCCGCGGCTCTCCAGACGGCGCTTCATCGTGATAATGTTGCCCCGGTCACCGTACAGATTGAGAATGTCGGGGTAAAGATGGCAGATATTCAGTTCCATTGCAGTTTCCCCCTTATTCGTAGAACGCCTTAACGTCGGTGTGCTTGCTGATCTCACCGCGCAGGTCGAACATGGCAGTGTATGTCGGCATAAGGAATGCCGGTGTCTCATCCGAGCCGATCTCGGTCAGCAGCCTGTCGTACTCGCGGATAACCTCGATACGCTCGGGGGCAAAGCCTGCGTACTTGAGACGCAGCGCCATATCATCCGCGCGCACGCCGGAAACCAGTACGCGTGTAAAGCGCACCTGCTGGTCGGCGAGTGCCTCGAAGTCAACGTCCCAGATCCAGCTGATGTCCGTGCCGTCCGCGAAGCGGTCGTTGAGCAGGAATGCCAGCTTGTAATTGCCCTCATCGTGCGCGATCAGGTTGATGACCTGATTGAAGCCGGCAGGATTCTTGACCAGCATCATGCGCGCCTGTGCCTGACCGAGCTTGAACTGCTCGGCACGGCCGAAGCCGCATTCGAACTGTGAAAGTGCGCTGACCGCGGTCTGCTCATCAATGCCGACAACGTGCGCGACAGCGGCTTCTGCGGCGGCGTTGTAGATGTTGTAGCCGCCCGGCAGGTTGACGTGTACCTCGTGCTCGTGACCGAAGATGTCCAGTATGATGTCGGACGAGTCCGCGCCGGTGGCGAGCACCTTGGTGACAGCGACCTGCGGCGTCTGGCGGTGGTAGCCGCACTTCGGGCAGCGGAAGCCGCCGAGATGGCCGTAGGTGATGTAATCGTACTCATATTCGGTCTTGCAGTGGATGCAGTACGGCGCGTCGGACAGCTCGTGAGCGGTCTCCTTGTAAATCGGGACATTCACGCCGAACCAGACGATCTTGTTCGGCACGCTGTCCGCAAGGGAAGCGGTGAGCGAGCAGTCCGCGTTCAGGCAGAGCGTTGCATTCGGCACATGCGTGATACCCTCGCGGATGGCGTTGAGCGTGTGCGTAATTTCGCCGTAGCGGTCAAGCTGGTCGCGGAAGATGTTGTTGACGACCAGACATTCGACCGGCAGGTATTCGCTCGTTTTGCGGAAGGCTGCCTCGTCGCACTCGATGAGCGCGTGCGTGTACGGGCATTTGCCGGACAGCGTGGAATGCTGTGCAAATACCGCGATGATGCCGGTCAGCAGGTTCGCGCCGGACTTGTTGGAGAAATATTTGAGTCCCGCATCGGCGAACGCCTGCTCGATCATGCGGGAGGTGGTGGTCTTGCCGTTCGTGCCGGTCACGACCGTGACCTTTACGCCGCGCGACAGCTCACCCAGAATATTTTTATCAATTTTCAGTGCCAGCTTGCCCGGCAGGTTGGTGCCGCCGCGTCCCAGCTTGCGCAGAACAGCGCCCGATGCCTTGCACACCAGCACCGCCAGTCTGGTTTGGAGTTTCATTGCTGTAACCTCTTTTTTCAAGTCATATGAAATAAGTATAGCGCATTTTGCGGCATTGCACAAGGGAAAACGTCGGGAGAGTTGCGCCGACGTACGCTTTTCGAGCGAAGATTTCTCGGCACAGACTTTCCGGTGTGCCCGAACCGTGTGAACGGTTCGCCGTTTCTGGGCGAAGAGTGCGCTGTGGCACAGCGGGGGACTGCGGCACTCGCCGCGGGAGCAAAGAGGAAGGGACACCCATGGTTTCCCTTCCTCTTTGAACTCCTACCTTTCCCTTGTTAGATAGTCTGGCGCAGATTGCCGACATGTGACCGCTGCGAAATGGGGGAACGACAGAGGATTTTTTCTTCCGTGTCTTTCTCAACCTATTCGCAGTGTCAGATACCGTTCTGCTACACAGGTCGGCTACTTCCAGCAGGCGCAACATACCCGTGTCGCGCAATTTGTTAGTCTGGAGGTTACAGACAGCACCTACGAATCTATCTATTTAGTAGCATTTATCCTCGCAGGCCCTGTCCATCATAACGCGCTGACGAATTGTGCGGCACTGTCATGCCGCACTCTGCGTTGATTAACCCGCATGTGTAGCAGTACGCTGTCTGTGAATTGCGAAAAGGCGGAGAAAGCGATTGAGCGGTAGACCGACTGCCGTTCCCCTTTTCCTGCTTACGCAGTCTACCGTCTGCACCCAAGGTAGTCTACCAAGGGAAACGGGTGTTCAAAGAGGGTAGAAACCGTAGGTGTCTACCCTTTTTGCCCTCAGCGGCGGGCGCCGCAGTTTGCCAAGAGCAACAATTCGGTGCGCATATTGACATTTTTGTGTGCATATGCTATCATAAAGCGCAATAAGGGAGTAGTCGGCGCGGTTGTTCCGCCGCGCGGCAGAGCCAACATACTGGGGAGGACGCTCCTCTGGTTTTGCATGAAATGACGAGACTTATCTGTTCTACGCGGCAGATGGGTCTTTTTTTGTGCCTGTTTTCCGCCGGATAAACGACTGAGGAGGACAAGAAAATGGGTTTACTGGAGTTGTTTTTGATCGCAGTCGGTCTGTCGATGGATGCGTTCGCGGTGTCTGTCTGCAAGGGACTGAGCGTGCGCACGCTCAAGGCCAAGCACGCGGTCATCTGCGGACTGTATTTCGGCGGCTTTCAGCTTTTAATGCCGCTCATCGGCTTTGCACTCGGCGTGCGCTTTCAGTCGCTCATCACGAGCATTGATCACTGGATCGCCTTCGTGCTGCTGGGGCTTATTGGCGCAAATATGGTGCGCGAGTCGCGCGAGCACGATGACGAAAGCGTCAGCGATTCGTTTCGCTTTATGACCATGCTGCCGCTGGCGGTTGCCACGAGCATTGACGCACTTGCGGTCGGCGTGACGTTTGCGTTCCTGCAGGTCGATATCGTTCCGGCGGTGTCGTTCATCGGTGCAACCACGTTTGTGCTGTCGTGCATTGGCGTGAAGATCGGCCATGTGTTCGGCACAAAGTACAAGTCCCGCGCAGAGCTGTTCGGCGGTATCGTGCTGATTTTGATGGGTCTCAAAATCCTGCTGGAGCATTTGGGTTTTCTGGGATAACATAAATAAAAGGCACCGTAAAACGGTGCCTTTTTACTGTCTTTATGCGTTTTCAGTCGAAAATCATTCGGCTGCAGCCTGCACGCCCGCCATATCCTGTACGGTCTTGCAGGTCAGCTCCTTGCTGATCTTGCCCGCAAAGCCGGTCAGCGTCTTGCCCGGACCGATCTCGCATGCCGAGGTCAGACCGGCAGCCATGCCGTTCTTCACCAGCTGCGTCCAGCGAACCGGAGAGATCATGTGCTGCTCGAGATGTGCCGGCAGGTCGGAGCAGTCGTAAACCTTGCCGTCGAGGTTGGAGTAAATATCCATCTTCGGTGCGGAGAAGGTAAAGTCCGCAACGTAAGCGCGCAGCTCTGCGGCAGCCTTTGCCATCAGCGGGGTATGGAATGCACCGGATACCGCAAGCGGGAGCGCACGGCGTGCGCCGGCAGCCTTGCAGTTCTCGATCGCCTCTGCGAGAGCCGCCTTTTCACCTGCGATAACCAGCTGACCCGGGCAGTTGTAGTTTACCGGACGGACCACGCCGGAGGTCACCTTCGCGCAGGCTTCTTCAATTACGCTGTCCTCCAGACCGAGGATAGCCGCCATGCCGCCGTCGATCGAGTCCGCTGCCTGCTGCATCAGCTTGCCGCGCATGGAAACGATTTTCACGCCGTCTGCGAGGGAAACAACGCCTGCAGCCGCCAGTGCGGTGTATTCACCGAGCGAGAAGCCTGCCGCTGCCTGAAATTCCACGCCTGCTTCCTTCAGTGCAGCCCAGGCTGCCATGGAATGGGTGAAAATCGCGATCTGGCTGTTCTCCGTGCGGGAGAGCGTTGCCTTGTCGCTCTCAAAGCACAGCTTGGCTACATCCAGACCGGCGCCTTCGCTTGCTTCTTCAAAAACCAGCTTGGCAGCCTGCGAGTTCTCATAAAGATCCTTGCCCATGCCGGGGGCCTGTGCGCCCTGACCCGGGAAAAATGCAAAACCGTAGTTCACGTTCCGTTCCTCCAAAATAATAATCAAACGCTGACAGCACCGTATTTTAATAGATATTCTTCACACAAAGTGTTGCTAAATAATAACGGTCTGTCTTGACAATTTACTGTGCTTTTATTATAATAGTCGGAGAATACTTTGTCAATCTAACTATTGTCGCTTTTCCACGCTTTTTGGGAGAGCGATTTGGACTTTTTAGGAGCGTGGAAATCATCAACAGTAAACTGATCGGCACGGGCGCCTGCATTCCGGATTTTGTCCTGACCAACGCCATGCTGGAAAAAATGGTCGATACCAACGATGAGTGGATCGTGCAGCGCACCGGTGTGCGCGAGCGCCGCATCGCAAAGAATACACATACATGGGAGCTGGCGCTCGGTGCCGCACAGGACGCACTCGCGGACGCAGGCATCACCGCAGAGGAGCTGGACCTCATTCTCGTCAGCACCTGCTCGCCGGATACCAACACGCCGAATACGGCGTCTATCCTGCAGGACAAGCTGGGTGCGCGTCAGGTCGGCGCGTTCGATATCAACAATGCCTGCACCGGCTTTGTCTCCGCGACCGACATTGCGGACAGTTACATTAAATCCGGCAAGGCAAAGACCGTACTGGTTGTCTCGGCGGAAACGCTTTCGCGCATCGTGGACTACACCGACCGCTCGACCTGCATTCTGTTCGGTGACGGTGCCGCTGCGGCCGTTTATCAGGCGACTGAGGACGAAACAGTCGGCATTCTGTCCACCTTCACCGCGGCAGACGGTTCGGGCGCAGAGTACCTGCACATGGAAGCCCTGCCGGTCGAGGACCCGCTTTCCGGTGACCGCACGGTGGACCCGAAGGCACGTTTCCTGAAAATGCAGGGTGCACCGGTCGTGCGCTTCACCGCAAGAGCTGTACCGCTTGCGATCGACACCGCACTCAAGCGGGCGGGCGTCACCGCAGAGGAAATCGACTGGGTGGTGCCGCATCAGGCGAATCTGCGTATTCTGGATGTTATTGCACGCAGATATCATCTGCCGAAGGAGAAGATCTACGTCAATATGGACCGTTTCGGCAATACCTCGTCGGCAAGCGTGCCGATCTGCCTGAACGAAATGCGTAAGAACGGCCTGCTGCACGAGGGTCAGACCATTGTCTGCACCGGCTTCGGCGGAGGACTTACTTATGGCGCTTTTGTGCTGAAATTGTAATTACAGTACAATATTCAACAGAAATGTACGATACCAGATATTCAGTGCAATAACATTTGGTTACATTTCGTGAAAAATATGCTATAATAACTTGATAGATTTAGAATTACAAGAAATTACCTGTATAAAAGGGGAGAATGACCTATGAAAACCAAGATCACAGAACTTCTCGGTATCAAATACCCGATCGTGCAGGGCGCTATGGCGTGGATTGCAGAGCATCATCTTGCGGCTGCGGTTTCCAAGGCAGGCGGTCTGGGCATTATCGCGGGCGGCGCGGCTCCGGTCGATTACATCCGTGAGGAGATCCATAAGGCGCGTGCCATCACGGACAAGCCGCTCGGTATGAACATCATGCTGCTCTCCCCGAATGCGGACGATCTGGCACAGCTGGCCATCGATGAGAAGATCGAAGTGCTGACCACCGGCGCAGGCAATCCGGGCAAGTATATCGCGGACTGGAAGAACGCAGGCATTAAGGTTATGCCGGTCGTTGCTTCGGTTGCACTGGCAAAGCGCATGGAGCGCGCAGGTGCAGATGCGGTTATCGCAGAGGGTATGGAAGGCGGCGGCCACATCGGTGAGCTGACCACCATGCCGCTCGTTCCGCAGGTCGTAGACGCACTGAGCATTCCGGTCATCGCCGCAGGCGGCATTGCAGACGGCCGCGGCATGGCAGCTGCCATGATGCTGGGCGCCGAAGGCGTACAGTGCGGCACCGTGTTCCTCGCATCTAACGAGTGTTATATCTCGGATAAGTACAAGGAGCTTGTCCTCAAGGCGACCGACATTTCGACCGTTGTTACCGGTCGTCCGTCCGGTCATCCGGTGCGTTCGCTCAAGACCCCGATGGCGCGCAAGTGCCTCGAGCTCGAGAAGCAGAACACCGATGCCTCCCTTGAGGAGCTTGAGAAGGCAACCGCCGGTTCGCTGCGCAAGGCCGTGCAGGACGGCAATTATGAGGAGGGCACCTTTATGTCCGGTCAGATTGCGGGTATGCTCAAGGAGCTGCATCCGTGCGAGGAAATCCTCAAGGGCATGACTGCTCAGGCAGAGGACCTTCTGAAGAACGCTTACAAGAGATTTGAATAAGAGCGGAGAGTGAAGAGATACGAAAACTCCTCACTCCTGCCTGTCTATAGAATGGAGTAAACAATGAGCTTAGCAATCGTAACCGGTGGTTCCCGCGGTATTGGCGCGGCAATCGCGGAAAAGCTGGCGCAGGACGGCTTCGACGTCCTCATCAATTGTGCGTCCTCGGTCGAAAAGGCTGAGGCTGTGGCGGAGAAGTGCCGCGCGCACGGCGTCAACGCTTATGTGAAGAAGTGGGATGTTGCGGACTATGACGCCTGCAGCACCGCGCTCAAGGAAATTAAGGAAGAGATCGGCGTACCGTTCGTTCTCGTCAACAATGCGGGCATCACCCGCGACGGTCTGATGGTCCGCATGAAGGAGGACCAGTTCGATGCCGTTATCCGCACCAACCTCAAGGGCGCATTCAACATGCTCAGCCTGTGCGGTGCGATGATGATGCGCGCAAAGCAGGGTCGCATCATCAACATCACCTCGGTTTCGGCGTTCACTGGAAACTACGGCCAGATCAACTACACCGCTGCCAAGGCGGGTATGGTCGGCATGACCAAGACCGCCGCCAAGGAGCTGGGTGCGCGCGGCATTACAGTAAACGCGGTCGCTCCGGGCTGGATCGCCACCGAGATGAGCGACAAGGTGCCCGAGGACATCCGCGAGAACGCCAAGAAGCAGATCGCGCTCGGCCGTTTCGGCAAGCCGGAGGAGATCGCAGGCGTGGTTGCCTTTCTGGCTTCCGACGCTGCAAGCTATATTTCCGGCCAGACGATCATCGCGGACGGCGGATTATATTAAGATTTAACACCGTACAGGGGTACGGTCGTGATACTGGAATGAAGGAGCAAATATATGGAACGTGTAGTAATCACCGGCATGGGTGCTATCACTCCGGTCGGCAACGATGTGCCGTCGTTTTGGGAGTCGCTCAAGACCGGCAAGTGCGGCATCGGTCCCATCACCAAGTTTGATGTATCCGATTTTAAGGTAAAGCTGGGTGCAGAGGTCAAGGACTTCGACCCGACCCAGTATATGGAGAAGCGTGAGGCGCGCCGCGCAGACGCAAATGTGCATTACGCAATGGCGGCAGCGATTCAGGCTGTCGAGCAGGCAGGCCTCAAGGAAGGCAATTTCGATCCCTATCGCACGGGCGTTATCTTCGGCTCGGGCGTAGGCGGTCTGCACATTGCAGAGCAGGAGGTCCCGAAGCTGCTCGAAAAGGGTCCCGGCCGCGTTTCGCCGTTCGCTATCCCGGAGATGATCGCCAACATCGCGGCGGCGTATATCTCCATGCACTTCGGCTTCAAGGGCGAGAATTTCTGCCCGGTCTCCGCGTGCGCGACCGGCAATCACTCCATCGGTGAGGCAATGCGCGCCATCCGCCACGGCTATCAGGATGTCGTTGTCTGCGGCGGCACCGAGAACGGCATTATCCCGATCTCGATGGCAGGCTTCCAGAACATGAAGGCCGTTCACATGGGCGAGGACCCGACGGCGGCTTCCATCCCGTTCGATGCACGCCGTTCAGGCTTTGTTATGGGCGAAGGCGCAGGCTGTCTCGTACTCGAGAGCCTGACGCACGCACAGCAGCGCGGCGCGACCATTCTGGCAGAGGTGGCAGGCTACGGTGCCTCCGGCGACGCTTACCACATCACCAGCCCGTCTCCGGACGGCGAGGCGGCTGCACACGCTATCCGCGGCGCCATCGAGGATGCCGGTCTGACCCCGGCTGACGTTGACTATATCAACGCGCACGGCACCTCGACCCCGCTCAACGAGAAGTACGAAACCATTGCCATCAAAAAGGCGTTCGGCGACGAGGCCTACAACGTAAAGGTATCCTCCACCAAGTCCATGACCGGCCATCTGCTGGGCGGCGCGGCTGCGGTTGAGGCCATTGCCTGCGTTATGGCAATCCGCGAGGGCATTGTACCGCCGACCATCGGCTACAAGGAGCCGGATCCGGAGTGTGATCTGGATATCACCCCGAACAAGGCGGTTGAGATGCCGATCAATGTTGCCATCTCCAACTCGCTCGGCTTTGGCGGCCACAACGCCTGCATCCTGATCAAGAAGGTATAAAAATGGACATCAAAGAACTGAAAGATATCGCGCTTGAGCTGATGGACGCACTGGCTGCAAAAAAGCTGGGCGAGGTCGAGCTCGAGCTGGATAACGCAAAAATCAAGATCAAGGCAGCTGAACCGGCTCCCGTGATCGCTGCAGCATCGGTAGCAGCGGCGGCACCCGCAGCGGCGCCGGCGGCAGCACCCGCAGCGGAGAGCGCAGACGCGGCACCGGCAGAGGAGCAGCTTCCGGCAGGCACGCAGGTCAAGAGCCCACTGGTCGGCACGTTTTATTCTTCTCCGTCTCCGGACGAACCGCCGTTCGTGCTGGTCGGTCAGCAGGTGAAGGAGGGCGATACCCTCTGCATCATCGAGGCGATGAAGATCATGAACGAGATCAAGGCACCGTGCGACGGCAAGGTCATCCGCATTATGGCGCAGCCGGGCGATATGGTGGAGTATAACCAAGTCCTTTGTGTTATTGAGTAAGACGTAAGCATCTGCCGCGCATCAGCGCGGATTCAATAGAATTTGCATAGCAAATTCATAAAAACGGGGAGCAAGTATCGCCGTTTTTATACCGATAGAGGGAGAAAGTTTCGACCGACGGGAGGAACTTTCGTACGACTTGGGAACGGTCCACGATCCGTTCCTATTACCGGCAAAACTGTAGTTTTGCGGTAATTATCTTGCTTTTTAGATTGAGAGGGATTATAATATGCTGAACAAAGAACAGATCATGGAGATCCTTCCGCACCGTCCGCCGATGCTTCTGGTGGACGAGATCCTCGAAATGGACGAGAACCATGTAGTCGGTGCGCTGCACCTGACCGGTGACGAGTTCTTCTTCCAGGGCCACTTTCCGGGCAACCCGATTATGCCCGCGGTGTTCCGTCTGGAGGCGCTCGCGCAGGCAGGCGGCGTAGCGCTGCTGTCCCTGCCCGAATTCAAGGGCAAAACGGCGGTCTACACCGGCATCGACAAGGCAAAGTTCCGCGCAATGGCAAAGCCGGGCGATACCCTTCGTCTGGAAGTTACCTTCACCAAGCGCCGCGGCCCGATGGCAGTAGCTGAAGGCATTGCCTGGGTCGGTGACGAGAAGGCCGCCGAAGCGGAGATCAAATGCATGGTCATTAATGACTGAGGCGGGAGAGAGCTAATCGAATGTTTCAGAAGGTACTCATTGCGAACCGCGGCGAGATTGCGGTCCGCATTATTCAGGCCTGCCGTGATTTAGGCATTATCTCGGTGGCCGTTTACTCCGAGGCTGACCGCGAAGCGCTGCACGCGCAGATCGCGGACGAAGCGGTCTGCATCGGTCCGGCCCGTGCGGCGGACAGCTACCTGAATATGGATAATATCATTTCGGCGGCGCTGGCTTCCGGCTGTCAGGCCATTCATCCGGGCTTCGGCTTCCTGTCCGAGAATCCGGATTTTGCCGAGCGCATCACGCAGGCCGGTCTGGCGTTTATCGGTCCGACTGCGGCAACCATCCGTCTGATGGGAGACAAATCCGAGGCAAAGCGCAACGCAATCGCCGCAGGCGTTCCGGTCGCGCTCGGCACGGACGGTCCGCTGCGCGATTTTGACGAAGCCATCTCCGAGGCCGAGCGCATCGGCTATCCGGTCATGCTCAAGGCGGCATCCGGCGGCGGCGGCAAGGGCATCCGCGTGGCGGAGAGCGTCAAGGACCTCAAGGACGCGTACGACAGCGCCTCTGCAGAGGCTATCGCCAACTTCGGTGACGGCCGCCTGTACATGGAAAAATATATTCACAATCCGCGCCATATCGAGGTGCAGATTCTGGGCGATAACTACGGCAACGTGGTGCACCTGTTCGAGCGTGAGTGCTCGGTGCAGCGCCGCCACCAGAAGCTGATCGAGGAAAGTCCGTCGGCTTTCGTCACGCCCGAGCTGCGCGAGAAGATGACCTCGGCGGCTGTTGCGCTGGCAAAGCGCGTCGGCTACCGAAACGCGGGTACGATCGAATTTCTGGTCGATAACGACCGCAATTTCTACTTCTGCGAGATGAACACCCGCATTCAGGTCGAGCACCCGGTCACCGAGGAGGTCACCGGCGTAGATCTGGTCTGCGAGCAGCTTCGCGTGGCGGCAGGCGAGCCGCTGTCCTTTAAGCAGGAGGATCTGACCATCCGCGGTCACGCCATCGAGTGCCGCATCAACGCGGAGGACCCGTCGAGAAACTTTGCGCCCTGTCCGGGCACGCTGGTGTCCCTGCATCTGCCGGGCGGTCCCGGTGTGCGCGTGGATTCCGCGGCTTATCAGGGATATAAGATTCCGCCGTTTTACGATTCCATGATCGGCAAGCTGATCGTCTACGGCGCCGACCGTGAGCAGGCCATCGTTCGCATGCGCCGTGCCCTCGCTGAGATGCTGTTTGAGGGCGTTGTGACCGCAACCGACTATCAGATGCACATCCTGTGCTCGAAGGCGTTTGTGGAAGCAAACTTTAATGTTAATTCCATCGCAAACGGCGATTTTGACTAAATCATTTATTATGGTATAATAGATTTAGCACAAGCATAGTTGAATCCGAAGGTCTTACAAAATCAGCGTATTTTGAAAAGCGAAGTTTTTGTAATCCGAAGGATTTCAGAGGCAGTACCGCACGGTTGAACAAGAGCGATTTGCGAGATGGTTTGTTCACTGGTGCGGCGCGGACTTGCAGCAATACTTGGTGTATTGCAAAAGTACGCAACAAAACCAGGGGGCAAAACAGCCGCAAAGCGCCGAAGGCCAATCGTGCGGTACTGCCTCCAAACGAAAGGGGAGTTACGCATGGGTCTGATCGACCTGTTTCAAAAAACACGCGAGACCTCTATGGAAATGAAACCGCAGGAGGACGAAGCGGCCAAGGTCGTAACCTGCAAGGGCTGCGGCGCAGAACTGAAGGCGTATGCCTACGGCAAGAATCTGTATGTGTGCCCGCACTGCGGACGCTACGGACGACTGCTCGCGCGCACGCGCATCCGTCAGATCGCGGATAAGGACAGCTTTGAGGAGCTGTACGCCAATCTGGCACCGGCGGACCCGATCCACTTCCCGGGATACGCAGAGAAAACGGCAGAGCTGGCTGAAAAGGTCGGCATGCCGGACGCAGTCAAGACCGGCGTGTGTAAGATCGGCGGCGTGGAAACCGCGATCGGCGTCATGGACAGCCATTTCATGATGGCGTCCATGGGCTCGGTCGTCGGTGAAAAGCTGACCCGCCTGTTCGAGTACGCGACCGAAAAGGGTCTGCCTGTCGTGCTGTTCACCTGCTCCGGCGGTGCGCGCATGCAGGAGGGCATGTTTTCGCTCCTGCAGATGGCAAAGGTGTCCGCGGCGGCGCGCCGTCACTCGGACGCCGGACTGCTGTATATCACCGTGCTGACCGACCCGACCACGGGCGGTGTTACCGCGTCGTTCGCCATGCTGGGCGATATTATCCTCGCGGAGCCGCGCACGACCATCGGCTTTGCCGGCCGCCGTGTTATCGAGGGAACCATCGGTCAGACCCTCCCGGACGATTTTCAGTCCTCGGAGTTCTTGCTATCGCACGGTTTCTGTGATAAAATAGTTCCGCGTAATCAACTCAGAGAAACGCTGGAAAAACTCTTGAAGCTGCACTGCGGCTCCAAGTCCAAGAAATGGCAGGTGTGGCGTCGTGATTAACAAACCCGCAAGTGAAAAAATGCGTATCATCCACGATACCAAGCGCCCGATGATCACGGATTATATCAATGAGCTGTTCACCGACTTCACCGAGCTGCACGGCGACCGCTATTTTTCGGACGACCATGCCATCCTCGGCGGCGTTGGCTACTTCAACGGCACACCGGTGACGGTAATCGGCCACCGCAAGGGCCGCACCATTGAGCAGAATATGGACGCCAACTTCGGCATGGCGCACCCGGAGGGCTATCGAAAGGCCCTGCGTCTCGCACATCAGGCGGAGAAATTCCACCGTCCGGTCATCAACTTTGTTGACACCGGCGGCGCGTTCTGCGGCGTAGGCGCGGAGGAACGCGGTCAGGGCGAGGCCATTGCCCGCTGTTTGTATGAGTTTATCGAGCTGAAAACGCCTGTTATCTCTATCGTGACGGGTGAGGGCGGCTCCGGCGGCGCACTGGCGCTGGCGGTGGCAGACCGTGTGCTCATGCTCGAGAACGCCCTGTATTCGGTTATTTCGCCGCGCGGCTGCGCGTCTATTCTCTGGAAGGACCCCAAGCGCGAGGCGGAGGCAGCGGACACGCTGCATATCACCGCGCAGGACCTGTACAGCTTCGGTATGATCGAAGGCATCATTCAGGAGGGCACATCCTCCGCACAGCTTATCCGCAATGTGGCGCGCACGCTGCGCGACCAGCTTGCCGAGCTGGATGCTGAGCCGGACATCGACACGATGCTGCAGAAACGGTATGAAAAATTCCGCAGAGTCGGAGTTTTCAGAACAATAAATCAAGAAAGTAATGAAGGAGTGTAAATCCCATGTTTGAAAAGGTATGTGAAATCCTGGCAGACAAGTTTGACGCTGATGCTTCCACCATGACCATGGACACCAAGGTTAAGGAAGACCTGAACGCAGACTCTCTGGACGTTGTAGAGCTGATGATGGACCTCGAGGAGAACTTCGGCGTAACGATTTCCGACGAGGAAGCTGCTAAGATGAGCACCATCGGTGACATCGTAAACTACATCGAAGCAAACCAGTAAGATTTCGTTTTGAGCATGAAAAAGCCACCGTTTCTTTGAAACGGTGGCTTTTTTGCTGTGTGCAGCGTGTTTTTATTTCACAGTCAAGATCATAGTCATGGTGTTCGCGTTCCAATCCACGGAAAAGCCGAGTGCGTCACCGAGGTCGCGCAGCTTGAAATAATTGTTGCCGCTGATGGAGTAGGCGGTCAGATTCAGCGGCTTGCCGTCCAGATAAACGGAGGCGTTCGTGAGAGATGCGGCCTTATTGCCGGCAGGCAGGGCGGCCTGCTCGCCGCCGACCGCGGTGTAGGCGGTTTTGCTCGTCAGGTCGATGCGCTGCTGGGCGGCGTTCCACTTGACCTCAAAATTGGTGTTCAGACCGTCGAGTGCTTTCGCCAAATCGCGCAGCTTGAAGTAGTTGCTGCCGTTGATGGTGTACGCAGCCAGATCAGTCTTTGCGCCGTTGAGTGTTACCTTATGGCGGGAAACATGTGCGGTCGGGTTGGTGAGTTTACGCAGGGAGGTGATGGTGTCCTGCAGGGAAGCGCGGGCAGAGCGCACCTCCGGCACATTGTATGGGCTTTCCCAGAAGGAGTAGTGCTCCCAGGTCATACCCTTGGTGAAGTCAACCTGTGCGGCACTTAGCTCGTGATAGGTCACGCTTTCGCCGTTGAGCGTACAGATATGGTTACCAGTATCGTCGTCAATGGCATCGGTATAGGTCAGTGCGGTGACAATTTCCTTGCCCTGCTTGGTCAGGTAGCGGACAGGGAAGCCGTTCATTATTTCGTGCCCGTCCACCAGATAGGCTTTCGTGTCGTCAACATAGAAATCTGCGCACGGCGAAACATCCGTGGCGAAATTGCTCACGCTCTCCGGAATATTCAGTGCGTAGATTTTCCCATCCGCATACGAATACATATGCTGCCCGTCCAGACCTGCGCCGCAGTACAGCTCGGGCGTGCCGTCGCCGTCCATATCCACCAGCTTTGCCATGGAAAGTCCGGTCAGCAGTCCCTTGAAGCCATCGTCCGTGCGGGCGGCAGCCTTGCCATACTTATTCTGCAGGGTGGTGATCTGATTCAGATACGCCTTAGCACCCTGCGGAGACAGGGAACCAAGGTCAGCCGCGCCTGCGGCGCCGACTGCCATCGCGCCGGTCAGTACGGTGCAGAGCATTGCCTTTCCGATTTTGTTCATAGAGATTCTCCTTCCTTTTATCAGACGCTTGCGTCTTTTCTTTATTGTACGGCAGGAGTAAGCCTGCGTCAACCGGAAAACATGGGGAGATTTCTCAGTCCGGTAAAATATTTTACAATTTAGAGCGGATATATCGCCGTAATTTTGACGATAAAATAGGTGGAAAATGAACGAAAAAACGGGTATAATAAATTCTGTACGAAAATAATCCCGCTGATGGAGGAATAGAATATATGATCCGTAACGATTTACGCAACATCGCCATCATTGCGCACGTTGACCATGGCAAGACTACTCTGGTCGATCAGATGCTCAAGCAGGCTGGCGCATTCCGCGAAAATCAGGTGGTAGAGGAGCGTGTCATGGACTCGGGCGACATCGAGCGTGAGCGCGGCATTACCATTCTGGCAAAGAACACCTCTGTACATTACAAGGGCGTAAAGATCAACATCGTAGATACCCCGGGCCACGCCGACTTCTCCGGCGAGGTAGAGCGTATCCTCAAGATGGTAGACGGCGTTGTTCTGCTGGTTGACGCAGCAGAAGGCCCGATGCCGCAGACCCGTTTCGTGCTGCAGAAGGCACTGGAGTTCGGTCACAAGATCATCATCGCAATCAACAAGATCGACCGTCCGGACGCTCGCCTCAACGAGATCGGCGACGAGGTTCTTGAGCTGCTGCTCAACCTTGATGCGACCGATGAGCAGCTGGACAGCCCGATCGTTTACTGCTCCGGCCGTGCAGGCACCGCTTCCATGTCCCCGAACGTGGAGGGCAAGGACCTGACCCCGCTGTTCGAGCAGATTCTCGAGCACATTCCGGCGCCGCATGTTGATACCGAAGGCCCGACCCAGATGCTCGTTTCTTCTATTGACTACAACGAGTACGTTGGCCGTATCGGCATCGGCCGTATCGAGCGCGGCTCGATGAAGGTAGGTCAGCAGGTTACCGTCTGCGACTACCACGGTAACACCAAGCCGTACAACGCGAAGCTGGTTACCCTGTACTCCATCGAGGAGCTGGGCCGTCAGCCGATCGAGGAGGCACAGGCAGGCGAGATCGTTTGCTTCTCCGGCATCGAGGGCGTAACCATCGGTGAGACCCTGTGCGACCCCGAGCACGTTGAGGCTCTGCCGTTCGTTAAGATTTCCGAGCCGACCGTTGAGATGACCTTTATGGTCAACGACTCTCCGTTCGCCGGCAAGGAAGGCAAGTTTGTCACCTCCCGCCACCTGCGTGAGCGTCTGTTCCGTGAGCTGCTCAAGGACGTATCCCTGCGCGTAAACGAAACCGACACCACCGACGCATTCCGCGTTTGCGGCCGCGGTGAGATGCACCTGTCCATCCTGATCGAGAACCTGCGCCGTGAGGGCTACGAGTTCCAGGTTGGCGCACCGAAGGCACTGCTCAAGGAGATCGACGGCAAGACCTGTGAGCCGATGGAGCGCATGATCGCGGACGTTCCGTCCGATGCAGTCGGCGCGATCATGGAGAAGATGGGCGCTCGTAAGGGCGAGCTGGTTTCCATGAACCCGAAGGGCACCGACCGTATGCGCCTGGAGTTCATTATTCCGGCACGCGGCCTGTTTGGCTACCGCACCGAGTTCCTGACCGATACCAAGGGCGAGGGCGTTATGTCCTCCGTATTCAACGGCTATCAGCCGTACAAGGGCGATATCCAGAAGCGCACCACCGGTTCTCTGATCGCGTTTGAGGCCGGCGAGGCTGTCGGCTACGGCCTGTTCAACGCACAGGATCGCGGCCCGCTGTTCATCGGCCCCGGCACGATGGTATACGAAGGCATGATCGTCGGCGAGAACCCGCGCGGCGAGGACATGGCTGTAAACGTCTGCAAGAAGAAGCAGCTGACCAACATGCGTGCATCCGGCTCGGATGATGCGCTGCGCCTGATTCCGCCGCGCCAGATGTCCATCGAGGCGGCACTCGAGTTCATCTCCGACGATGAGCTGCTCGAGATCACCCCGGAGAGCATCCGTATGCGCAAGCGCGTTCTGTCCAACACCGAGCGTCTGAAAAAGACCAAGGGCGGCAAGAAGTAATTGTGGCAACGCCACACGGTTGCATCTTCGGCGCTTTACGGAAATTTTGTGCCTTGATGTTGGCCTCGGTTCCTTGCGCAGGCTCCGGTCGCGCTGCCGCATCTTTTTGCAATACACAAAGTATTGCTGCAAAGCCGTGCCCAATCAAGACGCAAAATTTGCTCGTAAATCGCTCTCGATGAACCGTGCGTCGTTACCACTGGCAACGCCACAATTGCGTTTCTGTGCGGATTTTATGCACAAAAGCACTCATTTCACCCTGTTATCAAAAAATAAAGATATATAAAGGAGAATTCCCACCATGGCTATCAAGGAAGTTCTGCACACTGATCTCGCACCGGCAGCAGTAGGTCCGTACTCTCAGGCAATCGCTGCAAACGGTTTCGTATTTACCTCCGGTCAGGTTCCGATCGACCCGAAGGCGGGCAAGATTGTAGCAACCACCATCGAGGAGCAGACCGAGCAGGTTATGAAGAACCTGCAGTGCGTTCTGGCACAGGGCGGCGTAGGCTTTGACCGTGTTGTCAAGACCACCTGCTTCCTGTCCGACATCAACGACTTTGCTGCATTCAACGGCGTGTACGCGAAGTACTTCCCGGAAGGCGCTCCGGCTCGTTCCTGCGTTGAAGTAGCTGCTCTGCCGCTCGGCGCTAAGGTTGAGGTTGAGGTTATCGCAGTTCAGGGCTAAAAGCTAACCCTAAAAGACTCGAAACGTATGTTTCGAGTCTTTTTTGTGCAGTAATGGAGAATTGAGAATGGAGAATGGAAAATGAACGTGGAATGAAACGTGTTATCGTATTTTTATCCGGAATAATCGTCATGTAACGCCAAATCGTAGGGTGCGGCAAGGTGAATTGCCCGAAGGGCAAGAGAAGGTGCCCTGGGGTACGACCTCGGCGCACCGCATGTAAATTCATCTGCAATATGGTATCCCGTAGGGGCGGTCATTGACCGCCCATGCAATGGTAAATGGGTCCGGTTTGTAAACCGTTTGCACCATACCAATCATTTATCCACACAAAACGTGATGATAACGCCTGTTGTGGGCGAACAATGTTCGCCCCTACGGTTATGCGTGGGCAAATCGTTTACACGGTGCGCCGAGGTCGGCGCACCCTACGGTAAGGCTATCTGAAACGATGTTATTTTCTGCAAATGGCTTTATCTAACACTCATTTTCTATTTTCCATTCTCAATTTTCCATTACTTGATTTCCCACCAAAATGCTTGCTTTGCGGCCTTTGTATGCAAACGGCGAAAAATATTATGCGGTGAGAAGAAATTTATCGAAAAATGATAATGCAATTTGCGGCATACTGTTGTATAATAAAGCTATATCGGAAAATCTGGTCGTATGACCCTTGAGAAACGAAAGGATTTCTGCGATGAATAAAGTAAATGCCGTCATGGTTGGCGGCCTGTTTGACGAAAACGGCATTTCTGCTTTTGCGCGTCCGGTGCTGTTCGGCACTGCGGGCGATGCAATGCGGGATGCGCTGCCTGATGCGGTGGAGGCGTGCTTCTTTGCGCACGACGACAGAGAGCCTGCCGTTGCCGGCGCACAGGACATTGCGCTCGATGCTGCAAATCGTTTTGCCTCGCTGGCTGCGCTGCCGGAGAGCGAGCACGTTCTGGTGCTGGCGGCTCCGTTTGCACTGGCCGAGGAGGACGCTCTGTTCCATCTGGCGGAGACGCACCTGAACACCGGTTACGGCGTCAGCGTACTGTCTGCCGAGCAGCAGGGCTTTGATGCGGAAGGTCAGCCTCTGCCGAGAGACAGCCGCTGCTATGCCGCCATGTTCACCTGGGATATGCTGAAAAAGGCACTCGCGAGCGGCGCTGATACGCTCGACGGCCTGGTTGCGGCGGCTGTTGCAGCCGGTGCGCAGAAGGGCATTGCCATCACCAACAAGATTTACGTCATCTGCGACGGCACTGCCGCCTTTATGGCGCAGGTCGAGATGATGCAGCGTGTCAACTACGGCCTGATTAAAAAGGGCGTGCAGATCTTCGATCTGACCAGCACCTACATTGCGCCGGACGCTGATATTGCTCCGGGCGCGACCATTCTGCCCGGCTGTCACATCCGTCCCGGCTGCAAGGTCGGCGCGGGCGCGGTCATCGGCCCGAACACCATTCTCGAAAAGGCCGAGATCGGCGCAGGCACTACGGTAAACAATTCGCAGGTTTATGAATCCACCGTCGGCAGCAATACCACGGTCGGTCCGTTTGCCTATATCCGCCCGCAGAGCGTGGTCGGTGACGGCTGCCGCATCGGCGACTTCGTAGAGCTGAAGAAGTCCACCATCGGCAACGGCACCAAGGTTTCGCACCTGACCTATATCGGTGACGCGACCGTCGGCGAGCGCGTCAACTTCGGCTGCGGCACGGTCGTTGTCAACTACGACGGCTATCACAAGTACCGCACCGAGATCGGTGACGACTGCTTCATCGGCTGCAATACCAACCTCGTTTCGCCTGTCAAGCTGGGCGACCGTGCGTTTACGGCTGCCGGTACGACTGTCACCAAGGACGTTCCTGCCGGTGCGCTGAGCGTTGCACGTTCCCGCCAGACCAATCTTGAGGGTTGGAACGACCGCCGCCGCGCTGCACACGAGAAGGACGAAAAGTAAATCCATAAAACGTATATAAATCCACACGGAACAAAAAATATATTTATATGACGGAGGCAAATCAATGATTTCTCACGGAAAAAACATCAAAATTTTCTCCGGCAACTCCCATCCCGCACTGGCGATGCAGATCGCTTCTGCGCTCGGACTGCCGATCGGCAAGGCTGCCATCTCCACCTTCGCTGACGGCGAAATCTCGGTTTCCATTTCGGAATCCGTTCGCGGCTCGGACGTGTTCCTCGTACAGTCCACCTGCGGTCCGGTAAACAACAACCTGATGGAGCTGCTCATCATGATCGACTCCTGCAAGCGTGCATCGGCAGGCCGTATCACGGCTGTAATCCCGTATTTCGGCTACGCTCGTCAGGACCGCAAGAGCAAGGCGCGTGACCCGATCTCCGCAAAGCTGGTCGCAAACCTCATTACTGCTGCAGGCGCTGACCGCGTGCTGACCATGGACCTGCACGCTGCACAGATCCAGGGCTTCTTTGACATTCCGGTGGATAACATGCTCGGTTCTTCCGTTCTGATCCCGTACATTGCGGGCAAGTTCGGCGTCGGCACCGATGATACCGTTATCGTTTCTCCCGATCTGGGTTCGGTTACCCGTGCCCGCAAGTTCACCCAGAAGCTGGATATGCCGCTTGCCATCATCGACAAGCGCCGTCCGAAGGCCAACGTATCCGAGGTTATGAACATCATCGGCAACGTAGAGGGCAAGAAGTGCATTCTGGTTGACGACCTGATCGACACCGCAGGCACGCTCGTACACGCAGCGGACGCTCTGGTAGAGCGCGGCGGCGCGACCGAGGTTTACGCCTGTGCAAGCCACGGCGTACTGTCCGGACCGGCGATCGAGCGCATCCAGAACAGCCCGATCAAGGAGCTGACCATCCTCGATACCATTCCGCTGACCAACGACAAGAAGCTGGATAAGATCAACGTCCTGCCGGTTGCACCGGTGTTCACCGAGGCGATCGCGCGTATCTACGAGGAAACTTCGGTTTCGACCCTGTTCGATTAAGATTTTGCATGGAAAAGAGCTGCTGCATGGGTGCAGCAGCTCTTTTTGTATATATTTTCTGCACCGACCAGCTGGGGGACACGAACTGCCGCAGGCGTGTTCGCCCCTGACGGGCGGCAGCTTTTTCAGCACCGGCTGAGCGGGGGGCACGAACGGCGTCAGCGGGTTCGCTCTTTCCGGGCGGCAGCCTTTTTTCAGCACCGGCTGAGTGGGGTACTCGAACTGCGTTAGCGTGTTCGCCCCTAACGGGCGGAAAGTTTTTCGCTGAACCTCAGCGAGGGAGTTGCGCTCTGCGGAGCGCGGGAGACTGCCGCGCCCGCGGCTGGGGCAAAAAGGAAGGACAACCTGCGGTTTTCCTTCCTCTTTGAACTCCTACCTTTCCCTTGTTTGTTAGCTCGGCGAAAATCGGAGAGCGGCGACCGCTTCGAAAAGGGGAACGACAGAGGATTTTTCCTACCGTGTCTTTCGAAACCTGTTCGCAGGGTCAGATAGCGTACTGCTACACAGATCGGAGAGTCTGCGCAGGTGCGGCATAACAGTGCCGCACAATTCTTTAGCGCGTTATTACTGACAGGGCCTGCGAAGATAAATTGTACCAAACGCCTAATCCGTAGGTGCCTTCCGTAATCTCCAGACTAACGACTTGCGCGGCACGGTTATGCCGCGCCTGCGTAGAGTAGCCCGTATGTGTAGCAGTACACTACCTGTGAACTGCGAATATGTTGCGAAACAAACGCAAGAGTAACCCGACTGTCGTTCCCCATTTTCGCAGCGGTCACATGTCGGCAATCTGCGCCAGACTCGGAAACAAAGGGAAACGGGAGTTAAGAGGGTAGAAACCGTAGGTGTCTACCCTCTTGCCCCTCGCCGTGGGTACGGCGCCCCCCGCCGCGGGGCGCGGCACGCTCCCGCCGCAGCGGCGGCGCACTCCCCGCTGAATCCAGCGGAACCAATCAACGGCTTGCAGCAATGATAGAAAGAGGTAATCCATGAAACTATTAGTCATCGGCGATGTGGTCGGTGAGGCGGGTATCGACGCGCTTCACGGCCTGCTCCGCCGCATCAAGCGCGACACCGGCGCAGATTTCGTCATCGTAAACGGCGAAAATGCGGCCGGTAACGGCGTTCTCCCGCGTCAGGCGGATGATATTTTTGCCGCCGGCGCGGACGTGATCACGCTCGGCAACCATGTGTTCGGCAAGCAGCAGATCGTGCCGTATCTGGACAGCCGTTCGGATGTTCTCCGTCCGGCCAATCTTGCACCGCAAAGCCCCGGCCGGGGCTGGGGCATTTATGACGGCCCGCAGGGCATGCGCCTGCTCGTCATGAACCTGATCGGCCGCTGCGACATGAAATACGGCCCGGACAATCCGTTCCTGTGTGCAGACCGCATTCTCAAGGAAAATGAGGGTATGTATGACGTGGCTCTTGCCGAAATCCACGCGAACGCCACGAGCGAAAAGCTGGCTATGGGCTATTACCTCGATGGCCGCGCGGCGGCTGTCTGGGGCACGCACACACATGTGCAGACCGCGGATGAGCGCGTCAATCCCAAGGGCACCGGTTATATCACGGATATCGGCATGACCGGCCCGATCGTGTCCGTGCTCGGCGTGCGCGTGGAGCAGTCTATCGCCATGTTTCGCGGTGACCTGACCGAGTATTTCAAGACAGCTGAGGGCGACTGTGCAGTTTCCGGTGCGCTGTTCGATATTACAAGAAACGGAAAATGCAATTCCGTCACCCGCGTGTGGGAGCGCTGGAATGTGAGATAAAGTGTACGCAGATGCACAGTATCACACTTTTGATACACGATTGCGCATTGTGAAACGGATTTTGCCATGCGGAAACGTTTTTACAAAAAGTTCTATCGGCGGACAAGTGACCGTGTCAGGAAAACAGTGAGAAATCCCTCAGGTTTTGTACATTTTGCAAGAACTTGCAATTCAACTTGCAAAAAAAGCAAAATCACAGTTGACGAGAGGGTGGGTTTTGCGGTATGCTATAATCGAAAGACAATGGGGCAAAGGTTAATGAATGTAACCGGCCCGTTTAGCATACCGTGGCGAGGGACTCCGCGGTGCTTAAGGAGGAAATGATACAGATGAACTCATTGCTCACCAAATTCACCTTTACCGATGAATTGACCGATGTCATCGAGAACTGCAAGGGCGTAGTTGTTCCCACCAGCAAGGCGGAACTGTACGACATGGTATTCGGTCCGGAACATGCCGACGTGTACGACGTTGTATTCGATGTACCGGGCAAGGGTCTGGTAAAAGAAGCTGATGTTGTCCGCTGCAAGAACGGTGCATCCGTTAACTTTGTAGAGGATTACATGCGCCGCCGCGAGCCGGACTGCATGCGCATCGCAGACGACAAGCCGACCGATAAGAAGCGCTTCGCGGATGTGTACGGCTACAAGTTCGACAAGCTGCGCCGCGAGACCATGGACTGGTTTAAGACGCAGGAGCTGATCCTCATGCCGTTTAATTCCGGCGGCAACCAGTACGGCTACGGCTCCATGCTCGTATGCCCGAAGCAGTGCGCATTCTTCGCATTTGCGCTGGCACATCTGCAGGGCTTTGTAAGCGCAGAGGAGACCGAGGGCTACAAGCCGCGTGCGATCATCTATGTTGCACCTCCGTTCCGTCACACCCACTTCGACGGCAAGCAGGTCGTTGTTCACAACCGTCTGGATGACTGCCACGAGGTATTCTCCTATAACCTGTATCCGGGCCCGTCTGCCAAGAAGGGTGTTTACTCCGTACTGCTCGACATTGGCGAGCAGGAGGGCTGGACCACTTGCCATACTTCTGCAGGCCGTCTGATCACCCCGTACGAGAACGAGCTTGTCATCATGCACGAGGGCGCTTCCGGCGGCGGCAAGAGCGAGATGCTGCAGGACATCGCCCGCGAGCCGGACGGTGAGGTGCTGCTCTCTACCAACACGGTAACGGGCGAAAAGACCTACCTGCATATCAGCTCCACCTGCAAGATTGAGCCGGTGTGCGACGATATGGCTACCTGCTATCCGGGCGTGCAGAACAACTCCGGCAAGCTGGTACTCGTTGACGGTGAGGACGGCTGGTTCCTCCGCATGGACGGCGTAACCCACTACGGCTGCGATCCGGTTTACGAGCGCATCTGCACCGAGCCGAAGGAGCCGCTGTGCTTCTTCAACATGGAAGGCCATCCGGGTGCAACCCTGCTGATCTGGGAGCACACGCTGGATTCCAACGGCAAGCCGTGCTCCAACCCGCGTGCCATCGTGCCGCGCTGGGATGTTCCGAACATCGTCAAGGAGCCGGTAGAAGTAGACGTACGCTCTTTCGGCGTTCGTATGCCCCCCTCCACCCGCGATAACCCGAACTACGGCATCATGGGTATGCTGCATATCATTCCGCCGGCACTGGCTTGGCTGTGGCGCCTGATCGCACCGCGCGGCTTCAATAACCCGTCTATCGTAACCGGCAACGAGCTGAAGAGCGAGGGCGTTGGTTCCTACTGGCCGTTTGCAACCGGCAAGCGCGTAAAGCAGGCCAACCTGCTGCTGCACCAGATCGTGGACAGCCCGAACACCCGCTATGTCCTGATCCCGAACCAGCACATCGGCGTTTACAAGGTCGGCTTTGCGGCTGAGTGGATCTCCCGTGAGTATCTGGCACGCCACGGCGGCGCAAAGATCCGCCGCGAGCACCTTGAGCCGGCACGCTGCCCGCTGCTCGGCTACGCGATGAAGGATCTGACCATCGACGGCCAGAAGATCCGCTCTAAGTTCCTGCGCGTTGATACGCAGGACCGCGTTGGCACCGACGGCTACGATGCAGGTGCAAAGATCCTGACCGACTTCTTCCGCAAGGAGCTGGCGAAGTTTGATACGCCGGAGCTTGAACCGCTCGGCAAGCAGATCATCGACTGCTTCATGAACGGCGGCACGCTGGAGGACTTCGAGAAGATCACTCCGACCGGCCTCTAATAAAACGTAAAAGAAAATCACCGAAACGATTTGTTTCGGTGATTTTTTTGTTTTCGGCACGGAATAGACGGGGTGCGTGAACCGCGTAAATTTTACCGCAGAATGGTTAGCGACTCTCGATTTGCCGAACGGTCAGCAAGTCACCTTCCACGGTGAATTTGACCTCGAATCCCGCAAACGGGAACCCGTACACGCGGCCTGCCTCGTGCTGATAGCCCGGTCTCGGGTCCTGCGCGAGCACGTTCAGCAGCGTCTGACGGCGTTCCTGCGGCAGCTTTTCGAGCAGGCTTGCCGGACATTCCACGCGCACGGCATCGGTCGTGAGCGCAAAGCCGCCGAGCGCCTCCGGATGCGAGTCCGTGTACGCAAGATACGGCTTGATGTCGAAAATCGGCGTGCCGTCCATCAGGTCTGCGCCCGAGATGTGCAGCACCGGACCGTCCGGCGTGTTGAACTCCACGCGGTCAAGCCGCACCGAGGACAGTCCGATCTCGTTCGGCCGGAACGGCGAGCGCGTCGCAAACACGCCGATGCGCTTGTTGCCGCCCAGCTTGGGCGGGCGCACGGTCGGTGACCAGCCGTCACGCACGGCTGCCGAAAACTGCCAGATGAGCCACAGGTGAGAGAAACCCTCGATGCCGCGCAGCGCATCTGCGTTGCGGTATTCCGGCTCGAATACAATGCGCGCCGGTACGTCCGCCAGTCCGCTCTGCCGCGGAATGCCGAATTTGGTGGGAAAATCGCTGTGTATCCGCGCAATAATATGCATTTCTACCGTCTGTGACATAAAAATTCTCCTTTTGGGTGATATATTCAGTATAGCACAGGAACTGTCAGGTGCAAAGCGGTGTTTTACAGATTGTTAATGCTTTTTCCTCAAAAACGCGCTATAATAGAATCAGATTAAACTGGGAAAGCAGGGGAGAACTATGCCCAAGAAGATATTGATCGTAGAGGACGAGGCCAACATCCGTGAGCTGCTGCGCCTGTATCTGGAGCGCGAAGGCTACACGGTGCTCGAGGCGGAAAACGGCGTGGAGGGCATCAAAAAGTGGAAGTCGGACAAGCCGGACATGCTGTTGCTCGACGTGATGATGCCGGTGATGGACGGCTGGGCGGTCTGCAGGGAGATCCGCGCGGAGAGCGATGTGCCGATCATCATGCTGACGGCCAAGGGAGAAACCGCCGACCGCGTTTCCGGTCTGGAGATGGGCGCGGACGACTACATCGTCAAGCCGCTCGAAATGCCGGAGGTCATCGCGCGCGTGCGTGCGGTGTTCCGCCGCATGGCGCCGGATGATGCGCCTGAGAAGCTGTCGTTCGACAACCTGGTGATCGACAAGCAGGCGTACGATCTGGTCATCAAGGGCAAGCGCGTGGATGCGCCGCCGAAGGAGATCGAGTTGCTGTACTTCCTCGCGTCCAGTCCGAACCGCGTGTTCACCCGCGCACAGCTGCTCGACGATGTCTGGGGCTTTGACTATTTCGGTGACACGAGAACGGTTGACGTACACGTCAAGCGTCTGCGCGAAAAGCTGGAGGGCGTTTCGGACAAGTGGGAGCTGAAAACCGTATGGGGTGTCGGCTACAAGTTTGAGACCAAGGAGTAAGCCATGGGCAGACGCAGTTTTTTCTTCAAGGACTATGTGGCCCATCTGGTTTTGATCGTGTGCGCGTTTGCGCTGGCCGGCGTGGTGTTCTGCTACCAGATGAGCAGCTACGCGCTGCACGCCAAGCAGACCGAGCTGCGCACGACCGTGCAGAGCCTTGCCGAGCAGAGCAAGCTGCTCGAGGGCACGGACTCCGACGTGATCCGTCAGATTTACATGCTGTCCATCGCGCGCGTGGCCAAGGAGGATGAGCTGACCGTGCTCATCACGGACGCGGACGGCAACATTGAAATGGGTGCCAAGCCGGACGGCACGACCTACACGCTGCCCGGCTATCATATCTCAGCCGAAGTGGTTGCGGAGATGCACAAAAACGGCAGTTATGCGTCTGTCGGGTCGCTCGGCGTGCTGAGTGAGTCCTCGTTTTACATGGTGGGCACCTGCGTCAAGGATGATAACGGCGATGCGGATTTGATGATCTTCGTCTCCACGCAGGACCCGAATTCGGCAGGCGTGGTGCGCCACTCCACGCAGACGCTCGTGCTCATCATGCTGGTGACGCTGGTCGTTATGCTGGTGATTTCGTTCATGATCTCTCAGCATGTCACGCGTCCGCTCAAGACGATTGCCGCCGCCGCCAAGGAATTTGCGGGCGGCAACTTCGATGTGCGCGTGCCCGAGGACAACCGCTGCTACGAGATTGACGAGCTGGCGGTCTCGTTCAACAACATGGCGCGCGACCTTGACCAGCTCGAGGAGCTGACCCGCGGCTTTATTTCCAATGTCAGCCACGAGTTCAAGACCCCGATGACGACCATCGGCGGCTTTGTGGACGGCATGATCGACGGCACGATTCCGCTCGACCAGCGCGACAAGTATCTGAAGATCATCGCGGAGGAGACCAAACGTCTGTCCCGCATGGTAAACCGCATGCTGGATGCCGCAAAAATTCAGTCCGGCGAGCTGATCCTCAGTCCGGCGCCGTTCGACTTTACCGAAATGACGGCGCAGATCCTGCTCTCGTTCGAGCAGAAGATTGAGAAAAAGAAGCTGGATGTGCAGTGCGACCTCGAGGAACGGCTGACCGTCATGGGCGACCGCGACCACCTGTATCGCGTGGTGTACAACCTGACCGATAACGCGGTAAAGTTCATCGAGGACGGCGGTACGCTGAGGCTGAAGGTCCATCAGGAGGGACAGCTGTGCGTATTCGCCATCAGCAACACCGGCATCGGCATTTCGGCGGAGGATCTGCCGCATGTGTTCGACCGCTTCTACAAGACCGACCGTTCGCGCTCGATGGATAAGACCGGCGCGGGTCTCGGCCTGTATATTGTGAAGAACATCATCAACCTGCACGGCGGCGAGATCTCCGTCCGCTCGGGCGGCGGCGAAACCGAGTTTGAGTTCACCCTGCCGCTTGCACCGGAGCAGAACCGACAGAATAACGCGTAAAAAGTGGCTTCCATGTGCTATCACTGTGCATGGAAGTCTTTTTTCTGCATGTGCTGTATTGAAGCGTTTCGCACGGCAGTGCGCATGAAATAGCATTTGCTCTGCAAATGCTCAAAAAGGGGGAGCATGTATCACCCTTTTTGGACTTCTGGAGGGAGAAAGTTTCTGAACAGGAACTTTCGGACGACTTTGGAACGGCCCACGGTCCGTTCCTCTTGTCGGCGAAACTGTAGTTTCGCGACAGGCAGTGTTCAAAAAATATTCATATTGTTTTCAACAAACTGCCACATTGAGAAACTATGATAGAAGCATCAACAGAGGGAACGGAATGTTCCCGCGAATAACAACAGGAGGTCAGTATCATGGACGACTTCAACATGAACAACAAAACACCGCTGAACAGCAGCGATCAGAATAACGAACAGCCGGCCGCCGAAACCCGGAACACCGCCCCGCAGAGCGAGCAGCCGATGCAGCAGCCGCAGGCGGAACAGCCTGCACAGGCACCGCAGAGCGAGCAGCCGATGCAGCAGCCGCAGGCGGAACAGCCCGCACAGGCTCCGCAGAGCGAGCAGCCGATGCAGCAGCCACAGAACGAGCAGCCTGCACAGGCACCGCAGAGCGAGCAGCCGCAGGCAGAAGAGCCGCGCACGCCGTTCCAGACGCCGGTGCAGCATCCGGAGTTCCGTCAGGCGCAGCAGCAGACCGGCTTCGGCGAGGTTCCGCCGATGAGTCAGAAGCCGCACACCCCGAAGAATAAAAAGCACAGCAGAGGCTTAGCACTCGGTCTGTGCGGCGTAGCAGCCGCGTGCCTGCTGTTTGCAGGCGGCGCAGTTGTCGGCAATATGGCGTTCGGCGGCCATGCAAACAGCGATTCAGGCACTTCGGCATCAACCTCGGATTCCGCGCCGACGCTGCAGATCAACAGCAAGCCGGAGTCGGATTCGAGCAATTCCTCGGACAACTACGACACCGCGGACGGCATGGCCGGTGAGGATATCTACAAAAAGGTCAATCCGTCGGTCGTATCGGTTATCTCCACCACCGCTGAGGGCACGGGCAGCGGCTCGGGCGTCATCATGAGCAAGGACGGCTACATCATCACCAACAACCATGTTGTGGACGGCGCGCAGTCGGTTTCCGTACAGCTGAGCGACGGCACCTCTCTTGATGCCGAGATCATCGGCACGGATGAGCAGACCGACCTTGCGGTCATCAAGGTAACGCCGACAAGCGACCTGAGCACCGCAGAGTTCGGTGACTCGGATGAGCTGGAGCCGGGCGAGTATGCCTACGCGATCGGTTCTCCCGGCGGCGTGCAGTTTGCGAACACCATCACCGGCGGCCGTATTTCCGCCATCAACCGCGATCTGACCGTCAATGACCGTGTTATGACGCTGATTCAGACCGATGCTTCCATCAACAACGGCAACTCCGGCGGCGCACTGATCAATAAGTACGGTCAGGTAGTCGGCATCACATCCGCTAAGCTGTCCGGCAATGCATTCGGCAGCGCCACCGTTGAGGGCATGGGCTTTGCCATCCCGATCAACACCGCCAAGGATATTGTTGATGAGCTGATTCAGAACGGTTACGTTTCCGGCCGTCCGTCCATCGGCATCACCGGCCAGAACGTCGAGTCCGCGGACGGCAAGGTGTCCGGCGTGCAGGTATATTCCATTGATTCCCGCGCAAAGGCAGCCAGTGAGGGTCTGCAGGTCGGTGATGTCATCACCGCCGTTGACGGTACCCCGACCCCGGACATGGATAAGGTAAACGAACTCAAGCAGGATAAGAAGGCCGGCGACAAGCTGACGCTGAGCGTATACCGCATTTCGACCGGCAAGACGCTCAATATCACCATCACGCTGACCGATTCGCACGACCTCGAGGGCGATGACCCGAATGCCCGGACCCAGCAGAGCCAGAGCAGCCAGAACGATAATTCGCAGCAGAATGACGGCTACGGCAGCTATGGATTCTCCAGTCCGTTTGGTTCGTTCGGCTGGTAATAAATAATTGAGAATTGAAAATGGAGAATGGAGAATTGGCCAGACGGTCATCCATTCTCCATTTTTTATAGAGCGGTATCCCGTAGGGTGCGACAAGGTGAATTGCGGCAACGCCACAAGAGAAGGTGCCCTGGGGTACGACCTCGGCGCACCGCATCTAACGATTGGCACAATCTATCTCGTAGGGGAGCACAGTGTGCTCCCACGCAACGTAAAATCGAACGTGTTGCGGGCGCACAATGTGCGCCCCTACGGTATACCATGTGCAGATGGTTTACACGGTGCGCCGAGGTCGGCGCACCCTACGGTAGAGCGTATGCAATACCCAAAACATTCCGAAACAACGGAAATGATTCCACAATAGCAACAAAACGCAGACCTATGATTTTAAGGTCTGCGTTTTGTTTTATTTAGAATGCAGAAATGAAAAATGAAATCATTCTCCATTTTCCATTCTCCATTTTCAATTATTTCCCATACTGCTCCGCCAGCTGCTGGCTGATAAACTGTCTTGCGGTACGCGGCGAACGGCCGTTGCGGCGCAGCGCGAAGCGCTCTGCAAGCAGGTGCAGCTCGTCGATATCAAGGTTCAGGTCGTTCTCCTTGGCCAGCTGCTCGACGATGTACAGATACTCGTCCTTATCCGGCACGGAGAAGGTGATCTCCAGACCGAAACGGTCGGACAGCGAGGTGACGGTCTCGAGGGTATCGCGCACGCGCACCTCATCGCCCTGACGGTCAGCCATGCTCTCGCGGATGAGATGACGGCGGTTGGAGGTTGCGTAAATGACCAGATTGGACGGCTTTCCGGCCAGACCGCCCTCGATAAACGCCTTGAGCGCGGCAAAGTTGTCGTCCTCGCTGCTGAAGGTCAGGTCGTCGAGGAATACGATGAAGCGGAACGGCGAACGCAGGGTCTGCTCGAACAGCTTGGGGAAATTCGTGATCTGCCGCGGAGACATCTCGATGATCTTCAGGCCGCGGTCGGCGTACTCGTTGGCAACCGCCTTGACGGTCGAGGACTTGCCGGTGCCCTTGTCGCCGTAGAGCAGGATGTTGTTGGCGTCGCGTCCGTCGAGGAAGGCAAGCGTGTTCTTGAGGATTTTCTGCTTCTGCATCTCGTAGCCGGGCAGGTCGTGCAGACGGATGGCGTCCGGATGCACGATCGGGGTCGCCGAGCCGTCGTCCTGCATGGCAAACGCAGAGGACTGTGCGAAGAAGCCGTAGCCCTCCTCGCGGTAGTAATCGGCAAGTGCAGCACCGGTGGAGAACGGAAGCGAGTCCGCGGCCTCGAAGTCCGGCAGATCCTCGAGGGCAGGCTCGTAGAACTTGTCCGCTGCGGCGGACTTGAAGGCTTCGCCGTCGAGCGCGAGCAGAGCGTTCAGCACATCCAGATCGTGGGTTGCGGCGTTGAGCACAGCCGCCTCCGGTGCGTTGATGGTATCGGTCAGGGTGTTGGTGTCAAAGTGTACGGCATCGAGCACTGCCTGCGCGATATCGCCGCAGGAGAAGCGGGTCGCGCACAGTGCGCCGTAGCGGTCGGCAAAGTCGGCGGCTGTGCCGTCGAGCGCGGTCAGCGTGTCGCCGTAGGCGCGCACCAGCGGATGGGAAAGCAGTCCGCGCAGCACGGAAAGCGCGCGCAGACGCAGGGAAAGGGCGGAAAGCTCCATTGTTTTCAACTCCAGTCGGGATTGTAGTTTATAACTTACTCAGCATAGCACACTTTTTCGCTCATTTCAACATAGTATGAGGGGAGAAACCTTAGGACAACACCGCACAATTAAAGCTGCGGCTCCTTGCGCAGGCTCCGGTCGCGCTGCCGCGGCTCCTTGCGCAGGCTCTGGTCGCGCTGCCGCGGCTCCTTGTGCAGGCTCAGGTCGCACTGCCACGGCGCTTTGCGGAAATTTTGTGCCCTGACTTTGGCTTCGGTTCCTTGCGCGAGTTCCGTCCGCGCTGCCGAAGTTTCACGGTAATACATCAAGTATTACCGCAAAACTGCGCCTCGTCAGTCCGCAAAATTTACTCACAAATCGCTCTTGTTCAATTATGCGGTATTGCCTTAGTTTCTCAGAATTGGGAGGGAGGAGTGCCCTTATGGGCGGTTATGCGCTGTTGATCTGCCGCAGTCAGACCGAGGCCATCGGCCTGCGGCGGCATTTGGCGCGGTTGGGTGTACCGGGAGAGGTCGCGCGCCCGCCGCGTCACGAACGAACCGAATCCTGCGGATGGGCGGTGCGCGTGAGCGCGCAGCAGGCGGACTGGGCTGTGCATCGGCTGCGGCAGCTTGGTGCGCCGCCGTGCCGCGTGCTGCGGGAGGACTGACATGATCTATCTGGATAATGCTGCCACCACCTTGTTTAAGCCGCGGGCGGTCGAGCAGGCGGTTCGCCGTGCGATGTACGGCGCGGCAGGCTACGCACGAGGCGGCTACGCGGCAGCCGATCGAGCGGGAGAGCTGGTGTACGCCTGCCGGGAGCAGGCAGCGGCGCTGTTCGGCGTGGGCGAGCCGGAGCGCGTCATTTTCACGCTGAACGCCACGCATGCGCTGAATATTGCGATAAATGCGCTCGTAAAACCGGATTCCCGCGTCCTTGTGAGCGGTTACGAGCACAATGCGGTCATGCGGCCGCTGACGGCTCGAAATATCGAGCCGACCGTTCTGGATACGCCGCTGTGGGACGGCGCGGCTATGGTTTCTGCGCTGAAACAGGCGCTGGAACACGGTGCCGACCTGATGATACTCAGCCACGTTTCCAACGTGTTCGGCAGCATTGCGCCGCTGGACGAAATCGCGGAATTGCTGACGGCGGCAGGTGTGCCGCTCATCCTGGATGCGTCGCAGTCGGCGGGCGTGGCGGAGATTGACGTAAAGCGCTATCCGTGTCTTGCGGCGGTGTGCATGCCCGGACACAAGGCGCTGTACGGACCGATGGGCACGGGCATTCTGCTGGCGCTCGACGACCGGATTGCCGCGAAGCCGCTGCTGACCGGAGGAACGGGCAGTCTGTCCGAGGAGCTGCGCCAGCCGGATTTTCTGCCGGATGCGCTCGAGAGCGGCACGCCGAACGTGCCCGGCATCGCGGGACTCGCGGCGGGCATCGCCTTTGTCCGGGCGGTCACGCCGGCGCACATTGCCGGGCAGGAGAGACGGCTGGTGCATGAGCTGGCCCGTGCGCTCTCCCGCGAAAGCAAAATCGAGTGCTTTGCCGGAAAGGAGCAGACCGGCGTGCTGTCCTTCCGCGTTCCCGGCACGCCGAGTGAGGTGCTCGCGGATATGCTCTCGGACGAGGGGGTGTGCACCAGGGCGGGGCTGCACTGTGCGCCGCTCGCGCACCGGACGGCGGGCACGGAGGACACCGGAACCGTGCGGCTGTCCCTGTCGTTCTACTCGACGGCGCGGCAGCTGGAGCAGGCCGCAGACAAAGTTTGCAGATTGGTAAAAAAACTGTGAACACGCTATACAGAAAGCCGGATTTGTGGTAGTATAAGTAAGGTAAAACATGGTGTTTGCGTGCAATCTGCTGCGTGCATCCGCAAATGCCCGCGAAAATGAGGAACAAGTTAGGATAGGTGACAAAATGGGAGCGCTGCAAAATGTATTCTCACCGAATTTATCATGGCGGACCATGATAAGTTCGTTTTTCAGTGCGTTTGATCAATTCCGCACAATGACGCCGATCGACGTGGTGGATATCCTCGTCGTGGCGTATATCATTTACCGTGTTATGAAGCTGCTGAAGGATACCAGCGCCGCACGACTGGCCAAGGGTATTCTTATTCTGGTGCTTATCATGCTGTTCGCCAGCTTCCTGCATCTGACCATGATCTCGTGGCTGCTGCGCAACGCGCTCAGCGTCGGCGTATTCGCCGTTGTGGTCATTTTTCAGCCGGAGCTGCGCCGTCTGCTCGAGCAGATCGGCAAGGGCAACCTCAGCCGCATGCTGATTCCGGATACCGACCCGGATGTGGTAGAGAGCATGATCGTTGCAACCGTTTCCGCGTGCGCGGATATGTCCAGGACCAAGACCGGCGCGCTCATCGTGTTCGAGCGCAAGGAGCGTCTCGGTGAGATCATCGCCACCGGCACGAGAGTGGACGCGGCACCGTCTGCCGAGCTGATCAAGAACATTTTCTTCAAGAACAGCCCGCTGCATGACGGCGCCATGATCGTCCGTGCCGGACGGGTGTGCGCTGCAGGCTGCGTGCTGCCGCTTTCCGGCAATCAGGGTCTGTCGCGCGACCTCGGCACGCGCCACCGCGCGGCTGTCGGCATGAGCGAGACCGCGGACAGCGTGCTCGTCGTCGTCTCCGAGGAGACCGGCGCGATCTCTGTCGCCATCGGCGGCATGCTCAAGCGCCATCTGTCGCCCGAGATTCTGCAGAAGATGCTCGAGAGCGAGCTGCTCGGCGATGAACTCAGGAGCAAAAACGATAAAAGCCGTATTGCCGCCATCCGCGACAAGTGGAAGGGAGGCGCCGGCAAGTGAAGAAGAATTTTCTGAAAAAGCAGGATTTTCTGCTGAAGATCCTGTCGCTGGCGCTGTCTATCGTTCTGTGGGCAGTTGTTATGGATGTTGACAATCCGGAGCGCAACATGCGCTTTGACGATGTGCCGGTGCGCATCATCGGTGCGTCGCAGCTGAAAGCAGCGACTGGTCTGGAACTCATCGAGGGCGAGGACACAACGGTCACCGTCAGTCTGCGTGGTCAGAGCAAGAGCGTCGGCGAGGTCCGCGTCAGCCAGATCACCGCAACGGTGGATATCTCGGGTCTGAGCGAGGCGAATGAATACGATCTTCCGGTCACCGTGTCGGTCAGCAAGTCCGGCGTGGAGACCAACTATGTCAATCCCGGCAAGGTGCACGTCCGCGTGGACCGCGTGGAGAGCAAGGATGTTCCGGTCGAGGTCAATGTGACCGGCACACCGGCCGACGGCTACCGCGCAGGCAAGCCGACCACGGCAACCAAGAAGGTCACCGTTTCCGGTCCGGCAACCGATCTGGCGCAGGTGTCCAAGGCGGTTGCAGCCGTGGATGTTACCGGCCGCAATTCCTCGCTGGCCGACTACGAATGCAGGGTAACCCTGTATGATCAGGACGGTGCGGCGTTCACCTCGAACTATATCACCAGCCAGACCGAAAAGATCAAGGTTTCGGTTCCAATCTACCGCGTCAACAACATTCCGCTGACCGTCACCCTCAAGGACGGCGGCAGCCTGACGCAGAATCAGGTACAGTGCGTCATCGACCCGGAGAACGTAGAGGTTATCGCGAGCAATCAGGCGGTGCTGAGCGACATCAAGGAGATCAACCTCGGTGAGATCGACCTCGGCAGCGTCCACACGGGCACGCCGATCTCCATGTCCATCAAGGATAAGCTGCCGAGCGGCGTTTCGCTCGTCAGCGGTCAGCCGGAAACGGCAAACGTCACCATCTCGGTGGACGGTGTTGCGACCCGCAAGGTTCAGGTCTCCAAGTTTGCGTGGAACGACACCGCGCAGGAGAATACGCCGTACACGGTCAACATCCTCACCAAGTCGGTCGAGATGGAGCTGCGCGGCAGTGAAAGCCAGCTGAAGAAGGTCGATGTGAATAACCTGTCCATCGGTCTGACCTACGATTCGGTATCGCTCGGCGTCGGCAGGCACACGGTCAAGGGCGTGGCTACGACCGTCGGTCTGCCGAGCGGCGTAACGCTCGTCGAGGAGGATATCGAGGTCGAGATTGAGATCACCGACGCGCATGTGTCGGATGAGACGATCACCTCGGATAAGACAGACAGCACAGACGATACGGACAGCACGGTCGCAGAGCCGACCGCGCACCGTACAAGAAAGGGCGGTGGCAGCCAGTGAGCCTGATGGTAACCGGCATCCGTCTGCCGTTTGATCTGCCGGAGCAGGCCGCCATTGCGGAGGCACGCCGGCTGACCGGTCTGACGGCAAACGACATACAAGCGGCGGTCTGCCGCGTCAGCATTGACGCGCGGCGCGGACAGATCAGCCGGGTATATTCGGTGCGTTTGGACGCGCCGTTCGACGAAAAGGCATTTGCAGAAAAACTGCAAATGCCCTTCGTGCGTTATAAACCCAATACGAAAATCGTCATTCCGCACGGCGAAAAGCGGCTCGAGCACCGTCCGGTGGTGGTCGGTCTCGGTCCTGCGGGACTGTTCGCCGCCTATGTGCTGGCAAAGCACGGCTACCGTCCGCTCGTGCTCGAGCGCGGCGGAGATCTGGACGAGCGCGACAAGGTTGTGGATGCGTTCTGGAAGGGCGGTGCGCTCGATGCCGACTGCAATATCCAGTTCGGTGAGGGCGGCGCCGGCGCCTACTCGGACGGTAAGCTGACCACGCGCATCGGTGATCCGCTGTGCGACAACGTGCTGGAAATCCTTGCCGCGCACGGCGCTCCGGCGGATATCGTCAAAAAGGCGAAGCCGCACGTCGGCACGGATATCCTCAAGAATGTAGTTCGTGAAATGCGCCGCGAGATCATCAAAAACGGCGGTGAAGTGCGCTTCCGCACGCCGCTGACCGGTGTTTCGGTCAAAAACGGTGCGCTTTGCGCCGTCGAGGCGGACGGGCAGGACATCGCCTGCGAGCGGGCGGTGCTGGCCATCGGTCACTCGGCGCGCGACACCTTTGCCGTGCTGCACGGAAACGGCGTGTACTTTGAGCCGAAGGCGTTCTCTGTGGGCGTGCGCATCGAGCACCTGCAGACCGAGATCGACCGCGCTCTGTACGGAAAGGCGGCGGGACATCCCATGCTGCCGCCTGCGGAGTACAATCTCTCGCGCAGAGCCGACGGACGCGCGTGCTATTCCTTCTGCATGTGCCCGGGCGGCGTGGTCGTTGCGGCACAGAGCGAGGAGAACACGGTCGTCACCAACGGCATGAGCTATCATGCGCGCGACGGCAAAAACGCCAACGCGGCGCTTGCCGTGTCGGTTGACCCGAAGGACTACGACGACGGCACGCCGTTCGGCGGCGTGGCGCTGCAGCGCCGGATCGAGCACGCGGCGTACACGCAGACCGGCTCGTACCGCGCGCCGTGCCAGAAGGTCGGGGATTTTCTGAACGGCAAGCCGACCCGAAAACTCGGTGCGGTCAAGCCCAGCTATCCCATCGGCGTGGAGCTGGGAGAGGCGGCAGCCTGCCTGCCTGACTTCGCGCAGACCATGCTGCGGGACAGCCTGCCGTATTTCGGCCGGAAGATTCGCGGCTACGACACAGCGGACGCGCTGCTGACCGGTCCGGAAACGCGGACCTCGTCTCCGGTGCGCATGACGCGCGGCGAGGACCTGTTCGGACTCGGCTGCAGCGGCATCATTCCGTGCGGCGAAGGCGCCGGATACGCGGGCGGCATCATGTCCGCCGCCGTGGACGGAATTCGGGCAGCGTTTCGGATTATGGAAGAGTTTGCAAATTGAGAATTGAAAATGGAAAATGGAGAATGAATGTGCCGCCCAAAGGGCGGAATTAAATAAATGCGCTTTGCGCATAACCTGTCGCAACGCGGACGGAACTCGCGCAAGGAGAGCGACATTTTCAATTCTTCATTCTCAATTTTCCATTACTGCAACTGGTTTTGAATAATAGAGAGGAAGATTTCACAGTGACTCAACAGGGAACCATCAAAAAGCTGCTGCCGAACGGCTTGGCAGAGGTCGAGGTAACGCGCCGCTCGGCGTGCGGCCACGACTGTGCCAAGTGCGGCGGCTGCGGCGGTCTGGAAACCCAGACGCTTTACGTTACCGCACGCAATCACGCGCATGCGTCCGTCGGCGACCGCGTGCTGCTCGAGGGCGAGACGAAGCAGGTGCTCGGCTTTGCCGTGCTCGTGTATCTGCTGCCGCTCGTGCTGTTTTTTGTCGGCTACGGCGTCGGCGCAGGAATGAAACTTGGCGGCGGACTGTCCGCGCTCATCGGCGGCGTGCTGTTCGTCGTCGGCATTCTGGCGGCCATGTGGTACAGCCATAAGCTGAAGCTCAGAAACGAAGCGCCGTTTGCCATTACCGAAAGACTTTAATTCAGAGAATAATTTGGACATTAGCTTCCGATATTTCGCGCGATAGCGCGCATTCAATAGCATTTGCTGTGCAAATGCCAAAAATCCGGGAGCATGTATCACGGATTTTTGACTTTGAGAGGGAGAAAGTTTCCGTATGGGAACTTTCGGACGACCTTGGAACGGCCCACGGTCCGTTCCTCTTGTCGGCGAAACCGTGGTTTCGCGACAGCTCCTTTTAATTTTTTATGAATTTTCGCCAATTTTCCGCGTTCGCCCTTGTCAGATACGCAAAAGTTCGGTAAAATAGATTGAATACGAAAGTCCGTGCACACCGCACGGCGGGAAAGGGCTATGCGATGTTTGGCTTTATCCGTCCGGTGAAGGTCGAGCTGCGGGTGAAGGAGGCTGACCGTTTTCAGCAGGTTTACTGCGGCTTATGCCACGCGATCCGCGCAGAATACGGCAGATTTTACACCTTGTTTTTAAGCTACGATATGACGTTTTTTGCACTTGTTGCAGGAAGTGAGGAGGCGGAGACTGCTCCGCCGTGCAGAAAACGATGCGACGCTTCTCCGTTTCGGCGGAAAAGCTGCGCCGAGACAGACGATGCACTTCGCCTGGCGGCGGACGCGAGCATCCTGCTGACGTATCACAAGTTTCAGGATGATCGGGCGGACGAAAAGGGCGCGAAACGCGCTCTGGCGGCGTTGCTGTGCCGCCTCGGCCGCCGCGGCTACGAGAAGGCGCGCGCACGCATGCCCGAAGCGGACGAGGAGATCCGGCAGGCGCTGGAGGATCTGCGCCGCCTGGAGGCGGAACGCTGCCCGTCCATGGACCGTGCGGCGGATACGTCCTCGCGCATGACGGCTGCCGTTGTGCCGCGCACCGGAGACACCCGCGAGCGTATTCTGCACCAGATGTTCTACCAGATCGGCAGGTGGATCTACCTTGTCGATGCGGTGCAGGACATCCAAAAGGATATGGAAGAGAACAGCTACAATCCGGTCGTTCTGCGGTACGAGCTGCAAACGCCGGACATCTCTGCGGTCAGGGAACCGCTCGAGCGCACGCTCGAACGCTCGCTGGCGGATATCTGCATGGCATTTGACCTGCTGAGTCCCCGGAGAGATGCGGACCTGATTCGCAATATCATTTTTCTTGGTATGCCGACCGTCACCCGACAGGTACTGAACGGCACCTACCAGACGAACGAAGGAAGGGGCAAACATGGATCCCTATAAAGTGCTCGGTGTAACACCGCAAACAAGTGATGATGACGTCAAGCGCGCGTACCGTGAACTGGCGCGCAAGTATCATCCGGATAACTATGTAAACAATCCGCTGGCAGATTTGGCCGAAACCCGCATGAAGGAGATCAACGAAGCGTACGACATGATCATGAACGAACGCAGGAATCCGGCGGGAGGCAGCAGCGGACAGCAGCAGAGCTATGGCGGCGCATACAACGGTCAGCAGTACGGCGGCTATCAGCAGCGCACCTACACCGGTGCGAATGCCGCGCTGTACAGTCAGGTGCGGCAGGCCATCAATCAGGGCAACCTCGGCATGGCGGAGGCGCTGCTGCAGCGTGCCGCAGGACGGGATGCGGAGTGGTTCTATCTGACCGGCACGGTATACTACCGCAAGGGCTGGTACGATGAGGCCGCCCGCGCGTACACGCAGGCGTGTCAAATGGACCCGAACAACGCGGAGTATCAGCACGCACTGCAGAATCTCCATCTGTCCGGCGGCTACGGCGGCTACCGGCCCATGCAGGAGACAAGCATGTGCGACTGCTGTGTGCAGACGCTCATCTGCAACTGCTGCCTGAACATGTGCTGCGGAGGAGGCGGCTGCTGATATGAGCACGCGCGAGATCGCCCGCGGCGGACTTCTGGCAGCGGCGGCCACGGCGTGGCTGTATTTCGGCGGTATGATGCCGCAGATCGGACCGGCGGCCTGCCTGATAGCAGGTGCGGCCTCAGCGATACCGCTGCTGCGCCGCGCGAACGTGAAAACGGCGGTGCTGCTGTACCTCGTCACCTCGGTGCTGGGACTGCTGCTGACACCGCGCAAGCTGATCGCGGCGGCCTATGTGCTGCTGTTCGGCCTGTATCCGATCGTGAAATATCTGATCGAGTGCCGTCTGCCGGTCTTCACGCAGCTGAGCGGCAAGCTGGCGTATTTTAACATTGTGCTGGTGCTCGCGGCCGTTCTGGTAAGCTGCGGTCTGTTTCCGCAGGTGCAGATGCCGGGTGTTTTCCGGCTCGCCGGACTGTGGATCGCGGCAAATATCGGCTTTATTGTATATGATATCGGGTTGTCAAAGGTGATCGCGCTGCTGCGCCGCACCCTGCCGCCCGAATAAGAAGGGAAAGAGATATCTATGAAGAGTATGACCGGCTACGGACGTGCCAAGCAGGAGCTGCACGGCAGAACCATCACAGCAGAGCTGCGTGCGGTCAACCACCGCTATCTGGACTGCACGGTAAAGGCTCCGCGTCAGTACGGCTTTCTGGATGATGCCGTGAAAAAGGCTGCCGCGGCGCGCATTGCACGCGGCAAGGTTGAGGTTTACATCGGCGTGGAGACGCAGGAGGGCGGCGACATTGCGGTTACGGTGAACCATGCGGTCGCGGAGCACTATCTGGCGGCGCTGCATGAGCTGGCCGACAAGTACGGTCTGCGCGACGACGTGAGCGTGATGAGTCTGGCGAAGCTGCCGGACGTGCTCGGTTCCGAGCGCATCGAGCAGGACGCGGACGAAATGACCCGCGATGTGCTGTCCGTCTTTGGCGAAGCCTGCGACAATTTCGACGAAATGCGTACCCGCGAGGGTGCAAAGCTGGCTGAGGATGTGCGAAACCGCGCGTCCGAGATCGAGCGCATGGTCGGTGAGGTGGAGGTCCGCTCGCCGGAGCGCGTGCGCGAGTACCGCGAGAAGCTGCTTGCCCGCATGAAGGAGGTGCTGGCGGATACGTCCATCGACGAGACCCGCATCGTTACCGAGGCGGCCATCTACGCGGACAAGACCGCCGTGGACGAGGAGACCGTGCGTCTGCGCAGCCATCTGCAGCAGCTGGACGGCATGCTGAATGAGGTCAAGCCGGTCGGCCGCAAGCTGGATTTCCTTGTGCAGGAAATGAACCGCGAGACCAATACCATCGGCTCCAAGGCAAACGATGTGTCCATGGCGCAGATCGTGGTCAATATCAAGAGCGAAATTGAAAAAATCCGCGAACAGATTCAGAATATCGAGTAATTTACAGTATATCGAGGAGTGAGGTCAGCGATGAAGCTCATCAATATCGGATTTGGCAATATGGTCGCTTCGTCGCGGCTGATCGCCATTGTCAGCCCGGAATCCGCACCGGTCAAGCGCACCGTGCAGGAGGCCCGCGACCGCGGCATGGTCGTGGATGGCACCTACGGCAGACGCACCCGCGCCGTGCTCATCATGGACAGCGACCATGTGGTGCTCAGTGCTCTGCAGCCGGAGACCGTTGCGGCTCGTTTTGCGGGCGAGACCGAGGAAGGAGAACCAGAAGATGCGTAAGGGAACGTTGTATGTATTCACCGGACCGTCCGGTGCAGGCAAGGGCACAGTGCTGTCCAGGCTGCTGAGCGAGGACGAGAAGCTGTTCTTCTCGATCTCTGCGACGACCCGTGCGCCGCGTCCGGGCGAAAAGGACGGCGTACAGTATTATTTCCTCACGAAAGAGGACTTTGAGGCGAAGATCGCCGCCAATGCGTTCCTCGAGCACGCGAAGTACGTTGATAACTACTACGGCACGCTGGAGGCTCCGGTGAACGAAAAGCTGGAGGCTGGCTATGATGTTATCCTCGAGATCGAGGTGCAGGGCGCGATGCAGGTGCATGAAAAGCGTCCGGATGCCGTGATGGTGTTCATTGCGCCGCCGTCGTTTGAGGAACTCGCCAACCGTCTGCGCGGACGCGGCACCGAGGACGAAGCCAAGGTGCAGAAGCGTCTGGAAACGGCGAAGGGCGAACTCGCGCAGCAGGATAAATTCGATTACGTCGTCGTAAACGACACGGTGGAGCGTGCGGTTGAAGAATTGCACGGCATTCTCGCCAAGCGTCGATAAGCGACATTATGACATTATATAAACAGAAACTTTCATAAAATAAAACCATATCTGGTAAATAAGGAGAACTGATTACTATGCTGAACCCTTCTATGCAGGAACTGATGAAACGAGTAGGTAACCGCTATCTGCTGGTAAACCTGGCAGCGCAGCGTGCCCGCGATATTGCCGATGAGGCAGAGGAAAAGGGCGAGCCGCTGCCGGACAAGGCTGTTAAGCTGGCGCTCGACGAGATCGCAGCCGGCAAGATCGTTTACCGTCCGGGTCCGCGTGTGGAGACTGCCATTCCGCAGAACAATGCCATTGCAGCTGCTATGGTTGACGTGGACGACACCCTTGATCTGGATGAGGACGAGGAGCACACCGACTCCGAGGCTGACGAGGACAAGGATGAGAATGCGGACGAGGTGCGCCGCCTGAACGAGTTTGACGACGGCTCTCTGAGCGACGGTGACATTCCGGAGGAGGACCTCTAAGCCATGCGTTTTGCAGGGAAAACGGTCGTTCTGTGCGTGACGGGCGGCATTGCGGCCTATAAAGCTGCCGATCTCACCAGCAAGCTGCACCAGAACGGCGCGACTGTCCATGTGCTGATGACCGAGTCCGCGACCCAGTTTATCGCGCCGATGACGTTTGAAACACTGTCCGGCAACCGCGCGGTCGTGGATACGTTCGACCGCAGCTTTCCGTGGGAGGTGGAGCACATTTCGCTCGCGAAGGCGGCTGACGTGTTCGTTATCGCACCGGCGACCGCCAACGTCATCGCCAAGGCGGCGCACGGCATCGCGGACGACATGGTGACGACAACGCTGCTTGCCACCAAGGCGCCGGTTGTTGTCGCTCCCGCGATGAACACCGGCATGTATGACAATCCGGTGACGCAGGAGAACCTCGCTGCGCTGAGAAAGCGCGGCTTCCACATCATCGAGCCGGACGCAGGCCACCTCGCCTGTGGCGACAGCGGACGCGGCAAGCTGCCGGACACGCCCACGCTCCTCTGGGGCATTGAAAAGGCGCTGACCGAGCAGGATCTGGCAGGCAGGCACGTTCTTGTTACCGCCGGCCCGACACAGGAGGCCATGGACCCGGTTCGGTTCCTGTCCAACCACTCCACCGGCAAAATGGGTTACGCGATCGCGGCCCGCGCAGCCATGCGCGGCGCTGACGCAACGCTCGTTTCCGGACCGACCGCGCTCGATACACCGCACGGTGTCACGCGCGTGGATATTGTTTCCGCGCGGGATATGTACGACGCGGTGACGAGCCGCGCACCCGAGCAGGATTTCATCATCAAGGCTGCCGCCGTCGGTGATTACCGTCCGGCGCAGACTGCGGATGAAAAGCTCAAAAAGGGTGACGGCGAGATGAATATCGAGCTGACCCGCAATCCGGATATCCTCGCCGCGCTCGGCAAGGACAAAAAGCCGGGACAGCTGCTGTGCGGCTTTGCGATGGAAACGCAGAACCTTCTCGATAACGCCGAGAGCAAGCTGCGCCGCAAGAACTGTGATATGCTTGTAGCGAATTCGCTGCGCGATAAGGGTGCGGGCTTCGGCACGGATACCAATGTGGCTACCTTGCTGTTTAAGGACGGACACAGAGAGACTCCGCCGATGATGAGCAAGGAAGCACTTGCGGACCTGATTCTTGACCGGCTGCTCTCGATGAGTAATTGAGAATTGAAAATGGAGAATGGAAAATTAACGTCATGGTTTCCGTTTATCCGTAACCGATGAAAACAATGCCGTAGGGCGTGACGACCCCGGCACGCCGTATGGAACGGTATGCACCGATTGACAGCGGCGCGCCGAGTCGTACCCCAGGGCACCTTCTCTTGCGGCGTTGCCGCAATTCACCTTGTCGCGCCCTACGATAAACTGCAAGCGACGATAAAAGAAGAAGCGAAAGGTTGTGATTCTATGGCGGAAAAAATCTGTGCGGCCGCCGTGGATGCGGCAACCTATGCCATCGACAAGCTATATTCTTACCGTGTGCCGGACGAGCTGCGGGAACAGGTGCAGATCGGCACCCGTGTTCTCGTGCCGTTCGGCTTTGGCAATAAACGGGCGGAAGCGGTGGTGCTCGCCTTCCGCGAGGATGCGGGCGAGTTCAAACTCAAGCCCATCGTGGAGGTGCTGGACGAAACGCCGATCCTGACCGCCGAGCAGCTGAGACTCGCGGCGTGGATGCGGGAGAGATTGTACTGCACCTACTTCGACTGCGTACACGCCATGCTGCCCGCCGGCTTGTGGTTCAAGCGAAACGAGACGTACACGCTCGCGCCGGACGCGGATTTGGCGGCTCTGCGGGAGCGGGACGGCGAAGACGGTCAGGTGCTGGCGCTGTTTGAGCAGCCGGGACAGACGCTCTCGGTGAGCGAGATACGCGATCGGCTCGGCAAAGGTGCGGGACAGACGCTGGACGCGCTGGCAGGCGAGGGGATACTCGTTTATCACAGCAATACCGTGCAGAAAACCGGCGATAAGACCGAGAAAATGCTCCGTTTGGATATGGAAGCAAGTGAAGCCATGTCGCACATCAGCCGCCGCAGTCCGGCGCGGATGGACGTGGTGTCGCTGCTGTCGGACGGCGGTGCGATGAGCCAGAAGGAAATCGTCTACATGACCGGCGTGAGCGACGCCGCGTTGCGCGACATGACGAAAAAGGGCATCCTCCGCGCGGAATACGAGGAAGTGCTGCGCGCACCGGACTTTTCCGAGGTGCCGCGCGCCGCGGCTCCGGTGCTTTCGGCGGCGCAGCAGCAGGCGTATGACGGCATGGCGGCGCTCATGGACGAAAACGCGCCTCGTGCGGCGCTGCTGTTCGGCGTGACCGGCAGCGGCAAGACGCAGGTATACCTGCAGCTGATCGCGCACGCGCTCGAGCAGGGAAAGAGCGCCATTGTGCTCGTGCCCGAAATTGGACTGACACCGCAGCTTCTGCGGCAGTTTGCGGCTCGATTTGGCGAAGAAGTCGCGGTTCTGCACTCGGCGCTGTCCGCCGGTGAGCGGTACGACAGCTTCAAGAAGATAAAAACCGGCAGAGCAAGGGTGGTCATCGGCACACGCTCGGCGGTGTTCGCGCCCGCGAAAAACCTCGGCGTTATCATCATCGACGAGGAGCAGGACGCGGCCTACCGCTCGGAGCAGTCACCGCGCTACCATGCGCGGGATGTGGCAAAGTACCGCGCGGCGCAGACGAACGCGCTGCTCGTGCTCGGCTCGGCAACGCCGTCGGTCGAGACGTATTACGGCGCAAAACAGGGGAAATACCCGGTTTTCACGCTCACCGAGCGGTTTCTCGGTGCCGGACTGCCCGAGGTCATCATCTCGGACATGCGCGGTCTGGCCCGCGAGGGACGGAGCGGCATCATCGGGCCTGACCTCGAGCGCGAACTGATCAGCACGCTCGAAAAGGGCAAACAGGCCATCCTGTTCCTCAACCGGCGCGGAAACAGCCGCGTGATCGGCTGCGGCGTGTGCGGCTGGGTGCCCGAGTGCCCGTCCTGCTCGACCACCATGACCTACCATTCGGTGTCCGGCCGCGCGATGTGCCACTACTGCGGCGCATCCATCAAGATAACCGGCAAGTGCCCGGCCTGCGGCAGCACGAGCCTGTTCACCGAAACGCCCGGCACGCAGAAGCTGGAGGAGGAGCTGCACGAGCGGTTTCCGTCCGCGCGGGTGCTCCGCATGGACGCGGACACCATGACCGCCAAGGGTGCACACGAACGCCTGCTGAATCAATTCGGCAAAGGCGAAGCCGATATCCTTATCGGCACCCAGATGGTGACCAAGGGACTGGATTTTGAGAACGTCACGCTGGTCGGTGTGCTGGACGCGGACCAGAGCCTGTACGCGCAGGACTACCGCGCACATGAGCGCACGTTTTCGCTCATCACGCAGGTAGTCGGCCGCGCCGGACGGCGATTTGACACCGGACGCGCCGTGATCCAGACGTACAGCCCGCTGCATCCGGTCATCCTGACCGCCGCGCGGCAGGACTACGAGGCGTTCTACGAGAGCGAAATGCAGACGCGCGAAGCGCTCCGGTGCCCGCCCGTGTGCGACATCACCATGATAACCGCCGTCGGTGAACTGGAGCAGCAGGTGCTCAGCAGTCTGCTCGCGCTCAAAACACGCCTGCAGAGCTTGATGGAAGGGCAGTTTGCCGATGTGAAAGCACCCGTGCTCGGCCCCGCGGCCGCGCAGATGGTCAAGGTGATGGGACGGTATCGCTACCACCTCACCATTCGTGCGAAGGACTGTGCAAGATGGCGCAGGCTCATCTCGGGCGTGCTGCGGGAGTTTATGCAGGACGGTAAAAACCGGGGCGTTACTGTGTTCGCGGATTCCAATAATGAAATGTAGCAGTAATTGAGACCCCGGCAAAGAAGGTTAATTCAATGAGCAAATTTGTCATTCGCAGGGCAACAGAAAACGATGCAGAATCGCTTTTGAAGATTTACGAGCCTTACATAACGAATACAACCATCACGTTTGAATATGATGTGCCGACGGCTGAGGCGTTTGCGGACCGTATCCGCGAAACGGCGGCTGCGTTTCCGTATCTCGTCTGCGAGTGTGACGGCGTTATCATGGGTTACGCCTACGCGCACCGCATTCGTGAGCGCGCGGCGTACGACTGGGATGCGGAGCTGTCCATCTATCTGGCACAGGGCACCCACGGACATGGTGTGGGCACGACCGTGCTGGCGTGCCTGATCGACCTGCTCGAGCTGCAGGGGCTGCGCCACCTGTACAGCTGCGTGACCCTGCCGAACGAAAAGAGCATCCGCATGCAGAGCAGACTGGGCTTTGCGGACGCAGGCGTGTGGCACGACTCCGGCTGGAAGTTTGACGGCTGGCACGATGTGGCATGGCTGGAAAAGCATATCGGCAGCGGAAAACCGCAGCCGGTGACGCCGTTTCCGGCGCTCGATGAGAAAAATATACAGGAATGTTTACAAAAATACATGGATAAGCTGAATCAAGTGGAGGAATAAAACAATGGCACTGAGAAAGATTTTGACCGAGGGCGACGAGCAGCTGCTCAAGCACAGCCGCAAGGTAGAGAAGTTTGACGACCGTCTGCATACGCTGATCGACGACATGCGTGAGACGCTCGAGAACTCCGGCGGCGTTGGTCTGGCAGCACCGCAGGTGGGCATCCTGCGCCGCGTTGTTGTGCTGCTGGATGTGAACAAGGAGCCGGAGGAAATGGTCGAGCTGGTAAACCCGGAAGTCATCGAGCAGAAAGGCTCCGAGCGCGTTGTCGAGGGCTGCCTGTCCGTGCCGGGCGTTTACGGCTATGTGACCCGTCCGACCTGGGCGAAGATTCGCGCACAGGACCGCAATGGCAACTGGTTCGAGCGCGAAGGCGAGGGCATTGTAGCGCAGTGCTTCTGCCACGAGACCGAGCATCTGGACGGTCATCTGTTCACCGAGAAGGTTGAGGAGTATATCGACCCGGAGGCAATGCAGGGTGGTGACGAGGAATAATGCGTATCGTATTCATGGGCACGCCGGACTTCGCCGTGCCGAGCCTGCAGGCGCTCATCGATGCCGGACATGATGTCTGCGCGGTATACACGCAGCCGGATAAGCCGCAGGGCCGCAAGCAGATTCTCACTGCACCGCCGGTGAAAACGCTCGCACTCGAGCATGATATTCCGGTTTTCCAGCCGAATACCCTCAAAAATGAGGACGAGCAGGCGCGTCTGCGCGAGCTGGCACCCGAGGTTATCATCGTAGTGGCATACGGCAAGCTGCTGCCAAAGGCGGTACTCGATATCCCGCCGCACGGCTGCATCAACGTGCACGGTTCGCTGCTGCCGCGCTGGCGCGGCGCCGCTCCGATCCAGTGGGCGGTCATCGCGGGCGATGAAATGGCAGGCGTTACCACCATGCAGATGGCGGAGGGTCTGGACACCGGCGATATGCTGCTCACCTATGAGACCAAGGTCGGTGAGAAGGAGACCGCAGGCGAACTTTTTGACCGTCTGGCACAGTCCGGTGCGGAACTTTTGACCCAAACGCTCGTCAAATTAGATGAGATCACGCCGCGCCCGCAGGACGATGCGCAGAGCTGCTACGCCCATATGCTGGATAAGCAGATGGCGGTGATCGACTGGAGCAAGTCCGCACATGAAATCGACTGCCTGATCCGCGGCCTGAATCCGTGGCCGATCGCGCTGACCACGCTTTCCGGCGACAGACTGAAGGTGTTTGCCGCCGAAAAGGCAGCCGGCAGGGGCGAGCCGGGCACGGTGCTCGAGGCCGACCCGAAAAAGGGGCTGACCGTGGCGTGCGGAGAGGGTGCGCTCAAACTGACCGAGATTCAACTGGTCGGCGGTAAGAGAATGAAGGCGACGGACTTTCTGCGTGGGCACGCAATCGAAGTCGGCACTAAGCTGAATTGAGAATTGAGAATGGATAATGGAGAATGACGCTATCCTTGCGCGAGTTCCGTCCGCGCTGCGTCTGTGCGGCGCATGCGCCGTTATTAAATCATCGTCCGTAGGACGATACCACAATTCTCCATTTTCAATTTTCCATTTTCCATTAAAAGCATCCGGAGGGATTTATTATGCCTTACTATGGATATTACGGCATCGACATGTACTACATCGTACTGGTTCTGCCGTGCGTTTTATTTGCATTCTGGGCGCAGAACAAGGTAAACAGCACGTTTAACCGCTACTCGCGGGTGCAAAATCTGCGGGGACTGACCGGCGCACAGGCGGCGGAGGCTGTCCTGCGGTACAACGGCGTTTCCGGTGTGCGGATCGAGTACGTTTCCGGCAAGCTGACCGACCATTTTGACCCGAGAAGCAACGTCATTCGGCTGTCGAGTGCGGTGTACTCGTCTACGTCGGTGGCGTCCATCGGCGTTGCCGCGCACGAGGCAGGGCATGCGGTGCAGTACGCCATCGGCTATGCGCCGATCAAGCTGCGCGCGGCAATCATCCCGCTGACGCAGTTCGGCTCGATGGCGGCGATGCCGCTGCTGATCCTCGGCCTGATCCTTAACACGAGCACGCTCGTCACGATCGGCATTGCGGCGTTCGGTCTGTCCACGCTGTTCCAGCTGGTGACCCTGCCGGTGGAGCTGGACGCATCCCGCCGCGCTTTGCAGACCATTCAGCAGAACGGCCTGCTGACCGCAGACGAGTACCCGATGGCGAAAAAGACGCTCACAGCGGCGGCGCTGACCTATGTTGCCGCGCTGGCGACCTCGCTGGCACAGCTGCTGCGTCTGGTGCTGATTTTTGGAGGAAGAGACCGCAATGATAGATAAACGTCCCAAAACACCGCGTGAGGTGGCGGCGTTCTCGCTGTTTTCCATGGCAGAGGAGGCCGCCTGGTCGGACGGTGCGCTGCACCACTATTTATACCGCGCGGGACTGGACAGCCGCGATGCGGCGCTGGCCTCGCGGCTGACCTACGGCACGGTGCAGAACCAAATTTTACTGGACTGGTACCTGCGGCACTTCTCGAGCGTGCGGCTGAAAAAGATCGCGCCGCGTGTGCTGGCGTGCCTGCGGATGGGTCTGTATCAGCTCATCCTGATGGATAAGATACCGGCGCATGCGGCGGTTGCCGAGACGGTCGCACTGGTCAAGCACTACGGCCACGCAAATGACCGCACGGTCGCCTTTGCCAATGCGGTGCTGAGAAATGCCGCAAATGCGGCGCAAAACGGCTCTTTGCCGCGCCTGAACTGCCCGGATAAGGAAAGCTACTACGCACTGCAGTACAGCCACCCGGAGTGGCTCGTGCGCCTGCTTTCCGAGCAGTACGGCCAGAAGCTGACGCAGAAAATCTGTCAGGCGGATAACGCGGACGCGCCGATTTCGGTGCGCGTGAACACGATGAAATGCACGCCTGCCGAGGCTCAGGCAGAACTGGAGGCCGCCGGACTGACCGTGCAGCCGCACGAGGCATTCCCGGAAATCCTGCTGTGCAGCGGCGGAGACGCAGCCGCGCTTCCGGCGTTTATCGAGGGCCGCGTGACCGTGCAGGACGCGGCAAGCGCACTCGCGGCGGCGGTCGCTGACCCGAAACCGGGCAGCACCGTGCTCGACTGCTGCGCGGCGCCCGGCGGCAAGAGCTTTGCCATGGCTGAAAAAATGCAGGGCAAGGGCAGCGTTACCTCGTGCGATATTTACGAGCACAAGCTGAAGCGCATCCGCGACGGCGCAGCCCGCCTCGGACTGCCGAATATCCGCACCGAGCTGCAGGACGCATCGGTCTGCCGCGAGGAATGGAAGGACAGCGCGGACGTTGTGCTGTGCGATGTGCCCTGCTCGGGACTGGGCATTATCCGCAAGAAACCCGAAATCCGGTTCAAGAATCCGGACGAAATCCGGACTTTGCCGGAGATTCAGGCGAGAATCCTTGCAAATTGTGCACAGTATGTAAAGAAGGGCGGCACGCTCGTTTACTCGACCTGTACCATCCTGCAGCGGGAAAACGAGGACGTTGTCCGCGCGTTTCTCACCGAAAACCCGGAGTTTGAAGCGGTTTCGTGGACGCATCCGGTTTGCGGAGAGAGGGCAGACGGTATGGTGACGCTGCTGCCGCCCGTTCACAATACGGATGGATTCTTTATTGCGAAAATGCACCGGAAGGTTTAATAATGGAAAATTGAGAATGGAAAATGGAAAATGAATGTGCGGCGCAATGCGCCGTTATTCAATCATCGCGCACAGCGCGATACCGCAATTCTCAATTCTCCATTCTCCATTCTCCATTCTCAATTCAAAGGTGAAAATAATGACTGAAATTAAATCATTATCAATAGAAGAATTAAAGGCTGCCCTGAAGGAAATGGGCGAAAAGCCGTTCCGTGCGGGACAGATCTTCAAATGGCTTCACGAGGGTGTGGAGTCCTTTGAAGAGATGTCCAACTTATCCAAGGACTTACGGGCGCGTTTAGCGGAAAATTTCCTGCTGACCGTACCGGAAGTCGCCCGCAAGCAGGTGAGCCGTGTTGACGGCACGGTGAAATACTTATGGCGTCTGCGGGACGGCAACTGCGTGGAGTCCGTACTGATGCACTACGAGCACGGCGTGTCGGTCTGCGTTTCGACGCAGGTCGGCTGCCGGATGGGCTGCAAGTTCTGTGCGTCGGGACTCAACGGACGCACGCGCAGTCTGTCCGCAGGCGAGATTCTGGACGAAATCCTGTTCATGCAGAAGGACAGCGGTGAAAAGGTTTCCAACATTGTGCTGATGGGCACCGGCGAGCCGCTCGATAACTACGACAACGTGCTCAAGTTCCTGCATCTGGTGAGCTGCCCGGAGGGAATCAACATCGGACAGCGCCATATCTCCTTGTCAACCAGCGGAATTGCTGATAGAATAGAGATGTTAGCACGGGAAAAGCTGCAGATCACGCTGTCCGTATCGCTGCACGCGCCGGATGACGAAACACGCTCGTCCATCATGCCGGTGAACGATGCGTATCCGGTCGAGCGCCTGATGAAGGCGTGCCGGTACTATTTCGACACCACCGGACGGCGCATTTCCTACGAGTACATGATGGCGCGCGACAAGACCGACCGCCCGTGGCAGGCCGACCTGCTGGCGAAGCTGCTGAAAGGAAGACCGGCGCACGTCAACCTCATTCCGCTGAATGAGGTGGCGGAAAGTCCGCTGAAGCCGTCCAGGCCGGAAACCGTCCGCAGGTTCCAGCAGGCGCTCGAGAAGCGCGGCGTTACCGCGACCGTGCGGCGCAAGCTGGGTCCGGATATTGATGCGGCCTGCGGTCAGCTCCGTCAGCGGCAGCTGAAGGAGGACGGAAAGAGCAGTTCTCGTGATTAACTTGAATATTCTCACATATAAACACAATCGAAGGAGGTTGTGAAATGGAATATTTCGGCTTGACCGATAAGGGGCGGGTGCGCCCGACCAATCAGGATATTTTTCAGATCGAAGCGCGGGAGGACAACCAGACCGCGCTCCTCGTCGTGTGCGACGGCATGGGCGGTGCAAATGCGGGCAACGTAGCCAGCCGCTTTGCCGCGCAGAGCTTTATCGAGTCCGCGGGTGACGCTTTAAGCGGCACGCTGGACGAAACGGCTCGGCAGAACCTGCTGACGCAGGCGCTCAAGCAGGCGAACGAGACGGTTTTCTCTCTGGCGGGCAGGCAGCCGGAGTTCCGCGGCATGGGCACGACCCTGGTTGCCGCACTCATTCAGGGCGACTGCGCGACCGTTATCAACGTGGGCGACAGCCGCGCGTACCGTTTTGACGGCGAAGCCATGCACCAGATCAGCGAGGACCACTCCTATGTGGAGGAAATGCGCCGCCGCGGCAAGATCACCGAGGCGGATGCGCGCACCCATCCGCAGAAAAACCTCATCACCCGTGCGGTAGGCGTGGAGCCGTGTGTCGAAGGCGACCTGTTTGAAGTGCGCCTGAACGAAAAGGACATGCTGCTGCTCTGCTCGGACGGTCTGACCGGCATGGCGGAGGACAGCCGGATCGCGGAGGTGCTGGCAAACGCGCCGACGCTCGAGCTGGCCGGTGACGCGCTGCTGCAGCTGGCGCTTGACGGCGGCGGCCGCGACAACATCACCGTTGCACTGTTCACCCTCGGCAAAAAGCAGGGAGCGTGACGGACTATGGATAAATATATCGGCAGTATGCTCGGCGGACGCTATCAGATTGAGGAAATCGTCGGCGTTGGCGGCATGGCGGTCGTTTACCGGGCGCGGGATACCATTCTCGGGCGCGATGTGGCACTCAAGGTGCTCAAAAAAGAGTTCGCGGAGGACCCGGATATCCGCAAGCGGTTCTCCATTGAGTCGCGCGCCGTTGCCAAGCTGAGCCACCACAATATTGTTTCCGTGTTCGACGTCGGCAGCGAGGACGGCACGGATTATATCGTTATGGAGCTGATCGAGGGCATCACCCTCAAGCAGTATCTGCAGCGCAAGGGCCATCTGTCGTGGGAGGAGACCATTTTCTTCGCTGAGCAGGTTGCCCGCGCACTCATGCACGCACACTCGCGCGGCATCATCCATCAGGACGTTAAGCCGCAGAACGTTATCATCCTGCGGGACGGTACGGCAAAGCTGACCGATTTCGGCATTGCCTCGTTCGCTGCCGCGCAGGAGACCCGCGTGGTACAGGAGGCCATCGGCTCGGTGCACTATATCTCGCCGGAGCAGGCCAAGGGCAGCAAGATCGACTACCGCACCGACCTGTACTCGCTCGGCGTGATGATGTACGAAATGCTGACCGGCAAGCTGCCGTTTGAGGGCGAAACCGCGCTCCGGATCGTCATGCAGCACATCAATGAGGTACCGATCATCCCGAGTGCGTTTGTGCCGGGCATCCCCAAGGGCATGGACGATATTGTCATGCACGCCATGAGTGCGCACATCAGCCGCCGGTACGAGTCCGCGGAAAAGATGTACGAGGACATGGAGGTGCTGCGCACCGACCCGAATGCACGCTTCCACTATGTGGCAAGCGAGGACAACTCGGGCGAGACGCAGATCATCGGCGCGGACATTCAGCGCGCGGCGCGCCGCAGTGCGGCAGAGCATGAAGCCGCTGCCGTTGAGGGCGCAGCTGCGCCGCGCACCCGCACGCGCACGCAGACCCGGACCCGCACCCGTACCGGTTTCCGCAGGAAGGAGCAGGATGAGCCGGACGGCTTTTTTGAAAAGCTGGCCGAGCGGCCCGGCATGGCGGTCGGCATGGCGGTCGGCGTGATCGCGGTGATCAGTCTGCTGCTGGTCGGCATTCTGGTGATCACCGGCGGCGGCGACAAGTCGGAAAAGATTATCGTGCCCGACCTCATCGGGCGCAATATCGACGAAGTGATGGCCGACCCGGATATAACCGACAACTTCACGGTAAAGGAAGCGACCGAACGGCAGGAATCCGACCGTCCGGTCGGTGAGATACTCGAGCAGGACCCGGACGGCGACGGCAAGAAAAAGGCAACCAAGGGTACGATCATCACGGTAACGGTATCCTCGGGCGGCGAAAACGTCAAGGATACCTACAAGGTGATCGACTTTACCGGCAAGACGCTCGATTATGTGCAGGCGGCGCTGGCATCGCACGACATCAAGTGCGAGGTCGTTGAGGAATACAGCGACGACGTGGAGGAAGGCAAGGTCATCCGCACCGACCCGGAGGCGGGCACCGAGCTGGAAAAGGGCGCGACGCTGACCGTCTATATCAGCAAGGGCAAGCAGAAGGACGATAACGAAAATGTCGCTGTGCCCGGTCTGCTCGGCATGACCGAGGACCAAGCGCGTGCGGCGCTGGAGGCAAAGGGCTTGAAGATCGGCTCGGTAGACCAGGTTGACAGCTCTGCGGAAGCAGGCTCGGTCGTTTGGCAGTCGCAGGATGCCGGTGCTGAGGTGACCAAGGGCAGCACGGTCAACATCCAAATCTCCAAGGGCAAGAGCCCATCGAACAATAACTCGCCGGATAACGGCGGCGGCAATTCCGGCGGGCAGGACAACGGCGATGGCGACTACGACGATACGCCGAGCCTCGGCAGTGCGACCATTCCGGTTTCGCTGCCGGACAACACGGATACCGCGCATGTTATCATCTATGTGGACGGCGTGATCCAGTATGACGACACCTGCAGCACGAGCGGCGGCAGCACGTCCATCTCGGTGAGCGGCTCGGTGGGCGACCATGATGTTACGGTCAGCGTGGACGGTTCGACTACCTCGCAGACGTACACATTCAGTTAAGGCAACACCGCACAATTAAAGCTGCGGCTCCTTGTGCAGGCTCCGGTCGCACTGCCGCGGCGCTTTGTGAAAATTTTACGCCCTGACTTTGTTGCAATTTCACGGTAATACAGCAAGTATTACCGCAAAATCGCGTCTCATCAGTACGCAAAATTTATGCACAAATCGCTCTTGTTCAATTATGCGGTATTACCTTAAAAACGGAGGGATTAAGTTTGATCGAAGGGATCATTCTGAAGGGCATCGGCGGTTTCTACTATGTGGATACCGCCGAGGGTCTCATTGAATGCAAAGCACGCGGACGGTTCCGCAAGACCGTGGGCAAGCCCATCGTCGGGGACCGGGTAACGCTGGAAATCCAACCGGAGGACGGCACCGGCTATCTGCAGACGATCGCGCCGCGCAAGAACAGCCTGATCCGGCCGGCTGTGGCGAATCTGGATCTGGTCGTTGCCGTGGCGAGCGCGGCACCGCCGGTGACGGACCCGTTCCTCATCGACAAGATGACGGCCATCGCGGTGCACAAAAATATGGATGCGCTGGTCGTTATCAACAAAACAGATGCCGATCCGGGCGACGAGCTGTATGAAACCTACCGCAAAAGCGGCATCGAGGTGCTGCGCGTGAGCGCGCACACCGGCGAGGGCATTGACGCACTGCGCGAACGCATCCGCGGCAGGGTGAGCGCGTTTGCGGGCAACTCGGGTGTCGGCAAGTCGAGCGTGCTCAACCGTCTGGACAGCTCGTTCGGCGCTGAGGTCGGTGCGATTTCGGACAAGATCGGCCGCGGCAAGCACACCACTCGTCATGTGGAGCTGCATCCGATCGAAGGCGGCGGCTACATCGCGGACACGCCCGGCTTCTCCTCGTTTGAGACCGAGCAGATGGATTTGGTTCTTGCCGAGGATCTGCAGTATGCGTTTCCGGAGTTCGAGCCGTACATCGGGCAGTGCAAATTTACCGGCTGCGCGCATGTCAAGGAAAAGGGCTGCGCCGTTCTCGCGGCGGTCGAGAACGGAGAAATTGCGAAAACCCGTCACGAAAGCTATGTAAAGCTGTATGAAAGTGTAAAGGATCTGAAGGAATGGGAACTTACCAAGGGCGGCACGCGCTGATTTTTGCGGCTGCACCGGAAACCGATTACGGTTACATCCGCGCGTTTCTGCGCGAGCATCCGGACGCGCTCGTTGCGTGTGCGGACGGCGGCCTGCGGCATGCGCGGGCGCTCGGTCTGCACCCGGATTTCATGATTTCCGACCGGGATTCCATGACCGAGGTAGAGGGCGACGATGTGATTCTGCTGAGACCTGAGAAGGACGACACGGATTCGCAGAGCTGTCTGCGGGAGGTGTTCCGCCGCGGCTGCCGCGAGGCGACGCTCGTGTGTGCGACCGGCGGGCGCATCGACCATATGCTGGCAAATCTCTCGCTGCTCGAGGAAGCAAAAACGCTCGGCGGTCACCTGACCATCCTCGATCCGTACAACCGCGTCGAGCTGCATCAGGGCGGACGGCAGGAATTCATCATGCCGGAGACGTTTACCTACTTCTCGGTCGTGCCGATGGACGCGGTGCTCGAGGGCGTGACCATCGAGAATGCAAAATATGAATTAACGAACGGCACGGTTACCCGTGTCGGCATGATCTCCACCTCGAACGAGGCAAAACCGAACAGCCGCTTTGCCGTCACGATTGAACGGGGAACGGCTCTGATTATCTTCTCACGCGACCGTGTTTTGTGAAAATTCCACACCTGACCCGCCAATATCGGCGGGTTTTTCTATTGTGTCGATTTTGCAGTTTGTTAAGTCAGGACTTGCAAAAATAAATTCGCAGGCATATAATAAAAGCACATGATAACTGATGAGAGATATAAGGGAGTGCTGAGCATGGCATTGAAGCCGATTTCCAAGATTGCAGCAGGTGTGCAGGCGTCCACGACGCTGGCCATTGATTCGCTGTTCAAGCAGATGAAGGCAGAGGGCAAGGACGTTGTCGGCTTTGGTGCCGGTGAGCCGGATTTTCCGACGCCGGAGCACATCAAGCAGGCCGGTATCGAGGCCATTGAGAACAACCAGACCAAGTACACGCCGGCAGCCGGTCTGATGGACCTGCGCAAGGCAGCCTGCTACCGTCTGAAGGAGGACTGCGGTCTGGACTACGAGCCGACGCAGATCGTTGTGGCTTCGGGTGCAAAGCACTCGGTTTATATCGCGCTGATGACGCTGTGCAACCCGGGCGATGAGGTCGTTATCGCGGCTCCGTACTGGGTAAGCTACTCCGAGATGGTAAAGCAGGCAGGTGCAATCCCGGTCATCGTAGCCGCAACCGAGGAGGCGGACTTCAAGATCACCGCAGAGCAGCTGGACGCCGCCATCACCGACAAGACCAAGGTATTCATGCTGAACTCTCCGTCCAACCCGACCGGCATGGTATACACCAAGGCCGAGCTGGAGGCGATCGCTGAGGTTTGCTGCCGCCATAACATCTACGTTATCGCGGATGAGATTTACTGCAACCTTGTATATGATAACAATGAGTTCGTTTCGTTCGCTTCTCTGGGCGAGGACGTGAAGGAGCGCACCATTCTGGTCAACGGCGTGTCCAAGAGCTACGCGATGACCGGCTGGCGTATCGGCTACAGCGCGTCCAATCCGCAGCTGGCCAAGGTGATGGCGAACTACCTGAGCCACTCCACCTCTGCACCGTCCACCATTTCCCAGCAGGCGGCTATCACTGCACTGACCGGCCCGCAGGAGGATATGCAGGTGATGAAGCAGGCGTTCGAGCAGCGCCGCGACCATCTGGTAGAGCGCATGAACCAGATCGAGGGCGTTTCCTGCATCAAGCCGGAGGGCGCGTTCTATGTTATGATGAACATGAAGGGCTTCCTCGGCAAGACCATGTACGGCAAGGTCATCGAGAGCGCCGAGGACTTCGCGCAGCTGTTCCTTGAGAAGGGTCTGGTTGCGACCGTACCGTGCACCGCATTTGCCGCGCCGGGCTTCGTCCGCTGGAGCTATGCGACCTCGCTCACCGAGATTGACAAGGGCCTCGACCGCCTTGAGGCGTTTATTAAGAACGCGTAAGCATGCGTAATTCTGAGCAGCACTCTGAAAAGGGTGCTGTTCTTTTGTTTTCTGCACCGACTTAGCGGGGTACTCGAACTGCCGCAGGCGGGTTCGCCCCTAACGGGCGGAGAGTTTTTCGCTGAACCTCAGCGGGGAGTTGCGCTCTGCGGAGCGCGGGAACGTGCCGCGCCCCGCGGCGGGGCAAGAGGGTAGACACCAAGGTTTCTACCCTCTTAACTCCCACTTCCTTTTATTTCTTAGTCTGGCGCAGACCTGAGACCGGCGACCGCTTCGAAAATAGGGGAACGGCAGAGGATTTTTTCTACCGTAGGGGAGCACAGTGTGCTCCCATGTCGAGACATATTCGCAGTGCCGGATACATTTCTGCTACACAGGCGGTTTACTCTGCGCAGGGCGCGACATACCCGTGTCGCGCAACTCGTTAGTCTGGAGATTATGGACGGCACCTGCGAATCTCTCTATTTAGTAGCATTTATCCTCGCAGGCCCTGTCTATAATAACGCGCTAAAGAATCGCGCGGCACTGCTATGCCGCGCCCTGCGCAGAGTAAACCGCCTGTGTAGCAGAACGGTATCTGACCCTGCGAACAGGTTGCGAAAAACACGGAAGAAAAAATCCTCTGCCGTTCCCCTTATTTCGAAGCGGTCACATATAGGAAATCTGCGCCAGATTAGGAAGCAAGGGAAAGGTAGGAGTTCAAAGAGGAAGGGAAACCGCAGGTGTCCCTTCCTTTTTGCCCACCGCCGTGGGTACGGCGTCGTCCCCGCCGCGGGGCGCGGCACGTTCCCGCCGTCCGCAGACGGCGAATCCCCCGCTGAGGTTCAGCGGAAAACTTCCCGCCCGTTAGGGGCGAACCCGCCTGCGGCAGTTCGCGTGCCCCGGGCAGTCGGTGCAGGAAAAAGAGCCGCCCCGTCAGGGCGAACACGCTCACGCAGTTCGCGTGCCCCGGTCAGCCGGTGCAGAAAAGGAGCCGCCCGTTAGGGGCGAACACGCTAACGCAGTTCGCGTGCCCCGGTCAGCCGGTGCAGGAAAAAGAGCCGCCCGTTAGGGCGAACACGCCTGCGGCAGTTCGTGTGCCCCGGTCAGCCGGTGCAGGAAAAAGGGGAGGACGCAAAATCTAACGGCGAAACCGCTGCAAACTTTGTTTATTGCTACAAGATAGCGCAAAACCGGTCGGTTTTGCTTGAAATGACCGGTGCAAAGTGTTAAACTAAAATCGGACTGTTATGGAAGATTAGACACCATCCAAGTCCGTTATTTCGTTATAATTTGGATAAAATACACACCGGAAAGGACGAATAACATGAACAACGTGTACGAAAGCCCGCTTTCTTCGCGCTACGCTTCCAAGGAGATGCTCTACACCTTCTCCTCGGATATGAAGTTCTCCACCTGGCGTCGGCTGTGGCTGTCGCTGGCTAAGGCGGAGCGGGCGCTCGGTCTGCCGATCACGCAGGAGCAGGTGGACGAGATGGCCGCGCACCTGACCGACATCGACTACGATATGGCTCGTCAGCGCGAGAAGGAGGTACGCCATGACGTTATGGCGCACGTTTACACCTTCGGCAAGGCGGCTCCCAAGGCGGCCGGCATTATCCACCTCGGCGCTACCAGCGCGTATGTCGGCGACAATACCGACATCATCCAGATCCGCGAGGGTCTGCTGCTGGTTCGCAAAAAGCTGGCGACCGTACTGGACAAGCTGGCGCAGTTCGCGGATGCGCACAAGTCCCAGCCGACCCTCGGCTTCACCCACTTCCAGCCCGCACAGCTGACCACCGTCGGCAAGCGCGCTACCCTGTGGATGAACGAGCTGCTGATGGATTTGAATGAGGTAGAATACCGCATCGAAAACCTGCGCATGCTCGGCAGCAAGGGTACGACCGGCACGCAGGCGTCCTTCATGGAGCTGTTTGACGGCGACGAGAGCAAGGTTAAGGAGCTGGAGAAGCGCATTGCCGATGATTTCGGCTTTGCAGGCGTGGTTCCGGTCTCCGGCCAGACCTACTCCCGCAAGATCGACGCGCAGACACTCGCAACGCTCGCCGGTATCGCAGAATCCGCTTCCAAGTTCGCAACCGACCTGCGTCTGCTGCAGCACCTGAAGGAAGTAGAGGAGCCGTTCGAGAAGAACCAGATCGGCTCGTCCGCTATGCCGTACAAGCGCAACCCGATGCGCTCCGAGCGTATCTGTGCACTGGCGCGCTACGTTATCTGCGACAGCCTGAACCCGGCGTTCACCTCGGCTACCCAGTGGTTCGAGCGCACGCTCGACGACTCTGCGAACAAGCGCATTTCTGTGCCGGAGGCATTCCTTGCCGTTGACGCAATTCTCAACATCATGATCAACGTCGTTTCCGGTCTGGTCGTTTACCCGAAGGTCATCGAGGCGCACGTTATGAACGAGCTGCCGTTCATGGCAACCGAGAACATCATGATGGACGCCGTAAAGCGCGGCGGCAACCGTCAGGATCTGCACGAGCGCATCCGCGAGCACTCCATGGCTGCGGGCAAGCGCATCAAGGAGGAGGGCCTCGAGAACGATATGGTTGACCGCATTGCCGGCGACCCGATGTTCGGCATGACCCGTGAGCAGATCCTCGAGCACCTCGACCCGTCCGCTTACATCGGCCGCTGCCCGTCTCAGGTAGACGAGTTCCTGAACGAGTGTGTTCGTCCTGCCATTGCACATTATCTGACTGGCGAAGATGTAAAGGTTGAGATCAACCTGTAAACCGGAAAGTTTATCCCTGAAATTGACAGATATCCCGCTCACGCGGGATATTCTGCCGCTTATGCGTCAATGGCGCATAAATGTTGCACAATTCATGCAGAATGATTGACTTTTTGGCTATTATGCTGTATACTAAATCAGTTGTGTAACAAAAAAATTAAAGGAGGCACTTGCAAGTGAAAAAGAGTGTAACTTCCTTTATCGCGGTCATGCTGATCATCATTTTCTTCGGCGTGACGGCGGTAACAGGAGTGTACATTCCGGGCGGCTGGACCATGCCGTTCCGGAACACGGCAACGTCCGACACGTCTGCGACGGATACGAGCGATACCTCGTCTACCGACAGCAGCGCAGACAAGGCGGACAACACGGCAGACAGCACGGATGCGTCTGCTGGCACCTCTGCTGACTCGGCTTCGACCGATTCCGCAGACAAGACAGACTCCGGTCTGAAGGCCATCATCCCGAGCGTACTCGATACCGACAACGGTATCCGTCTGGGTCTGGATCTGGTCGGCGGCTCCCGTATCGTATACGAGGCCGAAATCCCGGACGGCTACGACACCAACAACCTGTCCGACGACATGAACTCGGTACAGAAGGTCATTCGTCAGCGTCTGACCGACAAGGGCTTTACCGAGGCTACCGTATCCCTCAGCGGCGAGAACCGCGTAACGGTTGAGATCCCGCAGATCACCAACCCGGAGGAAGCGGTTCAGACCCTGGGCACCACCGCTCAGCTGACCTTCCTCGATGCCGACGGCAAGGAGTGGCTGTCCGGCTCGGACATCAAGAAGGCGTCCTACGGCTACGGCAACCCGACCAACGGCATGTCCGACCAGCACTACGTTGAGGTGCAGTTCACCTCCGAGGGCAAGGAAAAGTTCGCTGAGGCGACCGGCTCCGTTGCTGCCCGCACGGACGGCACCAACCAGCTGTACATCGTAATGGACAAACAGATCATCTCTGCTCCGTCCGTTTCCGAGAAGATCGACAACGACAGCTGTGTTATCACCGGCTCGTTCACCCGCGACAGCGCGACCGAGCTGGCAAACCTCATCAACGCAGGTCAGATCCCGTTCTCGCTCAAGCAGGTAGAGCTTCGCTCTGTCGGCCCGCAGCTCGGTGCTGACGCGATGAGCTCCAGCCTGAAGGCAGGCCTGATCGGTCTGGTACTCGTTATGCTGTTCATGATCATCATGTACCGCATTCCGGGCGTTGTTTCCTGCTTCGCTCTGTGCTTCTACATGGTTATCGAGGCGTTGCTGTTCAGCCTGATCCGCGTAAACCTGTCCCTGCCGGGCATTGCAGGTATTATCCTGTCCATCGGTATGGCGGTTGACGCAAATGTCATCATCTTCGAGCGCATCAAGGAGGAAATGGCTGCCGGCAAGACCGTCAAGAGCGCCATTGACTCCGGCTTCAAGCGTGCGTTCACCGCAATTCTGGACTCCAACATCACCACCCTGATCGCGTGCGGCGTGCTGTTCTTCCTTGGCACCGGCACGATCGTCGGCTTCGCTACCACGCTGGGCATCGGTGTTATCGTGTCCATGTTCACCGCGCTGACCATCACGCACTTCCTGCTCAGACGCATGGTGGATTTCCACATCCGCAATCCGAAGGCTTACGGCCTGCGCGAGCGCAAGGAAGAGAAGAAGCATTTCCCGATCCTCAAGAACTTCAAGATCTTCAGCGGTATCTCTGTCGTACTGATCGTAACCGGCCTTGTTGCGCTGATCCTGCTGCCGTTCGGCAAGAACCTGTTCAACCTGAGCATCGACTTTGCCGGCGGTACCGAGATGGAGTTCAATATGCACACCGCCGTTACGCAGGATATCCAGACCGAGGTCAGCGATCTGTTCAAGGACGCAACCGGTGTGGACGCATCCTCTGTAACCTCCTCCGGTGACGGCAACGAGGACGTGCTGATCCGCTCCACCTCGATCGATTCCGAGCAGCGTGCTGCCGTGATCGACAAGATGCTGAAGAAGTACAGCCTTGCCGATACCGATATCCTCAACAACAACGACGTATCCGCTTCTGTCGGCAGCGACTTGCAGCGTTCGGCATTCATCTGCTCGATCCTTGCAATCCTGCTGATGCTGGTGTACATCACCTTCCGCTTCGAGCTGACCAGTGGTCTGGCTGCGATCTGCTGCCTGGTTCACGACCTGCTCGTTATGCTGAGCGTTTACGTTCTGCTGCAGATTCCGCTCGACAGCAACTTCATTGCTGCTGCACTGACCATCCTCGGCTACTCCATCAACGCGTCCATCATCGTATTCGACCGCGTTCGTGAGAACCTGCGCACCGCGCGCAAGGAGCCGTTTGAGGTCATCGGCGAGAAGAGCATCTGGCAGACCATGGGCCGTACCATCAACACCACGCTTACCACGCTGTTCACCATCGGCATGGTATACATCCTCGGTGTTCCGTCGCTCAAGCAGTTCACCCTGCCGCTGATCGTCGGTATCCTGGCCGGCGGCTGGTCGTCCGTTATGCTGTCTACCGGTCTGTGGGGCTTCTTCCGTAAGAAGTTCCGCCGCCGCCGCAAGATCTAACGACTATCGAAAAGGCACCCGTTCGGGTGCCTTTTTTGCGTCCGGCTGAGCGGGGCACTCGAACTGCGTTAGCGTGTTCGCTCTATCCGGGCGGCTCCTTTTCTGCACCGGCTGAGCGGGGGATGCGAACTGCGCAAGCGTGTTCGCCCCTGACGGGCGGGAAGTTTTTCGATGAACCTCAGCGGGGAGTTGCGCTCTGCGGAGCGCGGGGATTCGCCGCGCCCCGCGGCGGGGGGGAGTGCGCTGACGCCGCGCGGGCGCACAAGAGGGTAGACACCTGCGGTTTCCACCCTCTTGTGAATCACCCCTTTCCCTTGGATAGTCTGGCGCAGATTGCCGACATGTGACCGCTTCGAAAATAGGGAACGGCAGAGGATTTTTTCTACCGTAGGGGAGCACAGTGTGCTCCCATGTCGAAACCTATACGCAGTGCCAGATACTGTTCTGCTACACAGACGGTTTCATCTACGCAGGGCGCGACATACCCGTGTCGCGCAACTCTTTAACATGTTATACCGCACGGCACCTGCGGATTAGGCATTTGGTACAATTTATCCTCGCAGACCCTGTCTATTATAACGCGCTCACGAATTGCGCGGCACGGTTATGCCGCGCCTGCGTTGATTTAATCACATGTGTAGCAGAACGTTATCTGACCATGCGAACAGGTTGCGAAAAACACGGAAGAAAAAATCCTCTGCCGTACTCCTTTTCGAAGCGGTCACATATAGGTAATCTGCGCCGGATTAGGAAGCAAGGGAAAGGTAGGAGTTCAAAGAGGAAGGAAAACCGCAGGTTGTCCTTCCTTTTTGCCCACCGCCGTGGGTACGGCGTCGTCCCCGCCGCGGGGCGCGGCACGCTCCCGCCGTCCGCAGACGGCGAATCCCCCGCTGAAGTTCAGCGGAAAACTCTCCGCCCGGATAGGGCGAACACGCTAACGCAGTTCGTGTGCCCCGCTGGGTCGGTGCAGAAAAGAAGCCGCCCGGAGGGCAGGGCAGGAAAAGGTGCCGCTTTATCACAATAAAAAATTGACTTAACAGCCCCCCGCGTAGTATAATAACAGCAGACAGATAACAAACCACGCGCGTGAAGCGGTGTTCACAAGGGGGAAGTACGATGAAGTGCCCATTTTGCAGCTTTGAAGACAGCAAGGTCGTGGACTCCCGTCCGACGGACGAGGGTACCAGCATCCGCCGCCGGCGTGAATGTCTCCACTGCGGAAAACGCTTTACCACCTACGAGACGGTGGAGCGCATGCCGCTTATGCTGATCAAGCGCGATGGCACCCGGCAGGCGTACGACCGCCAGAAGCTGCTCAACGGTCTGGTGAAGGCGTGCGAGAAACGCCCGGTTTCGCTGATGCAGCTGGAACAGATCGTCGATCACGTCGAGCAGAAGCTGTTCGGCTCGCTCGAAAGCGAGGTCTCCAGCAAGGTCATCGGTGAGCTTGTCATGGAACAGCTGCGTAAGGTTGATGAGGTCGCGTATGTGCGGTTTGCCTCGGTCTACCGCCAGTTTAAGGACATCAACACCTTTATGGAAGAGCTGAATACGCTCCTCAAAGATAAATAATTCGGCGGGTATGGCGCAGGCTGTACCCGTTTTTTCATATCGAAAGGAAGATGGATTTATGGACGAACGGCTGCAGAAACAGCTGAATTTCATTCTCGAGATCGACAAGGAGAAGAACATTTTCCGGCAGACGCATCTCTCCGGCCACGGCCGCCGCGAGAACGACGCCGAGCACGCATGGCACATGGCTGTCATGGCGTATCTGCTGCAGGAATATTCCAACGAGCCGGTGGATGTGGCGCGCGTCATGCTCATGTGCCTGCTGCACGATGTGGTGGAGATTGACGCAGGCGACACCTACGCCTACGACACCGACGGTCTGAAGACGCAGAAGGCACGCGAGGACGCGGCAAAGCAGCGCATTTATTCGCTCCTGCCGGACGACCAGAAACGCGGGCTGATGGCTGTTTTTGATGAATTTGAGGCCGACGAGACCGCCGAGGCGCACTTTGCCCACGCGATGGACAATCTGCAGCCGCTCCTGCTCAACAACAGCAACGGCGGCAGCGACTGGGCCGACCACGATGTGACCGCCAAGCAGGTCTACGGCCGCCAGAGCCGCACGGAGAAAGGCTCGGCGTACCTGTATAAGCTGACGGATACCATTCTGCAGGCGAACATCAAAAAGGGTGCGCTCAAAGAAAAATAAAAAAATTTCGACCGAGTTGACCATTCGTGGTCAATTTTCGCCGCCGAACGGCGTATGGGTGCAGGCACTTATGCGAAGCAAGGAGGTGAAAACGTGTCAGCTGAGATCATCATTGCGGGACTGAGTCTGCTGGGGACGCTGGCGGGCACGGCCGGCGGCATTATCGTCTCCGGCAAGCTGGTCAATTACCGCATCGAGCAGCTTGAAAAGAAGGTCGAAAAGCACAATAACCTCATCACCCGAACCTTCAGGCTGGAGCAGGCAGTCGCGCTGCTGGACGAGCGTGTCCGCGTGGCTAACCACCGCATCAGTGATTTAGAAAAGGAGGAAGTCGAGTGAACTGGAAGGTGCGGCTTAGAAATCCGGTATTTTGGGTGCAGATTGTTGTGAGCGCGTTCGCCGCGGTGCTGGCGTATGCCGGTCTGACCGCCGCTGACCTCACCACCTGGGAGAGCGTCGGCGCGCTGCTCTGCAATGCGGTGCGCAATCCGTATTGCCTGTTCCTTGTGCTGTCGAGCGTGTGGAACGCCGTCAATGACCCGACAACTAAGGGTGTCGCGGACAGCGAACGGGCAAGAAGTTATGATACGCCAAGCAGGTAAAGGAAAATCCCTCTCGGAAACGAGAGGGATTTTTCGTTGTGCAGAATGGAAAATTGAGAATGGAAAATGAATGGATAGTGTAGGTTGGTATGAAAGCCGGTGCATACCGTAAACAAAGGACGCGCAATGCGCGCCCCTACGGTCGATAACGATTGCAGGTTGGTGTATCTTCCTGCACATGGCAAATCCTTGTAGGGGCGCGCATTGCGTGTCCAAATTCCAACCAATTGGCACAATATAAATGAAAAAATGGAGAATGCTCCATCTAAGGTTCATTCTCCATTCTCCATTTTCAATTCTCAATTATTTAGAGGATTTCTTTCAATGCTGCAATCAGCTTATCCATCTGCTCATCCGTGCCGACGGTGATACGCAGGTAATTATCAATGCGCGGCAGCTTGAAATAGCGGATAAAGATACCCTTTTCGCGCAGGGCGGCGAAGATATCCGGCGCTTTCTTGTGCGGATGGGTGACAAACAGGAAGTTTGTCAGCGACGGCAGCACGGTAAAGCCGAGCGCCCGCAGCGCCTCCGCCGAGCGGTCACGGGTGGTGCTGACCTTGCGGCAGGTCTGCTGGAAATAATCCTCGTCGCGGATGGATGCCTCACCGACAGCGAGTGCGATGGCGTCCATCGTGTACGAGTTGTACGAGTTTTTAACCGCTTCGAGCGTGGAAATCAGCGTCTCCGAGCCGAGCGCGTAGCCGATGCGCATGCCCGCGAGCGAGCGCGACTTGCTGGTTGTCTGCACGATGAGCAGGTTTTCGTACTTGCCGAGCAGCGGAACCGCGCTCTGCGCGCCGAAGTCCACATACGCCTCGTCGATGATGACAACGCAGTCCTGATTGTGCTGCAGCAGGTCCTCGAGGAACTCGAGCGTTACGCCGCGGCCGGTCGGCGCGTTCGGGTTCGGCAGCACGATACCGCCGTTCGGCTTGTCGTAATCGCGCACATTGACGCAGAAATCCTCGTCGAGCGGCATGTTTTCGTACGGAATGCGGAACAGATCGCACCAGACCGGATAGAACGAGTAGGTGATGTCCGGATAGAGAATGGGCTTGTCCGAGCAGAAGAACGACTGGAACGCCAGCGCGAGCACATCATCCGAGCCGTTGCCGAGGAATACCTGCGACGGCTGCAGGTCAAACCGCTCTGCGATAGCGGTTTTGAGTGCTTTCGCGTTCGCATCCGGGTAAATTGCGAGTTTTGCGGCGTCAAATGTGCGCAGGACCTCGGTCACGGACGGCGCGGGCGGGTACGGGTTCTCGTTGGCGTTCAGCTTGATGATATTGTCGGTTTTCGGCTGCTCGCCCGGCACATACGGGTCGATCTTGCGCAGCTTATCGAGAAAAGGCTTGTCCATGGGGAGACCTCCTGTGTTCGTTTTCTTTGATGGGGATAGTTTATCATAATAAAGCGATAAAGTCAAGAGGGTTTGTCGATAACGAAAATTTATGATATAATTCATAACATATGAACGATAATCGTAGGGCGCGACGACTCGGCGCGCCGCATTAAACGGTATGCAGATGGTTTACAACGGCGTGCCGAGGTCGTCCTCCAGAGGACCCTCTCTTGCTCTGCAGGGCAATTCACCTTGTCACGCCCTACGAAAAAAATGGTTAAGGTGAAATTATGTACCAACCTTTAGCAGACAAAATCCGTCCGAAGACTTTGGACGATGTGGTCGGGCAGCGGCATTTACTGGGCGAAAACGGCCTTTTGCGCCGCGTCATTGAAAGCGGCAGCATCCCGAACCTGATATTTTACGGGCCCTCCGGCGTGGGCAAGACCACGGTCGCGTCCATCATCGCGCAGCAGACCGACCGCAAGTTATACCACTTAAACGCCACCACGGCGGGCATTGCCGACATCAAGGCGATCATTGACGAGCTGGACACCTTCCTTGCGCCGAACGGTGCGCTTGTGTACCTCGATGAGATCCAGTATTTCAACAAAAAGCAGCAGCAGAGCCTGCTGGAGTTCATCGAAACCGGCAAGATCACGCTGATCGCGTCCACGACGGAAAACCCGTATTTTTACATCTACAACGCGATTTTAAGCCGCTGCACGGTATTCGAGTTCAAGCCGGTCGAGGCTGCCGATATGCGCCGGGCAGTGGAACGTGCGTTGAAACTTGCGATGGGCGAGGACGCGAAGCCGGTCGAGGACGGTGTGGCGGATTACATCGCGCAGGCGGTCGGCGGCGACGTGCGAAAGGCGCTCGGCGCGGTCGAGCTGCTCGTCTCCGGTGCGGGGGCGGACGGCATCACGCTCGCGGACGCGCAGCAGGCGGCGCAGCGCTCGAATATGCGCTACGACCGCGACGGCGACAGCCATTACGACATCCTCTCGGCGCTGCAGAAGTCCGTGCGCGGCTCCGACCCGGACGCGGCGCTGCATTATCTTGCGCGGCTGCTCGAGGCAGGCGATATGATCTCTGCGGCGCGGCGTATGCTTGTCATTGCGAGTGAGGATATCGGTTTGGCGTACCCGCAGTGCGCCGCCATCGTCAAGGCGTGCGTGGACAGCGCGTTCCAGCTGGGATTGCCCGAGGCGCGGATTCCGCTCGCGGAGGCGATCATTTTGATGGCGACCGCGCCCAAGTCCAACAGTGCCATCAACGGCATTGATGCCGCCATTGCCGACATTCGGGCGGGCAGGGCAGGCGATATTCCGGCGCACCTTAAGGATGCGCATTACGGCGGCGCAAAGAAATTAGGACGCGGATTGACGTATCAGTATCCGCATATGTATCCTAATCACTGGGTGCAGCAGGAGTATCTGCCCGAGGAGCTGCGCGGCGCACAATACTACGAATACGGCCCGAATAAGACCGAACAGGCCGCGAAAGCGTACTGGGATAGAGTGAAAAATCAGAAATAATGGAAAATGGAGAATGAACGTGACGGTTTCATTCTCCATTTTTTTCGCTGTTCACTCGAAAACGGTTTTCACCGGCTTTTTATCGCACCCAACCGGCGTATAGATCCATTCATCAATGTGTCCTTCGGTGATGAAATACCGTGGCGGTGTCGGTGCGTCATACGGCGCGAGAACGTCGATAACGGTCAGCTTTACCTTCATCCGCTGCGGCAGGATGGACTTGATGTACACGGATACCGCCATGCCGGGCCGCAGGTCCGCGCGCGGCTCCGCGAGACCGGACAGGTTGGGCGTAAGCTCGATGAACACGCCGTACGGCTCGATGGAGCGGACAACGCCGCGCACGGTCTCACCGACGGAGAACAGCGCCGCGTTCTGCGCCCAGGTGCCGAGCAGCTCGCGGTGGGTGAGCGAAATGCGCCGGTTTTCCGGCTCCACGGTGCGGACAGCCGCCAGAATGGACTGCCCGACAGTCAATCGGTCGCTCGGGTGGCAGATGCGCGACACGGACAGATTTTCGATGCCGATGAGCGACGGCACGCCGCAGCCTGCGTCCACGAACGCGCCGAACGGCTCCAGATGCGTTACGCGCGCCGGAATCACGTCGCCCGGACGGAGGGAATCGAGCAGCCGGTCCTGCGCCTTCTGCTGAACGATGGTGCGCGACAGCCACGCCGTGGGTGGGTCCGTGCTCTCGTCGATATCGGTGACGACGAAGCAGGTGGGCTTGCCTACACGCGACAGGATGGCAATCTCGCGCGTGTCGCCCTCCGCCACGCCGAGCGCGCAGGACACGCGCGGCAGGATGCCCTGCGCGATGCCGAGGTCGAACAGCAGGTCATGCGCGGCGGTGCACCGCTGTGCGACGGCTTCCAGAATGCGTCCCTCGTCCTGCGCCTGCCGCAGTGCGCTGAGCGTTGAAAATGCCTGCCGAACCGCAGGCTGTACCATGTAGCTGCCCTCAGGCAGATAGGATTCGCTTGTTTTCATATGCAGCCGAGCCTCCTTTGGGGTCTGCCTTACTATATGTGCAGACAGGGCAGAGTAGCACCAAATTTCGCAAAAGTGCATAGTCTGTAAGCAGAAATTATGGATAAGGGGCTGATTGGATGGCAGATTCGGCAAATATTTCGCTGTCGGCGCTGCGGGATGGACAGCAGGCGCGGGTCGCGGCGCTGCATCTCAGCGGCGGCATGCGGCGGCGCGTGCAGGATTTAGGGTTAGTGCCGGGCACGCGCGTAACCTGTGTGCGGCGTGCGCTCTCGGGCGACCCGATCGCGTACCGGATACGCGGCGCGGTGGTTGCCCTGCGTAAATGCGATGCCGCTCAAATCGAGGTGCAGCCATGAGGCGCACCGTGGCGCTGGCGGGCAACCCGAACGTCGGCAAATCGACCGTGTTCAACGCCCTGACCGGCAGCCGTCAGCACACCGGCAACTGGAGCGGAAAAACAGTCGCGTGCGCCGAGGGCAGGCTGCGCGGCGGTGGTCTGACGCTGACCGACCTGCCGGGTACTTACTCGCTGCGGGCGCACTCGGAGGAGGAGCGTGCCGCGCGGGAATTTCTGGTTTCGGGTCAGGCGTGCGCGGTGGTGCTCGTGGCGGACGCGGGCTGCCTGGAGCGCAGTCTCATTCTCGCTTTGCAGGTACTGGAGGTACAGAAAAACGCCATTCTGTGCCTGAATCTCATGGATGAAGCCGCGAAAAAGGGCATTGAGATTGATGCTGCCGCGCTCGAGCGGGAGCTTGGCATACCGGTGATACCGTGCGCCGCACGGCAGGGAAAGGGTCTGCACGAGCTCGAAGCCGCGATACGCCGAGCGGCGGCAGGCGAAAATGAAACGCACCCGACCGCCATCCGCTATCCGGCGATGGACGAGGATTTGACGGAGGAACAGAGGGACGATATTGCAACCGCAGCGGCGGCACTCCGCGCGGAGGAGATCGCGCTGACGTGCGTCAGACAGCCGGAATGCGCCTGCGCGCGGGATGACCGAGCGGACGATGTGATCCTCAGCCGGAGGTTCGGCGTGCCGCTCATGCTTTTGCTGCTCGCAGGCGTGTTTTACATCACTCTATTCGGCGCAAACGTGCCGAGCGAGTGGCTGAGCACGCATCTTCTGGCACTCGGCACGCCGTTTGCGGGTGCGCTTGCGAAGCTGGGACTGCCGCCGTTTTTCGTCTCGATGCTGACCGACGGGCTGTGGCGCGTGCTGGCAACCGTGGTCTCGGTCATGCTGCCGCCGATGGCGATCTTTTTCCCGCTGTTCACGCTGCTCGAGGACGCAGGCTACCTGCCGCGCGTGGCGTTTCAGCTTGACCACGCCTTCCAGTGCGCGAGAGCGAGCGGCAAGCAGAGCCTGACCATGTGCATGGGTTTCGGGTGCAACGCCTGCGGCGTAAGTGGCTGCCGCATCATCGACTCGCCGCGGGAGCGGCTGATTGCCATCCTCACCAACAGCTTTGCGCCGTGCAACGGACGGTTTCCGCTGCTTATTTTCCTGTGCTCGGTGTTCTTCGCGGGCAGCGCGGCAGGCGGCGCGCTGCTGCTGACCGGCGTCATCGCGGCAAGTGTTGGCTTGACGCTGCTCGTGTCGCGCATTCTCTCGGCAACGGTTTTGCGCGGAGAGGCGGTGTCGTTTGCGCTCGAGCTGCCGCCGTACCGCATGCCGCAGATCGGGCGCGTTATCGTGCGCAGCGTGCGCGACCGGACGCTGTTCGTCCTTGCGAGAGCCGCCGCCGTGGCGGCTCCGGCGGGCGTGCTCATCTGGATTCTTGCCAATGTGCAGATAGAGAATACCGCTATCCTGTCGCACATCACGGCATTTTTAGACCCGGCAGCGCGGGTGTTCGGGATAGACGGCGTGATACTGCTTGCGTTTATCCTCGGCTTTCCGGCGAATGAGCTGGTCATGCCGCTCATCGTGATGGGATACCTTTCATCCGGCACGATTGTCTCCGGCGTGGACTTTGCCTCCTTTCGTGCGCTGCTGCTGGCAAACGGCTGGACGGTGCAGACCGCGCTCTGCACACTGGTGCTCACTGTGGCGCACGCGCCGTGCTCGACAACCTGCCTTACCATCCTGCGGGAGACGCGCAGCGCAAAGTGGACACTGGCGGCGGTGCTGATTCCTGCGGGAATCGGGCTTGCCCTTTGCATATTGATACACTGCATGTTTACACCGACAGGCTGAAAAGCAGGCAGAAAGTGCGTTTTTTTAGGGTAAACCATATAAAAAGTTAAAAAATCTGCATTTCCAAAACAAAACAGCTTGCATCAACCTGCAAAGAATGTTATCATACTAATGGATTCTTTTAGCGTTATCCCTGCCGGTTTTCTGCCCTGCAGACCTCGGCTTTTATGCATGCAGATGCATGCAGGAACACGATTTGTTTTATGCGGCCTGTGATCAATCAATCACGGCATCTATTGCTTGACCGGCAGGAGGTTTTAGCACGAATGAAAGAGAAAAGCACGATTTTGATCGTAGATGATTCTGAACTGAATCGCACGGTCTTAGCCGATATTCTGGGTGACGAATACAATTTTATCGAGGCGGAAAACGGCGCACGCGCAATCGAGCTGCTGCGGACGCACACCGATATCGACCTTATCCTGCTGGATATGGTCATGCCGGAGATGAACGGCTTTGACGTACTGATCGCGATGAACAACAACCGCCAGATCGAGGATATCCCGGTGGTGATGATCTCGGCGGAGAACGGCATCGAGCACATCGAGCGCGCGTACGACCTCGGCGTTACCGACTATATCAGCCGCCCGTTCGACTGCATGGTCGTGCGCCGCCGCGTGGTCAACGCGCTGATACTGGCCGCCAAGCAGAAGCGGCTGATGCGGCTTGCCGCCGAGCAGATTTACGAAAAAGAAAAGATCAGCGACCTGATGATCAATATCTTCAGCCATATTGTCGAGTTCCGCAACGGCGAGAGCGGCCCGCATGTGCTGCACATCCGCACCATTACCGAGGTGCTGCTGAACCGTCTGGTGCAGAAGACCGACCGCTATTCGCTGACGCAGGAGGATATTCAGCTGATCTCGAGTGCGTCCGCGCTGCACGATATCGGCAAGGTCAGTATTCCGGATGAGATCATCAACAAGCCCGGCAAGCTGACAAAGGAAGAGTTTGAGATCATGAAGTCGCACACGACGGTCGGCGCGGATATCCTGCACGACCTGCCGTTCTCGAATGAGGAGCCGCTGCTCAAGACCGCGTATGAGATCGCGCGCTGGCATCACGAGCGCTACGACGGCCGCGGCTATCCGGACGGCCTGACCGGCGAGGAGATCCCGATCGCGGCGCAGGTCGTTTCGGTTGCCGATGTGTACGACGCGCTGACAAGCGTGCGCTGCTACAAGTCCGCGTATGACCACGAGACCGCCCTGCGGATGATCGTAAACGGCGAGTGCGGCACGTTCAATCCGCTGCTGCTCGATTGCCTGCTTGATGCGTCGCTGCAGATCAGGGAGCGTCTGCTCGAGGCGAACGAGGGATATACGCACAGCACGGCGCGCACGCAGCAGCTTTCGACCGAAATGCTGCTCAAGCAGGCGACGCCGCAGGTCGGGCGTTCGATTCAGGCGCTCGAGACCGAGCGCATCAAGACCGAGTTCTTTGCCAAGCAGTCCTGCGGCATTCAGTTCGACTATGACGCGGCAACGCGCACCATCTCTGTGACGGACCACACGGATACGCTGCCGTTTGCCAGCCGCCTGTATGATGCGGCGGATACGGAAAAATTCACGATATTCAGCAAGGATGACCTGAACCGCCTGGAAAACGCGCTGTATACCACCACGCGGGATGCTCCGGATGTCAGCATGCCGATCACCCTGCGGTTTCCGGAGGTCGGCTGGGAACACGAGTACATGCTCACGGCTCGTGCGCTCTGGTCGAGTGACGCCAAGCCGCGGTATCTCGGCGCTGTCGGTCAGTTCCGCGAGCTGCAGACCGATATCATGCTGCCGGAGATGGAGCTGCCGGATTCCGGCGCTGTCACCGGCAGGCAGCTTGCGGATTCAATGCAGGGCATGAGCCGCATTTTTGATGTGGTGCGGCTGGTTGATCCGAAAAGGGGCGAAATCCTGCAGCTGAATGCGGACGGCACGTTCTCGGACCGCGTCCTGCCGTGCTTTCCGGTGTGTAACCACGGAAAGCGATGCAGCAGATGCATTTCCCGCCGCTGCATGGAGGAAAAGACGCGCATGAGCAAGCTGGAGCTTACCGACGAGTGCGCGTATCAGCTGATTTCGCGCTATCTGGTCGTGGACGGACGTGAGTGCGTGCTCGAGCTGGGCAGCAGGCTCAGCGACAGCGTTTGGGTGACGAGCGGCGGACGGCAGTTCCGGCTGGATGCCTCGCACGGAGAGGATTTTTATCTGGACCCGGTGACGGGCGCGTACGGGCGCCGCTACCTCGAGGACCAGCAGCCCGAGCTGGAAAAGGCGGAGGCACTGGCGGTGATCGACATTGACCACTTTAAGGAGATCAACGACGAATACGGCCACCTTGCGGGCGACGCGGTGCTGCGGCACGTTGCGAACGTCATTCTCTCGCGCGTCAACACAGCGGACACACTCGTCCGCTACGGCGGCGATGAATTTGTGCTGCTGCTGTCGCATATCCCGCCGGAGAAATTCCGTTCGATACTCGAACGCATTCGGGGAGCCGTGTACACGACCGAAATACCGCAGTACGAGAATATCCACCCGACCGTCAGCATCGGCGGTGTGTATCAGGCGCATCCGCTGGTCGAGGCCATCCGCCGGGCGGACAAGCTGATGTACTGGGCAAAGCAAAAGCGCAACGACGTACAGACCTGAGGAGGAGCACATACATGAATCTGGAAGAGTTTTATGCACAGATCGGCGGCGATTATGCGGACACGCTGCAGCGCCTGTGCAATGAGAACATGGTGAAAAAGTTCGTGAAGAAGTATCAGGACGACCCGACCTGCGCCGACCTGCACAACGCGGTTCTGCAGCAGGACTGGGAAGCTGCCTTCCGCGGTGCGCATACCCTCAAGGGCGTAGCGCAGAACCTCGGCTTTGAGCGGCTGTATCAGGTCAGCGCTGTGCTGACCGAAGCCATGAGAGGGGAGAAGCCGCTCGAGGACAGGAGCCTGCTCGACGCCGTGGAGCAGCAGGATGCCGCAATCCGCAGAGCGATTTCGGAGCTTGAGTAAAAGCAAAGGACGAACCGTTTGGTTCGTCCTTTCAGTCTGTCAAAAAGGCAGCATTTCGACTCTTGTGCTTCGTGCGGCAGCACGCATAAAATAGAATTTGCGGAGCAAATTCATAAATTCCGAGAGCATGGCCCAGGCCACCCTCTCTTGCCGCTATGCGGCAATTCACCTTGTGTATCTCGGAATTTATACAAGGGAAGAAAAAATGTGCCTGCAAGGCGCGGTTTTTCTTCGAAATTCGATCGAAAGCGTGGTTTCGATCGAGAGGCTGCCGGAAAACGTTAGTTTTTCGACAGCCTCCAAAGGACGAACCGTTTGGTTCGTCCTTTTTTCTTGACTTTACCGGATAAAGTGGGTATCCTGAACTTAAGGTAATACCACATAATTGAACAAGAGCGATTTACGAGTAAATTTTGCGTACTGACGCGACGCGGTTTCGCAGTAATACTTGACGTATTACAAGAAATCGCAACAAAGTCAGGACACAAAATTTCCGTAAAGCGCCGCAGCTTTAATTATGTGGTATTGCCTCAAGTAAAGGAGGAAAAACCCATGCAGGTATTGGAAAACGAACGCTTTCGCGTGGAAATTAACGAATTCGGTGCCGAGCTGACCCGCTTTACGAGCAAAAAGGACGGCACGGAGTACATCTGGAAGGGCGATCCGGCGGCATGGAAGCGCCATGCGCCCATTCTGTTCCCGATCGTGGGACGGCTCAAGGACAAGACCTACACCGTGGACGGCAGGCCGTATGAGATCACGCAGCACGGCTTTGGACGCGATCTGGCGTGGCAGGCACAGAAAATCAGCGGCACCTGTGCGGAATTCACGCTCACGCCGAACGAGTACACGAAAAAGATGTATCCGTGGGATTTTATCTGCACCGTGCGCTATACTTTGGACGGAAATGCGCTGAAAAAGGAGCATATCGTCAAGAATACGAGCGATTCTGTGATGTATTACGAGATTGGCGGCCATGACGCCTACACGCTCTGCTGGGAGGACGGCGAGAAGATAACCGACTACTATGTGGAGTTTGAGGGCACGGATGCGCTCAGCCGCATTGCAACCGACGAGAACGTCATGCTGACCGCCGGCCGCGTTTCCGTTCCGCTGACCGACGGCAGACTGCCGATTTCCCGCGAGCTGTTTGCAAACGATGCGGTCATGACCGAGGGTCTGCCGTTCCGCACGGCAACCATTGCCAGCACGAAGAACCGCCGCCGTGTGACGATGGACTTCACCGACTTCGACTATTTCGCGGTGTGGAGCCCGTATAAGGATTTCGAGGTGCCGTTCGTCTGCCTCGAGCCGTGGAGCACCCTGCCGGACGGCAATCACCTTGACCATGCCATCGAGCACAAGCAGGGCATCCGCAAATTGCACCCGAACGAAAGCGAAACCCTGACCTTCACCACCATCATCGATGAATAAGTTATCCACCGTCTGTGGATAAAAAAGAGGACTGCGTTGCAGTCCTCTTTGCTTTACTCTGCGCTCGAAAGCATGAGCTTGATTCGGTTTTCCTGATTGATCTTGGACGCGCCCGGGTCGTAATCCACCGCGACGATATTCGCCTGCGGGTACACCTCGCGGATTTTTCGGATCATGCCCTTGCCCGCGATGTGGTTCGGCAGGCAGCCGAACGGCTGGGTGCAGACGATGTTGGTCACGCCCTCGCTGATCAGCTCGACCATTTCGGCGGGGAGCAGCCAGCCTTCGCCCATCTTGACGCCCTGACCGATAATGGCGTGCGACTTTTTGCGGACCTCGTCAAACGGCATCGGCGGACGGAAATGACCATCTTTCTTCATCATTTTGATGATATCGGCCTGCTTGCCGAGCACAAACTGGTACACCATCTTGTAGACGGCGGCGGTTTTGCCGTTGCGGCTGTACAGCTCGTGGTCGATGACCGAGTTGTAGATGCAGTACAGGCAGAAGTCCATCAGACCGGGCAGCACCGGCTCGCAGCCCTCGCTGAGCAGGAATTCTTCCAGACGGTTGTTGCCGAGCGGCGAGAACTTGACGTAGATCTCACCGACGATGCCGACCAGCTTTTTCTTCTGCGTTTTATCCAGCTTCAGCTTGCCGAATACGGTCAGAACGAACCGGAACAGGTGCTTTACCTCGCCGTAGCGCACCATGCGCTCGCCGGTGAAGCGCTTGATGACCGCGTCCATGCAGATGTCAATCGCCTTGTCGGTCGAGCCGGGCACGATCTCGTACGGACGGCACTGGTTGGCGACCATCATGATCAGATCACCGATCAGAAGCGCATACGCCACCTGCACGAGCATGGTCTTGGTCAGCTTGAAGCCGGGGTTGCTCTCCAGACCGGAAAAGTTCAGCGAAATGACCGGAATGAAGCCGTAGCCGTTCTTTTCCAGCGCCTTGCGGAGCAGGTGGATATAGTTGGACGCACGGCAGCCGCCGCCGGTCTGCGGCAGGATGAGCGCGATTTTGTGAATGTCGTACCTGCCGGATTCAATCGCGTCCATCAGCTGACCGATGACCAGCAGGGCGGGGTAGCAGGTGTCGTTGTGCACGTTGCGCAGACCCTGCTCCGCGATGTTCGGACCCTCGGTGTGCAGCAGCTCCATGTCGTAGCCGTAGTTTTTCATCAGGCGGCAGATGAGTCCGAGCTGCACGGGCAGCATGTTTGGCACCAGAATCTTATAGGTTTTTCGCATTTCCTCCGTGAACTGCGGGTAGGAATATGCGGGCGTTGCCTCAGGCGTTTTGCTGTTCTGCAAGCTTGCGTCCCTCCTCTACGGCGGCCAGCATGCTGCGGATACGGATTTTTGCCGCACCGAGGTTGCTGATCTCGTCGATTTTCAGCTGTGTGTAAATTTTGCCGCCGTTTTCGCAGATGGCGCGCATCTCGTCGGTCGTGATGGCGTCAATGCCGCAGCCGAAGGACACCAGCTGGATAAGCTGGGCGTTCTCCTTCTGGGTGACGTACTTGGCCGCGCCGTACATGCGCGAGTGGTACGTCCACTGGTTGAGCACATGCACCTCGGGTGCATCAGTCAGCTGCCAGACCGCATCCTCGGACACGATGACCAGACCGAACGACGCGATCAGCTGGTCGATGCCGTGGTTGATCTCCGGGTCAACGTGGTACGGACGGCCTGCAATAACGGCAACGTCAAGGTCGTGCTCGTCCGCGTAGCGGATGGCGCGCTGACCCTCGATGCGAACGTCAATGTAGTATTCATCCTGCGCCATGTATGCGTCCTCGACAGCGGCGATGACCTGCTTTTTCTTGATCTGCGGGTACTTGCCGCAGAAATACTTAACGGCGTGCTTGGTGAAGCGCTTTTTGTCCGCGAGTTCAAAGTACGGCATCATAAAGTCGAAGTCCGCGAGTGCGGAGACGTTCGCCTTCAAAAGCTCCGGATAGTAGGCAACGACCGGACAGTTATAGTGGTTGGTCGCGCGTTCTTCATCGAGGTTGTAGGTCATGCACGGATAGAAGATTGCGTCCACGCCCTTTTCAAGCAGGTTCTCGATGTGGCCGTGCATCAGCTTCGCCGGATAGCAAACCGTGTCGGACGGGATGGAATGCTGACCCTGCATGTACATATCGCGGGTGGAAACGTCGCTGAGGACGGTCTCGAAGCCGAGTTTACGCAGGAATGCCGTCCAGAACGGCAGCAGCTCGAAGTTGTTGAGACCAAACGGCAGACCGATTTTTGCAATCGGGTTTGCAATGCCGGACGGCTTGCCGTAGCTTTTCAGCTTTTCCAGCTTCCATTTATAAAGGTTGGGCAGGTCGGCCTTTTTCGTGCCGCCGAGCGGACGCTCGCAGCGGTTGCCCGAAATGAAGCGGCGGCCGCCGCCGAAGTCGTTAATCGTCAGATTGCAGTGATTTTCACACAGACCGCAGCGCGTGGAGCGCACGTTGTGCTCGAAGCCTGCGAGGATATCCGTGCCGATGAGCGTGGTGGTGTCGCGGCGGTTGTCCTTGGCGTGCAGTGCTGCGCCGTATGCGCCCATCAGACCCGAGATAGCCGGGCGGGTCACGTCGCGGCCGATTTCCTGTTCGAACGAGCGCAGGATGGCATCATTGAGGAACGTGCCGCCCTGCACAACGATGTGCTGACCGAGGTCGTCCGGCGAGTGGGCGCGGATAACCTTGTACAGCGCGTTCTTGACGACGGATACCGACAGACCGGCGGAAATCGCGTCAATGCCCGCGCCGTCCTTCTGCGCCTGCTTGACCGAGGAGTTCATGAACACCGTGCAGCGCGAGCCGAGGTCGATGGGGTGCTTTGCGAACAGACCCAGCTTGCAGAATTCCTCGATGGAGTAGCCCATCGAGCGGGCGAACGTCTCGATGAACGAGCCGCAGCCGGACGAGCACGCCTCGTTGAGCGAGATGTTGTCGATGCACTTGTTGCGGATTTTGAAGCACTTGATGTCCTGACCGCCGATGTCGATGATGAAATCAACATCCGGGCAGAAGTGCCGCGCCGCGCGGAAGTGCGCGACCGTCTCGACCAGACCGAAATCCACGCCGAAGGCATTCTGGATGAGCGCTTCGCCGTAGCCGGTGACCGCCGAGGACACGATATGTACGCGGTCGCCGCACAGCTCGTACAGCTTGGTGAGCTGCTCGCGGATAACGTCCGCCGGATTGCCCTTGTTGGACTGGTAGTGGTGGAACAAAATCTGGTCGTCCTCACCGATGAGTACCAGCTTGGTGGTGGTGGAGCCGCAGTCGATGCCGAGATACGCATCGCCCTCGTACATGGTGACGTTCTGCGTCATGACATCGTGCATGGCGTGACGGTGCTTGAATTCCTCGTACTGCTGCTCATCCTCGAACAGCGGCGGCAGGTAGTTGGCAACGACCGGAGCGTCTGCCGCCTTTTCGAGCGCCGCGAGCAGCGAATCGACCGTGTAGGTCTTCTGCGTGCCGCCTGCGTACTCCGCTGCGCCCGCCGCGATGGCATACGGCGCGAGAGCCGGAAAGTGCGCGTGCGCGTCATCCAGCTTCAGCGTCTCCTGAAAGCGCTTCTGCAGCCCCTTGAAGAAGAACAGCGGACCGCCGAGGAACAGCACATCGCCCTTGACCTCACGGCCCTGCGCCAGACCGGCAATGGTCTGGTTGACGACCGCCTGAAAGATGGACGCGGCAACGTCCTCCTTGCGCGCGCCCTCGTTGAGCAGCGGCTGAATATCCGACTTGGCGAATACGCCGCAGCGGGACGCGATGGTGTAGATGCGCTCCGCGCCCTGTGACAGTTCATCAAGCTCGGACGGCGTAACGTCCAGCAGGACCGCCATCTGGTCGATGAACGCGCCGGTGCCGCCCGCGCAGGAGCCGTTCATGCGCTCCTCCAGCTGACCGGTGAGGAATACGATCTTCGCGTCCTCGCCGCCCAGTTCGATAACAACATCGGCCTGCGGAACGTGCACGCCTACCGCCTTGCGGGTGGCGAACACCTCCTGTACAAAATCAATATCCGCGGCCTTCGCCACGCCTAAACCGGCCGAGCCGGTGATGGAACAGCGGAGGGGCGTGTCCGTGCCGATGAGGCCGCGCGCCGCGCGCACCAGCTCGACCGCCTTTTCACGCACCTTGGAAAAATGCCGTTCGTAGTGCTTGTGGATGATCTCTCCATCGCGCACAACGACGATCTTGACGGTCGTTGAGCCGATGTCGATTCCAACATTTACATTCATAATACCCTAATTCTCTCCCATAACAAAACAGAGCACCCGTTAAGGTGCAGCGTGAATGCGGGTAAGAACTGCCATGCGTCAGCCTGAGAAGGCTGTGTGATGTGATAAATATGCAGGGCAAAATCTTACCTTTATTACTATAACGGTGTGAGCGGAAAATGTCAATGCGGCGCTTTTCCACTTGGCTGCCGAAAATTTCCCTTGACAAAGCCGGAATTTTTATATAAAATATACGGCGTAAGTGAATACATGTCCTTATCGAGAGCGGTGGAGGGAACGGCCCTGTGAAACCCGGCAACCTGCGTTGTTTTGCAACGTAAGGTGCCAAATCCGGCGTAAGAATACGAAAGATGAGGGAGCAAAACGAACTTTTCGCTCCCGCTGAGGAGCGTTTTTTAATGCTCTGAAAATGAACTGGAGAAAGGAACTGATACTTAATGGCACATCATTTTTTCACCTCGGAATCGGTTACGGAAGGCCATCCCGATAAAATCTGCGACCAGATCTCGGACGCGATTCTTAACGAGATTTTAACGCAGGATCCGTATGCCCGCGTAGCCTGTGAGACCACCTGCACCACCGGTATGGTTCAGGTAATGGGCGAGATTTCCACTTCCTGCTATGTGGATATCCCGAAGGTTGTCCGCGACACGGTTCGTGAGATCGGCTACGACCGCGCGAAGTACGGCTTTGACTGCGACACCTGCGCTGTTCTGACCGCCATCGACGAGCAGTCCGCCGACATTGCGCTCGGCGTTGACAACTCCCTTGAGAGCAAGGAGGGTGCCTCTGAGGCTGACCTCGCCATCGGCGCGGGCGATCAGGGCATGATGTTCGGCTATGCGTGCGATGAGACCAAGGAGCTGATGCCGCTGCCGATCTCTCTGGCGCACAAGCTGGCAAAGCGCCTGACCGACGTTCGCAAGGACGGCACGTTCGACTATCTGCGTCCGGACGGCAAGAGCCAGGTTACCGTAGAGTATGACGAGGACAATCAGCCGGTCCGCGTGGATACGGTTGTTATTTCCACCCAGCACAGCCCGGAGGTGTCCCTCGCGCAGATTCGCAAGGACATGATCGAGCAGGTGGTAAAGAAGGTCATTCCGTCCCATCTGCTGGATGAGAATACCAAGTATTTCATCAACCCGACCGGCCGTTTCGTCATCGGCGGCCCGCACGGCGACTCCGGTCTGACCGGCCGTAAGATCATCGTGGACACCTACGGCGGCATCGGCCGTCACGGCGGCGGCGCGTTCTCCGGCAAGGACCCGACCAAGGTGGACCGCTCGGGCGCGTATGCGGCTCGCTGGGTTGCGAAGAACATCGTTGCAGCAGGCCTGGCAAAGCGCTGCGAGATTCAGCTGGCGTATGCCATCGGCGTTGCCGAGCCGGTTTCCATCATGGTAGAGACCTTCGGCACCGGCGTTGTTGGCGACGATGTGCTTGAGAAGGCCGTAGAGAAGGTGTTCGATCTGCGTCCGGCGGCGATCATCGAGCAGCTTGACCTGCGCAAGCCGATCTACAAGCAGCTGGCAGCCTACGGCCACATGGGCCGCGAGGAGCTTGGCGTCAAGTGGGAGAATACCGATAAGGTTGAGGCGCTGAAGGCAGCGGTAAACGGTTAATTTGCGCTGAAATTGCATAGAGAAAGGCTCTGGAGCATATCCGGAGCCTTTTTTGTATCTCAAAATTTCGCGGCAGAGATTGACCGGGGCACGCGAACTGCGTTAGCGTGTTCGCCCCTAACGGGCGGCAGTCTTTTCAGCACCGGCTGAGCGGGGGACGCGAACTGCGTTAGCGTGTTCGTCCCTGACGGGCGTCACCTTTTTTCTCAGCACCGGCTAAGCGGGGTACTTGAACCGCGCAGCCGGTTCACCCTATCCGGGTGGGAAGTTTTTCGCTGAACCTCAGCAAGGGGATTCGCCGTCTGCGGACGGCGGGAGCGTCGCGGCGCCCGCCGCGGGGGCAAAAAGGAAGGACAACCTGCGGTTTTCCTTCCTCTTTGAACTCCTACCTTTCCCTTGCTTCCTAATCCGGCGCAGATTTCCTATATGTGACCGCTTCGAAAATAGGGAACGGCAGAGGATTTTTTCTTTCGTGTCTTTCTCAACCTGTTCGCAGGGTCAGATACCGTTCTGCTACACATGTGATTAAATCAACGCAGGCGCGGCATGACAGTGCCGCGCAATCCGTGAGCGCGTTATAATAGACAGGGCCTGCGAAGATAAATGGTGCCGAACACCTAATTCGCAGGTGCCGTGCGGTATAACGCGTTAAAGGGTTGCGCGACACGGGTATGTCGCGCCTGCGGAGACCCTCCGATATGTGTAGCAGTAATGTATCTGACACTGCGAACAGGTTGAGAAAGACACGGAAGAAAAAATCCTCTGCCGTTCCCCTTTTCGCAGCGGTCACATGTCGGCAATCTGCGCCAGACTATCCAAGGGAAAGGGGTGATTCACAAGAGGGTGGAAACCGCAGGTGTCTACCCTCTTGTGCGCCCGCGCGGCGTCAGCGCAACTCCCCGCTGAGGTTCAGCGAAAAAGACTGCCGCCCGGATAGGGTGAACCGCGTGCGCGGTTCAAGTACCCCGCTCAGCCGGTGCCGAAAAAGGCTGCCGCCCGGAAAGGGCGAACACGCTTGCGCAGTTCGTGTACCCCGCTCAGCCGGTGCTGAAAAAGGCTGCCTCCCGGATAGGGCGTAGCGCTACGCGCCTCGTGTACCCCGCACAGCCGATGCAGGAAAATTGGCTCACATATCTCGCGTGATCTGCTTGAATCGAATCAAAAACAGCGTTGTCGTTGTAGCCGCGGCTAATAAATCCGCGACCGGCTCTGCGAGGAACACGGCGAACAGCTTATCCGCGAAAAAGTGCGGCAGGATTAAAATAAACGGTATCAGCAGGAAAACCTTGCGCTCGAGCGCGAGGAAAAGCGAGATTCTCGCCTCGCCGAGCGCCACAAACGACTGCTGGAATCCGGTCTGGAATGCATTGGTAAATCCGAGCGCAAAGTATACGCGCAGCGCCCAGACGGTGCGTTCGACCAGCTCCTCATCCGAGGTAAACAGGTGCACGACCGTATGCGGGAACAGCTGCACAACTGCCCAGATCGAAAACGCGAACACGAACGCCGCCGCGAGATTCAGCTGCACGACGCGCTTCATGCGGTCGGGCCGCTTCGCGCCGCAGGCGTAGCTGAGGATGGGCTGCGCGCCCTGCGCGAGTCCGGTCAGCGGCAGCTGCACCATCTGCGCCACCGAGGTCAGGATGGTCATCGCGCCGACCGCCGCGTCGCCGCCGTACTTTTGCAGCGACACGTTGAACGCGATGGTGAGCAGGCTTTCTGTTGACTGCATGACAAACGGGGACGCGCCCAGACCGACTGCGGATGCCAGAACCGGTCGGTCGATGCGGAAATACGCGCGCTTTAAGCGCAGAACCGTCTGCTTTCCGGTCAGAAACCGCAGAACCCATGCCGCAGACACCGCCTGCGAGATAATTGTCGCCACAGCCGCGCCGCGCACGCCCATTTTCAGCACGAAGATGAACAGCGGGTCGAGCGCCGTGTTGAGCACCGCGCCGATGACAACGGTTTTCATCGCAACCGAGGAGCGGCCCTGCGCGGTGATGAAGCCGTTCAGACCGAGCGATGTCATCACGAAAACCGTGCCGAGAACGTAGAGGTTGAGGTACTGCATCGCATACGGCAGGGTGTCGGCAGATGCGCCGAACAGTTTCAGTAATGGCGCCTGAAACAGCAGGAAAAGTGCTGTCAGCACGAGTGCAAGCGCCCAGAGCGCCGCCGTACACGTGCCGAGGATGCGTTCTGCGCGGTCGTGCTCCTTTGCGCCGAGCGCGATGGAGGCCCGCGGTGCGCCGCCCATGCCGATGAGCGCCGCGAACGCCGAGATGAGCGTGATGACAGGGAAGGTGACGCCCATGCCGGTCAGCGCCAGCTTGCCCTCGAGCGGGATGCGTCCGATGTAAATACGGTCTACGATGCTGTACAGCAGGTTGACAACCTGCGCCGTGATGGTCGGCAGCGCCAGCCGAAAGAGCAGCGGCCCTACGGGTGCTGTGCCGAGGGCCGCTGTCTGGTTATTCTGTTGTTCACTCATGCCTTGCTGTCCTCACGGATGAGCACGCGGATGGCCTCCACGGCGGCCTTTACGCCGCGCTCGGTGGCGTCAGGCGGGATGGCGGGAGCGTCATCATTGTCCGCGTTCCACAGCACGTTGAGCACCGCGCCGCACCGCACATGCAGCACCTGCGCGACGATGAAGAGCGCTGCGGTTTCCATCTCGCTGGTGAGCGCGCCTGCCGCCTTCCATGCCTTCCACTTGGCGGTCAGCTCGTCCGCGATTGGCATCTGCGCGGGACGGATCTCGCCGTAAAAGCTGTCCTTGGACTGGATTACGCCCGTGTGATACGGGAAGCCGAGCGCCTGCGCCGCCTCATGCAGCGCGGAAACAACAGAAAAATCCGCGACTGCCGGGAACTCGATGGGGAGGTACTCGCGGCTCGTGCCCTCCTGCCGGATGGCGCCGGTGGCAATGACGATATCGCCGCCCTTTACCTTGTCCACAATGCCGCCGGACGTGCCGACACGGATGAACGTGTCCGCGCCGCACTCGACCAGTTCCTCCATGGCGATGGCAGCCGACGGACCGCCGATGCCGGTCGAGCACACGGCCACCGGAACACCGTCCAGAGAGCCTGTCCACAGCGTGTACTCGCGGTTGTGGGCGATCTGCTTCGGGTCATCGAAATACTGCGCGATCTTCTCGCACCGCGCCGGGTCACCGGGCAGAATGACGTACCGCCCGATATCGCCCTTGGTGATTTGAATGTGCATCTGTCTGCCGTCTATCAACATACGATTTCACCCTCCCGTTCTACGGTTCTGATGTTTTTCTCCGCCTTGCTGCGCGGCAGCATGACCTCATGCCCGCAGCCGAGGCATTTCAGCCTGAAATCCATACCGATACGCAGCACCTGCCACTGCTTGCTGCCGCACGGGTGCTGTTTTTTCATGGTAAGAATGTCGTTTACCTGTATATCCATTGGGTTCACTTCCTTTATTGGGGGCAACACCGCTATGCGGTGTTACCCCTACCTAATATCATAGTAGATGGGGCTGTTCAGATTCGCTCGAGCAGGCATACACAGTGCGCGGCGATGCCTTGTTTGGAACCGGTAAAGCCCAGCCCCTCCTCGGTGGTCGCCTTGACCGAAACCTGCTCGACCGCGCAGCCGATGGCGGCGGCAAGGTTCTCGCGCATCTGCAGAATGTGCGGCGCGAGCTTGGGCGCCTGTGCGAGTACGGTCGCATCCAAATTGCCGAGCTGCCAGCCGCTTTCGCGCACGAGCGCGGCAACGTGACGCAGCAGCGCGATGCTGTCCGCGCCCTTGTAGCGCGGGTCGGTATCCGGAAAGTGCCCCCCGATGTCACCGAGCGCGAGCGCGCCGAGCAGGGAATCCATGACGGCGTGCGTGAGCACATCCGCGTCCGAGTGGCCGTCCAGACCAAGCTCAAACGGAATGTTCACACCGCCGATGATGCACGGTCTGCCGGAGACCAGTCTGTGTACGTCGTAACCGTGTCCGATGCGCATATTACTTGTCCTCCCTTGTGAGGAGCGCTTCTGCAACGAGAATGTCCTCCGGCGTGGTGATCTTAATGTTTTGGTAGCTGCCGTGGGTCGCCTTGACGATGGTGCCGAGCGACTCGACAGCCGCGCAGTCATCGGTGAAGCTGTAGCCGCGCTCGGCAGCCGAGGTGAGCGCACGGCGGAGCAGGTCCTTGCGGAATACCTGCGGGGTCTGTACCGCGGCAAGCGTGCTGCGGGCGACATCGGCGGCGATATTGCCATCCTCGATGCGCTTGATGCTGTCCTTAACCGGAACGACCGGCGCGGCAGCGCCGTACTCGGCGGCGGTGGTAACCGCCTCGGTGATAACGGCCTCGGAGACGAGCGGGCGGGCGCCGTCGTGTACGGCAACGAGCACGGCGTTTTCCGGTGCGGCCGTGATGCCCGCGAGAACGGATTCCGTGCGGGTCTCGCCGCCGCGCGTTACCGTGCACAGCTTGTCAATGGAGAAGGCCTTCGCCAGCTCGGTATAGGGCATGATGTCCTGCTCGCGGCAGACGAGCACGATATCGCGGATGGCGGCGCATTTCTGGAAGGCGGAAAGCGTGCGTGCGAGGACGGGTACGCCGTCAATCTCGAGCAGCAGCTTGTTTTCGCCGCCCATGCGGCGGGAGGAGCCTGCCGCTACGATTACAGCGCATACGGCGGGGAGATCAGTTTTTTTTCTGCGTTTTCCCAGCATAATTGTTCGGTCCTTTCTATCCAAAGGCTTTGTGAGCCTTTTGGTTCGTTTGGATAAATCTTTGTACCGTTATTTTACACGATTTCGGCAAAATTTACAAGAGCGCAAAGAAAAGATAGGAGTCAGGAGTAATGGAGAATTGAGAATTGAGGATGGAGAATGAATGTGATGGTTTACATGGTTTCATTTTGTTATATCGCATTATGAAAGGTATACCGTAGGAAACGGCAAGGCGAAGTGCGGCAACGCCGCAAGAAAAGGTGCCATGCGGTGCGACCTCGGCGTTCCGAATTTAACGATTTAGTACACGTTATCCGCAGGGGAGCACAGTGTGCTCCCGAACAGCGTAAAATCGAACGGTTCTTGGGCGAACAATGTTCGCCCCTGCGGTTATGCGTGTGTATGCGGGTTACATGCGGCGACCATCAATCCAGAAAGAAACAGCCACCCGCCAAATCCCGACTTCCACAGGAGGACGCCGCCCGCAAGGAGGATGAGAACGGACACGCCCGCAATCCCGTTCAGCAGGCGTGTAAACCGCCCGTCCGCGAGGTGCTGGAGCGCCATGCCGCCGTCGAGCGGGGGAATGGGCAGCAGGTTGAACAGCCCGAGCAGCGCACTCGCGCCGGCAAGCCGGTACGCGCCGAGCGGGTTCGCCAGTGCGGTGAGCGCAAAGCTGGCCGCCGGTCCGGCGAGGCAGATGGCGGCGCGCGAAAACGGCGACGGCGGCAGACTGCACCGCAGGACAGCGCCGCAGGCGGTCAGGCACAGGGCGTGCACCGTGCCGCCGGACAGCCGAATGACGAAAAGGTGTCCGCATTCATGTACAGCCGCCGCCAGCAGGAAAATGGGGAGCACGCCGCTCTTATCCGCGCACCAGAGCGCAGCCATGAGCACAAGAAAGCCGTCACGGACCTGAATCCGGCTCACAGCGTCAGATAGTCGGCAGGATCGAGCGCCGCGCCGTTGTGCCACAGCTCGAGGTGCAGGTGCGGACCGGTGGCGTTGCCGGTCTGACCGACCTTGGCGATCTGCTCGCCGCAGGTCACTTTATCACCGACTTTGGCGGAAATGCTGCTGCAGTGCGCGTATAGGGTTGCAAAACCGTCCGCGTGATCGACAATGATGTACAGGCCGTAGCCGGATTCGCCGGTCTCGCGCACCGTGCCGTCCGCGAAGGCGGTGATGGGCGTGCCCTCGTCCGCGGCAAGGTCAAGCCCGTAGTGGAAGCCCGGCTGACCGGTGATGGGACTGAGCCTGCTGCCGAAAGAGGACGTCAGCGTGCCGGAAGTCGGCGTGGCGTGCTTGAACTCCAGCGGATAGACGGTCTGGTCAACCGTGTCGGGGAACAGGGTTTGGTCGCGGTCTAAGATATCGTCCGCACCGCCGGAGGATTCCGCAGGAACGGTATCTGCGGGCATGGCAGAGCCGCCGAATACCGCAAGAACATGGTCAGCATTTGCCGCGCCGGACAGGGCAGAAGCCGCCTTTTCGCGCACGGTCTGCGCGAAGGGGATATCGGCGTACTTGATCACACCGGCAGCGAGAACCAGCGTTACGATGAATAACAGTCCTTTTCCGTGGCGTTTTTCGGTCATGGGGTACCCTCCTTGAAATTTTGCACAGATTGAATGAATATCGTAATCGGTATGGTGTACATGCAAATTGTTTGAAACGGCATGCCGAGTCAATCCAATTTATGAAAGGGGAAGGGCACTTATGCGGTTCTCAGCGTGAGAAAAATTTTGCAGACTCTCCCTGCAAAAACGGCGGCAGGATGGGAGTAATTTGCAGGAATCCTTGCAGGGCGGACAAGTGTTCTTGTGAGAAGATACAAAAAACGTAAAGTTACTCAAAAGATAATCAGTAGATTATCTGAAATTGTATTCTCAGCGCAAAAAAAGTGCGCCGAAATGCGGAAATGGTAGTATAATGTGAAGCATAATCCAAGACACCCGATAGGATATGCTGATTCGGGGGAAACAAAGGAGAAGATTTCACCATGAAGAAAACACTCAGTATGCTTCTTGCCGGCGCTATGCTGGCTACGGCGCTGACCGGCTGCGGCGGCTCCGCTTCGAGCAGCTCCGATTCGCAGAACAGCGGCTCCGACAGCACCGCTTCCGGCACTGCCTTCAAGATTGGCGGCACCGGCCCGCTGACCGGCGCGGCTGCTATTTACGGCAACGCCTGCAAGAACGGCGCACAGATCGCGGTTGACGAGATCAACGCTGAGGGCGGCGATATTCAGTTCGAGCTGAACTATCAGGACGATGAGCACGACGCCGAGAAGGCTGTCAACGCCTACAACACCCTGAAGGACTGGGGCATGCAGCTGTCTCTCGGCTCCGTAACCTCCAAGCCGTGCGAGGCTACCGCCGCTGAGAACTACAGCGACCGTATTTTCGCACTGACTCCGTCTGCTTCCACCGTTGCGGTAACCGCAGATAAGGACAATGTGTTCCAGATGTGCTTCGTTGACCCGAACCAGGGCACCGCATCCGCACAGTACATCGCAGAGCAGAAGCTCGGCACCAAGATCGCTGTCATCTGGAAGAACGATGACGTTTACTCCACCGGCATTCACGACAAGTTCGTTGCAGAGGCAAAGACCAAGGGCCTGCAGGTCGTTTCCGACAACACCTTCACCGACGCTTCCGCTAACGACTTCTCCGTTCAGCTGAACGACGCAAAGAGCAAGGGCGCTGATCTGGTATTCCTGCCGATGTACTATCAGCCGGCATCCCTGATCCTGACCCAGGCAAACGCAATGGGCTACGCACCGAAGTTCTTCGGCGTAGACGGCATGGACGGCATCCTGACCATGGAAGGCTTTGATCCCAAGCTGGCCGAGGGCGTAATGCTGCTGACCCCGTTCAACGCAGACGCAACCGATGAAAAGACCGCTTCCTTCGTTAAGAAGTACAAGGATCAGTTCGGCGAGACCCCGAACCAGTTCGCAGCCGACGCTTACGACTGTGTTTACGCTTACAAGCAGGCACTCGAGAATGCAGGCGCTACGCCGGATATGTCCGCTGAGGACCTGTGCGACAAGATGATCGAGCAGTTCACCTCCATGACCTTTGACGGCCTGACCGGCGAGGGCATGACCTGGGATGAGACCGGTGCCGTATCCAAGTCCCCGAAGGGCATGGTCATCAAGAACGGCGCTTACGTTGGTATGTAAGACCCTCTAAGGGGGACTCTGTCCCCCTTAGATACCAAAAAAGTTCCGTAGAAACTTTTTTGGATAACCCCCTCACCTTTGCACGGCAAAGGTGTCGCGCCGCGATGGCGCGGGCAGCGGTGTCCCGGACGGGCAAAGCTCGCCCGGGACATATTAAGAATGCAAGGGCGAGTGAAGGAGGTCTGGAAGCAGTCCTCCTTTACCGCTATTATAAAGAAGATAGGAGGCGCAGTAATTGAGAATGGAAAATGGAAAATGGAAAATGAATGAGCGCCGCTGCGCGGCGATTGCGGGTGTCATCGTCGGCGTGCCGGTACTGCGCCTCAAGGGCGACTACCTCGCCATCGTAACCCTCGCCTTCGGTGAGATCATTAAAAACCTTGTAAACGTTATGTATCTCGGTCTGGATGATGCCGGTCTGCATTTCAGTCTGGTCAACCAGAATTTCCAGCTGGGCGACGGCGGCAAGATGATCATCAACGGCCCGATCGGCGTATCCGGCGTCACCAAGATCTCCACCTTCACCTCGGGCGTTGTGCTCATCCTCGTTACGCTGTTCTTCGTGCTGAATTTTGTAAACAGCCGCACGGGACGTGCTGTCATGGCGGTCCGCGACAACAAGATCGCCGCTGACTCCATCGGCATCTCCACCTCGCACTACAAGCTGCTCGCGTTCGTGGTCTCCGCGGCGTTCGCAGGCATGGCGGGCACACTGTACGCGATGAACTTCTCCACCGTTACGGCTGCAAAGTTTGACTTCAATACCTCCATTCTGGTGCTCGTATTCGTCGTTCTCGGCGGTCTGGGCAATATCTGGGGCTCCATTATTGCCGCAACGCTGCTGACGCTGCTGCCCGAGCTGCTGCGCGGCCTGAGCAACTACCGTATGCTCATCTACGCAATCCTGCTGATTGCAATGATGCTGTTCAACAACTCCTCCTTCAAGGTTCGCCTGTTGGAGAAGCGCGCAATGCGTCAGATGGAAAAGGCCGAAAAGGCCGGCGGCAAGAAGGAGGGTGCGTAAGCCATGGCAATGCTGGAAGTTACTTCGCTCGGCATTTCGTTCGGCGGTCTGCGTGCCGTTGACGAGCTGAGCATGAAAATCGAAAAGGGCGGTCTGGTCGGCCTCATCGGCCCGAACGGCGCAGGCAAGACCACCGCGTTCAATATGCTGACCGGCGTGTACCGCCCGACCGACGGCGGCATCCGTCTGGACGGACAGAACCTCATCGGCAAAAAGCCGCATGAAATCTGCAAGCTGGGCGTTGCGCGTACGTTCCAGAACATCCGCCTGTTCTCGCAGCTGAGCGTGCTGGATAACGTAAAGACCGGTCTGCACAACCAGATCACCTACTCGTTCGCAGAGAGCATGTTCCACCTCGGCTCCTACCGCAAAAAGGAGAAGCAGATGGACGAAAAGGCGATGGAGCTGCTGCGCGTGTTCGATCTGGACGGCGTAGCCGACTACAAGGCGGCAAACCTGCCGTACGGCAAGCAGCGCAAGCTCGAGATCGCGCGTGCGCTCGCTACCAACCCCAAGCTGCTGCTGCTCGACGAGCCTGCCGCGGGCATGAACCCGAACGAGACCGAGGAGCTGATGGAGACGATCGAAATCGTCCGCAAGAGGTTCGGCGTAACCGTCCTGCTCATCGAGCATGACATGAAGCTGGTCTCCGGCATATGCGAGTACCTGTATGTGCTTAACTTCGGCCGTCTGCTGGCTGAGGGCACGCCCAAGGAAGTGCTGAGCAATCCGGAAGTCGTTAAGGCATATCTGGGCGAATAAGAAAGGAGGAAACAAGTATGGCAATGTTGGAAGTAAAGGACATCAACGTGTATTACGGCCTGATTCATGCACTGCGCGACGTTTCCTTCGAGGTAAACGAGGGCGAGGTCGTGGCGCTCATCGGCGCGAACGGCGCGGGCAAGACCACCACGCTGCACACGGTAACGGGTCTGCTGCCGTCGAAGGGCGGCACGGTGACGTTTGAGGGAAAGGATATCACGCACAAGCCGGGTCATGCCATCGTAAAGCTCGGCATGAGCCACGTTCCGGAGGGCCGCCGCGTGTTCGCGGGTCTGACGGTTGCGGAGAACCTGCGTATGGGCGCGTATACCCGCCCGAAGAATGAGATCCCGGAGTCGCTGAAAATGGTCTACGAGCGTTTTCCGCGTCTGGAGGAGCGTAAAAATCAGGCAGCCGGTACGCTGTCCGGCGGCGAGCAGCAGATGCTCGCAATGGGCCGTGCGCTGATGAGCAAGCCGCGCATCCTGCTGCTCGATGAGCCGTCCATGGGTCTGTCGCCGCTGTTCGTCGGCGAAATCTTCAAGATCATCGAGGAAGTGTCCAAGGCAGGCACCACCGTCCTGCTGGTAGAGCAGAACGCAAAGAAGGCGCTGTCCATCGCGGACCGCGGCTACGTCCTCGAAACCGGCAAAATCGTCAAGACCGGCAAGGCAGCTGATCTGCTGAATGATGACTCCATTAAGAAAGCATACCTCGGTGAGTAAGCCGGAGGAAGATAGGAGATAGGAGGGAGGAGGCAGGAGTTTATCCGATGATTTACCCGTACCGTAGGGCGCGACGACCCCGGCGCGCCGAGTCGTCGCGCCCTACGGGAAACGTTTATCGTCATCCACTCCTACCTCCTACCTCCTCACTAGAATAGGGGGAGGTTATAAAGTGAAACCATACGTTATCACCATCGCGCGCCAGTACGGTTCCGGCGGCAAGACGGTCGGCAAGATGCTGGCGGACAAGCTGGGCATTCCGTTCTACAACCGCGAGATCATCACCATGGCGAGTGAGGACAGCGGTGTCAACGCCATGCTGTTCTCGGACGAGCGTCTCAAGGGCGATTTCCTGACGCGCCTGCGCGCGCATTATCACGGCAACGCGCCCGTGCCGAACGACTCGTCCAAGTCCTACCTCAAGGATGAGGCGCTGTTCGCCTATCAGGTGAAGATCATCCGCCGGCTGGCGGATCAGGGTCCGTGCGTTATGATCGGCCGCTGTGCCGACTATATTCTGGCAGGCCGACCGGATGTTGTGCGCGTGTTCGTCCATGCGGACAAGGATTTCTGTCTCGAGCAGGCCATGAAGGTGGACTCGCTGCCGCAGCAGGAGGTCGAGAAGAAGATCGCGGAGATCGACGATTACCGCGCCCGCTACTACAAGCACCACACCGGTCACGACTGGTATGACGCGCGGAATTATGATCTGTCGCTCAACAGCGGCGTGCTCGGCTTTGACGGCACGGTTGAAGAGATCATCAAGTATATGGAAGTGCGCGAGCAGTTTCAGAAGTAAACAGGGGAGAACCGTCTGTGAGAGCAGGCGGTTTTCTTTTTTGCGTTTGGCGGTTGAAGGGATTTACCGTATGTTTACCACCTGCACATAATTATCCCGTAGGGGCGAACATTGTTCGCCCGCAGCACGACCGGAGCCTGTGCAAGGAACGGCCACGCATCCGGTTAACCATAACGTAGGAGCACAATGTGCTCCCCTACGGGATAACGTGTACAGACCGGATAGCAACGGTAAACCACGGCAGGAAAATGGTGCAGATTCGACCTGAAAAAACTTTTTCAAAAAATTTTGAAAAAAGGGTTGACGAAACGGGGATTCTGTTATATACTAAACAAGTCGTCAGCGATGAGTCATCAAAAACGACAACAACTTAACAAGATGGAGAGTTGGCTGAGTGGTCGAAGGCGCACGATTGGAAATCGTGTAGGCGTGATGAGCGTCTCTAGGGTTCAAATCCCTAACTCTCCGCCATAAAGAGCTGAAACTTTAGTTTCAGCTCTTTTTGCATTACCTGTCGCGAAACTACAGTTTCGCCGACAAGGAGGAACGGACCGTAGGCCGTTCCAAAGTCGTCCGAAAGTTCCTATGCAGAAACTTTCTCCCTCCTGAAGTGAAAAAACCGAGATACATGCTCCCGGTTTTTTCGGATTGCAGAGCAATCCTATTGAATACGCGCTTACGCGCGGGCTGCGAACAGATTTTAACATCCTCTGACTGTGAACAGGGGATGTTTTTTTATTTCCCGGAAAATATTTTTTTCGGAGTTGACCATTTGTGGTCAATTTGTTATCCGTTCCGGCGGTAGGGTAAAGGGAGGTGCTCACATGGGCAGAAACAGAAAAGTTGGATTGGACTGGTGGCCGCGCGACATCGGCCTGTACCGTGACCCGAAGCTGAGAGCCGCACGGCAGAAATTCGGCGTGCTCGGGCCGTATGTGTACGAATGCCTGCTCGACATTGCCTACGGCGACAAGGGCTACTACATCGCCTACAGCGGCGAGGGCCGCGAGGACACGCTGTGGCAGCTCCGCGAGTACACCGCCGGACTGGAAAACGTGACGATCGAAACACTGGCCGCCGTAGTCGATCAGCTGGCGGCAAGCGGCCTGTTCCATGCTGCGTTATATGAACGCGGCTTTCTCACATCCAAAAGAATACAGATGGGGTATTTTCTGGCGACCGTGACGCGCAATGCAGTTCCCATCAATTTTGACATTTGGCTTCTCACCGAGCAGGAAATGCGGGAGAAGAATCCGAGTGGCAAGTCTTTTGTGCTGCGTGCATTTATTTCCCGCACGGAAAATGCGATTTATCGTACGGAAAATGCGATTTATTGTACCGGAAATCCACAGAGCAGAGAAGAGCAGAGAACAGAAGAGCAGAGAACAGTAGAGGACAGTAGAGCAGAGCAGACCAGAGAAGAGAAAGCAGTTACGGCTGATTCTGGTCTGACGACCGAACTGGAAGAAAAACTGAATTGTAAGTTTGACCATAATTTCTGTCTGGAGCTGCGCAGGCTGCAGAACAAGGGTATGCAGCGTGAGGTGTTCTTAGATACCGCCCGACAGACGGCTGAGAATGCACCGCGCAATCCGGCAGGGTATTTCCGCACGCTGCTGCAGAACTGCGAGCGTGACGGCATTCTCACCGCTGAGGATATGCAGAAACGGGCAAAGCCCGCACCGGCGCAGCCTGCAATCGGGCCGTCGAGCGAACAGCTGTCCGCGTTCGATCAGGAATGGTACGAGCGGGTCAAGCGGTACACAAGGGAAAAGGCGGTGCCGTCATAACCCTTTTCAACCGCGCCCGTGTCTGCTATAATGAGACAGACAAGAGAGGTGATTAGGATGGGCTACATTCGCCGTCCTGCGTATTACAAGGCATTCCGGTGCATCGGCTCGGACTGCACGGAAAACTGCTGTATCGGCTGGGAGATCGACGTAGACGAGGATTCCCTTGCGTACTACGAGACCGTTCCCGGCGATTTTGGCGAGCGTTTGCGCGCGAGCATTGCGCCTGCGGACGCGCAGACCGGAGAGCCGGCGCATTTTCGTCTGGACGCCGAGGAGCGGTGTCCGCTGCTGAACGACTGCAACCTGTGCGAAGTGCTGCTGACGCTCGGCGAGGACAAAATGGCGCAGATCTGCACCGACCACCCGCGGTATTACGAGTGGTTTTCGGACGGCCGCGAGGACGGTCTCGGCTTGTGCTGTGAGGCTGCCGCCGAGTTGATACTCGCGCAGACCGGCGCACCGGCGTTTGACGTGACCGAGGCGGACGGCGTATCCGAAACCGGCACGGAGGCCGAAACCGAACTGGAGAATGTGCTGTTTTCCATGCGCGATGCGCTGTTCCGGCTGGCGTGCGAGGACGCGCCGTTTGATGACAAGGCCGACAGGCTCTACCGCACGGCAAAGGCGCAGCAGGAGCAGTACGACGACCTGCTGTTCCCGTTCCCCGAGGGGGAGGACGAGGATGCAGATGAGACGGACGAGGACACGGCTTCGTGGTCGCAGGCGTTCTGGCGGGAGAGCACGCTCACGAGTTTGCTTGAGCTGCTGCTCGGCTTTGAGATCAACAAGGACGACTGGCGCACGCTGCTGACCGGCGCAAAGGCGCGCCTGCCGCAGATTATCGCCCGCAGGAATGACTTTTTGCAGGCGTATCAGGGCAAACGCCATGAATACGATAACCTGCTGACGTACTTCCTGTACCGGCACTTTATGAAGGCGCTCGGGGACGACGCCGTGCAGGACAAAGTGCAGCTGGCGCTCGTGAGCACGGCGGTCATTCAGCTGCTCGATGTGTACGAGTGGCTCGCCAAGGGCGAGGTCACGCACTGGGCGCAGATCTGCATCTGCAAGGCGTACTCGCGTGAGATTGAGTATAACGAGGACAATACCGAGCAGCTTGCTGCGTTTTCCGTCCTTGACGAAATGGAATAAAACAGAACACCGCGGACTGGGGGTCTGCGGTGTTTTTGTTTGCGGGCATAGCAAAGGGCACCCGAATGGGTGCCCTCTGTGGTTGATCAGTACTTTGGCAGGCGCAGCACTCTCCTGCATCTCTCGGGTTGCCCATGTCATTACCATCGGCGTGTGGTCGCTGCGAAATTTACCACCTCAAAGTACCCTGTTCCGGTATTTTGACGGGTGTGCCCTGTCCCGCATTTCTTTTGACCCGAAGGGTGTGTAGCAGCACAATCTCTACTTCAAAATACCTTATGGTTTCATTATAACAAATATTCTGTGGATTGAAAAGCCTTGGCACACGCTATCCCGTAGGGTGCGCCGACCTCGGCGCACCGCATGTAAATTCATATGCACACGCAAAACCGTAGGGGCGAACAGTGTTCGCCCGCACCGTTGGTAAATGGGCGCGTGTGAACGATATAACCGGTGCAGATGTTTTCTGACCATGCGGTTTACCATTGCGTGGGAGCACAATGTGCTCCCCTACGGGGTAGATTGTACAGATCGGATACAAACGGTGCGCCGAGGTCGTCGCACCCTACGGGATAGCATAATCATTATTGTATGCGCGTGCAGCATTTGTTGAAATATATGAAATGATGTGTAAACGATTTCCCCTGTAATTTTCAATCCCAAAACAAAAAATGCGCTCCCTTGTGTAAAGTTTGTGTAAAGCGGGTGCACCTTTTGTGATACTGCCGAAAATCCGCTGAACGCCTTCGCATTTACAGACGGAAGCAAAAATGAAAGGGCTTTCACCCAATCCGAAGGAGGCGTTCGCCATGAGTGAATATCAAGGCACATTCAAGCGATATGAGAAGAAATATCTGGTCACACAGCAGCAGTACAACGCACTTGCCAAGGTGTTTGCAGCGCGGATGGTGCCCGACCGGTTCGCGGAATCGACCATCAGCAACATCTATTACGACACGCCGGATTTCCGGCTCATCCGCCGCTCGCTCGACCGTCCGGCGTACAAGGAGAAATTGCGCCTGCGTACCTACCGCACGCCGGAGGCCGACACCGAGGCGTTCGTGGAGATCAAGAAAAAATACGACCACATCGTCTACAAGCGCCGCGTTGCGATGACCTACAGCGAAGCGCAGGCGTATTTAGACGGCGGCGCGGCACCCGAGCAGAGCCAGATCTCCCGCGAGATCGACTGGTTCCTGCACTTCTACAAGGGCATTCAGCCTGCCATGTGCATCTGCTACGACCGGCTCGCGCTGTTCGACAAGTATCAGCCGGAGCTGCGCGTCACGTTCGACTCGGGCATTCGGTGGCGCATGGACGATTTAGACCTGTCCTCCGGCTCGGCAGGCGAGCACCTGCTGCCGCACGACACCTGCCTGATGGAGATCAAAATCCCCGGCACCACGCCCCTGTGGCTGGCGCGGGTGCTGAGCGAGAACGCTATTTTCCCGACCCACTTTTCCAAATACGGCGCGGCGTACCAGACCATGCTGCGCGAGGACCGTTCGCCGCAGTTCGGCAGCGAAACCATTCACATCAACGAAAGAGGAGAAATTTACTGTGCTTGAGACAATTTTCGGTTCGATTCTGACCGCCGGCCTGACCGGCAGCGCGTTCGTTATCTGTTTGCTGGTGGCGCTTGCGCTCGGCGCGCTTGTTGCCGCCGTTTATATGTACAAAAACACCTACACGCAGTCCATGGCGGTCACGCTGGCGCTGCTGCCCGCAATGGTGCAGGTTATCATTCTGCTCGTGAACGGCAACCTCGGCGCAGGCGTGGCTGTCTCCGGCGCGTTCAGCCTTGTGCGATTCCGCTCCGCGGCCGGCTCTGCGCGTGACATTACCTGCATTTTCCTCGCCATGACGCTCGGCCTTGCCACCGGCATGGGCTATATCGGCATTGCCATTGTCACCGGCGCGGTGATGTGCATTCTGCTGACCGCCTACGCGGCGCTGTCCTTCGGCAGAAAGCCGGAGGAGGAGAAGGAGCTGAAAATCACCATCCCGGAGAACCTCGACTACACCGGCCTGTTTGACGATCTGTTTGGGGAGTATACCCGCTCGGCAGAGCTGATTTCCGTGCGTACCACCGGCATGGGCAGCCTGTATAATCTGCATTATCATGTAAGACTGGTTTCTCCCGAGATTGAGAAGCAGTTTTTGGACGCTATCCGGTGCCGGAACGGCAACCTCGATATCGTTTGCGGCAAGGTGCCGCAGGTGAAGGAAGCTTTGTAATGGAAAATGGAGAATGAAGAATGGAGAATGAATGTGCGGCGCGCAGCGCCGATATTAAAATAATCGCGCAAGGCGCGATACCACAATTTTCAATTTTCCATTCTCAATTCTCAATTTGCTTGATGAAAGGATAGATTTATATGTATACGAAAAAGAAACTCCTCGCCGCTTTGCTGGCCTCCGCGCTTGCGGCGGGCATGCTGCCGACATCGGCGTGTGCGGCTTCGGACTACACGACCGCGAACGCGACGCTCGTCACCTTAACCGACTCGTCCGCGACCGCAAAGGGAAAGTACACCGGCTATGAGATTGACGGCACCGACGTTTCCATCACGGCGGCGGGCACCTATGTGTTCTCCGGCGACTGCGATAACGGCTCGATCACGGTCAAAAAGGGCGTCACGGGCGTTACCATTGTGCTGAACGGTCTGACGCTCACCAATGACGACAGCGCGGCGATCACCCTGAACAAGACCGCCGAGGCGTCCCTGATTGCGGCGGCGGGCACGACCAACACCGTCGCGGACACGGCGGGCTCCAACGACGAGAACGCGGCGGTCAAGGTTAAGAGCGGCGCGAGCCTGTCCATCGGCGGCACGGGCACGCTGACCGTTGACGGCAACGCGAAAAACGGCATCAAGGGTGCGGCTGACGCGGTGATTACGGTTGCGGAGGTCAAGCTGAACATCAATGCCGCCGATGACGGCCTGTCCTGCGACGATGAGCTGAAAATCACCGGCGGCACGCTGAACATCACGGCGGGCGGCGATGCCGTCAAGGCGTCTCCGGACACAGGCGACACCGAGAACCCGGACACGACCTCGCTCGGCAATGTGACCATCTCGGGCGGTACGCTGACGCTCAACGCGACCGGGGAGGGCGTGCAGGCGGACGGCGATTTGACGATTTCGGGCGGCACGCTGACCCTTGCGACCGGTGACGACGGCGTTCACGCGGACAACGACCTTGTGATCGGCGCCAAGGGTGCGTCCTCGACGAGTACGCCGCGCATCAACATCACCGCAAGCTATGAGGGTCTGGAGGGCACGACCGTTACCGTGTACAGCGGTGATATTGACGTTGTGGCCTCGGATGACGGCGTAAATGCCGCCAGCAGCACGCTCGGTGAGCGCAGTGACAAGTACGCCATCAGCATTGCGGGCGGCGACCTGTACATTGACGCAGGCTCGGACGGTCTGGACTCCAACAACGATATCAGCATGACCGGCGGCAAGGTGGAGGTCTACGGCGCGGATGCCATGATGGACGCGGCGATTGACTATGACGGCACGTTCACGCTGTCCGGCGGCACGCTGTTCGGTGCGGGCATGGAGCCGACAGCCGGCACGCAGGCGTATATCGCGGTCGGTGAGACCTCGCCGTCTGGCGGCGGTATGGGCGGCGGTCCGAACGGACAGGGCGGCGGTCAGGGCATGACCCCGCCGGGTGACGCAAACGGCTCGGCTGACGGCAATCGTCCGACACCGCCGAATTTCTCCGGCAATACCTCGACCGACGGCACGTTTACGCCGCCGACCAAGCCCTCCGGCGGCAAGGCGGACGGCAAGCCGTCCGGCAATCTGCCGAACCGCGAGAGCGCCCTCGGCATCAAGAAGGGCAGCGTCATCACCGTGCAGGATTCCTCCGGCAAGACCCTCTGCACCGCGACCGCGCTCGGCTCGATGAGCAGTGTTATCTTCTCCTCGGCGGATATCAAGGAGGGCGAAACGTACACGGTTCTGGTGGACGGTACCTCGGTCGGCACGGCAGAGGCAAAGCTGGGTACCACTGATTCAAGCAGCTCGATGAGCACGTTTAAGCCGGGTCAGGGCGGTCAGCCGAACCAGAACGGCAGTCAGGCCATGGTCGGCAGCTTCAAGGATGTGCCGCAGAACAGCTGGTTTGCAAGTGCGGTGCAGTACGTCACGAGCAACAGTCTGATGAACGGCACGAGCACGACCGCCTTTTCACCGAGCGCGAACATGAGCCGCGGAATGCTGATGACCGTATTGGCGCGTTATGCCGGTGAATCGACAGAGGGTGGCACGGTTTGGTATGAAAAGGGCATGAACTGGGCGAAGAACAAGGGCATATCCGATGGCTCTGCTCCGAATCGGAATATCACCCGTGAGCAGCTTGCCGCCATGCTGTACCGCTATGCCGGTGAGCCGGACGGCACGGCAGACCTGTCTGCGTACACGGACGCAGGCTCGGTTTCCGCGTATGCGGAAAAGGCGGTGCAGTGGTGCGTCAAGAACGGTATCCTGACCGGTAAAACGTCCTCGACACTCGCTCCCAAGGCAACGGCTACCCGCGCGGAGTGCGCGGCAATGCTGCAGAGATTTGCTTCTCTCACCAAGTAAAAGAAAGAGCACCGCAGAATACAGGCTGCGGTGCTTTATTTTGTAAAAAGTTGATATTTGTATGGACTCAACCCATTCGCGCGATAGCGCGTATTAAATTAGGATTGCTCTGCAATCCGAAAAAAACGGGAGCATGTATCTCGGTTTTTTCACTTCTGGAGGGAGAAAGTTTCTGTATAGGAACTTTCGGACGACTTTGGAACGGCCCACGGTCCGTTCCTGCTTGTCGGCGAAACTGTAGTTTCGCGACAGCCTCAGCACCGCAGAATACAGGCTGCGGTGCTTTTTGCTGTCTGTGTACGTCAAAACATACGGAAGTCTACGCAGAACGGTAACAGTCGGTACACCGTTTCAACACAGAGCAAAATTATGATAGTATCATCCAAGGAAGGGAGGCGGCGGCATGCAGACGAGCACACAGGCAGTTCGCGCACGCACGGACGAGCCGTTTTTAGAGCGGTTCATTGAGGCACACGAGGCATTCGTTCTCCGGTGCGCGAGCAGGCATGCAGGCTTTGCGGTCACGCGCAGCGACGATGAATATTCGGTCGCGCTGCTGGCCTTCTACGAAGCCATCAAGGGCTACGACCCGGCAAGCGGGCCGTTCGGCGCGTATGCGTCGCTTGTGATTGGCAGACGCCTTGCCGACCATTACCGCAGTCAGCACCGGTTTGACGCGGAAACACCGCTTGCCCCGCAGACGTTCGACGGCACGGTGGACCGCGAGAGCGCGGACGCCGCCATGCAGCAGGCGGTCGCGGAGCAGATGAGCGAAGCAAAGCCGGTCAGCGCACAGGAGGAGATCGAGGCGGCAAACACGGTGTTTGAGAAGTATGGGTTCGCGTTTTATGATTTAGCGGCAAACTCGCCCAAGTCGGACAAGACGCGCCGCAGCTGCGCCGCGGCGGTCGGCACGCTGCTGCATTCGCCGGTGCTGTTCGCGTCCATGCAGAGCGCGCACAGCCTGCCCATCAAGGCGCTCGCGCAGCAGTGCGGCGTGTCCGCGCGGACGCTCACCCGTCACCGGGATTACATTGTAGCGGCGGCGCTGCTCATCGACGGCGATTACCCCATCCTCTGCACCTATCTGCAGACCATGCGCAAGGAGGCAGAACAATGCGTGCGATAATTACGGATATTCGAGCGGGAAAGGCCGCCGCGCTCGCGGAGGACGGCACGGTTTACCTTGTAGACGCGAAGAACAGAGCGGTCGGACAGGAGATTCGGATTCCGGCGAAGCGCCGCAGACGGTGGAAAAAGCCGCTGACCTGGGCGGCGTGCGTGGCTGTCCTGTGCGGCATGGCGACCACCGGCGTGTACGCCGCGTATGAGCCGTATGCCAGCGTCAGCGTCGTGGGCGGCACGGACAGCGTGGAGTATACGGTAAACCGGTTCGATCAGGTGCTCGGTACCCGCGTTTCCGGCAAGGAGCAGCCGCCGGACAGCAAAATTCCGCGGTTTGTACACATTGATAAGGCGGTAGAGCATACCGTCCGGCAGGAAGCAAAGGAAGGCGAGAGCGTCAGCATCACCGTGACCTCGCGCAGCAGCGGCCACGCCGAACGGCTCCGCGAGCATATCGACGATCGGTTCCGGCAGTCCGGCGATGAGAGAAACCCGCCTGAGGTGAGGGTGCAGCCGCCGCAGGGCGCGGGTAACGCTCCGGGAGGGAGCCGGCAGAGTGAAAGCGCAGAGCAGGCATAAAAATGCTCCCGCGCTTGACTTGACGCGGGAGTGTGGTATAATAAAGATACAAAAGGGAAACGCTGTTGCGCAGCGGTCAGACCCTTTCAATAATCAATGGTTTTTAAGTCATTGACCGTTTGGGTACCAGCCAAGCGGTCAATGCGCATTTACGGCAAATCACGCCGCTTGACAACATGCGCTCGTGTGGTATAATAAAGATACAAAAGGGAAACGCTGTTGCGCAGCGGTCAGACCTTACAACAGATCAAGGTTTTTTAGACGATGACCGTTTGGGGTACGAGCCAAGCGGTCATCGCGCATTTACGAGAAAAATGTACAGTACAATGACCGCACAGATAAAAAGCTCAAAGGCTTTCTTCCTCATGCGCAGCACCTCCTTCCGCCCACAGACCGTGGGGAAGAAGAGGGTCTGACCGCCTGCAGTGATTGCTCACTGCGAGTGCAACAGCGTTTCCACGAGTTAAGTATAACAGGACGTGCGAAAAATGTCAATTTCCGCAGGTTGACAAGGCTAAAAAGTGTGATATAATAAAAGTACAACGAGGGAAACGCCGTTTACACAGCGGTCAACCCCCCGATTCATCTACGAAATTTGAGATGACCGTTTGGGTACCAGCCAAGCGGTCATCGCGCATATACGGAGAAAATGTACAATACAATGATCGCACATACAAAAAGCTGAAGTGCCTTCTTCCGCATTTGCTGCACCTCCTTTCCGCCTCGGACCGAGGGAGGAAAAGAGGAGGCTGACCGCTGATCTATGCAACAGCGTTTCCAAGTCAAAGTATAACACGAATGTACGGGATTTGTCAATTTCCGCAGGTTGACAGTGCCTGAAAGTGTGTTTTAATGTAATTAAAGGGAAACGCCGTCCGCTGGACGGTCAGCTCCCAAGTTCAGTCAAAAGTTTTCACAGATGACCGTACGGTTGCCGCCGAACGGTCATCGCGCTTTTTATGTGAAACCGCTTGCCTTTTGCATGGAAAATGCCGTATACTTGTATATACCGAATCCACACGCTAAGGAGCGAAACCTATGAATATCACCAAGGGCGATGTGCAGGAGCTGCGCCGCCGTTTGAAAAAGACCGAATGCACGTTCGGGCGTCTGTGCGGCTGCTACGTCAACAGCGGCAAGCAGATCGTGACCAAGTTCACCGAGCAGTTTTCCGAACTGGAAGAGGATGAATACTACAAGTACCTCGAGATCGCGAAAAAGACGTTCAGCGGCACGCTCGGCGCAAACCTGCTGGAACTGGAGTTTGACCGCAGCGACAGCGGCATCGAGCACCAGAAATACCTGCTGACGCTCAAGGACAGCAAGCTGGCGAACGAGGAGCTGCTCGACCGCCTGTACGAGCAGGTGATCGAGGAGTACAGCTACCCGGGCAACTACCTGATCGTGGTTTACCACGACGTGTACGACGTGCCGAGCAAGGCCACCTCGGGCGAGGACCAGGACGAGTCCACCGAGCTGTATGCGTACTGCGTGTGCGCGGTCTGTCCGGTCGAGCTGGCGAAGCCTGCGCTCGGCTACAGGGAGGACGAAAACCGCATCGGTGCGCGGGAGCGCGACTGGGTTGTCGGTCTGCCCGACCTTGGCTTTGTGTACCCGGCATTTGCAAACCGCGGCAGCGATGTCAACGCCGTGATGTACTACGTCAAGACCGGCCGTCCCTCTCATCCGGAGTTCATCGAGAACGTGCTCGGCTGTGTCGCGCAGCGCACGGCTGCCGAGGACAAGCTGGCGTTCAAGAACGTGGTGCACGACGCCTTCGGTGAGGATGAGGAGCAGGCGGACGCGGCGTTTTTCCAGATGCAGAAAACCATCAGCGCGATGGTAGCCGAGCGGGAGGAGGACGAGAGTCTGCCGCCGGTCGAGCTGACCGCCGAGGCGGTCTCCGGTTTGGCGACCGAGGCCGAGGTGCCGGACAGCGTGCGCGCGCAGATCGAGAAGTCGTACGAGCAGGTGTTCGGTGACCAGCCGCCGCAGGCGCATAACGTGCTGGACAGCCGTCTGGTCGAGGAGGGCACGGTCAAGGCGCATACCGCCGCTCTGGAGCAGAAGGTGGCAGTGCTGCAGCAGGAGCTGGCGCATCAGGCGGCAAACGCCGCCGACACGGACGAGGACGACGTTCCGTGGGAGACCGGCACGGTCATCGACGTTCGCATGCCGCAGGAGAGAGCTGTAAACGTCCATACCGAGGTTGTGGAAGGGCAGAAGTGCCTTGTCATTCCGCTCACCGGGGATGAATCCGCGCGGATCAACGGCGTGGAAGTGGAATAATGGAGAATTGAAAATGGATAATGGAGAATGAATGCAGAGGTTTCATTCTCCATTTTTTCATTTATATGGTACAAATCATGATGTTTTGATTGTGCGGCATACGTTTCATCATTTGCACAATATATACCGTAGGGTGCGCCGACCTCGGCGCACCGCATCCAACGATTACCACCATGTTATATGATATGGCAACCGTTATGGATAACACATTCCAACGATTGGTACAAACCACACCGTAGGGGCGAACATTGTTCGCCCGCAACAGGAGTTACCATTGCGGATATACCATGTAAACCGTCGGCACACGAAAAACCGTTCACACGCGCCCATTTACCGGTGGTGTGGGCGAACATTGTTCGCCCCTACGGTTATGCGTCTGCATATGAATTTACATACGGTGCGCCGGGGTCGTCGCACCCTACACGATATATTGTGCAATAGATTATATTCGCCGGTGCTGTCTATCACAACGCGCTAACGAATCGCGCGGCACTGCTATGCCGCGCCTGCGTAGAGTTGCCCATATGTGTAGCAGTACGCTGTCTGTGAACTGCGAAAAGGCGGAGAAAGACACGCTGCGGTAACCCGACTGCCGTACTCTTTTTCGAAGCGGTCACATATAGGCAATCTGCGCCGGATTAGGAAGCAAGGGAAAGGTAGGAGTTCAAAGAGGAAGGAAAACCGCAGGTTGTCCTTCCTTTTTGCCCACCGCCGTGGGTACGGCGTCGCCCCCGCCGCGGGGCGCGGCACGTTCCCGCCGTCCGCAGACGGCGAATCCCCCTGCTGAGGTTCAGCGAAAAACTTCCCGCCCGTTAGGGGCGAACCCGCCTGCGGCAGTTCGTGCACCCCGCTGGGTCAGTGCAGAAAAGGAGCCGCCCGTCAGGGGCGAACACGCTAACGCAGTTCGCGCACCCCGGCTTTCCGGTGCAGAAAAGGAGCCGCCCGTCAGGGGCGAACACGCTGACGCAGTTCGCGTGCCCCGGTAAGCCGATGCAGGAAAAAGAGCCGCCCCGTCAGGGCGAACACGCTGACGCAGTTCGCGTGCCCCGGTAAGCCGGTGCAGAAAATCCGGGAAATCCCGAAAAAATTTTCCCGCCCGAAAAGGCAGCAAAAACGCCCATTCTCACGTTGAGAAAACGTCTATCCGAACGGTATAGTTAGCAAAACCTAACCGCCCGGAATTCAGCCGAAAATTTCTCTCGAAAAAGTGCTTGACATATTGGTTAGGATATGCTAACTTATATACATGGTTAGCCGAGGCTTACTGATACGCCCCGTTGACCGGCACGCTTCCTCACGGAACGGGAACGTGCTGAATAGTTATAAAAGAAACAGCTTCCTCTGTATTTTGCGCATCATTCCGAACAAAACCGTTAAGGCATTGCGCGGCTGAATGGCTAACCGCAGCCGCGCTGTTCGGGAAAAACGCATACCAAATGTACAGACCGGAAATACTGTAAACGGGAGGTGCATCAGCAATGCAAAATGGCTTGGATCGACTTTTAGCGACCTACTGCTCGCCCACGCTGGCGGGCATCAAACCGGCAAGTCTGGTGTCGTGCGACCGGAATTTATATCCCGATCTGCCGCAGCGATTAAAGGAATACCGCGATGCGTTCTCAGCACGAGAAATTCACTTCGAGATCGTCTGCGCCTGCAGCGCACGCTTCCTCTTACTGGTATACAGCAAGCCGCAGCTTGAACGCCGCATGGCGGACCCGCAGGTGCAGCATGTGCTACGGCACTTTGCGTACCCGGTCGGTCAGCCGCTCGACGTACTGCTGCGCAATCTCAAGCGCCGCATCGCCATGTCCAAGGACTTTCCGCACGAGATCGGACTGTTCCTCGGATACCCGATCGAGGACGTTGTGGGCTTTATTCGATACGCCGGAAAGGGCTGCAAATTAAGCGGTCTCTGGAAGGTGTACGGCGATGCCGAAGCGGCATCCCGGCTGTTTGACCGCCTATCGCGGGTATGCCACGCCGTGACCAGACGCGTTGACAAGGGCGAAACCCTTCTCGAAGTGTTTGCAGCATAGCATAACTCGATAGAACTACAAATATAGAACAATACATGCGAAGGAGCAAAATCATCATGAGCAAAGCAGCAGTTATTTTCTGGAGCCAGACCGGCAACACCGAGCAGATGGCAAACGCAATCGCAGACGGCATCCGCGAGGGCGGCATGGAAGTTGACGTACTGAACGTTGCGGACACCACCCCGGCTGACGCTGTTAAGTACGCAAAGATCGCTCTCGGCTGCCCGGCTATGGGTGCCGAGGTTCTCGAGGAGACCGAGTTCGACCCGTTTTTCACCGAGCTGGAGAGCAAGATTTCCGGCCTGAAGGTTGCGCTGTTCGGCTCCTACGGCTGGGGCGACGGCCAGTGGATGCGTGACTGGGTACAGCGTACCAACGACGCAAACGCTGTTATCTACACCGATGAGGGCCTCATCATCAACGAAACCCCGGACGACGACGGCATTGCAAAGTGCAAGGAGTTCGGCAAGGGCTTCGCAGCATTCTAAATTAGATTTTCTCTTGCGGCGTGTGCATACCTGCGCGCAGCGCCGAAACAATTTCTCACGGTCGTAACTTGTGCGACGGCACGAGTTATGATACAAATATCCTTTCTTGTCCCGGGGGAAACCCCATGGCATACTGCCCGGTATGTCAAAACATAACATGAGCCCGCGGTCATCCGGAACAATGACCGCGGGCTTCCTCCTATTTGCGGAAAAGGCTGGTCGGCAGCGGCGTTATTCCGATAACATGCAGTCTGTCAAAAAAGTATTATTTTAATTTTTACGCTTCGTGCGGCAGCACGCATAAAATAGAATTTGCGGAGCAAATTCATAAATTCCGGGAGCGCGTATCTCGGAATTTATACAGGGGAAGAAAAAATGTGCCCGTCAGGGCGCGGTTTTTCTTCGGTATTCGCTCGAAAGCGTGGTTTCGAGCGAGAGGCTGCTCGAAAAACGATAGTTTTTTGACAGCCTCAACATGAGCCCGCGGTCATCCGGAACAATGACCGCGGGCTTCCTCCTATCTGCAGGATGCCCACAGTTAGCAACAGCATACTGCACAATTAGCCGCGGCAAACTCTGTGCGGATTAGTTAGCTTCGACAAACTTTTTTTTCTGTCTTGACAACAAAAGGTTAGCTGGTGTAAACTTCAAATGATAAATGGGTTAGAGGGTTCTAACCCGATACAAAAACACTTTTTTCACGCAGAGATTACAGAAAAGGAGAGGGTTACCATTATGCCGCTTACATTGATGGATACGGGGGTTGAAACCACGGTAAAGTCCATTCGAGGAAAAGACCAGACGAGAAAATTTCTGCAAAATCTCGGCTTTGTCGAGGGTGCAAAGGTAACGGTTGTGTCCTCTCTGGCAGGCAACGTGATCGTAAACGTGAAGGATGCGCGCGTCGCAATCTCCGAGCAGATGGCTTCGCGCATTATGGTTTAATTGCAAAGGGGGCAAACGCAAATGAGCAATCTGAGACACACGCCGGTCGGCGCCACCGTAACCGTCCGCAAGATTGAGGGCGAGGGTGCAACCCGCCGCCGCATCATGGATATGGGCATCACTCGCGGTGCGGAGATCTATGTCCGCAAGGTAGCGCCGCTGGGCGATCCGGTCGAGATCACCGTGCGCGGCTATGAGCTGTCGCTTCGCAAGGCAGACGCTGAGATGATTCAGGTTGACTAAAGGACACCGGCACGCTGTTTTATAAACGATGTGCTGCTGTCTGTCTCATTCCCCTTATAAGATGAATTCTGCGCCGGTGTACCGCATCGGCGCACGGTTCTGACTGCAAAGGTGGATGAAACGTCACACAAAACCCGTTAAAATTTTTTTTACATAGGGATTAGCACCCGCTAATCCCAAGAAAGGGGAAAAAACATGTCAATTCGTTTGGCACTTGCCGGCAACCCGAACTGCGGCAAGACCACGATGTTTAACGACCTGACCGGTGCGACCCAGTATGTCGGCAACTGGCCGGGTGTTACCGTGGAAAAGAAGGAAGGCAAGTTCAAGGGCGACAAGGAAGTCCTGATCACCGACCTGCCGGGTATCTACTCCCTCTCTCCGTACACGCTGGAGGAGGTCGTTGCGCGTGATTACCTCGTAAACGAGAAGCCGCAGGCCATCATGAATCTGGTGGATGCTTCCAACATCGAGCGCAACCTGTACCTGACCACCCAGCTGCTCGAGATGGGCATTCCGGTCGTTATCGCGCTGAACATGATGGATATCGTCAAGAAGCGCGGCGACGTGATCGACGTAAAGAAGCTGTCGCAGGAGCTTGGCGTGCCGGTCGTTGAGACCGCAGCCATCAAGGGCGAGGGCACCAAGGAGCTGGTCGAGGCTGCCAAGAAGGCGGCAAAGGCAGGCAATGCACCCGCAAAGCGTGCGTTCGAGGGTACCATCGAGAACGCCGTCACCGAGATCGAGAAGCTGATCGCGGATGTTACCGAGCCGGCGCAGCGCCGCTGGTTCGCTGTCAAGCTGTTCGAGCGCGACAGCAAGGTGCAGGCGCGCTTCACCCTCGGCAAGGACGTACAGGACAAGATCGAGAAGCTCATCACCGCCGTTGAGGAGGAGCTGGACGACGATGCCGAGTCCATTATCACCGACGCGCGCTATCAGTACATCGGAAAGCTGGTCAAGGACTGCGTAAAGAAGAAAAAGACCGGTCTGTCTACCTCGGATAAGATCGACCACATCGTTACCAACCGAATCCTCGCTCTGCCGATCTTCGCACTGATCATGTGGCTGGTCTACTACGTTTCCGTATCCACCGCGGGCGGCATCTTCACCGACTGGGCGAACGACGGTGTGTTCGGTGACGGCTGGCATCTGTTCACCATCGGCGCTGCCGACTATGAGGAAGCAACCGCCGAGTACGACGACCAGATCACCCGCCGCGACGCATGGCTCGAGGCTGCCGACGAGGCCGGCATCGACACCTCTGCTCTGACCGAGCAGCTCGAGGCCGAAGAGGCGGACGAAACCGCTATCGCTGACGCCGCTGCTGCCATCGAGGCAGACCCGGCTGCCGCATCGGTTGTCGGCACTGCCGAGTTTGAGGACGAGGACTCCGGTGAAGTCACCACCGAGGACGTTGACCTCGCAGGCTTTGAACAAACCCTGACCGCTGCGGAGCCGGACCCGGCTGACTTCGGTGTATGGGTTCCGGGTATCCCGGTGCTGCTGGAGAAGCTGTTCGCCTCCATGGGCGTTAACGAGGACGGCTGGGTTTACAGCCTGGTAATGGACGGTATCGTTGCCGGTGTCGGCGCGGTGCTGGGCTTCGTTCCGCAGATGCTCATCCTGTTCTTCTTCCTCGCTATCCTCGAGGACTGCGGCTACATGGCGCGTGTTGCATTCATCATGGACCGTATCTTCCGCAAGTTCGGCCTTTCGGGCAAGTCCTTCATCCCGATGCTGATTGGCTCCGGCTGCGGCGTACCGGCTGTCATGGCTTCCCGTACCATTGAGCAGGAGCGCGACCGCCGTATGACCATCATGACCACCTGCTTCATACCGTGCGGCGCTAAGCTGCCGATCATCGCAATGTTCGCAGGCGCGTTCTTTGGCGGCTCCGGCACCATCGCATTCTCCGCATACGTTCTGGGCGTGCTGTCCATCATCATCTCGGGCATCATGCTCAAGAAGTTCAAGATCTTCACCGGCGACCCGGCTCCGTTCGTCATGGAGCTGCCGAGCTATCACGTTCCGACCGCCGGCAACGTATTCCGCTCCATGTGGGAGCGCGGCTCCTCCTTCATCAAGAAGGCAGGCACCGTTATCCTGCTGTCCACCATCTTCATGTGGTTCACCCTCGGCTACGGCTGGGAAGGCGGCGCGTTCTGCGCAGTATCCGATATCGACAACTCCATCATGGCGCGTATCGGCTCTGTTATCGCTCCGATCTTCACGCTGCCGGGCTTCGGCACATGGAAATCCGCCGTTGCCGCCATCTCCGGTCTGGTCGCAAAGGAGAACGTTGTTGCTACCTTCGGTCAGCTGTATCACTTCGTCGGCGAGGTTGCCGAGGACGGCTCCGAGATCTGGGGCGAGCTGGCTGCGGACTTTACGCAGGTCGGCGCGTATGCCTTCATGGCGTTCAACCTGCTGTGCGCACCGTGCTTCGCGGCAATGGGCGCCATCAAGCGTGAGATGAACAACGGCAAGTGGACTGCTTTCGCAATCGGCTACATGTGCGCTTACGCTTACGTTGTATCCACCATCATTTATCAGATCGGCGGTCTGATCACCGGCGAGCTGACCTTCGGTGTCGGCACGGTCGTTGCCATCGCGTTCATCGCGCTGATCATCTTCCTGCTGTTCCGCAAGCCGGCCAAGGCTGACTCCACCGAGGGCCTGCGCCGCATGAGCGTTGACGCCAACTGATTTCTTTCGGATTTGAAAGGAGGCTTTAACCATGAGTATTGGTGATATCATTCTGGCATTGATCGTAGTGGCTGTCGTGTTCTTCGCGGTCCGTTCGGTCTTCGTCAAGAAGTCCGTCGGCTGCAGCGGCGACTGCGCCCACTGCGGCGGCAGCTGTCATCATAGCACGCCTCCGAAAAAGAAATAAGCACCTCTCAAAAACCGTCCCGCTTTGCGGGGCGGTTTTTTATGTCTGCGGAACGGTATGCTGTGCCCTGCGGCAATGGTTTTTTCTTTGCCTTGGCGGGCAGGCGTGTTATAATGAAATAAGATTCAAACAGGGGAGGCCGGTGTGATTGCTGACCAAGAACCAACTGAAGATTCTCGCCATGGTGTGCATGACGATTGACCACATCGGCGCGATGCTGTTTCCGCAGGCGGTGTGGCTGCGCGTGATCGGACGGCTGGCGTTTCCGCTGTTCTCCTACTGCATCGCAGAGGGCTGCCGCTATACGCGGAACAAAGCCCGCTACTTCGGCAGCGTGTTCGCGTGCGGCGCAGTGTGCGTTATTGCGTTTCTGCCGTTCGGCGGCTTCTACGGCAACGCGCTCATCACGCTGAGCCTGTCCATTTTGCTGCTGTACGGAGTCGAGGCGTGGAAAAGCAGCGGAAAACTGCGCTTTCTCGTGCTCACAGCCGCGCTTGCTGCCGCATTTTACCTGCTGTGCCGGACGGTCTACATCGACTACGGCTTCGCGGGCGTGCTCCTGCCGGTCTACGCCGCAGCGGGACGTATCCTCTGGGAGCACGTGTTTGTCGGCATTCCGCCGGTCATCGGCGAGCGGCTCGGCTTTGCGGTCGGTCTGCTGGCGCTTGCCGGTGTGATGGGCGGCTTGCAGCGCTTCTGCGTGCTGGCGATCTTCCCGATTTTGCTGCTCGGCAATGAGCGTGGTAAATGGAAGATGAAGCACTTTTTCTATATTTACTATCCCGCCCATCTGGCGCTCATCGGCGCGATGCGGATGGCGCTTGAAGCAGTGGCAGGATAAACGAAAATGTGGTATACTATATATAATGTATCAATGAGCGAGGAAAATACACATGAAAATCATGGTGATAGACGGCAACAGCATATTGAACCGCGCGTTCTACGGCATACGGCAGCTGACCAACCACGAGGGACTGCCCACCAACGCCGTATACGGCTTTCTGGCTACGCTGTTCAAACTGCAGGACGAGGAGCAGCCTGACCGCACCATCGTCTGCTTTGACGTGAAGGAAAAGACCTTCCGTCACCTCAAATTCGACACCTACAAGGCCACCCGCAAGGGCATGCCGGATGAGCTGGCCGCACAGCTGCCGATTACAAAGCAGGTGCTCGATGCGCTGGGCATCGTCCGGTGCGAAAAGGCGGGCTACGAGGCGGATGACCTGCTCGGCACCATCAGCCGCCGCGCGGACGAGCACGGCGACACCTGCGTGGTCGTCACCGGTGACCGCGACAGCCTCCAGCTGGTCGGCGGCGGCACGACCGTCATGCTCGTCTCCACCCGCATGGGACAGACCACCTATCAGACCTACGACACCGCCGCTTTCCGCGAGAAATACGGCTTCGACCCGATTCGCCTGATTGACCTCAAGGCGCTCATGGGCGATTCGTCGGACAACATTCCGGGCGTGCCCGGCATCGGTGAAAAGACCGCCATGCAGCTGCTGCACGACTTCGGCACGCTCGACGGCGTGTACGAGCATATCGAGGACGAGCGCATCAAAAAGGGTGCGCGCACCAAGCTGCAGAACGGCGAACAGTCCGCGAAGGACAGCTACTGGCTTGCCACCATCGACCGCAGCGTGCCGCTCGACCTCGATGTGGAGCATCTGCCCGCGCAGGACATCGACGAGACCGCGCTCTACGACCTGCTGACCCGGCTGGAGTTCAAGAATTTCATCAAGCGGTTTGACCTTTCGGGCGAGAGCGTGTCCGCGCCGCGTCTGCCGGAGCTGAAAACAGAACGAGTGGAGAATGTGCTCGAAGCGTTCAACTTAATGGATTCGCTGACCGACTGCGACCGCGTGTACGCCATCGTGCCGGAAACCTTAGGTGCAGTTTGCCTGCTGGACGGCGACACGGCGCACATCCTGTTCGCGGAGGCGTTCGGTGACGCGTGGAACGACATTCTGCGCCGCCTGTTCGACGGCACGCTGTCCCTCGTGCTGCACGACGCGAAGGCCGCCGTGCGGGCGCTGCTGCAGCGCGGCATGGACCCGAAGGGCATCGTGTTTGACACTGCCATCGCGGCGTACCTGCTCGACCCGACCCAGTCCGGCTACGACCTGCCGCGGCTTGCGCTCGCGTACTGCAATGCCGAGCTGCCGGAGCTGGATCTGGACGATCCGGCGGCGGTTTCGCTGCTCGGCGGTCAGGAGGACACCGAGAAAGCCGTGGCGCAGCATGTCGGTGCGCTGCGCGCCATTTACGCCGAGGCGGCTGACCGGATCGAGCAGCTCGGCATGCGAAAGCTGTACTACGAAATTGAGCTGCCGCTCCTGCGCGTGCTGGCTGAGATGGAAGCGGCGGGCTGTGCGGTCGAGCCGGATGAGCTGCGTGCCTTCGGTGACAAGCTGGACGTGCGTATCCGCGACCTGACCGAGCAGATTTATCATGACGCGGATGGCGAGTTCAACATTAACAGTCCCAAGCAGCTGGGCGAGGTGCTGTTCGAGAAACTCGGCCTGCACGCCCCGAAAAAGACAAAAACAGGCTATTCCACCAATGTTGAGGTGCTTGAGCGTATCGCGGAGGACCACCCGATCGTGCCGCGCATCCTCGAGTACCGCAAGCTGACCAAGCTGAAAAGCACCTACGTTGAGGGACTTCTCAAGGTCATCAGCCCGGTAGACGGACGCATTCACACGCATTTTCAGCAGACCGTGACCGCCACCGGACGCCTGTCCTCGACCGACCCGAACCTGCAGAATATTCCGGTCCGCACCGAGCTTGGCCGCGAACTGCGCCGCATGTTTGTCGCACCGGACGAAAATCACGTCCTGATTGACGCGGATTATTCGCAGATTGAGCTGCGCGTGCTTGCGCATATCTCGCAGGACGAGCACATGATCGAAGCCTTCAAGCACGGGCAGGACATTCACGCCGCGACGGCTGCCAAGGTCTACCATGTGCCGCTTGAGGAGGTCACGCCGCAGATGCGCTCCTCGTGCAAGGCGGTCAACTTCGGCATCGTGTACGGTATCTCGGATTTCTCGCTCGCGCAGGATATCGGCGTGACGCGCAAAGAGGCGGGCGAGTTTATCAAAACCTACCTCGACACCTATCCGGGCGTGAAGAAATATATGGAGGACATCAAGCAGACCGGCAGGGAGCAGGGCTACGTTACGACCCTGTTCGGCCGCCGCCGCGCGCTGCCCGAGCTGAAGAGCAAGAACTTCAATATGCGCTCGTTCGGTGAGCGTGTGGCGATGAATACCCCGATCCAGGGCACGGCCGCGGATATCATCAAAATCGCCATGGTCCGCGTCCGCGACCGCCTGCTGAGAGACGGTCTGCAGAGCCGATTGATTCTCCAGGTGCACGACGAACTCATCCTCGAGGCACCGAAGGACGAGCAGGAAACCGCCATGCGTCTGCTCACCGAGGAGATGGAGAACGCATTCCGGATGGATGCTCCGCTGGTGGCGGAGGCCAAGGCGGGGCACAGCTGGTACGATGCGAAATAAGAGCTGAATGGAAAATGGAGAATGGAAAATGGAAAATTGATGTGCGGTGTGAAGCACCGTTATTAAATAGGTCGCGCTATGCGCGATATTTCGTCGCAGCGCGGATGGAACTCGCGCAAGGATAGCGACATTCTCAATTCTCCATTCTCAATTTTCAATTATAAAGTTGAGAGTGAAATACAATGGAACAGATTATATTTATATGCACCGGCAACACCTGCCGTTCCCCGATGGCGGAAGGCTTATTCCGCGCACATAACGGCGAGGAAAAGACCGGTTTAACGGCGGCTTCTGCCGGATTATACACCGAAAACGGCCTTCCGGCTTCCGCGAACGCGGTTGCCGCAGCCGGAGAGCGCGGCGCGGATATTTCGGCGCACCGCTCGCGTCAGCTGACCGCCGAGATGGCCGAAAACGCGAAGTATCTGGTCTGCATGACCGGCTCGCACTACGACCGCCTGTGCGAGCTGTTCCCGGACTGCGCGGACAAGATTTTCACGCTGCTGCCCGAGGACATTTCCGACCCGTTCGGCGGCGATCTCGCCACCTACCGCCGATCTGCCGCCGAGATCGACAAGGGCGTGCAGGCGGTCATCAAGAACCTGAGCCGATGAACATTGTCGTGATGCAGGAGCGCCATCTCGCGGCGCTGGCGGAGATCGAGCGCGCGTGCTTTCACGCGCCGTGGAGCGAGAACATGCTGCGCGAGGAGCTGGGCAAGGGCATTTTTCTCGTGGCAGAGCAGGACGGCAGAACGGCGGGTTACGTCGGCTGCCAGACCGTGCTCGACGAGGGGTATATTACCAATGTTGCCGTGTCGCCCGACTTCCGGCGGCAGGGCATCGCGCGGGCGCTCATCGAGGCGCTCCTCGCGAAAGCGAGGGAGAACGGGCTGGCGTTCGTCACGCTCGAGGTGCGCGAGAGCAATGCACCGGCGATAGCACTCTACACCGGAGCCGGATTTGCACCGGTCGGAAAACGGAAGAATTTTTACAGCAATCCCACAGAAAACGCGGTTTTAATGACGATTTCACTGATTTGAAGGAGGATTTTGCCATGCTGGAGCTTCGCTTTGTTGACGCGGAAAACAGGGATTTTCACGACCTGACCGCCAAGCTGGACGAGTATTATTTCATGCTCGTCGGTGAGGTGGAGAAACGCTACGCCAAGTACAACCTGCCGCATCTGTTTAACTGCCGCATCGTCGCGTACGAGGACGGCAAGCCCGCAGGCTGCGGCGCGTGGAAGAAGATCGACGAGGGGACATTCGAGGTCAAGCGCATTTACATCGCGCCGGAGTTCCGGAGAAAGGGCGTTGCGAGCGCGGTCATTGCGGCTCTCGAGCAGGATGCGGCAAAGCACGGCTTCACCAAGGCCATCCTCGAGACCGCCCGCACGACCGAGGATTCGGCGGCGCTGTACACCAAGCTCGGCTATCGCGTCATTCCGTACTACGGCAGTCCGGCGGGCGCGGAAAACTGCCTGTGCTTTGAGAAAAATTTAGGAGATTAACCATGAAAATACTTGCAATCGAGTCCTCGTGCGATGAAACGGCGGCAGCCGTCATCGAGGACGGACGAAAAATCCTGTCGAGCGTGGTGGACACGCAGATCGCCACGCACGCGCTGTACGGCGGCGTTGTGCCGGAAATCGCGTCTCGGCGGCACATGGAGGCGGTCGTGCGCGTGACCGAGCAGGCGCTCAAGGATGCGGAAATGGACAAGCACGATGTGGACGCGGTTGCCGCGACCTGTGCGCCCGGACTGATCGGTGCGCTGCTCGTCGGCGCGAACTTCGGCAAGTCGCTCGCCTTTGCGATGAATAAGCCGTTCATTCCGGTGCACCACATCCGAGGACACATTGCGGCTACTTATCTGGCGTATCCGGAGCTGAAACCGCCGTTTTTGACGCTCATTGCCTCGGGCGGCCATAGTGAGATCGTGATGGTGAAAAGCTACACCGAGTTTGAAATCCTCGGCGGCACACGCGACGACGCAGCAGGCGAGGCGTTCGATAAAGTCGCCCGCGTGCTCGGTGTCGGCTATCCGGGCGGCCCGAAGATCGACAAGCTGGCGCAGGACGGCGATGCGAAGATGTACAGGCTGCCGGATTCGCACATCAAGGATGCGCCGCTGGATTTCTCCTTCTCGGGACTCAAAACGGCGGTCATCAATCTGGCGCACAACGCCGAGCAAAAGGGCGAAACCATCGACCGGAACGGTCTCGCGGCCTCGTTCTGCGCAGCTGTCGTGCATACGCTCGTGCCGCGGCTGGAGATGGCCGTCAAGCAGACGCATGCGCGGCGCGTTGTGTGTGCGGGCGGCGTGGCAGCCAACTCCTTCCTGCGGGCGGCCCTGCAGGACATGGCAAAGCACGAGCACGTTCAGCTGTTTATGCCGCCGCTACAGCTGTGCGGCGATAACGCCGCCATGATCGGCAGTCAGGCGTATTATGAGTATCAGGCGGGCACCCGCGGCAAAACTCTGCAGAATGCGTACGCCACCGCGGATATCGGAAAGAATATCTGCGATTGAGATGAATTGAGAATTCACTTCGTCTGCATAGCAAAACCCCGACCTTGTCGCTTGACAAAGCCGGGGCTGCTCGGGTATAATATACCCAAGAGGACACTGTTCAGCAGTCAGACCCTCAGTCATCGAAATTTGTTATGATGACCGTTCGTGAGTCAGACGAGCGGTCATCGCGCTTTTATACAGAAGATGTACAGCAGGATTACTGCACATACGAAAAGCTGAAATGCCTTTTTCCGCATTCGCGCCACCTCCTTCCTGCCGCAGACAGCGGGAAAGGAACAGAGGGTCTGACCGCTATGTGAACTTGTCCGTTTCGATTATAGCATATACAATCGAAATTTGTCAATAAGCCGCCTTTTGGGGCGGTTTTTTGCATTTTATGACAGAAAAAAGACGGATACATGAGTCCGTCTCTTACAGCAAAAAATAAAAACCGTCTGAAAAGACGGTTGATTGACACAATATGACACACATGCTATAATCAAAGTGCAAACGGTGAAAAAAGGTTGTTCCTCCCTCGATAAAAAGGGAGGTGATCTGGATGTCAATTTCCGAAACGCTGCTGTTGTTTCAGTTGATCACCACGATCGTCTTTGGTATCTTAGGATACATAAAGAAATAACCGCTCCCCCTGAATAAGAAAGCGGCCTTCTTCTCGACATAAAATCGATCCGAGGAACGACCGCTCTTGGCAGAGAGCCGCCGTTTGTACTTAAGATTATAGCGCAGAGTCCCGGCTTTGTCAAGCGACAAGGCCGGGACTCTGTTGTTTATGCGTCATAGGAGATCAGTCCAAGCTGCATTTTCCAGTCGATGACACGCACGGCGGAAGCGTGAATCTGCGACTCGGGAATCGTACCGTCCTGTACGGCAGCAAGCACGGCGTTGTACTGGGTCACGAAATCCGACGAGGTGAGCATATCATTGCCCGCCTGTACGGCAAGCACCGCCGCGTTTTCGCCGCCGGTGTAATCGCGGATGGCGTCCATGATCAGGTCATCGGTCAAGATTACGCCGTCAAAGCCGAGTTCCTCGCGGAGAATGCGGTGCACCTCGGCTGAGAGCGACGCCGGCCGGTCGGCGTCCATGCAGTTTACCACATTATGGCTGACGAGAACCGACTGCGCCCCGCTCTCAATGCCCGCCTGAAACGGCAGGAAATCCGACTGCCGGAAGGTGTCCATCGGCCGCTCGTCAATGGCGATGCCGGTGTGCGTGTCCGCGTTATTGCCGTAGCCGGGGAAGTGCTTGAGCACCATGCCGGTCTTGTCACTGACCATCTGCGTGACCACCGTGCGGACGTATTCGCCGGTCTGCTCGGCGTCCATGCCGAAGCTGCGCGCGTAAATGAAATCGCTCGGGTCAGTCGAAACGTCGCACACGGGCGCAAAATTAACATTGATACCTAAATCGCGCAGCAGCGCGTCCTTCTCGGCGGTGTCGCTCGTGATGCGGTCAAAGCCGCCCTCGCGGTACAGCGCCTGTGGTGACTGGAATTTCGTGCCGCGCAGATTCGGGTTGGAGCTGACGCGCACGACCGTGCCGCCTTCCTCGTCCGCGCCGATGAGCATGGGCGTTTTCGCGGCATTCTGGTAGGCTGCGATGGTATTTTCGATGGATTCTTTGGTCTGGCCGTCAAAATCGCGCGCAAACAGCAGATAGCCGCCGATGTCGTACTGCGCCGTCAGCGCCGCCGCGTCGGTCTCCGGACAGCGCACGAAGAACATCTGCGCGACCTGCTCCTCGAGCGTCAAGCCGTCCGCATACTGCTCCGCCGCCGTCCGGCGGACCTCCTCCGGCGTGGGTTCCGGCTCGGGCTGCTCGACGGTCGGCGCGGACGGCGTTTCGTCCTTTGCGGCGGTGTCCGTGCTGCCGCAGGCCGTCAGTCCGGCGCAGAGCAGACCCAGCAGCAGCGCAAGCATTCGTTTTTTCATGTGCGTCACCTCGTTTGCCTACATTATACAAGAGAGCAGGGGAGTTGTAAAGCATAGGGTGAATGTGGTAATATTACAAGGTAGGAGTTTAAGGCAGGAGGATGCGTGAGAGCGGAGAGCGTGTCACTCGTCAATTATCTGCACATGTGCAGCCGTAGGGGCGAACAGTGTTCGCCCACAAAACGGAAATCCCTCATCCTGTCATTTGTTCCACACAAGAAAGGATGTTCACTATGAACATAACCATAATCTATCCGCACAAACGGAAAACCAAATCGTCCACCTACGGCATTGCACAGATGGTACTCGACCGCCTGCTTTCGGACGGCACGCTGCACGAATTTTATCTGCCGCAGGACATGCCGCATGTCTGCGTGGGCTGCTATGCATGCATGAACGGCCGCGAGGACAAGTGCGGCGGGCACGAATACATGCAGAAGCTCATCGCCGCGATTGATGACTCCGAGCTGATCGTTTTCTGTGCGCCGACCTACGTTTACCACGCGCCCGGGCAGGTCAAGACCCTGCTCGACCACTTTGCGTACCGCTGGCTGGTGCACCGTCCCGACCTGTCGCTGATGTGCAGGCAGGCGCTCATCATCACGACCGCAGCGGGCGGCGGCATGAAATCCACCGTCCGGGATTTGCGCGACAGCATGAACTACTGGGGCATCGGCCGTACGCACGTTATCACGCAGGCCGTCTGGGGATATGACTGGAGCAGCATGCCCGAGAATTTCATGCACAAAATTCAGCAAAAGGTGGAGAAAACGGTTTCTGCCATTCGGAAAAATGCCGGAAATGTCACGCCGTGCGCGAAGGTCAAGGGATTGTTTTATATGTACCGCCTGTTCCATAAAAAGCGCAAAATGAATCCCGTTGACGATGAATACTGGTATCAAAAAGGCTATGTGACGGGGAAACCGTGGAAAAGAGGACGATAATGGCAACCACAAAGGAATTTCTTGCGGAAATATTAGACCGCCTGTCCGGACTGGACGGCGTAACGCATCGAGCCATGATGGGGGAGTACATACTCTATTACAACGGCAGAATCGTCGGTGGAATTTACGATAACCGCCTGCTGGTCAAACCGGTCAAAGCTGCGATAAGCTGCCTTCCGGATGCGCCTTATGAATTTCCGTACGACGGCGCAAAACCCATGCTGCGGGTGACGAAAACCGACGATGCCGCCTTCCTGCAGAAGCTGCTGCGTGCCATGTATGACGAACTTCCGGCACCGAAACCCAAGAAGAAAAGCAATAAGGAGTGAAAAACATGCATACCATCGGACGTTTTGCACCCAGTCCGAGCGGCCGCATGCACCTCGGCAACGTGCTGTGCGCGCTGCTGGCATGGCTGAGTGCGCGGCAGCAGAACGGCGAATTTCTGCTGCGGATTGAGGATTTGGACGAAATGCGCTGTCCGCGCAGCTTCGCGGATTTAATTATCGACGACCTGCGGTGGTTAGGGTTAGACTGGGACGGCGAAATCCCGTATCAGTCCGAGCGCACGGCTGTTTACGAGAAATACGAGGCGATTCTGCGCGAAAAAGGTCTGCTGTATCCGTGCTTCTGCTCGAGAGCGGCCCTGCACGCCGCAAGCGCGCCGCACCTGTCGGACGGCAGGGTGGTCTACGCCGGAACCTGCCGCGATTTAACACCCGAGCAAGTGGCCGAAAAGCGCAGAAAGCGTGCGCCTGCAACGCGCGTGCGCGTGCCCGAGCGAACCATCACGTTCACGGACGGCGTGTACGGCGAGTATACCGAAACGCTCACCGAGGAGTGCGGCGACTTTATCATCCGGCGGTCGGACGGCGTGTTCGCGTATCAGCTGGCGGTCGTGGTGGATGACGGCCTGTCCGGCGTGACCGAGGTCGTGCGCGGGCACGATCTCATCGGCAGTACGCCGCGCCAGATCTGGCTGTATGAGCTGTTCGGCTTCACACCGCCGAACTTCATTCATATCCCGCTGCTGTGCGACCATGACGGACGCCGCCTGTCCAAGCGCGATGAGGACCTCGACCTCGGCCTTCTGCGGGAGAAATTCACACCTGAGCAGGTCATCGGCGCACTTGCCTGCGCCGCAGGACTGACCGACACCGCAGAGCCGGTCTCCGCGAAGGAGCTCGTCAAAGCGTTTTCGTGGGAGAAGATTCCGAAGCATGAGCTTTATTTGCCGAATGTGTTTCGAGACATCGAGAAAAATTGAGAATGGAAAATGGAGAATGGAGAATTACCGTAAGGGTTTTCCGTTCTCCGTTTTTTTATCGGGTGCATATCGTTTGCATTTGATTTTGTGGTACAAATTTTATCACTTGCACAATATTCACCTTGGCGCACCCTACGAATACCTATCGTGAGATAATGCCGATGTTGTAAAATGTGAATTTGGTTTCGGTTTTCATAAATTCAATTATTAAACACCGATTCACCCATCACAATAATTCTCCATTCTCCATTTTCAATTCTCAATTTGCACCGGAAAAATATTTACAAACAGGTCTTGACAAATCTGTATGTTTGTATTATTATCATAATACAATAAAACGAAAGGAGAGAGCTTATGCAATGGGAATTGCGGGGGGATCTTCCGATCTATCAACAGCTTGTGGAAAAGCTGACCGAGCAGATCGTCAGCGGACAGCTTGCGGCGGGTGAAAAGGTACCGCCGGTGCGCGAGCTGGCGGCTCAGGCGGGTGTCAACCCGAACACCATGCAGCGTGCGCTTGCGGAAATGGAGCGCGAGGGCCTGATGTTCACCAACCGCACGAGCGGACGCTATGTAACGGAGGACAGAGAAATGATTGGTAAGGTAAGAGAGCAAATCGCGGGAGAGCGCATCACGGAATTTCTGTCCGGCATGAGCCAGCTTGGCTTCACCGAGCAGGACATTGTGGCGCTTCTGGAGAAACGCAGTGGGGAGGAAAAAAAGAATGGATAACAACGAACTGGTTATCTGTCAGGGATTGACAAAAAACTACGGTAAAAAGACCGCGCTCAATAATCTGAATCTGACGCTCGGCCGCGGACAGTTTATCGGTCTGCTCGGCCCGAACGGCTCGGGCAAAACAACGACCATCAAGCTGCTGAACGGTCTGCTGCAGCCGACAAGCGGCTCGGTGCTCATTGACGGTCAGGCGCCGGGCACCTACACGCACAGCATCATCAGCTATCTGCCCGACAAAAACTATCTCAACGATGCGATGAAGGTCAACGACCTGATTTCGTTCTTTGCGGATTTTTACACGGATTTTGACCGCGTAAAGGCAAACGATATGCTGGATTCGCTGGGGATCGACCCGCTGAACCGCCTGAAAACGCTCAGCAAGGGCAATCAGGAGAAGGTGCAGCTCATCCTCACCATGAGCCGAAAGGCGCAGCTGTATGTGCTCGATGAGCCAATCGCGGGCGTTGATCCGGCGGCACGCGACTACATTCTGAGCACCATTCTCTCGAATTACAGCGAGGATGCCTCCGTTCTGCTGTCCACGCACCTCATCGCGGATGTGGAGCGCGTGCTCGACGAGATTATCTTCCTCAAGGAAGGCGCGATGGTGCTGCACGACACAGTTGACCATATCCGTGAGGAGCACGGAAAATCGGTCGATGCCCTGTTCCGGGAGGTGTTTGCATGTTAAAGCTGCTGAAATATGAGTGGAAAGCCTGCGCGCGGACCTGTCTGCCGCTGTACGGCGTGCTGATTCTTATGTCGCTTATCAGCCGTATACTGTATGTCATTCCGAAGAATGCATCACTGGATTTCATGCTGCCCGCCATCAGCTCCATGCTGTATATGGGCGTGATGATGGCCGCATTTGTGGTAACGGCGGTCATTCTCATCCAGCGTTTTTACAAAAACCTGCTCGGCAGTGAGGGATACCTCATGTTCACGCTGCCGGTGACGGTTTCGCAGCACCTGCTCAGCAAGACCATTATCGCGGTGGTGATGATTGGTTTGAGCGGTCTGTCGGCGCTCATCAGCATCTTCATTTTTGCGGACAGGATGATTCTGTCGATGGATGAGGTGTGGCAGGCTTTTACCGGTCTGAGCACTCTGCTGCCGCACAGCGGTCAGGAATTCCTGTTTGAACTGGAGCTGCTCGTGCTGGCTGTCCTCGGCATTGCGGGCATGGCGCTGTTCCTCTATATGTGCATTGCGCTCGGTCATCTGGCAAGCCGTCACCGCCTGCTCATGTCGATCGTGTGGTACGTTGTTCTTTCTACCGCACTGCAGGTTCTCCTGCTTATGGTGATGATGGGCGCGGGCAATGCCGTGCCGGAGCCGTTCGTAGACCTGATGAAAGTCTGGTGGAGCGGCATTACGCCGATGGGTGCAGCGCATCTCATGCTGCGGTTCTGCTGCGTATTCACGCTGCTCAGTGACGCGGTGTATCTCCTCGTTACGCGCTGGATTCTGGTGCATAAATTAAATCTTGAATAAACAGCAGGAGCACACCAAACGGTGTGCTCTTTTGCTTGCTATCAGGGCGTATCTCTGGTATGATTAAAATAGTAAAAGGGAGGTGTGTCCTGTGAAATGTCAGCACTGTGGTATCCATTTTGACGATGAGGAACGCGTATGTCCGATGTGCGGCGCACGCGCGGGCAGCAAGGGCCGTATGACGAGACCCGAACCGAAATGGCACGGCAAGCCGCGCGAGACCTACACCGAATATCATCCGACGATAGAGAACAGCAGCTCGGCGAAAACGGCGAAGAGCAAGGCGCGTCCCATCAAGGATAAGCCGAAGAAAAAACGCGCAAAGGGTGCGGTGATTGCGGTAATTGTTATCGCTCTGCTGCAGTTTGTGCCGACGCTGATCGCGTTTGTGGTGGATGATCTGGTGCCGGAAATCGAGAGCAGCTTCGGAAATGCCCCTGCACCGGAGTATGATTCGGATTACAGCGATGATTATGATACGGACGACGATTCCGACTATGCTTACGACACGCTCTACGATGTATTTGGTGACAACGGCATTACGGTGTCGGCGTTTGACAACGTCTATACGTTTCAGGCTTCCGGCGATGGCAGCAGCTATGAGTTCTCGTACACCGAGAACGGCAACAGAACATTCCGCAGCACGGGCACGGCCTTCTGCTACCGCGAGGACGATGAGGACTATTATTATCGGGATGAGTACCCGTACGACGAGTACATTATGTACAGCGTTTACCTGTATCCGGAGCATCAGGAGACCAACGGTCCGCAGCAGGACTGGTGCGATTCTATGATGCGGAGCAAGGTGGACAGTATTTTGCTGAATGTGTTCCAAAGCCGCACCACGGATGAGGTTGTCGTGGAGGATATGGACGGCGTCGGCCTGTTCGGCAGCGGCAATGTTTTGCCGTTTAATAAGGTGCAGGAAGGATAGTAAACATCCTGCCGAAAAACAACAGCCCCGGTTCTGTCACTTGACAAAACCGGGGCGCCGCGCTATAATATAGCTACAAACGGCGGCTCGTTTGCACCGAGCGGTCGTTCCTAATAGCTGAAGTATTTGAGGAAACGCCGCTCCGGTCTACGGGGCGGTTATTTCTTTAAGTATTCAAGAATACCAAAGACAATCGTGGTGATCAACTGGAAAAGCAGCAACGCTTCTGACATTGACATCCAGATCACCTCCCTTGATAAGAGAGGAACAACCTTTTTTCACCGTTTGCTGATTTGATTATAGCATGCGGACAATATCCTGTCAATCAACCGTCCTTATGGGCGGTTTTTGTGCTTTTACGGGAGAATTTTGTGCATATGCAAAAGAAAAGTCACTCATAAATTGAATAGTAACTTGTGACGCGCAAGCGCATTCGGTATAATGATAGGGCAGAGGAGGGGGAACGCCGCATGGGACGGCGACCGGCTGGTCGGTCTCGTGCGCCTGCTCGATGACAGCGAATATATCGAAATCATGCCCGAGGAGAGCAAAAACGCTGCGTTTTACCAGCGGTTTGGGTTCAAAATCATGGAGGACGACGTGCCGATGCAGCTGTGCAGCTTCGCAGATAAGAAATGACTTTACACCCTTCTGCCTGAGAATTACCGCTTTCCGGCAATTTTCGCAATGGTTTCCGCCGCATTCTCCTGATGCACCTCGGCGGGATTGAACCGCACGGCTGCAAAATTGAGGTTGATCAGCGGACCCAGTCCGACGGCGGAAATAATGGTGCCGACACCGACCGGACCGCCGAGAAAGAAGCCGATGACCGTTACGAGCACATCCACGACCGCGCGGCACGCGCCGGCAGACCGCCCGAACTTACGCGCGAGCGCGACCATCAGCGCGTCACGGGGGCCGCTGCCGAGCGCACTTTTCATGTACAGCCAGGTGCCGAGCGCAAGCAGCTCCAGACCGCCGATGAGCATGGCAATGCCGCTCACCAATCCGTGCATCTGCGGGATGAGGTGCGCCGCCTGGATCGCGTCGATTATGACCGCGCAGCCCGCAATGTTGATGATCGTGCCGAAGCCGAAGCTCTCGCCGAAGAGCACGGCCGTGAGGATGGCTGCCGCGCCTGCGATAGCGGACGCTGTGCCGTAGGTCATGCCGGTTCGCAGCGACATGCCCTGCTGCAGCACGCTCCACGGCTCGAGTCCGACATTTGCCTGCAGCATCATCGCAATGCCGATCGAACTGACCGCAACACCCAGGATCAGCCAGAACAACCGGCGCATGTAATTTTGAAACATGAGAGCATCCTCCTGCTATCAGACTAAAGCGAAGTAAAGTAAAACGGCAAAATCGGAAGAATTTCGCTCCGGTTTTGCCGTTTGAGTTTTGATCTTGTTATTCCGAAGCGGAATTGCTGTCGTCCTTTTTAATCTGGGAAAGATAGCGGTACACACTGGCCTGCGAGCAGTGCAGCGCGTCGGCCACATCCTTGACCGCGCCCTTCAGCAGGAAGATACCGCCGTTTTCAAGCGAAGCAATGATCTGCATGCGCTCGTCTGGCGTGAGACGGTCGGCGGTCACGCCGAGGCGGATGAGCTCGCGGCCGACCGCATCGCCTGCCACCGCATCGATCGAGTTGTGGAAGCTCTCGGTCGTTGCCGGAACCGCTCGCGGGAACGGATCACCGGGTTCGGCCTGCTGCGGTGCGATATGGTCGTCGATAAAAATATCCGGATGACACAGCCGCAGCACGTTTTCGCTGGCGGCCAGATACCGGCTGTCGTCAAAGTTGATGCACAGCATGCCGACCAGCTTGCCGTTGTGCTTGATGAACATTGTGCTCGAGCGCAGCGTCTTGCCCTCGGCAGAGAGGCCGCAGTAGTGCAGGCGGTAGTCCTGCGTTTCGTAGCTTTTGTCCATCAGGATTTTGAGCGCCACATTGGTAAGCGGTGCGCCGATCTCACGGCCGCTGATGTGATTGTTGGCGATGGCTACTATGGAGCGATTTTTGTCGGTCATATCATGCAGAGCAACCTCATAATCCGGTCCAAGTGCCTGTCCGAGAAATTCTGTCAGCTTGATGTAGTGCTGCAACAGCGGATTAGCCATTTGCCCACCCCGTTTCAAAGAATTTTCTTTGCAGTGCCTTTGATTGCATGGCATTGCCTTTTTATTGGTTTACTCTAATATTATTATAGCTTAACAATGATAAGTTTGTCAAAAAATAAACGCAAATAATTTCTCACAACAAAAATAAAAAGTTATTATGCAAAATAACTAAAATGAGGATAAAGTGCATAAAAAACTTGTGAAAAACCAGTAAACCATACAAAACTTGTTAAAATAATTGACAAGGCGTAAAAACCATGTTAAATTTATATCAAGGAATGAGACACAGACTGATAAAAAATTACAAAACTGCAGAAAAGGGAATGTAAAAATGAGGAGTAGAGAAAGGGAGACTGCCATGAATTCTGATTTTCGAGACAAGCTCTCCAACGCTGCAACAGTGGTTGAGATCACCCTTGGCATGGTGATCCTGATCGCGTGCATTGTGTCCGGCATCGGCATGGTCGCCATGACCGATATGAACAAGCTGTTCGGTGATCCGGCGTATCTGCAGGCGCGCATGAGCTCGGCCTGCCTGATCATCATCGGCATCGAGCTGATCAAGATGATCACCAGCTATACCATCGACTCGGTGGTTGACGTTATGCTCCTCGCCATCGCGCGTCAGATGATCGTCGAGCATACCTCGCCGATCGAGAACCTGATCGCTGTGCTGTCGATCGGCATCCTGTTCGTGATCCGGAAGTATCTGTATATTTCGCGTCTGGACCGCCGCCGCAGCAAGAAGGAGATCGAGGAGGACATCCGCGCAGAGGTTCTCGGCGTGGAAAACCGTAGCGAGCCGAAAAAGCCGGAACCGCCCGAGATTGGCTCATTGATTTGACATAAGGAAAATGCATATCACCTGAAAACCGCAGCGCCCGAGAGGGCGCTGCGGTTTTTCATTGGAAAGGATACAGATAAATTATTTCATTTCTTCACAATATCAGAAAAAGTTTATAGGCTTGAACCTGCGTTTCACTCACACTTTCACTATGTTGGCAGGCTTGCAAGCGATTTGCTACGATTCACATAACAGCGTAAATAGTACGCATACTATACCGATAAATCGTTTCCTGAATGATATTACTGCTTCTTGCGTTGTAAATTTGCCTTACGCCCCAAACCGCATCTGCAGCCGCAGTCTGTCGGCAATCATCGAGATAAATTCGCTATTGGTGGGTTTGCCCTTGACGCCCGAAACCGTGTAGCCGAAGTAATTCTGCAGGGTTTCGATGTCACCACGGTCCCACGCGACCTCGATCGCGTGCCGGATGGCGCGCTCCACGCGGGAGGAGGTCGTCTTGAACTTTTTAGCAATCGACGGGTACAGTACCTTGGTGATGGCGCTGACCGACTCGATATCCTCGACCGCCATCATGATGGCCTCGCGCAGATACTGGTAACCCTTGATGTGCGCCGGCACGCCCACCTGATGAATCACCTCGGTCACGCGGAGCTCAAGCGCCATGCTTTCCTCGGCCTTGACCGCGCGCAGCTGACCGGTCCGCCACAGGCGAAGCCGCTCGCAGACCGCCTGCGGCTCCATCGGCTTGCGCAGGAACAGATCCACGCCGAGCGCCGCGCATTCCGCGCCGATCTGCGGACTTGCAAACGCCGAGAATACCATTACCGCCGGATGCGGTCCGTCCTGCTCGTGCAGACGGCTGAGCACGCTCATGCCGTCCATCACCGGCAGCATCAGTTCAATGATAAGTACATCCGGCCGCAGCTCATTGACCGCGGAAAGTGCCTTTTCGCCGTTTTCCGCAATGCCGACCAGCTCAAAATCGTCCGCACTGTCCAGCACCGCCGACATGCGTGCGCAAAATTCGGTGTCGTCGTCTGCAAGTAAAATTCTCATTTTCTCATTCATATATCATAACCAGCTTTCCGATAAATTTCATCTCTTTTTCTTGGCAATAGATTACCATATACTACCATAACTTGCAAGACCTTTTGTAAAAAATTGGAGAGAAAATTGCAGACAGCATTCGACAAAATCTGTCGATTTACCCAAAATGACCGGTCAGACCGACTGTTTTTGCTATTTCTGCATATTTTCAAAATTCCCCGGAAATAGACAAAATACAAGCAAAACTGCGGTTTTCGACAACAAAATCAATCAAATAGGGGAGAGAAGCATTTCAGAAAGATAAAAAAGAGGGCGGCCAACGGCCGCCCAAACGCCAGACAAACCCATTACGGCCGCAGCGCGAACAGAACTCGCGCAAGGATAGCGGCATTTTCCATTCTCCATTTTCAATTCTCAATTTTAGCTTGCCGCCAGCATTTTCTCCATCGAAATGCCATATCCCTCCATCGGATTATCGACCAGCACATGCGTTACCGCGCCGATCAGCTTGCCGTTCTGCAGGATCGGACTGCCGCTCATGCCCTGCACGATGCCGCCGGTTTTTTCCGCAAGCTGCGAATCGGTCACGCGGAGCATCATGCTGCGCCCGTATTCGTCGTTCGCCGGATAGAGCTTGACAATCTGGACAGAATAACGCTGCACGCTGTCGCCGTCCACGTTGGACAGGATTTCCGCGTCACCGATTTTGATTTCGTCTGCCGACGCGACCGGCACGCACTGCAGCTCGCTGTACAGCGAATCGTCCGTTATAGTGCCGAAAATGCCGCTTTCTGTGTTCTGCGCCACGGTTCCGAGCGGTTTTTCGGTCGAAAATTCGCCCTGCAGCGAACCCGGTTCACCCGCCTTGCCGCGCTGCACGCTGCTCACCGTCGAGTGAATGATCGTGCCCTCCTGCAGCGGCAGCAGCGCGCCGGTCTCGCTGTCGCAGATGCCGTGACCGAGCGAGCCGAACGCGCCGGTCTGCGGGTCAACGTAGGTCAGCGTGCCGATTCCTGCCAGGCTGTCGCGCGCGAGCACGCCGATGCGGTACGCACCGGTTTTGTCCCTGCACGGTGTCACCGTGACGCTTTTCTCCGCGTCTCCGCGCTCGAGCGTCAGCTTGATCGGCTGTCCCGCCGAGAGCGCGACCTGCTTCTGCAGATCGTCGTTCGAGTGCAGCGCGGTCTCACCGGCGCGGCACAGCACATCGCCCTCCTGCACGCCCGCCTCCTTCGCAGGGGAGCGCGTGCCGTCCGCGCCCTGCACCTCGGTCAGCTGCACGATGAGCACGCCCTCCGCCTGCATTTTGATGCCGACCGTGTGCCCGATCGGGATGACCTCGGCGATTTTTGCCGCCTGCGCGGAGACTGTCACCGCAAACAGCAGGAACAGAGCGAGCGCCGTGCGTTTTGCGTGATTTTTTTGCATTTTTTCACCTCCGCTATTACTATGCCGCGCGGAGCATGAAAACAACGCTGTGAACCTTTTCTATTCTGCCGGACATTTGGCGGCACGGAAATTCTCTGGGCGCGGAAAGGTTTTCCGGGAATGCAAAACGGCAGTTTCTCTGCGAAAAATGAGAGAAACTGCCGCAATTAGCAATCATTTATTCTGCTTTTGCAGGCGCACGATGACCGAGGAACGATGCTACCGCACGGGCGAGCACGCCGCCGACCGCACAGCCGACGATAATCTCGATCAGACCCTGTACACCGACCAGCAGCACGACGAACATCAGCGGGTTGGCCGCGCCGAGAGAGGCAACGCGCTCCTGAATGTAGTCGGTCTTGTAGAACACCAGAACGATGTAACCCATAAAGAAAATGGTATTCAGCAGCGGCGCGGACAGCGCACCGACGAAATAGCTCCAGCTCTTCTTGTGGTCCACGCGGCGCAGCACGCGGAACAGCAGGCCGACACACCAGCCCATCAGCACGCGCATGACAACACACAGAACGAAGGTGTTGATCGGGCTGATCTGGAAAAATACGCTTGTCATAGCCGACACGCCGGTGATGGCGTCCTTCATGCTGACCAGACCGAATACGCCGCCGAGGATCGCACCAGCGGTCGGGCCCATGGTCATCGCGCCGACAGCGATCGGCACGGTCAGGAACGACATGTACAGCGGACCAACCGGTACGCTGCCCAGACCCATCAGCTTCATCACGACCTCGATCGCCGCCAGCAGCGCCAGCTGCGCGAGATACCGTACATTGGTAGTTTTGTTATTCATTTGTAATTCCTCCTGCTGCCGTCCTGATAGGGTACAGCGCAATTCAAGATTTGTGTTTGGTCAGTGATGAAAATTCACTGCCATATTTCAATTCCCCCGATTTTTCTTCCAAATCAGGTGCAGACCGTCGAGCACAAGGCTTTCATCGTACTCGAACGGGATACGCAGATAGGGAGTGACGAGCGGCGCAAGCTCCCCGGTGAGCACGACATACGGCGTTTCGCCGAGCGCCTCCGCAAAGCGTTCAACCATGCCGTCCACGAGCGACGCTGCACCGTAAACCGCGCCGACGCGCATGGCATCGACCGTGTTCCGGGCAAGAATGCCCTCGTCCTTGGCGTCGATGGCGACCGCCGGAAGCTGCGCTGCCTGCTCGCGGAGCGCGAGCAGACTCAGCTGCACGCCCGCCGTGATGGCTGAGCCGACCAGCGCACCGGACCCATCGAGCGCGGTGAACGTGGTCGCGGTGCCGAGCGTAATCGCCACGCACGGCAGCTTTCCCTTGGCACGGGCGGCCACCGCAGCGGCTACGCGGTCCGAGCCGACCTGCCGCGGCTGCTCGGAGCGGATGTTGAGTCCGGTCTTGACGCCGCTCGATACCTCGATGACATCGCGGATGCCGAGCAGGCGCAGCGCACCCTCGAGCACGCCGACCATGCTCGGAACGACCGAGCTGACAATACCGCCGTGGATGCGGCGCACGTTCACGCCGTACAGCAAAAGCACCTGCTGCAGCTTGCAGGCGTAGTCGTCGCGCGTCAGCTTAGGCTCGGTTGCGATGGAGGCAGAAAAAACCTGTCCGTCCTCCTCATAGCCGCCGAGCAAAACGCGGCTGTTTCCTGCATTGACTGCGATCAGCATGGTGTGTCTCCTTTTCTGCATAGTTTATCACTATTATAAGACATTGAAAACCGTATTGCAAGGGGAGAGGCATACATTTCCGTCTTATTTCGGCAGCATGATCGGCGCGGCGAGCAGCGTCCACAGCACGGCGTATTTCGGGCAGATCTGTCCTTGAACGTTGCCGAATTCGTGCGAGTAATCCCACACGCGCAGCCGGAAATGCCGGTTGACCGTGCAGCCGACCACATATTCCGCCGCCGTGATGCATGCCGCGCCGCACAGGCAGCGGGAGAGCGGGCTTTCCTCGTGTACGCGCCGACGCAGCCGCCGCAGACCGACCAGAACGGCACCGCCGGTCAGCGCCATCGTCCAGTGGGTGCGTCCGCGCCAGAGAAGCTCAAGCGCGGCGTAGCCGGTCGCGCCCAGCGCAAAGACGGCGGGAGTTTGCAGTTTCATTTTCATCACCGCATTTATTTTACCCGGAATGGCGGGATTTACGCAAGGGAGGAGTAATTGAGAATGGAAAATGGAGAATGGAGAATGAACGTGGAGATTTGGCATTTTCCATTGTGTGGTTTATCGGTGCATATGATTTACAAGGACGCGCAATGCGCGCCCTTTGTTGGCGGTATGCACACGCATTACCGTAGGGGCGACCACTGGTCGCCCGCAACAAATAAAACCGTATCGTTCATTTTCCATTCTCAATTCCGACTCGCTAAGAGCCGCCTACGGCGGTTGCTCGCTGGACGCCCACTGCGGTGGGTGTCTCCATTCTCCATTTGCGAAGAATAAAAAAGGAGAGAGCACAACGCTCTCTCCTTGAATACAGCAAAGGGATTCAGTCTTCCAGCTTGACACGCGCTTCGAGGTACTTTCTCCGCTCCTCGAAACCCGATCTGCCCAGAAGTGCAAACATATTCTTCTTATAATCCTCAACACCCGGCTGATTAAACGGATTTACGCCGAGCAGATAACCCGAAATGCCGCAGGCCTTCTCGAAGAAGTAGACCAGATAGCCGAAATGCCATGCATCCGTGCGGTCGATCTCGAGGATGATATTCGGCGTGCCGCCGTCCATGTGGGCGATCAGCGTGCCCTCGTACGCCTTCTGGTTGACGTACTGCACGGTCTGACCTGCCAGATAATTCAGGCCGTCGATGTCCTCTTCGGTATGCTCGATGGTAATCTCGGAGCGTGGCTCCTTGACCCACAGCACGGTCTCGAACATGATGCGCGAGCCGTCCTGAATGAACTGACCGATGGAATGCAGGTCGGTGGAGAAATTCGCTGAGGTGACGAACAGACCCTTATGGTCCTTGCCCTCGGACTCATCGAACAGCTGCTTGAGCCATTCGCCGAGCATGACGAGCGACGGCTCGTAGTTTACCATGATCTCCATGGATTTGCCCTTGAACAGCAGCAGATTACGCAGTGCCGCATAGCGCGCGCAGTCGTGCAAGGAGCCTTGAGAATATTCCTCGCGGGCGGCGGCAGCGCCTGCCATCACCGCGTCAATGTCCAGACCGGCTGCGGCCATCGGCAGCAGACCGACCGGCGTGAGCACCGAGAAACGGCCGCCGATGTTATCCGGCACAATAAAGGTCTCGTAGCCCTCGTCATCCGCCAGCTTTTTGAGCGCGCCGCGCTCCTTATCCGTCGTGGCGAAGATGCGCTCGCGCGCCCCCTCCTTGCCGTATTTGCTTTCGCACAGCTTTTTCAGCTCGCGGAAGGCGATGGCAGGCTCGGTGGTCGTGCCCGACTTCGAGATGATGTTGATGCAGAAATCGCGGTCACCGATCATCTTGATAATGTCGTTTAAGTAGGACGACGAAATGTTGTTGCCGGCAAAGTACACCTCCGGAATGCCCTCCGGGCGGACCTGGTTGTAGAACTGACCGTTTACGAACTCGATGGCTGCCCGTGCCCCTAAATACGAGCCGCCGATGCCGATGACGATCAGCACATCGCAGGTCTGCTGAATCTTCTTTGCCGCCTGCTTGATGCGCGCAAACTCGTCCCGGTCGTAATCCACCGGAAGATTCAGCCAGCCAAGAAAATCGTTTCCGGCGCCGGTGCCGTTCACGAGCGTGTCCTGCGCTGCCGCGACCTGCGCGGTGTAGTCCGCAATCTCAGCTTCGGTCCGGACAAATCGCCGGAGACCGGTCAGTTTCAGTTTGATTCCCATTACTGCATTTCCCCTTTTGTTATTTCCTCCAAGCCATTTGGCGGGATTTGCTCTCCCTCATGTATCTAAGTATAGCATACTGACGGAAAAAGGCAAGCATTTTGTTCAAACCTTACAAAAACTTTATCTGCTCGACGGTTTCTGACAGGTAATTTTGCATTATGCAAACCGAACAAATCCAACAAAAAAGCCGACTCCAACAGTAGGGAGTCGGCAAATATTGTTAGTAAATTGGAAAATTTGCGCAGATATCGCGTACATTTCGGCGGATATCGTTTGCCTTGTTGTCGAAATCGGTTGCGGCCTGCCAGATGAACTCGGCAATGCGGAGCATCTCCGGCGCACCGAAGCCGCGGGTGGTGACAGCGGGCGTGCCGATGCGCATGCCCGAGGTGACGAACGGACTTTCAGGGTCGTTCGGGATGGCATTCTTGTTGGCAGTGATGTACACCTCGTCCAGACGGCGCTGCAACTCCTTGCCGGTCACGCCGGTCTTTCGCAGGTCGATGAGCATCAGGTGGTTGTCCGTGCCGCCGCCGACCAGATCGAAGCCCTGCTTTTGCAGTGCCTCCGCGAGCACGCGGGCGTTGGTGACGACGCGCTGCTGGTACGCCTTGAACTCCGGCTTGAGCGCCTCGCCGAAGCAGACCGCCTTTGCGGCGATGACATGCTCGAGCGGGCCGCCCTGTGTGCCGGGGAAGATGGCCTTGTTAAACTTTTTTGCCAGTTCCTCATCGTTCGTCAGGATGACGCCGCCGCGCGGACCGCGCAGCGTCTTGTGCGTGGTGGTGGTGACGACATCCGCGTAGGGAACCGGGCTCTGGTGCAGACCGGCAGCCACCAGACCGGCAATGTGCGCCATGTCAACGAACAGGTACGCGCCGACCTCGTGTGCGATTTCAGCGAATTTTTCAAAGTCGATGGCGCGCGGGTACGCGGACGCACCGGCGATGATCATCTTCGGCTGCTCCTTTTTTGCAAGGGCACGGAGCGCATCATAGTCAATGAGACCGTTCTCATCCACGCCGTAGGGCACGATGTTGTACAGCAGGCCGGACTGATTGACCGGCGAGCCGTGGGTCAGGTGACCGCCGTTGTCCAGGCTCATGCCGAGCACGGTATCACCCGGCTTGCACAGCGCCTGATAGACCGCCATGTTCGCCTGCGCGCCCGAGTGCGGCTGCACGTTCGCGTATTTCGCGCCGAACAGCTGGCACACGCGGCGGATGGCGAGGTTTTCCACCTCATCGACGCATTCGCAGCCGCCGTAGTAGCGCTTGCCGGGATAGCCTTCGGCGTACTTGTTGGTCAGCACGCTGCCCATTGCCGCCATAACAGCCTCGCTGACGATGTTTTCCGAGGCGATCAACTCAATGTTGCGCGCCTGTCGTTTGTATTCTGCTTCGATCATACGGCCGAGTTCGGGATCGAACGCCGTCACGAAGTCCATTGCTTGACGAACCATGATACAGCCTCCTGCGGGGATAGAACAATATTATGATATTGTACGATAAGAATTTACTATTATAATTAAACCACATTTTTCGCATGGAATCTATTGACAAATATCTGATTTTTGCGTTAACGCTTTAGCAGTTTATAGTGAAAATGTTACATTGTGCATTTTTGTGCAAACAGTTGCCCTTTTTTCGACGATATGTTACAATACCAGTAGGATTATTTGGGGAGAGAGGATAACACAATGACCAAGAAAGAACGAGCCGCCGCCGTTACCGAGCTGCTGAAATCGGTCTATCCGGAGGCGGTCTGCGCCCTGCATTATACACACGATTATGAATTGCTGTTCGCCACCCGGCTTTCCGCGCAGTGTACGGACGCGCGCGTCAATATTGTGACGGAAAAATTATTCAAGCAGTTTCCGACCCTGCAGAGCTTCGCGGATGCGTCCGAGGAGGAGATTGCCGAGGCCATCAAGACCTGCGGCCTGTTCCGCACCAAAGCGCGCGACCTCAAGGCGTGCGCCATGATGCTCATCGCCAATTACGGCGGCAGGGTGCCGGATACCATGGAGGAGCTGCTCAAGCTCCCGGGCGTCGGCCGCAAGACCGCCAACCTCATCCTCGGGGATATTTTCGGCAAACCGGCTATTGTGTGCGATACGCACTGCATCCGTTTGTCCAACCGGCTGGGCTTCGTCAAGAACGAGAAGGACCCGGTAAAGGTCGAAAATGCCCTGCGAAAGCTGCTCGACCCGGCGGAGTCGTCCGATTTCTGCCACCGGCTGGTGCTGTTCGGCCGCGAGCACTGCACCGCCCGCAGTCCGAAGTGCGAGGGCTGTCCGCTCGGCGCGGTGTGCCCGTCCTATCCCATCGCGAAATAACATAGAGAAAAAGTAGGGCTTTGAGAAAAAACATAGAAAATCCACTTGACAAATTCTCATCGCGAGAATATACTGATTTCAGAAAAAGCAAAACCGCAGAACAAGAGTGAGTAAGAGCGAGACCGTGCTTCCAGAGAGCTTTCCGGTGGTGTGAGGAAAGCAGCAGAGGACGTTACTGAATGGACTTGTGAGGGCAGCCTCAAATCCGCAGGGAGAGTATGGCTGACGGGATTCCCGCCGTTATCAAGGGAGCGTGTGTGTTTGCACACGACAGAGTGGACGTTTTTGTACGTCAATTTGGGTGGTACCGCAGAAGTAACAGGCTTTTGTCCCATGATACGTTTGTATCATAGGATGAAAGCCTTTTTTTGTTTGTAAATGGAGGAAAACACAATGATTACCCCAAGCTGTGACGAGATTTTGAAGCTCGCGGAGGAATATACGACCATTCCGGTCTGCCGCGAGATCTACGCCGATATGACAACGCCGATTTCGCTGCTGCGCCGCCTGCAGACCCGTTCCGACCGCTTTTTCCTGCTGGAGAGCGTGGAGGGCGGCGAAAAATGGGCGCGCTACTCCTTCCTCGGCTACGACCCCATCCTCCGTGCGACCTGCAAAAACGGCACGGTAACGCTCGAGGGTACGGTCAACAAGACGGTCAAGACCGACAAGCCGCTCACCGTGCTCCGCGAGGTGCTCGGCGAGTACCGCGCACCGCGGCTTGAGGGTCAGCCGCCGTTCACGGGCGGTTTCGTCGGCTACTTCGCGTATGCGATGCTCGGCTACGCGGAGCCGACGCTCAAAATCAAGCGCGGCGCATGGGACGATTTTGACCTGATGCTGTTCGACAAGGTCATCGCGTACGACCACCTCAAGCAGAAGATCGTGCTCGTGGTCAACATGAAGACCGACAGCGTGATGGAGAACTACGGCAAAGCCTGTGCGGCGCTCGAGGGCATGGCGGCGCTGATCAACGACCAGACCCCGCTTCCGCCGCTCAAGGCAACCGGCAGGCCGAGCTTCACCTGCAACGTCACCGAGGCGCAGTACGCCGATATCGTGGAAAAGACCCGCGAGTATATCTTTGACGGCGATATTTTTCAGGCCGTGCAGTCGCGGCAGTTTTCCAGTCCGTATCAGGACAGCCTGCTTTCGGCGTACCGCGTGCTCCGCACCACCAACCCCTCGCCGTACATGGTGTTCCTTTCCATTGATGGGGACGAGATCATGTGTTCCTCTCCGGAAACGCTCGTGCGCTTGCAGGATGGCCGTCTGACGACTTTCCCGGTGGCCGGCTCCCGTCCGCGCGGCAAAACGCCGGAGGAGGATAAGGCGCTCGAGAACGAGCTACTTGCCGATGAGAAGGAGCTTTCCGAGCATAACATGCTGGTCGATCTGGGCCGCAATGACCTCGGTAGAGTTTCCAAGATCGGCACGGTCGAAGTCACCGATTACATGATGATCCACCGCTATTCCAAGATCATGCACATCTGCTCGCAGGTCGAGGGCGACATTGACGAAAAGTACGATGCCTGCGATGCCATCGAAGCGGTGCTTCCGGCGGGCACCCTGTCCGGCGCACCCAAGATCCGCGCGTGCGAAATTATCGAGGAGCAGGAGAGCGAGCCGCGCGGCGTGTACGGCGGCGCACTCGGCTATCTGGATTTCACCGGCAACATGGATACCTGCATCGCCATCCGCATGGCCGCCAAGAAGAACGGCACAGTCACCGTGCAGGCCGGCGGCGGCATCGTCGCGGATTCCGTGCCGCATAATGAATATATGGAAAGCGCAAACAAGGCAAAGGCAGTTATGAACGCCATCGAGCGTGCATCGGAGGTAGACGGATAATGATTCTCCTGATCGACAATTACGATTCTTTTTCCTATAACCTGTTCCAGCAGGCGGCGGCCATTGAGCCGGATATGCGCGTTGTCCGCAATGACGCGCTCACCGTCAGCGAAATCGAGGGACTGAACCCCTCGCATATCATCCTTTCTCCGGGTCCCGGCTATCCGAAGGATGCGGGCATCTGCGAGGAAGTGGTAAGCAGGCTCGGCGGCAGCATCCCCATCCTCGGTGTGTGCCTCGGTCATCAGGCCATCTGCGAGGCGTTCGGCGGCCGCATCGAGCACGCACAGCAGCTCATGCACGGCAAGCAGAGCATCGTCGAGGTGGATACCGAAGAGCCGCTGTTCAAGGGTCTGGCGAAAAAGACCATGGTAGCGCGCTATCATTCTCTGATCGCTGCACCGGATTCTCTGCCGGAGTGCTTCAAGGTCATCTCCCGCGACGAAAGAGGAGAGATCATGGCGGTGCGGCATAAGACCATGCCGATTTACGGCGTGCAGTTTCATCCGGAATCCATTTTGACACCGCAGGGAACGACCATTATGCAGAACTTTTTGAAAATGGAGAATTGAGAATGGAGAATTGAGAATTAAGGTATCGCGCAGAGCGCGATGATTTAATTCGGCGCAGAGCGCCGCACATTGGCGCAGCACGGACGGAACTCGCGCAAGGATAGCGACATTTTCCATTTTCCATTCTCAATTTTCAATTACTTAGAGATTTAACATTTACAAAAGAGGTACGAATTATGATTCAGCTTGCAATTCACGAGGCCATCAACGGCCGAGATTTGGACTACACCATCGCTCGTGCAACGATGGAGGAAATGATGGACGGCACCGCGACCGACATTGAAATGGCAACGCTCCTGACAGCGCTGCGTATGAAAGGCGAAACCATCACCGAGATCACGGCGTGCGCCGAGGTCATGCGCGAAAAGGGCGCGCACATCGAGCCGAAGGGCGCGGTCATGGATATTGTAGGCACCGGCGGCGATGAGGTCGGCTCGTTCAACATCTCCACGACCGCCGCGTTTGTGGCGGCGGCAGGCGGTGTGCCGGTGGCAAAGCACGGCAACCGGTCGGTTTCGTCCAAGTCGGGTGCGGCTGACGTGCTCGAGGAGCTGGGCGTTGTCCTGTCGCTCACCCCGGAGCAGAACGAAAGGGTGCTGGCTGAAACGGGTATCTGCTTCCTGTTCGCACAGGGCTATCACAAGTCCATGAAGAACGTCGCTCCCGTCCGCAAGGGCATGGGCGAGCGCACCATCTTCAACGTGCTCGGCCCGCTGTCCAATCCGGCGCGCGCGACTATGCAGCTGCTCGGCGTGTACGATGAAAGCCTCGTCATGCCGATGGCGCAGGTGCTGTCCAACCTCGGCGTAACGCGCGGCATGGTGGTCTGCGGCGGCGGCATGGACGAGGCAAGCCTGGTTGGCAGGAACAAGGTCTGCGAGATCCGCGACGGCAAGCTGACGCCGTATGAACTCGACCCGACCGAATACGGCCTGTCGCTCTGCACGGTGGACGAGCTGCGCGGCGGCTCGCCCAAGGCGAACGCACAGATCACCCGCGACATCCTTGCAGGCCGTGAGCATGGCGCAAAGCGCGAGGAGATTTTGCTGAACGCCGGTATCGCGCTGTACCTCGGTCTGGACGGCCTGACACTGGCGGACGGCATCAAAAAGGCCGCCGAGCTCATCGACAGCGGCGCGGCGCTCGCAAAGCTCGACCGGTTCGCGGCGGCAACGCAGGAGGCGGCAAAGGCATGATCCTCGACGAACTGGCGGCGCACGCCCGCGAGCGCGTTGCGGCGGATAAGGCGAAAATCCCGCTCGCGGACATGAAGGCGCAGGCGGAAGCACTCCCGAAAGGCGATTTCCGGTTTGAAAAAGCGCTTTCCGGTAAAGAATGTGCGTTCATCTGCGAGGTCAAGAAGGCCAGCCCGTCCAAGGGCATCATCGACCCGGTGTTCGACTTTGAGAAAATCGCGCAGAGCTACGAGCAGGCCGGCGCGGACTGCGTTTCCTGCCTGACCGAACCCAAGTGGTTTCGCGGCTCGGACGAAATCTTCCAAAAGGTTCGCGAGATCGTCACAAAGCCGATGATACGCAAGGATTTCACGGTGGACGAGTACCAGATTTATCAGGCCAAAGTCCTCGGCGCGGACGCGGTGCTTCTCATTTGCACGCTGCTCGACACCGAAACGATACGCGATTATATCGGCATTTGCGACAAATTAGGCATAAGCGCTTTGGTGGAAACGCACGATGCACAGGAGATGCAGTCTGCGGTTCGAGCGGGCGCGCGGCTCATCGGCGTGAACAACCGCAACCTCAAGGACTTCACCGTTGACCTCGGCAACGCGGCGCGGCTGCGCGAGGGCGCACCGGACGGTACGGTTTTCGTAGCCGAGAGCGGCGTTTCCGCTCCGGCGGATGCGGCGGCACTGCGAAAGACCGGCGCGGATGCCGTTCTGGCAGGCGAGTACCTCATGCGTGCCGCAGACAAGAAACAGGCGCTTGACGCACTCAGGGGGGCCACAAAATGAAACTGAAATTCTGCGGACTGACCCGCAAAGCGGATATTGAGGCTGCAAACGAAACAAAACCGGACTTCATCGGCTTCGTGTTCGCAGAGAGCCGCCGGCATGTGTCGGATATGGATGCGGTGCGGCTCAAGGAGCACCTCGACCCGGAGATCAAGACGGTCGGCGTGTTCGTGAACGACGAGCCCGAGCACATCGCCGCGCTGGTGCGCGATGAAGTCATCGACATCATCCAACTGCACGGCGGCGAGAGCCTGCATTATATAAACAAGCTGCGAAAGCTGACGAACGCGCCCATTCTCTACGCCGTGCGCGTGGAAACGCACCGCGACATTGAGCAGGCGGACAAGCTGCCGGTGGACTGGCTGCTGCTGGATACTTATGTAAAGCACGCCTACGGCGGCAGCGGCAAGACGTTCGACTGGTCGCTGATCGGCGAGGTAAACCACCCGTATTTTCTCGCGGGCGGGCTGAATGAAAGTAACGTCCAAAGAGCCGCACAGACCGGCGCTTACGCGCTCGACCTGTCCAGCGGCATTGAAACGGACGGTGTAAAGGATATGGACAAGATGCGCCGCGTATCGGCGCTTGTGAAAGGAGCCAACCAATGAGCAAGGGACGTTTTGGCGTACACGGCGGTCAGTACATGCCGGAAACGCTGATGAACGCGGTTATCGAGCTGGAGGAAGCCTACAACCACTATAAGAACGATCCGGAATTCAACGCAGAGCTGACCGAGCTGCTGAACAACTACGCAGGCCGTCCGTCGCGGCTGTACTTTGCGGAGCATATGACAAACGACCTCGGCGGTGCGAAGATCTACCTCAAACGCGAGGATTTGAACCACACCGGCGCCCATAAGATCAACAACGTGCTCGGTCAGGCGCTGCTGGCGAAAAAGATGGGCAAGACCCGTCTGATCGCAGAGACCGGCGCCGGTCAGCACGGTGTAGCGACCGCGACCGCCGCCGCTCTCATGGGCATGGAGTGCGTGGTGTTCATGGGCGTGGAGGACACCGAGCGGCAGGCGCTCAACGTGTACCGCATGCGCCTGCTCGGCGCGGAGGTCATTCCGGTTTCGACCGGCACGGGCACGCTCAAGGATGCCTGCTCGGCAGCCTTCCGCGAGTGGACTTCCCGCATTGACGATACGCATTACTGCCTCGGCTCGTGCATGGGCCCGCACCCGTTCCCGACCATCGTGCGCGATTTCCAGTCGGTCATCTCCAAGGAGATCAAGGAGCAGATGCTCGAAAAGGAGGGCAAACTCCCGGACGTCGTGATGGCATGTGTCGGCGGCGGCTCGAACGCCATCGGCGCATTCTACAACTTCATCGAGGATGAGGGCGTGCGCCTGATCGGCTGTGAAGCCGCAGGCCGCGGTGTCAACACCGCAGAGACCGCCGCGACCATCGCTACCGGCCGTCCGGGCATTTTTCACGGCATGAAGAGCTATTTCTGCCAGGACGAATACGGCCAGATCGCACCGGTTTACTCCATCTCTGCCGGTCTGGATTATCCCGGCATCGGCCCGGAGCACGCTTACCTGCACGATATCGGCCGCGCAGAGTACGTTCCGGTGACGGACGACGAAGCGGTAAACGCATTCGAGTATCTCAGCCGTATCGAGGGCATCATCCCGGCCATCGAGTCTGCACATGCTGTCGCGCACGCGATGAAGCTCGCGCCGACCATGCGAAAAGACCAGACTATCGTTATCAATATCTCCGGCCGCGGCGATAAGGACTGCGCGGCCATCGCACGATACCGCGGCGAAGATATTCATGAGTAATTAGGAAATTTATGCATCGTTTTTGAATATATGCCGTAGGGCGCGACGACTCGGCGCGCCATGCAGGCCGTATGCACATCGTTACCATCGGCGTGCCGAGGTCGTCACGCCCTACGAAAAAGGAGCAAGCTATGAGCAAAATCAAAACCGCCTTTGCAAACGGCAAGGCTTTCATCCCCTTTGTGACCTGCGGCGACCCGTCTTTGGAGGTCACGGAAGAAATCGTATACGCGATGGCGGACGCGGGCGCGGATCTCATCGAGCTGGGCATCCCGTTCTCCGACCCGACCGCTGAGGGTCCGGTCATTCAGGAGGCCAACGTGCGTGCGCTGTCCGCGGGCACGACGACCGACAAAATCTTCGACATGGTGCGCCGTATCCGTCAAAAGACCGATATTCCGATGGTATTTATGACGTATGCGAACGTTGTATATTCCTACGGCTCGGAGCGTTTCATCCGCACTGCCGCGGAGATCGGCATGGACGGCCTCATCCTGCCGGACGTTCCGTTCGAGGAAAAGGCCGAGTTTGACCCGCTGTGCCGTCAGTACGGTATCGACCTCGTGTCGCTCATCGCGCCGACCTCGCACGACCGCATCCGCATGATCGCAAAGGAAGCCTCCGGCTTCGTGTACTGCGTGTCCTCGCTCGGCGTTACCGGCGTGCGCTCGAGCATCACCACCGACATCGGCGCAATGGTGAAGCTGGTCAAGGAGACGCAGGACATCCCGTGCGCGGTAGGCTTCGGCATTTCCACGCCCGAACAGGCAGCAAAGATGGCCGCCCAGTCAGACGGCGCGATCGTCGGCTCGGCAATCGTCAAAATCTGTGCAAAGTACGGAAAAGACTGCGTGCCGCACGTCAAGGAGTACGTCAAGAGCATGAAGGACGCAGTGCGGAACGCAAATTGAAAATTGAAAATGGAGAATGGAGAATGAACGCGACGGTCAAACGGGTTTCGGTTCATTTTTCATTGGTTCATTGATGTTCAAATGACAAAACGAGGGAGAAACGGTTGGTTCTCCCTCGTTTTTTGCGATTATTGAGGTGGATGGAGTTATTCCGCCCAATGGGCGGCAATTCAATCATCGCGCTTGCGCGATACCGCAATTCTCAATTCTCCATTCTCAATTTTCAATTAGTAATTGTTAGCCTTGAGTTCAAAGTAGGCTTTAGGATGCGCGCAGACCGGGCAGACCTCGGGCGCCTGCCTGCCAACCACGATATGTCCGCAGTTGGAGCACTGCCATACGCAGTCGCCGTCGCGGGAAAAGACCAGCTTATCCTCGACATTCCTGAGCAGCCTGCGGTAGCGTTCCTCGTGCTCCTTTTCGATCGCGCCGACCATCTCAAACAGGTCTGCGATGTGGTCGAAGCCCTCCTCACGGGCCTCCTTGGCGAAGGTGGCGTACATGTCGGTCCACTCGTAGTTTTCGCCCTCTGCGGCAGCCTTGAGGTTGGCTGCGGTGTCGTCAATGCCGCCGTTGAGCAGCTTGAACCAGATCTTCGCATGCTCCTTTTCGTTTGCGGCGGTTTCCTCGAAGATTTTCGCAATCTGCACATAGCCGTCCTTTTTCGCCTTGGAGGCAAAGAACGTGTACTTGTTGCGTGCCATGGATTCGCCTGCAAATGCGGTCTGCAGGTTTGCTTCGGTGCGGGTGCCCTTGAGTTCTGCCATAATAGTTATCCTTTCTCCGCTATTCTTCCAGTTGACGGTCAGACCGTTCTGACTGCTCTTTTAGTCTTTCCTGCAATCGCGGCAAATACCCTCAAACAGAATTTCGTACCGATGCAGCTCCACGCCGGAGGAATCCTCCACGCGGTCGATGAGATCGGTGACAGGCGGCATAAATACATCAAAAACGCCGCCGCACTTGGTGCATCGCACATGATAATGCGGCTTGATGTTGAAATCAAAGTGATCGGCACCGGTCGGCACAGGCACGCGCAAAATCTCGCCCTGAGCTGCCAGCTGGTTCAGATTGCGGTAAACCGTGGCCTTGCTGATGGTCGGGTGCTGCGCCGCGATAACGGCATAAATCGCATCCGCGGTAGGGTGGTTGTGCATCTGATTCACTGCCTGCAATACGATCTGCCGCTGAATGGTGTTTCTGGTCTGCATAAAATGCACCTCCTTTATTAGTATTCTATCCTAATTAAGAGTATATTGTAGATTTATTCTTTTGTCAATAGGAAGGAATAAAATTGAGAATTGAGGATGGAAAATGAATACAGAATCAAACCGTTTGCCGAATGGTTGGTCGGGTGCGGATGGAAACGAAAACGAGCCGTGAATCACATGAAGATTCACGGCTCGTTTGTTAGAGAACATATAGAAACACCATCAGATAATGACAAACGCTGCCGACGATTACAAACAGATGAAACAGCTCATGAAACCCGATCATTTTACCTAAATTCGGCTTTTTGGCGATATAGATCACGCCGCCGACCGTATACGACAGACCTCCGGCAGCCAGCAGGGCAATGGCGGGCGCGGGCATGGACAGCACAACCCCGAAATCAAATGCAATCGCCCAGCCGAGCGCGAGGTACAGCGCGGTGCCGATGAGACGCGGCGCGTCAATCCACAGCAGCTTGATGGCAATGCCGGTCAGCGCAATCAGCCAGATCACGCCGAGAAAGACATAGCTGCGCGGCGCAGGCATGAATTTGAGAATAATCGGCGTATAGCTGCCCGCGATCAGCACATAGATCATGCTGTGGTCGAGCTTTTTCAGCCGCCGCAGGACGGCTTCGCCGCGGCCGGAGAAATGGTACACGCTGCTTGCGGAGTACAGCGCGATCAGCGACAGGCAGAACACCACGGCAGCCGCCGCCAGCGAGCCGGTGACGGACGAATCGAACAGCAGCCGCACGAGCAGCACGAACAGTCCGGCGCCGCTGAGCACCGCACCGATGAAATGAGAGTAACTGGAAAACGGCTCACGGGCCTTGAGAAATGCACGAGGCATACAAACTCCTCCTTCTACTATGTAGAGTTAAAAACTATATCATGTATGCTATGATACCATATTTTTCGGAAATTGCAAGTGCTTTCTCCAAATTGTCACCATGAAAAAAGCACCGTCTTTGTTAATCAAAGACGGTGCTTGAAAAATCAGGTATACGATTTCGGAATCTTTATGGTTCTCTCCTGTGCGGGAAGGTGCCGGGCGACTTCCTGCCGGATTTTCTCATTCTTGATCATGGTCGGCATGTGCGCCCGCACGGTAATATCGTGCGAGGCGTTCGGGTTCGCCGGAAGAATATCGCTCAGTTGGGTGTCCATCGTGATGCGGTAACGCGGCAGATCGGTCAATCCGCGCCGGATAGACGCCGTTCCGGTGTTGGTCAGTACGCTGACCTGAATACCGTTTTTCCGCAGCAGCGGCTGCATCCACGCATCGCGCGCGCCGAACGGATATGCGAAAAACAGCACGTTTTTCTGGCTGGTATTTTGCGTGATGAGGTCGATGCTCTGCTTGAGGTCCTCACCGGCGCGCTTGTTATACGCCGCCTGCGACTCGCCCTTCAGCCGCTGGATGCCGTTGATGCCGTCCGGTGCGGTCAGTCCGCCGTACTGCGGGTTGTGCAGGTTGTAGGTGTGAGAGGCCAGCTCCACCAGACCGCTGTCGGCCATTTCGGCTGCCTCATCCCACTTGAGGAAAAAGCGGTTCGCTTCCGTGTTGTCGTTTGCGCGGATGCTTTTGCCGATCAGTGCAATGACGGCCTTCATGCCGGTTTTCTGCAGAATCGGGTACGCAATATCGTAATTGGAGCGATAACCGTCGTCAAAGGTGATCATGACCGGCCGCTCGGGCATGGCTTCCTTTCCGGCCCGGATGTCGATCAAATCCGCCGAGAGCAGCGGCGTGTAGCCGTTGTATTCCAGATATTCCATGTCCTCCTGAAACCGCTCGCCGGTGATGGTCATGCTCGTCACGGCGGACGGGTCGTTCGTCAGGTTGTGGTACATCAGAATCGGAACCTTCGAGGCAGTATTTGCCGCGCTGCAGCTGATACAGGATACAAAAAATGCACCTGTCAGTCCGAAAAGGACCAGGCGTTGCCAGAATTTTTTCATATGTAAGCCTCCTACCGCTTATTGTACGTTCAGTATACCATAGTATAGTGGGTTTGTCGAGCGGCATAACTCTTGCGTGAAGCGCGCAAAAGGCTTATAATAATAGCATTGCAGGCCGCACGGGCAGACGAAAAATCGCGTGTTTCCGTTCGGCACCGCAATTGTTAATATTTTGTAAAAGATGAGGTGAACGCCATGCCGCGGCTGGAGAAAACCATAGAAGCGGTCTTTGCCGACCGCGATATCATGCCCGACGAGGTGCCGCAGCTTGACCTGTATATGGATCAGGTGCTGACGCTGTTCGATCAGTGCTTATCGGGCAGCAAGCGCACGCCGGAGGATAAGCTGCTGACAAAAACCATGGTCAACAACTACGTCAAAGAAGGGCTTATGACGCCGGTGAAGGGCAAAAAATACACGCGCCAGCAGATCATGCAGCTGCTCTGCGTGTACCATTTGAAGCAGACGCTGCGCTTAAACGATGTGAAGGCGCTGACCGGTCGGGACGATGTGGACTTTGCGGCGTGCTACGAGCATCTGCTCGCGGACAAGAAGCGCATGCGCGAAGCCATTCCGCCGTTGCTGACCGCCCAGCTGCCCGAGACGCCGGATGACCCGGAGGAGCGGCTGTGCACATGCCTTGCGCTCAGCGAAATTGCAAATTATTTACGTCGGCTGTGCGAAAGCATGATCGACGATATCCCGCAGCAGACAGAAGGAGATTGAGACCCATGTCCATCGAAAAAGCAAAAGCGTATCTGCGTCAGTTCGGCGCAGAGGATCGCGTGATCGAATTCCCGGTGTCCAGCGCGACCGTGGAGCTGGCCGCCGAAGCTGCCCACTGCGAACCGGCACGCATTGCAAAAACGCTGTCGTTCCGCACGAATGACGGCGTGATCCTCATCGTTGCGGCAGGCGACACCAAGATCGACAACCCGAAGTACAAGGCGCGGTTCGGCTGCAAGGCGCGGATGCTCGCGTTTGAGGAGGTCGAGCCGGAGATCGGCCATGCGGTCGGCGGCGTGTGCCCGTTCGGCGTGAACGATGGCGTAACGGTCTACCTCGATGAATCGCTCCGACGGTTCGAGACGGTATTCCCGGCGTGCGGCTCGTCCAACTCAGCCATCGAGGTCACCATCCCGGAACTGGAGAAATTCTCCGGTTTCAAGGCCTGGGTGGACATATGTAAGGGCTGGAGAGAGGCGTGAGCACGGTTGCCATCGGGCAGTTCAGCGCCGGAGAGGACAAAACTGCCAATCTCAGGGAAATAGAACGCCTTGCACAAACGTCGGCGGAAAATGGAGTAAAAATACTGTTTTTGCCGGAATACAGCATGTATTACGCAAAAGTGAACGCACGGTCGAAAAATATCGAGGCCGCAGAGCGGTGTGACGGCGCGTTCATTATTGCGCTCGGTGAGCTTTGCAGGAGATATGGCCTGTGGATTGCTGCAGGCATGTACGAGCGCACGGACGGTCTGCCGTACAACACGATTGCGGTGCTTGACGATCGTGGCAGCCTGCGCGGAACGCACCGCAAGAATCGTTTGTACGATGCGTTCGGCTATCGGGAATCCGATGAGTGCCGGGCAGGGGACAAGCCGTTTTCGCCCATCGAGACACCCGCCGGGAAACTGGGTATCATTACCTGCTTCGAGCTTCGGTTTCCGGCGCTGGCCGCCGAGCAGAAGGCGCGCGGCGCCGAGACGCTGTTCGTTCCGGCGGGCTGGGTGCAGGGCGAGAACAAGCTGCTGCACTGGCGCACCCTGCTGTGCGCGCGAGCCATCGAGAACGGCCTGACCGTGCTCGGTGCAGATCAGTATGCACCCGGAAAATTTGTCGGGCACAGCATGGCGTTTCAGCCGGACGGCACCGCGCTCGGTGAACTCGGGGAAGAACAGGATTTGCTTATCGTGAAAATAAGTTGATGAAAATTAACATGCGGTGAAAGGGGAGAGCGAATGAAGGCTGCAAAGTTTTTCAGCATCTGTGAAATCGTTTGCTTTGTCGGTCTGGCGCTGTCGTATATTGGTTACGCCAGTCAGTCATTAGAAGCATTGAGCAGGTATTTTGTGTTGGGCGTGTTTCTGTTCAGCCTGCTGATTCTGTTGCTTTCCGTCTGCAATCTGATTGCGGCAGCGCGCGTGAAGAAACGGCTGAACGACCCTGCAATTCGTTCAACAATCTGGAAATTGGTTGTGTCCATGAAGCTGATTGCCATTCCGATGTTTCTTGTAAATTTCCTCTACGGCATTATTTACGGCGTATTTTCGGTGATTTTTGTGTTTACCGCACCAATCGTGCTGATGGAAATGCTGGTTGCCTGGTTTGCCATGATGGCCTCGTCCGGCTACTGCATTGCGCTCATCCTGCACGCGCGCAGGCAGGGCAAAATCAGCACCGGAACCGCAGTCCTGCAGGTCATTTCCCAATTTATTTACGTTGTTGATGTTATCAGCCTGTTTTTCATTCGCAAGACGGTAAAAGAATGCGAAACGGCACAATAAGTTCAAAAAAGGAGTATTATCATGCAGTTTGATCCTACATTATATGTCATTACGGACAGTACCTACCACACGACCGAGACCCTGCTCCGCGCGGTGGACGAGGCGTGCAGGGGCGGTGCAACGCTCATTCAGCTCCGCGAGAAGGACACCGGCGGACGCAGCTACCTTGAGCTGGCGCAGCAGGTCAAGTCCGTCACCGACCGCTACAGCGTGCCGCTCATCATCGATGACCGTGTGGATGTTGCCATTGCCTGCGATGCAGCCGGCGTACATGTCGGCGCGAGCGACCTGCCGGTGGCGGTCTGCCGCAGGCTGCTCGGCCCGGATAAGATCGTCGGCGCGACCGCCAAGACGGTCGAAGCAGCCGTTGCCGCGTACAACGACGGCGCGGATTACCTTGGCACCGGCGCCATTTACCCGACGACTACCCACGTTACCACCAAGGTTACGCCGGTCTCCGTGCTGAACGATGTGTGCCGCGCGGTCCCGATTCCGGTGGTTGCCATCGGCGGCCTGAACGCGGATAACATGGACGTGCTGGCTGACAGCCCCATCAAGGGCATCGCCGTGGTCTCTGCCGTCATGAAGGCGGACGATCCGTGCGCGGCTGCCGCGCATATCAAGGAAAAGTTCCTGAAAATGATGAATAAGTAAGAAAAAGCTCCGAAACAGGTGTTTCGGAGCTTTTCTTTTGCAGGTCAGTTGTTTGGCTCGATCGCGTAATCGTAGACCTCGTGTCCGCTTTCGAGCACCTTGCCGTCCACGGTGATGAGCACTGCGGTTGCGCCGCGCGCCTGCGCGAACGTGTTGACCAGTGCGTAGATCTTGAGCGTTTCACCGGCGGTGCCGGAGGCGCGGATCGCCTCGCCGAAGGCGGCATTCATGTCGAGCGTGAGCGTGCCGTTCTCGAGTGACGAGGACTGCACCTTGACGCCCTCGGGCAGAGAGCCTGCGGCGATAAGTGCGTCCACGAGCGACTGGTCGGAGTCGTCCTTCGCGTCTGCGCCGGTCGGCGTGAGCGTTTCGCCCTGTTCATCCGGAACGTAGATCGTGACCGACTCCGTGCCGCTCGGATTGGGATTTTCCGGCTGTACGGCAGGTTTATCGGTCTTGGAATCGGACGGTTTGCCGGAATTGCTGTCGTCCGGCGTTTCCGGCGTGGTCGGGTTCTCCGGTTCGGTAACAGCAGGCTTTTCCGGCTCATCGGCGGGCTTGCTGCGGACATATCCATATACACAGGCTGCGGCGACTACTGCAATGATCGCAATTACGGCTGTAATAACTTTTGAGCGTTTCATTGTAAACGCCTCCTTTCTCTTACAAGCCTATTGTATCAAGCCGAACGGGAAAATACAAGGGATATACCGTTAACAAACGGCGGCTTTTTGCCCCGGTTTGGGCGGCAGTTTTTTTCAGCACCAGCTGAGCGGGGTACTTGAACCGCGCACGCGGTTCACCCTATCCGGGCGGCAGTCTTTTTCGCTGAACCTCAGCGGGGAGTTGCGCTCTGCGGAGCGCGGGGATTCGCCGCGCCCCGCGGCGGGGGGGAGTGCGCTGACGCCGCGCGGGCGCACAAGAGGGTAGACACCTGCGGTTTCCACCCTCTTGTGAATCACCCCTTTCCCTTGGATAGTCTGGCGCAGATTGCCGACATGTGACCGCTGCGAAAAGGGGAACGGCAGAGGATTTTTTCTTCCGTGTCTTTCGCAACCTGTTCGCAGGGTCAGATACATTACTGCTACACATGTGATTTCATCTAAGCAGGCGCGGCATAACAGTGCCGCGCAACTCGTAAGTCTGGAGTTTGCGGACAGCACCTACGGATTAGGCGTTCGGTGCAATTTATCCTCGCAGGTGCCGTGCGTTACAACGTGCCAAGGATTTGCGCGGCACGGGTATGCCGCGCTCCGCTGGAAGTAAACCGTCTGTGTAGCAGTACGCTATCTGTGAACTGCGAACAGGTTACGAAAAACACGGAAGAAAAAATCCTCTGCCGTTCCCTATTTCGGAGCGGTCACATGTCGGCAATCTGCGCCGGATTAGGAAGCAAGGGAAAGGTAGGAGTTCAAAGAGGAAGGGAAACCGCAGGTGTCCCTTCCTTTTTGCCCACCGCCGTGGGTACGGCGTCGCTCCCGCCGTCCGCAGACGGCGAATCCCCCGCTGAGGTTCAGCGAAAAACTTTCCGCCCGGAAAGGGTGAACACGCTAACGCAGTTCGCGCACCCCGGCTTTCCGGTGCAGAAAAGGAGCCGCCCCGTCAGGGCGAACACGCTGACGCAGTTCGAGCACCCCGCTGGGTCGGTGCAGAAAAAATTTCTCAAAAATTTTCAAAAAAGTTGACCATTCACGGTCAATTTTCACCTCCATCCGGCATAGGGTTGAAGGAGGTGACGCAATGACGAACATTGCATTCAAACAGGCACACAGCGGCAACTACCGCCGAGCCGCGCGCGGAAAGGAGGATATCCGCTATCTGGTGATTCACTTTACGGCGAACGACGGCGATACCGCGAAAAATAATGCGGATTACTTCGCTCGGGCGGAGATTTCAACCTCAGCGCACTATTTTGTGGACGAAAACGAGGTCTGGCAGTCGGTTCGCGACGCGGATATCGCATGGCACTGCGGCACGCGCGGCGTCTATTTCCACCCGTACTGCCGCAACGCGAACAGCATCGGCATTGAACTGTGCAGCCGCAAAAACGGCGAGAAATTCTACTTTATGCCCGAGACCGTGCGCCGGGCACAGGCGCTGACGCGCGAACTGATGGCGAAATATGGTATTCCGCTCGAAAATGTTGTGCGCCACTACGATGTTACGCACAAAAACTGTCCTGCGCCGTTCGTCGAGAGCGCATCCGCGTGGACAGCATTCAAGCAGGGGTTACAGAAAAAGGAGGAGCCTGACATGACCGAAGCCGAGGTAAAGAAGATCATCGAAAGCACCCGCAGGACGTACAACAGCGTTTCCGCCGTTCCCGCGTGGGCGAAGCCGACTGTCGAGAAGCTGACGCGCAAGGGCTGGCTGCTTGGCGATGAGCACGGAAAGCTCGATCTGACCGAAGAGCTGCTCCGCACGCTGGTTATCAACGACCGCGCCGGTATCTACGGCGAATAAGCGCAGCTGTCGCGAAACTACAGTTTCGCCGACAAGCAGGAACGGACCGTGGGCCGTTCCAAAGTCGTCCAAAAGTTCCTATGCGGAAACTTTCTCCCTCTATAGGTATAAAAACCTGCGCTATCCTTGCGCGGATTCTTGGACGCGCTGCGCCGATACATGCTCCCGGTTTTTATGAATTTGCAGTGCAAATTCTATTGAATGCGCGCTACTGCGCGATTTGTGTCAAATTCGTAGAAAAATAGACTTTTCTACAAATTAAGAGGCTGTAAGCATCTCTTACAGCCTCTTTTTGTTACTTTGTATTTTGATAGGTCAGACCCTTTTTTCGGATGATAAACAGCTGGATATAGTACGATGCCGCAAGGAATACCGCTGCGAATGTCCACGCGGCCGCGTCCGTGTAGAACAGACCGCGCTCACCGATGACCTTGGTCAGCAGCAGCGATGCACCCACACGGCCTGCGAACTCGGTCAGACCGGAGAGCATGGGCGCGGTCGTAAAGCCCATGCCCTGCAGGGCCGAGCGGTAGGTGTGCAGCACATAGGCGGACAGCAAAAACGTGCTCATGACGACCAGATAATCATACGCGACCGACAGCGCCTCGGCGGCGTTGGCAGCATCCGCGGAGATGAACAGCGCGACAACGTGACGGCCGAACAGGATCATGCCCGCCGCCAGCAGCGCGGAAAAGCTGAGCGCCAGCACAAGCGTCGAGCGGACACCCATTCGCACGCGGTCAAGCCGGTTTGCGCCCCAGTTCTGGCCGGTGTAGGTCGAGGCGGCGTAGCCGAACGCGGACGCGGAGCAGTCCATCAGACCGTGCAGCTTGTTGGTCGCGGTAAAACCCGCGAGGAACACAAAGCCGCAGGTGTTGATAACCGCCTGCATGATGATACCGCTGATGACGATGACAAAATGCTGCAGCGCAAGCGGCAGACCAAGGTGGCACAGTCGCCGGATCACACTGCTGTCCGGCTGCCAGTCCGGCTTTTCGACGGACGCAGCTGGGATTTTCCGCAGCGCAATGACGCAGTACGCGAATGCAAACAGCTGCGCGAGCAGTGTCGCGGCGGCAGCGCCCGGAATGCCCCAGCCGAAGCGGATAACGAACAGCAGATCGAGCACGATGTTCAGACATCCGGCAGTAAACATGGCAATAAGCGGACTTTTGCCGTCTCCGAGTGCGCGGAGGATCGCCGCTGCCATGTTGTACGCCATCGTGATGAGCGTGCCCGCATACATCATGGTTAAATAAATGTGCGCGCCGTCATAGATGTTCTCGGGCGTGTCCAGCAGGTGCAGCAGCCAGCCTGCCGAGGACACAAACACCACGGTCAGCAGGATGCCGACTGCCGCGCACAGCAGCACGGACATGGTGATGGCCTTGCGCAGTCCCTTCTTATCGTTGGAGCCGAAGGTCTGCGACACGAGCACGGAAAAGCCCTGCGTCATGGCCTGCACGGTCCACAGCACCAGCCAGTACAGCCAGTCGGTCGCGCCGAGTGCGGCCAGCGCCTCCACACCGACACCGCGCCCGACGATGGACGCGTCTGCGACCGTGTACAGCTGCTGACCGACATTTGTCAAAATCAGCGGTACGGCCAGTCCGAGAATGAGTTTTGTCGGGCGGCCGACCGTCATGTTTGTCTCTCTGCTCATACAGTCTCCTTACTTTGCCAGTTCGTACATTGCCGCCGCGATGATTTCCGCGTTCTGCAGCACGCGCTCGATCTCCATGTACTCGTCCGGCTTGTGCTCGCGCACCTCATCGCCGGGGAAGATCGGGCCGAATGCGACAAGGTTCGGCATGGACTTGGCGTAGGTGCCGCCGCCGATGCTCTTCAGCTCGGCCTTCTTGCCGGTCTGCTCCTCATATACCTTGGACAGTCTGCGGATGAGTTCGCTTTCGGGCGGCATGTAAATGGCCGCCGCGTGTGTCATTTCGGTTTCGGTAAAGCCGCCGAGCGTGAAGCCGCGCGACAGACGCGGGTATACGAGCTCATATTTCAGGGTGACCGGGTAGCGCACCGAGAAAACGAGCGACAGTGTTTCCTGCTCAAATTTTGCCACGCCGAGGTTGAGCGTCAGCGGGCCGGACAGCTCATCGCGCATGGCGAGACCGAGGGACTCACCGTGCACCTCCATGCCGATGCGCTCTGCCACAAATGCCATGCAGTCGCCAAGTTCGCCGGTCAGCGGCAGCTGATTGAGTGCCTGTGCCAGCCGTCCGATGGCATTTTCGCCCTGCTCCGGGGTCGAGCCGTGAACGGCAATGCCCTCGGCTTCCACGCGGATGCCGCCCTTGATCGGCGTGACGGTTACCTTGTCCGCCGAGATTTTGGCAGCCGCGTCCGCCGGACACTGCAGCTCCGCCGCCGCATACGCGGGCGAGATGTTGGAGGCGGCACCGCCCTCGAACTTTGTCAGGCGGTAATCGCCGGTCTGGTGCAGCTTTCGGCTGTAAGTGCCGTTGAGAATGCCCTTTTCGCCGTTGATGATCGGGTATTCGCCGTCCGGCGTGAAGCCGTACACCGGCAGTTCGCCGCCATGCGAAACGTACCACGACATATCGCCGCAGCCGGTCTCCTCGTTGGTGCCGAACAGCAGACGGATGCGCTTGGAGGGCGCGAATCCGGCATCCTTGAGCGCCGCCAGCGCGTAGATGGCCGCCACCATCGGGCCCTTGTCGTCCATCGTGCCGCGTCCGTAAATACGGCCGTTTTTGATTTCGCCGGAAAACGGCTCGGTCTCGGTCCAGCCGTCGCCGGCGGGCACAACGTCCAGATGACCGAGCACAGCCACCATTTCCTCGCCCTCGCCGTACTCGCACCAGCCGACGCGGTCGTCCATATTGCCGGTCCGGAAGCCCAGCTTTTCGCAGAGCGCAAGCGCTTCGTGCAGCGCACGGGCAGGCTCACGGCCGAACGGCGCATGCTCTTCCGGCACGCCTTCTACGCTCGGTATGCGCACGAGCGCGGCAAGACTTTCCAGCAGTTCGTCCGCGTGCGCACGGATGTAGGGTTTGCAGTTCATAACAAAAACCTCCTTAACAGGGTGGATTATTCATCAGATTGGGAGTGGTTGAGCACAAAATGGCTCTTTTTGTATGCGATAAGTCCGTCGCGCTGCATGCGGCTCAGCTCGGCGGACAGCGCACTGCGGTCCACGCCGAGGTAGTCGGCCAGCTGCTGACGGTCGAACGGAATGTCGAACGTGTCCGAGCCGTGCTGCACCGCCTGTGCGGACAGGTACGACAGCAGCTTGCCGCGCATGGATTTCGGGCTTGTGTGGAAGATTTTTCGCGTCAAAAGCAGGTTTTTCTGCGCGGTGACGTCCAAAAGATTGCGTAAAAGCACACTGTGCGCGCTGTCCTGCGCGGCAGAGGAGAGCAGTGTTTCGCTCGGCAGGAACAGCACCTCGGACGGCTCGTCCGCCACAGCGGAGACCATCATGGGCGTACCGGGCACGCAGGCGTACGTTTCAGCGAATACCGAACCGGGTGTAATGCGGTCGAGCAGCGTCTTGTGGCCCCATGCGTCGCAGCGCTCGATATTCACGCCGCCCGAGAGCAGAATGCACAGCGCATGCGCGGTATCGCCGACGCGGTAAATCGGCTGAAATTTGTCAAATTCACGCGTGCAGGCGTGCAGACGGCGCAAAAGCGGGGATAATTCTGCGGTTTCAATGCCGCGGAACAGACCGCAGCGTGCAAGGATGGACAGGTTCATATTTCCTCCTGTTTTGTTGTTGGGACAACATACTTTGCCTTCTCAGTATAGTAAGATATGAGCGTAAAGTCAAGCGGGACACACGAACCGCGCAGGCGGGTTCGCCCTGATGGGGCGGCTCCTTTTCTGCACCGGCTGACCGGGGCGCACGAACTGCCGCAGGCGAGTTCGCCCCTGACGGGCGGCACTCTTTTTCAGCACCGGCTGACTGGGGCATACGAACTGCGTCAGCGTGTTCGCCCCTGACGGGCGGTGTGTTTTTCGCTGAACCTCAGCGGGGGGGGATTCGCCGTCTGCGGACGGCGGGAACGTGCCGCGCCCCGCGGCGGGGACGACGCCGTACCCACGGCGGTGGGCAAAAAGGAAGGACAACCTGCGGTTTTCCTTCCTCTTTGAACTCCTACCTTTCCCTTGCTTGATAGCCCGGCGAAAATCGGAGAGCGGCGACCGCTTCGAAAAGGAGTACGGCAGAGGATTTTTTCTTCTGTGTCTTTCTCAACCGATTCGCAGTGTCAGATAGTGTACTGCTACACAGGCGGTTAAATTTCCGTAGGCGCAACATACCCGTGTTGCGCAACTCGTAAGCGCGTTATGATAGACAGCACCTGCGAAGATAAATTGTACCAAATGCCTAAATTCGTAGGTGCCATGCGGTATAATGTGCCAAAGGATTGCGCGGCACTGCTATGCCGCGCTCTGCGTAGATGAAACCACCTGTGTAGCAGTACGCTATCTGTGAACTGCGAAAAGGCGGAGAAAGACACGCAACGGTAACCCGACTGCCGTTCCCCATTTTCGCAGCGGTCACATGTCGGCAATCTGCGCCAGACTCTCCAAGGGAAAAGGGGAGATTCACAAGAGGGTGGAAAACCGCAGGTTGTCTACCCTCTTGTGCCCCCGCCGGGTAGGCGGCCCCCCGCTGGCCCCAGCGGAACCATCTCAAGACAAGAAACAGGATATATAAGGAGAAAACACTATGATTCGCAAAATTATCGAAATCGACAAAGAAAAATGCAACGGCTGCGGCCTGTGCGCCCACGCCTGCCACGAGGGCGCTATCGGCATGGTGGACGGTAAAGCCACTCTGCTCCGCGACGACTACTGCGACGGCCTCGGCAACTGCCTGCCGGTCTGCCCGACCGGCGCCATCTCGTTCGTCGAGCGCGAAGCCGCCGCTTACGACGAAGCCGCCGTGCAGGCCAATATGCAGGCAAAATCTCAGCCGCACACCGGATGCCCGGGCAGCATGGCACGGAGTATGGAACGCGCCCCGGTCAATCAGCCGGCCTCGTTCATTCCGATGCCGAGCCAGCTGCGCCAGTGGCCGGTGCAGATCAAGCTCGTGCCGGTGAATGCGCCTTATTTTGACGGCGCAAACCTGCTCATCGCGGCAGACTGCACCGCTTACGCGTACGCAAACTTCCATCAGGATTTTATCCGGGGGAAGGTAACGCTCGTCGGCTGTCCCAAGCTGGATGATGTGGATTACAGCGAGAAGCTGACCGAAATCCTCCGTCAGAACAACATCAAAAGCGTAACCGTTGTCCGCATGGAGGTGCCGTGCTGCGGCGGACTGGAATACGCCGTCCGCACCGCGCTGCAGAACTGCGGCAAGCTGCTGCCGTGGCAGGTGAAGACCATTTCCATCAAGGGCGAACTGCTGGACGATTGACCGATTTCTGGCGATTTCACTGATTTGCATTTGCAATTTTCGTTCGAAACGTGTAAAATAACAAGGTAACACCACAAAGCACCGCAGTCAAATTGTGTGGTGGTGCCTTTGGAATGACACCGCGCAACGCGGTATGTAGGAGCGAAAATTCATGGCAGTCACTTTGGCAGAAATCGCTGCGCTGGCGGGCGTTTCACGCGGCACGGTGGATCGGGCACTTAACGACAGAGGACGCGTCGATCCCAAGGTTGCGGCACGCGTGCGCCGCATTGCGGCAGAGCGAGGCTACCGCCCGAACCGTGCGGGACGCATGCTGGCACGCGCGAAAAATCCGATCAGGATCGGCGTGATCGTCCAGTCGGTCGAGACCATGTTCATGCACACGGTATTTGAGGAGATCGAACGCGCATCGGCGCACTTTACCACCACCGGCGCAGAGGTGCTCGTGCGGCCGCTGGAGGGCGTCGATGCACAGCAGCAGCTGGACGTGATCGACGAGCTGCTCGAGGCGGGTGTGCAGGGCATCGCGCTTTCTCCGGCGGAGGACGAGCGGGTGCGCGCCCGTATTCAGGAGCTGTCCGAGCGCATGCCGGTCGTTACCTTCAACTCGGATCTGCCGGACTCGGGCCGCCTGTGCTACGTCGGCGTGGACAATTTCGCGTGCGGACGCATGAGCGCCGGTCTGATGGACCTGCTGCTTGCCGGTCACGGGGAAGTCCTGCTGGTTGCCGGTCAGGAAAACAACTGGTCGCATCAGCAGCGTGTGGACGGCTTTCAGGCCGAGGCTGCCGCAAATTTTCCCGGTTTGAGCCTGCTGCCGCCGCAGACCTGCGGGGACGATCAGCAGCTGGCGCATGATATTGTGTGCCGCGCCGTGCAGGAGCATCCGTCGCTGCGCGGTGTGTACGTTTCGGTAAACGGTCAGCTCGGTGCGTGCGACGCGCTGCGTGAGCTGGGTTTACAGGGTAAGGTGCACCTGATCTGCCACGATTTGATTCCGGCAAATGCAGACAATGTCCGCTGCGGACTCATCGACTTCCTGATCGATCAGGATGCCGCCCTGCAGGGCGCCCGTCCGATCGAGCTGCTCATGGACTACCTGCTGGCAGGCGAAAAGCCGGAGACCGACCGCATTCTTGCGTGCATTGATATCCGCAACCGCTACAACGTGTGAGGTGCGCGATGAAAGAGGTTTTGCGGCTCGATCACGGCGTTTTAACACATTTTCCGGCATCAGCCGGACGGAATAAGCCTGCGCTCATCCTGTGCCCGGGCGGCGGCTACGAATACTGCTCCATTCGGGAGGGCGCACCGGTCGCGCGTGCGTTTGCGCGGAACGGCGTGGAAGCGTTCGTGCTCGAGTACGACTGCACGGAGGTGCCGCTTGGCGTAAAGCCGCTGCACACGCTGTCCGCGTCTGTCACCTGGGTGAGAGAACATGCGGCACAGCTCGGCATCGCGGCAGACCGCATTGCGGTCGGCGGATTTTCGGCGGGCGCCCATCTGGCGGGACTGCTGGCGGCGACGTGGCACGATGCAGACTGGTTTCCCGCGGGCACGGATCTGCAGGCGCATCGACCGAATGCGGCGGTGTTGTGCTATCCGGTGGTCTCGGCGGGAGCGTATGCACACCGCGGCAGCTTTGTGCGTCTGGCAGGTGAAAATGCTGCGGAACAGCAGAGATTTTCGCTGGAAACGCTGGTTTCCGCGCGCATGCCGCGCACATTTTTGTGGCACACCCTGACGGACGCGACCGTTCCGGTCGAGAACACGCTGCTGCTCGAGGCGGCTTTGCGCCGAGAAAACATCAGCCACGAGCTGCACCTGTTCCCGCACGGCGTGCACGGACTCGCGCTCGCGGATTTGGAGACAGCCGACCCGATGAAAGGGCGCGTGCCTGACCGGCATATAAATCGCTGGCAGGCGCTCTGCGCGGAATGGCTGAAGGAGGAATAACAATGCAGATTCGACACACCCGGCCGGAGGATCTTCCGGCGATGCAGGAAATTTTTGCGGACGCGCGGGCATTTATGCGCGAAAACGGCAATCCCGATCAGTGGGGAGACAGATTCCCGACGCAGGAAATGCTGGACAAGGATCTTGCACTGCACCGCAGCTACGTCTGCGAGGACAACGGCAAAATCGCAGCGACCTTTGCGTTTACGACCGACGGCGAGCCGACCTATCGCGTCATTCGCGGCGGCGCCTGGCTGGACGATGCGCCGTACGGCGTTGTCCACCGTATCGCGGCGGCAAAGGGCACGCACGGCGCGGCTTCGTTCTGCATGAACTGGTGCATGGAGCGGTGCGGCAACATCCGCATCGACACGCACGCGAACAACAAGCCCATGCAGGGTCTGCTGAACAAGCTCGGCTATACCTATTGCGGTGTCATTGAGCTGGAAAACGGGCGCGGAGAACGTCTGGCGTTCCAGAAACGAGTAGAAAAGTAAGTAAGAAACAGCAAACGGCATACCGGAGAGAATCTCCCGGTGTGCCGTTTTTTTATTTCTGGACTTTGATAAAATTAAAGATTGACTTTAATATAATTTAATATTATAATGAAGTTACAATGAAAGGAAGTGATAGCCGTGGCAATCGAGGTAATGCCGGAGTGGCTTGCATCGCTGGACGAGGAGGACGTGTCGTTCATCAAAAAATTCGTGCTGGCGTCGGGTTCGCTCAAGGAGGTCGCGGGCATTTACGGCGTGACCTACCCGACCGTGAGACTGCGTCTGGACCGTCTGATACAGAAGATCAGGCTTGGCGAGCAGGCGGACGAGGAGCCGTATATCGCGCTCATCAAGCGGCTTGCGGTCAAGGATAAGCTGGATTTTGACACGGCGAAGCTGCTCATCAACGAGTACAAAAAGCTGAGAGAGGGGAACAAATAATGCTGATTGCAACGGTTTCTACAATTATTTCGCTGATTTTTCTGATCGCGTTTGTCGCGGCAATGATTATTTTGCAGGTCTATCTTTCCAGACGGGAGAGTAAACTGCCGGGACTGGTACTGCCTGCCATCACGTTTTCGGGGGAGCTGTTCATCCTGCTGAACGTGGTGACGAATGTGATGATGACCTCGGTGGCTGACAATGCGGTTGGCGGAGTGGATTCGTATGACGTGTTCGTGACGGTGCTCAACACGGTGCTGACGCTGCTCATTATCTCCATGCCGACCATCGTGCTGCTGGTGATCTACTTCCTCTGCCGCAGAGGGATGAACCGCAAAAAGCAGATCGAGAAGATGAATATTCAGGATTTGTGAGTTTTTCGCTTACTTTAAGCGAGGGGATTTGCCGCGCCCCGCGGCGGGGAGTGCGCTGACGCCGCGCGGGCGTACAAGAGGGTAGACAACCTGCGGTTTTCCACCCTCTTGTAAATCTCCCCTTTTCCCTTGGAGAGTCTGGCGCAGATTGCCGACATGTGACCGCTTCGAAATAGGGGAACGGCAGTCGGGTTACGACAACGTGAATTTCGTGAAATATTCGCAGTTCACAGATAAATTACTGCTACACATATTGGTTACTCTACGCAGAGGGCGGCATGACAGTGCCGCCCAATTTTTTTGCGCGTTATACCGCCCGGCACCTGCGAATCTATCTATTAGATACAATTTATCTTCGCAGGTGCTGTCTATCATAACGCGCTCACGAATTGCGCGGCACTGCTATGCCGCGCCTGCGGAAATTTAACCGTCTGTGTAGCAGAACGGTATCTGATACTGCGAACAGGTTGCGAAAGACACGGTAGAAAAAATCCTCTGCCGTACCCAATTTCGGAGCGGTCACATGTCGGTAATCTGCGCCAGATTAGGAAGCAAGGGAAAGGTAGGAGTTCAAAGAGGAAGGAAAACCGCAGGTTGTCCTTCCTTTTTGCCCACCGCCGCGGGGCGCGGCGAATCCCCGCGCTCCGCAGAGCGCAGCTCCCCGCTGAGATTCAGCGAAAAACTCCCCGCCCGTCAGGGGCGAACCCGCCTGCGGCAGTTCGTGTGCCCCGGTCAGCCAGCGCAGAAAAGGAGCCGCCCGGATAGGGCGAACCCGCCTGCGGCAGTTCGCGTGCCCCGGTCACCTTGTGCCGAGAAAAGAAAAGCACCGCAGAATTGCTTCCACGGTGCTCAAAGTATGCACTTTTACTCAAATCGCAGCAGCGTATCGACATCCTTACGCGCCGGCGCCTGCGGGTCCTGTGCCGGATGACCGAGCGCGATGAGCGCGGCCACTTCCTGACCTTCGGGGATTTCCACGACCTTGGCAACCTCGGCGGGATCGTAAATACCCATGATGACCGTGCCGAGACCGAGCGCATGCGCGGACAGGCAGAAGGTCTGTGCGGCGATGCCCGCATCAAAGGACTGCCAGTGAGTGGCAAGCGGGGTACTGAACGAGCCGTCGCGCTCGTAGCCGGAGCGCTCCTTGATCATGGTCAGCACGACCAGCGCCGGTGCGCCGTGGGTGGTCTTCTGGTTGTAGGCAAAACCGAGCATGCAGTTGTCGGCCAGCTTGTCCTTCTTTTCCTTGTCGGTCACAACGATGTAGCGCGCGATCTGCGTATTCTTCCAGCTCGGCGCAAAGGCGGCAGCTTCAACGACCTGACGAACCTCGTCCTCGGTCACAGGCTGCTCGGTGAACTTGCGGATGCTTCGGCGGGTTTTGATACATTCCAGTGCTTCCATGAGAATATCTTCCTTTTTAGAGTATGTTTGACTTTATTATAGCAGAGCGGAAAAGCAAGTGCAAGTTAATTATCCGCCATTACCTTAATATAGTAGCGGCGATGGCGCGGACCGTCGAACTCGCAGAAGTACACGCCCTGCCAGATCCCGAGGAGGGGCTTGCCGTCCTCGATGAGCACGGTCTGGCTCGGGCCGACATAGCTGCACTTGAGGTGCGCGGTCGAATTGCCCTCGGCATGCCGGAACTCGCGCCGGTCGGGAAACGCCTCGCGCAGACCGAGCAGCAGGTCGTGCTGCACATCCGGGTCGGCGTTTTCGTTGATGGTGATACCGGCGGTCGTGTGCGGACAGTACACCACAGCAAGACCGCTCTGCACACCGCTCTCGCGGATGACTTCACGCAGTCTGGCAGTGATATTGTACATGCCCTCGTGATCGGTCGAGATGGAAAATTCCCTGGTTTTCATGCTCATTCTCCTCGGTTTTCGTGCAGATAGGTCGCTTCCAGATCGGAAAGGTGCAGCTTTACGGCCAGCGGGTACTTCTCAAACGCGTGTGCGAGTGCGAAGCTGCCGCCCTTGACCGACTCGTCAAAGCCGCCCATGTGCCAGCGCACGGCGATCGCTTCCTCGGTGCGCAGCCGCATGAACCGCTCGATCAGGAACACGGATTTTTCGCCGTGACCGTACGGAAACTGGTCGTCCACCGCGTAAACCGGCACCTTTTCCCACTCGCCGCGGTCGTTTTTGCGGTTGCGCAGCTCGGTCTTGTAGAAACCGGCCTTGCACAGATCGTGCAGGAGCGAAACGATGGTGTAGCTTTCCAGATCGTCGGTTTCGGGATTGAAATGCTTGGAGATCAGCACGTTGTACACGTTGAGCGAGTGGTCGAGCAGACCGCCCTCATACGCAGCGTGGAACCGCGTGGACGCGGGAGCCGTGAAGAAATCCGTGCCCTCGAGCCACGCAAGCAGCTTTTCCGCGCCCGGACGATGGATGTTTTTGTTGTAGGTTTCGATGAAAATCTCTTTATTTGTCATGTTGTTCCTCCATTCGGGTGCGGGCAAGCCGCAGAAGCGTCTCCCGCCGATTGTCGGTCTGGCCGTCTATCACGGCGTCCAGCAGGGCGTGCAGCATTTCACCGACCGGTCTGCCGCGCAGACCGAGCGCCTGCAAATCGGCTCCGTTTACGGCAAGCTGCCGCAGCGAGAAGCATTGCTCCTGCGCGAGCACGCGGTTCAGCAGCGCTTCGGTCTCAAACAGCTGCGCCACATAGTCGCGGCTGGTGCCCTGACCGACCGCATCGCCTTTTTTGATCGCCAGCAGGTCGCGGAACCGCGCCTCTCCGATGCGCGACAGGCTGCGCCGCACCAGCTTTTCGTTGTCACCGAGCGGTGTGTCGTGCCGCTCGACCAGCAGGAGGATGCGTTCGGTGTCCGCGCTCGAGAACCGCAGCCGCGGCAGGAGCTCGCGCGACAGCGCAAGGCTCGCCCTGGGATGTCCCCGGAAATGCCCGATGCCTTGCTCGTCCACGGTCTTGCAGGCGGGCTTGCCGCTGTCGTGCAGCAGCATCGCCCACCGGAGCACCGGCTCGGCCGGCACCTGACCGACCGCGCGCACGGTGTGCTCCCACACATCGTACAGGTGGTGCGGATTCTGCTGCTGACAGCCCTGCATGGGCGCGAGCTCGGGCAGGGCAGAGGTGATAAGGTCGGCATAAGCCATCAGCGTGCGCTGCACATAGCGGCCGCACAGCAGACCGGTCAGCTCATCACGGATGCGCTCGGCGGCAATGCAGTCCAGGCGATGCACCTGCCGCCGCATGGCAGCGGCGGTTTCCGGCTCGATGGCGAATCCCAGCTTGGATGCGAACCGCAGTCCGCGCAGGATGCGCAGCGCGTCCTCCTGAAATCGGGTGTCTGCATCACCGACCGCGCGCAGAACGCCGTTTTTGAGGTCGGTTTGCCCACCGAACGGGTCGCACAGACCGCGTTCCGGGTGCCACGCCATCGCACCGACCGTGAAATCTCTTCGTGCCAGATCCTCACGGATGTCGGTGACAAAGCGCACGCCGTCCGGATGCCGTCCGTCCGAGTAGCCGTCCTCCGTGCGGTAGGTGGTAATCTCGAGCGGGCCGCCGTCCGTGAGTACGGTCAGCGTGCCGTGTTTGAGTCCGGTCGTGAGCACACGCGCGTCCGCGAACGCAGCCTGCATCTGAGTCGGAGACGCGGACGTACACAAGTCCCAGTCGTGCGGTTCGACTCCACGCAGGCTGTCGCGCACGCAGCCGCCGACCGCCCACGCCTCAAATCCGGCACGCTCTAATCGCCGGATGGCGTGTGCCGCGTGTTCGGGCAGCCGCATCACTTTTTGTCCTGCTTCAGCTTGTACGAGCTGCCGTCCGGATTGATAACCACCGTGTTGTCCAGCTGTGCCTTCAGGCTCTTGCGGAAATCGGCAACGTACTCTGCGCGGAGTTCCTGCTGCTCCTTCTTCTCCGCGTCGGTCAGTCCTTCGGTCTTGGCCTTTTTGGCAAGTGCGTTGATGCGTGCAATTTTTTCGTCTGTCATATTGTAAAATCTCCTTGATTATCCTTATGCTATCTTTATATTATATCAAATTTCTATCCGTAATGAAAGCCTTTTGCGGACGCTGAGCAGCCGTTTCCGGTTATACCGCTGAATCCACGCGAACGGCAGGTTCGCCAGTTGAATCGCAAGCGCAATGACCGCATACCGGATGAGCCACGCCGTCCGGTCGGCGCTCAGCAGACAAAAAACGAGCGATACCCAGCCGAGCACGCCGATCACATAATGGATCACCTCCGCACGGCAGGTGATGAACAGAAAACGGTCGAGGTATGCCGTATCCCGCCCGGATTTGAGGTGCCGCTTGTCAAATTCGGGATTGAACTGCGGCAGCCGGTCCTTCCATTTCGGCAGACCGATCTTGCGGAAAACCCGCATTTCCCAGTCGGAAACCGTGAAAAAACGCCGGTTTGGGTCGAACCATCGCGTTTGCACGTCCTTCGGCAGAGCGCACATCGCGCCAGCCGTACTGAAATGCAGTCCGACCCAGAACGCTGTATTCAGCAGGGTAATGAGCAGATCCTTCATGCGGTTTGCCTCCCTTCGTACGGCCTCTATCATACCATGATATTGCCGTTTGTTCAACCGAACTGCCTTGACCGACAGGCTTCTGCATGCTACAATAAGTGAAGATTCTTCTGTGTTAAATCATAGTAAAGAGGTAGTTTATATGAAAATCGAAACAAAATGCCTGCATGAAGGCTACAAGCCGGAAAACGGCGGTCCGGGCGTCATGCCGATCGTGCAGTCCACCACTTACCGCTTTGACTCGACCGCAAAGATCGCGTCCCTGTTCGATATGCCGACAGAGTGCATCTACTCGCGCTTTGCCAACCCGACCTGCGATGCGGTAGAGAAGAAGATCGCGTCCCTCGAGGGCGGTGTCGGCGCGATGCTGACTTCCTCGGGTCAGGCGGCATCCCTGCTGTCCATCCTCAACCTGTGCTCGGCAGGCGACAGCTTCATCGCGGCCTCCACCATCTACGGCGGCACGATCAACCTGTTCGGCGTAACGCTCAAAAAGCTGGGCATCGAGTGCATCTGGGCGGACGCAGAGGCAAGCGAGGAGGAAGTGCAGAAGCTGTTCAAGCCCAACACCAAGGCTGTGTTCGGTGAGACGCTGGCCAATCCTGCTCTGACCGTGTTCGACATTGAAAAGTGGGCGAACATCGCGCACAAGAACAACGTGCCGCTCATCGTGGACAACACGTTCGCAACGCCGGTGCTGTGCCGACCGATCGAATGGGGTGCGGATATTGTCATCCACTCGACCACCAAGTACATGGACGGCCATGCCGTACAGGGCGGCGGCGTGATCGTGGATGGCGGCAAGTTTGACTGGGCGGCATCGGGCAAGTTCCCGGATTTCACCGAGCCGGACGAAAGCTATCACGGCGTGGTCTACACCCGCGAGTTCGGCGCGATGGCATACATCATCAAGGCGCGTATGCAGCTGATGCGCGACTTCGGCTGCTATCCGGCAGCGCACTCGGCGTTCCTGCTCAACCTCGGTCTGGAGACCCTTCCGGTGCGTATGCGTCAGTACTGCGAGAACGCGCTGACCGTTGCCAAGTTCCTCGAGTCGAGCGACAAGATCGCATCCGTTCGCTATCCCGCACTGCCGGGCAACGAGCACTACGAGCGTGCGCAGAAGTACCTGCCGATGGGCACCTCCGGCGTTATGTCCATCGACATCAAGGGCGGCCGCGCTCCGGCGATGAAGTTCATGGACAGCCTCAAGCTGGCGTGCAATGAGGTTCATGTTGCCGACATCCGCACCTGCGTGCTGCATCCGGCGTCCGAAACCCACCGTCAGCTGACCGACGAGCAGCTGGTTGCCGCAGGCATTGAGCCGGGCATGGTGCGTATTTCGGTCGGTCTGGAGAATGTTGAGGACATTATCGCCGATTTGGAACAGGCTCTTAACCAGATTTAATTACAGTAAAACAGGGTGTGTCAACGGACATGCCCTGTTCTTTTAGGAGGAAACTATGCGTATTCGCTCTATCGAGGCATCTGACCGCGAATTCTTTATCGACCGCTGCCATGCGTTCTACAAAACGCCTGCCTGCGACCATGAAATCCCGCAGCAGAACGCCGAACGCACGTTTGAGCTGCTCCTGCACGGCACGCCGTATGCGGACTGCCTGATTGCCGAGGACGAGAACGGACAGCCGTGTGCGTACTGCCTGCTGGCGCTCACCTGGTCGAATGAGGCGGGCGGTCTGTGCGTCTGGCTGGAGGAAATCATGGTGGATGACGAGCAGCGCGGCAAGGGCATCGGCAGCAGGCTCATCGCCGCGGTGCACGAAAAGTACAACACAGCCGCGCGGTATCGTCTGGAGGTAACGGAAAGCAACGTGCGGGCAAGTGCCCTCTATCACATGCTCGGCTTTGAGGATTTGGAGTACAGGCAGATGATACTGGACACGCCGCCGCTCGGCTAAGCAGATCGTTGGTATTTTTGTCACAAACTTGTTACAAATTACCTCTTGATTTTGTGCACTAAGCGCACTATAATAAAGGTATTAAAAGGAAGGAAGGTGGGTCCGATGGACAGTGAAATTCAGCAGTACGCGGGAGATATCCTTGCACATCCGCGTTTTCAGCAGCTTCGCACGTTCTGTCACCACGGACTGGACAACTCTGTGTATGACCATTCCGTTGCGGTAGCAGAAGCAGCCTGTCAGATCGCCCGCCTGATGCGTCTGTCGGAGAGCGAAACGACCTCGGTTGTCCGTGCCGCGCTGCTGCATGACTTTTTCGGCTATGACTGGCACGGCGAGCGCTTCCGCCGTTATCTGAGCCATTTTTCCGGCGTGCATCGCATTGCACACATGCACGGGTTCATTCACGGCCACATCGCAGCCGACCGCGCCAAGCATACCTTCGGTCTGTCCGAGCGGGAGTGCGAAGCCATCGCACGGCATATGTTTCCGCTGGCGGCCATGCCGCGCACGCGAATCGCGTGGATCGTCACCGTGGCGGATAAAGCCGTGGCGTCCAAGGAAATGACCGCCGCTGTCGGCGGTTACGTCTCGCACGCGTACCATAAAATTTTCGCATAAAAAGCACCCGATCTCCATTGTGTCTGTTGGAGATCGGGTTTTTGTTATTCGTAGATGGAGTCGATGATGGATTCTATGGTATTTTCTCACAATAAATAAAGTCACATTTTGGACATTTACACAAAATGTAACTTTCTCTATTGACAATCACCTGATAGGTGTTTATCTTATGTATTAAGAAATTCACCTAATAGGTGATTGTGCAAGGTGGTGAAATTGATGAAGAAATACAATCTCTCCAATTCAGAAGAAATTCTGATGAACACGTTGTGGAAAGAGAACACTCCGTTAACCGTTGCTCAGCTTTCAGAAAAAATTATAGAAGCCGACTGGAAACCAAATTATGTTGACAAACTCGTAAAGCAGCTTGTCAAAAAAGGCATGGTAAAGGCTGACGGTATCCAGCAGGACAGATTTTATCGGTCGCAGCAATTTGTGCCGTGTTTGGCAAAGGATGAATTCCTTGCAAATATACTGGAAGAACAGGGTGTAAACAACGCACTATTCGCACGAATCGCCGTTGCATTGTTCAAAAAGGACGGCAAACAGCGCACGCCGGAACAGGATGAAAAACTGATTGCGGAACTCGAAAAGATGGTAGACGAGTACGAATCTCAGATTGAGGAAAAGAGCAAAGAGAAATAATGCAAATCACCATATTCTCATTTTTGTCTGCGTTACTATGGAGCAGCTTGTTAATTATAGCAATTTATCTGTTACGACATACGCAATTCAAACAGCACTTTGGCGTGCTGTCCATGGTTCTGCTGTACCTGTTCTGTGCAGTGCGGTTATTCCTGCCGTTGGAATTTCCACATACGTTGATTGCGGAAGATGATGTTGTTTATCCGTACATCTACAATCTGCTGACACGAGAACGAACTATGCTGGCAAACAAATCGCTTACACTCGTCCTTTGCACCGTATGGATACTCGGATTTTGTGTCCTGCTGTTCCGGTATGCTCGACAGTATCGTAAAGCAATACGCAGTGTGGAGCGTTATGCCGAACCATGGGACGAACGAACCAGCGCATTGTTAAAGCAAGTGCAACAGCAGACCCGCCGCACAATAAAGGTGCAAGGGTACACCGCGGCAAGCGTTGAATCCGCGTTCGGTATCGGTGTGATTCACAAACGAATTATTCTACCGGATAAGGACTATACCGAAGCGGAATTGCACTATGTCCTGCTGCATGAGTACACGCATTTTCTCAAGCACGACACCGTTGTTAAACTGATGGTCACACTGTTCTGCATAATCTTCTGGTGGAATCCGGTCGTATATCTGCTGCAAAAGGACTTGGAGCAGAACTTGGAAATCAAATGCGACCTGTCCGTTGCACGAACATTGTGCAGCAAGGAACGCGCCGCATACTTGCGGACAATTCTTTCTTTGATGAAGCAGAGCGATCGCAAACACCGTATACCGTTCGCAGCAGCAGCGTTATTCAAAACAGACGCAGACGCCGCAATCAAGGAACGGTTTGAAACGGTTATGGCCTACTCGGCCAATCGGCGTAATCGCGCAGCCAGCGCGGTATTCACCAGCGTATTTACCGTGCTGTTGATTGCGTCCTATACGGTTCTGCCGCAACCTCAATTTGCGGCACCTAAAAGTACAGAGCCGCAGACCATTGACTTTAACAGCGATACAGCGTATATCAAACAAGACCATGTGTGGGAATATTGGCTGTGTATTCAAAACGAACAGCCAATTAAAATAAAAAAAGAAGAAGCTGACTTTTATCAGCAAACGGGGTTAGAAATTGTAAAGGAGTAAAGCCATCAGGAAAAGTGCCTACTTTCAAACAAACCATACAATAAAAGGAAATAACGATTGATAGAACTATTCTATAACAATCGCAGAAAGTAAAAATTTGCATGTGGAGGGATAATTATGACTAAGTTCAAGAAAATCGTAAGCGGTACACTCGCGGGCTGCCTGATGGCGTCCGCGCTGATGATGAGCGCAGGCGCAGCAAATGTGCAGACCTATATACCGTCGGGTACGGTGCAGGCAGCTGCACAGAAAACGGCGCAGACCCGCACCGCCGTAAAAATCAATCCGCAGAGCGCGGACATTTATGCAGAGGGCATTCCGGCCACCTTCCCGAGCGAGGACGGCAAGACGGTTTACACGGCGCTGAGCTACAACGGCTCGACCTACATGCCGCTGCGCACGGTTGGCCGCTGGATGGGCAAAAATATCTCGTGGGACAGTGCATCGCGCACGGTGTTCCTGTCCGGTACAACGGAGAAATCCTATCCGTGTGCGGATGACGATGCGTACCATCAGGAGGGACTCAAGTATGTCGGTGCGACCGGCACGGCTACGCTCGACAGAGGCGTAAAGGTGCTCGTGGACGGCAAACAGCAGACCTTCAAAAACCAGAAGGGCCAGACCATCTATCCGCTCTTCTACGCAAACTCCATCTATCTGCCGCTGCGCAACATCGGTGAATTGACCGGCATGGATGTAACGTGGTACAGCGCCAAGGCAGAGAATGACGTGAACGCCATCTTCCTGCGCATGCCGCTTTCGGACAGCAAACGCGCCAAAATGGAAGCCTACGCGACGAACCTCATGAAGCAGCTGCTCGATATGCGAACGGATACGCAAAAGTTCAAGAATTGCGATTCTGCGGTGAAAAACGGCAGTTATACCGACTATGTGATTACCGACAAGGCCGCTGCTATGGCGGCGCTGGATTCCATCAAGCGCAAGGCGCAGACCATCCGCAGCGGCATGACTGAGCAGGCCAACCCGATCCGCTACTACAACAGCAGCCTGATGAACGAACTGGATTTCCTCATCAATAACGCGGATACCGTGATGGATCGTGTAAAGAACGGTCGGGTAGTGGTCGGCAGCAGCAATCCGGATACGAGCGTAGTCGATCAGACCGCTGTTATGTTCGGCGCGGATGATACCATGCTCGACTGCGAACGTATGGTTCGCATGCTGCGGCAGAATATGGATAGACTGTTTTAACAGGCAAACAAAAGAAGCTGAGACAAAATCTCAGCTTCTTTTTCATGTTATCCGCCGCAGACCGAGCAGGCGGTGTAACCCTGCCGCTTGGCTTCGGAAAGCGACATTGGAATCTGGCTTTTCTTCAAATACCGGCAGCCGGCGCTGTGATATTTGGAGCCGGTGTCCGTGACGTAAACCGTTTCGCTTTGGTCGTCAGAGCTGCTGTAAGCTGCCGGGACGGACGAACTGTCACTCGAGGAACCGCCGGAGGACGAACCGCTCGATGCACCTGCTTTGAGCGTATCCACCTGTTTCTGTAAATCTGCCTTCTGGCTCGTGAGCGTGTCCACCTGCGTCTGCAGGCCGTTCTTCTCCTCGGTGAGCGAAGCCACCTGCGCTTTCAAACCGTCAATGGTCGGCTGGGATTCGTCTACCTGCGCCTGCAGGTCGGAGACCGAGCCTTCCAGATGGCTTACCTGCGACTGCAGGGAAGCGGTCTCGTTCATCTGCTCTGCCAGATGATGATAATAGGTGTACGATGCACCGCCTAAAACGCAGTTCAGCAGCAGAGAAGCCGCGATTACAAGCGTTTTCAGCGTGTTTTTATCAAATTTTTTGCCATCCATGGATGCCCTCGCTCCTTTCAGTCCGGTTTCATTGTATCGCCTAAAATCTGGCTGTGTAAATGCGGCAGAGCGAATTGTCGATATCTGTCGAACTTATGGCAGCACTTTTGCGGCGATGTTTGTATAATTTTCGTGTCTAACATTGAAAAACAGTCGGGAAGTGTGTATAATGAAACTAACTGAAAGTATCTGAGGATATGCAAAGTTATTTCTCATTTTGGAGCGTAAAAATTTATGGCATATGAAAAAAACAGACGCCGCCCTCCGGTTGAGGATGACGGCACGCTGATCGAGGGACGCAACGCCGTCCTCGAAACGCTGCGCGCAGGCCGTGCAGTGGATAAGGTGTTTGTGGCCGAAGGCGCACACATCGGTGATGTGGCAGCAGAAGCGCGCAGGCATCGCGTTCCGGTCGTCACCTGCGACCGGCGCAAGCTGGACGGCATGAGCCCGACCGGCAACCATCAGGGCGTTATCGCACAGGCGGCGGCACAGGAGTACGTCTCGCTCGACGATATTTTCCGCGTCGCCGAGGAGCGCAGTGAGGTGCCGCTCATCGTTGTCTGCGACGGCATCGAGGACCCGCATAATCTGGGTGCCATCATCCGTTCGGCAGAGACCGCAGGCGCACACGGCGTTATCATCCCGAAACGCAGAGCTGTCGGTCTGACCGCGGCTGTCGCTCGTTCGGCGGCGGGCGCACTCGCGTATGTCGGCGTACACAAGGCAAACAACCTTGCGTCCACGCTCGATGAACTCAAGGAACGCGGTGTATGGCTGTTCGGTGCAGAGGCTGACGGTACGGTCGGCCTGTATGACGCACCGTTTGACCGCCCGACCGCCATCATCATCGGCTCGGAAGGACAGGGCCTTAGCCGCCTGACCCGCGACAAGTGCGACTACATCGTCAGCATCCCGATGAGAGGCCGTGTTAACTCGCTGAACGCATCCAACGCAGCGGCTGTGCTGCTGTTTGAGGCGCTTCGCCGACGCACGCAGGGCAATTAAGGGGGAAGTGAATATGGATAGAAAAGACGATATGGATCTGGAATCGCTGAAAAATATGCTCAGCGATGTACCGGATACCGATGAATTTGATCTGGATTCCATCATCGCCGAGGTTTCCGGTCAGGCGCCCGCAAAGGCGGCAGAGCCAATGCCTAAGGCAGCGGCAGAGCCGGAAAAGCCGGTCGAGCCGCAGCCTGCACCGGCGGCAGAGACCAAGGCAGAGGAGCCGCAGACGGCTCCCAGGTATAAGAAGGATAAAACGGCAAAGAAGGCTGCAGAGACCGCTGCCGCAGCAGCCGCACACGAGTCTGTTGAAGAAGCACGCGAAGCGCGCATCGCGGCGCGCGAGCAGAAAATGGCAGAGCGCGAGCGCAGGACCGTGCAGAAGATCGCCGAGCGGCAGGCACGCCGCGAGGCCAAGCTGGCAGAAAAGGAAGCCGCCGAGCAGGCTGCCGAGCAGCAGGAGATCGTGGAAGAAGCCGCCGCCGAGGAAGCAAGCCGCAAGGCGAGCATCTCGCGCAAGCAGGCAAGAGCGGCACGCATTGCTGCCGATCAGGCTGAGGAAGAGGAGGACATCAAGCTGGTCGATCCGGAGGCGGCTATGCACGCGGCACGCCGCCGTTCGGGCATTCTGTCGTTCCGGTCGCTGCTGGTGCTGCTCCTTGCCGCAGCTGCCGCGTATCTCAGCTTTGCACCGAGCTTTGAGGCACTGCCGCTTCCGGTCGTACTCGATATTCTGCAGAACCCGACCATCGGCATCGGCGCACTGGCTGCCCTGCAGATCCTGGCACTGCTGATCGGTATTGACGTGTTCGGCAACGGCTTTTCCTCGCTGTTGCACGGCCGTCCGGCACGCGGCACGCTCGTGTCGTTCGCGGCGCTGGCATCGCTGCTGCACTGTGCCTCTCTGCTGGTATTTCCGGATCAGGGCGGCGTCGCCGTACCGTACACGGCGGTTTCCATCCTTCTGCTTTACGCCGAAATGCGTGAGGCACGCGGCCGCAGTCTGGCGCAGGCGCGTTCCTATCGTGCCGTCTGCGAGGCAGAGCAGCCGCTGGCGGTTTACAGCCACTACGACAGCGAGATTGACGCGTGCAACGCCGTCAAGTGCCCGCTGTACGACGCAAGCTCGTTCCTGACCGAGATCGAGCGCCCGGACACGGTTGACCGCTTCTCGCTCATCTACACGCCGATCGCACTGGCGCTCGCGATCATCCTGTCGCTGGTCGCTTCGTTCAACTGCGGCGAGCCGGTGCGCTTCTTCTGGGCGTTCTCGGCAATCCTGTCGGTGTCCGCGCCGGTCGGTCTGCTGTGTGCGTTCGGCGCAAGCTACAAGAATACCGCAAGCCGCCTGCTGCGCTCGGGTGCAGCCATTGCGGGTGCGCGTCAGGCCAACCTGCTGCGCGGCACGGAGAAGGTCATGCTGCTCGAGAACGATCTGTTCCCGACCGGCTCGATCGAGCTTGAGGCCATCGACAATCTGGGCCGCATCACGGACGAGCAGATTCTCGGCTGTGCAGCCGCGCTGACCGAATCCGCCGGTCTGGAGCTGGGCCGCGTGCTGACCGGTACTACGAAGGAGCGCTTCGGCATCACCTTCACCGCGCGTGACGTGCGTCTGGTCGAGGGCGGTGTAACCGGCGCTGTCGGCACCAGCCGTATCGTGCTCGGCACGGCGGCGCTCATGGTCAAGATGGGCATTCCGATCGAATCCGGTCATAAGGGTCAGATCAATATGTATCTGGTTGTGGATAACGCGCTCGCAGGCGTGCTGACCATGCGCTACCAGACCACCAAGAATACCTATAAGGCGATGCGCCTCATGCGCCGCATGCACATGAATGCGGTCCTCGCCGTTCGCGATTTCAATATCTCCCCGGCGATGATCGAGGAGGAGTTTGACCTCCGACGCGGCTTTGCCGACCAGCCGGACCCGGCAGGCGTGGATCGTCTGCTGAATCCGAATTACGCCAAGGGCGATGCACCGGCAGCTATCCTCACCCGCGAGGGTGCCGGTCCGTTCATGCAGGTACTCCGCGGCGCGGATAAGCTGGCGGGCGCCGTCCGCTCGGCGCTGACGCTCGGCACATTCGCCGGCCTGCTCGGTATGCTGATCGTGTTCTACCTGCTGTACCAGAACGCCGCAGACGCGCTTCCGGTGATGAATATCCTGCTGTATCAGCTTATTTGGTACATTCCGGTGTTTATTATCACCCAGCAGACGAGATAAGACATAGAAAAAACCTCCGTATGGTTCGTACGGAGGTTTTTGCGTTTTCTGGCAGTAATTAGGCGGGGGACACAAACTGCGTGAGCGGGTTCGCCCTGTCCGGGCGGCAGCCTTTTTCTCTGCACCGGCTGAGCGGGGTGCGCGAACTGCGTAAGCGTGTTCGTCCCTAACGGGCGGAGAGTTTTTCGCTGAACCTCAGCGAGGGGATTCGCCGCCGCTGCGGCGGGAACGTGCCGCGCCCCGCGGCGGGGGAGTGCGCTGACGCCGCGCGGGCGCACAAGAGGGTAGACACCTGCGGTTTCCACCCTCTTGTGAATCTCCCCTTTCCCTTTGATAGCCCGGCGCAGATTGCCTACATGCGACCGCTTCGAAAATAGGGGAACGGCAGTCGGGTTACCGTTGCGTGTCTTTCGTGAAATATTCGCAGTTCACAGATAGCGTACTGCTACACAGACCGGAAAGTCTTCGCAGGCGCGGCATAGCAGTGCCGCGCAATTCGTGAGCGCGTTGTGATAGACAGCACCTACGAAGATAAATTGTACCAAACGCCTAATTCGTAGGTGCCGTGCGGTATAACGTGTTAAAGAGTTGCGCGGCATTGTCATGCCGCGCTTGCGTAGATGAAACCACATGTGTAGCAGTACGGTATCTGACACTGCGAACAGGTTACGAAAAACACGGAAGAAAAAATCCTCTGCCGTTCCTCATTTCGAAGCGGTCACATATAGGCAATTTGCGCCAGATTAGGAAGCAAGGGAAAGGTAGGAGTTCAAAGAGGAAGGAAAACAGCAGGTGTCCCTTACTTTTTGCCCCCGCGGCGGGCGCCGCGACGTTCCCGCCGCAGCGGCGGCGCATCCCCGCTGAGGTTCAGCGAAAAACTCCCCGCCCGGAAAGGGCGAACCCGCCTGCGGCAGTTCGCGCACCCCGGTTTTCCGGTGCAGAAAAGGCGCCGCCCGTCAGGGCGAACACGCTGACGCAGTTCGTGTGCCCCGGCTTTCCGGTGCAGGAAAAGGAGCCGCCCTGTTAGGGGCGAACACGCTCGCGCAGTTCGTGTGCCCCGCTCAGCCGGTGCAGAAAACAAGTCTCGTGTTTAAGTTAAACTGTTTTTTCGATAATGCGACGGCGAAACGCCATACACAAGCCGAAACCGCTTGATAAAGTAGCTGAAATTATCAAATCCGACGCGAAAACCGACCTCCATGACCGGCAGATCGGTTTCACGGAGCAGACGCGCCGCCTGCTCGATTCGCAGGGAATTGATATGCTGGGTGAATGTCCTTCCGAAATTATCCCGGAAAAAGGTGCTGAAATACTGCGGCGACAATCCAAACTCTGCTGCAACCGCCGGCAGCGAGAGCGGTTCGGTGAAATGCTCACCGAGGTAGCCGACGATCTCCTTAAGCTGCTGCGCCTTATAGTCCGCGCCCGGGCGCATTTGATGTCCGACAAGTCTGCCGTACTGTGCGCACACCGCCACGATGCCGAGCAGCGCGGCCTTCACGGCAAGCTGACAGCCGGGCGCCTGCACCTGCCACGCGCGCACGATCTGTGCGAGCAGCGCACGTATCTCGCTCTGCCCGGGTTCACCGGCGCGAATGCAGGTGCCGAATCGCAGCCGTCCCTCGGCGAGCGGCGACAGCAGCGCGAATTCGCTCTGGTCGGCGCGCGAAAACTGCAGGAAATCCGCCGCAAACACGAACGAGCGGAACTGATTTTCCCGTCCGGCGGCACGAATTTCGTGCAATTCCTCACCGGCGGCGAAGAACACATCGCCGTGCGTGCCCTCGTAGGTGTGGTCAGCGATGGTGAGCGAAACGTGGCCCGCGTCCACCGTGATGATTTCCAGCTCCGGGTGCCAGTGATAGGGGATAAAATCGCTGTCATCGGCCTCGCTGCCGTCCAGCGCGGGGTAGATCTGGAACGGAAACGCAAGTGTGCCGTGCTCTTTTTTCTCTCGGCGGGCTGCATCCATGGCGAAAATCCTTTCTGATGCACACGCTGCGTGCATACCTTAAAATCGTGTTATTACTGCTGAAGAAATTGCAAGCAATCCTTTGAATATCTGCTATAATTATAGATGAAAAAGGAAGGGAAGGCAAGAGTGCGATACAAACCAATCGTATTTTTGTTGTATCATTTGCGAGAAAATCCACTCGGATTTTTGTGCTGAATGCCAAAGCCTTTCCGCACCGCGCCGAATCCGTTCAATGAGTGGTTGAAACTGGCTGTTATGGCGTGGTATAATGATAACAGATAGGCTGTTTTGCACAGCTGAATCTGCGTGATCGGGTGGGATATACCGGTCACCGCACCAAAAAATTATTTTTTGGAGGGAATTCCTATGTACATGGATAAGCAGGTCAAGCGCGGATACAACGAGTACATCCGTCTTGACGAAGGCATCGGCAAGGATGCCATGATGGACGTTGCTCTCCTCGTGATGGAAGACGGCGACACCTGGAGCTGTGAGGAGCCTGAGAAGGAAGTTGCAGCACTGGTATTCGACGGCAAGTGCACCATCAAGTGGGAGAATGAGTCCTACGACGTAGACCGTCCGAATCCGTTCGACTATAACCCGTCCTGCCTGCACGTTTGCAAGGGCGTAAAGTTCGAGATCATCGCACACGGTCCGTGCAACATCTACATTCAGAAGACTTTGAACGAAAAGACCTTCCCGAGCAAGATGTACAAGCCGGAAGACACCGATACCTGGGCACGCGGCAACAAGGGCGAGCTGATGGGCTGCATCAAGCGTGATGTACGCACCTGCTTCGATCTGGACAACGCGCCGTACTCCAACATGGTACTGGGCGAGGTTGTCAACCTGCCGGGCAAGTGGTCCTCTTACCCGCCGCATCATCATCCGCAGCCGGAGTGCTACTTCTACCGCTTCGATAAGCCGATGGGCTTCGGCGCAGGCTGGGGCAACGGCGAGATTTACGAGACCCATCACAACGGCCTCGCTATCATCACCGATAAGATGCACTCTCAGGTAACCGCACCGGGCTACTCCTGCTGCTACGCATGGGGCATCCGTCATCTGCCGGGCAACCCGTGGGACAAGACCCGCATCGACGACGAGGAGCACCTGTGGCTGCTTGAGGACGATGCCAACGATCATATCTGGCACTGCCCCTCTGGCAACTAACGTTTCCAGAGTATAGGGGGGATTCTATCCCCCCTATATACGCCAAAAGTTCCGTAGAAACTTTTGGCGATACCCCTCTCACCTTTGCACAGCAAAGGTGGCTGCGCCGCCACAAGGTGAATTGCCCGTAGGGCAAGAGAAGGTGCCCTGGGGTACGGCACAGGCAGTGGTATCAAAGTCCGGCGGAGCTGGACTTTGATAAGGAACTGCAGCTGCCGCGTGCGCGCGGCAGGCACGAGATTTGTCTCGTGCGTTTGGGAACCTATGGTTCCCTTGCTCCTCCTTTTGGAGAGGGAGGGGCTGAGTCAGGGCTTGTTGGAGACTGGCTTTGATTCATCATTATTTGTATTCTATTTAGGAGGATTTCCAACATGATTCATATGGAAACCGTTCGTCTGACCGCGTCTCAGGCACTCGTTCGCTTCCTCGAGAACCAGTATATCAGCTACATTGATATGGATGGCAACGAGCAGGAGCACAAGTTCGTTAAGGGCATCTTCATGCTGCCGGGCCACGGCAACGTTGTAGGCTTTGCCAACGGCGTTGAGCAGGAGCTCAAGGACATGATCGTATATCAGGGCAAGAACGAGCAGGGCATGGCTCTGGCTGCAGTTGGCTACGCTAAGCAGATGCGCCGCAAGTCCATCTTCGCCTGCACCTCTTCCGTAGGCCCCGGCGCCTGCAACATGATTACCGCTGCTGCAACCGCAACCGCTAACAACATTCCGGTTCTGATCCTGCCGGGCGACATCTACGCTTCCCGTCAGCCGGACCCGGTTCTCCAGCAGATGGAGCAGCCGCAGAACCTGTCCATCTCCGCTCATGATGCTTTCCAGGCTGTTACCAAGTACTGGGGCCGCATCAACCGTCCGGAGCAGGTTATGACCGACATGATCTCTGCTATGCGTGTTCTGACCGATACCGCTAACACCGGTGCTGTTGCAATTTCTCTGCCGCAGGACGTTCAGGCGGAAGCATACGATTACCCGGTTGACTTCTTCAAGAAGCGCGTATGGCGCGTTGACCGCCGTCCGATTACCAAGTACGCTCTGGACAAGGCTGTTGAGGTCATCAAGAACGCAAAGAAGCCGCTCCTGATCTGCGGCGGCGGCGTTCGTTACGCTGAGGCACACAAGGTATTCAAGAAGTTCGCTGAGGACTTCGGCATCGCATTCGGCGAGACCCAGGCGGGCAAGTCCGCTGTTGTTTGGGATCACGAGCTGAACCTCGGCGGTCTGGGCACCACCGGCGGCATCGCTGCCAACAAGCTGGCGCACGAGGCTGACGTTGTTATCGGTGTCGGCACCCGTTACACCGACTTTACCACCGCTTCCAAGTGGCTGTACCGCACCGACGCTAAGTTCGTCAACATCAACCCGTCCGAGTTCCAGGCTTACAAGATGGACGCTACTCCGGTCGTTGCTGACGCAAACGAGGCTCTGACTGCTATCGGCGAGGAGCTGGCTAAGATCGGCTACCACACCGACAAGGCTTATGCTGAGGAGGTTGCTGCTCTGCGTAAGGAGTGGTGGACCGAGGTTGAGCGTCTGGACGCTGTTGAGTACACCGACAAGGAGCACTTCACTCCGGAGATTAACGACGCTAATCGCGAGTGCGTTGAGAAGTACATCGAGGACACCGGCTGCAAGCTGTGCCAGACCACCGTTCTGGGCACCATCAACCATCTCATCGATGACAACGCTATCGTGTGTGCAGCAGCAGGCTCTCTGCCGGGCGACATGCAGGGTCTGTGGCGTGCACGCAAGGAGAACACCTACCACATGGAGTACGGTTACTCCTGCATGGGTTACGAGGTTGCTTCTGCTCTGGGCGCTAAGATCGCTTGCCCGGATCAGGAAGTTTACGCTATGTGCGGCGACGGTTCCTTCGACATGCTGCACTCCGAGCTGATCACTTCGGTTCAGACGGGCCACAAGATCAACGTAATGCTGTTCGATAACGCTTCCTTCGGCTGCATCAACAACCTCGAGGTAGGTCAGGGCAATGCGTCCATCTGCACCGAGAAGAATATGCTCGAGCCGGGCGTTACCAACGGTATCCACAAGGGCAAGGTAATCCAGGTGGATTACGCTGCAATCGGCGCTGCTTACGGCTGCAAGACCTACACCGTTAAGACTCTTGACGAGCTGAAGGCTGCAATCGAGGATGCTAAGAAGCAGACCGTTTCCACCCTGATCGACATGAAGGTTCTGCCGAAGACCATGTCCGCAGGTTACGAGAACTGGTGGCGTGTAGGCGTAGCTGAAGTTTCCACCAAGCCGGAAGTTCAGGCTGCACGCAAGGCAATCGAGGATCACCTGTTCGAGGCTCGCCACTATTAATCCCGCGCGATAAACTCGCTTTAGGTTTACGAAAGCTCCCAACCGTGAGGTTGGGAGCTTTTTTTGTCGCTTGAGGGCCAATGGAGAATTGAGAATTAGTGTGGTGGTTTCGTTTTTTTATTTGTATGCTGTTTCATTTTTTAGGAGCGAATTAAATAGTTTCCATAGGGCGGGCTGCATAAAAAACACCTCCCATCGATACAGACGGGAGGTGTTCGTTTTTTACAGCATCTGCAGCAGCTCAATCTGCTCACCGGACGGACCGGTAAAGAACCAGTTCTGCAGGCCGCCGAAGGTATTCGGCAGCACCTTCTTCTCCGGTGCGGTGAAGCTGATAACGCCTGCCGCCTTGAGGTCAGCCGCGGTCTTGTCGAGGTCGTCAACGTAAACGGCAAAGTGCGGGATGCTGCCCTCGCCGGACGGCACGAGCGTGCCTGCGGGCGGCTCGATCAGCTCGAGCAGGAAGCCGCCGAATTCAACGAGCGCCAGCTTCTTCAGGCCCTCCGGCGTCTCTACGCCGTCGCGTTTGAATACACTGCCGCCGATCATTTCGTAAAATGCAATGCTCTGGTCCATATCTACGGTGTAGATCGCAATATGGCCGATACCCTTATAGTGTTCCTTCATGGTGATTCCTCCTTGTACGGGCATTCTCGCCTTAGTATTAGCATAGCACGTTTTTGCGGATTTGCATAGGGGACAGGCATAAAAAAAACGACCGTCTTTCGACGGTCGTTTTGAGTTGCATTACTGAACGGAATCGGAAACCGAAGCAGTGGTCTGATTCTCGAGGTAGTTCTGGTAGGTGGTCTTCTCGCTCTTGCCGAAGCCAAGGGGAGAGAAGATGATATAAGCCAGAACCATGATCAGCAGAGTAACGGTAGCCCAGACCTTGCCGTTCTTCCACGGGGTCAGATCTACAGCGCCTACGTCCTTCAGCTCGAAATCGGTTGCACGCGGATGCATCTTAACGATTACCCACATCAGCAGCATGTCGAATACGAACAGGATCGCGGTGAAGTACAGGTAGTGGATGTTGTTCAGTGCCGGGATTACGTTGCGCAGACCGAACTGGAGAATGAAGTACAGTACAACGTGAACCGGGATGACGATCTTAGCAGCGATAGCCGGAACCTTCTTCCAGAAGAAGCCGCACAGCAGGCAAACAAAGATCGGGGTGTTGAATGCAGCGAAAGCAGAGTTTACGAAGCTCGTGATGCCGCCCATGTACAGCATGAACGGGGACATGATGGTGGAAACAACTGCTACTACAGTACCGAAGTTCTGACCGATCTTAACCATGCGTGCATCGGAAGCGGTCGGGTTGAACAGCGGACGGTGAATATCGAGTGCGTAGATGGTGGATGCGGAGTTCAGTACCGAGTTGAAGGAGGACAGGATCGCGCCGAACATTACAGCAGCGAAGAAGCCAAGGATCGGCTTCGGCATAACCTGTGCTACCAGCATCGGGTAAGCGGAGTCGCCGGAACCCCAGTCCATGCCCGGGTAAGCCAGTGCGCAGATAACGCCCGGAACAACGATGATCAGCGGAGTCATGATCTTGAGGAAGCCTGCAAATACGGCGCCCTTCTGTGCTTCCTTCAGGTTCTTAGCACCGAAGGTACGCTGGATGATGGACTGGTTGGTTGCCCAGTAGTACATATTGTTGACCAGCAGACCGGTGAACAGCAGCGGCCACGGGAGCCACGGCTCCGGGGTGTTAACCTCGTTGATGGCGTTCAGGTAGGACGGATTGGTGTGCAGGAACTTGGAGAAGCCGTCTGCGAAGGAGCCGTCACCGCCGAGCTGGCCGGACAGGAACATGAAGCCGAATACCGGAACCAGCAGGCCGCCGACGATCAGGCCGAGGCCGTTGATGGAGTCGGACAGTGCGATTGCCTTCAGGCCGCCGAAGATGGCGTAGATAGAACCGATGATTGCGGTTGCAACACATACGATTGCGATTGCTGCGAAACGGGAAATACCGAACATCTTGTCAATGCCGAAGATGTTTACGAATACCTGTGCGCCTGCGTACAGGATGTTCGGCAGCATGATTACAACGTAGCTGAGCAGTACGATGATGGAAACCAGACGGCGGGTGCCTTCGTCGTAGCGCTGCTCAAAGAACTGCGGAACGGTGGTCAGACCGGTCTTCAGGTACTTCGGCATCAGTACGAATGCGAGGATTACCAGAGCGATTGCAGAGGTTACCTCCCAGCCCATGGTGGACATGCCGACGCGAACTGCCTGACCGTTGTTGCCAACGAGCTGTTCTGCGGAAAGGTTGGTCATCAGCAGAGAACCGGCGATGACCGGGCCGGTCAGGCTGCGGCCGCCGAGATAGTAGCCGTCCTGCGTGTCGAGGTTGTCACCACGGGTTTTCCACCACGAGATGAGTGCGACGAGTGCCGTGAACGCCACGAAGGTGATCGCGGTAAACGCCATGGAGTTTACGAAGTTCATCTTTTTCTCCCCTTGTAAAAATTTCGTGTCCCGGCGGAAATCCCTCAAAATCCACCGGAACTTCGTGAATGTACAGCACCGATTTGCGCTTGCGTGCGCGTGCCCGCAAGATCCCAAAAAACAAGACCGTCAATCGAAGGACTGAAGATCTGTTAAATGGGCAAACCGCGTTGCCGCTTGTCCGAGAGTTATTTTAACACTATACAGAGGCTATAGCAAAGCATTTTTTTGACTTTTTTGCACTTTGGATACTTGCACATAAACAAGAAGGCGTATTTGTGCATTTCGACGTTAACTGAAAGCAGATTTACAAAGTGAACGTTAAAAAATTATCAAGAACAACAAAAAAATTCGTAAAACTGTATCTTTTTTACAAGGAAAAATCCCCACATAAAGTGGGGATTCTGCACGGAATTACGGTGTATACCATTCATCGCTGCGATTTTTTGCATCAAAAATCTGCGCATATTCCGCATGGTGATAATCGTTCAGCAGGTCGTTTTCCGGCTGTTCGCCCTGCGGATACCAGGTGCCGTCCGGCAGGCGATAACCGTTGACGTTCATCACCGGAATCTGCTGCTGCAGGGCAAGGCGCATCTGGTCAAAGCCCGAGGTCGAGCAGCCGAGCGCGTTCAGCGCATACGCGGACAGATAGTTCGCGCTGATCTGCATGTTTGTCTGCTCCTTGATGTCGTAGTTCGCCCAGATGAAGAACGGCGTTACCATCTTTTTCTGGCGCAGCTCGGCATCCGAGAGATCGCCGCGCTGACTCTCGAGCAGGGTGTTGTAAAAGTCCTCCGGCAGATTGGGCTGGTGGTCGCCGAAGAACACGATTGCCGTCGGCTCATCCACCTTGGAGAAGTAGCTGATCAGCTCCTGCACGGCATCGTCGCTGTACCGCACGAGCGACAGGTACTGGTCAACCGTCGGGTACTTGTCCTGCTCCTCGCCGGTGAGGTAGATGCGCTTGTCGAAGTAACCGTCGCCGTCCCAGTCGTAGCCGCCGTGGTTCTGCATCGTTACGTTGAACACGAACAGCGGCGTGTTTTCCCTCTTGTTCTCGTACAGCTCGAAAATCTTCTTGTAGCTTGCGCTGTCGCTGATGTAATCGCGCACACGACTGGCGTCAGCGGCAAAATCGTCCTGATAATACTGCGCTTCAAAGCCGAAGAAGCGGTAGACGTTCGTGCGGTTCCACGAGGTGGACAGATAGGGGTGAATCGCCGCCGTCTGGTAGCCGAGCGAATCCAGACCCGAGGTCAGATTGGGCATTTCGCTCTTGATGAACACCTGATACGCCGAGCAGTTGTACGGCAGGAACGCCATCGAATCGCCGGTGAGGAACTCCAGCTCGGTGTTGGCGGTGCCGCCGCCGAAGGTCGAAACGGTCAGCTGACCGCTGATGGTGTTCTCCTGACCCTGCATCAGCTTGTGCACATACGGCATGGGGTCCTCGTTGGTCTCAAGCGCACCGACCGAGCCGAGATCCGAGAAGGATTCGTTCATGATCACGATCAGATTGGGCGTTTTCGTGCCCTGTTTGCCGGTAAATTCGCTCTGTGCGGCAGAAAGCGCGTCCGCGCTGTAGCCCTCCGGCTGCTTGACAAACGAGCTGGTCGCGCAGCGCAGGAAGTAGAAAATCTCGCTGTACTGGCGGCTGGACTGCCAGAAAGCCAGTCCGGTGCCGACCGTCTGGATGCCGGTGTAGGCGATGAACGCCAGCACGAGCACGCACGGCAGCGAAAACAGTCTGCGGAAGTACCAGCGCTTGTGCACCTTGAAGCTGCGCTGCATCAGGCACACGCTCACGCAGAACAGCACAGCCGCCGCCGCGGCGCGGAGCACGGAAAGCTCCATCGGTGCGGAGTAGCCCTTGGAAACGTTGGCTGCCGTGCCGATGGCGGCAATGTCGCTCAGCATGACAGGCGTGCCGCGGAACAGCATAACGTAGTGGTCGATCATGCCGTGGATCATCGAAATTGCCATGCCGAGGCATACGCCGATACGCACGTTGCCGCAGATCAGATACGCCGCGGCGTAAACCGCCACATAGCAGATCCAGCCCTGAAAAAACGACTGCTTGAGCGTGATGACGCAGCCCTTGACCATGTATTCCACCAGGATCAGGCTGACAGCCGCCGCAGACAGGAACAGCAGCACGTCATGCACAAGCAGAACCGCCGCGTACAGCCGCGTGTGATTTTCCGCAAACGGGTGGTTGCGGCGCCACGGACGCAGCACCAGCGGCACGAATGCGCCTGCGGTCAGCCAGTGCGAGATGGTCGGCTGATACATCAGCGAGCCCTTGCTCAGCAGGGGATGGAACAGCAGGAAAAACGCAACGAGCAGCAGTACATTTACACCGATTCGGTACGGATTTCGTCCGGTTTCGTTTTGAACCTTATGTTCAATGCTCAAAAAAAGTTGCTCCTTTCGCAGAAACGGAAAAGCCGCTGTGGTGTTTCCGCAGCGGCTTCTCAAGTCGTTAGAATTTATGCCTCAGGCGTTTCTTCTACGCGGGTAACTGCGATAGAGAGATCGTCCAGCTGCTTGTCATCTACGATATCCGGGCAGTTCATCATCAGGTCGGACGCGTTCTGAACCTTCGGGAAGGCGATCACGTCGCGGATGGAATCCAGACCGGCGAGCAGCATGCACAGACGATCCAGACCGTAAGCCAGACCACCGTGCGGAGGTGCGCCGTAGGAGAACGCAGTAATCAGGTGACCGAACTGCTCCTTGGCCTTCTCCTCGGTGAAGCCGAGGGCCTCGAACATCTTGGTCTGCAGCTCGGGATCGTGGATACGAATGGAGCCGCCGCCCAGCTCACAGCCGTTGAGGATAATGTCGTACGCCTTGGCACGAACCTTGGCCGGATCGGTGTCCAGCAGCGGGATATCCTCGTCCATCGGTGCGGTGAACGGATGGTGCATGGCTACGAGGCGGTTCTCCTCCTCGCTGTACTCGAACTGCGGGAACTCGGTGACCCACAGCAGCTTGAAGTCGTCCTTCTTGGCAAGGCCCAGACGCTTAGCCAGCTCGCAGCGCAGCGCGCCCAGAGCAACAGCGGCGGTCTGCCAGTTTGCATCGGCAACAATGAACAGCAGGTCGTTCTCCTTGGCGCCTGCACGCTCCTTGATGGCCGCAATCTCGTCCTCGGACAGGAACTTGGCAAACGAGGAGGTCATGCTGCCGTCTGCGGCGAGCTTCATCCATGCAAGGCCCTTTGCGCGGTAGGTCTTGACGAACTCGCCGAGCTTGTCAATCTCCTTGCGCGGGAACTTGTCCGCGTAGCCGTTTACGTTGATGAGACGAACCGTACCGCCGTTCTCCACGGTGTCCTTGAACACCTTGAACGAGCAGTCCTTGGCGATGTCGGAAATATCCTTGATCTCAAAGCCGAAGCGAACGTCCGGCTTGTCCGAGCCGTACTTGTCCATGGCGTCCTGCCAGGTCATGCGCGGCAGCGGCAGCTGAATGTCAACATCGAGCACTTCCTTGAATACACGCTGGAGGAAGCCCTCGTTGACGGCGATAACATCGTCCTGCTCAACGAACGACATCTCAAGGTCGATCTGGGTGAACTCCGGCTGACGGTCGGCACGCAGGTCCTCGTCGCGGAAGCAGCGGGTGATCTGAATGTAACGGTCCATGCCGGACAGCATGAGCAGCTGCTTGTACTGCTGCGGGGACTGCGGCAGGGCGTAGAACTTGCCCGGATGTACACGGGACGGCACGAGGTAGTCGCGCGCGCCCTCCGGCGTGGACTTGGTCAGCATCGGGGTCTCGATCTCGAGGAAGCCGTGCTCGTCGAAGTAGTTGCGGGCAACCTGCGTTACGCGGTGGCGCAGCATCAGGTTCTTCTGCATGGACGGACGGCGCAGGTCAAGGTAGCGGTACTTCAGACGGATCTGGTCACCGACCTCCTTGGTGTCGTCGATCTCAAACGGGGTGGTCTCCGCCTTGGACAGAATGCGGATGTCCTCGGCAATAATTTCGACCTCGCCGGTCGGCATCTTCTTGTTGATGGCGGCCGCGTCGCGGGCCACCAGCTTGCCCTTTACTGCTACAACGAACTCGGTGCGGCAGGTGAAGGCGATGTCGAACAGGTCGGCATTGACCGACTTGTCGAACGTGCACTGTACAATGCCCGCGCGGTCGCGCAGCAGCAGGAACAGAACGCCGCCGTTGTCACGCACGCGGTCAACCCAGCCGTTTACGGTAACGGTCTGACCGGCGTGCTCCAGGCGAAGATCGCCGCACATATGCGTGCGCTTCATACCTGCAATAGATGTGTTATTCATGTTTATCAATCCTTATTACTAAGATTTCGGCTGTCGCGAAACTACAGTTTCGCCGACAAGCAGGAACGGACCGTGGGCCGTTCCAAAGTCGTCCGAAAGTTCCTGTGCAGAAACTTTCTCCCTCTTAGGGTATAAAAACCGTGATACATGCTCCCGGTTTTTATGAATTTGCAGAGCAAATTCTATTTAATACGCGCTGTCGCGCGGATTAGCTGAGATATGGATAATTTAAGTTACTCATTGTCTGTATTCTTCATTGCCGGGCGAACATGCTCATAATAGCCGAGAAAGACCATAATCGCAAATAAAATAATGCCGGCGAAGGCGATAAGAAACATAATGGAAGCGTTGTCGGCAATCGACGCGGAAAGCGCCAGAATAGCCGCAATGACACCGAGCATGCCGGTTATCATGAGAATACCGCCGTAAACAAGCTGTTTCATAAACAATCCCTCCATATTCAGTTGAAAACTCTATCCGTCCATTAACAGTCAGCAATCAATAATTACTAACTACTAATTTCTAATTACTAATTAGAATGAATTATTTGTCGCAGATTACTTTGCCTGCGTTTTTCTTGGCCAGACCGTCATGGATGAGCTTTGCTGCCTCGTCAAGCGAAATCTTGACCTGCTCACCGGACTCCATATCCTTGACAGCGACCACGCCCGCGTTAATTTCATCCTCGCCGAGGAAGATAACGAACGGAATGCCCAGCTTGTCGGCGTAGCCGATCTTGTGCTTGAACTTCTTCTGCTCGCTGTACAGCTGGGTGCGGATGCCCGACTCACGCAGAGCGGTAGCGGTCTTGATGGCGGCGCCCATGTCGTCAGTCATCGGCAGGATGAGTACGTCCGCCGGTGCCTTGTTCATCTGGTCGTTCAGGTAGCCCTGCTCACCGAGAACGTAGAACAGACGGGTCAGACCGATGGAGATGCCCACGCCCGGCAGCTGCTTGTCGGTGTAGTACTCGGCGAGGTTGTCGTAGCGGCCGCCCGAGCAGATGGAACCGATTTCCGGATGGTCGAGCATAGCGGTCTCATAAACGGTGCCGGTGTAGTAGTCCAGACCGCGGGCAATCGTCAGGTCGATCTCGAAGTGGTCAGCCGGAACGCCGAACGCCTGCATATAGGTTGCAACCGTTTTCAGCTCCTCTGCGCCGAGGTCGAATACCTCGTTCTTGCCCTTGTAGCTCTCCAGCGCCGCGAGGATACCCTTGGTGCCGCCCGGCGTCTCGATGAACTTCAGCAGCTCGTCAGCCGTAGCAGCTTCCACGCCGAAATCTTCGACCAGAATGGTCTTTACCTTCTCCGCGCCGATCTTCTCCAGCTTGTCGATGGTGCGCATCACGTCGCCGGCCTTCTCGGTCAAACCGAGGATAGCGAAGAAGCCGTTGAGCACCTTGCGGTTGTTGATGCGGATCTTGAAGCGCTCGAGGCCGAGGGAAGTGAACGTCTTGTAGATGATGCTCGGCACCTCGGCCTCGTTGATGATGTCCAGCTTGCCGTCACCGATGACGTCAATGTCCGCCTGATAGAACTCGCGGAAACGGCCGCGCTGTGCGCGCTCACCGCGGTAAACCTTGCCGATCTGGAAACGGCGGAACGGGAAGGTCAGCTCGCCGTAGTGCTGGGCAACATACTTTGCCAGCGGTACGGTCAGATCGAATCGCAGGGACAGGTCGCTGTCGCCCTTGGTGAAGCGGTAGATCTGCTTTTCGGTCTCGCCGCCGCCCTTGGCAAGCAGCACCTCGGAGGACTCGATCAGCGGGGTGTCCAGCGGATAGAAGCCGTACAGCGCGTAGGTTTCGCGGAGCACCTGCATGATGCGCTCCATCTGCACCTGCGGTGCCGGAAGCAGCTCCATAAAGCCGGATAAGGTTCTGGGTTTTACTTTTTCCATAACTATTTTGATTCTCCTCAAGACAGACGTATGCACCGAATTGGCGTACCCGATCCGGTGCAACGAATGCTATTGTTTATTTTTTGTTCTTCGGATTGACAATATTACGCCAATCCAGATCACCGCGGTCCAGACCGAGGATAAGCATTTCAGCGGTTGCCGAGTTGGTTGCAATCGGGATATTGTGCATGTCACACAGGCGGGAAATCGCATGGACATCCGGTTCGTACTGTGCGTTGGACATCGGATCACGGAAAAACAGCACGAGGTCGATCTCGTTGTAGGCTACGCGCGCGGAGATCTGCTCCTCGCCGCCCTGCATACCCGCAAGGCACTTGTCGATTTTCAGACCGGTAGCTTCTTCAACAAATTTGCCGGTGGTGCCGGTGGCACAGATGTTATGCTTTGCAAGAATACCGCAGTATGCCATGCAAAACTGTACCATCAGTTCTTTCTTGCGGTCATGTGCGATCAGTGCAATGTTCATCAGGAATAACCCCTTTCCTGTATATTTATTTCGAGATTTCTTACAATTTAAGTGGAATACGCTCGCCGTTGAGCCGCCGGGCGATATTCACAAAGGCGCGAGCCGCGCCCGTGTGCTTGACGGCATGAATGCTCCTGCCGCTGTTGCTGCACGAAATGAGGTCCACATCCTCGGGCACGAGACCGAGCAGGGGAAGTCCCGCTTCGTCCATCGCGTCGTCGATGTTGCCGGATTTGCCGTGGCTGATGAGCTGCGGGCGCACGCGGTTGAGCACCATGCGGATGCGCTGGATGCAGTATTCCTCCTCCAGCTTGCGGGCGCAGCGTTCCGCGCCGCGGACACACACGCGGTCGGTCGAGGTGACGATGATCGCCTGCGTGGCAATATGCGCCAGAAAGGAAAGCTCAGCCGGCAGTCCGGCGGGACCGTCGATCAGCAGGTAGTCGAACCCGGCCTCCTCGGCCTGCACAGCCAGCTGCTCCATGCCGCGCTCGCTGAGAGCGGGAAGCGCCACCGGTGCAGTGAGTAAGTACAGCGTTTTCATATCCGGATGACACGCCATGGCATCCGCAAGGGGAACCGCGCCGCCTGCCACATCGGCAAACGAGTAGACCACCCGGTCGGACATGCCGAGCACGATATCCAGATTGCGCAGACCGCAGTCGCCGTCAATCAGCAGTACTTTGCTGCCAAGCTGCGCGAGAGCCGCGCCTACGCCCGCTGTAAGGGAGGTCTTTCCTGTGCCGCCCTTACCGGACGCAACAAGAATCACCTTCAACATACCGCCTCCGAAAGAAAACCTTATTTAAGGCAATACTGCACAATTAAAGCTGCGGCGCTTTGCGGAAATTTTGTGCCCTGACTTTGTTGCGATTTCACGGTAATACATCAAGTATTACCGCAAAACCGCGCCTTGTCAGAACGCAAAATTTGCTCGCAAATCGCTCTTGTTCAATTATGCGGTATTGCCTTAAGGCAATACTGCATAAATCTGCAGATTCGCCTACAAGTGTATTATAAACTAACAGCGGGCGGTTTACAAGCGTTCCACGCGAATTTTTTGACGAAAACTTCAAATGGCACCGGGTTTGAAAAGAAAAAACCCGGCAAAATCACATTTGCCGGGCTTAAGCTGCCGCGAAACTGCAGTTTCGTTTACAATTGTTTTATCGAATCAGGGTGTTCTCCGCCTGACGGGAGGCTGCGCGGTCCGACTTGCCGACAGAGAAATACTCATCGAGCATATCACGCACGATCGGCGCAACGTAAGCGCCGTGGCCTGCGCCTTCACCGACCACGCAGATAACGATCTGCGGGTTGTCAAAGGGCGCAAACGCGATGAACAGACCGTTGTCGAACGACTCGCCGTTCTCGAACATCTCGGCCGTACCGGTCTTGCCGCCAACCTTGATGGGGTAGTCCGCGAAAACGCTGCCTGCGGTACCGCCCTCGTCGGTAACCTCGCTCATGCCCTGCATGACAAGCTCGCGCGTGGCATCCGAAATGTCGATCTTGCCGAGCACCTCGGATTCATCGGTTTTCATAAAGCTGCTGTAATCGTAGCTTTTGATGCTTTTGACGAGCGTCGGCTTGTACAGCGTGCCGCCGTTTACGATAGCGGAAACATAGTTTGCCAGCTGCAGCGGCGTAAAGCCGTTATCCGACTGACCGATCGCTGCGTTCAGATCATCGCCGCCCTGCCACTCGCGGATCGCCGGGTCGGCCTTGCGCTGCTGCTCACGATAGGTCGGGCCTGCTGCCTGACCGGTGGCTTCGCCGACCTCGATGCCGGTCGCCGTGCCGAGACCGAACTTCTTAGTCCACTGCTCGAGGTGCTCACCGGTCAGCTTCTGACCGACCGTGTAGAAGAATGTATTGCACGAGTATTTGAGCGCATCCGTGACGTTGAGCGTCATGGGCGTGTCGTGGTTGTTGCAGCGGAAGGTCTGTCCGCCGTACTCGTAGGTGCCGGTGCAGGTAACGTAGGTGTCACCGGAGATGATGCCTTCCTCCAGACCCGCGATGGCGGTCACCATCTTAAAGGTGGAGCCCGGCGGGTACACACCCGAGGTTGCACGGTTTACCTCCGGATGGCGGCTGTCCGCCTGGATAGAGGCGTAGTTTTTGTTGTAGTTTGCCAGGTCGTAGGTCGGGTAGGACGCCATTGCGAGCACCTCGCCCGTGTTCGGGTCGAGCGCAACAGCCGCGCCGCCCTTGCCGTAAGCGGAGAGATTGCCTGCCAGCGATTTCTCAGCGACTTCCTGCAGGTCAAGGTCAATCGTGGTGATAACATTGTCGCCCGGCTTGGGAGCCGTAGCGGTGGTCTGCTCGGCAATAGCCGAACCACCAAGGTCGGTCTCCACCGTGCGGGAGCCTGCCGTGCTGTGCAGGTAGGACTCAAGCGCGCTCTCCAGACCGGACTTGCCGATGAGATCGCTCATCTGGTAGCCTGCCTTGTCCTTGTAAGGGCCGCCGTTTTTGTCGGAACTCCACTCGTCGGAGGTCAGGGAGCCAATCGTGCCGAGCAGGTGCGCGGCGGTGGCGGTGTCGTACTGGCGGACGGCTTCGCTCTGGATTTCAATGCCCTGAAAATCCGCGCTGTGCTCCTTGATATAGGCGATCAGGTCCATCGGCACATTGTCCGCGAGCGTGTAGGTCGCCTGATTGCTGAAGCCGACCGTGCGCATGCTGTAATAGATGCCGACCATCGTGCGGGCATCCGCAAGCGAGAGATCGGTCGGCATGCCGAGGTTTTTCTCCATATAGGCGCGCATGGCGTTGATAAACTCGGTCGGGGAGACCAGCTTGGTCGCATCCACCTGTGCCGCCTGATCAATGGTGTTGCCGTTTTCGTCGGTCTTGGGGTCGGTCTCGCTCGCCTGCTTGGCAGCGTCTACGGCCGCCGTAACCGCATCCAGACCGAGCGACTTGGCGCTGTCCTTCATATAACCCGACAATTCGGTCAGCGATGCGCTGTTGTAGGTGAACGGCGCGGACTGCGTGATCGGCAGCCGGTCGTTGATGGACGGAATCGCCGCCGTGTCCGCAGAAACCGCTTGCGCGGTGTCGGTCGGGGTGCCCGAGGACGTATCCGTGCTGTCTGTGGCATTCGCAGAGGTGTCACTCGAGGTATCGGTGGCAGCAGCCGTCTTTGCGGCATTCTGCTTTGCGGTCGCGTCCACGGCCGCGGTCTGGATACGGTGCGTCAGATCGAGCAGGGTATCAAACCGCTTGTCGTTGCCGTCCCAGAAGGACGAGTAGATGAGCACGAGCGAAAAGCCGGTGTTGTTGGTGACGAGCGGCCTGCCGTAGCGGTCGAGGATCTCACCGCGGGCTGCGGAAACCGTAGACGTGGTGGTGAGAAACTCCGCCGAGCGGCGGACATACTTTTCGCCGTTCAGAATCTGCAGCTGGAATAACTGCGAGAGCGCCACACCGCTGCACAGCAGCAGCAGTCCGCACAGCGCGAGCAGACGGCGAAGCAGTTGAGGTTTATTTAACATGGGGAAGTGCTCCTTTCCGCAAAGGGTCAGCGGCTGCGCTTGCGGGATTTGCCGCTGAGCCTGCGCAGCGGCAGGTAAACGATAAAGCAGAACAGGCAGGTCAGCACCGTACCGACGGCAAGCTGCCGCAGGACGATCAGGAAGGACGCGCCTGCATGCATCAGCGAGAAGAGATACCGCAGCAGACCGAGCAGCACACACTCAAACGCCGTAAGGATGAGCATGGAAATGTAATTGCGGGTGAGCAGTCTCTGGCAGAGCTTTCCGGCGGCATAGCCGAACAGCAGGAAAAACAGGGGATAGAGACCGTCCACGCCGGTGAAGCTGAGGTCATAGCAGATGCCGACCGTCAAGCCGACAACAGCCGCCTCCGCCGGGCCGCCGAGCAGCGCGGCTGCCGTGACGAGTGCGGGCAGCAGATCGACCGCAGAGCCGAAAATGCGCATGCCGCCGAACGTGCCGGTCTGCAGCGCGAAGATAATCACCGAAAACAGCACATACGCGATCAGCTTCGGGATGGAAATATGTTCTCTCTGCATGGCTTACTCCGCTGTGTCCGTGTATTCGGTGATGATGGAAACCGAGGAAACGCTGTCCACGCTGACAAACGGCTTGATGACCGCGTAATACGACAGACCGCTTTCCTCCGGCTGCACGCTTTCCACCGTGCCGATGAGGATGCCCTTGGGGAATACACCGCCGCGTCCCGAGGTCTCGACCGTATCGCCGACGACCACCTTGGAGTCCTCGCGCAGATAGGACAGGCGAAGCGCACCGCGTGTCATCAGGTTATAGTCGCCCTCCGCAATGGCGGTCTCGCGCGTGCGGGTGACAAGCGCGCCGCACTGCATTTTCGGGTCGGTGATGGAAGTCACCTCGCAGGTGTTGTCGGTCACCTCGCTGACAAAGCCGAGCATGCCGTCCACGGTCGTTACAAGATCGTCCTTGTTGACGCCGCTCGAGCTGCCCTTGTCCAGCGTCAGCGTATCCGCCCAGTCGCCCGGACTGCGGGCGATGACCTCAGCGCTGACTGTGGTGGTGGTGCGGGTGTTCTCCGGCTGCCCAAGCTGAGAGCGCAGCTGGTTGTTTTCCTCGAGCGCGATCTGTGCGTCGCGCACAAGCTGTGCATTGTCGCTGATCTGCTGCTTGAGCTGCTCATTCTCGGCCTTGAGTGCATCAAACTCGGTGAAATAATCCAGTCCCTTGCTGAAAAAGTGTCCGACACCGGTGCCGAACCGCTGAAACGGCCGGACAACCGCACCGGCGGCTCTCGTGATCGGCGAGGAATTGCCGCTGATGCCGCTGTACACCGCGGAGAGAATGCACAGCAGAATGACGACTGCCGCACCGATCAGGAGCGGAGAGCCGACTTTATGACGTCGTCGCAAAACGAATCTTCCTTTCATAGTGTTGCACTGAAATGTGGAATTTCAGCAGGTAAATGCGGCTTACACCGCATGAATATCGCGCAGAATGGTATAAAGCGGAGCCACAGGCAGACCCATGACGCTGTAATAGTCGCCCTCGATGCCCTTGATGAGCAGTGCGCCGTGGCCCTGGATGCCGTAGGCGCCGGCCTTGTCAAGCGGCTCTCCGGTGGCGAGGTAGGCGGCAAGCTCGTCCTCCGCAAAATCGCGGAAGGTGACGCGCGTGCAGGTGTACAGCGTGTGCGCCCCGCCGTCCGGCGTGAGCACGGCAAGTCCGGTCAGCACCTCGTGGGTGCGTCCGCGCAGACGGCGGAGCATGGAAGCGGCTTCGTCCGCGTCCTTCGGCTTGCCGAGGCGCAGTCCGTCGATCGTGACCATGGTATCCGAGCCGATGCACACGGCGTTCGGGTGCTGCGCCTGCACAGCCTCGGCCTTGAGGCGGGAAAGACGGGTGACTTCCTCGCCGAGCGGCGCATCCCGCAGGGTTTCGTCCGCATCGGCAGGGCAGACCGTAAAGTGTTCGGTGATAAGGCTCAGAAGCTCCCTGCGCCGCGGCGAAGCGGACGCTAAAACGATCTCCATTATTCGACTCCTCTTTTATATAATCCGTTGGTAAATTCGCCGTCCAGCGGTGCGCCGGACAGGAACGCGCGGGCAATCCGCACACATTCCTCGGGCGATTCGATGGTGAACTGCAGACGCGCGGTCTGTACGCCCAGGCGGGCAAAATCCTCACGCAGACAGAGCGGACGGCTGTTCAGCAGCGTGTTGCGGCAGCCGAATTCGTTCAGCAGAGGGAAACGCTCCCGGCGCCGGTCGGTGAGGTACGTCACGCCGTTCTGGCACGAGCACTTGCCGCCGTGCTGACGGCGAATCGCACAGTTTTCAAAGATCATCAGCGGCAGACGGCCGTAGACGATCAGGTCGGTCTCGAGCGGACCGCGCATATCTCGAATCTGCGCCAGACGAGCCTCGAACGAAAGCGTCTGGCGGGAAACGCCCATTTCAGCCAGTGCACTCAGCGTTTTGCTGTTGTAGGCGTTCAGACCGAAATCGCCGTGCACGGTAAAGCCAAGCCGCTTGGCAAGCGGGATGTGGCCGATGTTTCCGGCGAGAACCGTGTCGGTTCCGCGGCTCATGGCTTCACCGAGCAGCATCTCGATCTGCGGCTGCTCGTTGTCCGAGAACACGCGCGGCAGGATGGCGGGCAGTCCGGTCTGTGCCGCAACTTCAAGCGGGACGTAAACGGTCTCCAGACCAAGCTCGCGCAGCGCATCCGCCTGCGCCTTGGTGCGCACCGTGGCGGTGTAGCCGCGGAAGCCCTCGCGGGCAGCGGCCTCATCGTCGCGCGGCAGCACGCTGCCGTGCAGCCAGTCGCGGGAGGGCGCAACGCCGCGTTTTGCCAGCAGAAGGTCGAGTGCATCGCGGCGCATGCCGTTCATCACGGACGCCGGGATCATCAGACCGTCCTGCACCTCGATACGCATATTCTCAATATAAAACGGCGTGCCGCCGGTCTTTCTGAGCGATTTTTCGATCATCTCCGGTGTGGTCGGGCGGTTCTGCGCCTGCTCCACCGGCATGACGACCGAAACGCCGTCCGCACTGAGCACCGCGCCGGTGTCCTTGCGGGCGGTAAAGCAGAGCGAAACCGGCACGAGCGGCGCCTCCTTGCCCTCGGCAAAGCGGTGCGCGGCCTCGTCATAGAGTTTCTTTACCTCGTTCATCGGCACATCGGTCTTGGTGCCGAACATGCTGTCGCCCAGCTTGCCGGTGTAGTAGCCGTCGGTGAAGCCGTCGCGCGAGAATACGCGGCGCAGGATGTCGCGCTCCTCGGCGGTCGGTCTGCGGTGCTCGCGGAGCAGGTCGGAGTAGACCTTGGTTACAATAGCGGCGTACTCCGGACGCTTCATGCGGCCCTCGATCTTGAGCGAGGACACACCCCAGTCGGACAGCTCGGCAACGTGTCCGGCGAGCATGAGATCCTTGAGCGACAGCGGATAGCCGCCGCTGTACGGCAGGCGGCACGGCTGTGCACACAGACCGCGGTTGCCCGAGCGCTGACCGATCACGGCGGACAGGTAGCACTGACCCGAGTAGCACATGCACAGCGCACCGTGCACGAACACCTCGGTCTCGACACCGGCCTGCTCGGTGATGAGTTTGATCTCCTCACGGGAGCATTCCCGGCTGAGCACCACGCGCGAAAAGCCGATGTCGCGCGCCTGCTTGGCCGCATCGAGCGTGTGAATGGTCATCTGCGTGGAGGCGTGCAGCGCGAAATCCGGCGCGTGTGCGTGGATGAGCCGCGCCAGCCCCAGATCCTGCACGATAAGCGCGTCCGCGCCTGCTTCGTACAGGAATTTTGCGTCTTCGAGTGCGTCCTCAAGCTCGCGGTCGCCGGCAAGAATGTTGAGTGTGATATTGGTTTTTACATCGCGTGCGCGGCAGTAGGCGATGGCGTCCGCCATCTCGTCATGCGAAAAGCCCTGTGCGTTGCGGCGTGCGTTGAACATGCCGAAGCCCATGTAGACCGCGCCTGCGCCGGACTGCACAGCGGCGCGAATGCCCTCCGGCGAACCGGCGGGAGCAAGAAGTTCTACTTTATTCCTCATTTGCGGTTGTGATTCGGGTGCTTGCCGTTATTCTGCGCCTGCCGGTCGCGCAGTGCGGCAAGCTCGGCTTCGAGGGCACGGCATTTTGCCTCAGCGGCTTCGGCGGCAGACTTGGCCTTGATGTAATCATCTGCCAGCGTGATCGTTGCCAGTGCCAGCGCGCGTGTGGATGCGAACGACGGCGAGCCGCCGCAGTGCGCCACGGTCTGGCGTGCCAGCTCAGCTACCTCATTCATATAGTCCGCGCTCTCGTCGGAGACCAGGTTGTATTTTTGACCGGCAATATGAAGAACCATGCGGTTTGCCATAACGGGTCCCTTCCTTTCATTATAATATATATGCGGACAGCGTCGCTGAAAAGCGGTACTGTCGAATTTGGGCATAAGAAGATAAGATATAGTATAGCACAATATGACGGGTTTTGAAATAAAAATTCTGTGCAAACGATAAAAATCTCTGTATAAAATTTTCACAATGTGTATAAAGTGTAAAAGATTTGCGTTCGGCTTGTCTCTCGCGTTTTAGTGTGATAAAATGTGTATATTGGCGGAAGTCCGGGGAAAGGCTTCCACGTTATCTTTTGGAGGTCATTTTTATGCTGAACATGAACGAGGTCCGGCGTATTGTCGTCAAGGTCGGCTCCTCGACGCTGACTTATGACAACGGCAAGCCGAATATCCGCCGTATCGAGCGTCTGGTACGCACGATCAGCGACCTGCAGAACCGCGGCTTCGAGATGGTGCTCGTATCCTCGGGTGCGGTGGCGGTCGGCACGGCAAAGCTTGGTCTGGCGGAGAGACCGAAGGAGCTGTCGGTCAAGCAGGCGGCAGCGGCTGTCGGGCAGTGCGAGTTGATGCACATTTACGACAAGATGTTTCTGGAATACGGCATCAACGTGGCGCAGATCCTGCTGACGCGCGAGAATATCGTCGATGACGATCAGCGCACCAACATCCATAACACGTTTACCGCGCTGACCAAGATCGGCGTTGTGCCCATCATCAACGAAAACGACACGGTTGCAACTGCCGAGCTGAAGCACATCGAGAACTTCGGTGATAACGATACGCTGTCCGCAGTCGTGGCACGCATGTGCGATGCCGATCTGCTGGTTATCTTCTCGGATATCGACGGCCTGTACGACTCCAACCCGCGCACCAACCCGCAGGCCAAGCTGATTGGTCACGTCGGCAAGATCGACGCAAAAATCCGCCGTATGGCGGGCGGCGCCGGTTCCGCGCACGGCACAGGCGGCATGGCGACCAAAATCACTGCCGCAGAGCTTTGCATGGACGCAGGCATTCCAATGATGGTCGCCAACGGCGATAAGCAGGGACTTTTGTATGATATTGTGGACGGTAAGGAAGTCGGAACTTTGTTTCAACGCGAACGCTAACGTATACCGTAGGGCGCGACGACTCGGCGCGCCGTTTCTAACGAATTGCAGATGGTTTACAGCGGCGTGCCGAGGTCGTCACGTCCTACGAGATAAATTGTGCAGATTATGAGGTGAATATATAATGAGAACGCTTATGCAGATTGCCGAGGACGCTCGCCGCTCCAAGTACGCGGTGGCGAAGCTCGGCACGAACGACAAAAACCGCGGCATTCTCGCCATTGCGGACACACTGATGGCACATGCGGACGAGATCATCGCGGCAAACAGGATTGACATTGAAAACGGCAGAGCGGCAGGTCTGAACGACGGCCTGATCGACCGTCTGATGCTGGACGAAAAGCGCATTGCGGGCATTGCAGAAGGCTGCCGTCAGGTGGCGGCGCTGCCCGACCCGGTCGGTGAGGTGCTTTGGATGCACAAGCGTCCGAACGGCCTGAACATCGGTCAGAAGCGCGTGCCGATGGGCGTGATCGGCATTATCTACGAGGCTCGCCCGAATGTCACCGTGGATGCGGCTGTGCTGTGCTTCAAGGCCGGTTCGGCGTGCATTCTGCGCGGCGGCAAGGAGGCGTTCCAGTCCTCCATGTGCCTGACAAAGCTGATGCGCGCAGCGCTGGCAGCCGAGGGTCTGCCGGAGAACGCCATCAATCTGGTGGAGGACACCAGCCGTGACACCGCAACCCAGATGATGAAGCTGAACGGCTATCTCGATGTGCTGATTCCGCGCGGCGGCGCAGGACTGATCCGCTCGGTTGTCATGAACGCGACCGTGCCCGTCATCGAGACCGGCACGGGCAACTGCCACGTTTACGTTGATGCGGCTGCCGACCTTGAAATGGCGAAGAATATTCTCGTCAACGCCAAGTGCCAGCGCCCGAGCGTATGCAATGCGGCGGAGAGCCTGCTCGTCCACAAGGACGTTGCGGAGAAATTTCTGCCGATGGCAGCAGAGGGCCTTGCACCCGATCATGTGGCAATTCACGGCTGTCCGCGCACGATGGACATCCTCGGTGACAGCATTGCGCCTGCGACCGAGGAGGATTACGGCAGAGAATACCTCGGCTACGAGATTTCTTGCAAGGTGGTCGATTCGCTCGATGAGGCCATTGACCACATCAACCGCTTTAACACCGGTCACTCGGAGTGCATCGTCACCCGCGATTATGATGCGTCGCAGCGCTTTCTCGAGGAAGTGGATGCGGCGGCGGTCTATGTCAATGCGTCTACGCGCTTTACCGACGGTTTTGAATTCGGTTTCGGCGCTGAAATCGGCATTTCTACCCAGAAGCTGCACGCACGCGGCCCGATGGGGCTGACCGCGCTCACCACCACCAAGTATATCATTTACGGAAACGGACAGGTGCGATAATGAATAAAACGATGGAGAAGGAATACAAGTGGCGTGCCGACGAAAAGTTGCTCGGTCAGGCGCTGCTGTGGGCTTCCTCGCGGATTGGCAGCCAGAGCCGAACCATCAACATGGAATCCAGCTATTTTGACACGGCGGACGGAATGCTGAAGGAACATCAGGCGGCACTGCGTCTGCGCCGCGAGAACGACCGCAGCGTGTGCTGCATGAAGCTGCGCAACACGGATACGCCGGACGGCATGCGCGCCCACGAGGAGTACCAGTGCGAGGCGGTCTCTCTGCTTGACGGTCTGCGCCGACTGCCCGAGCTTGGTGCACCGAACGACCTGTGCGAGCGGGCGCTGGCAGCCGACCTGCAGGAAATCTGCACGGTTTCGTTCCGCCGGTGTGCGGTTCTGCTGCAGGAGGACGACACCGTGTGCGAAATGGCGCTTGACGAAGGCGAACTGCGTCATAACGGTAAAGCGGCGCCGCTGTGCGAGATCGAACTTGAGTATGTCGCAGGTAGCGAGGATACCTTCCACGCGCTTGCCGCAGAGCTAGCGCAGCAGCTTGACCTCGTGGTTGAGCCGACCAGCAAGCTGGCGAGAGCGATGGCGCTGTAAATTTCGCTTTACAAGACGGCTCCTATACAGTATAATGGGAGCTGCAACAGGGGAATGAGGTTCTCCCTTGGACAAACGTCCTAAACCGCTTATAAAAGCACTTCAGACAAATATTGCGACAAGTGCGCGCATACAGTACGCCAATAGCATCGTCAATTTCACTTGCCATGCGACAGCATGCCTGCGTAAAATTTCCTTGCTCTTTGCGCACTGTATACGCTACTTTTGCCGCACTATTTATCTGAACTGCTTTCGAAGCTGATGACTTCTGCGTACTAATTCTGCGCAGATGCCATCGGCTTTTCTGCGTTTCTGGGAGGAAAAACTATGTTAACTTCACTCGCGCTCGTATTTCTGCTCGGTCTGGCTGCGGCGGCACTATGCAGCCGGATCGGTCTGCCGCGCATCATCGGTATGCTGCTCGCGGGCATTCTGATAGGGCCGTATGTGCTGAACTGGCTGGACGATTCCATTTTGTCCATCTCGTCCGAGCTGCGGCAGATGGCGCTTATCATCATCTTGATCAAGGCCGGTCTGTCGCTCAACCTGTCCGACCTGAAAAAAGTCGGCCGACCGGCTGTCATGATGGCCTGCGTGCCCGCAAGCTGTGAGATTCTGGCGTTCTTCCTGCTTGCGCCGCACATTCTGGGCATCAACCGGATAGAAGCGGCTGTCATGGGTGCTGTGCTCGGCGCGGTATCTCCGGCGGTGGTTGTGCCGAGAATGGTACAGCTGATGGAAGAAAAGCGGGGAACAGGGCAGGGCATTCCGCAGATGATACTGGCGGGCGCGTCCTGTGACGATATTTATGTGATCGTGCTGTTCTCGACCTTTGTCGGCATGGCACAGGGCGGCAGTGCCAACATGATGGATTTCGTGAACATCCCGGTTTCCATTGTGCTCGGCGTGGCGCTCGGTGCGGCTGTCGGTCTGCTGCTGCACCTGTTCCTTGAAACCGCGTACCGGCATGGCTGTTACGTCCGCAACAGCACGAAGGTTATTCTGATTCTCGGCCTGTCGTTCCTGCTGATGGCGGTGGAGACCTGGCTCAAAGGCATCGTGTCCGTGTCCGGACTGCTGGCCGTTATGAGCATGGCGTGCGTGCTCAAGATCAAAAGTCCGGAGAAAGTCACCAAACGTCTGTCCGCCAAGTTCGGCAAGCTGTGGATCGCTGCCGAAGCGATTCTTTTCGTGCTGGTCGGCGCGGCTGTGGATATCCGCTGCGCAGTACAGGTCGGTGCCGCCGCTGTGCTCATGATCGCACTTGCGCTCGTGTTCCGCGCGGTCGGCGTGAGCATCTGTATGCTCGGTACCGGGCTGAACCGAAAGGAGCGCCTGTTCTGCGTTATTGCCTATCTGCCGAAGGCAACCGTGCAGGCGGCCATCGGCTCGGTGCCGCTGTCGATGGGTCTGCCGTGCGGACAGCTGGTGCTTTCGGTGGCGGTGCTCGCCATCCTGATTACCGCGCCGCTCGGCGCCATTGGCATCGACCGTACCGCCGGACGCCTTCTCGTGCAGGAGAGCCCGTCCGATATTGCAGAATGAGGATATGTTGGGTGCGTTTGTGATAACTGCTGTCATTTTCCTCGGCGGAAAATTGTGCAAAGTGTATATTTTTCGCTAAAGATGCAATTTCCTTCGTGAAATCTTGCAAAATTGCACGTTTCCGTGTATAATTAAAATGAAATTTTAGGAGGGTAAAACATATGACTTTCGACAGCATAATCACAATAGCGGCCTTCTGCTGTTACCTGATCTTTATGCTCTGCATAGGCATGTATTTCGTCGGCAAAAACCGCACGACAAATGAGTATTTTCTGGGCGGCCGACAGCTTGGCTCGTGGGTAACCTCTATGAGCGCACAGGCGTCCGACATGTCCGGCTGGCTGCTGATGGGCCTGCCGGGTGCGGCGTACCTGTCCGGTATTTCCGCAGGCTGGATTGCCATTGGTCTGGCTATCGGCACTTACCTTAACTGGCTGCTCGTTGCAAAGCGTCTGCGCCAGTACACCAAAACCGCAGGTGATGCGATTACGCTGCCGCAGTTCTTCAAAAACCGTTTCCACGATGAAAGCGGCTGGATTTCGGTTATTGCAGCGGTGTTTATTCTGGTGTTTTTCCTGTTTTACACTGCGTCCGGCTTTGTATCCTGCGCGAAGCTGTTCTCGTCCGTATTCGGCATTCCGTACATGGTGTCGCTGCTGGTCGGTGCAGTAGTCGTTATTTCGTACACGTTTGCAGGCGGCTTTTTCGCTGTTTGCTGGACCGACTTCTTCCAGGGCATCCTGATGTTCTTCTGCGTACTCGCGGTTCCGACCATCGCTATCTTCTCGATGGGCGGCCCGACCGAGTTCTTCTCGCAGGTGGAAGCGTTCAATCCGAATTTCCTGAATATGCTCGTTGACGGTGCGACCGGCGTGCCGTATACTGCAATGGGCATTATCTCTCTGCTTGCATGGGGTCTCGGCTACTTCGGTCAGCCGCATATCCTCGTCCGTTTCATGGGCATTTCGTCTCCGCAGGCGATCAAGAAATCCCGCCGCATTGCTACGGTATGGGTGCTTATCTCGCTGACCGCAGCTATCATGATTGGCGTTTCCGGCCGTATGTTCCTCGGCGACGGACTGCTGCTCAATGACGGCAATCAGGAAACCATCTACATTAGCATGGTAGCGAAGATCTTCCCGGTATTCATCGCCGGTATCTTCCTGTCGGCTATTCTGGCAGCCATCATGTCCACTGCGGACAGCCAGCTGCTGGTTACCGCATCCGCTATCACGGAGGACTTTTACCACAACAAGATCCGCAAGAACGCAAGCGAGAAGGAGCTGATGTGGGTCTCCCGCGGCTGCGTTATGGCGGTAGCAATTATCGCTGTTCTGATCGCAACCAACCAGAACAGCACCATCCTTGGTCTGGTATCCTACGCATGGGGCGGCTTCGGCTCTGCCTTCGGTCCGCTGGTTCTGTGTTCGCTGTTCTGGAGACGCACGAACAAGCAGGGCGCGTATGCCGGCATTATCGTCGGCGGCGTGGTCGATCTGGTATGGGCGCAGCTGTCCGGCGGCATCTTCGATCTGTATGAGATCGTGCCGGGCTTTGTGTTCGGTCTGCTTGCCATCGTTGTTGTCAGCCTGCTGACACCGGCACCGACCAAGGCAGTGACCGATGAGTTCGATTCCTACCATCACTGCGTAGAGTAATCTGCAGAATTTAAGAGTAAGTAATGTAAGTAAAAGGGAATACCCAATGTGGTACCGCCCAGAATCAATGAGGCGAGGAGGAGACTGCTATGACAAAGCAGACCGGAATTGTAGATTGCTTTGAAGGCGATTCCGTAGTCGTTGAAGTAAACGGCGAAATGGTGAATTTCGACCGTGCCGATGCACCGGCAATGCTGTGCGAGGGCATGGTGGTCATCATCAAGGACGGCCGTATCGTTGATATCGATGAAATCGAGACCCAGCGCATGGAAAACGATATGCGCCGTCGATTTGAGCGAATTCTCGGTAAGAATACCGATTGAATACCCCAGTAAAGGAAAGGCGAACACACCAATGGAAAAGAAACCCTTTTTGACGCTCCAGCAAGTGCAGGAGATTACCAAAACTTATCCGACTCCGTTCCACATTTACGATGAGAAGGCGATCCGTGAGAACGCCCGCAAGGTAAAGAAAGCATTTGCGTGGAATCCGGGCTACAAGGAATATTTCGCTGTTAAGGCGACGCCGAACCCGCGTCTCATCCAGATTCTGCATGAGGAAGGCTTTGGCTGTGACTGTTCCAGTCTGCCCGAGCTGCAGCTCAGCGATGTTTGCGGCGTAAAGGAGCATGACATCATGTTCTCCTCCAACGTCACTCCGGCAGAGGACTACAAGCTCGCGTCCGACCTGAACGCCATCATCAACTTCGATGATATTACCCACCTCGATTTCTACGACAAGGTAGTAGGCGACTGGAAGGAGACCATGTCCTGCCGCTTCAATCCGGGCGGCGACTTCGTGCTGAACAACTCCATCATGGATACCCCGCAGGAGGCCAAGTACGGCATGACCCGCGAGCAGCTGGTCGAAGCGTTCAAGTATATGAAGCAAAAGGGTGTTAAGCATTTCGGCATTCACGCATTCCTCGCCTCCAACACGGTTGCCAATGAGTACTATCCGGCACTGGCACGCATCCTGTTCCAGCTGGCGGTTGACGTGCAGAAGGAGACCGGCGTGCATATCGCATTCATCAACCTGTCCGGCGGTGTAGGCATTCCGTACCGTCCGTCGCAGGAGCCGAACGACATCATGGCCATCGGTGAAGGCGTACATCAGGCATACGACGAGGTTCTTGTTCCGGCCGGCATGGACGATGTTGCCATCTACACCGAGATGGGCCGCTTTATCCTTGGCCCTTACGGCGCTCTGGTTGCCCAGTGCATCCACCAGAAGCATACCTATAAGGAGTATGCCGGTCTGGACGCCTGCGCGGCAAACCTCATGCGTCCGGCGATGTATGGCGCATACCACCATATCACCGTGCTCGGCAAGGAAAACGCGCTGTGCGATCATACCTACGACGTGACCGGCGGTCTGTGCGAAAATAACGACAAGTTTGCCGTTGACCGCAATCTGCCGCAGATTGACATCGGCGATTACGTTTATATCCACGATACCGGCGCGCACGGCTTTTCGATGGGCTATAACTATAATGCAAAGCTGCGTTCCGCAGAGCTGCTGCTTTGCGAGGACGGCTCGGTAGAGATGATCCGCCGCGCAGAGACCCCGAAGGACTACTTTGCAACGTTTGATTTTACCGGACTGTTTGATAATATTAAGTAAGAGTCTTGTGCACACAGAAAAGGACCCCTTTGGGGTCCTTTTTGCGTTCTGTGGAGTAATTGAGGATTGAAAATGGAGAATGGAAAATGAACGTACAGATGAAACAATGTCTCCGGTTGGGTTTAACATAAGGGGGTTATTGGGGAATGGCGGGGTGAGGGCACCCCGCCCTACGGATAGTTGTTAAATGATATTAATGGATTATATTCGTAGGTGCCGTCCGTAATAACGAGCCAACGAGTTGCGCGACACGGGTATCCTCCAGAGGACCTTCTCTTGCCCTTCGGGCAATTCACCTTGGCGCACCCTGCGGTAAAGTTTGTTGGTAAAGTGGAATCCGCAGGTGTTGTCCATAACAACGTGTAAACGAGTTGCGCAACACTGTTATCCCCCAGGGCACCTTCTCTTGCCCTTTGGGCAATTCACCTTGTGTTGCGCCTGCGTAGAGTAAACCATATGTGTAGCAGTACGGTATCTGACACTGCGAATATGTTGAGAAACATACGGAAGAAAAAATCCTCTGCCGTATTCCAATTTCGAAGCGGTCGCCGGTCTCCGGTCTGCGCCAGACTACGAAATAAAGGGAAACGGGAGTTAAGAGGGTAGAAACCGCAGGTGTCTACCCTCTTGCCCACCGCCGCGGGTGCGGCGAACCCTGTGCAGGATATTCACAAATTAAGATCACCGAGACTCGGGTTGTACCCAATACAATCGAAAACCGATGTTAAATGTGTGTAAAGCCTGCGTATTAACGCAATTTTTATTGACAGTACCATGTAAAAACCATATAATTAAAATGTATGCGAAACGTAAAGAAATAATGAAAATGATTGTGTAACAAAACGGGAGGAAGCATATGGGTTTTGATGTGCTGTCAATCGTGCAGATGATCGGCGGTCTTGCGCTGTTCATCTACGGTATGACGACAATGGGAAAGGGTTTGGAGCGCGCAGCAGGCTCTAAACTGGAGAAAACACTTGAAAAAATGACGGGCAATGTCGTTACGGCTCTGCTGATGGGCATGGTCGTTACCATGGTCATTCAATCTTCGTCCGCAACGACCGTTATGGTTGTCGGCTTTGTAAACGCCGGTATCATGACGCTCAAGCAGTCGGTCGGCGTTATCCTCGGTGCCAACATCGGTACCACGATTACCGCGCAGATCCTGCGTCTGTCCGGCGGCGAGGGCAGCGGCAACCTGTTCATGGATCTGCTCAAGCCGAAGAATCTGGCATATATCATCGTGCTGGTCGGCGTAATCATTATGATGCTTGCCAAAAAGCGCCGTACCCGCGATATCGCGGATATCTTCACCGGTTTCGGTATTCTGTTCATCGGCATGTCGGTCATGGAGGGCGCGGTTGCACCGCTGGCTGATCTGCCGCAGTTCGCGGATCTGTTCGCTGCTATCTCCAATCCGGTGCTCGGCGTGCTGGTTGGCGCGGGCGTTACCGCGATCATCCAGTCGTCCTCCGCATCGGTTGGTATCCTGCAGGCGCTGTCCACCACGGGTGCGATCACCTATTCGGCTGCTATCCCGATCATCCTCGGTCAGAACATCGGTACCTGTATCACCGCATTCCTGTCCTCGGTGGGCGGCTCCAAGAATGCCCGCCGTACCGCGATGGTACACTTCTACTTCAATCTGATCGGCTCCATCCTGTTCCTGGTCGGCATTTATGCGATTCAGTACACGGTTGGTTTCTCTTTCTGGGATAACGCAATCGACAAGGGCGGCATCGCAAACTTCCATACGCTGTTCAATCTCACCTGTACGGTGCTGTTCCTGCCGTTCACCGGTCTGCTGGTCAAGCTGGCAACGGCAAGCGTGCCTGCCGAGGAGACGCAGGAAGACCCGCTGGCAAAGCTGGAGCCTCGCTTCCTGACCACGCCGTCCCTGGCACTCGATCAGGCGCAGCGCTGCATTGCCGACATGGGCGACACTGCCAAGCAGAATTTCCATCTGGCAACCGACCCGCTGTTCGGCGGCGCGGCTGCAAACGAGGAGATCTTCCACGAGCACGAGGCCTTCCTCGACCGTGCAGAGGTTGAGATTGGCCGTTACCTGACCACCATCCACAACATCCGTTCGGTCGATCAGCGCCGTCAGATGGCCGAGATGATGCACTCGCTGTCCGATTTTGAGAAGATCGGTGACTATGCGCAGAACATCTTCGAGCGTGCCGACGAGTTCCGTGAGGCCGGTCTGTCCTTCTCGCCGAGTGCGATGCAGGAACTGCGCACCATGTGCGAAGCGGTTGCCGAGGTGCTCGACATGACCGTTGACGGCTATGACAATCAGGCTGTTTCGACTGCCCGTATGGTCGAGCCGCTGGAAGAAGTCGTGGATACGATGAAGGAGCGTCTCAAGAGCCGCCACATCGAGCGTCTGGGCCGGAACGAGTGCACCATGCAGACTGGTATCCACTTCCTGGATATTGTGCATGACCTTGAGAAGATCAGCGACCACTGCTCGAATATCGCCATTTATACCATCCAGCTGGCGGAGGGTGCAGCAGAGTTTGATACGCACGCCTACGTCAAGCAGGCATATAAGGAGACCCCGCAGTTCGCGGAGAAGCTCAAATTCTATCAGGATAAGTACCTCACCAAGATTGATGAAGTCGAGGCGATGGAGTAACACAAAAAGAGATTGGCTTTGCCAATCTCTTTTTTTATTGAGAATGGATAATGGAGAATTGAGAATTGTGGTATCGCACCGTGCGCGATATAATAACGCGCGCAGCGCGTACTTCCACGCGGCGAGGATGGAACTCGCGCAGGGATAGCGTCATTTTCCATTCTCTATTCTCAATTTTCCATTACTTCACCGGTTAACTCAACTGCACATACTGGGTGGGATCTACCTTTTCATCATTGACCTGCACCTCAAAATGCAGATGCGGGCCGGTGGAGTTGCCGGTATTGCCGGAAAGCGCGATCTTCTCTCCCTTGCCGACTACATCGCCGACCGACACGAGCAGCTGTGAGTTATGCCCGTACAGCGTCTTGAAGCCGTTCTGGTGGTCGAGGATGATATAGCTGCCGTAGCCGTTGCCGGAGTCCTCCGCGACGATGACCTTGCCGTTATCCGCGGCATAGACCGGCGTGCCTTCGTCCACGGCGAGGTCCACGCCGCCGTGCAGGCGTCCCCAGCGGTACTTGAATGCAGAGGTAAACGTGTAGCTGTTCAGCGGCACGGCAAATTCTCCGGTACCGATGCCGACATTGCGCGTGCCGACCTCGACAATTTCGTCGGTGGCCTGCCGGAGCACGGTGCGCGCAAGGATGGTGCGTGTGCGCTCCTCACCGTCCACGGTTTCAATCTCGGCGGTGACCTGCGCTGTACCCGCACAGCCCTGCTGAACGGTCTCGCGATAGGTCTGGTCCTGATTTTCGTTCTCCTGCGTCACGGTGTCGAACGGAATCTGCTCGGTGTAGGTGACGGCGCGGGTCGCGGTCACGTCAAGGCACTGCGACAGGGTATCATACAGCGCGGAATCGGTCTCTGCAAGCGCGGCTGGCGCAACGGCCTTGTCCACGCGGACGGTCTGCAGGAAGTGTACGTTTTCGTCTGCCGCTGTCGTGTACGCGGCCTTAATCCGGTCAAGCGCAGCCTGAGCGCCGTCCGTGTCGGCGGCAATGGCGGTCTGTTTGCCGTCTACCGAAATGACGGCAAGCGTGTCCAGTTCACCGCTGGCGGTAATGAGATTGTGCTCGAGTTCCTCCTGCGTCAGCAGGGGAGCGGCTGTCCGCACCGGCCTGGCCTGCAGGCGCAGCGGCAGGTAATAGTCCGTGCCGGAAACAGCGGATGCGCTGGATTCAACCGCGTTTACTGCGTTCAGCAGCGTTGCGCTGTCCTCGATAACACCGAGCGGCTGACCGTCCGCAAGCAGCAGCGTGCCCGGCCTGGTCAGCAGCAGAGCCGGCAGCAGGAACAGCAGCCCGAATACGCTCAGCGCACAGACCGAACGGCGGCGGCCTGCCTGCCGCAGAACACCGGCGAACCGGCTCCGGACCGGCAGGTCGTATATGCGGCAGATCGTGCGGTCGAGCAGCAGGATGAGCCGCAGAAGCAGGTAGAGCAGGCGTGAAATCACGCCCAAAACAAAAGATAACAGGTTTCGCATGATGGTAGTATGGCGGAATGATGTGCGCCATATTCACTCCTTTCAATGGTTACAGTTTGGTAACAGCACCAAGAATACCCATTTCAGGGAGCGAAGTCATACGAAACCTGTCGCTAAGTTATTAAATTTTTACTTTTTGATGGGTGTGCCCGTAAAATCCGTGGGGAAAAAGCGCGGATCGAGCGGCTTCTGCTGATAATAGCGGTCGAGAGCGGCACGCTGCAGCGAGACTGCCAGCGGCACGGCGGCATCAAACAAATCGGAGAATGAATCCGTTCGCTCGCCGGTGCGGGATGTCCACGGACGGTGCTCCTGATTGGTGCAGTCCGCCGCGAGCGGCTCTGTCGGACGGATGAGCGAGGACGCAAAACCGGATTTGCCGATCAGGTGCTCGAAACGCTGCAGACGGGTGAGCGCAGAGGCGCCCTGATGCGCGAGATGGTGCATGCGGCGCATATCGTTCATCGAGTGGTAGACGGCGGCAGGCGTGATGTGCACGCCATACGTCTCCCGCAGGGCCTGCGCCAGAATTTTCGCCGCGAGAGGGGACTCGGGCGCATCCGGCTCCAGCTGACGGTACGCCTCGTACTCGGCGGGCGTGTCCGAGACAAAATCCGCGATCATCACACCGTCGATGTCGCTCTCGACTAAATGGCGGCGTGCCTCGGCAGAGTAGCCCGGCATGAACTGCGACAGCCTGTCCGCCTGTGCGGAAACAAACGAATAGGTTACGCGGCTGAGCGCATAGTGCGTGCAGAATCCGAATACATACGCGAGTGCAGCCGTGTTGTGCGACGCAACGGCGGCTTTGCACAGTGACTCGAACAGCGGCGCGGGCGGCTCGGTGCAGACGCGGTTCGCCAGTCTGCGCAGCGCGGACGGGAACGGCGCGTGATAGAGCGCCAGCGGGTCCGGTCCCTGCGAGCCCCATCGGTAGGCCGCCGGATAGGAGGACGCGATATGGGCGACCGAATCACTGGTTACGCGCTGTACGGTAGCCGCAAAAATATGGTAAGTGACATAAGAAGGCATGGCTTTTCACCTCTTGCAGACAAATTGGTATCTTTAGTATAGCGCAAAACATTGCAAAATTCCAGCGAAAGCGGTATACTATTTTTATGCAGAAAACGGGGAGCAGAAAATCCCCTTATAAAGTTGGAGGAATTATATTATGAAACTCGGCATCGTCGGACTGCCAAACGTCGGCAAGTCTACCTTGTTCAACGCAATTACGCAGGCGGGCGCGGAAAGCGCAAACTATCCGTTCTGCACCATCGACCCGAACGTCGGCATGGTCGCTGTACCGGATGAGCGTCTGCAGCCGCTGACCGATCTCTATCACGCAAAGAAGACCACGCCTGCGGTGGTCGAGTTCGTGGACATCGCCGGTCTGGTGCGCGGCGCAAGCAAGGGCGAGGGCCTTGGCAACAAGTTCCTGTCCCACATCCGCGAGGTTGACGCGATCGTTCACGTTGTCCGCTGCTTCGACAACGAGAACATCGTGCATGTTGAAGGCTCGGTCGATCCGGCCCGTGACATCGAGACCATCAACCTCGAGCTGATCCTTGCGGACATCGAGCACCTCGAGCGCCGTCTCGACCGCACCCGCAAGGCTGCGAAGGCAGACAAGAAGCTGCTCCGTGACGTGGAGATCCTCGAGAGCCTGAAGGCGCATCTGGAGGAGGGCAAGACCGCCCGCACCTTCGAGGGCTTTGGCGAGGACGAGGACATTGACCGCGTCATCGGTGAGAGCGACCTGCTGTCCGCGAAGAAGGTCATCTACGCAGCAAACATGGACGAGGAAGGCTTTACCGGCAACGATGCCGAGAACGAGCGCCTCAAGGCGGTACAGGCCATTGCAGACGCAGAAGGCGCGATGGTTCTGCCGATCTGCGCAAAGCTGGAGGAGGATATCGCCGGCATGGACGCAGAGGAGAAGGAGATGTTCCTGTCCGAACTCGGCCTGCACGAGTCCGGTCTGGATCGTCTGATCAAGGTCTGCTACGACCTGCTCGGCCTGATGAGCTACCTCACCGCCGGCGAGCAGGAGGTCCGCGCGTGGACCATCGAGAAGGGCACAAAGGCGCCGCAGGCTGCCGGCAAGATTCACACCGACTTCGAGCGCGGCTTCATTCGCGCTGAGGTTATCAACTATAAGGACCTCATCGAGCTTGGCTCGCTGGCTGCTGCCCGCGAAAAGGGTCTGGTTCGCTCCGAGGGCAAGGAGTATGTGATGCAGGACGGCGATGTTGTTCTGTTCCGTTTCAACGTATAATTGCTAAATTCTATGCAGACCACAGTCGCTTTGACTGTGGTTTTGCTTTGTAAAGGAGAAATTTCGCTCCCTGAAGATAGCGTTTATCAGCAGATTTATTCATAGGTGCTGTCTGTTACAACGTGCCAACGGGTTGCGCGGCACTGTTATGCCGCGCTCTGCGGAGAGTAAACCACCTGTGTAGCAGTAATCTATCTGTGAACTGCGAATATTTCACGAAATGAACGGTAGAGTAACCCGACTGCCGTTCCCCTATAGTCTCAGCTCTGCAAATTTCGCCGTGCCCTCTTAGGAAAGTGGATGATTCACAAGAAGGAGGAAACCTCGGTGTCCTCCTTCTTGTGCCCTCGACGGGCAGGCAAGATTCCGTTCGCTTCGCAAGCGACCGACCCCCATTTAGCGACCACACCAAAATAATCCCTTGTTTTTTGTGCAGCTTTGCTGTATAATGGAGATGTGTTTTATAATACGGAACGAAGGGAAGCGTTTTCATGGCGGAGCAATCGACCGTTCAATCGCTCGACCGCGCATTCGATTTGCTGGAAACTCTGTGCCGCAGCCGCAACGGCATGAGCATCGGCGGCCTGTCTGCGGAAACCGGCCTACACAAAAGCACGGTTCACCGTCTGCTGGCCAGCATGTGCGCGCGCGGCTATGTGCAGCGCGACGCGGAAACCAGCGTCTACCGCGCCGGTATGCGCCTGTGCGAGATGAGCAGCTATATTGTGGATAATCTGGATATTGTTGAGAGAGCACGCGCGTCGCTTGAACGGCTCGAGCAGTGCACGGATGAGACCGTTCACCTTGTCATGCGCGACGACAAGGACATTGTGTACATCCATAAAGTGGATAACGGCTCGTCTGCCATCCGCATGTTCTCGCGCATCGGCATGCGCCTGCCGCTGTACTGTACGGGCGTTGGAAAGGCAATTCTTGCCACATGGGACACCGCAGAGGTGCGCGACGTGTGGCAGCACAGCGATGTGCATGCGTGGACCGAGCACACCATCGTCGATGAGGACGCGTTTTTCCGTGAGATCGACAAGGTGCGTCAGCTTGGTTACGCGCTCGACAATGAGGAGAACGAGCTTGGCGTGCGCTGCATTGCGGCCGCCATTCCGGACTACCGCGGACGCGCGTCCTACGCGATTTCGCTGTCTGCGCCGGTCAGCCGCATGACCGACCAGCGCGTGGCAGAGCTGCGTGCGCCGCTCATGGCTGCGAGGGACGAAATCGCGCGCGCGCTCGGCGGCAGCCGCTTTTGAGGAGGGCAGAGCATGAACACACTTTCGGTTGTGCATGATGTGCTCCGGCGGCAGGTTCGGGAAGGCGATTTTTGTATTGATGCGACCGCGGGCAAGGGCAGAGACACAGCGCTGCTGTGCCGTCTGACAGGCGAAAACGGCCGTGTGCTGGCCTTTGATGTGCAGGAGGATGCCGTCCGGCAGACCCGCGAGCTGCTGGCGAAAGAGCACCTCAGCGCCGAGGTTTACCTCGACAGCCACGCTAACATGGCGTACTACGCCGAACCGGAGACGGTGGACTGCATCGTGTTCAATTTCGGTCGTCTGCCCGGCGGAGACCCGACAAAATTCACCACCGCAGAGACTTCACTGCCTGCTGTTGATGCGGGACTGAAGCTGCTCAAAAAAGGCGGATTGATGGCGCTTGCGCTCTATTACGGCAAGGAAAACGGCTATGAGGAGCGCGACGCGATTCTGGCTCACTTGCGGGAACTCGACGACCGAACCTATACCGTGCTCGGCTGTGAGTGGATGAACCGCAAAAATGATCCGCCGCTGCCGATATTCATCTGGAAGGAGTAACGAATTATGCCTTGGTGCCCGAAATGCGGCGCGGAATACGTCGAGAATGTTCGTAAATGCAAGGATTGCGACGTGAGGCTGCTCGACCATAAGCCGACACCGGACGAAATGCTTCCTCCGGACCCGAAGCCGACAGGCTGGCGGCGGTTTGTTACAAGAGAGCGATTCCTGCGCGTGCTGAAAACGCTGATCGCCATTCTGCTGGCGCTGGCGGCTGCGCTGTCGCTGCAAGGATTACTGTAAACGTGTTGTAGATGTAAAAAGGAGAATGGAACGAATCCATTCTCCTTTTATGCTGTCTGGGTTATTTTTGCTTGCGCAGGGCGCGGTGCATGATTTTGCCGGTCGCGGTGTGCGGCAGGGAATCAACGATGTTGTAGATGCGCGGCCACTTGTACGAGGACAGCATGGGACTGTTCGTGCAGTACTCCTTCAGCTCCTCAACGGTGAGGGAGGGATCGCTCGGCACAACATATGCCGCAACAACTTCGCCGCGCAGCTTGTCCGGCGCACCGATAACGGCGCTCTCTGCGACCTTGGGATGGTCGTTCAGCACGGCCTCGATCTGCGGCGGGTAGATGTTCTCGCCTGCGGAAACGATCATATCGTCCTTGCGGCCGCGCACGGTGACGAACTCGTTCTCGTCCCATGTGCCGACATCGCCGGTGTACAGAAAGCCCTTGTAGAACTTCTGTTCGGTCATTTCTGGGTTATTATAGTAACAAAATGCGCTCTTTGCCGGGGAGGAGATGATGATCTCGCCCTCGGCCACGTTGTCGTGCGGGACCATGTCGTCCGGCTCGGAATGGGAGCCGTCCTCGCGCAGCTTTACGATGCGGACCTCGTCATCCGTACACGAGCGGCCGGCCGAGCCTGCGTTATCCGGCAGGTCGAACGGGCGCAGAAATGTATTCCAGAAGGATTCCGTCGTGCCGTAGCCGTTGAAAATGTTCGGCGTGAGCAGCTTCATGTACTTCTCGCATGCGCTCTTTTCAAACGGCGCGCCCATGGTGACAATGCCGCGCAGCGCGGACAGGTCGTGCGGGGTGCGCTCCTGCGTGCGGGCGAGCATGGCAATGATGGTCGGTACACCGATCAGGAACGAGATGTTGTACTTCGCGGCATATTCCAGGCAGCGCTTCGGTGCAAAATCGCGCAGAATGACAACTTCGCCGCCCGCATAGAGGGTCGGGCACGGGCCGCCGGAGTGGATGCCGCCGCGGTGGAACCACGGGGTCATGTTCATCGTGCGGTCGGTCGGACCGAGAGGGAAGTGCATCATAACGTCATGCGCGGAAAGCACCTCGTTGATATTGTTGATCGGCACGCCCTTCGGACGGTTGGTTGTGCCGGAAGTGTACAGACGGGTGGTCTCGTCGTAGATGTGCGGGTCGAAGTCGATCGGCGGGTCGTTCTCCGGCTGATCGGCAACGTAATCCGCATAGCGCACCTGACCGGCAGGTACGGCATCGTCCGCACCGACAACGATCTTGATGGCAGGCTTGCTCTCGCACAGGTCGAGCGCACCGCCGGACAGCTCGCCGAACTCGGCGTCGTAGATGAAAGCCTTGGGCGTGCTGTCATCAATGACGAGTGCAATCTCGCCTGCGCCCTGCCGGTAGTTGACCGGACACGCGACCGCACCAATCTTGTGCGCCGCCAGATAGCAGAAAACAAACTCCGGCGAATTGAGCAGGGTGAACATGACAACATCGTTCTTGCCGACGCCGTCCGCGCGCAGCGCATGCGCCAGACGGTTGGCTTCGGCGTTCAGTTCGCGGTAGGTCCAGCGGCGGCCGGAACGCGGGTCAAAGAGTGCCGGTCGGCTGCCGAAACGCGAAACATTGCGCAGAAAACCGTTCAGATAGGTGAAACGGGTTTCAAATGTGTCGCGGAACATGGAAATATCATAGGTGTATTCGTGACTCAAGGGATCACCTCTTAATAATTTGTATGGGGAATTAGCAATTCATAATTACCTCAGGGGATGGTTGTATGTAGAGTTAAAAACTACTTAACGAATATTATAATACCATACAATCACGAAATTGCAAGAAGAAAAATCTTACAGGGACACAAGCTACATGCCGATGTCCCTGTTATTTCTATTTGCAATAGGATAAAAATTCGCAATTTTAAGGATGCATAATCACTAACTGCGTATTCTTGATAGGAATTATTTCTCGTATTTGGCAACAATCAGGCTGGAATTCTGTCCGCCGAAGCCGAGCGAATTGCTCATTGCAGCGTTGATTTCCGCCTTGCGCGCGGTATTCGGCACATAATCCAGATCGCATTCCGGATCGGGCTTTGCCAGGTGCAGGGTAGGCGGAAGAACGCCTTCCTCGATGGCCTTGATGCAGGCGATGGCTTCGGTCAGGCCGCCGGCGCCCATGAGGTGGCCGGTCGCGGACTTGGTGGAGCTCATCGGCGGTGCGCTTTCGCGGCCGCCGAACACGGCCTTGACCGCCAGTGTTTCGGCCTTGTCGCCGAGCGGCGTGGACGTGCCGTGCGCGTTGATATAGCCAATGTCGGATGGCTGCATGCCGGCCCTCTTGAGCGCCAGCTTCATGCAGCGGGAAGCGCCTTCGCCGTCCGGGCAGGGCGCGGTAACGTGGTGTGCATCCGAGGTATTCGCGTAACCGGCGAGTACGGCGTGGATTTTTGCGCCGCGGGCGAGTGCATGCTCCTCGGTCTCGATCAGGAGAGCGCCGCCGCCTTCACCGATAACGAAGCCGTCGCGGTCAAGGTCGAACGGGCGGCACGCCTGCTCGGGGTCGTCGTTTCGGCGGGAAAGCGCCTTGGCCTGCGACAGACCGGAAACCACGATCGGGCACAGAATGCTTTCGCCGCCGACTGCCAGAACCGCGTCTGCCTCGCCGGAGCGGAGCAGCATCGCTGCGGTCATGATGGCGTCGCCGCCTGCCGAGCATGCCGTATTGAGTGTCAGGCTCGGGCCGTGAATGCCGTGAGCAATCGAGATCTGGGCGGCAGCGATGTTGCCGATGGTCATCGGCACAAAGCGAGGGCCGACGCGCTTGCCTGTGTCGAACGCAGCCTGCGTCTGTGCAACGGTGGTAACGCCGTCCATTGCAGTGCCCATGACGATGCCGATACGGTCGCTTTCGCTCTCGATGGACAGCTCACTGTTCTTGAGAGCCTCCTCGGCCGCCACAAAGGCAAACTGCATGAACGGGTCCATCGTGCGGGCCAGCGTTTTCGGCATGTAGGCAGCGGGATCGAAGTCCTTCAGCTCTGCCGCGATCTGCACGGGCAGTTCGGATGTATCAAAGCGGGTAATTTTTCCTACACCGCATTGTCCCTCCACCAGTGCGGACCAGTATGCGTCCACACCAATACCGATCGGCGTAACAGCGCCCATACCGGTGATGACCAATTTCTGTTCTTTCATGCTTGTTCCCCTACTTACTGAAATTTATGCGAAGGCCTGTCCGATAGTGATCAGGCAAATATATAATATGCGCTACTTAATAGCATTATAGCAGAAATGCACGGAAAAGAAAAGACACTTTACACAGTAAAGTGTTCAAATTTGTTTTGCACAGTGCCCTAGATTGATGCAGTATTTGCACAAAAAAGGAGACGGTCAGGGACCATCTCCTTGCAAATGCGTTATTTCTCTTTGGGCCGGATGTCGATGGACGGGTTGTAGGCATAGTAGTTCTTGGCATCCAGATTATCCTGCACAACGCGCAGCGCGTCTCCGAACCGCTGGAAATGCACGACTTCTCGTTCTCGCAGGAATTTGAGCGGCTCGCGAACATCCGGGTCGTCGATCAGGCGGAGAAGGTTGTCGTAGGTTGTTCTGGCTTTTTGCTCTGCTGCCATATCCTCAAACAGATCGGTGATCGGGTCGCCTTTGGACTGGAACGTTGCGGCGCTCCACGGCACACCGGCGGCCGACTGCGGGTAAATGCCGGTCGTGTGATCGACAAAGTAGGCGTCAAAGCCGCCCTCCTTGATCTGCTCGGGCGTGAGATTGCGCGTCAGCTGGTACACGATAGCGGAGATCATCTCCATGTGCGCAAGTTCTTCTGTGCCGATGTCCGTCAAAATGCCCTTGCATTCCTTATACGGCATGGCGTAGCGCTGATTGAGGTAGCGCATGGATGCGCCCAGCTCGCCGTCCGGGCCGCCAAGCTGAGAGATAACAATTTTGGCGGTCTGCGGATTCGGATTCTTGATCTTCACCGGAAACTGCAATCGTTTATCGTATGACCACATCAGTCCTCAGCTCCTTCCCACGGCCACGGATCGTCGATCCACGTCCAGTGTCCGCTGCGGGTATCCACCTCGCGGGCGGTCAGCGGACCGAATGCGTCCTCGTACTCGGCAGCGGCCTTGTCAAACGCTGTGCGCATTTCGTTGTAGTATTTGAGCGCGGCAGCGTTGTCCGGATGGCCGTCGAGGTACTCGATCACCTCAACGAGCGCGAAATCGTACATGCGCACGCGCCCGAGCAGCTTCTCCTTGTCGGTCATTGCGGCACTGCCTCCTCTCCGAGAAACGGCTTGTCGAGTGCCGGAAAGATCGTGCCGCGCGAGAACGCCAGCACCGGATCATACGGCGTATCAAATTCCTGCGTCGGCACAAAGGCCATCGCAAGCGAAAGCAGACCGGCAGGGATACTCTCCTTGGTCTGTGGATTTTTGTTCATAACATCACCCTGTAAATTGAAAATTGAGAATTGAGAATGGAAAATTGCGGTGACGCGCAATGCGCATTTATTCAATACCGCCGTATGGCGGCTCATTTATTTTCTATTATCAATTTTCCATTCTCCATTTTCAGAATATTCCGAACGCTCTTAACAAGTTCCGACATTTATGTTATACTAATAGTACTCTTATAAGGGGAGGCATGAAAAATGGAGCTTTCTGAAATCAGAGAACAAAGTGCGAAGGCGGCAGAGCAGGTTTGCGAGGCGGCCAAGCTGAAGATCGGTGACCTGTTTGTGGTCGGCTGCTCGTCAAGTGAAATCCTGGGCGAGAAGATCGGCACGCATTCCAGTGTAGAGGTAGCCGAAGCGGTATTCGAGGGCATTCACAGCGTACTGCATGAGCACGGCGTGGAACTGGCGGCACAGTGCTGCGAGCACCTCAACCGTGCGCTGATCGTGGAGCGTGCTGTGGCAGAGCAGTTCGGTCTGGAGGAGGTCAACGTCGTTCCGCAGCCCAAGGCAGGCGGTTCGTTCGGCACGACCGCGTACAAGCGCTTTGATGATCCGGTGGCGGTTGAGTCGCTCAAGCAGAGTGCTTCTGCGGGCATGGACATCGGCGGAACGCTGATCGGCATGCACATCAAGCCGGTGGTCGTACCGCTGCGCATTGAGACCAAGAAGATCGGCGAAGCCGTTCTGCTGTGCGCACGCCGCCGTCCGAAGTTTGTAGGCGGCAGCCGCGCAGTCTATAACGAAAAGCTTTTGTGAGGATTTTATGGGATTAAAAGCAGTTTTTTTCGATCTGGATGACACGTTATACACCAGCTTTCAGGCCGGGGACGCCTACGCCTACGAAAAGCTGGAGGAGTGGGCCATCAGCACGTTTGGAGACAAAGGCAAGGGGTTTGCGGACGCATTCCGCGTCAACCGCAAGCGTCTGGCACGGCAGCAGCCTGCCATGCCGCCTACGCATGACCGTGTGCTGTTTGCACAGGGTGCACTTGAGCGCATGGGCCTGAACGCCGTTCGCTATTCGCGCGAGGCATTCCGCGTGTACTGGAATGCGGTGTTCGCTAAGATGACCTTGCGCCCGGGCGTGGCCGAGTTTTTGGACGAGCTGCGTGCGGCGGGCGTTAAGGTGGCCATCTGCACCAATATGCTGGCGGATATCCAGATGGAAAAGCTGGAGTACCTCGGCATTGCCGACAAGGTGGACTGCCTTGTTACGAGTGAGGAAGCCGGTGTGGATAAGCCGGGTTCGGCGATTTTCTGGCTGGCGATGCACAAATGCCGCTGTCTGCCGGAGGAGACCGTCATGGTTGGCGACAACTTCACGCACGATATTCAGGGTGCGCTCGACGTCGGCATTGATGGCGTGTGGCTCAACTGGACGGACAAGCCGAAACCGGTCGGTGAGCTGTCCTACACCGAGGTAAGCACATTCGAGCAGGCAGCGGCGCATATCCGCACTTTGCTCTGATAAGTTAGGGAGGACAAGGAAAGATATGCAGCATTTTGACTACAAACCGCACGGCGTATGTCCGATGAACATCTCGTTCGATCTGGACGGTGATACCGTGCACAACGTATCCTTCAAGGGCGGCTGCAACGGCAATCTGCAGGCAATCAGCCGCGTGGTCGAGGGCATGACCGTGGAGCAGATTGAAGGCTACTTCAAGGGTATTTCATGCAACGGACGCGGCACAAGCTGCTCGGATCAGCTGGCAACAGCGGTCCGCAAGGCGAAAGAGTCTGAATAAACAGAAAGAACCGATACCTTATGGTATCGGTTCTTTCTGTCTGTCGAAAAAGTCATATAGTCAGCATTTTTCAGCATTTTGCGCGGCAGCGCGCATGAAATAGCATTTGCTCTGCAAATGCTCAAAAAGGGGGAGCATGTATCAGCGCAGCGCGGCCGAGAAGCCGCGCAAGGATAGCGCCCCTTTTGAACTTCTGGAGGGAGAAAGTTTCTGTATAGGAACTTTCGGACGACTTTGGAACGGCCCACGGTCCGTTCCTGATTGTCGGCGAAACTGTAGTTTCGCGACAGCCTCAAAGAACCGATACCTTATGGTATCGGTTCTTTTTGCGTTTTATGGGGTGGGAAGCTGCGGTAAAACGGTTAGAGTGGGCGATTTCTCGTTTTTTTTCTGCACGCATACGCCGAGCTTGTAGGCGGGATCGGGGAAATTCGGCACAAACAGGGAGCCGGGTGCGCCGACGGTGATTGCCGGCGGCTGACAGGCGATATCTACGCAGAACTGCCGCAGCAGCCGCAGACCGCGGCCGTCGGCCTTGACGTAGCTTTCCTTGAGCGCCCACAGCGTGTAGAACGCGTTTTCGCGCTCGGCAGGCGAGAGCGAGGACAGGTACTGCACCTCATCGGGGTGGAAGAAGCGGTCGGCAATATTGGGTTTGAAGGAGCGGCACTGCTGAATGTCTACGCCGACCTGGTGGTCGCTCACCGCACAGACTGCCCATGCGGCGGAATGCGACAGGCTGAAATGAACATCCGGCGCGGCGGTCAGATACGGCTTGCCGTTCTCGTTCGCGGCAATGTCGAGCGGGCGCGGCACGGACGGACAGCAAAGGCGGATTGCCTCATCCAGCAGCAGGGAAGCGGTGAAGCTTTGCTGACGGGAGGTGCCGTGCAGGCTGTCGATATACGTCAGCCGCGCGGCGGACAGGCGGGAACGAAGCGAAATATTCATAATATCGGCGGCCGCTGTGGACAGGGCGAAAAGATGGGTCAAAGTAATGCTCCTCTTGCAACATTCATGTGATTTGCTGTCTGATTAACGAATAAATGCATCAGTTCGGAAAGGCTTCGCAGATGATGGCTGCACCGCCTTGCATTACAGTTCAAGATGGCAGCAAAGCGAGCGCTTTCTCAATCTTTTCAATCAGCCCTGAATCAGCCGGCAGCCAATCCACGCTTTTCAGTGTTTCCTTGGTCAGCCATCGCGCTTCGGCGGCCTCTAACAGTTCAAGATTACCGCGAATCAGCTGACACCAGAAGCAATCCATTGAAAGGTGAAAGGTCGGATAATCAAATTCAACGGTATCAATCAACTCGCCAACCGAAATCTCGGAGGCCAGTTCTTCCCGGATTTCTCTTTTTAAGGCTTCCTGCGGTGTTTCGCCGGGCTCAATTTTTCCGCCGGGGAACTCCCACAGTCCCTTAAAGTCACCGTAGCCGCGCATGGTGGCAAAGATTTTTTCGCCATCACGAATGACTGCGGCGACCACTCGGATTGTTTTCATAAAATGCCTTCCTTATCCGACTACCAGCTTGTTCGTCTTGCGAAGATACTTCGCCGGAATCGGCTGGTCCAGATGCCATGTAATATTCATCGGTTTGCTGCCGGTGTGCTTCACATAGGCTGCCGTTCCAAGACAGGTATACGGTGCAGCGCCAATGCTGTCCTGCTTGAACTCCCGCACAAAGAGAACGACCTTGCTGCCGCGCTGCCGGTGGTTGATATAACGCTGACCGGTGCTTGCCGTATCGGAGGTCGTGCTTTGACTTTGCCAATGGAACAGGCTTTCGTTGATCGAATAGTCGTTGTACATGGTAGTCGGGGAGTAGTCCTTGTCCGCCTTGTTGAGTGTGATAAAGAACACATCAACCTGCTTGTCCGGCAGCCATTTGACACCTTCCCGTACATTTTTCGGCGTCATATAGTCCATCGCAATCAGAATTTGATCTCTGGTATAGGTGCAATGCAGGTCCAGCGGACAATCAAAGCCAAGCGGGACAGGCTGATCGATAAAGTCAATACGTTCCAGATTGAACGACAAAAGCTCGTTCAGTTCGTGCATCATGATCGGACTGTCCGCGAGCAGCTGCATATTGGCTTGCGTAGTATGGGAACGCCAGTCTGCCGCCTCCTGAAATACGGTGATGTAGAACATTTGCAGCATGCGCTTTTCAAAATCGGAAAGCGAAGCCGCAAGTTCACAGGAGAAGCGCGGAAGAATATCCGTCAGGAACTTAATCCAGCGCCGGGAATCCACGGCAACCAGCTTGCTGAACGCCTTTGTCAGAATGCTTTCGGCAGGTTCGATAAAATCATCAAGGACGCCTGCATCTGCACAGAGACGGGAGAAGGAGAATTTACCGTAGATCGACCGCGGGTCGAGGTGATAGTAGCCGATGAAATTCTTCAAGGAAAGGGGAAGGCCGCTGTCCTGTGTGAAGCTTTCGATACGCGCAATCAGACCGGCACGGTCACCGAAGGAGCGGCGAATATTCGCCAGAATGACTTCGGAAGCCTTCTTTTCCAGCTGGATATAGCAGCCCTTCGGCAGCGATACAAAGCCCTTTTTCACCTCGTACTGCATGCTGTGATTGCTGTGAGAGAGCAGTGCAGCAAACTTTTCTTCAAAATTGTATTTCTTGTTTGCCTGACCGATGAAATCCAAAACGGTCAGGCATTCTTTTCCTTCCGAGAGACGCAGACCGCGGCCGAGCTGCTGTAGGAAAATCGTGAGCGACTCGGTAGGGCGCAGAAAGAGAATGGTGTCAATTTCGGGAATATCAACGCCCTCGTTATACAAATCTACAACAAAGATAAAGCGGATTTCACCGGAGACCAGACGCTGTCTGGCTTCAGTTCGTTCCTTATCGCTGGAATTAGCTGTAAGGGACATGCAGGGGATACCCTTCGATGAGAAATATTCCTCCATGAATTTAGCGTGTTCAACAGATACGCAAAACCCAAGACCGCGAACCGTATTGATGTCGGTTACATACCGATAGAGAGAATTGACAATATGGCCGGCGCGCTTTTCGGCGACAGCACGGTTCAGAGAAAATACGTTGTTAAGCTCAGCTTTATCATAACCGCCGCGCGTCCAGCGAATATTGGACAGGTCAACATCATCGGAAACGCCGAAATATTGAAATGGGCAGAGCAGCTTGCGCTCGATCGCCTCCGGCAGTCGGATTTCAGATGCAATGCGGCCATTGAAGTAATCCAGAACGTTTTTTCCATCCATGCGTTCCGGCGTTGCGGTCAGACCCAATAAGATTTTCGGCTTGAAGTGGTTCAGCAGTCCTTGATAGGTGGGCGCTGCTGCGTGATGGAACTCGTCCACAATGATGAAATCGTAATAGTCCTCCGGGAGAACGTCATACAGCTTCTGGGAGGCTAATGTCTGCACCGAAATAAATAGATGCTCCAGGCTGCTCGGCTTGAAGCTGCCCACAAAAAGCTCTCCGAAATTGGGATCTTTTAACACAGCACGGAAAGCACTTCGGCTCTGTTTCAGAATTTCCTCTCGATGAACGACAAACAGCAGACGGGGCTTCGAACCGGAAAAGGATTTGCAGAACCGTCGGTAATCAAAGGCGGAGATTAAGGTTTTGCCGGTGCCGGTTGCCGCAACGACAAGATTGCGGTAATAGCCACGCACCTCGCGCTCTGCCTGCAGGCGATCCAAAATCTCCTGCTGGTAGGGGTAGGGCTGAATATCGAAAACGAACTGCATCTCGCTTGTCGGATTGGCTTTGCCGTTTGTTGACAGTGCACGCTCCAGTCTTTCCCTGCACCCGTCCTCATAGACTTCAAAGCTGGCGGTGTTCCAATAACTATCGAAGGTTGCCTCCATCTTCTGAATGGTCGGCAGCATATCCTTGGTTGTCAGCTTAACATTCCATTCCAGTCCGCTGGACATAGCCGGATTGGAGAGGTTAGAAGAACCAACGTACGCCGTGGTAAAGCCGGTTTCACGATAGAACATATACGCCTTTGCATGAAGTCTGGTACGCTCGGTATCGTAAGATACACGGATTTCCGTGTTGGGGAGATTGCGAAGCGCCTCCACCGCTTTCACGTCTGTTGCGCCCATGTATGTTGTCGTAATAACGCGGAGCCTGCCGCCGCGTTCCGCAAAATGCTGAAGATCATCGATGATTAAACGAAGACCGCTCCATTTGACAAACGAAACCAGCATATCAATGCGGTCTGCGGAGGCGATTTCTTTCTTCAGCTCGGAAAACATCTGCGGCTCGTGAACTGCTCCGGTAAATAAGCTGCTTTGAGCAATCGATGTTTCAGGGCGGGGGAGATCCTTTGCTTTTTTCCGGCCGATGCGCATCATAGGATCATCGCGGGACAGCAATGCGAATAGCTGCTCGCCTTCATCGTCCACAGTAAAATCACGCAGGTCGTCCTGCGCTGTCTCCTGCGAAATCAGATCAACAATTTTGTTGACCAGATTTAGCTGCGCAGAAATATCGTCACCCGCAATGCGGTCAAGACCTTTGTGAACGACTTCGGACAGATACTGCGTTAAGACAGAGGAGGACTCGGCGGTGTCGATTTTTTCGACGTGCTTGCTGTCTTCCGGCAGCTGACGCAGCTCATCTTTGATTTCGGTATTCACTACTTGCTCGTAAAGGCCTTGTTTAAGCATGAAAGACGTCTCCTGTGTGATATCGCAATTCGTAATAGGTATTATTCCTTGAACTGTTTTGAGCAATTTCAACAATTTTATTGTACTCTAAACCGCGAGGAAAATCAAACCATTTATTGATGGCCAACATCCAATCTCTTGTATTTGCCCACGGTTTTGGGCATAAAAAAGAGCGCCTATTCATTCACGATGCGGGGAAAATAGACGCATTGTGTTGTACATAACAATATGCAATATTAAACATACCACAACGATCAGCAGATGAAAAGAGAGCACTTAATCACGGGTGCTCTCTTAGATGGGCGGGTCATCAAGGACTGCCGACTATCGCGCTCAGAATTTTTAACAGGTCCGGGTTCTCGGAGATTTTCTTCAGCAGCGACAGATTGATGCCGGAAACAGCTGTTTCTTGTGAATCAGGGACTTTTCCGCGCGTTCAAAAGTGCAGTGATGCGTGTCCGCTCCATCGGATGACCCAAGCCGTTGGCGAGGACCAGGTTGCAGTCGGTGTACTCACCCACCGAGAGCCTCCTTGGCGCGCTCCTGCTCGCGCTTCCATGCCTTAAGCTGGTGGGCAACGGTCGCCGGAATAAAAACCCTGCGAATGCTCGATTCGGTCTTGGGCTTTTTCAGAACGAGCATGCTCGTGTTGCGCTTCGAGCTCTGCGGGTAGAGAAGAGGACGTCTTTTGGCTTAAGAGACTTCATGGCCGTCTTGTTGACACGCTGGAGCTCTTTTTCAATCATGATGGATGCCGTTCCGGCTGCGATGCTTTTCGGAGAAATATCGACACAGTCCCATGTCAGACCAAGAATTTCACCGATTCACATACTGCATGCAAAGGACGTGTTGATAGCCAGCTTCAGATGGGCATCATCGCAAATATCAAGTGCGAGAAAAATCGTCTCGGCATCCCAGACTTCACGTTTTTGGGGTACAGCCTTAGGAACCGTGGCATGGAGAGTTGGATTTTTCTCCATAAGCTCCTACTTCTGCTTGTTTTTGCCGGATATCTTGTCGCGTTCGTAATGCACGACGAGCAAACAATCATTTCTGTGAACAATTGATGCCATTATTTTCACCTTCTCGGATTAAGTTAAGGCTTTCTTTTGCCTTTCATTTAAATCCTTCACTTTTCAGATAGAATATGTACTTTTTTGGCACAAGTTCGCTGGTAACTTTTTAAAAAATTTTGGATGATATTCCAAGTCGATATTGAACTGGTTCAGAAAGAAGTTTGTATTTTTGAAAGTGTCATCTGGAGGGCATGCAGTCGAGTAATATAAAGTCATACTGCGATTTTACCGACTCTAAAACCTGCTTTAAGACGGTCTCGCGGCTTATTGCGTTTACGAGCGAGACTTCGAGTCCGGACAGCATAATGCTGGCAGGAATGAGGTCCACGCCTTCTGTGTGTGACAGAATGGTTTCTTCGGGATTGACAGGCCGCTCCTGCATGACGTTCGTCATTAAATCGGTCAGCGTCACCGGGAGATCATCCGGCCGGGGGTGCCCGAGGGCAATGGTGAGAGAGGCCTGCGGATCGGTATCCACGAGCAGCACATGCTTGCCTTTATTCGCAAGACCGATGCCCAGATTTTCGCAGGTCGTCGTTTTGCCGGTGCCGCCCTTTTGATTGGCGACGGCAATGATCGTTGCGGACATATTTATGCGCCTCCCTTGCCGGAAAATTTGTCGCGAGTCAGCGGCTTGCGGCGAAACACATTTTCCTTTAATTCATAGGGACAGCGGGTGAACTGACAGAAACGGAACTTAAGGCAACACCGCACAATTAAAGCGGCGGTGCTTTGCGGAAATTTTGTGTCCTGACTTTGTTGCAGTTTCACGGTAATACATCAAGTATTACCGCAAAACTGTGCCTCGTCAGTACGCAAAATTTACTCGCAAATCACTCTTGTTCAATTATGCGGTATTGCCTTAAAATCCGGACGATAGTACGGACAGCGCGAGCAGCTGCTGGGCTTATCCCCGGACAAATTCTTCTTTGCGGATTTTGCCATCCGCTCGAAGCGGCGGAAACAATCGTCGTGTTTAGTCATTTGCGGCACCTTCCTTTGGTTTTGTATTTTTTGATGCGTTGAACTGCGTCATCAAATCCTTATAGCAGGTCGCACTCACGCAGGAGCGGCCGGATGCGTAACAGCAGCCCTCGCATTTCTTCTGCTGCTCGGATTGAATGATTTCAGCAAGATAGTAGCAGTTTTCCTGCCCGAGAATGCAGGGAACCTTGCGGTTTTTCCAGAAAAAGCAGCTGCGGCAGGTCTCGGGCTTGTCGCTGTAATACTTGACTCCATCGATCAGAACGATGTGAGGTTTGACGTTTTTTGCACGTTAGTTGCCTCCATTCAAATGATTTTCGAATAAAATAAAAAACCTGTGATGAAAATTTCACCACAGGGTTATGTTAAAAGTGATATCAGACAGTCTCCTGCTAACAGCAGGGAACAGGCTGTCACACGCCATTTATTAGCAGCTTTTTGTGTTCAAAACAACCGAAAATGGCGCGTGTTATTAGAAAAATCGCGGTTTTATTAGACGATTAGACAGAATTTTTGAAATTTGTTAGAGAAAAAGAACGCAGAAATATATCTTCTGCGTTCTTGATTGGCGTCCCAGGGGGGAGTCGAACCCTCGGCCCCATGCTTAGGAGGCATGTGCTCTATCCAACTGAGCTACTGAGACATAAAAACAAAAGTTTTCGCGAGCGGCTCTTTCGTGCGGAATCGCAGCACGTGATATATTTATATTACTGCATTGAGAGCAAAAAGTCAATTCCGAATGCGGTGAAAAAAGTAAAGTGCAGCTGTGCAAAATTAGAAAATCATAATCTTGCAAGCGGGTGCAGAAAGTGATATGATACAATTATATATATGGGGTTGATGAGGGGAATCACGAAACCCATTTATTTCCCGAAGGAGGGGGCATACTTGTGAAACAAATGCACATCACCGAAACGGTGCTGCGTGACGCGCAGCAGTCGCTGATTGCGACGCGAATGCCGTTTGAGGATTTCGAGGGCATTCTCGATGAGATGGATCAGGCCGGCTATCACTCGATTGAGTGCTGGGGCGGTGCGACCTTTGATTCCTGCCTGCGCTATCTGCATGAGGATCCGTGGGAGCGTTTGCGCAAGATCAGATCTCACATGAAGAACACCAAGCTGCAGATGCTGCTGCGCGGTCAGAACCTGCTCGGCTATCACCATTATTCGGATGATACCGTGCGCCGTTTTGTCCGCAAGAGCATCGAGAACGGCATGGACATCATCCGCATTTTCGATGCGCTGAACGATCTGCGCAACATCGAGACCGCTGTGGACGAATGTCTCAAGGCAGGCGGCCATGCACAGGGTTGTATCTGCTATACGCTGAGTCCGATCCACAATCTGGAGATGTTCGTTTCGCTCGGCAGGCAGATCGAAGCCATGGGCTGCAACTCGCTGTGCATTAAGGATATGGCGGGCATTATGTCTCCGCAGGAGTGCTATGACCTGGTTACCGCACTCAAGCAGAACATCAAAATTCCGGTTTATGTGCATACACACGCGACCACCGGTCTGGGTTATATGACTTATCTGAAGGCAGCGGAAGCCGGTGCGGACGGCATCGACTGTGCGACCTCGTGCATGTCGGGCGGCACCAGCCAGCCGGCAACCGAGTCCATGGTCTACGCGCTGCAGCAGATGGGCTTCGACTGTGGCGTGGATGCTCACGAGCTGAACAGGATCAACGAATTTTTCATTCCGGTTAAGGATAAGTTCTCTGCAAACGGCACCTTTGACCCGTACGTTCTGTCCACCAAGACGGATGCGCTCATCTACCAGATTCCGGGCGGCATGCTGTCCAATCTGGTGGCACAGCTGAAGGCACAGAACGCAATCGACCGTCTCGATGAGGTACTCGCCGAAACGCCGCGCGTGCGTGCCGATATGGGTTATCCGCCGCTGGTAACGCCGCTTTCGCAGATGGTCGGCGTACAGGCAACGGTCAACGTTCTCCTCGGCGGCCGTTACAAGTCGATCGGCAAGGAGATCAAGAGCTACATCCGCGGCGAATACGGCAAGGCACCGGGCGAAGTCAATCCCGAACTCGCCAAGCAGGTGCTCGGTGACGAGCAGCCGATGACCGGCCGTTTTGCCGATACGCTCGAGCCGGAATTTCCGGCTGCACGCGAGCATCTCGGCACGCATGCCCGCAGTGAAGAGGACGTCCTGTCCTATATCGCATTCCCGCAGCAGGCAGAGCAGTTCTTTGAGCGCCGGGAGCAGACCTTCACCGCAAGCTATTCGTTCAAGGAGGTTAAGTGAGCATGGTACACGATCCGATCAGCGTACTGGACGCGCTCATGATCGCCCTGTCCGGTATCGTTATTGTATTTTTGATGCTGGCACTTCTCTGGGGTGTCATCGCTGTTATTTCCCGTGTGATGGGCGTGCTCGAAAAGCACACCGCGCATCCGGCTTCGGTCAGTGCAGCGGCTCCGGCGGCTGCGGCTCCGGCAGCAGCACCTGCACCGGTTCCGCAGGTCAAGCTGGAAGGCGTCAGCGAGGTGGAGGCGGCCTGCGTTATGGCTATCGTCAGCCACGAAACGGGCATTCCGCTCGATCAGCTTGTATTTAAGTCCATCAAGGCGGTTTAAGGGGAGAAAGAAACATGAAATATCAGGTATCGCTTAACGGCAAGCAGTTTGAAGTAGAAGTAGAAAAGGGATCGGTAAGCGCAGTACCGACCGGCGCGGCTCCCGCACCGGCACTGGCTGCAGCAGCGCCAACACCCGCGGCAGCGCCGGCTCCGGCAGCAGCACCCGCAGCAGCGCCTGCAGGCGGCGAGACCGTCGCAGCGCCCATGCCGGGCACCATTCTGGATATCCGATGCACGGCAGGTCAGGCCGTTAAGGGCGGCGATGTGCTGTTCATTCTCGAGGCCATGAAGATGGAGAATGAGATCTGCGCACCGCATGACGGCACGGTCGGCACTGTCTGCGTACAGAAGGGCGCTTCCGTACAGACCGGCGCAGCACTCTGCACGATGTAACGGGAGGCGCGTACTATGCAATTTTCGTTTTTCGGTGCATTAGGCAGCATTCTGGCAAGCTCGGGCTTCGCGTCCTTCGCGGAGGACCCGCGCAGCCTGATCATGATCATCATTGCATGCGTGCTGCTGTACATGGGTATCGGCAAAAAGTTTGAGCCGCTGCTGCTCGTTCCAATCGCATTCGGCATGCTGCTGGCCAACCTGCCGCTGACCGGCCTGCTCAACGCACCGGTTGACGGTTCCAGTCCCGGTATGCTGTGGGTGTTCTATCAGGGCGTCCAGCATGCGATTTATCCGTCCATCATCTTCCTCGGCATCGGTGCCATGACCGACTTCGGCCCGCTGATCGCGCGTCCGTCCTCGCTGCTGCTGGGTGCAGCGGCACAGCTCGGCATCTTCTCCGCATTTCTGCTCGCGCTTGTGCTCGGCTTCCCGGGCAAGGTTGCGGCAGCCATCGCCATCATCGGCGGTGCGGACGGCCCGACCTCCATTCTGGTTGCATCCCGTCTGGCAGCGGATTATCTGCCCGCCATCGCTATTGCGGCGTACTCGTATATGGCGCTCATACCGCTTATCCAGCCGCCGATCATGCGTCTGCTGACCACCAAGAAGGAGCGCGAGGTCAAGATGGAGCAGCTGCGTCAGGTCTCCAAGACCGAGAAGATCGTATTCCCGATCGCAGTTGCCATCATCGTTATCCTGCTGATTCCGGATACCGCTCCGCTGATCGGCATGCTCATGCTGGGCAATCTGCTGCGTGAGTGCGGCGTAACCGACCGCCTGAGCGACACCGCGCAGAACGCGCTGTGCAACATCGTCACCATCTTCCTCGGTCTGTCGGTAGGCTGCAAGGCGATTGCGTCCACCTTCCTGACCTGGGAGACCATCAAGATCATCATCCTCGGCCTGATCGCGTTCACGTTCTCGACCGTCGGCGGCCTGCTGTTCGGCAAGGTCATGTATAAGCTGACCGGCGGCAAGGTAAACCCGCTGATCGGCTCGGCCGGTGTATCTGCCGTTCCGATGGCAGCCCGCGTTTCGCAGGTTGAGGGCCAGAAGGCCAATCCGGCAAACTTCCTGCTCATGCACGCGATGGGCCCGAACGTAGCCGGTGTTATCGGCTCCGCTGTTGCCGCAGGCTTTGTCCTCAAGGTATTCGGCGCGTAAGTGCAAAGCAAAAGAACCCGAGAAATCGGGTTCTTTTTTGCTTTTTCGATGGAGAAGAATTGAAAATAATGGCCGTCTATTTGTAACGGTATGCACACGATATCCCGCAGGGAGAGCACATTGTGCTCCCACGCAAAGGTAAAACATCACGCTAATTCTACATTTTCCATTTTCCATTCTCATTTTTTTATGCTTTCTTGACAATTTATGTCGCCCTGTTTTATAATAAATGCAAGAAACGAACGGGTGGTCCTTATTGTGCAGGTACTAAAAGACGAACTTCGACACAAAATTCTGCTCGAATCCGAGCATTTATTCCTGCAGCGCGGGTACGACCGCACCTCACTGCAGATGATCGCGGACAAGGTAAATATCAGCAAGAGCAACCTCTACCACTACTTCAAAAACAAGGAGGAGCTGTTCTACGAGCTGACCGACAGCGCTGCAGACGGCCTGAAGCGCATGATCCTGCGCTTCCGCAGCATGCGGTTTGACCTGAACATGGACGCGCAGGAATTCCGCATGCTGCTCACTGAGGAGGTACTCTCACTGCTGCTGGCGGAGAAATACGGCCTTCTTCTTATCATGGAGCAGGCCAACGGCACTCGATATGAAAACCTGCGGCCGGTAATGATTGAGCTGATTGCGTCCAAGATCGTGCCTATGCTGGCTGACGAGGAGAACAGCCCGATGATGGCACAGATCATGGCACGCAATCTGGTGGACGGGACGGTGCATATCCTCAAGAACCGCGTTCGCCCGAGCGAGGTCCGTGCTGGACTGAATCAGCTGATCACCTATCACACACAGGGAATGCACGCGCTGCAATAGCAGCGCTGAGGCTGTCGCGAAACTACAGTTTCGCCGACAAGCAGGAACGGACCGTGGGCCGTTCCAAAGTCGTCCGAAAGTTCCTATACAGAAACTTTCTCCCTCCAGAAGTTCAAAAAGGGTGATACATGCTCACCCTTTTTGAGCATTTGCAGAGCAAATGCTGTTTCATGCGCGCTGCCGCGCGAAATGCTGACTATACGACTTTTTTTGACAGACTGCGCGCTGCAATAGCAGCGCTTTTCTTTTACCCGAAAAACAGAACGGACACGTTCTAACCGTCTCCGAATCCACATACACTGTCACAGATGAAACCTCATCAGGCAGGAGGGAAACAGCGGTGAAGGGCTTACCGGAGGAGCGCACGATCCGTCTGGCGCAGTACATGATCGAGCAGAAGGCCACCGTGCGGCAGACTGCGGCACGGTTCGGAATATCCAAGTCAACCGTACATAAGGATATCACAACGCGCCTGCAAAAGCTGAATACCGAGCTGTATGAGCGTGTACAGACCGTTCTGCAGGTGAACAAGCAGGAGCGGCATATACGCGGCGGCAGAGCAACACAGGCGAAATACCGCGCCGAAGCGGCGCAGCGACGCGGTGAAAAATAAAAAAACCGACTTTCCAAGCGGAAAGTCGGCAAACAGAAGCAGCGTGACAGTGTTGCTCTATAAAGGCTTAAAGCAGGCCGAGCTCATGCGCGCAATCGCTGCAGACATTCTTACCCTTGAAGTGGATAATGTCCTTTGCGTTACCGCAGAATACGCAAGACGGCTCGTACTTCTTGAGGACGATATGATCGCCGTCAACGTAGATTTCCAGAGCGTCCTTTACTTCGATGCCCATAGTGCGGCGCAGCTCAATCGGGAGCACGATGCGACCAAGTTCATCAACCTTACGAACAATACCGGTGGATTTCATTTTCAACACACTCCATTTCTTTATCATAAAAAATGTATTACCAAATCCCACTCACTCGGGATGTTGGACGGAAGGGGGGAACACGATATGCTGTCCGTTATCTGGACGGTGTTCCTTTGTATGGCGCTGCTATGCGGTGCGGTCACAGGCAGGTTGGCAGAGGTTACGGCAGCGGTACCCACGGGGGCTGCGGAAGCGATCACGCTGGCGATCAGTATCACCGGGCTGATGTGCTTCTGGAGCGGTGTGATGGAGCTGCTGCAGGCTTCCGGACTGGCAGAGCGGCTGTCCCGTCTGATGGCACCTGTTCTGCGTCCCTTGTTCGGAAGCGCATCGCAGGATAAACAGGCGATGGAAGCAGTAAGCGCCAATGTAACGGCAAATTTGCTGGGGTTATCCAACGCGGCAACGCCGTTGGGATTGCGTGCGTCAGAGCGGCTGTATGTTCTTGCAGGGCGGAGCGGAGCGCCGGATACCGTGCTGACGCTGATCGTGCTGAACGCAACCTCAATTCAGCTGATTCCGTCTACGGTGGCGGCGGTTCGTGCGGCTTGCGGAGCACACGCGCCATTTGATATTATGCTGCCGGTGTGGGGAGCTTCTGCGGCTTCCGTTGCGGCGGTGCTGCTCAGCAGCAAGCTGCTGCGTCCTTTTTTTCCGGATGGGGAATAGCGGGACAGGTAAGTGCGCCTTACAAGTAGTATTATCACACATGAAAAGCAAGAAATTTGTCGAATAAGCAAACAATTCTCAAAAAATTTCCAAACGAGGGAAATAATACAAGGAGGGAGATTGTTGCAGATTTTGCAGAACGCGCTCATTCCGGCACTTTTGGCGGGAATCAGCCTGTATGCGCTGTGCAAAGGCGTGGACATATTTCCAACTTTTCTGCGCGGTGCAGCCGTCGGTTTGAAAACCGCGGTGCAGATACTGCCTGTTATGGTCGGGATGCTGACAGTCGTGTTCATGCTGCGCGCCTCAGGTGCCGTTGATATTGCGGCAAGCGTGCTCGCGCCCGCACTGCGTATACTGGGCATACCGAAAGAATGCACAGCCCTGACCCTGCTGAAGCCGATCAGCGGAGGAGGAGGACTGGCGATGGGCAGTGAAATTATACGACGCTGCGGACCGGACAGCTATGCCGGACGCGTGGCCGCAGTGATGCTGGGAGCCTCGGAAACCAGCCTGTACACAATCAGCGTGTACAGCGGGCACCTTGGTTTAAACCGAACCAGATATGCTGTATTTGCGGCATTGTGCGGTGATGTGGCAGCATTTACCGCCTCTGCAGCATTGGTTAGAATATATTTCCCATACAGTTAATATTATATCGTGTATGTTAAAAAATTACCATAGCTTATGTCAAAAATTAGCGAATTAAATAAACATTACTTGTATTCTTTGTGCAATATGCAAAAAATACAGGCTGAGAATATAAAAAGCATCTATGCCGAAGCACAGATGCTTTTCATATTGCAAAGCGATTACTTCTTTACGATCTCCTTGCCGAAAGGACCATCATAGTCGAAGAAGCCCTTGCCGGTCTTAACGCCCAGCCAGCCGGCACGAACCATCTGACGCATCAGCGGATGCGGACGGTACTTCGGGTCGCCGGTCTCGCGGTACAGCGTCTCCATGATTGCGAGGTTTACATCGTGGCCAACAAGGTCAGCGGTGTGCAGCGGGCCGGACTTCATGCCTGCGCCAAGCTGCATAGCAACGTCGACATCAGCAGGGGAAGCGATGCCGTCAGCAACGATACCCATTGCCTCGTTCATCATCGGGATCAGGATGCGGTTTACAACGAAACCGGGACCTTCCTTAACGGCAATCGGGGTCTTGCCCAGGGATGCCATCAGGTCAAATGCGGTCTGGAAGGTTTCGTCCGAAGTCTGGATCGCGCGGGTAACCTCAACCAGCTTCATGATCTGAGCCGGGTTGAAGAAGTGGCAGCCGATGAACTTGTCCGAACGCTGCGGGATGCAGGCAGCCATCTCGGTGATGGACAGACCGGAAGTGTTGGAAGCGAAGATGGTGTGAGCGGGGCAGATCTTGTCCAGATCCTCCAGCAGGTCCTTCTTCAGATCCATGCGCTCCAGAATAACTTCCATGACGAAGTCAGCATCGGCAGCGTCCTTGCGGTCAACCGAGGTCTTGAGGGAAGCGAGCAGCTCGTCCTTGCGCTCTGCGGTCATCTTGCCCTTGCTTACGAGGAACTCGTAATCGTGTGTGATAACGGTCTTGCCGCGCTCGGTGAACTCCGGCTTGATGTCGATCATGGTAACGTCATGACCTGCGTTCAGGAATACCTCAGTGATGCGTGCGCCCATGTTGCCAGCGCCGAATACACAAACTTTCATGCTAAAATTAACCTCTCTCTCTCACTCTTTGCGGATGGATGAACAGGTATTGCGAATATTGATTAGTCAAAACCGCACAATCCGGTTTTGAATTGTGCGGTTCTGCTGTATCAATGCTTACTTATTCTTGAATTCCTTAGCCGGCTTGTCGCGGTTCTTGTCCAGGAAGTAAGCCATGCCGTACTTCTGATCCTCGGTAGCGAAGCACTGTGCGAAGCAGTTGCCCTCGAACTTCAGAGCGGAGTTCAGGTCGGTCTGCATGCCAACGTTTACAGCTTCCTTAACCAGGGAAACAGCGATCGGAGCCTGAGCAGCGATCTCCTCGGCCAGCTTTACAGCCTCGTCGAGCAGGTTCTCCAGCGGATATACGTAGTTAACCAGGCCCATGTTCAGAGCGTCCTGAGCGGTGTAGTTAGCGCGAGCAGTGTACAGCATTTCCTTAGCCTTGCCTGCGCCTACGAAGCGAGCCAGACGCTGGGTGCCGCCGCAGCCCGGGGTGATGCCCAGACCAACTTCAGGCTGACCGAAGGAAGCGTTCTCGGAAGCGAGACGGATGTCGCAGGACATAGCCAGCTCGCAGCCGCCGCCGAGGCAGAAGCCGTTGATGGCAGCGATAACCGGACGCTTGAAGTTCTCGATCTTCCAGCAAACGCGGTTGGACTCGTTGCCGAACAGCTTGCCCTCTGCACAGGTCTTGGTAGCCATCTCGGAGATGTCAGCGCCTGCAACGAAGGAGTTAACGGTCTTGCCCTTCTTGTTAACGGTGGAAGAACCGGTCAGAACTACTGCATAAACGTTGTCCAGATCCTTAGCCAGCTCGTCGAATGCCTCTTCCAGCTGAGCGTACATGTCGGTGGACAGAGCGTTCATAGCCTTCATGTGCTCGATCTTAACGATCGCAACATGACCCTTTTTTTCGATTACTACGTCAGTCATTTTTAAGACTTCCTTTCAGAATATGTGCTATGAGCGTAAAACGCTCAAAAGCAATCTCCGTTCGGAGATTACCAAACATCCAAAGGATGTTTGCAGTCAAAATAGAACAGAAGCGAGCTTCTGTTCGTAAAAACCCGCGACATGCGCGTGGGTTTTTACACCCCGACCCAGCCGCCCAGGGCGGCGTCGTTCGGGTATCCAAAATCAGTTTCTACGGAACTGATTTTGGTATATAGGGGGCTTTTGAAGCCCCCTATAGCAAGATTTACTTGCAGAGCTCGTCGCGCTCAACGATGATGGCTTCGCCCATACCGCCGCCGATGCACATGGTAGCCAGACCGATGGTCAGGTCGCGCTTGATCATTTCGTAGATCAGGGTGGTGGTGATGCGGCAGCCAGCTGCACCGATCGGGTGACCCAGAGCGATTGCGCCGCCGTTTACGTTAACCTTGTCCATATCAAAGCCAAGCTCACGGTTAACAGCAGCAGCCTGTGCAGCAAATGCCTCGTTGGACTCGATCAGGTCGAGGTCAGCAACGGTCAGACCTGCGCGGGACAGAGCCTGACGGGTGGACTCGATCGGACCTACGCCCATGATGGACGGATCGCAGCCTACAGAACCCCAGGCACGAACCTTAGCCAGCGGCTTGAGACCGTTTGCCTTAACGAACTCCTCGGAAGCGATGATCATTGCAGCGCCTGCATCGTTGATGCCGGAAGCGTTGCCTGCAGTTACGGTGCCGCCGTCCTTCTTGAATGCCGGGCGCAGCTTGCCGAGGATCTCCAGAGTGGTGTTCGGCTTTACATGCTCGTCGGTATCAAAGATAACGGTTTCCTTCTTCTTCTTAACTTCGATCGGAACGATCTCGTCCTTGAAGCGGCCGTTAGCGATGGCAGCAGCTGCCTTCTGCTGGGAAGCGAGAGCGATCTCGTCCTGCATCTCGCGGGTGATGCCGTACTTTTCAGCTACGTTTTCTGCAGTGATGCCCATGTGGTACTGGTTGAATACATCAAATACGCCGTCGTATACCATCATGTCGACCAGCTTCTTGTCGCCCATGCGAGCACCCCAGCGGGTATCGCGGGAGATGTACGGAGCACCGGACATAGACTCGCAGCCGCCTACCAGCATCATCTTGTTCTCACCGGAACGGATGATCTGGGTGCCGAGGGAGATGGCACGCATGGAGGAAGCGCAAACCTTGTTCAGGGTCATAGCCGGGGTGGTGATCGGCAGACCGGACTTCAGGCAAACCTGACGTGCTACGTTCTGGCCTACGCCGCCCTGCAGTACCTGACCGAACAGAACCTCGTCGATTGCTTCCTTGTCAACGCCTGCACGCTCGATAGCTGCCTTTGCAGCAGCGGTGCCAAGCTCGGAGGAGTGTACATCGCGGAGGGTGCCGCCGTAAGTGCCGATTGCAGTACGGGCAGCGGAACAGATGTAAACGTTCATTTAGCTGTTTCTCCTTTTCTACTAATGCGGCGAAAAAACTATGCCGCCGCATGGTGATGGAAACTCGATTTTCTTGAGTTCGTTAATATTTTATCAAACCATTCGGCAGAATGCAAGGGAAACTGGTCGATTCTGTAAAATTATATGAAAAGGCCGGTTTCCGTTTGCATAATCTGCACAAATAGAATTGATCAGTCGTTAGCCAGACCCATCAGCTCGTCACGGAAGATGCGAGCGTCCATGGTCTTGATCTCGTCAGCCATCTTCGGAACGAATTCCATCTGGTCGAGGATCTGGGTCTGCAGGTCGATGCCCGGAGCGATCTCGGTCAGGGTAACGCCTTCCGGACGCAGCTCAAATACGCAGCGCTCGGTGATGTACAGAACCGGCTGATGTACCTCGTTAGCGTAATCGCCGGAGAAGGTGATGTGCTCAACCTGCTTAACGAACTTCTTCTTAGCGCCTTCCTGGGTGATAACGAGCTTGCCGTCCTTGCACTCAGTCTTGAGGCCCTTTGCAGTGAAGGTGCCGCAGTAAACAACCTTCTTGGCGTTCTGGGTGATGTCGATGAAGCCGCCTGCACCTGCCAGACGGGTGCCGAACTTGGATACGTTCAGGTCGCCGTTCGGAGCAGTCTCAGCCAGGCCGAGGAATGCAACGTCAAGGCCGCCGCCCTGATAGAAGTCGAACTGTACGTTGTGCGGGATGATGCACTGTGCGTTAGCAGCAGCGCCGAACTGGGTGCCGCCGTACGGTACACCTGCGATGGAGCCTGCCTCAACGGTCAGGGTCATCTTGTCGGAGATGCCTTCTTCGGCAGCTACGTTAGCGATCTTCTCCGGTGCGCCGGTGCCGAGGTTTACGATAGCGTCCTGCGGCAGCTCCATAGCAGCGCGGCGGGCGATGATCTTCTTAGCGTCCATCGGGATCGGCGGGATAGCGTCAACCGGGATGCGGAACTCGCCGGTCAGCGCGCCGTCGTACGGCATGCCGAGGCACTGCATGTTCTCCTCCTCGGTGCCGACTACAACAGAGTCAACATAGATGCCCGGGATAGCAACCAGTTTCGGGTCCAGAGAGCCGCCCTGTACGATCTTCTCAACCTGAACGATTACCTTGCCGCCGGAGTTCTTGCAGGCCTGAGCCATAGCAGTTACGTCCAGAGGACCGATCTCACGATGTACGGTGCAGTTGCCGTACTCATCGCAGTAGGAAGCACGCAGGAATACAACGTTGATCGGGAAGCCCTTGTACAGCAGGCGCTCCTGACCCTCGATGTTAACGATCTTTACCAGATCTTCCTTGGTAACGTCGTTCAGCTTGCCGCCGCCGTTGCGCGGGTCAGCGAAGGTCTTCAGGCCAACGTGAGTGATGGTGCCGATGTTGTGAGCAGCGATATCGCGGTACATGTGCGAGATAACGCCCTGCGGCAGGTTGTAAGCCTCGATCTTGTTGTTCAGAGCCAGCTCACCGAGCTTCGGAGCACGGTCCCAGTGGCCGCCGATAACGCGCTTAACCATGCCTTCATGGCCGTAATGGTCACCGCCGGTGCCATCGCGGTGGCCCTGACCGGCTGCAAAGAACAGGGTCAGGTTCTGCGGGTGGCCGGTCTCAAGAAAACGCTTCTCGAGAGCCTTGGACAGGGTCTCCGGGCAAGCACAGGATACGAAACCGCCGGTAGCAATGGTATCGCCGTCCTGAACCTTCAGAGCAGCTTCCTCCGGGGTGATGATGCTTACTTTCTTCATGTTTATCAATCCTCCTGATAATAGTGCGACCGGTTTTACAGTGGTCACGCCTGTGACGTGAAAGACCTGATTCTATCTATCGCCTGCGGAATTTCATCCGCTGCGGCAACAACAACACGGTGCGCGGCCTCGATCTCCTCATAGAGATACGGGCAGCCGGTGCAGCCGCGCAGGATCAGCAGTACGTCATAAGGAACACCGTCCTCCGGATAGGAGAATGAGGCGGTGTCCTGAAGGGCAGCGCAAATCGCCTTGTAGGCGTCTCCGCGCTCATAGCGCGGATTGCAGCCGCCGCAGAATTTTACCGTGCAGCGCAGCAAGGCGCACAACCCCTTTCAAGATGTTTCCATATGGGAACAGTATGGTATAACGCAAACACAGGCACTCACGGGTGCTCCATGAGTGCCTATAGTTTGCTCAGAGATTACTTGATGCGAGCAATCTTCTTTGCCAGTTCCTTCTTCATTTCAAGGTTGGACTGACGGGCAATCATGATGCGCTGAGCCTGCGGCGAGCCTGCACCGTGCATGGACTCCGGCAGATAGCCGACAGCTGCAGTACCCATGGTCATGTTCTCGATCAGGCGCAGCAGACGCATACGGTCCTCGGTCGGAACGGAAGCAACGCCCTTGAGGTACTTCTCGATGTACGGCTTGAGCTCCGGATTGCGGTAATCAGCCTCGGACGGCTGGGTTACCATCAGGCCGCCTGCCAGATCCTGTGCCAGACGAGCGATCTCGTACGGGAAGCGGGTAACGTTCTGCTTGCAGACGTTAGCCAGCAGCAGGTCGATCAGGTAGTTGCCTGCCTTGGTCTTGGTGCCCTGAGAGGAGCAAGCGATACCGCAGCAGTACAGGGTCTCGTTCAGGTGAGTCATCTCGATCAGCTTGTCCTTAACGTGGGAAGCCTTGGAGGAGCCAGCCATATCGCCAGCCAGAGCGGTAGCGCCGATCAGAACGTCGCCTACGCCGACCTTGCAGCCGCCGTAAGACTGACGGTGATAGCCTGCGAAACGCTCTACGATCATGCCGGCAAACTTAACTTCGCCGTTCAGGAAGATGCGGTCGTTCGGAACGAATACGCGGTCGAAGATAACGAGAACTTCGTGGCCGCCGTATACCTTGTTGCCAACGTCGATGTCGTTGTACTCTTCAATCTTGCGGGTGTCGCAGGACTGACGGCCGTAGATCAGGGTGATGCCCTTGGAATCGGTCGGTACAGCGAAGGAAATAGCGTAGTCCTCGTCGCCCTCACGCATGGAGATGGTCGGCATTACCAGAACCTCGTGAGAGTTTACAAAGCCGGTCTGGTGAGCCTTAGCGCCGGTAACGTATACGCCGTCAGCGGTGCGCTCTACAACGTGCAGGAACAGGTCCGGATCAGCCTGCTTGGACGGAGCGAGGGAACGGTCGCCCTTAACGTCGGTCATAGCGCCGTCAACTGCGAGGTCCTCATCCTGCACGCGGGTCAGGAACTTGAGGAAGTTCTCGTGGTACTTGGTGCCGCAAGCCTCGTCGATCTCGTAGGTGGAGGAGAATACAGCGTTCATAGCGTCCATGCCTACGCAGCGCTGGAAGCAGGCTGCAGTCTTCTGACCGAGCAGACGCTGCATCTTAACCTTCTTGATCAGGTCGTCGGTGGACTGATGCATGTGGGTGAAGCGGTTGATCTTCTTGCCGGAGATGTGGGAGGTAGCAGTCATCAGATCCTGATACTGCGGGTCCTCAGCCAGCTCGTAGGTAGCGGCGAAGGAGTTCAGGGAAGGACGGATAACCGGGTCGTCAACCGGATTCTCTACCTTCTTGCCGAACATATACAGATTGAGGTTCAGCTTGCGCAGGGACTCAATGTACTGGTCTTTGGTCATCATAAGTGATCAAGTATCCTTTCTCATTACAATTTGGTACACATAACATGAATAAAGAAAATAGGGCGGGGAGACGGGACTCCCCGCCCTATTCAGGCGTTACATGCGGAAATTAGAAGCACTCTTTGTATACGCGCTCGCTGAGCTCGATGCTCCACGGACGGTAAGAGTTGGTGATCAGACGCTGCTGGTTTGCATCAACAGACAGTGCAAATGCCTTAACGTCCTCTTCCTTGAAGCCGTACTCATGCAGCGGCTTCAGGTGCAGAACCTTCTCCAGGGTTACGTTCAGGGTGCGCAGAGCGTCGTCCTTGGTGCAGCCCAGGCAGCGAGCAACGATTTCCTTGAACTTGCCCAGCTCGCCAGCCGGCTCGTACTCGTCGTACATCTCGAGGATCTTGCCGAACAGAGCGTAGTTGGACTCGCCGTGCGGAACATGGTAGGTGCCGCCGAGCGGGAAGGACATGCCGTGTACGGTTGCACAGCCAGCCTTCAGGAATGCGATGCCTGCGAACAGGGAAGCATGAACGAACTCGCCGAGGTAATCCATACGAGCGTCCGGGCCTTCCAGAGCGATGCGGCGGAAGCCCTCGAGGATCATCTCCATAGCCTTAACGGAGAACATCTCGGAGGTAACAGTCTTGCGGTGCGGGGACAGGAAAGACTCGGTAGCGTGGATCAGAGCATCGATAGCGGATGCTGCGAACGGCTTGTACGGCAGGGTCTTGAGCAGATCCGGAACCAGGCAAACCTTGTTCGGGATGATGTCGTCGGAAACCAGGCCGAGCTTGGTATCGCCGCCGGTCAGCTTGCCGTCCTTCTCGTCCTTAACGATAGCAACAGAAATGTTGGTAACCTCAGAACCGGTACCGCAGGTGGTCGGGATAGCGATAACTTCCTTCTCATGTACAACAGGCTCACGCTTGAAGTACAGCTCATGTACGGAGGTCGGGCGCTTGCAGCCGAGCAGCTTGCAAAGGTCCATGATAGCACCGCCGCCTACTGCGATTACGCGGTCGTAGGAATCGTACGGAATAGCCTCGTACATGGTCTCGATCATAGCCTCGGAAGGCTCGCCTGCACCGAACTTCTCCTGGAATACGAACTTGCTCTTGAGGCCAAGCTCTTCCATGAAGGGCTTGTAGATGAATTCGTTGGTCAGAACGACGTCGCGCTCGCCCAGCTTGAACTCCTCAGCGAAAGCACCAAAGGTGTCAAACTTGTAAATAGTCGGGGCAATGACGATCTCTCTCTTGTCCTTCATCAGGGAGGCGCTGAAAGCATCCATAGCCATAGTAGAAACATCTCCAATCAAAAATTTTATAAAAGGCCGTGCGGCTTTTTATTACATGATTTTACAGGGTGGTTTTTTCCTGTGTTCTTATTGTAGCAAATTTGCGCCAAAACTTCAACACAAACAAACAATAATTTCATCAAAAATTGACCAACTAAACCTGTACAAAAAGACAATAAAAAGTCCCGCAATCTTATTACGGGACTATTTTAACGTATTTATTGTGATTTGTAAATGGGGTAATGGTGAAAAGTACCGAAAAGTTTTTGTATAAATTTCCGTTCTTTAGCTGTTTTGCGAAAAACGGCTCAAAAATGCGCGGGTTCGCTCGTTATGTGTATTTTCAAATACCTCTGTCGGCGTGCCCTCCTCAACGATGGTGCCGCCGTCCATGAACACGACATGATCGGCCACATCGCGGGCAAACGCCATCTCGTGGGTGACGATGATCATGGTGGTGTGCTGATCCGCCAGTGAGCGGATAACGCGCAGCACCTCGCCGGTCAGCTCGGGGTCGAGCGCCGAGGTCGGCTCGTCGAAGCACAGGATATCCGGTTTGAGCGCGAGCGCACGCGCAATGGCAACGCGCTGCTGCTGACCGCCGGACAGCTGGTGCGGATAGTGGCTCATGCGGCCCTCAAGACTCATCATTTCGAGCAGCTCGATGGCGTGGTGCTCGATCTGCTCGTGAATCTCGCGTTTTTTCTGCTTGTAGTCCGGGCGTTCCTTGGCCTGCAGCAGGGGAGCGAGCATGACGTTCTCGAGTGCGGTGTACTGCGGGAACAGATTGAACGACTGGAACACCATGCCGAAGTGCAGACGGTTCTTGCGAATCTGCGCATCGCTCTTGGCGGCATGGTCGGCAGCGTCGAGCAGTGTCTCGCCGTTTACGATGATCTTACCCTCATTCGGGGTTTCGAGAAAATTCAGGCAGCGCAGCAGCGTGGTCTTGCCCGAGCCGGACGAGCCGATGATGGCAAGCGCCTTGCCGCGCTCTAATGTAAAACTGATGTCTTTAAGCACCTTGGTAGAGCCGAAGTTCTTATAAAGGTGCTGTACCTCCAGAATGGGCATAACGGCTCCTCCTTATTTAAAGTAATCCATTTTCTTTTCGATCCAGCCGAACAGCAGGGTCAGAATACCGTTGAACAGCAGGTAGAATACGGCGGTGTAGAACAGCGGCCAGATGATACCGGCGCTCTTGATGAACTTTTCGCCCATCCACAGCACCTCGTATACCGCGATGGTGCGCGCCAGTGCGGTATCTTTAACAAGGTTGATAAACTCGTTGCCCATCGGCGGGATAACGCGCTTGATGACCTGCAGCAGCGTTACCTTGAAGAAGATCTGGCTCTTGGTCATGCCGAGCACCTGACCGGCCTCATACTGGCCGCTCGGGATGCCCTGAATGCCGCCGCGGAAGATCTCCGAGAAGTAGCAGGCGTAGTTGATGACAAAGGACAGCAGAGCAGCGCTGAAGCGCGGCAGCTTGATTCCCCACACCAGAGCAGGGCCATAGTAGATAATGATGATCTGGAGCATAAGCGGCGTGCCGCGGACGATCCAGACGATGATTTTGATGAGTGCGCGCAGCGGAGTAATGCGGCTCATCGAGCCGAAGCTGATAAGCAGGCCGAGCGGCAGAGCGAATACCAGCGTCAGGCAGAAAAGCTGTACGGTGGTAACAAAGCCACCCATCAGGCTGAGTGTTACATTGGCAAACATGTCGTTTCCTCTTTACTCTTTTTTACTTTGACACATAAGGCAGAAGACGGTAGTCCGCCTTCTGCCTTATATTGAACTGGAGAATGGGAGATTAAGCCTCCGGATCTACGATTGCTTCCTGTACGCCGTACTTCTGAGCGAAGGAAAGAACAACGCCGTCCTTGTAAGCGGCCTTATAGAAATCGTTGAATGCTTCGGTCAGGTCAGAACCCTTGCGGAAGCCTACAACGTAGTTCTCGTCCTCCTCGCCGTTGGCCTCGTTGAGGTTTACGGTGTAGGTCAGGTTCGGGTAGCTGGTGCCCTCGCCGATCATAGCGCCTGCCATCAGCAGGTCGATCACGCAGGCATCAGAGGTGCCTGCGGCAACCTCCATCAGTGCGTCAGCCTGAGACTGAACTGCGGTTGCATTCAGACCGGCAGCCTGTGCAGCAGCCTCACCGGCGGAGCCGGACTCAACAGCGAAGGTCATATCCTTGATGGACTCGATGTCCTTGGCAGCGTCAGCCTTGTCGGACGGAACAACAACAACCTGTGCGTTGGTTGCATACGGGTCGGAGCAGTTCATGGAGGTCTTGACCTCATCGGTCAGGGTCATGCCGTTCCAAACAGCGTCAACGCCTTTGGAATCCAGCTCCATGATCTTGTTGTCCCAGTTGATCTCGATGAACTCAGCTTTTACGCCCAGGCTCTCAGCGAAAGCCTTTGCCATGTCCGCGTCAAAGCCGACCCACTCGTCCGAGCCGTCTTCTTTATAATCCATCGGCGCGAAATCCGTGATGCCGATAACCAGCTTGCCGTTGCTCTTTACATAATCCACATCGCTCTCAGCGGAAGCCGAGGTGTCAGCCGCATCGGCACTCGAGTCGTCGGTCTTGGCAGCAGAGCCGCCGCAGCCGGACAGCACGGATACACTCATTGCGCCTGCCATCAGCAGTGCGAGAAGTTTCTTCGTCTTCATTTTTAGAAAACCTCCTGTAATTCGGTTCATATCTTGTTTACTATTATAACACTTTAGCGCAGAAAATCAACCCCTGATTTTCATGCAGATTTTCAGCATTTTTGAAGGATAATCGGGCGGTATTTTGTGCAAAATCTAAAATAACAGGGTGAAATATATGGAAAAGAGGACGGGGAGCGGTTGGGACGGATTCTCACTCTTTTTTGCGAACCTGTGTTGACCTGTACCAAAAAAGAGATTATAATCATAAGTAAGCATGATTGTTAAAGAATAAACAATGAAGAACAAGTAAGACGGAGGGAATCAGCGTGGATTATACTGCACTGTATCAGCAGAAGCTGACAACGGCGGATGAAGCCGTTAAGGTTGTTAAATCGGGTGACTGGGTAGACTACGGCTGGTGTACGGGTACGCCTGTTGCACTGGACAAGGCACTTGCTGCCCGCATGGGCGAGCTGGAGGATGTAAACTTCCGCGGCGGCGTACTCATGCGCCGACCGGCGGTATTCGATATTCCGGATGCAGCCGACAAGATCACCTGGAACTCGTGGCACATGTCCGGCATTGAGCGCAAGGCATGCATGGAGGGCTTCGGTTTTTACAGCGCACTGCGCTACTCCGAGATGCCGCGCTGGTACCGCGAGAACGTCCGTCATGTCAATGTAGCCATGATTCAGGTGGCGCCGATGGACGCACATGGCTGGTTCAGCTTCGGTCCGCAGGCTTCGCACCTGAAAGCCGTCTGCGATGTATCCGATGTTATCATCGTTGAGGTCAACAAGTATATGCCGCGCTGCCTTGGCGGCTTTGAGGACGGCATTCACATTTCGCAGGTGGATATGATCGTTGAGAGCGATACCGAAATGCCGCAGATGGGCGCAGGCGGCGAGCCGACCGAGGTTGATAAGGCGGTTGCAAAGCTGATCGTGGAGGAAATCCCGAACGGCGCGTGCCTGCAGCTGGGCATCGGCGGCATGCCGAATACCGTAGGCTCGATGATCGCGGAGTCTGACCTGAAGGACCTCGGCGTTCATACTGAAATGTACGTTGACGCATTCGTTGACATCTCCCGTGCAGGCAAGATCAACGGCTCGAAGAAGGCTATCGACCGCGGCCGTCAGGTGTTCGCGTTCGGTGCAGGCACCCAGAAGCTGTACGATTTTGTAAATGATAATCCGGAGTGCATGTCTGCACCGGTATCCTATACTAACGATGCGCGCACCATCGCACAGATCGACAACTTCATTTCCATCAACAATATCGTGGATGTGGATCTGTTCGGCCAGATGAACGCAGAAAGTGCCGGTATCAAGCAGATTTCCGGTGCAGGCGGCCAGCTGGACTTCGTTCTGGGCGCGTATCTGTCCAAGGGCGGCAAGAGCTTCATCTGCTGCTCGTCCACCTTTAAGAAGAAGGACGGCACGCTCGAGAGCCGTATTCGTCCGACGCTCGAGAACGGCTCGGTCGTTACCGATGCCCGTCCGTGCGCGCACTGGTTTGTCACCGAGTACGGCAAGGTAAACCTCAAGGGTCTGACTGCATGGCAGCGTGCGGAGGCTCTGATCTCGGTTGCACATCCGGATTTCCGTGAGCAGCTGATTCAGGAAGCGGAGAAGATGCGTATCTGGAAGCACTCCAATAAGAGATAATACGACAATAAGAAAACGCTCTGTGAAAACAGAGCGTTTTTTAGTCTAAAGGGTTTTATGATTTGCAGTTTCGCGCGATAGCGCGCGTGAAATAGAATTTGCTTTGCAAATTCATAAAAACCGGGAGCATGTATCACGGTTTTTATACTTATAGAGGGAGAAAGTTTCTGCATAGGAACTTTCGGACGACTTTGGAACGGCCTGCGGTCCGTTCCTGCTTGTCGGCGAAACTGTAGTTTCGCGACAGCCTTTTAAAGTGAAATTCGCAGGATAAACTGCTGATTCCTGACCGAAAAGCTGTATACACCGCCGTATCGCTCGACGATGCTGCAAATGCTGTGCACGCCGATGCCGTGTCCGGCGCGGTCGGAGACCGGCACGCCGTGGCTGAACTGCACCGGCTGCGTGCAGTCGTTGACAACCTGCAGGAAGAACTTTCCGGCTTTTTCGTATGTCTGCACCTCGATGTGTCCGGGAATGCCGTCCGCGCGCTCGCTGCATGCGTGAATCGCATTCTCAAGCGCGTTGGAGAGCAGCACGCACAGGTCGCTCTCGGCAAGCGGCAGCTGATTGGGCAGCACGGCATGCACCGCAAGCGGGATGCCCTGCGCCTTGGCGCGGTCGGCAAACGATGAGAGAATCAGGTTTGCGGCCTCGTTTTCGCAGTAAACGGTCACGCGGCTGGCTTCGATTTCCTCGCTGATGGAGTGAATGTACTGCAGTGCCTGCTCATACTGCTCATTCTCGATGCAGGCGGTGATGTACTGCAGATGATGCCGCAGATCATGCCGGTAGGCGCGGGTTTTCTGCTGAGAGATGCGCAGTGCCTCAATCTCACGGACGGCCTGATGCACCTGCAGGTCAAGATTGCTTTTCAGCTCCTCCAAACGCAGCCGTGCGTGCTGCTCTTTGGAAATGTGAATCAGGAACAGCAGGTACGCCGCACTGCACACAAACGGCATGAACTCCACGACTACGGCCGAACCGGAGAACAGCAGGTCGGTATAAACGCGGGTGGCATAGTCAAACGCATAGTACACCGCGGGCACAATGCCGAACTGACACTGCACCGTCCGCGAATACTGCGACACCGACCGGATGGCAGGTGCGGCCTTGAGCAGCAGAATGAGCAGCGGCACGGTGACGATCATTTCCACAGCGTACTGCATGGTGTCTCCGCCGGAGAAGATGGCGACCGCGATCAGCGCCAGCCAGCGCCGCAGCTGACAGCACAGGTAGGCCGTCAGCACAGAAATCACCGGCCACAGGCGTTCGTGACTGAGCGAGCACAGCGCAAGCACAAGCGGCAGGTGGGTGTGCAGCGGATACAGATAGCGTCCGAAGCCAGGGTCCACACCGAGGTAGGCGATGCCGGACAGGCAGAAGATCATCAGCGTGTACAGCAGCATGCGCTTTTTCGCCTTGGGCGTCCAGTGGATATTGCAGAATGCCGCAGAGAGCGCGATGCCGAACAGTGTAACGGCAACGGAGTTGCAAAGGTCAACGGCGAGTGCAATCATGTCAGGAACACCTGCTCTTTCTGGAAGGCGTGTTCAAGGTACGCGTCCTTGATGTCGTTGTAGCGTCCGCGCGGAATGGGCAGCTCGGCGCGGCTGGACATGACGAGCGTTTTCGGCGTGATCGTCTGGATATGCTCTAAATTTACAAGGTAGGAGCGGTGAATGCGCAGAAAATTCCTGTGTTCGGCAAGGCTTTCGCACAGGCTGTCCATGCTGCCGGCGGCTTCGAGCACGGTGTCGTCAGTCTTGTGCAGCAGCAGGGAACGGCGGATGACCTCGCAGTATTCCAGCTTGTCCAGTTCAACGCGCGTGATGCCGGTTCTGCAGCGCAGGATCAGGCTGACGCTGCTCTCGCGCGAGCAGGCGGCAATGACCGAATCCATCAGCCGGAAGAAGCTCTCCGGCCAGATCGGCTTGAGCTGATAGAAATACGCGCCCACCGTATACGACTGCACGGCAAACTCTGCGGATGAGGTGAGAAAGATGATCTTCACGGTGGAGTCGTACTGACGGATCTCACGGGCGGCTTCGATGCCGTTTTCGCCGGGCATGAGCACATCGAGCAGCAGAATATCAAAGCGTGCGCCCTTTTCGATGGACGCCAGCAGCTCGAACGGGCTTTGGAAGGCCGTCGGGGCGATATCGGCGTTGTGTTCCGTACGGTAGCTGCCGAGCAGCTCATGCAGTTCATCGAGCACGCTGGGATCGTCGTCGCAGAAGCCAATCTGGATCATGGTTCTCGTCTCCTTTCTTTTTATAAAGGGAACAGATCATTTGTAATCGCGGCGGGTCTTGTCAGGTTCCCAGCCCTCGAGCGGGTAGCGCTGCATGGCGCCGAAAATGCGCTCGCGTACACCGGGCATGGTCTTTTCGAGACTTTTCAGCAAATCCTTGATCTCCTGTCGCTTGGTGTTGCCGTCCGCCGGACACGGATTGTGCACGATAGGCAGCTCGTGCCGTTTGGCGAACGAGCGCACATAATGCTCCGGCACATACAGCAGCGGACGAATGAGCGTGATGTCGGCGCGGTCGAGGTAGGTTACCGGCGAAAAGCACGAAATGCGGCCTTCATAAAATAAGGAAAGCATGTAGGTCTCGACTACATCGTCAAAGTGATGGCCGAGCGCAACCTTGCTGCAGCCTGCCTTGCGGGCGGCATCGTGCAGAGCGCCGCGGCGCAGCTTGGCACAGAGCGAGCAGGGGTTTTCCTCGTGGCGGATATCAAACACGATAGGGCCGATCTGGGTGGGGACGCGGATGTACTCGACGCCCAGCTTGTCGCACAGCGTCTGTACAGGGGAGAAGTCCATCTCATCATAGCCCATCTCCAATGTAATAGCCACGACGGTAAAGTGGTGCGGATAAAAGCGGCTCAGCTGACTGAGTGCCACGAGCAGTGCGAGCGAGTCCTTGCCGCCGGAAACACCGACCGCAATCCTGTCGCCCTCATCTATCATATGGTAATGGTCCACCGCACGGCGGACATAGGAAAGCATTTTCTGCATAACAGTCTCCTTTTTGATCGTACATATTAAAATTTATCAGAAAACGTCAAAAATCGCAAATGCAAAAAATGAAATGCAAAGTGAGTATTCGGGAGTATGAGGGAGAATAGAAGCGAAAACAAGAGAATGTATTGGATTGAAGATATTTTTTCAAAATTTCGCTTGACTTGCGCAAAATGATGTGTTTTAATAAATATGCTCGTTTCGAGCGATCAATCAGTTGTCAAAGTATTTTTGATATATATAAACGGAGGAAAAAACCATGTCTACTTTTATGGCTAAGGCAGAAAATGTCGAGCGTAAGTGGTATGTACTGGACGCAGCTGGCAAGCCGCTGGGCCGTACTGCTGCAACCGCTGCAATGCTGCTTCGCGGCAAGCACAAGACCACGTTCACTCCCCATGTTGACTGCGGCGATTTCGTAATCATCGTCAACGCTGACAAGGCGGTTCTGACCGGTAAGAAGCTTACCCAGAAGTACTATCGTCATCACACCGGCTGGGTCGGCGGTCTGAAGGAAGTTCAGTACAAGACCCTGATGGCTGAGAAGCCGGAGTTCGCTATGCAGCTTGCAGTTAAGGGCATGCTGCCGAAGAATTCCATCGGCCGTCAGTCCGCTACCCGTCTGAAGGTATTTGCTGGCGAGAACCACAATCATCAGGCTCAGAAGCCCGAGAACTGGGAAAAGTAAGGGAGGATTAACTGATGTATACACCTAAGAAGGCATATTTCTATGGCACCGGCAGAAGAAAGTCCTCTGTTGCCCGCGTTCGTCTTTTCCCGGGCGGCACCGGTGAGATCAAGATCAACAACCGCACCATCGACAACTACTTCGGTCTCGAGACCCTGAAGATGGTTTGCCGTCAGCCGTTCGAAGTAACCAGCACCGAGGGCAAGTTCGACGTAGAGTGCACCGTAACCGGCGGCGGCTTCACCGGCCAGGCTGGCGCAATCCGTCACGGCATCGCTCGTGCTCTGCTGCAGGCTGATTCCGACCAGTACCGCGCAGCTCTGAAGGCTGCAGGCTTCCTGACCCGCGATCCGCGTATGAAGGAACGTAAGAAGTACGGTCTCAAAGCAGCTCGTCGCGCTCCGCAGTTCAGCAAGCGATAATCGACTGCTCAGACTATATCAAAATGGTTCAAAAACCCCGGAAAATCAAGGTTTTCCGGGGTTTTCTTATACCTAAACGGGCTGATATAGTTTGACTTGATTTGACCAAACGAGAGCCGTTTTCACCCAATTTTTAGTGGTTAAATATAGGACAACCGGCAAAAATGGGGTCAAAAAACGGCCTTAGTGGTTAAAAAATAGGACAACCAGAGAGCAATTTCGGGGGTATTTTTGAGGGTGATTTGGCACTCTCAGACACCGGATTTTTCGCTGGAGAGTTTGGCATAATCTGACCAAATCTGAACAATTAAATACGATTCTAATGCAGGCACTCAGTAACAAATAACTGGGTGCTTTTTTTGTTTCAGAGATTCCGGCATTAGAAAGGGCCGTCACTTTATGATTTTGAAGTGGCGGCTTTTTCTATTTCCAGAAACAACAGCAACAATCAGAAATGAGGTGAAGTCATGAACACACAAATCATCGCCATTGCCAACCAGAAAGGCGGCGTTGGCAAAACAACAACCTGTGCGAACTTGGGAATATTCAGCTTTCCGGTATGGAGGTTTCTCTGGTAAACGCCATGAGCCGTGAAACGATTTTACGGCAATACCTGGACACACTGAAGGGACAATATTCCCATATCCTGATTGACTGTCAGCCTTCGTTGGGGATGCTTACGGTCAATGCGCTGGCGGCTGCGAATAGGATCATCATTCCCGTTCAGGCAGAGTATCTGCCCGCTAAAGGGCTGGAACAGCTGCTCTCCACGGTAAACAAGGTAAAGAGGCAAATCAATCCCAAGCTCCAGATTGACGGTATCCTGCTGACGATGGTGGACAGCCGAACCAACTTTGCCAAAGAGATTTCCGCGCTCCTGCGGGAGACCTATGGCAGCAAGATCAAAGTATTCGGCACAGAGATCCCCCATTCTGTCCGTGCAAAGGAAATCAGCGCAGAGGGAAAAAGTATTTTCGCCCATGACCCTGGCGGCAAGGTGGCAGAGGGGTATCGAAATCTGACGAAGGAGGTGTTGAAACTTGAAAAGCAGCGCGAAAAAAATAGAGCTGGCCTCGGTAGATGATCTGTTCTCCACCGAAGAAGGCCGTCAGGATGCAAAGCTGGAAAAGATTCAGGAGATTCCGCTGTCTGAACTGCATCCCTTTAAGAACCACCCATTCAAAGTCAAGGATGACGAAGCAATGATGGAAACCGCAGACAGTATCAAACAGTATGGTGTGCTGGTTCCTGCGATTGCCCGCCCTGACCCGGAGGGTGGTTATGAACTGGTGGCCGGACACAGGCGGCACAGAGCCAGTGAGCTGGCAGAAAAGGAGACCATGCCGGTCATTGTTCGGGATTTAGATGATGATGCCGCCACGATCATTATGGTTGACAGCAATCTGCAACGCGAAAGTCTCCTCCCAAGTGAAAGAGCCTTTGCTTACAAGATGAAACTGGATGCCATGAAAAGACAGGCTGGTAGACCGAGTAAAGAAAATGTGTCCCAAGTTGGGACACAAAAGCGATCAGACCAGTTGCTTGCTGAACAGGTGGGGCAAAGTCGAAATCAAATTCAGCGCTATATCCGTCTGACAGAGCTGATTCCTGAATTGATGGACATGGTGGATGAAAAGAAAATTGCCTTAAATCCTGCTTATGAGCTGTCCTTTCTCAAAAAGGAGGAACAGGTAGACCTGTTGGACGCGATGGACAGCGAACAGGCTACCCCTTCTCTTTCTCAAGCCCAGCGGCTTAAAAAATACAGTCAGGAGGGGCATCTGACCCTCGATATGATGCGTGTCATCATGGGTGAGGAAAAGAAAAGCGATCTGGACCGAGTGACATTTACCTCT